>JAABUW010000045.1_pt1 | contig 247445 bp, 135 predicted proteins | sample 5560081 | NCBI WGS metagenome assembly JAABUW01 (sample SAMN10711882, study PRJNA513363) | rock metagenome | isolation source: Antarctica rocks | place: Antarctica: Victoria Land, Knobhead sud
TGGCAGTAGCAATGGCCATGTATGCGCATATCTATGGGCCATATATGCGCGCATATCTATAGTAGTAGTAATGGCCATGTAAATAAATAATCCTGAGCGACCCTAAGCGGCCTTAAGAATCCTAAATAATCCTAAACGGGCCTGAGCGGGCCTAAGCGGGCCTAAGAATTCTTAGCTGGCTCTAAGCTATTTTAGCGCTCGCGAGCGGGCCTAAACGCTCCGAGCAAATCATAATTCTCAGAGTCGCTTGCACTTTTGTAGATACTAATATAATTAATATCCTAGTACTCTTTTAACAACGAGGTCCAAATCGATAAAATATAAAATAATATTATATTTATATTTATTATTAGTAAAGAGTTCTTGATTAATTAATTAATTTTATATATTTACTCTAGTAAAACTACTTTATTAATAAGAGAGTTCCGCGAATTCTTTTCTAATAGGGTTATTATATCGGTAAAGCGGGAGACCGTACAAGTTTTTTCGAAGTATAATACCCGTATATTCCGTTATTTATAGCTCCGAGTAGGTTTGTTAAATGTTTTATTATTATTTATTAATAAATTACGTATTAAGTTAACTTAAGCCCGTAAATAATTTATCTAGTTATTTAATTTATATAGTTTAAGTTATAGGTTAAATATAATATATAATAATATTAATCGCGTATTTATATAAATATCGTATATTAATACTATTAATTTACTATATTTATTAAACGGATTTATTACCTACGATATTTAATAAATATTCTTATACGACTTTATAAACTTAAATATATTATATATTAAAACTTATCTAGTCTTTAGGCTCGAATAAGTAAAGTTTAAACTACTCGGTTTATAACTTAATTTTATTGGAATAAGATTATATTTTTTTATTTTACTTCCGTCGCTCCTTTTAAAATATAACCCTCTCGGCGGTAATTATATCAATATAAACCTTATTATATTTAGATATTAAATAAATATAATATATTACGAGGACTATTTTTTATTAATTTAAAATATTTTTATAAAGGACTAAATTTATAAAGCGATACGGGAGTAGTTACGCGCTAGTATTAATAATAATATAAATAGAGTATTACCTAGAATCGATCTAGTAGAATATTAACCTTATTTATTAATATATAATAATAAATAAGTTAAATAGTACTCTAGATAGTTATATACGAGTAGAGGTAAATATTATTCTCGAAGGGGTAAATAATATTATAATTTATAATAATATTAAATATAGGATTATTATTCTTATTAATTATAAAACTTATAGAAGGGAAGAAGCGAATATAATAATACTTCTTAGTAACGATATTAATGAATTTAACTTTATTATTAAGATAATTCTAGCCTAAGTCCGTAAATAAACGCTTTATATTAATAACCTTATATTTTAAAAGTAAACTAAATTAATTTTTAGAAATATCGTCGCGGAAATAATAATGTACTTTAATAAACTATCTTTATTAATATTCTTTTATTATTAATCTATTAAAGGACGAAATTTAGAGTTAATATTATTAATAATAATTATTTTAATACGGGAGCCGTTCGTCTCGACCGTAGTAATATAATAAAAGATAGTCCGATCGATAAAGATAATTATAATAATTATTAAAATTTACTCTAGGGCGGGTACTATATAAAAGATATTAATACCGATAATTATCGTAGGCTCCTCGAAATATTTAGTCTTCGATTTAATTATAAAGATAGTACCCCCGAGTTTATAGTAATTAAATTTTATAAATATATTAAAGTAATATTAAAGAGCGTTTTTTATAACGTTCCTCGCCTAGATATATTATAATATAACTTCGAAATAAATATTATAATTACGTTTAATTTAATTATAACTATTAGCGCTCCTATTATTAAGAATAATTAAAAGTATTTAGAGATATATCTTCGTTTAGTTCCGGCGGTTATAAATATTATATTAATAACGTCGCCGTTATTAATATAACCGTTAATAACGAGAGGGTTAATATTCTCGATTTTTCCGCTATATCTATAATAGAGCTATATAAAGTTTTTCTTAAAGTTATTTATCTATTTATTAATTATAGGCGCTCGACGATATTTATTTAATTTTAGGATATAAATACTTTAAGATTTTAACGGCTAAATATTAAAGAGGAGAAATACCTTTCTATATAAATTTTAATAATTAGAAAAGATAAACTTAATTATAGAATTCTTTATAAAAAGTACTTTAGGTAGCTCGAGAATATAAATATTAATTTTTAATATCTCCGAATTAATAATAAAACTATAACCGTTAAATATAGGATTATTAGATTATTTTAATATATTTAAATCTTTCTAGAGTTATAGAATTTATAATTATTTTATCTCCTTTATATTATCGAACTCTTTTTAATTATTAATACCGCTAGTCTACCCTTTTAATATTCTTTTTTATAAATATCGCTATCTTTTTATTACGCCCCTATAATAATATACTATTAATTTTTTTATAATTTATTATCCTTATTCTATATATCTTTATTATTATAAATATACTCCTTTAAAACTTCGCGGAGTTTATAATTCTCCGACTCCTTTATAGGGCCTTTTATTATTTTATATATTTATCGTCGAGCTCTTTATTTATTATAAATAGTTATATTTATATTAGAAATTATATTTACGAATTTAATAGTATATATCGCGCGATTTTAATTAATTCGATTAATACGGTATATTACCTAGTCCTTAACGCTTACTAGTTATTTAAAATTAAAGATAATAATATATTTAGAGGCCGTAAATATCTACTTTATATTTAATATATTATAGTTACTAGTACCTTAATATAAAATAGTAGCTTATTCGTACCGATAAATAATTAAATAAATATATAATATACTAAGACTAAATCTTGATTATTATTTTATTTCGTTAATACTATATTCTTACTATTTAATAGTAACGATATAGTCGAATTTTATTTATAAATAGAAAGAGACCGGTTACTAACCTCTAAAGTACTAGTTATAAAATATTAAATCCTTTATTAATATCTCGAAGATATAATTATTATCCGTACTATTATTCTTTTATATAGGTCGAATTATTTTAAGGAATTATAAATTAATTATAATTCGTCTTTATATCTACTATTAGTTATAATGTTAGTACTAACCCTTTAATTATTAGTATTCTACGACGACGAACGAAGCGAGCCGCTTCGTTTTCGTTTTAATTTTTATATATAGTAGCGGTATTTCTTTACGCTAGCTACGCCTACCCTAAATTCTAATAATCGAGTTATTATACTAGGTTTCTATAATTATATAAATTAATTTATAAACGCGCTTTATAAATTTAAAGGAATATCTATACCCCGGTTATAAAGAGTATTTTATATTTCGGCCGTAGGCGTAGAGAATAATCTATATTAAATTAAAACGTCGCCGCCGTCTATATTATATACTATTATTTTCGTTTATATAAAAAATCCTTACTTTTTCTTAAAGATCTCGGTCTAACTATAATTAATTATTAAGAAAATTAAATCGCGCCGGAATTACGAAATTAAGAGCGGAGTTTACTTTTCTTATAATTTAAAGTCTATATTTATTTAAAAGCGGAGAAGCGGTATTTACCTTATTAATAATTATAACGAAATCGATAGGTTTTCCCCGCGTTAAGATAGGAACTCTAAATTTTTTTTTAATCCTTTATTTCTTACTTTTTATTTCGTTATTTCTAATTTATATAATCGAGGTTTAAATCTTTAATATTATATAAATAAACTTTCGAACTATATACCGGTAGAAGATCTTTATAAATATATATAATTTATCCTATTTTCTCTACCTATAAATTACGCGGAGGTAAAGAAATTATTTTTATTAAACCTTACTATCTCTTTAATATTTTAATTACTTATATTTTTAAAAAAGTATTTCGAGTAATATAATAAGAATATTAATAGATTAATTTAAAAAATAGTTTTTTCTATTATCGACTAATACGATCCTCTATTAAATATATTAAAAAATAACGAGTTATTTATAAAAAAAGAATATTCTATCTTTATTAATATTTAAGAAGAAGAAAGTTCCGTAGAAGAAAACTCTTTTATATTTCCGATTTCCTAGATATACCCTCCTTTAATTACGAAAATATTAATAACTTTCGTTAAAGGCGTTAAATATTATATTGATTTAATATATTTTAATAATTAAAAAGAAAGAAACGAGGAGATTTTAAATTCTTAATTACCTTATTTTTAAAGAAGGGTTAAGGACCGGATTTTAATTACTTTTATTTATTCTTTTCTAGTTACGTTCTTTTCTTTAGTTTCTAATCTAGTTAAATCTATAATTTAACTAGCTCCGAGAAAATTAATATTTTAATTTCTTTTATAAGAATTAATTTTTATTATAAATAATATTATACGAAGAATTCTTTTTAATTAAATCGAGAATATAATTAATAATAATAAAGGCTAGTCTAGCTCCTTAAAATAGAGTTAAAGAGGTTTTAATAATTTTAGAGGAAATTAATTTATTTTATTTAATTTTTAATTTTAATAAAAATAAGAAATTATAAGTTAATTACGAATACCGCCTCCGCTAATAAAGATCGATTTAAATCTATATAATATTATAATCTAGGCTATATAATCTATTATACTAAATATTATTAGAGTTATTTTATAAAATTAGGGTTAAGTTTTTAAAAGGCCTTTAGGACTTATTAAACTATAAAGATTAATTAATAAAGACGGGTATATTTAATAAATATAATAATAAGCTAGGTATTTTTATACCGGCGAATTAGATTTCTTTTATCTAAATTACCTAAAGTTATAAAGCGCCGATAATATCGTCTTTAATTTTAAAGAGTTAATATTTAAAAAGATCTATACCTTCTATAATAAAGTCTAGAATTTCGTTATAATAAAAGGTAAAAATATAATAAAAAGGAATCTAAATAATTATTTCCGTAGTATTATTATAAATTAATAACTTAAAATCCTTTCCTAAAATATAAAAGATATAATAATATAACTACCGAATAATTTATTATACTAAATTATTAGACTATAAAATTATTTTAAAATTATAATATTTATAACTCTAAAAGAATTTGATCGCTAATTATATATATTTAAAAATATAACCGAACGAAATAATTTATTTATCTACGTCTAGAATTTAACTAAATATACCGTTTAAGCCGGTATTATTAAAAAGTATATATAGGTTATATAAATATAGAATTACCTTAATATTAATTTCTAGGTTATTATCCCTTCTCTAATAAATAATATTTCGATTAAATAATTTATCGAATAATTTAAAAATAAGAAGGAGATATAATATAGGATATAAACCTAAAAAGATAAAGAAGGTTATGAAGATTATTAAAAGGAATTAAGGAGCGAGAAAAGAATCGTAATATAAAAAAGAATAAATAATTACCTAGGGATAAATAGTCGCTATAATAATAAAATAAATATTATAATTTAATACTTTATCGGCCTTAATAATAGTATCGATCTTTTTAATTTTAAGATTTTTAAATATTTCAAGGTCTTTAGTTTTAAGGCTTTTAAAAGTAGAGACTATTTATTATAAAACTAAATCTTTATAATTCTCGTTCTTTTTTATATTAATAAATAGTTAAATCTTCTTTCCTTTATATTAATCTTTATAATTAACTAGTTTATTTTTAAAATCGGTAGATTATACTTTAAATATAATAGTAGTAATAATCGTAATAAATTTAAAAGCCTCCCCCGTAAGAATCTTTAAAAAACGCTCTATTACTATTAAAATAACTATTTATAATTACTACCGGAAACGCTTAATTTAATTAAAATTCATTCGTTAAAAATCAGGGCTACGGGAACTAGAACTATAATAACTAGAATTATAAAAACTATAGGATATACCTATATTACCCGCCGAGACTATATAATACTTTCGGTAATTAAATATAGATATAACTTATTTACTTTAATAAATTATATAATAATCTTAATAATAAGAATACGGATTACGGTATCTTCTTTAGATTTATTAATAATTATTTCGGCTCTCCCGAAACTCCGCCGATAAATTATTATAATTATTATATAAACGCCGATAAAAGTTATTATAATATTAAAGAGAGTATTATAGACGAAGAATAAAGTATTAATAAAATATTAATATTAGGTTCGTCTTAATTATATATTATATTTCTACGGGGAAAATAGGTTAACGTCCCGTTTATAAAAACTATAAATCTAATTTCTTATTAAATAATCTTTTATATATATACCTAAAAGAAAGAAAATATATATACTCGATTAATATCTAGAAAGTAATTAATCCTATCTTTATAAAATTTAAAAATACCGAGTTAAATATTACTCCGAAGATTTTAGTCCTAGAGATTATAATAATATTAAAATTAATAACTCCTAAATCTTCCCCTCGATAATAGGGTAAATTAATAATCGAATTTATTACTCCGCCTTTATTAATTAACGGGAGAATATTTCGTATATAATATTATTTTACCGGCTAAATAGGCCTTACTCTAAATATTATTCGAGAATTAAGATATTTTAATACTAGGTATCCGATAAATATAATTAATAAAATATTTATTATATAACGAATCTCTAGTCTTTAGTTATAGATTTATAGTAAAATTATTACCTTAAAAGGTATCGGCTCGAACCGTTATTTAATTATAAAATAGACTTTAATTATATTCAATATAAACGGAAAAACGAAGGATAATATAAAAATAATAATTAAAATTATTAGAGACTTCTATATTATTGATAACTTTAAAGTTAATATATTTATCGGTATAAATATCCTAGGTTAAAAGAAGGCCGTTATTAACCTCTTTAATAATTAAATAATTTTAAGTAATTACGAAGATATTATAATCCCCATTTAATCTATAACTAGGTATAATATAAGGATTTAATATATTATATAATTAAAACGCCGCTAAATAATTCTAGTATAAATTATATTAACGGTAGTAATCTCGCTAAAAGGGAAATTATAATTATCGGATTAAGATTTCCTATTCAAATTATAAATAAAAGAAGTCTATATATATTTTATAAACTTAATAATTAACTTTATTAATATTCGTAATAAGGGGAATATACCTTTTATTATTCCTCGCCGTTAATAAATAAGATTAATTATAGAATATAAAGTAGAAGAAGTATATTTTATTAATTTAAATAATTATTTCTTTACGACGAAAACTTATAAGGACGATATAATTATATTATACTTTATTAATCTTTATAATCCGAGGTTAATTTTAAGACCTAAGGTCGATCCTTTTATAAAAACGAAGTTATTAAATAAAATTATAATTTATAGTAACGACTCCGATATTACCGCGATTAAAGAGATTATAAAGTAATACCCTCGTATTTAGGAAAATATAAAAGATATAATTAACCTACTCGAATCTAAATAACTATCGATTCCGTTTACTACGGACTAGTAATTATTTAATATGAAATTTAATTATAAGGTCTATTTATTAAGCCCCGATATAAAAGCTTTAATAAATAAGAAATTTAATAAAATATATTAATAAAGGAAAATATTATAGTCTACCGAGCCTTCCTTATTCGTTTTCCTTATCTTCGTTATATAGCGGACGGTATATAAAGGTCCTAAAAGAACGCCGATACGGAAGGGTAAAATTATAATCGATATTTATAATTTAAATAAAATTATTATTCTTAATAATTACCCTTATCCGCTTTAAAATAATATTATTTCGTTAATATAAAGATATATTTATATAAGTATTATTAATTATAATAAATAATTTTATCTCTTTTTAGTTAAAAGAGATAATCGTTATAAATTTATAATAATTTCTTACCGTAGTTCGGAGTACTATAATATTATAGTAATAAGATAGAAAGGGTTAATTCCGTATATTTAATATAAAATAAATACTTTTCTTCGCCCGTATAAAATATTCGCGAGATATTATATCGATAATATCGTAATTTTCTTACGGTCTTATTCCGAGTATATCGAATATTTTATAACTATTTTCGCTTTATTCGTAGGCCTTAAGATCTCGTTTAAATTTAAAAATTCCTTTTTAATTTACCCCTCCGTTATACTTCTAGGCTAGAAAGTAAATAAATTAGATTTAATTACTATTAAAGAAAGAATTATAGTAATTAAAGAACTTCGTTTCTTAAATATATTATAAACTTTAGAAATATATATCGGAATAATAAATTAATTACGAAATAATATTAAATATTTCGCTTAAATTATTAAGTTATTTTAATACCGGAAAATCTAACTTTTAAAAGGCTCGCCGTTTTAAAGCGGGAATATATAAAAGATTTATTCTAAAAAAACTTACTTCGTATTTATAAAAAAGGAATTAACTTCTTTTAGATTATTATTAAAAATATTTACCTTTAAAATCTATTTATATTATCGGGATCCAGTTTATTAATTATATATTAATATTAATATATTAAAGTCGTACGGAATTAATACGATAATATACTATATTTAAAAAGATCCTTAAAGTAATAATTTCCCCCGTATTAATATATAATTAATTCTATTCTTATCTAAATTATTTAATCCTACGGAGTCGCGTTACTAGTCTACGGAATTAAAAGTAATAAGTTTAATTTAGATACTAATAAAGATTCTATACTTATTTATATAAATCCCGATAAAGAAAATTATTATCTTTATTAATTATTCGGTAATTATTAATATTACCCGATAAATAATATTATCGTCGTTCTTTTTTAATAAGATAAATCTATAATTAATACGGGCTTCCTAATATATATTATAATATAATCTCGATATTCGTTAGTATTTAGGAAAGTAAAATATCGTATTAAATATTTTATCTCGCTTTTTTAATAAAAAAGAATATCTCGATATTAAAGATCCCGGTATTGTAAATAATATCTTCGCTTTTTATTTTACTTTAGTTAAAATATCTTCTAAATACCGCCTTAAATTATAAAAGGTATATTCTAAAGATAAGAAATAATTAAGAGTAATAACTTTCTTTATAAATAAAAAAAATAGGTTTAAGAAAAAAGCCCTAGGGTCTATAAATAATATCGATATAATTAATATTAATATTTCTTTCCTTTTTAGAGACTTATTTATATAGTATAAAAACGAATATATTAATAAAGAACGCCTATATATCTCGAAATTAATAAAATAAAATATTTTCGAACTCTTATATAATAAGAGAAATTATATAGGATTTTATAAAACGTATAAGAATATCGCCGATAGTTATTATATATAGTATTTAACTCGAAGATTTAAATACTATATTTTATACTACCCTTAATATTAATTTAATTAAATAAAGAGGTATATATTATATAATATTTTAAAACTAATCCTAATAAAGCTAAAGATTTATTATTATATTATTATCGATTTTATTATAGCGCTCCTTATATTTATAAATAAATATAATTATCTAATAACTATTATTTATAAGTTCTCGAAAATAGTTATTATAGTTTTTGAAAAAAAAATTTAGCGCCGAAGAATAAATAAACGCGCCACTTCTCGCCCTTACCGATTAAGGAATTCTAAAGGCGATTATTTCAATAAAGACCTTAAGTTTTTTTTAGACTTATAGAAGGTAATTTTTAAAATATTAAAAACTAAATTAATAATCTCTATTATTTACTACCTTTAGTTCAACGGCTAGTCGGAATAAATAAATTAAACTATAAAAATAATATTACGATTTTATTTAATATATTACTCTAATAATTTATAAAATAAATTCGTAACTATTTTATAATTTATTGTAAATGATTCTTTAAGTTTAATAACGACGCTTTTATTAAATAAAATTATCTATAATATAAAGTTTAATAATAAAATTTTAATTTAAGATATAATAGGAAGAATAAATTTTATTAATATTAAAACCGTTAACTAGAAAGAAGTCGTTAACACGATTTCGTTCGCGGCGATTAATATTAAATTTCGGTATAATAATAAATATATACCTTTAATAATATAAAAAGGGGATATAATCTTTTTAAAATTATATTAAGATTATAAAATCCTAGGTTTAGAGAATTATAAACTTTTAAATTAAAGAACTAGCCCGTTTAAAATTCTAAAATAAATAAATAGTTTAATCTATAAATTAGAGTTACCGCCGATAATAAATATCTATTTTATTATTTCGGTCGCCGTTTTAGAATTTACTCCGTTAAGAGGGGATCTATATAATTATTTTTAAAAAATCGGGTAAATTATTATTTTTAATAATAATAATAAAGTTATAAATAATTATTTTAAAATAAAATATATTTTAGATAAAAGGATAAGGAAATTTCTAAAACGAGGAAAAAAGTTAATAATATAATATTTAATTAAATAGAAGGGCTAGGGGCCTTATTAAAATATATAATATAATAAATAAAATTTTAAAAATATAAAGAGCGTAATTAGCGACTATAATATAAAGTCGTTATAAACTATATAAATAGTTTAAGGGACGATATTATTTTATTTATTTATTAATCTTTATTTTATTTTCACTTTATTACGCGATAATAATTTTATTATTTAATAATAACGAATTTCTTAATAACCCCGCTACGTTAATAAAGTATTTCTAATTTATCCAAATAATAATAAATCGTTTTTTTTCTCGCTCGATACGATTAATAAATATTAATATTATCGTATTATTTAGCTATAGTATCTTATACGTTAAATAATATTAATATATCTTTCCTCTTTTAATTTTAAAATTAATTATTTATTTATATCGCTCGCCCCGATCGAGTATAATATAATATCCTCGTTTTAATAAGTTTTTAATTATAATATAATTAAATTATATTTAGGAAAGGCTTCGAAGAAGTTAGCCTTAAAGAGTAATAAAATAAAAGTAAAAAAAGTAACGAAAATAATTAAAACTAAACTAATTAAAGTAATAAATAAAAATAATAATAAAAAGTCCGGCGCTTTTATTTTTAAATAAAGCGATAAAGTAGGCGACGAGTAAATTATTAAAACCGAAATTAATAATAAAGTCGATAACGAAGAAATTAAAGATTTACCGTATAATAAGCCCGTATATAATATAACGGAAGATAAAGATACCTAGTTATTAACGGGTGAATATCTTTCTTTATTATAGGCCGGGCTAGTTATTTAATATAATAAGATTTCTTTAAATACGCGATTTAAGAACTAGTTAAAGGTATTTAACTTAAGAAATAACCTATAATTTAAATAAATAAATAACGGGTAATTAACTATAATACGATTAATAAAAAATAATTATATAAAATAGACGATTATTTTTAATTACGTATAATTATACGGGGATAAAGAGAACTTATTATAGAAACTAGATTAATTAATTTTAATAAAAAGGGGGAAATATAGCCGATATATCTTCGTAGAAAAATATAATTATTTCTCGGCGGATAAGATAACGAGAGTAAAGAAACTTTCGATACCGTTAAAAAAGTTAGATAAAAAAGACCCGAGGTTAATAAAGTTTATAATTTCGAAGAAGTTATTAATATAGGAGAAGTCGATATTTAAAAAATTTAATAAAAATAATAAGAGCGACGAGAGCGAGTCCGAAATAAAAAAAAAATTTCGATTTCGAAGTAATCTTTAAAGAAATTAATAACGAAATTATTTCTATTAAAAAAATCGACTTTAAAGATAACCTCCCTCGTAAAATCGATCGATAATAATAATTCTTAATTAATTAATATAGAGTTATTTGATATTAAGGCGTAGGAACGTTAAAAGAAGTATATTAAAATTATATAAATATCCGAAGACCTAATTATATAACTAGAAGAGTTAGATAAAATTAGAGAAATATTTAAAATAAAAATCGCCGCCGAAACTAAAGCCGTAAATTCTTTAAAATAAAAAACTACGGTTACTTTATCTACGCCCTCGAAGAAGTAGATAAATAAGAAAATTATAATATTTATAACTATAAAATAATAGGTCGAAATCGGTAATAAAGATTTTTTAATTATACCTTAAATTACGTTTTAGACTTCGACTTTCTTTATAACCGATATTTCTAAATAAATTATTTCTTTTTTTATTATATCTAAAAGTTTTAAATAAAAGAGAGTAAAATATATAATAAAGAAACTTAAATAGGATAAAACTTTAATTGATTTAAATATAAAAAAAACCCCTTTAATATAAATAATAATAGGTATTTTTATAGTAACTAGTAAATTTAAGCCGGTTATATTAACGACCGTACCGCCTTTAATAAAGAATAATTCTATATTATTATAAATTAATAGGAACTAGATTACGAAGTTAATATATTATTAATCGGAGAGTATTACTTTTAATTTTAATACCTAGTTTACTACGAATATCGAAGAGTTAATTTAAGTTATAATAAATAATATATACTATACTAGCCCTACTATAAATAAAAAGGGTAAAATAAAATAAGTTTTTTTACTTAATACTATAGGAGCGAATATAACCGGTTTAGGAATAAAGCGCTCGAAGAAAATAAAACCTAATAAATAAACTAAATTATTAAAAATAAAAAAAGAGATTAAAGATATTTTTATATTATTAGAGACTTTAAGCGATAATATTAAAGGGGAGTCCTTAGTCGAGATTATTAAAAAGATATTCGTTAAATCCGAAACTCGTATAAACGAGCTAGTAACTAGAAATAAGATCCTAACGAATAATAATACTATTTTATATAACTATATAGATTTCTTAGAAGAAATTATTATTAAAATTAATAATAAAATAATCCGTATTTTATTAATCCTAGAAGTTTTTTATATTACTTTTATTTAATACCGGGACCGCCTCTTAAATTAATACTAGGTCGATTATTTATTACGGAGTTTTTTCGATTTCGTAGAGATCGAAATACTTAAAGATTAATTAATTAATAATAAGTAGATAAAATTAATTAAAAGAGTTAAAAACGTAAACGGTATTAAAGACTTCGTTAATAATCTCTTAACTAATATTAATATAAATATGAATATATTAATTAAAAGATATCCCGCTTTAGAATATATACGTAATCGAGAGAAACTTAAATAATAAATAACTACCGATATTATATTAGGCGGTAAACTTATTAAAGATAATAATAAATTATATAATTAATTCGGTACCGCCGTAGATACTTTCTTTAATTATATTATAAATATAGCGATATCGAAAGTTACCTTAAAGAGTATAACTACGATAGTAGTATATACTCCGGTAGCTAGATTTTCTAGTAGGGATACTACTCCGGTTTATAAATTAATAGCCGGTCTCCCTCTTAATACTCTAAAGCGAGGACGTCGTCGCCTCGGCTAGGTATTTCTATTTAATAATAATAATAATTATAGCGCTAAACTTATTTTTAGTAAAATTAATTCGTTTATATATTTATATTAATAGTTTATAGCCTCGAGGACGTTAGGCTCTTTATTTATAGAGGTAATTATTATAGTTACTAGTACCTTATTATAAGATAATAACTTATTCGTACCGATAAATAGTTGAATAAATATATAATATATTGAGACTAAATCTTGATTACTATTTTATTTCGTTAATACTATAATTCTTACGTATCTTATTTCGTTAATACTATATTCTTACTATAATAAGTCCGGTAGATCCTACTAGAAATTAAAATACGAGATCTAAAATTATATTTTCTTTATTATCTTTACTCTTTTAAAAGAGTTTAATAATTTTAATTTATTTTAATTTAAATATACCTCCGTAGATTAAAATAATAAATCTTTTTTATATTAAACGGATCGTTTATATAATTATTAATATAGTATTCCTAGCGTAGGATAAGGCCTATATTATAATATAAGATTCCGTTAGAAATATTTACCTAGTAAATAATAAAAGCCGAGATAAAGAATATAATTATAATAATTATCTTTATATCGACCCTCTATATTTTATTTCTAAAAATATTTAATATTTATATTTTAAAATAGTTATTTACTCCGGCGATTTAATTAATTTTTTTTTAAAGAGTAAATTCTTTTATTTTAATTTATAAAACTTCTCTTTCTTTATCTTAAATTAATTATTATTTTTTAATTTATTAGCCGTTAGTTTAAGGTCCTTTATATCTTTATAAAAAACTAGTTTAAGAAATAATAATAGAATTCTAATATAATATATAACCGCGAGCTATAAATATATTGTAATTTTCAATATAATATTTTTTTTATAACTCTTAAAGGTAAGTAAAGTATTATAATAAATTTACTAAACTCTTTAATTTATCTCCTTAAAGTAATAATCTAGTAATAATTTATATCGTTATAAATAGTTTAAAAAGTAGTCGTAATAATAGTTAAATTTAAATTTAATTAATAGTTCCCCGAATAAAATAAACTTTAATATACGTTATATTTAAAGTATTCGAATAATAATAGTTATAATCTTTTTATACTATTTATACTCGTCCTTAATATTATAATTATTATATATACTCTAGATAAGGCTTTTATACCTTTTACTAATTTTAATAAACTTATTTTTTATATAATATTTTAGGCGCTTACGCGCTTTATTTAAATAAAAGTAATCTTTTTTAAAAAATAACGTAGTTTATTTATTATTTATAAATATATTTATTTAATTTATTATCGACCTTAGTAATAATTTAAACGGAGTCTTATTAATTAAAATCTTTCGAGGTTTTTAACCTAATATTATATTATTAATTTTCCGAATTTTAATAATCGTCCCTATAATTTTATTATTCTCGGTATATATTTTATTTATTATAATCCTACTTTATCCTATCTTTTATTAAAATATTTATTTTAATATTTTAAATTTATTACCCCTCTTTTTTACCGCGGGAATTTTATTTATTAAAACTTTATCGATTTAACTAAGAAGCGAGGTTAAAAATATAAAATAAAATATTTTTAAAAAGTTATAATCTTTATTAAAATAAAGAGCCTCCTTTAATTTTATTAAAAGATCGCGATTTAATTTATTTAGTTTCTCGGTAAAGGCTTTTAATTTAAGATTATTATAAATTTATTATAATATCTATTTAAAAACTTTATCCTTTTATATTATTTATATCTTTATTAAACCTAGTTAATAAGATAATAAACTTATAGGGGGAAGGAAAAAGTTAAGACCGTAACTCGATATAATTTTTTTAAATATATTAAAGTCGATATATATATATTAAATCCCTTAAGGCCTTTTAGACGGGTAATATATATCGGGTAATTAAAGATCCTTTATTATTCTCTTTATAAATTATAAATTATATCTTTTTCCCCCTTAACTTTCTTTACGTCTTTATAATTTAATATAAATAAATAGTTTAAATAAGTTAACGCGAGACCCTATAAAATCTAAAACTTTTATTAATTATTAATTTTAAACTCGATAAGGGCTAGTCGTATTATTTTTCTAAACTTTATAATATCTACGAGGTATCTCCCGTTTTAGAAGACTTTTATTTCGAATAAAATAAATATACCGAGTATCTAGAATAAGATAAAACCTATTATTATTATTTTTATATAAATTTTTTTCCTAGTTTTATAATCTTTAATAATATTTAATTTAAAAAGAAGGTAGTAGTCCTCCTATTTTTTATTATTCCGGTATATATATTTCATTACTTTAATAGGTTATATATTTAATAATTTAACCCGATTTATTAATTTTAATATTTAAACCTAGTTATTAATTTATTTATCCTTCGCCCTTTTCTTTAAAGATTTCTTAATATCTTCTTCTTCTTTAATTAAAATATCTTTTATTTTATTTTACTCCGGGATAAATATTAATTTAAATATTTAACTAATAACTACGCGTTTAGTTACTTTTTTATTATATATAGTTTTAGCGTCCGTAAAGTCTTTCTATAATTATTTAAATAAATCGTCTATTATAGGCGGGATCGATCGAGTTATTATTATTATCTATATTATATTTATTAGGGGTTAATTATTTATTATAATTTAATTAACTCTTTTATTATCGCGCGTTATAAGGGTTCCGTTATTCTTCGTATTTTAATTATTATTATTTTTACCTTTAGAATTATTAATAAGGGTTTATAAAGATTATATCGTTTTATTATTTATACTCGTTTTAGGATTAATTAAATCGTTAAAAGTTTTAATAAAGAAAACGTCGCGTAAAACCGACTTAAAGTATATATTAAGATTAATAAATTAATTTTCCTTAATTGGGAACCTAAAGTATATATTAGGACGGGTACTATTATTCTTAATAATCCGGAATATATATAATATATTAGGACGGTTACTTTTCGGTCGCTTTTACTCTCAATATTTATCGAACTCGCTTTATAAATTTATTATTTAATTAATATCCGTTAGTAGTCTACCTAATAGTTATTTTTATTTACCGTCTTTATTTATAATATTTATTTTATATTTATATTTTCCTCGCCTTAAGCTATGGATCTTATTTTTAGAATTATTTACTATCGTTATTTCTACTACCCGATATTAACTATATATTATAAATAGTATCGAGAAACGGAATAAAAGTTTATTCGCTTTAAGATTTTACCGTCTTTATTAAGGATAGAAGAAATTATTAAATTAATTTTTAATTTACTAGTACGAGCTTAAATATAGGGTTAGTATTCTCGTTATTAATAATTTCCTTAATTACTCCGCGGAGTTAGCGGTCCTTTAATAATCTAATTATAAATCTACTTCTTTAGTATTTAAATTAGATTTTTAATAATAACGAAATATTTAGCCCTAGATCTTCGTTTAAATATATAATAAATATTAATAATATTATATTTAATATTATCTTTTTTAAATTTAACGGAGGGTTAATTAATTTAATAATATCCGCGAGAGTAAATTTAATTATTAAATTATTATACCTTATTCTAAGATTAATATCTAATAGATTAAATCTTTATACGACCGCGTAATTCGTCTACTACTTTAATATAACGGGTAATAATATAACGCCTTTTATCCGCGTTTAATTTAATATCTCGTTAAAAGATAAAAAAGATTATTATAATTAATTTAATTTACGTAACGATCTTTCGCTAGTATCTTTTAATTACCGTTTTATATTATAGGCGACATATTATACTAAAGTAGAAAAAATATTCTAAATACCGTTATTATTTAGACTATTAAAAAGTTTTAGAGTATTATCTTCGTATTTTAAAATTAAAATAATAATAAACTCGTCTTTAATAACTCTAATTACGTATTATTTAAAGTCCGTTAAAAAATTTAACGTTAATTATATTTTAATCTCTTCTTTTATTTATTTTTAATCTTTATTCTTTATAATAGTCTTTAAATAAAGCTTTATTAAATTTCTTAAAATAAAGTTAAATTCGTTATTATTATAATCTTTATATTTACGTAGAGGTATTATAATCTTAACTTTAATAATATAAAATTGTCACGGGGTGGACTCTAGTATAAGTGTTACTAGACTAAGCCTCGGTACTTCTATAATAGGACTAGCGCCTTGGCTGGATTCTGGTATATTAGGGCCAAATCCTCTATAGATAATTAATATCTTTTATACTACTAATATTTTTACTACTAAAGTAACCATACTTTAATAAATAGTAGTAACGGTATACACCGATTACTTTATCCATTAAGACGCTTCCGTATATATATTAGTCTACCCATAACTCCCCTTAGGACCTTAATACAGCTTAATATTTAAAACCGTTTATCTATAGTACTAAATACGTTACCTACTCAGGCCCTCCTACTACGCCTTACTTTCGACCCTTTTAATAGGCTAGTCGATATATTAATTATTTATTAAATTATTAAAATAGCCTCTTCTAGAAGTTCTACCCTAGAAGATTTAACTCCTTAATACGCCTATTATACGCAGCTATTTAATACGTCCTTTATTAAGACCCTTATTCGCTTTACTCGTTAACGTCTACTTCGCCAGCTACTTTACTTTATTCTACTTATTTACTAGTAGCCTCTAAACTATAGTATTTCGACCCCTAGTACTACCTACTATATCGGCCTCTACCTCTATTAGTATAACTAGCCTAAGCTATACTCAGCATACTCGCTTAGCAATAATAGTAGTAGTATAAGTCTCAGCCAGCCTACCGGGGGTAAATATATTTAATTCTATAACACCAGCTTTAATAGCTCAATTTTCTTCCGATAATACTAAGCCTCGTTAATATAGCCAGCTTCAGCTACACTCAGTATATTAACTTATATAGTAGTAGTAGTATAGCTCTTACCCAGCCCACCGGGGGTGAATATATTTAATTCTATAACACGAGCTTTAATAGCTTTACTTTCGGTCTAGCTAGATCTGGACTAGCCTTTACGCTAAAATAGTTTCAATTTTTAAATACACCGGTAAACGACTTTTCATGGCCAGCTAAAAATCGCTGGCCATTCAAAGATTTACGCTAAGACCTTATTTTTATATACGAAAATACCGATTATTTAGGGCCCTAGTCCTTCGATATTAATACTCCGATAACACTAAACGTATACGCCCCTTCTACACTAGCCTTATGGCTATCGCCGACGCCTAGTTACGTTATCCCTATACCTCCCTGTCGCTTTACCTCGCCGTCGCGATTTTAATAACTAAGCTTTACGGCTCTACGCCAAGCTTTAAGGCTCTACGGCACTCCCGCGATTACCCCGTACCGACTGTTTAAGAGCTAGGGATACACTATATATATTTATTTACTTTATTATTTCTATATATAGACGCTATTTACGTCATTACTTACGATACCCCATATCCGCGTATCAACGAGGGCGTTAACGTCTTTCTTTAAAAAGGGGCGATCTGTTACGGGGTAGACTCTAGCATAAATATTACTAGGCTAAACCTCGGTACTTCCATAATAGGACTAGCGCCTTAACTAGATTCTGGTATATTAGGGCTAAATCCTCCATAGATAATCAATATCTTTCATACTACTAATATTTTTACTACTAAAGTAACTACACTTTAACAAAAATAAATAATATAATTTCTAGCTTTAATATATTATTTATAATTTTATAAATAAGATCGTAATTATAATTTAATTATAACTCTTAATAATAATTATAGGTTCTATTAATAGGGCTCGTAGTTAATTAAAAATAATATTTATAAATAAAGATCGCTCGCGGTCGGTATTTATATTTACTTTACTCGGTTCGATCTCTTTATTTAATAATTATAACTATTATACCCTTTATATATAAAGGCTAGCCGGAAGAGTAGTCGATTATATATATATAATAATTTATTAATCGTATATAGTACGTTTTATAATTAAAATATTATTCGTAATTAATAAATTTATTAAAATAGAAGGGAAGGTAAAATTAAACTACTCTACTATTTATTAAAGAAAAGTAGATATAACGTATTACTTTCTAGGTTATATATAAAAAGTATTATTTCGAAATAATATAGTATATATAATACTTTTATTATAGTTCTAATATTTTTAATATAAATAACTCGTACCTAATTAGGGTAGGTAAATTATTAAGGGTATTTTATATATTATAATTACTCCTTTATAAAAGGGCTAATAAAGAAGTTTTTAATAAATTATAAAATTTATTAATTTATAATTTTATTCTATAATAATAGGTACTCGCTAGTTTTTTAAACCCCCGAAGATTTATTAAACCTTCTACCTCTATTTATATTTAATATAATAAATTAAATAGCCTTAAGTTTAATATAATATTTAGTTTTATATTCTCGCTAAATCCCTAATTATATATATTATTATTATTAATATTAAAGGTTATTATATATCCTATATTACGACCTCTTCTTTAATTATATATATCGTCGATAATAAAAATTATTAGATTCTTTATATTAATATTAGATCCCGAAGTAATCGGGTTTTAAATATTATAAATTTCTATAATATCCTAATTATTATTAAATCCCTCGGTATTTCTAGTTTCTTTTTTTATATATATAATACTACTAGGATCTTCCTCCGATTAATTTATTATATATAAATTCTTATTTTAAAAATTATTATCCGAGTTTAAATTATAGTTATATTTAATAAAATTAAATACTAGGAGCTCTTCTTCGTATTTAATATAAATATTTATTTCTATTAAAAGTCTTTATAGATAATTATAATAGAATTATTTATATTTTTTCTCGTATAATTAAATCCTTATTTAGTTTATAATAATCGTTAAGGCGTCGCCTACGCGAGAAACCCTAGTAAAGAAATAAAAATTAAAGAATATAAAGTCTAACTTTTTAAATTTTATTATATAAAAGATTATTATAAACTTCTCTTCGTCTTAATAATTATTAATAATTCCGGTATTTATATCTTTTAATCTTATAGTAAATACTAGCGCTCGTTTTATAAAATTAATTTATATAAAATAATCTACGAGGATAAAGATATCTTTAATTTTAATTCCTTTTTAGATATAATACTAGTAGAGTTTTATAATAAATTATAACTCCCGCTCGTTTTAACCGGATTAGGAGAAACTTATTTTATAATATTATCCGTCGGTATTAATCTAGATAAAGTTTATAGGGGTATTAAATAAATCTTTATATATTTCGGTAGTTATAGCGGTATTAAGGCGACTAGCCGGATTTATTATAAAGATAATAAAACTTCTATACTAAATTCTAGAGATAGTATTAGTAATATTTATAATAATTCGGTATTACTTCGTTAGGTTATATTTAAAATAACCTAGAATTATTTAATATTTATATATACTTTTATTTATTTATTTAGCGAAAGAATTATACTATATATTTTACTCTTTAAATAATAGTTACTTATCGTTTTTTAATAAATATATAATAGTTTTATATTATATTAAAATAACGAAGAACTCCCTATTATCGGCTTTATTAACTTTTTAAATAATAATATAATCGCCTTTAAAATTCTTCTTTAGGATTATATAACCCGAATTAATAAAAATTATAATAATAATAACGATATTCTTTATAAGGATATTCTTTAAGAGTAACGATTCGAGTATTTTAAATATATAATATTTCTCTTTATTATCGAATATATCGCCGTTTTTAACTTTATAGAATATCTCGCGAAAGTATTTATAAAGTTTTTAGCGGTAGGTTATATTCCCGGCTTTATTTAATTTATATTTAATATTCTTTTTTATCGTTTATTATAACTCTTTAGTTTTTTAAAAAGTTATATTTTTAAATATAGACTCTACTTTACTCCCGTAATTCTTAAAGTCTATATTATTTATTAAAATAATATATTTATTATTATAGTCGATAAAATTATTATTATTATAATCCGAGTTTTTTTATTTTTAGTTATTTTACGATTTATCGGGTTAAAGAGTATTATTAATTTATATTATATCGATTTAAAGATTACTCTCGCTTTATAACTCGCCGTTTTTAATAGTTTTATTATCGTCTAGTTATACGCCTTTAAGAGTATTATTACCGTTTATAATAATATTATTAATAAGAGTAGAATTAGTATTTAAATTAAATCGACCGAGAAGGCCTATAATTTATAATAATAAAATACCGAAGTTTATATTATAAAGTTTATAATAACGGTTTATAATATTAAAAAGTATCTCTTTAACTTTATTTATTATAGTTATTATAAATTAATTATATTAATTTTAAAGGAGCGAAAAACTAGGTTATTATTATAAATTATTAATATTATAAATTATATATCGTTAATTTTTATTTTAAACGACGGCCTATTCGGTTATAAATAAATAAAAGCGAATTATATATTTTTTTATAATTTTAATTCCTTTTTTACCGAGCCGAGTAAATTCGGTATTTAGTTTTATAATAAAAAAGTCTATTATTTTATTTATTAAATTTAGGACTTTTATTTTCTTACCGGCCGATATAAATAATATAATAATAATTATATTAAATTTTATTTTCTCGGTTCCTTATAGTCTCTTTTAAAGTCCGAGGTTATTAAATATATATAATAAGTATTTTAATATACCTACCTAAAATTTATTTAAATTAATATTTTATTATCCGAGTTTAACTTTAAAATTTATTCTTTGAAGAATAAATTTAGGGTTAGGGTTAGGGTTAAGAGGCTAGTCTAAATTAAATATAAAATTTAGTATTTCTTAATCGCTTTCTTAATTATCTTAATCTTTATACTATTTAATAAAGGATATATACGTATATATATAAATTATATATAGAGGTAGTAATAAGTTATATAGAAATAATAATAAAATATATATATAAATTATATATTAAGGTATATATAGGCTATATAAAAGTAGTAAAAGAGTATATATATATATATATATAATTATATATAAGAGTAGCCCTATAGGGAGAGTAGGGAGGAATGAAATAATAAGTAATTTTATTTTTTTAATAATCTCTATTTCTTTCCTTCCGCTCCCTTCTTTATTAGAAAAAAAAGAAATAAAGATTATTCCCTTCCCTTCCCTTCTTTATTCCGTAGCGTAATTATTATAGAGTTTTTAGTCTTTTTTAATTAATTATAATAGTCGAATTAATCCTTAAATAAGTTTCTTTTTTATATTAAATTAATAGTCTCTATAGAGATTATCGCCTAATAACTCTTTTATTTATTTAGTTATTATTAACGGGTATAGTTTTTTATTCTTTAATCGATAATTTTAATATTTTAATATTCCTCGATATTTATAATAATATCTACCTAGTTCTTTCTTCTTTTTATAGTAGTTATTACTTTATACTACTTTTTAAATCTTAAGATACGAAGCACCTAGGTCTCTTTTTTAAATATTAATATTAAAAGTATTTATTACTATTTATCTCTCCTACGCTAGAGTTTATTCTAAATTTATTAATTTTTAATAAAAGTTACCGGATAAATTCCCCCATTTATTTAATATTATATTACTAGGCGGTCTAAATAAAAGTCGATTAATATAATTATTATTCTAGTTTTAAATATTAAGACTAGAGTAATTTTAAATACTTTTAAAACTATCTTTAAATAGTTATTTTAAATAATTACTAGTTTTTTAATATATTTATTTATAATTTTTAATATCTTATTTAATTAATATTATATCGGAGCTACGAACGTTAATATTAGTTTAATTATTATATATTTCGCGAAAGTAGCGCCTTATATCGATTTAATTAAAGACTTTATAGCGCGGCTTTAATTAATCGCTTTAATTTTAATTTAGGTTAAATAAAATTTTATTTTTATTTTAAATTAATATATAGTCCTAAAACCTTAATACTCGCTCTAGGTTTAATAACTATATTCTCGAAATTTATCGTTATTTCTATATTAACTTCTTCGGTATTCGCGATATATAAATTAATTCGTACTTTTAGGGGGTAAACGACGCTTTATAAATAATTATTTATTTTAGGTAAATTTTATAGACCTTCTCTAAATTCGCGTAATTCTTTTTAATACTCTCGTTATAAATAAATAAATAAACGTTATTTATAAACTCTCCGATTAATATTAATAAATTCTTAATTAACTCCTTAATTAATAATATATTAAAGATCTAGAAAAGCCCTAGTAAATAAAGTAATCTTTATAGAATACCGGCTATTACTTCTTTTACTAAATTTATTTTTTCTTTAAATATTATAGATATAGTCTTATCTAATAGGAAGTTTACTATTTAATTAATAATTATACTCGATATACTTTTTATTCGAAGGTCGTATAGTAGTTATTTATATAAAATATTATCGAACGCCCTCGTTATATTTAATAATAATAAGTTTATTATCTTTCCTTTCCCGTTCCTATTATAGTTTTATATTATATATACTACTTTTATAAAGGTCTTAAATATAATTTTTATTAAATACTCTTTTTTAACTTTTATTTATTATAGTAATAAGAGTTTATATTTATCTACTAGATCGCTTAATCTTTTAGAGATAATTATTTCTAATATTTTATTAAATATATCGAGGAGCGTAATAAACTTATATAATTTTAATTTTAAATAATCGTTTTCTTTTAATTTCTTAAAGATTATTATATTAGTTATTTTAAAGTACCTTAAATAATATTATTATTTAAAATAAACCTAGAATAAATAAATAATAATATTTATTATTTTCGTTTCTATTATAACTTTTAGGAATCGGTAAAGAATTCTATTAATTCTTAATATTTTATCGGTTACTAGGCGCTATATTACTTTATATATTTCTATTTTAAATATCTCCTAGTTTATTTTAATTAACTTTAAGTATTTTATTCTATTAATATTATTTAAATCTACCGTCGGTAGTAAGGAAATAAAATTTATTATAAAATCTTTATTTTATTCTTAAAGTCTTTAATCTTTCCTCTTTTATTATCTTTAATTACTAGGAATTAAAAGTACTCTTTAGGATATTTATTTTTCTCTTTTCTTTATTTTACGAGCTTCTATACTCCCGTCGATTTTAACGAGGTTTTATATATATTCTTTTATTATAAAAATATTTTCGCTCTTCGAATTACGTATATATTTTTATTATTTAATATAATTAAGGCTCTTTTATCTAAATACTTCGACTTTTTTTATACTCTTTTATATACTCTTTAACCTTTAATATAACTTTAATATAATAAAAATTCTAATACGATTTAGTCTCTTAATATAAAAGGGTTTATAAAATTATAAAATTGATAATTTCTTAAAAGCCCCTTATTATTTTATTTAAATATTAGGTAATTTTCTTTTTATTTTCGAGCTTTAGTTTCTTTAATATTTAATAAAGAGATTTTATATTTTATTATACTTTCTTTTAAATAACTTTATCCTTAATCTTTTTCTAAATATAATAAATATATAATATTATCTTTTTTTATATTTACTCGAATTCCGTTATTATTAATTTATAATTAGAGTTATAATATAAATTATTACGGATTATAGAGTTATTTATAACTTAATATACTTCTCTTATAAAAAATAAAAAACTAATTATACTTTCGTATCCTCGGGCTCTTTATATAATAAATATTTCTAATAATTTTATTTTTATTTCCCTCGATTCTATTATTATTAAGAGATAGTTAATTATAATATAATATATATATCGTTTAATATTATTCTAGTTAGGGTAATAAAGGTTAAAATTCTTTAAAAGATTATATTCGCTTTCCTCCGTTAATATTTTCTTTAATAGTAGTAATTTTAATAAATTATCTATCGAGGTATTTTATTTATAATAATAAGTTATATATATTATAAATTTATATCTCTTTATAATAAGAAATTCCTTAACTAGTAATATCCTTCTTTTTATTTTTATTCGATCGAGATTCCTTTTTAATTCTTCGCTCTTTTAATATAATCTTTATAAAATATAAATTATTTTTATAATAAACTAGTTCCTAATTATTCGTATTAATTCTTTTATTTATATAAAAGTATATACGGGCCTCTAGGCCTCTCTTATATACTAAATAGAAATAATTAATATTTTCGTTATAGCGACTAAATAATTATTAAGGGACGGGATTAGTATCGGGAGGTTTATTAAATTAACGGCTAGGTTTATTAAACTATAGCCTAGTTATAGTATAGGAGTAGGCTAAGATAAAAGATAAAGGACGAAAGTTAGGGTAGGGCTAGCTACTATCTAAATAAAAACTAATATATAGAGTATTTACTTATTTCTTATCCCGGTTATATTAAAATAGAAATAAGGAAACTAGCTTAAACCTAAATTAAATCTAAGATAAATTAGGCTAGGCTAGGTTAATAAGGCTATATTATAATAATAGCCCCCTCTTTAAGGTCGAGCTCCTATAAGATAAATAAACGACTAGTTTAATTAATTAGATTTCGTAACTAAGGTTAAACGTTAGTATTATTATTTATAAACGATAACGGCGGGGCTAGCCGATAGGGTATTATTTATTTATATAATAATACGAAGTATCGGTCGAAGCCGATACGGAACGATAACCGAGGGGATAATAACGGATAAAGAATAAACTAAGATATAGGCGGGGGTTAACTTCTTAAAAATCGGACTAAAATAAAAATAATAAAGATTCCTTATATTAATACCTTTAAATAATATACGGTAATTCGTAGAGGCTAGCGGCGCTAGGATTCGAGATATAATATTTATTAATAAATTATTAATAGCGAGTAAAGTACTAGAAGGGTTCCTATATAATAATATAACCTTCTTAATTAACGTAATACTTTAATAAAGGTAGATTATAACGGCGATTATATTTAGAATTTAAGATACCGTTAATATACTATTTATATTAATTATCTTCGGTAATTATAAGTTCTCGGATAAACTAGATTTATCTAGGTAAAGAATTATTAATTATTAATTATAATAGGCTAGCGTAAAAAACGGGGTAAATTTTTATAAAATATAGAAGGTTTAATTAAATTATAAAAGGGTTATTAAAAACCTTAAAGACTCGGAAGGGGCCGATATTATAATCGTCGAGTTTAATTAAAAAGTATATAATATTCAGATTTTTAATATTTAGCTATACTTAGTTATTTATTAAATATATCGGATATAAGCGCCTTCGTTAATTAGCCGAGGATTTAAAGATAATTTAAATAACAAATATTTTATCGCGGAGGTAGTCGTTTAAAGCTTCTATTTACGTCGCGAATCTATTAATAATAATTAAATAAATACGGGCTTAAGCGGTAAAATCTTAAAATAAAGATTCGGTAGGCTCGAAACCGATATATAAATATTAATTATAATTAATTAAGAAAGGCGAGGCTAGAGTATTAGAAGAATTAATATTATTATTAGAAAACTCCGCTTTAAGGAGCTATTTCACCTAATTATCTTATATATAATTAATATATATACGGAGGTAGTATTTTATTATAATATTAAACCGTTTAGTTTAATTATCCGTCTAAGAATAATACCCAGTAAATATACGTTAATTAATTTTAAAACGTTTATATAAGGCCTCCTAAAACTTTAACGTAAATTAAAATCCTCGATCTAAAATAAAGATATTTAATAATTTATAAAGCTTTTATATATTCTAGTAGAAAGCGTTATAGGCTTCGTCTACTTTTATTAATATAATTAATATTAAGTACCGTATCTTAATTAAGCGGTTTACGAAAATTAGGATATACCGATAAATAATTCCTATAAAGATATAAGGCGGTAGGGGATTTATATAATCTATCGAGATATTTTTCTAACGTCGTTACGGGGGCGGTAATAAATATAATTATTTTTAAATATACTAGCGGGAAGGCTTAATTCTTCGGTATATATAATAATTCCTAATAAATCGTTAGATAATAATATAAACGTTAGGCTATTAATAAACCCGATTAATTAACTCGTAATATTTAATATAACCTAAATAATTATTCGCGATATTATTATAAACTAGCTAGATTAAACGAAGATATAATTTATTAAAATTCGAAACGTATCTCTTTCCTCGGAAGTAGAGAACTTTATCCTTATCTTTATATTTAGCGAGGGGAATTCCGCTATAATAACGCGTTTTAGAATATAGTATTTCTAGGACTTTAAAGGCGAATTAATCGGTTTAATTAATTATATCCTATAATTAATAAGTCGGGGTATTATATAAGTCTTCGTTTAAATCGATAAATTAGTTTTTATTTAATTTAAGTTTATAAAATATAAGCGGGGTCTATAATTTTAAATTAATATTTATATCGAGGTTTATCGCGGTCGTATAGATTAATATAAAGTATAATTAGAAAGGCTAGATAAGAATCTTTTAATTTATTACCGATATAGTTAAAATAATTAAAACGGAGGCTAGGGTCGTTATATTTAATAATATATTATAAATATAGTTCTTAAGGATTTCTAGGGCTAGGTTTTTTCTTTTTAATATAATTTAATATTAATATTAATATTTAGGGTCTAATTTATCCCCCTCTTTAAAGAGGTCTCTTAACCGATATATTAATATATTAAATTTACTACCTTCTTTACTAGGCCGGTAAATAATCTTATAATTAAAACGGGATAAAAACTCGTTTTATCTCGTTTAACGGCGAGATAATATCTTAAATAAAATAAAATATTTAAGAGTTTTATAATCCGATATTACCTCGATAAAAAAAGTAGATCCCTCTAGTTTAAAACGTTATTCCTCGAATATACGGACGATTATTATAAACTCTTTATTATAGATTTTATAATTATATTTAATAAGGTTATATTTCTTTAAAAAATAAATAATAAGACGAAGAATATTTTAATTATTATATTAGGATAGGACCCCCTTAAATACGTAATTAGACGTATTTATTTCTATTATAATTTTACGGTTAAGGTCGAAATAAATTAAAATAATATCGAAGGTAAAAATCTTCTTTAAGGTATTAAAAATTATTTAATATTAAATATTCTACTCGAAGACGGTATCTTTCTTAATTAAGGTTATAAATAATATAACGAGTTTATTAAATTTATAAATAAAACGCCGATAGAAGTTAATAAATCCTAGGAAATTTTAAATATCTTTAATATTAACTAGCTAGGGTTAATTTAGGATAATATCGATTTTCTTTAAATCTATTTTAATCCCTTTAGTAATAATAATTAATTTTAAATACGTAATTTCCTTAATATAGAAATTGTATTTAATAATATTTATTTAGAGCCCCGCCTCGCGGAGCTTCTAAAGAATATATTTAATATAGATTTTATACTCTTCCTCGATATCGCTATAAACTAGAATATCGTCGAGATATATAGTATAAGTCTTATCGAGAAATTTACGAAGAATATTATTAATATAATACTAGAACGAGGTAGGGTTATTATATAATTTAAATAATATAATAAAATATTCGAATAAGCCGAATCGGGTATAAAATATTATAAGTTCTTCGTCGCCCTCCTTAATATAAAGGCGATTAAAAATAAATATAATATTTAATTTAGAAAATACCTTAATACGATTTAATCGATTTAAGGTTTCTAAGATTAAGGGTAAAAAATATTTATTCTTTATAATAATAATATTAAGCCCTCGGTAATTAATATAGAAACGTAGGCCTCTATTAGGTTTCTTTACGAATAAGATAAAAAACGCGGTATAAGACCGATTAATTTAAATAAAATCTTTATTAAGGTTTTTATTTAGGTAACGACGGAGTTTTAGAATCTCGTTATAATTTATATTATATAAATTAAATAACGGAGGTTATAGCCCTTCTTTAAGCTTAATAATATAATTATATAACCGATACGGGGGTAAGATATTAACGTCTTTTCTCGAAAAAATATTTAAAAATTCATAATACCGCGTAGGTAAAATCGTAGTTAAGTTAATATTTTTATTATCTCGGTAGGCTTAAAACTTTTTTTAAATAATAACGGCGGCGAGGTAAAACTCTTTATTTATTTTAAATATAACTCGGTTTTAGGTTTAATTATAAATACTTAATTTAAGATTTTAATTAAGGCGGGGTTTAAATTTATAATATTTAGATTCTTAACGAGGCTAAATATTTAAAATCGAGATTTCTTCTAAAATACCTAAAAATCGATCGATTTCTATAAATAATAAATTAAATACGGTTTACTCGTTAAATATAATAAACCGGGTAAATAATCGAGATCTTATCTCGTATATATTAAGAGTAACTAGGTATTAGGTTCGTTATTTATAATATTAAAATTTAAAACGAAGCGAGGCTAAATTATAATATTTAATTTTAGGTATCTTTCCTTATTTAACGATAATAATAATACGATTATACTCGTTATTATAGCTAGTTCTTATAAGAATAAATAATTAGGATTAAGGCGGGGAAGACTTCTTTTAAATCTAGATTTATTATTAATAAACCTAAAACTAAAGTAACTTCTTTTAAATTCTAAATTATTTTATATAAATACTAGGCTAGGCTAAGGACTAGGTTTATTTTTAATAAATTTAAAATTAAATTAACTCTTCTTAAATCGAGGTTTACTTCTTATAAATTTAAGATTAAATATATTATTAATAAACCTAAAGCTAAAGTAACTTCTCTCGAGTCGGAATTAATTATTTAATAATAACGTTATCGTTTATAAATAATAACGGCTCTTTATATATTAATAACTCCTTTTAAATCGGGGCTTACCCTACGCGGGTATCGAATAAAATTAAAAATTAAAATTCTTAGGTTTAAAAACTTTTTTAAGGTATAAAAAAGAGTTTATTTTCCGCGAAGATTTTTACGGGACTAGGGGTATAATTTCTTAAATAAAAATATAAAGCGAAGGTTAAAGAATTATCTAAGAAATCGGTAGTAACTTTATAATAATAAAGGTATAATAAGCCGATTACGACGGGGTATTAATTAAATTTAATAATAAAAAAGATTATTTATTTTTAATAATTATAGATATTTAAAATCGTTTCTACGATATAAATAATACGTTTTATAATAATAAATACGTTATTAAAGAGTTAAACGATATAAAGATAACGAAGAAAACGAAGGGGTAAATATTAAATATATATAAAATTATAATTAATAAAAAGGTAGCCGGATATATTAATATTAATTAAGACTTTAATTTAAATTCGAGATTAATTATTCTATAATTAATAAGAAATAATTATATACTTATTACGAAAAGTAGGGTCGGTTTTAAAAAGTTATATAATAAATTTAAACGAAAGCTTAATTAGTAACGAAGGTAAATTAAATAATATAATTAATAAATAAGAAGGTATATATAGGGTTTTAGGTACCTATAATCTTAATATATAATTTTATACCGGGATTATTCTTTTCCCGTATTTAAAGTAACTCCTTTTATAATATTTTTATCGTTATTAATAATAATTATAATACTAGATCGGAGGCTAGCTAGTTTAATTAAATAAACTTTTATATTATACCTAGGCGATTTATAATAAAAGTAAAGCCTTTACTTCTCGTAGATAACCTTAATAACCGGGGTTTTTATTAATTTACTTTTAATAATAATTTAAATAAAATCGAGGTTTATTAACTCCTTAAATAAAAAGATTAAGGCTACGGTAATAGGGATAAAAATACTCGTTATAATAAAGCGGGCTATAAAGGTAGAAATTAATAAAGATATAATAAACCTCCTTAAGGTTTATCCTAATTTAATAGGAGCGGTATTTTAACGAGGTAAATAATATTTAATCTACCGGAGTTCTTAATCGATTTCGGAGTATATACGGACGTATTTATCGAAGGTATATAACCGTTAATTATTAACTTTCCTTTAGGAGATAGAGGCCTATTAAATAATATAATTAATATTATATTTTATAGCGTTAATTAAAGATTCGTTTTTTATTCGAGAATATTCTTTCTTTTAAATAACGAGGTTAAAATACTCGTTAAAAGATATAAAGCCTTATTTAAATTCCCGAATATAATTCCGAGTATCCTTTTATTTAAACGGGTTATTATATACTTCCCGTAGTTTCTTTCGTTAATTAATAAAGTTAATTAAAATATAAAGACCCTTCTTTTAATAACGGTTTATTAAATTAAAGACCTTTTTACCGATAATTAATTTAAACTCTATATAAATAATCTTATTATTATCGATAGGGTAACGGTTATAATTAATATATATTTATTATATTAATATTTATTCTTAAATATCTAATTTATCTTAATCTCCTTTATATTCCGAGATATCTAAAAGTTTTTCGGATTTAAGAGGCGTTCGAGATCGTAAAGAGATAGATTATTAAGTATTTAAAGAGGAAGACGAGCGTAGGTTTATAATAATAGTATTATTAAAAGTATTCTTATCGAATACCTAGGGCGGGGGCTAAGGTATAGTTTAAATTATAATAAATACGGCCTAGGTTATTACCTAAATAATAATATAAATTAAGGATTATATATCTAGCGTAGGAGGAGGAGGAGGCGTAAATAAAGATAAGATATTTAATAAGGAATTACTCTCGGCTTAAATATATAAATAATTGAAAGTATTAAAGAAACTAGTAGGGTTATTCTAAACTTCGGCGAGGAATTATTATACGTGGTTTTCGGGGTTAAGGTATTAATCCCTTATAATAATTATCTTAATACTAAAGAGTACTAGCTAGGTAATTAATCTTTTATAATATTAAGAGACGGGATTAATATCGGGAGGTTTATTAAATTAATAACTAGGTTTATTAAATTATAACCTAGTTATAATATAAGAGTAGGTTAAAATAAAAGATAAAGAACGAAAATTAGGGTAAGACTAGTTATTATCTAAATAAAAGTTAATATATAAAGTACTTATTTATTTCCTATCCCGGCTATATTAAAATAGAAATAAGGAAACTAATTTAGACCTAAATTAAATCTAAAATAAATTAGGCTAGGCTAGGTTAGTAAGGCTATACTATAATAATAATAGAGTTCTAGCTAGGCTTTTAGATAACTATAATATTAATATCTCTAATTTAATTATTCTAAAATAATTTTATTATTAATTTTAGTTCTATATTTACTAAATTAATAAAATAATTAATATAAGGAGAATATATCTTTAATCGAATAACTAGGGAAAGATAAAACGAAAACTAGGCTAATAGGATTTTACTACTTTAAAGAGTTACGAAATTAATTAAAATAAAAGAGAATAAGGGTAGTAGAGGTAGAGATAAAATTTAAAGTACTAAGATAGGGAGTAGACTATTAACGCGTTATAATATAACGAAGACGTTGTAATAATAAAATAAAATTAATAATTAAATAAGAGGGTATAAAGGGGGTATAAAAGCTTTAGAAGAATTAATAATAATTATAATAAAAATTATAAAAGATATAGAATATAAGGAGGTATAATAAGTAATATACTATAAATTATAATTAATATAAATCGCGCTAGGAATAATCTTTAATTATATATAAAAATTAATAGAAAAGTATAGGCTCTAAAAGGTTTAAATAAACTCGTTAAAATAAAAGATTTAAAAATTTAAGGCGAGGAGTATACCTATATTATTAATATAAAACTAGGTTAATATTACTTATAGATATATATTTATTTTATCGAGATATATAACCGAAACGAACCCTCCTCCCCCGGTAATAATAACTAGCGCGAAAACGAAGTAATTAATAATTAAGATAAATAATACTAAGGCTAGAGAATAATTTAGGAAAGTAATTAACTCTTAATTAATTAAAATATTCCGGAATAAAGTTTATTTAATAACGGAGTCGATTATTAGAGTAAAATAAATAATAAAAAGAGACTTCGTTTTATATTATATAATAATAAAGGTAAATTAAAAACTAGAGAAAATAATTAAATAAATAAAAAATATTAACCCCTCGACGAGAGTACTAAGATAAATCTATATAATAATAATATATAGTGTAAGAAAGGAGGCCGTCGATATAAATAATTAAAAAGCGGTAATAGAGATATTAAAGAAAAATAATTATAGGTTATACCTAGGATTAAATATCGTAAATATAAAATAACTAGGATTCGCTCTTAAACTAGACGAATATAATTATAAAAAAAAGTATTTAATACTCCTTTTTAAGATCTCGGACCTAGATATAATAAATAAATTAATAACGGACGGGTTCTTAAATAACGAATAATTATTATTATATAAAAAGTAGGAGAGAATAAGTAATTTAAAGTAATATTTTAATTACTAGGGGTATAATTATATAACCTTAATTTATAAAAACTAGTTTAAATACGGGATATATATAAAACTTTATTAATTATACAAATATAATACCGAAAGCCCGAAGGAGAAGTATTATATAATTTATTCTAGATTTTATAAATTCTAAAATAGAGTATATTTAATTAGGTAAAAAGAGATATACCGAATCTAATAAAAATTAAAGAATAAATTTAGGTAATTCGCGATATTATTAAAAATAATAACCTTAAGCTCCTAGGTATATTTAACTAGTAATAAATTTATATTAATACCGGCTAGAGGTATAAGGAAGAGGAAAATAATATAAATATAATTAATAAAATCTAAAACGCGGTTACTATATTTAAGAAAATAGAGAGGCCGAGATAAAATAATAAACTAATAGTAATATTTAAATAAATAGTCCTCTAAGTTTTAAATAATCTCCTAGTATCGGTATTCGACTAACTAAATAAAAACCGGCTAGAATTAATACTATTAAATAATTAAGAAATAGACGAGGAATTTACGAATATAATATTAATATATAATAAATTATAATACCTAATTTAAAGTCGTATAATATAATATTAAAAAGAAATTAAAGTTAATAATAAAGTTACTCTAAAACGAGTAAATTAAAAATATCGATATTATAATTAATTAGGAGCCTAATTAAAATCCTACTACCTAAATATTATATAATAATAATACTAGTTATTTCTACCTAGTATATAAAGGAGGCCTAAAGGCCCGTATATTCTTCTATATAAATAAAAGAATCGATATAAATAATTAAGAGTTAATTTATTATAAAGATAACTTATATTTTATAAAGATTATATTAAACGAGCGAAGAAATAAAAAGGAATCTCGGTCGGATAAAATTAAAAAAAAGGAGGTTATTAATCGAGGAATCCCCTATTATAAAGAGGTATAGATTTATAATATATATAACTTATTACTAATATAATATACCTCGATTAATAGTCCGTTAATATTATTATTATTAAAGGAAATATTAACGGAGGAAGGTAAATATATCTTTTTAAAGAATTTTAACCTCTATTACCCTAGCTAGAATAATATTAGGCGATATATATATTATACTATAATCGATTATCTCCTAGGAATAATAAAGTCGAGGGAAATAAAATTAAAGTTATTAAAAACGTCTATTATATAAAAAATCTAAAAATACGAAAACGTAATCGATTTATCTTTTTTTATAAAAGGAGTATATTAAGTTATAAATAACTCTATAATTTATAAAGATTTATATTATAACTCTAATTATAAACTAGTAATAATAGAATTCGAGTAAATATAAAAAGGGGTAATATTATATATTTAGTATATTTAAAAGAAAATTAAAGATAACGCTACCTAAAAGGAAATATAATAAGATATAATTTTTTTTATTAGGCGTTAAAGAAGCTAAAGCTCGAGAGTAAAGAAAATATTAATTAATATTTAAATAAAATAATAAAAGACTTTTAAGAAATTATTAAGTTTATAATTTTATAGGCCCGTTTATATTAAGGAACTAAATTCTATTAAAACTCTCGTTATATTAATATTATATTAAAGATAAAGGAATATATAAAAAAGTATAAATAAAATCGAAATATCTAAACGGAGGAGGCCCTAAATATAATAAATAATAAAAGAATATATATAATTCGAAGAACGAAAATATTTTTTTAATAAAAAAATATATATAAAACCTCGTTAAAGTCGATACGAGTATAAAAACTCGTAAAATAAAATAAAAATAAAAGTAACTACTTTAAAAAGTTTCTTTAATTCCTAGTTATTAAAAACGATAAAAGAAGAAAAACTAGAGACTTTAAGAATAAAATAAAAGTTTTATAAAAAATATTATTTCCTCTTTTATAAACGGTAGATTTAGGTAATATTAATAAAATAAAATATTTAAAGCCCGTTAAAATAAAATAAAAAATAATTAAAATAAAAGTATATAAAGTAATATAGTACCTAGTTATTAATAAAATACTAGGAATAACTAGAATCTTAAACGGATTCTTAAAAACTATAATGAAAACGGAAGTAATAAATATTATTATTTATTTATTCTAGGTTTACCTTAAATAAGAATATTACCTAAAGTATTTTAAAGAGGTTAATATAATAATCTTTAAGAAATCGAAGAAAAACGATTATTTAGAGTTAAAATTATATAAATTTATTATACTCTTTAATATATTTAATAAGGCGCTAGAAGTAATTATTTCTAGAAAATTAAATAATATAATAAAGGAATATAAACTATTATTATTATAATAAATAAAGATTAGATAAAAGCGTTTAATAAAACCGCGCTAAAGACCCTTATAAATATAATATATATTATATAGAACTATAGTAGGAACGGGAGGGGAAAGATAATAAACTTATTATTATTAAATATAGCGGGAGCGTTCGATAATATCTTATATAAAAGATTATTATATAATTTATAAATAAAAGATATACCGAGCCTAATTATCGATTAGATAATAAACTTTTTATCTAATAAAATTATATCCGTAATATTTAAAGGAAGAACGAGTATAATAAAGAAAATAATAACGGGTATTCTATAAAAATCGCCTATTTTACCGGTACTTTTTCTATTCTTCAATATACTATTAATCGAGGAGTATATTAAAATAAATTTATTAATATAGGTTAAAGAATTTATAAACGATATTTATTTACTCGTCTATAACGAGAGTATAAAAAAGAATTATACGAATTTAGGACGGGCCTATAATATTTATTTAAAATAAATAATTATTTATAAAGTATTATTTACCCCCTAGAAATATAAAATAGTTTATATATCTCGAACGCCGAAGAAATTTAATATAAAAATAATAATAAATTACAAGAACGTAGTTATCGAATTTAAAACGAGTATTAAGATTTTAGGGTTATATATCGATTTAAAATTAAAATTAAAATTATACTTAATCTAGATTAAAGTTAAAGTGGTTAATTAAAGCCGCGCTATAAAATACTTAATTAATTCGATATAAAGCGCTACCTTCGCGAAGTATAAAATAATATATAATATAGTAATTAAACCGATATTAATATTTACGACTCCGATATAATATTAATTAAAAGAAATAATAAAGATTATAAAGAGATATATAAAGAAGTTAATAATTATTTAAAATAATTACTTTAAGACGGTTTTAGGAGTATTTAAAATTACCTTGATTTTAATATTTAAAGTCGAGTCGATAATCGCGTTAATCGACTTTTAATTAAACCGCCTAGTAATATAATATTAAATAAATCGAGGGACCTATTTAATTACGACTATAAAAAATATAAAGATCTAGAATAAACTTTAGTATAGAGGAGGGAGGTAATAATAAATACCTCCGATATTAATAATAAAGAAAAAAGTCTAAATAATTCCCGCCCTAAGATTTAAAAAATAATATAAAGTAATTATAATTATAAAGAGGAGAAAAAACTAAATAAACCTAATTAAAGATATCGAAGAATATTAAAATATTAAGGTTATCGACTAAAGAGTAAAAAACTAGGCCCGTTAATAATAACTAAATAAATAGGAGAGTTATAAAACGACGATCTCTATATAAATTATTAACCCGGTTTAAAAAGGAGATTTATTCGGGGATTAATTTAATTATTATAATTAATTAAAAAAGACTAAAAGTTTTATAATAATATAATTAAAATATAGTAAGATTGGATTAAATAAATTATTATACCGAATAAAGGTATTTATAATCCGTAGCGCTAGTTACTAGTATAAATAAAGGAAATAAAGTATAAAATATATATTATTATTTTACTCGGAACTAGTTAGGGATAAAACGGAGTTTATAAAATAAATAAATATATATAATTTTAAGAAAATATTAACCTAGGCCTAAGATATATATATAGCCGCGCGGTAAATAATAAGGATAAAATAACTCGGTTAATTCTCTTTTATTAAAGAATAATTAATATAGTTTAAATTATTATTAGGACCTAGCGATATATCTAGGCCTATAAAAAAAAGGAAGAAAAAGAAGAAACCGCCGGCCGGAGGGCCGTAGATATTAATTATTTAATAAATATATAATAAAGCGGCCTATAGGCCTACGAGATAAATAAATAAAATTAAGAAAATTAAAATAAAAGAGAAATAGAGAGAAGGGATAAATAATATTTTAAAATAATTATAATTATTAGTTACTAACTAGTAAGAAGAGGAAATAAATTATCGATAAATTAAAGTTTTTAACCGACGAGGTTTCTTTAACGACTAGTAGGAACTACTAGTAACTTTATTAAAAAAGTATTCGCGAAACTCCTTTATTAATAAAGTAATTTTACTAAAGTAAATATATAAATTAATTAAATAATTAATTAATCGGTATTAATAATACTATATTTCGATAGTCTCTTTTTAGTATTTAAAAATTTAATAATATATTATTTTAAAATAATACCGCGGAGGTAAATCTAGAGATTTTTATATATTATAATATCATTAATAATTACTAGGTCTTTAACTCGCTCGATAAAGAAATATATATCGCGGAAATAAATTTCTTTACTAGTATACTCGAGACTAGACCCTATACTAGTAGATTTACTATTATATATAAAGTCGAAGAATCCGAGATTAATTATATTTTACTTCGATATAATAGAAATTATATTATCGCTTTAGGGACTTTATAGGCCTTAAGATTTTAATAATTTAAAAAAATCTATAAAAAATATTATTATAAAATTTATAATAAAATTACGAAGTTTTATAAATTATATTTTATTAAAGCCCACGTTTATTATAATTAAAAATTACTACGGTTATTAATTAAGTCCGAAGGGTCTCTAGTAAATTACTTCTTTTATAAAAATCTATTTAATAGAATAATTTAATAACGATATCGAATTTAATAATAATAAAGAAAGTATTTATCTAGAACTCGACGGGGATAAAGAAAGTATATTCCTAATTAATATTAATATTTTAAAATATTATCGAGTCGCTTAAATACTAGTTTAGAAATATATTATAACGATACGAAAAATAATAATATTAATAGTTTAATTATTTAGCTAGCTCGGTACTTTAATGAATTTTAATTATACTCGTTACTTTTAAGAATTAATACTACGAAGGGGTTAAATAAACTAGAAATTCCACCGAATAAAATAATTAATAATATAATAAATAATATTATTAACTTTACCGGCGAAAGTGTAGTTTAATTATATAAATTCATCGAGCTAGAATATTAAGACTATAGTATTATAACTAGCGATATTACTAGATACTATAGTAATAATTTTACGAAAGTAAGAAAATTAAAGACTTAATAATTTAATAATTTTTTCTAATTTACTTTTATTAAAAATAACTAATTTTTATTTACTCTTTCGATTTTAAAAATAAAATCATATTTGATACTTTTATAGATAATAATAGAATTATTAATATATAGATTTTAAAAGTAATAATATAACGGATTAATATTAATATAAAGAATTTAAAATCTAAAGTAAAATTCTAATAAAATTTACGGGCCGCGGAGATAAAAAATAACTCTAGTATTAATTTAAATAATTTTAATAAAGTCTTTCTACTTCCGGTAAAATATATTCCTAATAAGTTTAATAATATAGTATTATATTAATATTAAAGTACTCGATTATCGGTATAGATAAATATACTAAAGGGGTAATTATAATAATAATAGTTTTTATAAATTAATATATCGTAATAGAAGGTTTTTATAACTAAATTATATTATCTATCTAAATATAATATATTAAAATATAATAATTCCGATTAAAGTAATAGAATCTAATATTACGAAACTAGAGTAGTATAATATAATATTATAACTATACCGGTTATTTCGGTAGAGAAAAAAGATATTTTATTCTATTAAATCGAATTAACGAGGAGTTAGGGTACGGAAGAAAAAATACTATCGAATTAATTATAATTCGACGAGTTAATACTACTACTATTATAGTAGGTTAATAGATCGAATATTTAATAAATATTATATAACGTTTAATAATATATTAATACCGTTATTAATAATTAATAAAATTATATTCTATAAAGTAGTAATAGTTAATTAATTATCTTTTTTTAGAGCGAATTATTAATATAAATAAACTTCGGTACTAAGGAATTAATTATAAATAAATTAATCGGTATAATTATATTACCGGGATCGTTACTAGAGTTCGAAGAATCTAATTCTCTATTAAAATTTTGATTTTTACTATTAAAAATGAATTTATTTTATTATAAATTAATAACGATACGTTTAGTAGGAGGCTCGTTTCGCGAAGTTCGAAATTTTCGAAGTAAATTTATCGCGAAAATTTTAAAGTACTTCGAAATTTTCGAATAACGAAATTTTCGAGGTATCTTAAACGATTCTACGGTACTATAGTACTAAGTATATTATATACTGCTTAAGTATATCCTATACTGACGAGGGTCTAAACTGGATCCGGTAAAACGCCGAGTCCTAAGTCCCGTACCGTTACCAAGTGCGATCGAAGGCCGCATTCTCAGGATTGCCTCGGACCTCTCAAGAAGGGGACATCATTTGAAATTGGCTTCAAACAAAGTGCTCCTGGACTGGTTCACTATGAATCATGTAGAAATCCATGGATGATTGGATCAAAGAATCTACCACCATAAAAGACATATACAAGAACTCGTTTTGCACGATCGCAGCTACCGTAGCGAACAGTCTGATCACCAAGGCCAATAAAGCCCAGCTATATGAGGGTCAGTGGCTGATTGAACCCAATAGCGTAATCACTTTCACAAGAGCACAGGGACGGATGGAAAGTCTGGATGGACCAATTCGATATGTATTCTGCTATAGAGAATCTATATCCTTTCCTGGTTACCGAACACACTTCTAATTGATTGTTCTCCACCAAAATTGGTGAGGTACATGAAGGTGAACAAATCTATAGGCGCGCAGATTTGTTTGCATTATCAAATCATTTAGATCTGTAAGAGGTTCCCAGATGGGCTGGTTTGAGGGCCGGAAGACAAGACGTGATAAAGATTACACCGAATTCACAAATATCTGATACCGACGTGCACTTATATTCTGCCTCATAGAGTACTGTTGTTCTGCTTGATAACCTAAGCTATGTCAAAAATGGCGCTCGAAGATTCTCCCATCTTTGATTGGAACGCACCCACTATCAGTTTCTTCAGAGTTTACTGCCCTTCGTTGGGCTTCAGCGGGTTAGCCTTGCTAAACGAAACATTTGATCTTGCAGGTTCTGGATCGATCAGGGTCGAAAACAGCCAGCTCATCGAATAGTCAAGCTGTTTACAAGGACCAGGGGGAACCAGCTTGGAAGCTCGACGATTTCAGTGAGCCAACATCCACACTTTGATTGAAATCAGCAATATTACTACAAGCCAAGGCGCGAGACATGCTGAGAAACGTATGCCATTGTCAAATAGGCTGTTGGAATAGACACTCGTGCAGAAAAGATGGTATATTACAGTTCAGACAAAGGATCACGAACCTGGAAGTTGCATGAGCGCTCGTCAGGAAAGCACAGCTGATAGAAACCCGACTGCCGGCACGCGTTATGTTGGAACGACAGATCGCTACTTTCCGACATGTTATTTGAACATGTCATAATCGTATATGGCAACGACGTTGAGAGTGTCAGACAAGAGGTGGCTCGTCGTGTCTTTCAGTGCAGAATCATGCCGGCGATATGCGACAGAGAAAGGTCCGTCTAGTAACCGGTCACCATGCAGAGGGGTATCAAACAGTCAATCCGCATAGTGTAGTCATTGTGAGAATGCTCGGCGATCGAGGAGCAATTCCCACGTTCAGAGAATCACCTTGCTACAGCTTTAACAGTAGGTATCCAAAGATTCTGCAACAACTACCGAGGAAGTGACTTTTACATGCATGGACTCTTTACCCTCCTTACGTAAACATATAACACCTGGCTGGAGGGTGCCATAGCTACTCGTTCGTCAACATCGCAAGCCACATCGTTGTCAAAGGAGGCCGATTCTTTTCGCTCTGAAGTAAGAACTTTCGCCTTGGCGAGGCATGCAAGCGCTTGAAATACGTCCTTTGTGTAGCTGGTCACCATCGACAATTCCCCAATCTGACAGGTCTCAGGTTTGACGATTGGCGCTCACATCAGCGGCCACCAGACCGTTGTAAGGGTCGTTGGTCCTGCAACTCGTCGTCATCGCTGCTGCTCGTTTCAGGCATTTCATCCAGCATCTTATTAAGCTCGGCATCCGAGAGCTGTGTCTTGGGCCGTGGCGTTTGTCGCAAAAAGGCATCAATCCCACCTGATCGCCCATCTTGCCGTTCAGTAGTGCCAAGATGATCAGATTGGCTCGTACGAGGCGCCAAGCCGCTCCGCAACGGGGTCCCAGATAAAATGACTGGTGGGTGGTAGGCTGGATTACCTGGGCTTGACATGAATAGTAACGTTTCCACAGCGTCTTTCTCGACCGCTGCTTGCTGGCTTGGTGTCCGCAGCTTAGGTGTTCTCTTTGGTGGGGGGGTTGCAGGAAGAGTCGAAAAAGCTGGAGCGGTCTGGCTCCCGGCGCTGTGCAATCCTCTCGTATGTAGCGGTGGAGGTTGCCTGTCGGCAAAATCTGCCTGACGAGAGTTCCGAGGTATTATATCAACAGGCGGCGCAAGCGATGGGCCCCCAGGCGATGGAGACTTCCCTCCGGGATGTTTCAGGACACTGCTTCCCTCGTGTTCGCGCCAAAATGATTCATAGGAGGCCCCAATCTGTGTTGGCGGTGGCTGACGCTTCGAAAATCGGCAATGCTCCAAGGTTTCTTGATGACCTGCAGGTAAACTTGTTTTCTGCGCTGAGACGCTGTCATACTGCTGCGGTGCTATAGCTCCCTCGGTTGGCTGCATGATTCTACTCCGATCTACTGAGAGCTCATTTGCGAGGAGCGAATCATACGGCCGTCGCTGATCTGAAAAAGCAGAAGCTGGCGAAGCTTGGTCGGAGGTCATAAACTCAAGTTCGTTGAGATTGTGCGACTGCCAGCCGTTCTGAACTTTGACCATGGCGTACGAGAGACGTGTGCGCATTTGACTTGATAGCTGTTGTCCACAGTCAGAAACTCAAGCATGTCCGCGCTACGAGATGATTCTCCTACATTACTGATCTGGGAGCCTTTAGATGTCCTGCTGCTGTCTCTCGAATGTCCATATTGACTAGCACCCACTGGGCTAGTAGGCAGACTGTATTCTGGGGACTTTATCTCTCCGTTTGCCATGCGCTTCGGTGTGCTGGTATGTTCATGTTGTAAATCGGAAATACTATGATTGGGCTGCCTGACCACTGATGGGTTTGCCGGGTGGCGCTTTTCTTGCGAGGAAAGTATATCTTGATCTACCGGAGGTGCTGCCGTACCTATTACCTCCCGACTTGACTTGTTCGATACTGAGGTTGAGGGTGTCGTGGTGCCATGCAAATGATGGGTGCCATGGGCTATACGGATATCTTCGGTCGAGGAAGCCTGTGGGATCTGTGATTGTTGGCTAGTCGAGGAATCGTTAAGAGAAGAGTCTTGCGAATTTGGGAGAGAATAGGCTGCTGTACGGCTTGCAAGTTCTTGGGGACTACTCTGTGACCCTGTTCGTGCGCGCGTCAGACTCGGCCTGTACTGCGGGCGGGGTGGAGAGAAGAATTTCACGGACCTCTGGTGCCTTCCAGCATGGAGTGAGCCATACAAAGCGCGTTGTGTGATCCAGCGAACAAGCTCCGATGCTACTGATGTGCGCCGGGTCTCGAGAACGGTGCCAGACGCGCTCGAAGCGATCGACGAACACGTATGGCGTCGTTGTGGAACCCACAAAGTCTAAGCGAGAGCTTTCTTGTCAATGAAGCAATCAATTGTTCGGAGATTCAAATGCAAAGTGAACATGGAATGAAAATGGACAGGAACTCGGAGAATGGAGGATGACTCTGATCAGAGGACTTGCGAAGTAGACTCGTTATCGAGACAGTGAGACTGCGGGGACCGGATACGCCAAATCACGTGCCCAAGAACAGCGGGATGATGTACTCGTAGTGTAGTGCTCTAAATACATGATGGACCTCTCGTGAAATCGTTTTCATACGAGCCTTTTCAAGAGCAGTCCCCCAATTATGGATACTACAATTCGGCTAGTTTCTTTATTGAAATCAATGCCAAAAATGATAAAATGGAGCACCAGTCAAAATGGATCGATGGGTCCCAGGATGTATAGGAGAACGTTTACGGGTAATGTTCACCTGAACACCTCGCTAAGTATAAAGATGGGTATCATGCGTCTTCGCCATCCTTCGCCTTCCACGGGTCTTCCAAGGAGCCATATATTGTCTTAGTCCTAGGCGGAGATGTTCCTCCATCATCTCTATCGCCTTCATGCCAATGCCGAGCCTCTTCAGATTCCTCATGCATCTTCCCAACACTACCAGGCTCATCGTCGTCGTGACCGACCGCGAAGCTTGAACTGGATGCGGGGTTGAGCTTGCCGGGTTCGAAGCCTTCCCTGACAACCTCGCCTTCATCTTCATCGCCGTAAGTCCGGCTGGTGAAGCATTAGATATACATCTTGATAAACCAAGTATGCACTCACACGAAATGTTTCGTCTCGTCTGTATTCCACGCCGATCCCCCTTCCTTCCGAGCGCGCACCCGTTCAGTCTCCTCGGCCTGAGTGTCTTCAACCATTAAGTCCACCAGCTGGCTTCTACCGGACTTGGCGGAATGCGAAGACGACGATTCTTCACGAATCATACCATTGATTACAGGTGCTCGTGAGCGCCCTTTCGACTTGACGTGCGACCCTTCGCCACTGCTACTACTTGTTCTATGCCTGCTTTTATGAAGGTCTTTCTGGATGTTGCTCTCTCGCCTCTCTTTGTTTGCTTTCGTAGGCTGTAAGAGATTCCTGTTGGTAGATGTGGTTATCAGGTCTGGATCAGCACCAAGCCAACGCTCGGCTGCTGGCACATGAGCAGTAATGACAGGATACTGCTGTGCTTTTAGCAGGTTTATACGAATTGGGAAGACAACGAAATCCTACATTCCAGTCTCCAAATTCTAAAGCTTTGGCGGTCGTGAAAAGCCTCTCATCTTCGGCATCAAGCTTGACTTCTTCGGCTTCTTCGGTCTCGTTATCCTCCTCCAATTCTCTGGCACTCTTTGAATAACTCATTGTTGCTGCTCGACTGGATCCAGGTCCTCCAGAAAGTAATGGTGTTCGACTGGTGATCTCGCCAGGCTTCGGGATCCAGTACTTGCCTTTGCCACCTCTTTCATATCTCATGCCTTCCATCATGCGGGCAGCGCGAGAGTCGGATTCCTCATGGGCTAACACATTATCTCCTGTGTCGAACACCCTATATTCGTAGTGTCTGCCACCGAACGTCTCTTTCGTATCTTCGATCAAATCTCGTGGGCCGAACGCATCCCGTAGTGCGTACTTGACCGGCATGCGAGCGGCGGATATAGTTACATCTGCATAGTCTTGCCAAGAAAAAGCATACCAATGGGCGACTGCAAAGATAGGCATCTCACAACAAATCAGAGCATCTTGTATAGCAGCGGCAAGGTTGTCTGGCGTATAACCAGGAACATTGTTTGGGATTGCCCCCGCAAACTGTAGTATTGACAAGAAGAACCCTTGCCAGTATGAGGCGAAGATGATGAGCTTGATGCAGAGGAATTTCGGCACCGGTCTGAAAGGTTGCAAGTCCTGTGACATACAGACCCAGAACATTGCAAGTGAGTAGAGACTCAGAGTGACCGAAACGTTGTAGAAGATCCCGCTCCATAGATAGCCAGAGGTCAGCCCGATATATCCCTCTTGATATGTTCCAGTAGCTTTCATGATGATGGTTGCAACCCCAAGGACTGGCTTTAACCAAGCATATTGCAGGATGCCACGTTTTATGGCGAGAAAGGTGTGGGGATCGGAAATATCAACCTTAGCAAGGCAATGACCCAAGGGCCAGGGGTGACGGACGGGCTGCCGGCCATGCATCATTATGATGAGCGAGCGCTCACCGCCAATGAAGTTTATGAGGAGCTGAAAAAAGGTATAGATTGTAAAAGCCTGGGGAAATAGTCAGCTGGCCGGTTTAGAAAGGCTCTCACCCAAAGAGTGGCAGTACATGCCTCGTATATGTCTCGCAGCGGATCTAAATAGAATGCCGCATCTTGGGACATTATACTTGCCCATGACGAAGCGGAGTAGATAGGGACCCTACACCAGGATAAGTGGGAGCCTGTTCGGACTGAATGGACACGTACATGAGCAGGATGCGAATGACGTATCGTTGTAGAAGGGGCTTCCTGTAGTTTTTTCTATGTGCTCGTCAGTATCGAGCTGATCCTGTAGCGAATCCTCCTACAAACGTTTGAAGCCATACTGATCTGGTTTGCCATGCATTAGCTGAGTATTTCCAAATAGCGGGGCGATGAAGGGAGCCCCTACAGGAAGGAGAGCAGCGACGCAACCAAAGAGGCGACTCCACAAACGATTACTGTCGCTTTTGTGAGGTTCGAGCCTGTACCGCCTCCAGAAGCTCCCCCAGGCATTTCGAGGTGGAGATGTCCGCTGCACTTCTGCAGTAGAGCTCAGCTAAGATATTGCTCTGGGCGGAGCATCAAGGAAGGTCTTGAGTAAACTTCAACAGTTGCGATAAGTTCCTCATACAATGGCCATAGAAGTCTTTGTCTTCGGTAGAATTTTGTGATATAGTCGATATTGGCTGATTACTCGTAATCGAGGTCACCTGGCAAGGCAGACGTAATTTGAGCTCTGGGCCCGAGGGCCCCCGTGGCACCAACCCCCCCCCCCCCCACAACGAAGCTTGTTTTTTTTTCGGTTTCTAGTGCCCGTGCCCGTAATCAGCCGGTGTAAATAGAGGCCTCGATGCTTCATTTGAATTTTCCATCAAATATGAGTATGCAACACGATCTTGGGACTGGGAATTTTGCTCCTTCCTAGAGTCCCTGTCATTCTCCAGGTCACGCCTCAAAATCTCCAAAAGACGTCTGCTATCTGGACAACGGGGGCATGTTGGCTTATAGACAAGAGCTGCTTCACTCCATCCAGCAACGATGAAGTGGAAAAGGCTTGGTCGAATATCTAGAAGGCACGGCAGGGAAGATGCTGGGCATACGATCTTTAGGGTTGCCTGAGGGTAACTTCGACTGGTATACTATGATTCCCATGATGTTCTGCCATATCTATCGACTGAATACCACAACAGGGTCTTTCTCGTATGGTACTTTGTAGCCTCTGTCTTGTGAGTCGCTCAACTTTCAAGCCTTAAATGATTTGCTTACAATTGAGGTAGAACTCTACTATTTCTTTTCTACTTCAACCGCCTCTTCGCAAACATTGTCTCCTACGGAATACGGGCGTACACATGGCATTACTATCGGGTCTACGTCGACGTGCAGGCACTTCAGTTCTCCCTCTTAGCAGGGAGAATATTCTTCAAGGGCGTGCATTACCACGGGAAGAATGAAACAATTCTGGTCAATGAAGGCTACATCACATGGAGGTATTGGCTTCGTCATGTTCAAGAACTAGATTGTCGAAGATCAGAACACAAGACAGCCGGACCTTTCGACCATGCGACCATCGATACAGACGGGGAGAATTCTACCGTTGGAGGTGAGGCCGGTGGTGGCAAGCGGCTTCGAGCGCTGCCATGCCGAGTGCAGGTGAACAGCAGAGGTGTAGAGTGGTTCATCTACAATCGAAGTCCGGCTTACGACGCTATTCTACAGAGTATGAAGGACGGAGCGACTGCTGCTCCTTATCCAAAAGCCACGAAGCCCGAAACCCGCGGTAGCACGGACTCGTTCGATAAGGAAGAAGTCTTCCCCTCTGCGGAGCGGAAAGAAGGAGATGGCGAATTGGACGGGAAAGTGGATGATGGAGATCCCAGCACTATGTCTACTACCAGCTCCGCCAATCGAGCCACTGAAAACAATAGCCCCCTCCCTAGTCTGTTGAATCTGCTTCCCGTTGGGGTTCAATGCAGCAAAGGTGCAATTGTGATGGGGAATCACAACACCCGCTCAATACTCACTGCAAAGTTTGACAGTGCTGCTGGTCAAATTAATGCGCGACGATGCCGTGCAATCGATCAATACAAGCAGACGATCGATCTTGATTTTCAACACCCTGTGATAGAATTCAAGCACAACAGGGATTATGTCGAGTCACAGGTTCGTGAAGGATCCAAGGTTTACTCGGAAAGCGCTCAAGGCCCCAAGAGACAATCTGCGTGGCTCGAGCGCTTTAATTATTCAAAGCGCGCTCGCAACGTTTGGGCCTCTATGCGAGGACTGGTGCCTCATCACAAGGGGTCTGTGGAGTCGTTGACCCATGCTCGTCCAAGATCAGCCCAAGCGACTGACATGACCGATGACAATGCGGGTATATATAGCCAGAATCGGTGGCTAGGACTGACACGTTACCTAGATGAAGACGATGATTTTATTGAACAAGAACGCTGGAAAGCGATCGAATACGCCGAGTATTCTACCATTGTGGACTCTCCCTCTATCGGAATGAGTTTCTATTGGGATGTTCCCGGACTGGTGCCGAACTCCGCTGACAGTCTCCCTACGCCTCCTCCCGGGTCTGAGATGGACATCAACGGGGATGCTCCACCTGACTGGGGTATAGACCTCAAAATCCGCGGAGGAACCATCAATTATGGTCCATGGGCTGACAGACAACGGACTGATCTGCAGGCAGTGTTCTTTCCACCCGTCTACAAAGATGCTGCACCTGCTGCAAAGCTCTCACCGGGCGAGAACAGAGTGAGCACTATTCTCAAAATCGTGCTGGAGATAGAGGAAGTCACGACGCTCAGAGTGCCGACGCGAGAAGACTCCAAGGATTGGAAATGGAAAGGACGTAAAGTGGGCTCGGCTGCGAAAGCTGCGAAGCAGAAGAAAGAAAAGGTGCGCGGTAAAAGCAACAAAGACAAGAAGGTCAATGGACCTTCGGAAGAACGTCCTTTTGGCTGGATGGACGTCAAGGTCTCGCCCGACTCGACCGTCAATTTTACCATGGACTTAGTGGCGAGGGCAAATGGTTACAAAAACAATGTCAGTCTGGATCTAAAGGGGCTCGAGATGTCGTCTAGCGTGAATCACGGGTTGCTCTGGCGTTCGCAATCACAGGTCATCTCTTGTGACCTCTCAAATCCCTTAGGCTGGAATACATTGCGGCAATGGCGTGTCCGTATTCAAGATAATGGCATGGAACTCTTCATGATACGAGATCATATGTTCCTCCTGACTGATCTCATCAACGATTGGACGTCCGGGCCCCCAGGTGACTTTCATACCTTCGTCCCATTCGAGTACTCGATCAGTCTACTGTTTGACGATTTCAAGCTGTATCTGAACGCCAATGATTCCAATATAATCAATAACCCCTCAGACCTCGACGATAACACCTTTATCATTGTTTGGGGCCAAGAGCTGCGAGCCGATCTTTTAATACCTACGAAGGCCTTTCGTCCATCACGCGGCCGAGTAACTTTCGATGTCGAGGCCTACGAAGGGGGCTTCAAACTTCTAACTCCACCTCGGAACACCCAGCACACGTACTTGAACAACCCTGCTGTAGCTTCGCTCAAAGATCTGAAGACAGGTGGATCTTACAATTACTTCACTACGACTTCTCCCAGCCTGACAGACGTTTTAATCCTTGAAATGCATGGTCTGTCACCACAGGTCCACCTGTATGGATTCTTGATACGATATTTCATGAAGATCAAGGACAATTACTTTGGCGATGACGTACATTTTCGCACCTTCGAAGAGTACCAAGATCAGATAAAACAAGTCACTGAATGTAATCTCGGGGATCCTACAACTGGACAGCACAGCCGTCTTAGCAATGATCTGGATGTAATTCTGAGTATCACTGCGGAGAGATCATGTGCCCACCTACCAGCTCACCTCTACTCCTCCGACGAGAACATCAGGCTAGAAATCCTATCAGTAGTTGCCGATCTTCGCATCACGAATTATTACATGGATCTGGATGTCTCTTCGAGCCCGATTGCCATATCCCATACGTCTCACTCCGAGGTTTCGGAGCACAGTACCGACTCATATTCAAGTACACAGATCTTCATTGATGGGCTCAAGGTCTTCGGCCATCGATTGTTTGGCCTACCTCCTACAGAGCCGACCTACATCTGCAACTGGGATTTTGAGGTCGGATCTGTCACTGGAGAATGCTCCATTGACTTTCTTCGTTGCTTTGCTATGTCACTAGGATGTTTTGCGTTGTCATTTGAAGATGCCGAGAACGCATTACCTCCGCTGAATCCGCCTGTCATACACGATGTGACCTTTTTGCGTGCTCGAACCCAACCAATACTCGTAGGCATACGGGTCGAACAGGCGGCTCTCTTGCTAAGCACAGCCAATGTGAGACTCGACTACAATGATTGGGCTGGTCCACTGTTCTCTGATCGCATGCATGTGCATGTACCAGACCTGACCGTGGCGGTGGTAGATGTTCACGGAGCATCCATTAACCGAAGCATTCCAGAAGACGGTGCTAGCACCCATGCTTACATGCAACTCACTCTTGAACTTGATAGGGTTAAGCGAAAGCGCGATTTTAAAGCGGACCGTCAACTACAACAAGATCATATTGCTCTACACGATTCCAGGACTCGGCGCACGCCATGGCTAATACTCGAACCAGAGCATGTGCTTGACATTGGAGCTTCCCGTCGCCCGACAAAATTTCGGTCACCTGCCATGCCATATCCTTGTATGCCAGGACCGCTTGCGACAACAAGCCATCTCGATGCTGATGGAAGATCCTCAAAGTCAGGTAAGACCACGCCCGTCTCCTCGAGGCCGGCTTTCCATCGTAAGAGCTCATTCTTGACGGATGCGTCTTTGAAGCGAAGCAAGTCAAAGAGACGTGATGACCCTCCTGGTAGATACCAGAGCCCGGGGAACCCCGCGGGACCTATGGATATGGGTCCGCAAGGACAAGAGCACTGGGACTTCGGAGACGCTCAGTCCCGTCAGGAACACCTTACTCGGACGACACCAAAGCTCTCCAATGGAGATACGCCGGTAGAGTATGCTGTGAGGCAGGACAGCTCGGCTTGTAATGGCCTTGCATTTTCCAGTCCATACAAAAAGCCGTATTTTCCTCTACTCGCAACAAAGCCTGATACAAACGGTTTGCCAGAACTGCCAGGCGTACTGTACCCTGATGCAGTTGTAAGTGATGCCAGCTCTTTGGAAAGCCTAAAATCGCAATCTCTTGATCAGGACACGGAACAATCCAGTTTCATGGTAAAAATGAGCCAGGGGCTCCGGGCCGTTTGTACACCTAAGGCACTTTTATTGGTGACCAAGCTGCTAGCAGAACTTCAAACAAACGACGCTGTGACTCTTCTCGACAAGCTCCAAGTTGACTCAATGACAGATGTGCTGAAGGCGGAAGGAAAGCGCATGAAAGGTAGCCAGATTACTGATGTTCGATGTTTCGTACCCTGGGCAGGTCTGAGATTTTTCAATTCAAGCCAGGACAGCTCGAGAAAAGTCTCCCGTCAAGAGCGTTACGATGTTGTGTTGGACCATCTCACTGCCACTGCGACATCATCCGACCAGCTTTCCGAGAACGTTCCGTCGCTAGACAGCCCTCAATCTTCGTTCCACATACTCCTCAACCAATTCATATGCACTGCAAGCGAGTCTTTGGAAGGCAACGCGGACGACCGTGCTGTAATCAGTCTTTCGATCTCAGAGCCTTTACTTTGGATGCTGCACGGTTCTGAATCAGCTGCGGAAATCCAATTCAGCGAACTCCAAGTGACAAGCACAAGCAGAAAAGTTGATTACATTTCATCTTTGGTCCGCCAAACAATGGTAATGTCAGAAGATTTGGCGAAGCGATTCTCACAGATCGAGAAACAGCGGAAGTCACGGCTCCGACTGCTGGTTCTGTTGCTCACTATCGAGGGAAAAGACGTTCCAGATCCGCCATTTTTGACGCGAGCTTCCTATGTTTTGCGCAGCGCATCTCACCATGTCAGGAGCAGCGATTCGTGGAAGGCAATGTCTCGTCTTCGGTATGTATATCGCTGTCTTCCCGCCTACACCCGCGACAAGATCCATGCTCAGTGTGATAACAAATTGGCTTCGTGTCCACGAGACGCTGGGAGCCGTGTCATTGCGAGCTTTGAAAAATGGCGTACATGGGACCTGGGGGAGATAAGAGCTAGTCTGTTGATGCAGAGGGTGTATGGACAATTGTTGGATTCGCCTGCGCAGAAACCCCTCGCACCAATGGGTTTCAAAGTAAGTGTGAGGGCGCGAAAGATCCAAATTCTCGTGGACCCTGGGCCATATCAAAACGAGATTTCCCTCGAAAACGTTGTAATTGCCGCTACCATGAACCAGGCCTCTTCTATGCTTGCGAACAGTTCTTCCGGATCGGCCTCATCATCGGAGCCCTCGCCCCGGAAGACATCCACAATCCAGCTACATTGCGCCCAGGTTGCGATACGCTTGCACTGGGCTTTGTTGGATCTCCTTGAAAACCTCGTTGAGACCGTCCAAACCACAATAGGTCCTAGCCAAAAGAATAAAGTCCGAACCCTGCAGAACTCGCCCTCCGAGTCTTGTTTACATGTTGTTGTCTCATCCGATACGAGCATCTTTACCTTTGATACGAGGAACATAAAGATGATTTCGCTTTGTCAAGGCCTCAAAACTTCCTTTATCTCTATGCCTGATGACGCTGGCTCCGAAGACTCTCTGATCAGTGTCGTGGTAGATGCTGACGCTGCGACTTCGGAGATCAAGCGCAATGCAAAAGTTCTTACTTTATACATGCTGCGACGACCTCGAGTCATAGGATCTAGGAATGGTAGATATAGGATCGACGTGGCTAAACCGTGGATGCTTGTTGGCTCTGGCCAAGATTTCAGTTTTCAGACCCTAGCGGATCCGCTTGAAATGATTGAACTTGCAGATAATGTTTTGCAGCATGAGGTGGCACACCTCAAAAAGTGGGTAAAGTCTATACAGATTGCTACTGGTTCTGTAAACTCACCTACCGCTCCCCAGCAGCAAGAGGGTCTTCTGAAAGCTGATGTTGCACTCTTCCTGGACTCCTATCTAATCAATCTGAGAGTTCTACCGTCCTTGAGATATCAAATTCGTGGTACAGGAGCCCGCACCTCAATCAGATCTGGACTGCGTAGCATTTATGATTCGAACGTGGATTTCGAATTGAAGGCACATTCTCACGTCTTCAGCGCTGATACGAAGGATACGTTGAACGAGCTGTCCAACTTCCAAATGCCTCCCATCAATGGTCGCCTGAGTGTCGAGCTTGCACCTGGTAAAAAGTCTGTGGTCCTCAACACTCTGGTCGAGAGCATTGTGTTCGATGCTTCGGCGATACATACCATGTTTACAGCGGTCAATAGGCCAGAGATTATCAGCCTTAGTGGAAGTATAGATGAGGGGGTTTCTGCAATCATGGACCAATATTTGCAGATCTTCGACGTCAAGGGCTCGGAAAAGGACCTCACTTTACCTGAGCCAATACTTTACGACGCGTATGCCACTTTGGCAGGCTTATCCGTACACACTAGCACTTCAGACTCGGTGTCTGTTGCAAAGGGAGCACAACTACAATTCAAGATGGGCCGAGTCCATCTCAAGGCAACGAATAGAAATTACCACCGTGAAGTTCCATTGGAGTTTCCCCAGATTGAGGTTCAACTACGCAGCATAAAGCTGGATTTGCTACGCTTCGACCATCTCGATCTTCTTCCATGCGGCAACGTCGCCATTGGAGCTGTTTTGCGGAGTACGTCAAAGCCAAACGACCTTGGAGAACTCGTCCGTGCCTATCAAATCCGAAGCGATAACCTCCAGATCAATATATTTACTGAAACAGCTTCTGTAATAGTAGCGATCCTGGGACACTTGCAAGATACGCTCAAGACTGTCGACCTATCACAAGAAGTCAGAAAGCTGAAAAAGCTCAGGCATCCGAGGGTGAGAAACGAGGCACTACTTTCTGAGGTTATCGAGGACGATGCATCCGGAAAGACAGCCAAAACTACTGCTCTATTCAGCGCCATGTACTCTCTGGAGTTGACGAATGTCTGTGTCACGTGGCGGATTGAAACTTCCATCCCCGTCTCGCCAGGCCGCGAGCCCGAAGACCTCATACTATCGTTCACCAAGATTGACCTTGCAACCAGGAAGGACAACGCAGCTCGTCTCCTAATCCAGGACCTCCAGCTTCAGATGGTACCTGCCTCCAAATTATCAACGGTGAGATCTTCAAATTCAGCCCTTTTACCAGAGGTGGTCTTCAATGTTGCCTACATTTCAACAGCACAATATCGCCGGCTAGCTTTCCAAGCCGCCGGCAAATCTCTAGACCTTCGGCTGACATCACAATTCATCCTGCCTGCGAATGACATAAGGCGGTCCATTTCCCTGGCCGTTCAGCAGGTTCGCACAGCGACTGCGGATTGGGACGCAACAGCTACTGTGACTGATGGTCCAAAGAAAAGCTTGCTGGGCAGCAAGAAATTTGCCTCATTGCTTATAGATGCTGACTTTGCTGGCGCGGTTGTCTACATACAAGGCAGAAGTATCGTCGATCTCCGTTCAGAGGCTCTCAGCGTTCTCCAAGGGGGCCGTCTTCCACAGCATGGACGCTACAACCAATTCACCTCCGAAAACGCGAACAACAGCAGTACAACATTAAAGGCACCAGGCATAGCATTCAAAATTGAATACAAAAATACATGCGTTGATGAGCAGTCTTTCAACGCCGAGATGAAGGTTGATGCGTCCTTGAATATTTTATATCCGACAATAGTGCCATTGGTCATGGAGATCTCATCGAGCGTCAAGAACATTGTTGGTGAGCCGGACGAACAAAAGCAACCAGCGAGAACAAGTATAACACAACCGAAATTTCTTGGGGATGAGAGACTACGCGGCGCCGATCCGAGCGCTATTTTCGGTAATTGCAGACTCAATCTCGGCCTCCGCATATGTAGGCAGGAGTTCAGTCTAAGTTGTCAGCCCATTGCGCGGGTTGCAGCGACTGCTCGTTTTGAGGACATTTACATCACTGTCAATACGGTCCAGTCAAAAGACCATGGTAGATTTTTCACCATCTCAGGAGCATTCACCAAGCTGCAGGCGTCTTTGCAACACGTCTACTCGCGGGAGTCAACTGGAAACTTTGAGGTCGACTCGCTCGTGGTATCTTTGATGAATAGCAAACATGTCAGTACAGTTAACGGCATCTCCGCGATCCTAAATATCAGTCCCATGAAAGCACATATCAACGTCAAGCAAGCACAGGACTTCTTGCTCTTCCGCGAAATATGGGTGCCACCAGAAATTCGACACTCACCCTCTGCGCCTACGCCGGTACATGCTTCAGAATCTCAAGCTTTTATCGGCCAGCGTTATCAGCAAATAGCTGCAGCGGGCGCCTTCCCCTGGAACGCGACAATCTCTATCGCTGAGCTCGATTACTCAGTGGACCTAGGTCAATCGCTAGGCAAGTCTGCCTTTGTGATCTCCGGGTTCTGGGTCTCGTCCAAAAAGACTTCGGATTGGGAACAGAACCTGTGCCTTGGTTTCGACAAAATGGCCATTAACGCCAATGGCAGGATGAGTGGCTTCGTCGATATACAGCACTTGAAAGTACGCACGTCAATACAATGGCCGGTCACAGAAAAAGCTCACAATGATACTCCTTTGGTGCAAGCCTCTCTGGCATTTGATTACCTGCGTGTCAAAGCTGCATTCGACTACCAGGCATTTCTCATTGCAGATATCACCAGCTTTGAGTTCATGATGTACAATGTCAGAGACAGTCAACATGTTGGCCGAGATAGACTTGTTGGCGTTCTGGACGGTGACAAAGTACAAGTCTTCTGTACCACAACTAGCGCCTCGCAGGCCATCGCACTGTACCAAGCAATTCAGAGACTGCGTCAAGAAAAACAGGCAGCGTATGAGACATCACTTAGGGATATCGAGAAATCCCTCCGCCGCAAGTCATCTGTCAACCCTATGGCTATGCACGCAGCTGCTAAGAAGCAAGAAGAGACGAGTGCGGGCGTGACCACCTCGTCTCTAAAACTCCAAACTGATGTGGTAGTCACTTTGAAAGCTGTCAATGTGGGCGCTTTTCCCACTAATTTCTTTGATAAACAGATATTTAAATTGGAAGCACTCGACGCTTCAGCCCGCTTTGCAGTCGTCTTAGACCACGAAAAGATTCACAGCACACTTGGCATGACTTTGGGACAGCTCCGCATCGCATTAGCTGGCGTAACAAGAGCCAGTGTACCTAAGACTATGGGTGAGGTCTCAGTCGCTGACGTAGTCGCTACTGCCACTGGCTCTCGGGGAGGAACAATTCTCAAGGTGCCGAGGCTAGTCGCGACGATGGAAACATGGCAAGTTCCAGATTCTACACACATAGACTACATTTTCACGAGCTCTTTCCAGGGCAAAGTCGACGTGGGTTGGAACTATTCTCGAATCAGCTACATACGGGGCATGTGGACGAGCCACGCTCGAGCACTTGCACAGCGCCTGGGAAAGCCGCTGCCTCAGTCTGCTGTACAAATCACCGGCGGGCCAAGACCCGGGGGAGGAGAAGGTAGTCAACAGCCTGGTGAGGAAAAGCAGGAGAAGATTACTGCAGTGGTCAATGTTCCACAGTCCAAATATCAATACACAGCTTTGCGGCCGGCTATCATCGAGACGCCGCAGTTGAGAGACATGGGCGAGGCTACGCCACCGCTTGAGTGGATCGGATTGCATCGAGACAGATTACCGAACATGACTCATCAGATCGTGATTGTCACACTTTTGGAGGTGGCTAAGGAGGTAGATGACGCTTATTCAAGGATTCTGGGCTCGTCATAACACTTTTCACTTCAGTCATAGAATTGTCACGGGAGTATGGGCGTGGACATAATCACTGGGAGCGTTGCGACTCATTGTCGTTATAGATGTATTAGGCTTTGTTTATAGCGTGCTAGATACCCTTGCATTGGCAGAAACAATTTGCTTATTGAAAAATTGTCCCTCAACAGTGACAAAAAGAAGAGCCTAGAAATCTATAGCGTTTAGAGCTATGACTCGGTGACTCAGTATAGATTGATCTTAAGACTCATCGAGAAGGAGGAGGGAGGCTCCTTTGCCCTTAGTTCCGTCGCTTAATGTTGAATTGCCCCATCTTTTTCTTCAGCGTCGTTCTCGCACATCCCAAGCCCTTTCACTAGCACATTTCTGCACCACTCTTCCACAACACAAACAATTCTCAGATCCTCGCTTTTGTCCTCGAAAGCTCTCGACATCCTTCGAGACTCTCATTTCGACAGGTTGAGCGAGCCCGCGGTCCTGCACACAGCGGGGTAGCCCCTCCCAGAAAAAATCTCGAAGCCGTTCAGTTAAAACACCGCCAAGATGGTCAACTTCACCGTCGAGGAGGTATGTATTCCCAATTCCAGTATGCCCTTGCAACACGGGCCACTAACAAGATAACAGATCCGTGCGCTCATGGACAAGCCGGCAAACATCCGTAACATGTCGGTCATCGCTCATGTGGACCACGGAAAATCCACCCTCACCGACTCCCTCGTCCAGCGCGCTGGTATCATCTCCGCTGCCAAAGCAGGAGAACAGCGATTTACGGACACGCGCAAGGATGAACAGGATCGATGCATTACCATCAAGTCTACGGCCATCTCTCTATACTCCCATATGGCCGACGAGGATGATCTCAAGGACATTCCTCAAAAGGTTTCCGGAAACGACTTCTTGATAAACTTGATCGACTCACCAGGTCACGTTGATTTCTCGTCCGAGGTCACTGCTGCTCTTCGTGTCACCGACGGTGCTCTCGTTGTCGTCGACTGCGTTGAGGGTGTCTGCGTGCAGACTGAGACTGTGCTCCGACAGGCCCTGGGCGAGCGAATTAAGCCCGTTGTGATCGTCAACAAGGTCGACCGTGCTCTTCTTGAGCTCCAGGTCTCGAAAGAGGACTTGTACCAATCCTTCTCGAGAACTATTGAATCCGTCAACGTTGTCATCTCAACCTACTTCGACAAGACTCTTGGAGATGTCCAGGTCCAGCCGTACAATGGTACCGTGGCCTTCGGTTCAGGTCTTCACGGATGGGGTTTCACGGTCCGCCAATTCGCTGTCAAATATGCCAAGAAGTTTGGTGTTGACAAGAGCAAGATGATGGAGCGTCTATGGGTATGTTCACGCCTCGGTGTAATTTGATTTCTTGATGCTAAATTTGATCTTCTACAGGGCGACAACTACTTCAACCCAAAGACCAAGAAGTGGACCAAGAGCGGCGAGCACGAGGGTCAGCAACTCGAGCGTGCCTTCAATCAATTCATCCTAGACCCCATCTTCAAGATTTTCGGCGCAATCATGAATTTCAAGAAGGACGACATCCCGACTCTGTTGACAAAGCTGGATATCAAGCTCACTGCTGAGGAGCGAGACATGGAGGGCAAGCAACTACTCAAGGTTGTTATGCGCAAATTCTTGCCTGCCGCCGACGCACTCTTGGAGATGATGATCATCCATCTGCCATCCCCAATTACAGCCCAGAGATACCGTGCTGAGACCCTTTACGAAGGTCCACCTGACGATGTGAACTGTATTGGTATCCGGGATTGCGACCCCAAGGCACCACTCATGCTGTACGTTTCGAAGATGGTGCCGACATCTGACAAGGGTCGATTCTACGCTTTTGGACGTGTGTTCTCAGGTACCGTTCGATCTGGCCTGAAAGTCCGCATTCAAGGCCCTAACTACGTCCCGGGAAAGAAGGAGGATCTTTTCGTCAAGGCTATCCAGCGTACCATTCTCATGATGGGCCGAAACATCGAGCCAATCGAGGATGTGCCCGCCGGTAATATTCTTGGCTTGGTCGGCGTGGATCAATTCTTGCTCAAGTCTGGTACCCTCACTACGGATGAGAACGCTCACAACTTGAAGGTCATGAAGTTCTCGGTGTCCCCTGTCGTGCAACGATCGGTCGAAGTCAAGAACGCCAACGACCTGCCAAAGCTCGTCGAAGGTCTGAAGCGATTGTCAAAGTCGGACCCTTGCGTCCTCGCTTTCATCAATGAAGCTGGTGAGCACATTGTGGCTGGTGCTGGAGAGCTGCATTTGGAGATCTGTCTCAAGGATCTTGAGGAAGATCACGCTGGCGTTCCGCTCCGTGTGTCAGACCCTGTTGTGTCTTACCGTGAGTCTGTCGGTGGTATATCAAGTATGACTGCCTTGTCGAAATCGCCAAACAAGCACAACCGTCTGTACGTCACTGCACAGCCTTTGGACGAAGACGTCTCGAAAGACATCGAGTCCGGCAAGATCAGCCCTCGTGATGATATCAAGGCTCGTGCCCGTATCTTGGCTGACGAGCATGGATGGGATGTTACCGATGCGCGAAAGATCTGGTGTTTCGGTCCCGAGACGACTGGCGCCAACTTGCTTGTCGACCAGACTAAGGCCGTTCAATACTTGAACGAAATCAAGGACTCCGTTGTCTCTGGTTTCCAATGGGCAACAAAGGAAGGTCCAGTCGCCGAGGAGCCTATGCGCTCCGTCCGCTTCAACATCATGGATGTCACTCTTCACGCCGATGCCATTCATCGTGGTGGTGGGCAGCTGATCCCAACTACTCGTCGTGTACTGTACGCTGCAGCTCTTCTTGCCGACCCCGGAATTCTTGAGCCTGTCTACTTGGTCGAAATCCAGGTCCCGGAGCAAGCCATGGGTGGTATCTACGGTGTCCTTACCCGAAGGAGAGGTCACGTCTTCTCGGAGGAGCAGCGACCCGGGACTCCTCTGTTCAATGTCAAGGCTTATCTACCCGTCAATGAATCCTTTGGTTTCACTGCCGATCTCCGTTCGCACACTGGTGGTCAAGCATTCCCTCAGTCTGTGTTCGATCATTGGCAGATACTGCCTGGTGGTTCACCTCTCGACCCGTCGACGAAGCCTGGCCAGATTGTGCAAAGCATGCGGAAGAGAAAGGGTATCAAGGAAATTGTGCCTGGTGTCGAGAATGTAAGTGCCCCCTGTAGTTCCCACTGTTCAAATCGCATGCTAACAGAATTCTGTAGTACTACGACAAGCTATAAAGGCCTCAACTCTGGTCATATACTTAGATAGAAATCGTCTGCGCATATGCATAAGATCGGTTGTGCTGATATGAATAAATTATGGTTACGAAATTGAGGAAACGATTCATGCAATGAAGGGGATGGTTTGTGCTTTGCAAGGATTAGGCAAGCAAGGAAATTTTTTATGATTTTTTCTTCAATGGGATGCGAGAGTCCTAGCTTTCTGCAGGAACAATGTACATAGCTTGGGCTTGAATTCAAAAGTCCGCGTCAATCTCGTGCCTAGCAGTGAAGTGAAGTAAGGGAATCTGCTGATGTCGAGACCGGCCAAACGTTGATACTGGGTCAAACCAGTCTTCTGGACATGGATTCACGGCGTGTCACTGGCATGGTATCCTGTCATCCATAAAAGATTTCACTCTGCCACTCACGCCCTTAACAGAATACTTGTCAATGGGCGGGCCCGAGGCCCCTAAGCGAGCCACCAAGCGAAGCCCTAACTGGCCCCCGAGAGTGATTTTGGGCGCCAGGATAGGGATCTCCAAGGGCCGGCTGCGGGGACCCTTAGGGCCCTCATCGATCCCTCTAGGTCAACGCGGAGGGCGGAAAATCGCCGCCCGATGTCACTCTGCGCCAAACAAGCACTCTAGAAGCTTGAATCGGCACACACTCCTTCAAGTCTATTCCTACTCGTACCTTCTAAAGAGATTTCCTCACTATAACAGAGCCAGTTGAATTCCTTCCCGCTACCGACATGCACATCGACGACGAGAACGCCGCAGAACTCAAGAAGTGGATAGTGAAGAAACTGGAATTCATGTATGTTGATACTTGATTCGAGCCCTGGCACAACCGATTTGCAGTGTCCAAATACGCGCGCATGTATGCTGACTGTGGTACCTCTTCCAGCTCTGACGCAGATAGCGATGTACGAGAAGCCCATTCTTACGCGATGGAAAATGCACCACTAACATTTAATAGGTTCTAGCAGACTACGTGCTTGCATTGATACGCGCAGAATCGCCTGAACCAGAAGTGAGAATCACCGCTGTCGAGAGTCTTGAAGACTTCCTGAAGGACAGTATGTAACAGAACTCTGGGGCTTAAAACGTGCAATCGCAATCAGCAGGCTGATATCTCCAGACACACCATCCTTCGTCGAGGAAGTCTTCCACGCTATAAATACCAGATCCTACGTCCCCGGATATATTTCCCCACCAGCTGTCTCCTCGGGAAGTCCTCCATTCACTGCTCCATTAGGACCGACTGGCGCATATGGTTCCCTTGGCGCGGGACGAGGCTCATATGGAGGGTTCCAAGAGTCAAGAAAGCGCTCCAACAACGACAGGCAAGAACATGAAAACGGTTCCGACTCCCAGTACGCGCGGGGTGGCCGGCCAATGAAGCAGATGCGAAGAGGTGGTAGAGGAAGTGGGCAAGATGGATTCGGAAGTAGGGGAGGGCGAGGAGGTTTCCAAGAGCCAGCATATCCACTCCCACACGCTGGATCGCCACCAATGCCCTCGGGTTTCCTAGGTATGCCTATAGCCCCCGCTGGTTTGTCCTTCGACCCCAACGATCCAATGGGTGCTATGATGGCCATGCAAGCTATGGGAATGCCTCCGCTCCCCGGGATGGCACCGCTTCCTCATGCAGGCTCTCCCAATAGTCATCCGCAATTTGGGGTGCAGACCCCACCAACGCTGGTGAGGCCGAGAAAAAGAGAGAGGTGCTGTGATTACGATACGCAAGGCTACTGTGCTAGAGGCGACTCTTGTCCGTATGAACATGGTACAGACCGTCTAATAGTGCCAGGCGAAGGTAAGTGCTTGGATTTCTGGTGATGAAATATTCTAATTGTCTCTAGAATACGACCCTAGAAACTCTAGCCTTATGGGCATGCAGTCCACGTCTTCCACCTCGAACGGACATGGTGTGCCTAGCGATCAACGGGGCAATGGGTATACTCGAGGCCAAGGAAGGGGGAGAGGTGATCGAGGAGGGTTTACATCACGGCGGCAGAATAACCGTGCAGAATTCTCCCAAGCTGGACCCAATCACGATCGATCGATCACTACCATCGTTGTCGAACAGATACCAGAGAACAAGTTCGACGAGACGTCAGTCCGAGACTTCTTCTCTGAGTTTGGTAATATTGTGGGAGTTACAATGCAACCATACAAGCGCCTTGCATTGGTCAAGTATGACGACTATATAGCGGCAAGAGGAGCATACGATAGCCCAAAAGTCATATTCGACAACAGATTTGTCAAGGTTTATTGGTATAAGCCCGGCACTCTTCCTACTCCCCCATCGTCAGCCAAGCCTGCCGCGACCTCACCTACAGATGAGCCGGCTTTCGACAAATCCGAGTTTGAACGAAATGCAGCAGCTGCACAAAAGAAGTTGGAAGAGAAGAAGGCACAGATGAAAGACATGGACGCAAAGAGGCAGGCGTTGGAGAAGCAGAAAGAGGAGCTAGCGCAGAAGCAAGCCGAAGAGACGCGGAAGCTGCTCGAAAAGTTGAAGGCGAAGGCAAAGGGTGTATCGAATGATAACACGGAAATGGCGAACACCGAGACGAACGGGACGAACGGGGAAGACGACAGCAAAGTGAGCGTGCACACCAAGCTATTACGAGAAAAAGTTGCTGAACTCGAGGCCGAGGCTAAGAGTTTGGGACTTGATTCAGCACTGAGCGACTACACTTCTAGAAGCCGAGGAAGAGGCAGGGGAAGAGGCTCATATAGGGGTTGGGAAGGCTTCGCAGGGAGGGGTGCCGGATACGACTCACCTAGAGGTAGGGGCAGAGGCGCTTTCGGAAACCGAGGCGGTGGGAAATACAACTTGGATAATCGGACTAAGAAGGTTGGAATTTCTGGAGTGGAATTCACGCTGGAAAGAGATGAGGCGCTTAGGCAGCACTTGCTGGTAAGTACAAAAGCCGTAAGCATGTGAAGTGCATTATTGACTCAACGTAGGGTGTTGGCGAATTCGAAGCCATCGAAACTCATCCAGATAAACCCGACACGCAAATCGTCACCTTCAAAGACCGACCTACAGCGGAAAGTTTCATGTACGGCACCAAGGATATCCCATCGGTCGGTAAGCTAGAATACACTTGGTACAATGCACCATCCGTCTCCGCGCCGACGTCAGCAAAGCCAGCGAATCCGGACGGAGATGTAGGCATGGGCGGCGCATGCGCGGATGGTGATAGTGGCCATGCAATGCCTGCGGAAATGGATTATGATGTTGCTGAGGAAGACGATAGATGGAGATAGAAAGGTTTGGACGTGTGTTATACTTCTTTTCTTGAGGATGGGAATCGGCTCAGCCAGCCTTTCTGACTTCAAGCCAGCTTCACAATGTCACGTTTCTTGCTCGATGGTCCAGTGGAATGATCAACTCTTGGGCTGCGTCCCTCAAGAACAGCACCTGTGGTTCTTTCTACTTTTCTTGGTCTTTGTATTCGCAAGAGATAGGTTGTCTACGCACTTGCGTGGTCAGATCCACCAGCAAAAGCTCCATTCCAGCATATGGTTTCTTTCTAAATTTTCAAGCATTAACGCTGCTTCGTGTGCATTTTCTACTCGAGGCTACCCAAGCAAAACGGATCTAAAACCTCATTGGCCGGACTTAGCGGGAGTAATTCCAGGTATGACGAAACGTCAACAGCACCTTGAACTGTGTTCAGACGAAAAGTTACGATTCTCCTCAACATCTAGGTACAAATCATACCAATTGCTCTCACAACAACAGATACACAATGGCTCCACGCGGTCTCGCAATTCTGATAGGCGCTGGCCCAACATCTGGCGCCGGGGTGGCAAGGTAAGGCCAAGAACCTGCTATTACAGAGAATTTTGAAGCTAACTTGGCTTCAGAATCCTCGCACATCCTTCCCAAGGCAATTACGCCGTTGCTCTCTTGGCTCGTAATCCGGAAAACCTCGTCCATGTAGCCAAGGGCATCCGCGAGTCCACCCCCAACCCAATCGGTAGGCTCAATTCGGATTAAGCTCCTTTCAGGTCGAACATCTGAGCAATAGCTGCCTCACAATTCCATCCGTCCAAAAAAGGGCTGACTCTGTAATGCTGTGCAAAGAAACTTTCCCTTCGGATACGAACCCCTCCAATCTTTCCAAAGCCTTCGCCGATATCCGCTCGCACAGCTCCTTCAAAGACCTAAAACTGCGCGTAGCAGTCTACCACATCAAGAACGCCAGCCGGAAGCCCTTCCTCGAAGAAACACACGCAGACTTCATGAACAGCATGGAAACATACGTAGGCGGCGCAATGGCATTCTCACAAGAGGTGGTGAAGATGCTCTTTGCCCACCACGGAGAAAAAGCGCTCACGGACGGTGGGGAGAAGAAAGGCACGTTGATCCTGACGGGCACGCTGGGCGCGATGCGCACGAATACGAATTTTGCTGCGTATGGCGGCTCGAGATCGGCGGCTCGGTCGTTGGCGCAGGCGCTAGCTAAGGAGTATAGTCCGGTGGGGATTCAGGTTGTGCATACGATTGTGAATGGTAGCGTAATAGACGAGGAGTCCGAGGCCACGAGGAGTGGGAAAAAGATTAGTGCGGAGGCTTTGGGAAGGAATTACTTGTGGCTTAGTGAGCAGGAGCCGACCTTATGGACGCATGAATTAGATATGAGGCCTGCGCAGGAAAAGTTTTGAGCTAGTTCAGAAATGATGAACGCGTAAGTAGAATCGATTCCTCAGCTTTGTAGTCTTTTCTCGCGCTTGAAGCACAGAAATTCAGATCTCGTGCCCTCTCTTAACCTCTTTAATACCTGCCTCATCTCGGGCAGCTCCCCTTGCAACTGCTTGCTGGCATCATGTGTCGTGCCTTGGTCCAATTGAATATAGATCTCTGACTGCGTCTCACCGGCCGCTTTCGTTGTGTACTGGCTCATCGTTTGAGCCACGAACTCCACATCCAATGTTGCTTGCATAAGACCCGCAAGAGGGTATCGCGACCTTTGCTTGAAGGCATCTAGGAACGCTAAACTCATCTGCTCCAATAGATGGGAAAGAATCTGGTTGGTAAGTGTTGGCGCTGTGGTCGACACCTCTGTGTGACTGTAGACAAGAGCCAACAGCGCTTCGTAGACGTACGGTTGGACTGTAGACGGACGGGAGCTTGCGGGCAGCCAATCTGGTGAAGCAATCCCTGCATGCACGATGGAGGAAAGTTGGGAGGCAGTAGGCTGGGTGTAAGAGAGGAAGAGGCGGTCGGATATTTGGGAGAGGGCATCACGGATGGTTTTAGATTCGTCGGTCAATGTAATGGAGAAGTTAGTTTCGAATTGGGAGATTAGGCCTGGTACGGTGGTGCTCTGTAAAATGGCAAGATTGGAAAGTGTGAGGAGCTTGCGGATATTCTGAAGAGGTCAGTAAATGTTGTAAATCAAAGATAGAGTATACCCTACACGGCTGTCGCCGTCAAGGCTCTTCTCGCCGTTCCGCGAAACAATCCAATCATCCGCTCCTGCAGCCCCATCCTCGTCGCTTCGAGGTTTCGACCTCTCAGCATTTTCGATCATACCAGACAACGCCTTGTAGAGCGATGTGACGAATTGGGCTCTGACCATCTGTACCAATTTGGCAGGAGGTGGGCTGACAATGCCTACTGTCCCTGACCTAGTGATTGCTGCCTCTGGAACGTACAACAATTTCTGCATTCCCACAAGGACGGTCGATTCGAAGGCTTCGAAACGAGAGGGCATGTTTGTCAAGTCAGACTGATCATCCGCTCTTGACCAGTCCTCCAAGACCTTGCACATTTCCGCATCTCTACCCCAGGCAGCACAGGCAGCCCTTGCTGATCTTTCTCGTGCACCTGTAACCATCGTCTTTAGCTTTTCGGAAACCGAATGTCCAGATGCCACAGGTCGCATTGCAATCATCTCGCTAGCTGCCGATCCAAGCAAGGTGAGAAGCTTCTCGAGGTAGTGCACTCCGCTCAGTGAGTTTGCGTATGGAGGCCAGAACGCGAATTCCTCAAATGCCTCACCTTTATGTGGGGAAGGAGGCGGCAGGTTGTTTTCATCAAATTTGAAGCGAGAGTCTCGATGGGCGAACGGTGATATGGTGGCGGAGTGTGGTGTGACAGGTGTAGGTGAGTTGGGTGTAGGTGGTAACGGCGAATAGAGGGAAGAAATGTCCTCAATTGGGGGGTCAGCAAAGAAAGAAAATATGTTTTCCTGCAGTATCCCTACGAGCTCGAGGGTCCCATTCTGCAAATCTCTGACGCCGTCTTGAGACAGTCGGTGGTGCTTGCGGCTGCGCCCATCAATCCCAATTGGCAATGTTTTCTGTACTTTGCCATCTATGAAATTTTGTGCCTTATCCCAGAAATCAATCACTTCCCCTAAGATCCCGTTTTGAGCCGACAGAAGGTTGTTCAAGGAGTTGTAGATTAGGTCCCAAAGCTCGATTACCGGCGGCGTATCTACGTCCTTACTCTTACCGTCGGCGTCCTTGGTAGCAGGACTCCTTAGATGAGCAGCGACAACCTGAGCAGCTGGCGGCTCCGCATTAGCGAGCCGTCTTCGGAGCACTTCGATCTCCACCCTCGAGCGCTCAAAAGTAGCGCTTATCTTATTTTTCAGATAATCATAGCGACTTAAGAGCCATACCCAGATCGGATTGTCATCTGTTCCGAGCTCCAATAAAACGCTGATTAGTGCCATATGCTCATCCTGAGAAGTACGACTCATAGCCATTGCTGGATTTGTTTGGACATTGGTAAGCTTGCGCCAGACATCCCGCTTGAAGTTGTCAATTCGATCTTCAACCTCGGACCACATGCGACCAGTAATGACTATTTGATGAACTTGAGAATCTGTAAGCTGCGAACGGTCATGTGATGCGTTCTCGGCGATCTGTCTGGCCTCTTCTGTGTACTTCCGAGCCTTGGAGTATTCTTCGACCAGACCATCGTAGTCTTTGCGTTTTATGCTCTCGTTCACAGCTTTGCCTGCTTTGAAGATGCCTTGACTTTTCTCTACAGATTCCATGACCGACTTCAAGTTGCCCTCCCGTTCTCGCCCGCCAAGGGCAGGTCCCCATATCTCTTCTGCTTTGACGGCCACCTCAATCAGGGGCGCTTTGATCCCTTGCACACCGTATTCGCTCTCTTTAGTTAAGGCATTCTTCTTTTTATCGCTTGGCAGAGGCTTGTGTTTCCCTTTTGTCGGAGTCGGAGGACCCTGCCCACTAACGTTCCTGAAATGGTTGCTGCCTCTGCTCGTGACCCGACTATGGGTCCGTGATCTCTCTGCCTCAGGCTCGGCGCCATGACTTCGCATTTCCGCATAGACATTGTCAATGGTAGTCTTTGCACGTACGAAGCGTTCAAAATTCGACTCTACTAGAATTTTCAAGGAAGCAGACTTCTGGTCAATGGAGCGGGAAAGAAATTCGAGACCCTGGAGCAAAGACTGTGTAGATGCGTTCGAATGTACTTGTGATAGGTAGAGGGTAGGTGAGAACGTGGTAGATGAGAGAAGAAATCTATTCCCTGAATGTAATCAGCATGAGCTGCTTGAGAGCTTGTCCAGATCTCACTTAGGCGCTGATCCTCCTCGACAGGTAGACCCTTCCGCCTGAGCACGCGTACAACGCTGTCTGTCGCGCCAAGAGGATCAGGCTCGTCTTTCTGCACCAAATTCTCTTGACCGTCGCAAAGCTTCTGCGATCCAGGTACTAAGCTTCGCCTATCACTTCCACTGCGTTCGAGCGCCGAGTATCTAGACTTGGACCGTCGAATGACATGCCTTGAGAGGCTTGTATTCGGTATCTCATCCTCTGAGGCATCGCTCTCGTCTTTTTCCGCTGGCCATGCGATAGGGAAGGGGTTTGTCAGATTATAATGATTTAAAATAGTGTGCTCATTGTTCATGGTGGCGCCCTCATTTGAGTTAAGAGCATCTCAGCTGTTCATGGAAGCTCTGGAAGCGTGTAGAGAGTTGGCATACAACACAAGGTGGCATACCGTATGTAAGGTAGAGTACTCACCATCCTGAGCTCCAAATCAACCTAGGGAGCCGGGGAACTATTTCTCCGGACCCCAGCCTTAGCTCGATCTTTAGCGTCATGCAGGCAATTTTGCTTCTTCTTGGCTATCGCTTTCCCACCTTTGCCCTCGCATTATACTCGACACTTGTACAGCTACCAGCGAATCTTCATGCACGAAAAGCACGAGATTCCATAATGGTAGCTAGTCGCTCTTTTAAACTCCCTGCGAGGCAATGCCTTAGGAGAGCACACGCGCCGCGACAATGGGTTCCTGCAACAGCAAGGGTGCGTGACCCACATGACTACGGTTAGGAAAGGATGCTAACAGTCTCATTGGTGTTCCAGACCCAATTGAGATGTTACTCGGTTCCCTATGAAGAAAAAGTAGCCAAGTTCAAGGGAAAGAAAGGCTCAGATGTAAAACAATCCAACGTTCACGAAAACACCAGCATTGTCAGTGGGGCAGGTGCTTATTTTCTTTGGTCGACAATAGGGTCTATACAAAGTCACACTCATTGAAGGAGACGGAATTGGTCCCGAGATATCACAATCGGTCAAGGACATCTTCGCAGCAGCTAAGGCTTGTGTAGCCCCTGCAACACCTTGGGCATTAATTAACAGTTCCTAGGCCCCAATTAAATGGGAATCCGTCGATGTTACACCTCAATTGAAAGATGGCAAAACAATGATTCCGGACAAAGCCGTTGACAGCGTCAAGACCAATCTCGTCGCTCTCAAAGGACCTTTAGCTGTACGGCTTCTCATTACTCACGATTGAGCTATAGTGCTAACAGCCGATAGACCCCTATAGGAAAAGGCCATGTATCGCTCAACCTGACTCTCCGCCGAACGTTCAACCTCTTCGCCAATGTCCGTCCCTGCAAATCCATCGCCGGCTACAAAACTCCCTACGATAACGTCGACACGGTGCTGATCCGTGAAAATACCGAGGGCGAATACTCGGGAATCGAGCATGTTGTTATTGATGGTGTTGTACAGAGCATCAAACTCATCACACGCGCGGCCTCGGAAAGAGTGCTCAGATTCGCCTTCCAGTATGCGGAGGATGTGGGAAAGAGGAAGGTCAGGGTGGTGCACAAAGCAACAATCATGAAGATGTCGGACGGCTTGTTTCTGAATATTGCACGAGAGATCAGCAAGGACTTTCCTAATGTTGAGTTCGACGCTGAACTGCTGGACAACGCTTGCCTGAAGATCGTCACAGACCCCACACCATACAATGATAAGGTGCTTGTCATGCCCAATCTATACGGCGATATTCTCTCTGATATGTGTGCTGGTCTCATTGGTGGCCTCGGCTTAACCCCCTCAGGCAATATTGGAGATCAGTGCTCGATCTTCGAGGCTGTCCATGGCTCTGCGCCTGACATCGCAGGAAAGGGGCTCGCAAACCCTACGGCATTATTACTGAGTAGTATCATGATGTTGCAGCACATGGATCTGCATGATCATGCGAATAAGATTCAGAAAGCTATTTTTGATACCCTGGCGGAAGGAAAGGTATGACACCCAACCCCAAACGGTAAAAGCAATTACTGACGAGTGTAGTATCTTACTGGTGACCTGGGAGGCAAGGCGAAGACGCACGAGTATGCCAAGGCCATTATTGACAAGCTGTAAATACTAAATGACAGCATATCTCTTTATGCCTGCTACCTCTGTCTAAAATGTGTAAGTTACTGCTAGTCGTGAGTCTTGAGTAGAACGAGCCAAATCATCCATCATCGCAAAGTCGCGCTGCATCATGCATGTTAATCCGCTTGAGACCAGACTTTTCCACTATACATAGCTCTTCCCATATCAATCGAATAAAACGCTCGGGAACCACCCACTAAGCAGTGCAGGCCTGGCATATTTCGCAGTCAGCATCACTTCTTTAGGACGAGCCATGGGAGCAAGAGATGCCTCCGGTGTGCTTCTAAAGTAAGAAACCATAATTCCTTCCCAGAAACATATCTCGAGGCTCTAGAAGGGCATCTGTTATAGGAAAGCAAACTCCGAGAAGTTCCTTACCGGATGTTCCTGGGCCTTCGCTTTTGCCTTTGTATCGCTCTAGCAATGCCAGGACTGAAGCAAGCCTGGGTTACTTCCCGAATCTACAAGCTTCGAGTGTTGACGCGCTAATTATTAGTGAATGTATATAACTCGATACCAACCGCCCTTCTTTCTTCGACATCCATTTTATCTCCCATCAAATACTCGCAGATTTTCTAGACGTATACTAGGTCTTTGAATTCTGCTGGTAGCTACCAAACCATTTGATACTTGCAACGCTTCGCGCTCCCATCAGCAGCAAGGTTCCCCAGCTTGTATTCGAACATGGACGTCGACAGTTCGCACCTCAATCCATGGGTCCAATATCTTGCATTGAAGATCGGAAATGATAGTATTAAGGCTATCAACGGTATCGTGATCGACAACTCGGACCGCATCCAGTATCTTGACGTTCCATGCCGCAAAGTATGCTCTCGGGTTCCTTCGGAATTGCGTTCATATTTGTCTGACTGACTTGCTTCAGGCAGCTTACGCGGCAGGAGCCATGTTGTTCTTGGCCCTGTCTCTTGTGTGCGTCAGCTTCCTGATCTAATACGCCCTGCCGTGCGGATTCAACCCAGGACGGTGGGACCAACGCTCCATCGGCGAGCATCGTGATAGGTACAACACAGCTCAAAACAAACTGTCATCCAGGCGACTGACCAGAATTGGATCGACTCGAAGCCGATTTCTCAACGTTGTCCATGTCTCTTTTCGACCACAGAATCATCTCCGTCATCAATTCGGCGTTAGCATCCACCCATTTCCTTCGCTACGCCGTGTCAAGATGGCAGTATGACGTGCTCTGCAACTCGATCTGCATGTCCATCGTAATACATCCGAGCATGAACGCGTACAAGTTTGGATGGATTGGGCTCGTCAACGTTGGAAGAGGAGGCCTTTCTGTTCTAAGCTCCTCTTGAATTTGTACATATTTGAGCAGCCTACCAGTACCACGTACGCCACTGAGATACCCGCATTGGATTACACCTCAGAATACATCCCCGCAAGACCAAAAGGCTACTTGTTACCTCTCTTCATTGCCCACTACAACGATATTGGCTAATTCTAAGAGATGTTCGCCACCACCTTCTGCGTCATCGTTCGCAGCGTTCGCAACCTTGGTTTGGCCACCCCGATGCTTGAGAATCCTTCGACAGCCAAATCTGTAGGTGCAACGATACAAGGCCTGCCTTGTATTCGGAATGATCCCACTATGTGCCGGTTGGTTCGCGGTGGTTATGCTCTGCAGCCAGATTACACACATGCAGGCATACTATGCGCGAATAATAATGGAGACTCTCCTGAAGACGCCTGGTCATCAAAGCAGAATGCACATTCAATCTGCAACTTCTCTCATGATTCAATATCTCAGCTCCTATATAACTACGGGTGTGTTCCCGGATCAAAACCGTACGTACCAAGAGCAAGCTGGTGTTTTCCATGCAGCAATGGGATACAACATTTCGCAGTGGCGTGGGCTGTGATGGAGTCTCGGAAAGGCCTTCCTCACGCAAGGGACGAAGGTTTGTGTTGCGTGCTTTCAACGTCGAGATGGCTGGATGAGCTCCTGTGGGTCTCGTAAAGGATGGGTCCCAGTGATTTCTTGGGGCCTTATTCTTTCTTGAAATGAATCCCATAGTCTGATGATCAAATAGATCCTTCTTCTCCATGTCGAACTTTTTGAATTTTGTGATTCTGCACTCCTCAAGTGTACGATCTCGTTCTTGCATTCTAGCATCAAGTGTTTGACTTTTGGGCTCAACAGCCGACGGTGTGGAACACAGAGAGTTGCATCTGAGCAGAGACCGAGTCGTTCGAGATGGAGGCTTTACCCGCGTGGACATCATTAAATGACTGGTAAATTACCACTTTGTGGAAGCAAGGTTATGGAACTTCTGGTCCGTCGTGCTTAATATACATACATTCATAAGATAGGGAATAGGCCCAAAATTCGGCCATTTCGTTGCTAAGCACTGTTCTGAATTGCCCACGTCATCGCTCTACTTCACCGAGGGAGGGTTGTTGGCCTACGATCATTCCATATCTACAAGAAATTCTATATGAAATGGTCGAAGTCAGTACTCCACTCAACCAGACATTTGCATTTTCGTAGGTTGATAGCCTTGGAGCTCTACGCTAAGAGAATAGGTACACTTTCTGCCAGGATCTTGCCCTTGAGATAGATTCAGTTAGTTGGATCTTGTGATCTCGGGAACATGCCATTCCCTGCTCAAGTCTACTGGCATTGGTCAACGGCACTGTAGAATTACGAAGACTTGAGAAGGGTTCGCAGATCCTTCTTGTCGGACAGCGAGCTTGGTCGCCTGATGTCTGTACATCTTTGGGACGATAGCTAATGATCTTACTATTTTCTGGCTCAAAAATACAGTGAATGGCAGGTTTCATTGCTCCACTCTACATAGAATTGTGTACTTTCGAAAGATTGATGGTCTAAGATTTGCCACTTCTCCGCTCAGGTCAGATAAATCAATGTGCATCAGTGGGCTTCTAGCCTCATGTTACAGTCAATTGTTTGCTCTATCTTTGTGGGAAGGCCAAAGGCATTGCTTTGTTTTACTATAATGCGTAGTCTTCTCGCCAGTATCCTGCTGACAGAGCACCGCCATGCTTGTACACACTATTGGTCGCATATCTTTCAACTCGCGTAGATTTCAAAATGTCAAAGCTGGCCGTATCGCCATGTCTCCAAGCCTTAAGAACTTGCCTTGCTATTGCGCTTGATGCAGTCTCCTTCTTTTACGCGACAGCAATGTGTTTCGCCGGAAGAAAAGATCTATGCACTCAGTCCCGATACGTGCTTGAAACGGATTCTGTATCAACACAAGACCAACTGTTTATATCGGCTACTGGCCAGCAAGAGTCAAATCCGTCGATGCAGCCAGAGCCAGAGATCGAGCAGTGGATTCTCGCCAATGATTATGCTGACAGGCGAGGCGCAGGCACTCAGACGGCAGTGACAATTAAGCCAAATAGTGCTTTGACATGCTCGACGCGCCATGAAGTTCTTGGCGGGGTTGGGCCCAACGCCTCCAGAGACTTTCTCTTCGTCCAAAAGAGGATGTATTTTTAAGATGCTGATGTAAGCTCTAAGGATAAGGCGAAGTCGATAATGACTATGCATGCAGGTCGGCGTGGATGGCTGCGCGCAGATCCTGCGACAAGGTGGTCTTCGTTTCAACCGTGATCCTGCAGGATTTCATGTCCTGGGGCGCGGCTGCTTACTTCATCCAGCTTTCCGCTTCCCCTCGTTTGCTGCGGATTCCCGAAGATCTGCGAGCTAGTAAATTGATGGGTTGATCGACACACATACTCAGCTTTGTTAGTTGAAGATGCTGACGAAGAATGATGGTTTTTGATGGTGGAGATTCCTTAGCCTGAAATCATGGACCCGGAAGATTCTCTCAACATCTGCCGTTAGGCTAGGCCGTGCACCAGTAGAGTATCGGGAGGAGTTGCATCAATAAACATCGTCGATGACCCATGAATTGCTTGAAGCATGAGAATAAACACTAAGTCAACATTCATAGGCTCATGGGAAGGAGATTGAATCTAAAGTATACGAAGAAATCCGTGAGTGGGATCGCCGGTGTCTGCTCGGACCGTGCCGGAAGGCTTAGGCCGCGGGCTAAATCTAAGACACTTTATTCCTCCACGTGGAGGCGTTCGGATTCTGGGCGTGATGGGGGGGACGAGAAGCACTCGTCTATATCTGATATTTCCACATGCAGAGAAACATGACCAGTCATTGATGATGATGGCATTGGAAAGATTCAACGATTTTCCTTTCAAGCAAACTCGCCTAGTTACAGCGGACATACGGGCATCTTTTAGGGGTAGTTCTAAAGTAAGCTTGGGGCAGGTGGAAGTTCAATAGCAGGGCCAGATGTGACAGATAGTAGATAAGCTTCAAAGTATCCCGCCTGAGCCGCGCAGGGGCAATGGCCTTTGCCGAAATGAAGCCGTCGTTGGTGCCTCGTTGGTGCCATCGAACGATTGTTGGCTCACCTCTTGAACAGTGGCCCGTGCGTAGAATGCTCAATACACAATGCTCAATATGATGGAGACGGGAAGGGAAGGGAAGAGTAACAACATGATCGTAATGTGAGAGACTTGATAACATTTGAATCTCACCGAAGGAAAAAGTTCGGCTGTGCGCAATGGTAAGTGGTGTACGAAGAAGGAACATTTTTCTGTAAGCCCGGGCTAGGGGCGGCCTCCTCAAGTCCCCCACAACATTTCAAAAGCTGCAGCTATCCATCTCTTCTCATATAACACCACCACCATGTCCATCCTCTTCTACAAGCGGCCAGACTATGTTGCCAAGGTCCCAGGGCCTATGAATTTGACCCAATGTCAGATCTACGTGGAGCGAACACAAAAGCATAGGAGGGCAATCCCACCAGAACTCTCATTCGAAAATGTCATTCAAAATCGAGCACTCCCGCCATGTGCGCTCCAGGATTTTATGGTGTGCATACTGCCAACCAAGACGCAATCAGTGGTTTTGATACTGATTGGGTTGTGCAGGACTACTTTGGTCTATGTCTCACATGATGCCGAAAATCTACAATTCTGGCTATGGCTACAAGACTAAACAATCCGATTCTACGCAGCGCCCAAGGCGGAGCAAGTCCTTTCGCCGCCATGGTACCAAGTAGAAGCACCACAGCCATTCGGGAAGTCCTGGGGGCGCACAAACAGCTCGGGGCGCACAGTTCGCTTAATGGGGGCGCACAACTCGGTACTTAGATCTATATGGGGCTGTCACCAAAATATAAGTACCTATTTCTACCCCACTATCGTCGCTATCGGTGACCGCCATTTGCCCCACATAGATGTTTTTAACCTCCACCTTTATCCTTCTAACATACCAGTCGCCCTTACCTTACTATTCCCCCTTAAATTACCTCGCTGTCGCCCTCATATCGCTATCGCCATGCCGCCGCCAGCCTAAGAAGCCGATATGGGTATATGAACCCGTCCTCAGCCAAGAACTCCCTCCTACTGTATCCGCTCCGCCAGTACTCGGGCGGCGACAACCTACGCCTACTAAGGCGTGGGAGCAAACTAAGGGCGAGTCTCAGCCTCGCCTAGCAAAAGGCCCTACCATAGAGGTAGAGGCTGAGGCTGAAACTGCCCCTATAAGGAAGCGGTCTAAGAATAACCTTATCGCCGCCATGGATGTTAAGGAGCAAGTAATTATTAACGCGGCGTTTCTGAATGAGTTCAGCCAGTAGTATAGGGCGGAATACTGGGGTGGAAGAGCGACAGCAACGTATATAAGGCCTAAATAAGGTAGATAAGCGACAGCGATATATATAAGAGCGATATACTGCGTATAAGTATTTATGGTGGTGACGGTAATACAGTAGATAGTGAGGTACTTAGATCTTGGTGTGAGCCCTATACAAATCTAAGTGGCTTGGCATCCCGAATCGTGCGCTGGCACCTAGCGAATTATAGGGCGGAATACTGGGGGACACGGGGTATGAATAGGTACTTAGATTTTGGTAAGAGCCCCATATAAATCTAAGTACCGAGTTGTGCGCCCCCATTAAGCGAACTGTGCGCCCCGAGCTGTTTGTGCGCCCCCAGGACTTCCCGACAGCCATTCGGCAATGACCCAAGCCAGCCAATGCCCAACTCACCCGCCAATCGAAAGAAGCCTGGCATGAAAACGTATGAGGTCGATTTCGACAACATCGAAGCCTCCAATGTCACCTGGATCGCCCAATTTCGACAAGCAGTCTTTCCTCTCCGGAACTACAGGCAACAAGAGCCAAGCAGATTCAGTCCAAAATGCCAATACACAGATGGCTTGAAGTCGCAATCTTGTACGACTGACACCCTTTAATCCAGCAACTCTCATAAATGACAAACTCATAGTCACTATTCAACCCTTCCGCACAGAAATCAACCGCGTCATATCACATTACTTTACTCCCAATTCGCCTCGCGAACTCAGTCTGTCTCATCGCGATCGCGCCGCTGTCCTCCATGCTCTCCAGCACACTACTCACCCCTCCGCTCTCTCCCTCGTCAAAGATATTGTCGAAGCCACCCTCCGCGGCCAATCGCAACCCAACTTCATTCGCTGGTCCATCTGCAACGGTAACAAGCCGCGAGTTCTGTTTGTACGTAACTCAGACATCGCCCACGTCGTCATGGCTGTCATCCTTGGTTTATTGCTCGTCCTGAGTGATGTATCGAGATGGTGGCGGTTCTTCGTTTTCCCACTATTCTTTACCGGATTCGATATCGGTGTTGCTGCATACAAAGGTCTCTGCATGATCATCCACACAGATCATCACCGAGCGCTGCGGCCGTGGGAACAATTTGACTATGGCGCATCAGTGAGCAGTCTTGACCGGGCGGGCGACGATGAAGCGGATCTCTCAACGGATGATGTTTTCAGCATGACTTCGCGCACCAAGAAGGGTATATCGACGGATACTTTTGGCACGTCAAACAGCTATAGCCATGAGCTATGGCTTGAAAAATACCGCGAAAAGGCTTTGATGCAGAAGATTTTCGCCAAGAGCATCTGGGTGCAAGACGAGACGATACGGTTACTCCAGGATAAGATTGTAATGCAGAGCCATGTCTGGGCTGTGCTTTTGACGATACCACTGACGACATTCGTGGTGGCCTTACCAAAAGGCAATTTCTACTAATCAAATCTCGAAGATTGAAATGGGGGATGGGAGGAAAGCGCCGTTGGGATTTGGTGCTGGGCACTTGCTCAGAACAATTGGACGGTGGTGTGCATGTCAAAAGTTCAGTCATTGTTGCGCACGGTGTTCTCGTCTATCTGCAAAGATATCCGCGGTGGTTGGTGTCGGTGGCTCTAAATGTGCTTGGTTAATATTCTCCACGGAAATGGCTTGGATGTTTTTATGTCGTGAGGAAGGTTGGATGGATGGATACTAACCTACAATTCGATTCTTGTAATACTCGCCTTTTATCTTCTTGTGGGTGTGGATAACCTAGATTTGGCTACTTATTATGGTCATACGTGACATATTGTACATAGACTGAGGATGCATCGTTCACATAGCCTGTGGTCAACATTACTACGCTTGCAATGCTCGCAATGGAATTGTTACTCACTCAGGCTGGTCTTGCCTTATCTATGCTTACTATGTTCTAGGAAACCTCTTCTTGTCCACTCTTAACAACAATCGACGCCATGCGGCAAATCCCAAGGTCAACTCCGTACAACACATCAATATTTCGATCCCAAGACAGTCTGTACCCATTCCCACGCGTCTCCGACGCAGCTTGTCTTCCGCACCACACGTTGCTTCCAAAACAGCGGGTCGCCAACCGTATTTTTCAGCAAGCGAAACCACAATTTCCACGCCCAACCGCCCGACCAACCTTCTACCCATCCTTAACTTTGATATCCCTACTTTCCCACCCTTTGCTTTGGCACATCCCACATCCCATTCAGGATTTACCTAGCTCAGGGATCATGCTAATCCCGCCATCTAACACCCCACGACCCCTTGGCGAAGCTGGCTTCGACTACCCTGCCGTATTGCACCGCTTCTACTCTCCTCCTGCTGGTTTCCCCATCCTCATTCGCGACCTCAAAGCCAAAAGCCACACCACGTCTAGCAGCTTGTCGAACCTGCTCTCGTTCTTTGGCTTTTTCCAAGCCCCACTGCTGGAGAGTCAATGGTGGATTCCGCCTCGTTTTTGATATGCCAATGGAAGCAGACGTAGAAGTAGAAGTAGGTGTAGGTGTAGATTTACAACTAGAAGCCTGGGAAGGTTCCATGTAAGTCGGGAGTCTGACACCGCCATCGCCATCATCGTCGTCGTCGTCTGCTGCATCCACCTCTTCTCGCTCATTGCCACTCCCATAGCCTTCTCCAATCCCACCATCACCCTCATCCTCACCATCTGCCACTTTCCCCCCACCCCTTACTTCCTTACCCCTACTCACACTAAAAACAACCCTCTGCACCTCTTCACACCCCATAACCTTCCTCTCCCCGCCATGACTGCCATCACCCAGCAGCTTCACAAACGCCCTTTCGATCCCACTTTCCGTGGAAGGAGCCGGCCGAGGTTTCTCTCGTCGGCAGCGGTCGGAGCAGTATTTCTGGGGTGTGGGTTGCGTGGTGTGGGATTTGCGGGGGGCTGGTGGGCGTTAGATGGGGTTCGTGACGGGGTTTGTGATGATGACGGGAGGTTCGGATGGAAAGGTTTTGAATTGATGGGCTGATTTACAGGGGATCATGTTTGAGAAGAGAGATATAGGGAATTTGAATCTTTTCCTTTGAGAGGAGCTGGTAAACAGAGGAAGCTTTGCACATAGACTGAAAATGACTGTAGCTTCTACACTTTTGAGACTTGATCTGTTACAGCAAGACGATAAAACGACTTGTATATGCATAAACTTACAGATTATACGTCCACATGTATGGCAATACAAAGCACCGGCTGCTGGAGCTGGAGCTGGCGCTGCAGCGTGGCGGAAGGGTCGTGTCGACATGCTCGATGAAGAGATAACTGGAACGAGAGGTGGTATTGACCGGCTACAGAGTGGTTTGGGCGATTGAAGGAACCTGCCTTGGAAGCTGCGTTGGACGAGCAAGGGAGGTCTACGGCACATGGGGAAGGTATACAAACGGGGGAATGAAAAGCTAGCAAGGTTTGTTGCCGTTCGAAAGGGGGCATATGTACTGAGGTCATGAACATTATCGGCTCAATCTTTGATCAGACTCAGCTGCTACGAAGTAGAGTACAGATCTAAGAAAACCTTCAAAGAAAAAATGGCCGTAATCAAAGACGCCCGAATATTTATGCACCCATCCTTCACACCGGCCCGATATCACTATTAATGCCCTTTTGCTTTTCATCCTCCCATGCCTGACCATTATATGCTACGTTCTAACTCCGAACCCAATGCTGCCTGGAATACATCGCTCTCATAAACGCACGCTTGTAGGTAAAACATGCCATATCTCTACAATTGGCCGGAGAGAATGGCTTCGGTCTAAAAAGGATGTCAGCGCAAAGTCACTGCCTCGATAGAAGGAAAGGTAAACTTACTGCTGAACCAATATACGCCCTCTTGGGCTCCAGATTCACAACGAACCTCCGCTCTAGCTCCATCTTGATACTCTTCTTAGTCACAGACATCAGATCTGCCGTCTTCAAGATCTCTCTGATCTCAGCCAAGATCGCATCATCGCTCGGCAAATCAGAGAAATCAGACATCTCCATGTTCTCTTCGTAGCCTCGCTTCATTATCTCAGAAGTCGCGAGAGACATTCGAGACCCATATCTTGGCATCTCCATCTGCGACATAGGTCTCGATGGCGGGTAGCCATACTCTGAGGGCGGAGGCTGATAGGATTTGGTGCCGTAGGAGTAGCCGGAAATTTCCGATTTGCCGTCATCGTGCTGGGTCTGGGCTTCCCACAGCTCTGCCTGGTATTCCTCCCACCTCTTGTGAGGGATGGACGCTGGGTCGAACTTGCCCTCATCAGATATGACAACCTGCCTGCCCTTTTCACCCGTAACGACTCGGGTATTACCCCACGAGAAGTCGTCCATATGCCAGAATGAATACAGTGGCAGACCTAATGAGAAGACAGGCATGGCTAGGATGTAGATGATCATCCAGCCGATCATTTCCCACTTTCTCCGTAATATAAAGATGATGGCCTGAAGACCGTAGATGGCACCGAGGAGGACGAAGGCCATCAAAGGCACCACGCTAGAGTTGATACAGATCAGGACAATCAGGTAGACAAGGTAAGCTACCGTCACCGGCTGAACAATGGTACTGAGTAAGTCGAGGAAGACGACGAACCGCATACTGAAACAGCAGAAACCACACAGCTGCTGGAGAGGAATGAGCTCGACTAGGTTGTGAACCGTTGAGTTAATCCATCTCCGACGCTGTGACATGAAGACACCCCAGGAGTCAGGTGCGATAGTCCAGGCATGTGCGTTGAAGGTGTACTTGGTCTTGTACTTCGGATGATGTTTGAGGAGTAGGGTAGTCAAGAATCGATCCTCACCCAAGTGAAGCAAATTCTTCATGTGAAGGGTGTCAACTCTGATCTCTGCATATGCCTCGACGACTTCCCGGCTGACGAACAGTGGCTTGCCAGTCTCAGCGGCGCGTATCCTATACATCGTGAAACAACCTGGAAGACAGGTCACCGAGCCGAACAAGCTTTCGAAGGCCTTTGTCAAGTTGTGCGATATGTAGTATTCGTAAACCTGAATCATAGTGGTAAAGGATGACTTGGCGTTGGACAGAGCAGTCTCTCCGCATATCCCGATCAGTCTGGTATCGTGCAAGAAGGCAGCTACCATACGCGAGGCAGAGTCTGGAGCTACCACAGTATCTGCGTCTATCTGCAGCATGAACTCGTAAAAAGTCGGGTTAACTCCAATGATGTTCCGAATCTGATGATGCATCTCCAGTTCCAGGGGGCTCATAGGGTAATTGTAGTGGACACGGTTCAGGAACCTCATGATCACCATCTGCGAGTCACGCTTGCCTCGGTTGCCAGGCCTAGAGACTTCTGAAGGCTTCCCAATTTTGACGACCACCATGAAGGGGACGATGTGGCCTTGCACCTCGTATAGACCTGAATAAACCTTCCCCATATTATGTTGTTTCATGCCCTCGCCCAAGCTTTCGAAACTTAGTGGCTCAGGATCTACGGTCTCGTTGACACCTAGGATATCTAGGACGATTCTTGGGGTTGGCCTATCGTTGCCTTGACCGATGATCATGCCATCGCAGACAATGACCAGCAATTTGCGTTTGTCGTCGTACTTCATTCTTGCCGCAGAGTCAATGGCTCGGCGAAGGGAGTCCTCATCCTCGGTATATGCAGGTACTTGGCAGATAACGAACTTATCGAGGTTCTCAGGTATGTTCCTTTTCCCAAATTGCAATGCTGCGAAAAATTTAAACCCGATCACCGTCACCAGTAGAATCGATATCGCCAGGAGGATATACTGCGCGAATAGACATCTCGCCGAGGACCTTGTATCCGTGGAGCCTACAAAGAAAAGGTTGTCGAGACAGACCTTCATACGCGCTTTCTCGTCTGGTTTCATTGCTAGACTCTCCCAATTCTTAGTTACGTCGTTGCCGGCGCTCATCTGGAAAAGGTTGACCACTAGAGGGTCCATGAAGTTGACATTTGCCGAGGACGATACCTTCTCCCCAACTGGAGCTTGGAGTCGACGACCACCTTTGACGTAGTCAGTGAAGTCATATACGCGATTGTAGAGTATCGCTATCGAGTATTGCTTCTTTGTTGCGAGCTGGCTGACGTACTTCGGTGTGTAGCCAACGTCACCCTTCTTGTACTGTGCTCGCATTTCTTGCTGGGTCTCGTAGAACCAATCTGGTCGCGAGTCATTTGTGAAATGTCGAAAATCGTGGTATTTGGCATTGCTGTCTGTGGAACTGATAACGTTTGCTGATCCTGTAACATTCGTTGGTGTATAATCTAGTGTAACCTCGGGATCGATACTTCCTGGCCCGGTCGTGCCATCACAGAGAGCGTGAACTTGCACTGGGAAGAGGTCTGTAGCGTCGACGCCAGCGTATTTCTTGAGCGAAGCCTGTGGGATTATGCTGGGATAGTGATTTGGCATGAATTTGCCGAGATCGAACACTTCTCCCCTAATGGCGACGTACGACTTATGACCGTTCTTGCCGTTGTTCGATGAGAGCTCTGCTGCCGAATAGACGTACTGTTTTGGACAGATAAGCCGAGGGAAGATGACGATGAAGAAGATAACGAAGCCGCAGGAAAACCAGATCAGAAGATTGATTGCAAACTTCTCCCGCCATGCTAGTCGGATATCCTTTCGTTTCATTCGCCCTATCCACTTGATGAGAAAGTCCGGTATGATGAAAGTCATAAAATAGACAACGGCCAGCCATCGCTTACGACTGCCGGAGACGGGCACGGTATCGACTTCGACCATCTTCTTCTTATTGCCTTTCACAGCCATCTGCTCTCTTGTCTCCAGATTGCGGAACATATCTCCAGAGTTAAAGGCAGAAGCCCCTGCGTCTGATCGAGCGTCGACCTCGCGGCCGTCGAAATAGCCTCCAGCCTTCGTCTCGTCGCCATAGATGAAAGCTCCCGGAGATGGCGTGTTATGGTGGGAAGACATGAGATTGACTCTTGAGCCGCCAAAGCCTCTCTCGGCGCCTTCCGTTGGTGTGAGGCCATCCTCTCCAACATCACTAACATCGGTGTCGAAGAAGCGTCCTCCAGTGAAGCTTTTTTCGCCAGATTTTGCGATTGTGGCCCAGCACCTCTCACTTAAGAACACTCCAGTGGTGCCCACACGGGCTTCATTGCCAGGCCACCTTTTCTCATTAAGCACCGTTTCCGCTTTCTCTTTCTCGCTACCTATCACGATATCGGTGGCTTCGGCGAGACCAAGGAACTCCCCAAAGGGCAGAAAAAGACTGAAGTCTGCGTTGCGCAAACGCTGGCTGATCTCGGCTATGCCAAAGGTTTGGATCTGCGTTCGGACGCATTTGCTGTCGAATTGGTTTGCAATTCGGCGGTCGTTTGGCTTCAGACAAAAGACGAAATATAGATTCGTATCCTTGGCGGATATAGATTTGGTGATGTTGTCCAATGATGAGAGGAATTGACCAGAGACACCCTGATCAACACCACCAAGGCGGGCATTTCCTCTACGCCCATCAGCAGATTTCTTGCGAATATCTCCCGTAGACATATCAAGGTCTTCGTTTGATCCATTACCGCTAGTGGCGCGAGCAGCCAGTCTCCCCGGTCGTTCACCTTTCCTTCGGGCCATGCTTGGCATCCTTGATGGTTTCGAACTGACTTGGGCTTGCATAACTGCAGTCTTTTCGTTCGGATGCATCACAGTATTCAGTGCTTCTTGTCCAAATAGCTCGCGAACGAAATCACTTTTGGTAGAGTTGATCAAATTCATCAGGTCTCCAGGAATGACCTCTCCGTTGTCTTCGACAAGACCATTGATGGGATACTCAACCTCACCAGCAAAATGCCTTACTGTGAACGACGCGGCGGGGTTGTGGGTGACAAAGTTGGTGCCCGGCATCTTAGCAGTAGCACTGCCTACAGTGATCGCCGGGTTCTTGTTCTCAAAACGCTTTCGAATGCTGTCCAGGAATTGCAAATCTGTTCGCCCGCGCCGAGTCTGGTCATTGAGTATGCTTAGTAGCCCGTTGCCATGCTTAAGTAGGCCACGAACAGCATCGGTATTATCAAAGTAGCTGGTAGCTGGAACGCTGACGTCCTCGCTCTCCATAAGATCCGCCTTGCGTTCGAAGAAGCTCTGCAGGGCAAAGTTGTAGAGCGATTCTGTTGCAGCGTTGTTGAGCAACTGATCTAGGGTCGAGCCTGTTGATGCAGATTGCGCGAAGCCCGGGAAGTCTATGATGGAGACTGTGTTCGCAACAGACTCTTCCAAAGCGCAGGTTCTCTGGTTGATCTGCTCAATGACATAAGCTACAAGTAGAGAATATAGAGTCCTTGCTAATTCATCCGCGTTCTCACGGGCGCCCTTGGGATCAAGCATGATCGTTACTCGCTCGCGGACTATAGTCTTTGTCTTGTAGCCGAGACTGGTCTCGAGGTCTTGCGTGCTCAGCCCAAGAAACGCAGCAACTATTGCCAGCACCTCTCTGTTCTTCACCGTAGTCACCGTCTCACCACCTTCGTGCGAGTAGCCTCCGCTATCATCAGCCGAAGGCAGTGTGGATTGGCTGGTGGTGAATTCCAGCTGGCCGATGTGGAGAATGCCGGCAAGAATTTGACATATTTCTGCAATATCACCTCGTGAAAATTCGAGCTTACGGAGAGCTGTCTTAAGATGCTGGAACCCTTCAGTATCGTTGATTCCGACCTTGAGCTGCGTAGGATGGCCAAGATACCGCCATCGCTTGTGGCCAATAGTTCCAGATGATCTGTTTCCAATACCACTTTCAGTTACGATGTCTACGTTGTCCAAACCAAGATGGGCCTTTTCCGCAGCGCTTGTGCCAGCCAAGAGATAGTATAGAACGTGGAAGCTTCGCTCTCCAGTGGGCACGGAAGCTATCCTGCTTCTTTCTAACCGATGATCGAGTAACTTGCCACCGATCAGTGTAGGATTCATTATTGACGAGGCGTCATATTGCAGTTCGAAGAAGAGGCCCGCCTTAGAGGCAGTGGGTGTGGTGAGGGACTTGGTAGTGGTCAGAGTATCAAATACGAAGGCGGCAAGGGAGAGCTTTGTCGAGAGCGGCGTTGAGGAGAAGGATAGGATCGATGAGAGAAGATGTGAGCGTATTGTTGTCTTGCCAGAGCCAGACTCGCCGAGGAACACCACCGCCTGATTTTCTCCTCGTCCACCTAATCTTGACCAAGCTCTTCGCGCGAGGTCTTCCGCCTCGCCCATGGCACTGCCCAGTTTCCCGCCATCGGGACCCTTTACGGATGAAGTGTAGGTATTGAGGGATATCAAGGCTTGTGATGATAATCGTGACACAGGAAGAGAGACATGGAAGCTTGGAATAGAGTTAGCAATCCTGCAGCTACGATCGAGTGTGACAGTTGAACATACCGACTGGCAAGATGAGCTGTTAAATGCGTATCTGATTGTAAATGAGCAGGAAGTGCCGGTAGAGACGGCTGTGCGTGTGAAGGGGTCGGTGCATTGAGCGAGTGGAGTGCCATGATTGTGGCTCGCCAGGGGCTCCTCAACAAAGAGGACCCAAAGGAAATACGCTAACGAACGTATGAGTATGGTAGTTGGCCGATGTTTACACCCATTCAAGAATAAGAGGAGATTACTCGGATGTGACTATGGACGCTCGTTTTGAGAATGTTGTAAAAAGCGACGAGCCGGAGAAGGGGGCGCTGACAGTGGACGTGTCTCAGAGCGAAAGGAAGGGGGTCCAGACAAGTAATCAAGCAATCAAACGAATGTCGTTATTGTAATCGTGAAGACGTGAGGATCATGGGTGTGAGAGATGCCTCCCTGCGGTGAGGATGAGGAGAGGGAGGTGCTTCGAAGTTCGATGAGGCTACTCGTACTAAACTTTACTTGGGCATGTTAGGGCCGAATGTTTACGAGATGTTTGTTTGCCACGAACGTACACACGTCCACCACTTCTAGATTCGAAACATCACTCGACGTCTGCAATGAACTGTCAGCTAAAAGACCCTATAATGACTACAGTTCAATGCTCTCAATATGTCTACTGGTTCTGCTCTACGAACAGTGGATTGTTTACGCTGAAGCGCCTAGGGAGACACGGCGGGGACGAAACCTATAGCGTCGATCTCCCTGCCGAGCCTGCATAACATGTTTGAAAACACTTTACGTGGGCATGTAGACAAGCTGAGTTGTGGAAGTAGACACCGTTGGCCCATTTGCTTGTAGCAACAGATTCCCAATGACCGTTTTCCGTTCTGTAGGTCAATGTCGTAGCGTGTGGAAGACGGATTCAGATACGAGTGTTTAGTCTATTTTTGTGACCATTGTCCAAGTGGCGTCGGTCGGCGGGAACACGGGCAGGAGTTCGCTCTAGGCTTACACGGCTTACTGCTTGTTGATTCCATCAGATTTTGAAAGGCGACGACAACTACACCACAACCATCAAGGTGCCATACCTTCACCTCGACTCTGCTGCAAATAAACGAAGCTACTTCTTCGTTCCCGTCCAAGCACCCACACTCGTTGTCATACCGTTCATCGTCACTCGCTTCTTGTCTATTCGTGCGTAGGAGTTATCCAGCTGCCCTAACTTAACTTGGGCTAATCTCGATTTTCCACCTGCGTTTTCGAAGCAGTATTGGAGGCTCAATGCTCATTGCGACTTCTTGAAAGCCACCGTTACGACCTGCGACGACTATCAACGACCTGCCCTTGTCTGACCCAGATCGAAGAGAGCCCCTGTTGGGAGGACCCTGGTACTTGACCGAAAAAATCTATACATAATGTCGAACCCGAATCGCATGTCAACATACTCGGGTACCTCGACTCCTACAGGTGTCCGTTCCACAGCACAACAGTCAAACCAGGTCTCGACGACTACCTTGCTCAATGCACTACACACTAGCTATGCAACTGCACGACCATACCGTCTTGATGCGAGCACAAGCTTGGTAGTCAATACTTGGCTTACGGCGGCCAATCCTAGTGTCGACGGCCAACAAGGAGGTACAATAGATACAGATCTTGCAAGGCAGGTTTGGGAACATGCTCGGCGACGAGCGGAGGATGGCTGCGTCGTCCTAGGGTATGCATCTTGAAATCTATAATACTATCGTTTTGCAAAACTAATGTCGTTCTACTAGTTCCCTGCATCACTCTACTCCTCCTCTCCTTTCCCCCTTCATATCTGCACTACCACTTGCAGTGCCCTCAACCCTCCATACAGCCCTGGCAGCTCTCAGACCATTCACGAACTGCGTGACACCCTACAACCCAGCAAGTTCAAGACACGCTGGACTCGCAGCTACATTCAGCCTTACTCTCGCAGGCAACATCTGCGGAGCATCTGTGGCCCTCTCTCAGTCAGGTCTCAACATCTTTCGGGGACTCCTGAACATCCCACCAGAAGCCGGTTATCGAGCTTTTGATGTTTTCTACTACCTTCTTACATCTGCGTCGACGCCAGCAGAAAGAGAATTCTTAGGTCTCAAGCATCCTTCAGCATATTCATTGCTCAACAAATCTGGCACCTACGAACCTCCAACCTACCTGCCCACGGCCGATGACACGGCCTCGGCAGAAGATTTTCGATCTTCACTCAAGCAGATCGGTATCAAAGGGTCAAGCCATCGAAGTCTGCTTTCCACTCTGGCTGGGCTGCTCAAACTGGGTGAGACTGTCGGTCTTTTGATCGACCAAGAAGATCTAGAAGAAATCTGCGAAGATGTAGGCGGTCTACTAGGGCTCGAACCTGAGGTTCTAATGCAAAGATGCAGCACCGATGACCGGCAGATACTGATCTCGGGAATATATGAAGCGTTGGTCGATTGGGTACTGATGAAAGCGAACACTGCAATCTCTGCAGAGCTACAAAGAATAGAGGATGGAGACGACACAAGCGAGAGCGGCAGTGGTAGGATCGGTGCCCGTACACCCAGAACGGGCGAGGACAACGGCGATACCGTCAATATTATAGTGGTTGAGATACCTGCGCTAGACATCGGGAAAGCCGTGGCGCTTCGCGGCGTCTTTGATGATAATTTGGGCATCAATGCCGAGATGAAAGAAGACGGGATCGATGTTGCTCCACCCGGCTCCTCTATCATAAAGGAAATGCAGAATGCTGTCTCGGAAGTGGCGGCAGATGTGGGTGTCAACACAGGGCCTGTCGCTAGAGACCGAATTCTAGAGCGAGAGCGTCAGGAAGAAGTCCTAGAAAAGGTAGGCGCCAAGGCGGAAGTGGGAGGCTTTTTGAGAAAAATATTGTACCCTGTAGAGGGCCAAGGAATCGTTGGTGGAACGAAGAGTAGGATGGACCTCCCGGCCGTACTTAGCAGCAGCAGGATCTGGTATCATCTATCTCTGCACCCCACGGATGAATCGCTCCGAAGTCTCGAGACTCTAGCTTCCACAACATCTGCCTGGTCTGCAGGTACTGTTTCGAAGCAGCTTCGCACGTGGAGACTCCCTGAGTGGGCCAACTACCGTAACAAAAGCCTCGACTTCACTGCAGACTTCGATACTGACGAATTCTGTACTCGCTACTCCCGGCTTGGTTGCCAGGAGGGGCGAGATGGAGTGGAGAGTTGGATCCTCGAACGTGGATGGAGTAATGGAGAGGTAGTCGTCGGCCACGAACGCGTATGGATTCGCGAGGGAGCGTGGTGGGAGGCAGAAAGCATGCTGGATCTTAAACCCGCTGAGACATCCGCCTTACCTCAATCCCCTTTCGACATGGGAATGGAGACCGGCTACTCCAATACGGCACCTGGTCCCAATGAAAGCGGATTCTTCCCTCCAATGGGCGAAGAATACGGCAGCCGCGACAATCTACTACAGCGCCAGCAGAGCGTAGCAACAATAGGCCCAGGTGCCATGGGTGGAGCCAAATCTATCGCTCCAACCATGTCACGCACTCTTAATACAATGCCCGGGGACTACGGCCTCGGCGCCAAAGGCGACGAAAGGAAAGGAGGAGTCACATACTATGACGATGAGATTGGCCAATTCACAGGCGGGCTGGATCCTGAGCTAGCCGAGCCAAAAGCTATAGTTTCCGAGCCTGTGTCCAAGTCTCGTCGAATATGGGTCGCTATCGTTTGGATGCTGACCTTCTGGATACCATCGTTCATGCTGCGCTATGTTGGGCGTATGAAGCGACCAGATGTTCGCTTTGCCTGGAGGGAGAAGCTTATCCTGTGTTTGCTGATCTTCTTCTTGAATGCGATTGTCATCTTTTGGATTGTTGAATTTGGCAAACTCCTCTGCCCGAATCTTGACAAAGCATGGAACAATAAAGAGGTTGGATATCATACAGGCGAAAACGATTTCTGGGTGAGTATTCACGGCAAGGTGTATGACATCTCGAAATTTGCAAAGATCACACATGGCGACATCCAACCCTATGCGGATCAGGCGGCCATGACGGCTTTTGCAGGAATGAACCTTGACGAATACTTCCCGCCACCCCTGTCGGTCGCTTGCCCGTACTTAGTGCACAGAGACGACTCACCCCCGTCATTGCTTCAGAATACTACCGTGACATTACCTCAGGGCATGCACAAGTCTGGCCCTATCAATCAACCGAGCAATTCTACCAAAATGCATGACATCAATTGGTACACCAACATCTTTCTTCGTAGGATTCAAGGCTACTACAAGGGCGATTTAGTATACACCAGAGCGGCCATCAATTCGCAAGCCTCGACTCGGCAATGGGTAATCCTGAATAGCAAGATCTACGACTTGACCGACTACTTCTATACCAAGAAGACCGAGGGGAATGTCCCAATGTACTCTTTCATTCCTGACGAGGTTGCACAACTCATTAAGCAAAATTCTGGCAGCGATATTACTAGCATGTGGAAGACCAATGATCCTGATTATCAGAAAACCCTGAATTGCATGGATAACGCGTTCTACGAAGGCAAGCCCGACTTCAGGGATACTGCCAGGTGCCAGGTCAATAACTACATCCTGCTTGCGTTCACAATCATCATATGTGCGGTCATTCTCGTCAAATTCTTGTCTGCCCTCCAATTTGGGTCTAAGCACAGGCCAGCCGCACAGGACAAATTTGTCATCTGTCAGGTACCAGCTTACACGGAAGGTGAAGATCAATTGCGGAAGGGACTCGATTCATTAACCGCGCTTCAATACGACAATAAGCGTAAATTGATCTGCGTCATGTGTGATGGTATGATCGTGGGAGGGGGTAATGACAGGCCAACGCCAAAGATTGTACTCGATATCCTTGGTGTCGACCCCAAGATCGACCCTCCGGCACTACCTTTCAAGGCGATTGGTTCAGGCATCGAGCAGCTCAACTACGGCAAAGTCTATTCTGGGCTTTATGAGTATGAAGGCAATGTGGTCCCATATATCGTCATCGTCAAGGTTGGCAAAGAGTCCGAGCAGACTAAGGCAAAACCCGGAAATCGTGGGAAAAGAGATTCCCAGATCCTACTTCTCAGCTTCCTCAATCGAGTGCACCATCGCTCACCCATGTCACCACTTGAGCTCGAAATGTTCCACCAGATCAACAACATTATTGGGGTGGATCCTGAACTGTACGAGTATGTCTTCATGGTCGACGCCGACACCAGCGTCAGAGAAGATTCATTGAATCGGCTTGTTGCGAGCTGTGCCAATGACTCGAAGATCGCCGGTATTTGTGGTGAAACCAGTCTAGAGAATGAAGAGCACAGTTGGTGGACAATGATCCAAGTTTACGAGTACTACATTTCGCATCATCTGGCTAAGGCATTTGAATCTCTTTTTGGCTCAGTCACTTGTCTGCCAGGATGGTAAGTTTCAACGATACTGGTCACTGAGATCTAGCAAGTTCACTAACATTGTCTTAGCTTCTGTATGTACCGACTTCGGACAGCCGACAAAGGGCGGCCCTTGATCATTTCCGACAAAGTCATCAACGAGTACAACTCGTGCAATGTCGATACCTTACACAAGAAGAATCTGTTCTCCCTCGGAGAAGATCGATATCTCACCACGCTCATGACGAAGCACTTCCCACAGATGTCTTATAAGTTCGTACCCGACGCATTCGCCCAGACCGCTGCACCGGATACGTGGAGTATTCTACTCTCCCAGCGACGACGCTGGATCAATTCAACTATTCATAATTTGGCTGAATTGGTATGGCTGAACGATCTTTGCGGCTTCTGCTGCTTCAGCATGCGCTTCGTTGTTTTCATTGATCTCTTTGGCACAATCATTCTTCCTGCTACCTGCGGGTATCTGGGCTACCTGATCTACCGAGTCGCAACCCATTCAGGTCAATTCCCGTTGATATCGATCATTCTGATAGCAGCTGTTTATGGTCTACAAGCTGTGATATTCATCCTCAAGCGGCAATGGCAGCATATCGGATGGATGCTGATCTACCTTCTCGCCTTCCCGATCTACTCCTTTGTTCTTCCAATTTACTCCTTCTGGAACCAAGACAATTTCACCTGGGGTAACACCAGGATCGTCATCGGAGAAAAGGGCAACAAGCAGATTGTGGCCCTAGAGGATGAATGCTTCGATCCTCGCAGTGTTCCGCTGCAAAGATGGGATGACTACGCAGCAGCGAACAATCTACCAGGGCACCGCGGTATGGCAGGCAACATGGAGAAATCCTACCAGGATGATTACGGTAACAACAATTACGAAATGGACGACATCCACTCGGTCTACTCGTCCGCCAAACCTACCTCCACCATCCTCACAGGCTTTCACAACGCGCCCCCTGCCTATATGCCTCCCCAATCTCCTGCTGCCTTCACAAATCCAGCTCGGCAGTCAACATACTCAATGAACATGATGCCTTATAAAGATCAACCGCAATACTCACGGCCTCACTCGCGATTACAATCACTAGCAGGCCTGACCGAGTCCTACCAAGGTCACCCATACCAGCGCATGAGCAACATGCCTAGCACCGATAATCTCATCACCATGCAATCACCGCCACTTCGCCAAAATAGAAGCCCCCCCGCCAGCAGGCCCGTCAGCACGATCGACTTCCGTGGCGCCTATAATGGCCCCGATGACAACATGATTGTGGAAGCTGTGAGAAGCTGCTTGACTGAAGTGGATCTGGATAATGTGACCAAGAAGCAGGTTAGAGCATTGGTGGAGCAGAGGTTACAGACTGAATTGACGGGGGAGAAGAGAGTGTTTTTGGATAGGCAAATTGATACTGAATTAGCGTACATGTAGATTTTGTGTCGATTACGGGTACGAATTTGAAAAGCGGGCTTGGGCATTTGTGGGGAGCGTAATGGAATGGAATTTTGGGAGGAATAGGAGTCTGGTTTCTAGCATTCTATTGGCGTTTTCTTGACAGTTAAGGTCACATGGTACGCTTAATGTATGAATTTGTACAGCTGTTCCGCGCTTGCCGTGAGAAAAGTATGTCAAATTTGGCTCCCATTCAAGACGAATTGTGTCGCGGTATGGGCATCCTAACTATTTCATGGTCATCTTCAGCTACACTTGAGCTAAATATGGTTTATCTTATGCCCGAAGGCGAAAACAACAATGGTATTTGGTGAGGGCTGTTGGTTCAGTTGGTGCCAATATTGCTGCTCCCTTGCCGGTGCAACCGCCATTCCTTGCGCTTTTCTGCTTGGTATGGACCTGGATACATTTGAACAAAAGCCAAAAATGGCAGCTCAAAGGTGGTTTTCGAGCAGGAAGCAATTGCCAATACCGAGCTCTGTGCCACTGTGCCTCGGACAAGGTGTTGTCTACTAGAACTATTAAGTCAGCTGAGCCCATTTTCTCTCCATTTGACACTGGTAGTTTCCTATAAAACACAGAGTTCACTCAACGTGATGCATCAATTACCCGCTCTGGGGCTCCAAGCCACTCTACTCGCCAAAATGCAAATCCACACGAGTGACACAATGGTTGATCCTAAAGGTGATGAAGCTCAATTGACATCATCTGGCAATGGCGAATGTCAAGTCATTAGACCTAATCTTTTAAGGCATACCTGACGTGAAACAAGCAGGGAACGGGTTAGAAGAGGGGAGGATGAGACAGACATACACTTTCTGGCTTCATGAACGTCGTGGGGCATTGCTGGCTCACGCGCAAGCACGAAGGACCAGAATTTCTTATAGCGCTTAGGTCAACATGCAGTCTCTTTAAAATTCTTCAGCTCATCATGTACAAAGCGACGGGGCAATGTTTCCATCAGAGAAGCGCCATTCATGCAACTTTTCGCTCTCACCCTAACAGATTTGTGGCCTTCTAAGCTCTTCTGAGGTCTTTTTCAATCCCGCTAATGAGCACGAAAGAGCTGGTCCCTCGCATCCCTCGCCAGCATAAAGAAATTTAGGAGCCTATCAACCAAATGTTTCTGGGGTGGAATCACAGATCTCGGTGCCAACTTATTCTGTCTTAAGTGGAGGAATTGTATTTTAGAACCTACTTTTGGGGCGACTTGTAAAGGATATCTGAAGGCACAGAAACGGTTTGGAGAATTATATCAGGAAATGATTGGAGGAATGTTCGTTGCATGATTATGCGTAAGTATGTTGAGAGGAGTAGCCGGAAAAATGGCTGAATAGGCTTGAACGGACGACGCGATTAACGCCCGAAGCGCCTCTTTTAGGCTTCGCTTTAGCTCTATGAATCTCTGTAGTAATTAATCGATTAATCGATTAATATAGGCGTTAATCGTTAATCAATTAGATTAATGAGGGCGTTAATCGTTAATCAATTAAATTATGACTATATTAATCGATTTAATCGATTATTAATCGATTAATATATATAAAAATAGAAATTTTCGCTTTGACTAGATATATACTAGTATATTCGCTTAGTAAATTAAAAAATCTAATATTTCTATTTATAGATATAGCTAGATATTATATATAAATAAAGTAAATATATATATCTATTTATTAATATAATAATATAGATTTAAAAAGAATATTATTAATATTATTATTATAATATCTCAGTTACTATTAAGAATTTTAATAAGGTTCTCTAATAAAAAATCCTTAAAATAGCCTAAAAATATATATATAATTTTTTAAATTTAAGGTTATTACTAAGCTACGCTAAACTAGTCTCTACGCTAGTAATTAGAAGAGGTTTCTACTTTTACTTTCTCTTCTATCTTTCTTAATATTTACTTGAAATCGTCTAAATTTAAAACTTGGATAGTAGGTAAATCTATATAATAGGCCTATTATAGGCTTATAAAAATGCCCTCTTATAAGGAGAAATTCGACTCTACTTACGAACTTCCTTCTATTAAAAATTAGTCCTATCTCTTCAAAGAAAAATTCTTTATTTAGACTTTACTACCTTATTCCGAACATTAGTTAAGAAAAGTATATATTATATATATTTTTAATTATAAATAGCTAATTTTTAATATAGGTTGATATTCGATACCTAGCTCGAAATTATCGATATCGGAAAATTCAAAAGTTACCTTTTCAAACGAGTAACTTATTTACTCACTACTTACATTCTCATAAGAATGTTTCTATAAATAGAATCACTCTTATAAGGCCTGAAGATTAGACGGAAGGTATTTATTTTTATAATAATCTATTTATTTCTATATCTTTACTAATTCTTTATAGATTCAAATTCGGGTCCTTCGACTCAGTCTACGCTAGCGACCCTTCCTAGTCTTCGAAAAAGACCTTCGGATATAGGTCTAAGTCAACACTATACCCAAGAGGGTTTAGTACGAAAAGTACTTGAATTCTTTCTCGAGAATAATATTTCTCAGAAAGCGATTTCTAGTAAATCTTTTCGAAATCTACTAGAGTATACTCGAGAGTAAGTTCTATATCTATTTTTAGATATATATATATTAATTTTTTTTAATAGTGATATTCCGAAGCTTTATTACGAGAAAATTCGCTCGGAACTTCAACTACTCTTTCGAATCAACTCCGAAAAAATCAAATCGGAAGTCGAGACTATAAGTTCTATTTATAGAAATTATTTTTCTCTTACTTTCGACTCTTGGACAGCCTCGAACCAAGCCGAATATATGGCTATTATTATTCATTATATGAATAGAGACTGGGAGCTTATTTCTCGACTTCTAGAAATAACTCCTATAGACGGTCGAAAAGAAGCTACCTATTTATTAGGGATTCTTAACGAGAGTCTAGCTACTTAGGGTATAGAGGATAAAATTCTCTCGTTAGTATTTTATTTTTTAATTAGTTTTTTAATTAACTAATTTATTAATAGATTGACAACGGATAAAGCTTCCGAAAATCTAGCTCTATTAAGGATATTCAAGAAGTCCTATAAAGAGAAATATAATACGACTATATTCTCTTTAGGTTGTATAGCTCATACGTTTAATAACGTCGTCGGAGACGTATTAAACTGGCTACTACCGACGAAAAAAGACAAGGAATTAGTAGTAAACGCTATTAATTCAGAACAGCTAGAAGAGGAGGAAGAAGAAGAAAGTCGGGAGCTTATTTCAGGTTAGTTTATTTAATTTTTTTATTAGTTTTTTTATTAGTTTTTCTATTAGTTTTTCTATTAAATTTCTAATTAACTCTTTTATTTTATTTTTTCCTTATTTATCTTTCTATTAATTTCCTTACTAATTTTTCTATTATATTTTCTACTAATTTATTAATAAATTACTCTATTAACTTTTTATTAATTTATTTATCTAAATTTTCAACTAATTATTCTATAACTAAACATCCTATTCGAAAAATTCGAAAACTAGCTTCAATTTTCAAAAATCAGCACGAATATTCTAGAACCTTAGAAAATCAAATTAAGGTTCTAAATATAAAAGGATCTACGAAGCTGAAAATTAGTACGTTTTTCTTATTTTTTTAACTATTTTTAATAAGTCTTTTAATTAATTATTACTAAAAAATATTATTAGATACCGACGTCCGCTGGAATAGTACTTTTCAGCTACTAGAGACCTTTCTTAGGCTCTGGCCGGCTATAGAAAATACCATTCAAATTTCTAGAAATTTTCCTAGTCGAGAGGATTATCTTCTAAAGAGTAAAGAACTTATTTATATTCGAGAGACTCTCGATATATTTAAGATCTTTACTAAACCCTCAGCTATACTTCAAGGCGAAAAATATCCTACTCTCAGCCTAGCTTATCCTTATATTCACCAGATAAGACGAAAGCTAAAAGCGAAGAGAGATAATCCTATTCTAGTAAGTTAATTATTCTTATTCTTATTCTTATTAATTATTAATAAATATACTAATAAAAAATAGCCCCAGATTCATCGAAATTCCTGCGCTAACGGGCTTGAAAAGCTTGAAAAATGGCTTCCAGAATTTAATATTCGTAGCTGGAAAGCTACTTATATTAATATCTTTTTCGCTACTATTCTCGACCCAAGATTTAAAGCTGAGGCTTTTCGAAATTTCGGTATTTCAAATCAGGATACTCAAGCTATACTAGCTGAGTTTCGAAGTCTTTTTGAAAAGTAAGTTTATTATTAATAATTATTTTTTTATTAATTAAAAAACTAATTTTATTATTAGAACCCGAGACGAAATAACTAGTCAAGAGGCTACTACTAGTCTAGATTCAGAAAATCTAGATCTAGATAGTAACGATAAGTCTGACGACGAATTTCGTATTCTACCTACTAAACTATCTAGCTCTAGTAGTAAGAGATCGGAATTAGAGAGATATCTTTCCGAAGATCCTCTATCAGGAAAGGTAATAAATCCCTACCTTATATATTTAATTTTTTTATATTAATTATATATATATAGATTAATCCTCTCGAATATTGGAAGAATAGAGCTTTAGATTATCCTATTCTAGTTATTCTAGCTAGGAGATATCTAGCTATACTAGCTACTTTAGCTCCATCCGAGTCGATTTTCTTTATAACGGGGGATATTATTACGAAAAAACGTAATAAATTATCTGATAAGGTTTTTAGAAGGATTCTTCTCTTAAAGAATTAGGGTATTATACCCGAGAACGACGAGGATAACGAGGAAGAGTAGTCATCGGCAAGTCCGGAAACCCCGATTTTTGCGCATTTTATACCGAAATTGTACAAAATGCTGGAAATGCGTATCTGCTCATATCCCGCATTCTAAGCACATTATGCACCGATTAAGCAGCGATTTTGCAGAACTGTTTTTCCGGACTTGCCGATGGTTTTTTAGGTAGTATAAGGCGTTATAGGCGTTTTTATCTTTTATATATAGATATTCAATATATCTTATATATTTATATATAGATAACTAGTTAGTTAAACTATAAATATAGTCTTTACTTATATAAATTTTCTTTAAAAAATAAGAAATAGTAGAGAATATAAAAGAAAGACTTTAATCTAATCTTTTTAAATATTACTTATAGATATTTATAGTATTTATATATATTTTATATATATTTTATATAATTAGTATATTATTTAAATCTGTATTTATATCAATTTTTTTCTTATTTTAAGAGATAATAATAAATATAAAAGAAATTCTTCAATTATATCGTTTTAGAATATATATATATATAGTTATTTATAAATATTTAATCTAATATTTATTATTTAAATCTATTTATAGGTTTAAAAGTCTAAAATACTACTAGAAAACTTTAAATACTAGTAGAATATTAAATATATTAGATATTTACTTTCCCTAGTAAATTAATCGATTAATAATCGATTAATAATCGATTAATGAGATCCGTTAATCATAATCGATTAATAAGGGCGTTAATCGTTAATCGATTAATTAATCGATTATTAATCGATTATTAATCGATTATGATTAATATTTTTTCTCACAGAGCTATGAATAGAGACCAATAAGTCAATTCTTATTATGAGCTTTGAACATGTCAAGCAAACGAATAGAACAGGCGGAGGTAGAGAAGTACTGGGAGATCTTCTCACCCTTAGCTGATGGTGGTACCCATCTCAATGGAGCTCAAGCAGCTTCGGTCCTCAAGAACAGTCAGCTTCGAGATGATCAGCTAGAGAGAGTTTGGGATCTTGCAGACGTTGACAATGATGGCAACCTCGATTTTGAGGAGTTCTGCGTGGCTATGCGAATCATCTTCGATCTAGTCAATGGAGTATGTTTCGCTTCGCGATCAAAGCAGTCTCCAACGATTGAGGCTGCCATAAATCTGCGCATACTAACAATGCCGTTCAGGAATACGCGGACGTCCCATCCTCCCTCCCAGATTGGCTCGTCCCAGAATCCAAAGCCCATCTCGTCCAAGCCAACCGCGCTCTTTCAGGAAACCAACCCCCATTCTCCCCCATATCTCCTGCCTTCTCCGAAGATGACGACGACACGCCAGGCCTCAAAGACGGCTTTGATTGGTACATGTCACCCTCCGACAAATCAAAGTACGAATCTATCTACACTGCCAACAAATCACCCCATGGCGCCCTCACATTCCAATCACTCGAGCCTCTCTACTCAAGTTTAGACGTACCGGACACCGACCTGCGCTCTGCGTGGAATCTGGTGAATCCGGCGAGCGAGCCAGCAATAGGGAAGAATGCTGCGCTGGCGTTCCTACACATACTGAACAACAGACATGAAGGCTATCGCATCCCTCGTTCCGTACCCTCATCGCTCCGCGCCACCTTCGAACAAGGGCAGATCGACTATAACATCGAGAATAGTAGAGGCGTAAAATCGAAATCTGGCGCTCAGCGGTGGAGATCAGATGACGACGAAGATACCAGCACAGGCCGCAAAGCGAAGTTTGGAGATACATATCTGAGCCGGCTAGGCGTCGGTGGAAAGAGCAGCTTTCAGCCCTCTGGTACAGACTTCAGTACTGCGCGCACGACGGAAGACTGGGAGGAAGTCCGGTTGAAGCGGCAACTTCAAGAGTTGGAAGACAAAATCCATACGATTGAGTCAAGAGCGAAGACAAAGAGCGGGCGGAGTAGGGAAGAAGAAAGTAAGCCGGCTCTCGTGAAGAGAGAGCTAGAGCTGTTACTAGAATACAAGCGAAAAGAGATACGAGAATTGGAGAGAGGCGAGGGGAGGATCAAGGTCGGTGAAAGTCTAAGAGGAGTGGAGACGGAGATCAAGAGTATTAAGGAGATGGTAGAGGGCTTAGAGAGCCACTGGAAGTCTAGGGAAGGGGTTCTGGAAGACTTAAGGCGGGAGATCGAAGAAGAGAAGAGGTCTGGGAGGTAATGCCTCTGGAGACGAAGACTCAGTGCAGCCGAAACTTTGTAATGAAATGCAGTGTGGCATGAGTGAGTCTCTCTTAGATGATTTTGCACGTGGTATCTACGCTTCAAAGGCTTTAGCGTCGCGTTGGCGTCGGCGTTGGCGCAGCCCTCTTTTGAACGCGTGCAGCCTCAGGATGTTCCTTTCATCTGAACGCGGCTATGGTCCAAGTATCGAGGAGCATCGTTTGGTGCGCGGCTCCTGGCGTCATCAAACGCAAGGAATTGGGCCTACGGGTGCCTGAGAACCCGAATTTCGAAGATCCATCGCGTTAATCTCTCCGTCGTCTCCAGGATGCTTCATCGGATGAATACTGATCATCTGTTAGCAATGGAAGAACAAACAGCGCGTAAGTTGCGATTTTGTCTCGCTTTCCAATGCATAATAAGCAAGTTTTCATGGCGCACTTCCAGAGAATTCGCGTCGCGTAGCGACCTTCGGGCTTGATCTTAAAACCTTCATTCCTTATCCCCAAACTGGCATATTCTGGCGCAAGTCTCTTAGAAGTATTTCCAAGTGTTCAAAGTTGTGTGGATGTCTCAAAGGACACAGGACACGTCGCGATGGAATCAGGGATCATCATTGCTCGACATTGGGTCCAGGGAACTGCGCAAACTCATACAGCTTTATGGTTTTTAATGTTGCTTCGCTTTCAAAACGTTGACGGGATATGTCTAGATCATAGCTGATAGGTATCATAGCACAGAAGCAAAAATCAGAGCCACTCGCTGCGATCTCAGCGAACGTGTCTCGTCCGGCGCCCGCGATGTCGGCGTAAAGCCCTCCACCAAGCCACTCAAGCGCCGGCGTCGCCGCCTCGTTCGCCTTCTTCGCCTCCGCCGCCTCCAAAGCGCCGCAAGCTCGTTATTACGCTGCGTCCGCGTCTGCCTCGTCCGCGTTCGCGTTCGCCGCTTCTTAATATATATTCACCAATACCATTTCCTACCTGTTCGCCGCCTCCTAAGCCTCCTAATCCTCCTAGAAGAAGCGCTTCCTCTCCTCTCTCTTCGCCTCCTCTTCTTCGCTCTCCTCGGCCCCCTAAACGCCTATTACTACCGCCTCTAAACTTCGCTGCTTCTATAGTAATACTTTGTCCTCTTGGCTTATTACGGCGTAGGAGAATTACGCCTCTCCTTAAGAATATAGCTGGGAAGGAATCGTAAGCAAGGAGGATTTTTATGTTTTGAAATATATTGCTATCATATAGGGGATTTTAGCTTGCGGGATTGCTATATCATGATCATATCATCAATGAAAATGGAGAATGTACGAGCCACATTCAACTGTTGCGTATCTCGGCTGGCAATTTTCCTAGTAAGCTAAGGTTCGTAGGACGCCTTTTGTTGTCCGTATGGAACAGCTTCTTGAGTGAAATTAGCGACGACTCCCCATTTGATGTTTAACTTCAATCTCGCTATGGGTGTGGTCACCAGAGTTCCAATATCAGCTTGGCTGCTAATTTCGAAATGTAAGGTTAAAAAACGTTCATATCTAAGCGCGCCACATCCATCCGCTCTTATCAGTCAATCAAATGCCCACGGAAGACTATCAGAGCAAGCGATAATGGCAGCCAGCTCATTACGTTGGTCACTTCGTCACTCTATCACTCATCGCTCTACGAGAGTTCATGTTTGGTCCATTTTCTTGTCCTCGTCTATGTAAGCCGTCTGAAAGCTGAATAAGCTACCGAATGCATTGCCATTTTTAAGCTGTAAACAATCTCGTTCACCACACGTTCCCCGTGCTATTTCCTTTGCAACTCATCCGTATCTCGCCTGTTGGTGTTTCGCAGCGCAATTGGACTGGAGGCTTGCACTTCCTCTATCGCGATCAGCCCACGAGAGCAGATTTCCCGCCTCCATACTTTCCTTGGGGCCCATCCAGGTGGGCATCCAACACTGCCCCAATTCCGTTCTTCACGCTCTCGATCGCTTTCGGCAACTGCTCGTGAAGCTCCTGGACGGTGCTTGCATGCCCAGCCCAGAGATTGTGCCCCGCGGCAGCCTTTGCAATGCCTGCATAGTCTGGGGAAGGAACGAAGGAGATGTTGAGTTCTTCGTTGGTTGCCTTGGCACCAACGCCGTTAGGATGGACGAGTTTGAGGGAGTTCTTAGGTGCGTTCCAACCTATGATAGCTCAGAAGTTGAACACCGGGATCGAATTGAGACAAAGCATTTACCTTTGTTGTTGAGCACGATAGAAAGGACTGGTATTTTGTAGCGCTGAGCGATCCAGTAGACACTCTTTATACAACCTCTCGGTCAGTAGTATTTCTTCAGTAGGAAAGCAAGATAACGTACCCCAGGCACACTGAAAAGGAAAGTGCCATCGCCTACAATCTGGCAGACAAACCGCTCCCTCCCAACAGCGAGCTTGATGCCCAACGCGCCTCCTCCGGACCAACCTAATCCGCCTCCACCACAGTTGATCCAGGTACCTGGCAGATTAGCCTGAATTTGATCAGCAACGAACGCAGTATTGGTGACTGCTTCGATCGCGTAAACGGTATCCTCAGGCACAGCTTTACGAATCGCGGCACAGAGGTATGAAACAATGTAGAAGCCATCTTGGGATGGCTGCGCCAAGGAGCGGATAGTATGCATACGCTTGGCATGGCTCTCTTTGAGCTTAGCCCAGCGGTCTGAGTAAGTTGCAACCTTCTCAGAGAGGCCTGGAGTGTCTCTTATGTGTTCGTGGAGTTGCTTGATAGCGGTGTAAGCGTCGACCTTGTACCTTTCTTCTGTCGGGTAATAGGCGACGTTCATCTGCTGCTTTAATGGATCCTGGTCCAAGTGGATGACACGTGTTGATTGCTTCGGCTTGCACTGCGTGGGGATCCATGGCACGTCGACGTCAACCATCAGGATGGCATCTGCGGACTCAATGCATTCGCTAACCCCGTATCTTAAGCCCAGACTCGCGGGATGATGGGCTGGAAAGCACATGTCAGAACCACCAGTGTCGAGGACTTTCATGCCCTTGACTGTGTCTGCCAATTTAACCAACTCTCCCACGGCAGCATGGTTTCTTCCTAGATATCCGCAAAGCAGCAGCGGTTCCTTCGCAGCTACCAACATCTCGGCAATCTTTTGGGTCGCGCCTTCCGGCAACGCAGCGGGTCCTACAGGACCCCACTGCTCGATATTCAGATTGGACTCCGGTATTTCTTCTTCCATCGCCTCACGAGATCCCACCAAATAAACAGGACCCATCGGCGCCGAAGTAGCATACTGTAAAGCTCTTCCGATCATTTTTTTGACGTTGACTCCTCTCTTGATTTCGCCGCTGTAACGACAATAGTTTGAAATGATATTAGATTGTTGTGGGACATCCTGAATCCAATGGATGTACTCGGTCCTGCTGCCTCGTAGTTCTCCCTCACAAGTGTATGGGCTCAGGCCCGCAAATATTAGCACCGGAGCACGTCCACAGGAGGCATTGTGCACAGCTGCTCCCAAGCCTTGTGTCCCCACGTCAACATGAATGATTACACACTGGGGCTTGCCACTAGCACGGGCATAGCCGTCGGCCATGGATCTATACAGATTGCTGAGGTCAGTATTGCTTCTTCAGGATGAGCAGCACCAAATAACGTTCAATTCTAAAAGGACGTACAGGGCAACCATCTCATTTGGGCATGTGAAAATCTTAGGGAATTTGCGATTGGGGTCATTTTGGCCTTTGGTGATAGCCTCGATCTACATGTTCCGCGTCAGTATTGCTCTTTCAGACTAAAATTCGCGGACAGAAACGTACGATGGATGGATGGTCGCTTCCGAGATTTACGAAGACATGGTCGATGCCTGGTATCGGGTCAGCATTGCCCCTCGAAGGATTGGTATAGATGTAGATAAGGGGTGAATTTCCGCCTTGGTGGTAGTCAGCTGGCGAGTGGGCTCTAGCTGTACGTACTGAACTCAATCAAGCAATCGAAAAACGCGTCGCTGCAGCACAGTCAGTACATGGCTCGCGTCGAGAGTATTGAGGCTTACCTCGTTGTGTGCATGGTCACAGTGTTATCTTGACGACGAGGGCTTCGCTGTTAGGTATTTCAGGCTCTCCGCAGGTGGGCAGAGAGGTAGGAAGGATATTGAAGAAGAGAGGAAGAATGTGCGTGGCGTTGGCAGGGAAATATCAGTAAGCATTCCCGATTCTGGCTGTGTGTTCTGCGAGCGATGCTGGTCTCAGAAAGCCGAGATCATCCCCCAGGAAATTAAGCTTGCATGTACTAGTACAGAAGCTGCGCTCAAGTGTTCCAAATATAATGAAAAAGCCTAGGAAATACTGAGGGGCTTCACTGCTGTCGACGTAGGAGATGTTTGTCTTTCATATTACGGGAATTGGCGTTCTTGGGGTGAACAGAGTACGCAATCAGACAAGTAGAAGATTTTGCAACGTATGCTGCCACTTATATAGAAAAACAAGATCACATTTCAAGAATATCTAGCTGCGTGGCCTCACGTTGTCGCTGCTGCCCTTCTCCGCACCTTGCGCCGGTTATATGCGGCCTCAAGTTCCAATATTCTAATTAGCCGGGCCAGGAACTCATTGGTTTTATAATACCGCGCTAGCCAAACTTACGGCGCTAGTCTCATCAGCCGCACGTTTACGCTACCATGGAAAAACCTCAAACAATGGGAGAACCAGCCTGCAAGCTAGCACATCACAAAGAGTACCAGCCTCTACTTCCCAAACCTCGATACATACACTCATCGCAGACTTCGTTGTGTTCTTTGCAGCGTGACCATCTACCGTATCTACTGGAACATTTGCGTTCAACAGCCTTATCAACCAACTTGTTACCTAAACATCCATCTTTGTTCCAGTCTTTCAAAATTTCCCTTCTGCACCACCTGAGCAAGTCAAGCTGGATCTGTCTTCCCTTGAAATACCCCAATGCATCTCGTCGCAGTAATCTGAACCAGACTTGACCAAGCGTCCTGCTCAACACCTCGCATTGCAGATCTTGCACTCATGGTATGGAACCGCGCAAGCCTTGCACTTGCAACTCGAATTGGAGATGCCAGCAACCAAGCGCTCCCAACTTTCGGAAAAAGCGCCCAAGATCTTGGAATGTTTGAGGTGCAGGTGCGGGCAAACGGAGCTTCGAGTCGAGTCAATGCCTTCGCCACGTCCTCGTCAGAAGGGACGATATTGATGATAAGATTCCCACAATTGGCCCGCTAATCTAAACCTATAACAGGAAATACCACATTTATCTCTGACGCATTCTTGATACTAACAGCGTTCTTGCAGTGCTTACACTTTCTCGGACCCAATGCCACAACCTTCTCTGACCGCGCCCTTAGTTCTTCGTCATTTGGCCTCGGACTATCCCCCATCCAATCCCTCTCCTCCCACACCATCTTACCCGACCACCACCCAAAATCCTCCCCCGAATCTTTCTCCCTTTGCGCCTCCCGCCTCCACACCACAGATGCCGACTCACCATGTCTCGGGTAATGAGCCATCACCTGCGTCTCGTAGTGCGAGAGTTGGTAATATGGACACACTCATACTTCCCCCGTGCTACCCAAGCACTTCCCACAGCCCCAATTCATGACGACCCATCCTCCGATTCGGCGGTGCAAAGAGTGTATTATCATGCGCAGCAAAGCAGCTTTTGCAGACAATTCTGCCGGGTCCAAATAGTCCATCGCGATCGAGTAAGTATAGTAGCCTCAGGCGTCTCTCTCTCGTTGTCTCTGCTGGGTTGAGGTGAGTGAGTGTAGATTTGAGGCTGAGCCTGATGGCGGTGGAGAGCTGGTGAGAGGTGTAGCTTAGGGACATGGTAGAGACGAGGGAGAGGATGTCTGTGAACTCGAGGAGGAGCTCAAATGGAGGCGTTTTAGAATTTTGTAGGTTTAGAAGTGGTGCGGGTGGTCGCTTTGGTTGGAGAGAAGGTTCTTGCGCCGAAGGGGGTTGGGTGGTAGCTATGGTGTTAGGTTGGGTGTGGGCTGATGATATTGGTTGCGGTCGTCAATAATATGATCTGAGTAGCAAAAAAAATGTGAACGAAAAACTACCCGTAATCGTTATGATCACGGTCCTTCGAGTCCTATGTTGGACAGGATTTTATACCCTTCCTGACCCACAGGCACGACTCTTACATCACCCGTCACCATCCCGGCTTGAACGGATCACGCCACCAAATAGCAGCACCAAGACTCATACTACTACGAGCCTTCATCCAGACCGACTCCCCAGCATGCATTTTAGCTTCGTGGCGAACAAAGCCTGTTTCGTGAATCATCTATGACTAGTCCCCAGCATTAATGAAACTCTAGGTGGGCCCCGCCAGGAAGATATGGTTTGAGTCATGGGCAAGCCTTTCTTTGTTGTATACGTTGTATAAGAGTGTCAGCTTCATCGTTGGTATGACATAAAATTATATACTCGAACAATCTCGAACACGGGCATGTTGCCCTTTGTCCTACAGAAATGGTGAAGAGTGCTCGCGAAGGGTTGGCAAGTCAGCGAATTCAAGCAAAACAGTCCATTCAAACGCTCCTCTGTCGTGGTATCTAGCTATCAGCAAACATCTCTGAAAGATCTCATCCCCCATCATAGATCTCGAAAGGAATGTGCAGGTAGCCAACGCCCCATCTCAAGCACGCACAACAACAAAAACAACAGCGCGAATCGGGTATTGTGGTATCTGCAGAAGGAAGAGCGCCTTGCCAAGCTTAGGATTTTTGTTTACTCAATCGCTTCAGGGGGTATTTCTTGCGCAGAGATCATAGCCATTCATGACAAAAGAAAAAGGTAAGGAGAATGTAGCATTCTTTTTGGCGATTGAAGAAATCGCAAGTATCGGTGGTATTCGTGCAGGGTATTCGAGGTTTCGTTAGCGAGGTGGCCCAATCGGGGCCGGGTATCCGTTTGTAGAGTGAGAAGTGCTTGGGCGCCCACTGTCAAAAGAATTACTATCGAAAGAGCCGTTGCGGGGGTCGTGGCGGGGTGTCATGTCGCCTACGGAAGCTGAAATTCCCGGGGCGATGGAGCCGAATGGAGAATTTAGTTTATCCCCAGACTTGTTCTCGAAGCGAAGCGGCCAGCCGTTGTGGCTGTCTTCTTCGGGGAGGTTGACGCCGCTGTCGTTCCACGGGTTGCGATAGCCGCTGTCGCGGGACTCCATAGAAACGAGAGAGGCGCGGGAAGCGTTGGAGGAGGCGTGCTTGAAGAGGGAGCCGGTGCCAGGGGAGGAGGATTGGTTTTTGCGACGGTCGAGGAAGGAGGAGATGGACGAGATGGAGCCAGGTTTGCGAATCTTACCGAAGAGAGAGCCGCGATCGCTAACATCGTCGCCGAATGTGGATCGGGTAGGAGAGTCGGTACCAAGCGGTGCTGGAGCATTTTGGAGCAACTTGGAGTCGAAGAAGGGTAAAGAGTCTTCAAAGGAGTCAGACTTGGGTCGTGGTATGGCGCCTCTGACAGTTGTCGCGTCCAAGCCATACGGAATCAATTGCGACACCAGGAAGTCAATGGCATCCTTCAGGCCGCCAGCGTTGTTGCGGGTGTAAGCAAGGAGAATTCGCTCTTCAGTAGTCTCGGATTCTTCAGATCCTTTGGAATTCGCTGGTCTGATATCAGTGCGTACGCGCAAGTCGACTTCGTACTGGCTCTTGAGTTTCTGTCGAACTTCGGTCAAGAATTCGCTTGATTTGAAAAATTTCCGGAGTTGTGCGGTTGCCGGCAGCACGAGCTCATGGCTCTCGGGTACCATGCCCTATTGGACGTCAACACATCGCGGTGATGGAGAGATGCAGGATGGGACGAACCAGAAATTCATCAACGGCTTGAGGCACTTGATACTCAGGGCCAGATATGGTGACTACATCACTTGCCATTTCGGTGCTGGGGAAATCGATCTTGCAATTCCATTTCTTCTCAAGCTCATCGATTTCGTTCATTCGCGCAATGAGCTCTCTATGGTACAAGCGGTTGATGACGACGGTTTCCGAGACGAATTCCGCGTCCTTTACGAAGCACCAGCCATGTCAGTATCAAAGTACTGGCTCGTATGGAGAAATTGCAGGCTCTTCTTCTGCAGCTTCGGGTTCACCTACCACTTTCTCCACCATATCCATAATCTCCTGCTTGACCAGATCCAGACTCTGAGCGTTACGTGCAGGTGTGCGGCATATAACGTTGTCGACTTTGATATCGTCGTCCTCCTTGCCAATGCCACCGCGATCCATAGCGTTGGAAAATTTGACGAAGACCGAGTACTTCTTCATGATGCGTTGAATGTGCTGGCCACCAATCCCAATGATGCGCTTATGGTACTGGTCAGGGACATGGAAGGATATTGAAGCTGGCATCTCTTGCTCAACAAGGTCGAGACCGTTCTTGGTAGCATCGTACTGCGCACCACAGACATCGATGTAGAAGTTGTACTCGTTGAAGCCGTCGAAGATGATCTGGACATTGCCTAGTATAGACATTAGTAGGCTTTCAGATGCCGCTAGTGGGATATCCTACTTTGACCCATGATCTTATTGATCTTGCCGTTCTTTTTCCCACTAACAAATTCTTTGTGCTCGTTCGCAAGCTCGATCTTGACGCGTATCTGATACTGAGCTCGTTTAACGAATGGAATCTGGTGGATGACCATCATAGCAGCCTTGACCGCATCGTCGGAGCCATTGATGGAGAAGGTGAGCTTGTCGAAGCCGACCTCAGCTCCAGAATTTGTGCAGATATCCGAAAGCATTGTACGAATGTCGGCAGGTGATGGCGCGCGCATGGCATTCGCTTGAGCTGATTCGGGCAGCATCAGCCACCACGATGCACCATAGAACTGACCGGCCAAGGCCATGATTTCGCGTACAGTTCGTTCGACATGCAAAATCTCTGTTCCTTGAACCCTGATCAAGCCACGCTGGCTACCGAGTTGTGGGAAGAGCACGTATGATCCGTTCGTTTCCATGACCTTGCGAACCTTGTCAAGCCGGTCGAGCAATATGCTATCGATCTTGTGCGCCGAGACCATCACATCCTTGACGTAGCATTGCGTGTTCATCACCAGCTCATGCAGCTTCTTCTTTGCCATGTTGATACAATCTAGACTGTCTCCAGTGATGAAGACCTCATCTTCACCTCTTCGATGCGCGCCAGGTGGTGTATAGCCGTATATCCGAGGGAAGGGTGGGGGAAAATAGATAGCAGTGTTCGAAGCAGATTCAATGAGGCGGATATTTTTACGGGTTCGACCACAGATAATTGTGTGTAGGGACAGCTCGAGCCTCATGATGTCAACGGTGCGGTGAAGCTATTTAGTGTCAGCACCGACCTACAGCCAAATAAATATTTCGTAGAGCATACCACTTTGTCAATCATGATGAGCACTCTCGTCTTGGCATGCTCCGAGCTCTCGGGGTCACCATAGATCGCGATACGCAGTCGTTGGTCAAACTTCTGGTCGCTGCCATTGCCATAGCTCGAGGTCGGACCTTCAGGATCGGCGTGTTTCGGATTTAGCAGGAAGATGTCAGTACCAGTAAATTTGGCTACATCGTCGAGATGCTTGAGGACTTCGCCTCTCACACCAGTCATGTCCTGCGAAATGACTAGATTGGTATCGATGTCCACGATAGCACACCTCTGATGTCACGTCAGCACTGCCGTTCTTATAAAGATGAAGCTAGATCATTACCAGTGCGATGGGCGTCTCGTTCAAGATTTTGGCTCGCATCTTATGCACCGTCTCCGCTTCGCCAGACACACAGACATTGGTCACGAGACCCTTCAACGGTCTTCGCTGCAGTGCAGGTACTGGTTTTGGCTCTGTAGACACTACTGTAGCTTCCATTCGCCCCTGGCTGCCTTCCGTTAAGACTCGACATAGACGTCTCAGCTGTTCGACATTGCCATGATGTACTGGCAATTTGTGTATAGGTGTATCTTCTTCCGTGCCCTCCGGGAACGTCCATTTCTCGATAGCTTTCGGACTCGCGTGTAGTATTTCCTCGACATCAGGACCTGTGAGACTAGATGCGAATGGCACGTTGAATGACAGATTGACCATGGTGTCGACAGGCGTAAGAGGCGATATTGGCTGGCCATTGTTCATGCTAGGACGCTTAATAGGCTGAGCGATAGACATGTCCATCTGATTTGGCCTAGACATGAGGCCGGCAGGTGTCATCTTCTCCAAGCCATGACGAGCCTGTCCAGTGATATTGCTGAACCTCTGCATCTTGCACCTTCACGCCTTGACCACTTCCCCTCTGGCTGCCTCTGCTCGAATTTAGGGAAAGGGGGTGTAGCATCTGTGTACGGTGAATGTTGGGTCTTTGGAGGTGAGATAGCTTAGCGCGAGATGGGTACGAGTAGAGGATTATGAAGGAACGCGAATCAAGGCCGAGCGTTGACAAGATTAGTGGGCTGTGCTCTTGATTTGTGCATGCACTACAAGCACAAGCTGCATAAAATTGCCGAGTGAGTCTATGTAACTCCAATACTCCGTACACCAACGTGCTGTTCTCTTGTAAGCGCTGCTGGCTCTACGAATGGTCTCATAACTCTACGCTTCCATGACCGAGGGTGACGGAACAATTTTAGTACCCTTAGACCGAATACGCGGCGGAGATAGGTACGATCTCTCCACCGGATGCTACGGCGACCTTACATTCACCGAAATACCCAGTCGTCCTTGATATCATCAATGGAGCTCACGAGATGGACACACTGTACTAAAAGTCTTCAGGTGGTGTTGCAGTAAACGCCGACGATTAGCAACGATTTCAGGAAATGTTGGATGATAGGATCTCGTCACCTCCCGTACCAGCAGGGTATGCTCGTTGACAAATCTCTAATATTTAGAACGGGATTCGAAGCAATGTCTAGCCGAGCAAGATATCTACGGATGCGATTTCGCAGTAAATCATCATCGGATTCTCCTCTCAGGGTGTGAAATACCCCACAACGCACGTTCCTCGTGATCATAACTCCGCAGCCTCGTGTCTCATTGAGTGCATGAATTTTTTGTTGCCAGGAAGGCCCCCTTGTTCGCCCGGAATAGAGATGTGTTGCCTGCGACATAGCCTCAAACGGCGAAGTATTGAACCTGTGTAACTGAAATTGGATCAATCAAGCTAAGTAACCCAACTCGTCGCCTTGACCTTCCTCCAAACGCTCTAAGTACTCCTTCTCGATGAGTTGATCGATTGACTTCTTGATGTCTTGGACTTTTGGGGTAAAACGCGATTTGATTTGGTTAATGGTTTCTTGCACGAGGACAACGTGCTTCATCTTCTTGCGGGATTTCATAATACGGACAATGGCAGACTAGAGCAACATTAGTATGTCCAGAGTATATGAGAAAGGCATGTAGATAGCCACATACCTGCATGAGCAGCTTCCTATCCTCCTCAATCGTCTTATGCGTATCCTCCGCTTCTTGCTTCGTTTCAGACTTAACAGTAATGTTGAGGTTGACCTTGACCTTCTTGTTCTTGAAGTTGTAGTTCAAAGTGTACGAAGTTCCAACCTCAGGCTTCCCGTTCTCAGGCACGGCATTCAAGACCTTGGCTTTCACGAAGACACCAAGCGAAGCATCCAGATTGTCCGCATTCAACGCGGTGGCTCTCTGGGCATCCTCGTAAGTAATTGTGTCTGCGTCATTGAAGAGAAGGAGGATGGCCATTTGATATGTCGAGACCATAAAGGTATAGGGGATCTTGGTGTTCTTGATGTAGTTGGCCCTAATCTCACCCTTGCATAATTGCCACAGCCACGTGAGCTTGCGACCGCTATGCTTGTTGAAATAGAATTTCTGAAAGCGCTCGTAAGTCGAGACGATCTCTTGTGGCGGAATGAAATTGGTATTGGGTGGTTGCAGAGGCCAGAAGCCGGTACCAAGAATGTGATATGAAGGATCAACGGCAGCCTTCAGCTCCTCGGCATTCAAGCTGTCAGATTGGAATTTCTTGAATGCAGTATTCAGATCTGTGGAGATCTGGATATCCTGAAACATGCGCTGCAGTTTGTTGGTGTATTCGAAACCACAAGCCTCCTTCAGCTTGCCAATCATGCTCGTTTCCGCATCATCCGACGCTGAGCTGGAGTGGACAAGACGCTTAGCTAGCATTCGTGAATAGAATTTCTGGAACACATCTTTATCCTCGATGTACTTGAAAACTGTCATAACCTGGAGTAGAGATGTTTCAAGATCGGCTTCCTCCGCGCTCTTGGCGCTCTTCTTCAGCAAAGCATCTGTGTACTTGGCCAAAAGCTCGGGTGAGCGTGTTGAACCTGTCTTACAGACCTTGTTGCGGTTGACGAACTCTTTGCAGGCATTATCGAGAGATCTTACAAACTCCGATTCACCGCCAAATGCATCGTCGACAAGTTTCTGGTACTGCGTGTGAACTTCCAATAAGGCTTCGACGTAGGTCTTCGGCTCCACGTTGTCACCATCACCAGCAACTTTCTCGACCGCCGCCAAGCCTGATTTCCGTACATGAGCTTCAAACTTCGTCCGCAAAGGCTCGAGACCATCAACGATGCGCGCCAGAAGTCGATACATCCGTGCAAGGTCATCTTGCCTATCGGTATCCAAAAGTACTTGAAACTCATCTCGTAGAAGGGCAGATTGACCAGTGACAAGAACACCCAGACAAGCCTTCATCAGCGGGTTCATGATGTCCTGGTGAAGGTAGAGACCAACGCGTGCCTTCTCTTCATCAAGACGTGTTTCGGCTTTCTTCATGTACTCAATAACCGAATTCTCGGCAACGAATTGGTTGGACTCGTTCTCGTAGTACTTGGTGGTGGCTTCTATGAACGGCTTCTCGAAGTGGAACCGGTAGACATCCAGAGTTGACTTTGTGCTATCAGTTTCGTCCAGGCCTAACGATACGAAGGAGTCGACGATGCTCTTGATCTGGCTCTGCTCGATAGTTTCTCCGTTCCGCTGCTTCTCCACCATCTTCAACACTGCAGCCATGACGTTCTTGTTGACCTTCTCGAAGAGAACTTCTCGCCATTGCACTAAATGTAGAGTATAGACATCGAAGACGTCCTTCTTGCCCTCGTCGATCTCCCTCCTCACCCAGTGACGGTTCAGGTAACGGAACAGATGATTGGTGTATTTGGCAGCTGTGGTGTATCGGTCCCATTCCCGAATGTAGTATGAGAGTAACGCCTCGTCAATGTGACCTTTTGACTTCTCGAACAAGTTGTCGAGATGCTGCTTCAGGTATTCTTTAAGATTTTTGTAGAGGTCCTCACCAAGTAAATGAGCTATTTAAGAATTAGCAGAAGCTCCTGTACACCATCAAAAGGGCAGGCGACGGTAGTAGAAAGGGAATGATGGGATAGCTTACCTCCACGGTGAGCGTTGCCGCCGATGATGCCTCCACCTGAGGCAACAGCCTTTTGGGAGGTACAGAAGTTGTGCACAGCTGTGTAGATGCCCATGTATGTAGTCATGTCGACGCCATCTTTCAAGTTCATCATGATCTTCTCGACGCCCTCCTCCAAAAATTTCCATGTTGCTCCAAGGTCGTCCTTGTTGGGGGCAGGTGGCATAGAGATAGGCATAGTTGCGGTTGCGGTCGTGTTCTCAAACCAGTCGATCGTGGCGCTGTGAAATCTTTGGTTTGTGGGGGAGAGAGGGTGGGGGATATGAAGGACGGAAGAAAATGAAGCAATCAGCGATGAGTTTTGTGCTCCTCTCAAAGGGTCGTACTAAGAGTGCCTAAGATGCTGTGTCGAGCATGAGGTGTTGCGGCCGCACGCGATCTGAGTCAAGGCACCTTTTGGACCTTGCGTTGGGAATCACAACGTCCTTCTTGACACTTCTCATTCCTACCAGCGTGTGCTAGTCTTCGGAATTGCAGGTGTAGGAATTCACCAAGTACAAAAGAGCAGTCAGTCATATCCTTGAACCATGACCGTGGAAGGCTGAGCCTTGGCTTTTCTAGGCGGCAAAGATGTTGCGGCTGTTAGCGTGGTTTTCGAAGCCAAGGTCTGAAAAATCTATCGAATTCTTCGACGTTACAACAACCTGGTAGGATAAACAGTACCAACATCTATGGTCTTTGAAGCTGGTGATAGAGCTGTTTAATGGCAGTACCCTTCAAGCTTGCAGAGAAGGCCCTTCATCTCCATAGATAGGATCCCTCTCAAACCACCCCAAAGCTTCTATCCCCTTCACTTTGTCCTCTTCTCCCTCCTTCCCGTAGCACATATCCCACCCTTTACCCGTTGGATAGCTCCCCACCATAGTAAAACCCCCATCAATATCGTCGAGCAGCCTATGCGCCACCTGCCACATCTCTAGGTCAGCGTCACTTATTTGAAAAGAAGATTGAGTAGCAAGATATGTCTCGGAAGTGTTTGCGGAAAAAAGCTAAAGTCCTGCTCCAGGAATGTTTCTTGAACCTGAAGAAAGGGTATCGAATATGGAATAGAGACTACAAAAAGTGTCTTACTCCTGCAGGTACAACCATTACATCCCCTTTCTCTACCACAGGTTCCACCCGTTTTGGGTTATCCTCGCCTCCAAAACATAGCTTTGCCCTCCCATGCGCAACACAAAGCACTTCGTGTGCCGTTGAGTGGAAATGTGATTGGCTGTACATTGTGTAACGCCATTGAGGGGTAACTACACCAACTGTGGAGAGGTGATTTTCCATCGTAGAGGCAGATGCCTTGTGGAAGGCGGAGTGATAGACGAGTAACGGCTTCTTTTGGATGGAGGTATTCGGTATGAGATCAAATGCAGGAATTTGGTGGGACGATACCCGAAGATCCTTCAAAGGCGTAAGTGGGGCTTTTGACGTCGCCATAGTTGAAGTCAAGTTGAAAAGGGTAAAAGGTGCACGCATGGAAATTGTATGGCTTATTAACAGAGAACAAAATCATAAGGAGGCGTGAAGCCGGGATTTGGGTCTTTGCAGCTATGAGCTACGTCATAGGCACCTTGAACAACTTTGTCTCCAAGAGCTTCATGATGTACAATCCAATGCATGAACAGCGAACGCCGAATTCGATGCATACCAGCCCGCTATGCATATGGTATTGTTCCACATCTCATGGACCAAGGCTATGCTCTGAAGCCTCCAGAACGCCTTGCTTTAAGTCAGAATGCTTCATCATCTGGTAGTGACCCGCTCCATAAGTCTGTACCAGATGTCAGTAGAGTCAGATTCAAGTAGAATTGGAGGTATACGTCACCTTAACACGCTGATGGCGAAGGTCAAGAGCCATGCGATTAATGCAATCAAGAGGACAGACGCCAAGGCTTTCTGTCGATCACAGATTACATCTGAATTGACAAGATGTTTTTCCGCTTGCGCGCTTGATATTTTGCAGCCATCCTGGCTTCGTATGGCTTCGAAAGCCAAGCTCAGATTTGCAGAATCGAAGACTATGAAAAACAGGTCGAGGAAGATCAGGCGCATCTTTGCTTTTGCAGGGCGTAAACCCAGGGGCTTTCCCGAATATTCGTCCCACGTTATGTATAAAAGATAGACCATGGCAACAGCATCCACAATGATTGCCATGTCTGTAGAAGGTGTCTGATTGATACCATCGATGTTATCGGTGATATGGTGGCTCGAGGCTGCAAGAGCCAGAGCAACGGCCGAGTAAGACCACACGTTCATACGAATGACCACAGGTATGATAGGATTCCGCAGAATCGTCCGCTGTACCCTGACATACCATGCTCTTCTTTTTGCCCTAAATCTGTACAAGCCAGCCAGACCTTTCTCAGGATCTCCATCCCCTAGGTCTGCGAGCCATGGCCTCGAGTAGTCCGCCCCATTCTGCTGTAGCCACTCTTCTGAGACAATTCCTCCCCCTTCGGCTGATATATGGGGATATGCTGAAGCTTCTGCGAATGCCCTCCATCTTGAATCCATTTCAGTGAGGTGACTGGTAGGTAGTGGAGGCGTCCATTCCCGCTGCGAGTCATACAACCTACTCCGAGGTTGGTCTGGTTTAAGTCTGTGCCTACGCTTAAACCTAGGGGACGGAGTGGTGTTATGCTGAGCTCTCTGTGCTCCTGGGGGAGTGTTGAGCAGCGAGTGTGCCGCTCCTGTAATCTCCTCATCGTCCTCATCGAGAGTATGCACCCAAGCTGAAATTCCGGAAATGCCGTCAGCATATGTTGAGAGCATCTCCTCCTATTATAAATAACTTTGTAGAAGGGATTCCAGAGCGGTTCTCACCGGGTATGGTTCGCACAATCCTTTGCGCATCTCTGTCATAAGCGACAACATTTCCAACTGACGAATTGTAGGGGGCTTCACCAGAGGACAAAGAATGTGACGTCTCTGGATCGCTCTGTGCCGCCGTCGTTGTTGTTTTTCCGCTCAAAGGTCTCTCTGTGAGCGTACTTATGCCACTGCCAGAAGCCTTCTCTTGGTTCGCGCCACGGGATGGTGTGGCAGGTCGGAGCAAGCTTGCTGCCCTAGATCTGAAACTTCCATCTCCGAATGCCATTAGTTCCCTTAAAGGGAGAGGAAGCTCGCGTGCGTGTCCCAGCGGGGAGACCTAGACGTAGGATTTCCTGAACGGTATCTGTCTTCTCGATCCTAGAGCCATCCGGGAACGCCCCTGATAAACATGGATAATTCACTCTAATAGTACGACCAAGAATCATAAATTTGTAAAGAATGTATTGCAATTGGCGTACAATGTTGACCGTAGAGTGTAATAAGGCATCTTGGCGAGCGCGTCAACGACACGCTTCCAACTTTTTTTCTGGTCCAAGTGCCCCTTGGTCACAGCACCACTCAAGAAGAGCATTGATCGTTTGCGAGCGGCCATCGTGGATCCATTCATTCCTTCAACTAGTCAGACCTTGCGATGCGCCTGTTCCTCCTGCCAATATCTACAAGACAAAGCTTGATCTATTGTCAACGGCTCAATCAACAGCTCTCTACGCAGACTACGTACATCGACAAGGTCACCACCAAAGCTGCAACTACCTGGGTCAATTGGGAGAAGAAAGAATCAGGTTGGCAGAAGAAGGTCACTAGTTACGGGAACAAGCTATTCCAGCGTTTACCCTACGAGGAATGGGGGCTGAAGAGCATACCGCCGTTGAGCGCAAGGCGAAGAAAGGAGGAGATTAAGGGAACAGAAGAGGTTCGGCTTGAGTATCCTGAGGCTCTGGTTAAGCCTCAGGTTGTCCAGGATGCGTTAAAGATGTACGGAAGCGCCGCGAAGCAGGCGTATCACATCAAGTGGTTTTGGGGCAGCGTCATAGGAATGCCCATATCGGCACCTGTGGCATTGTTACCAGTGTAAGGCACCCTTTGGCTTGTCGAATCCCAGGATAAGTGCAATGATATAGAGCTGACCATCCAGTATACCCAATTTACCGTTCTTCTACTTATGCTTCCGTGCATGGTCCCATTGGAGAGGTCAGAAATAGAGGGCCTTTTCTTCCAGCTCCTGTCGCTAATGTACTGCAGCGCGGGGTGGATCAAAGCATCTAGAGTTCCTTTCGGAGAATGAACTTATAAAGACATCGCCGTCTGCTTTGCTGCGTATGGCGTATATGGAGAGTGCAATGAATAAGGCGCTGGACGACCTGGGACAAGAGGTGAGGAAAGTTGGCTCTGGAGCCAGCAGCGGCTCCGTTCCTGGGGACCAGGAAGAGAAGATGTTGTTGTCAAAGACCAGTGGTGAGCTCATCGCGGATTATGTCGAGATTCCCGAGCTGGCTATAGAGATCGAGCGTGCTGTATGGCAGGTTGAGAAGTCATTGCAGTCGAAGCAGGAGCTGAAGGAAGAAAAGGAGGAACTTGAAGCAGCAAACCGGAAAGGCTCAAAGCAATAAGCCTATCTATCCATAAACTCAACTCATATACAGTGGGCTACTATCTCTAGAACATAAGGCTCTTTTGTATGGACAACGAAGAGGGACCGGTAGAGCACGCAGTGGCAAATCTGAGATGGAGAATGGAGCGCTTGGCTCCACTGGCGGACTGACAGCCATCAACAGTCCAATCTGTTCTCTCTGAAATGCAAAGTCCTGCGCATCTATGATATCCATACTAATGAGACCCCAAAACATATGCTCTCTGATACAAAATTCTTATATATGCATGACGTCGATTTGCATAAGATGTTCCAACTTGTGCTCTCCCACACACTGAAACTTGCACATCGTGGCCTCCACACTTCTAATCTTTGCTATACTCTCTTGCACAAACATGACATCCGCGCTGGTGATATCGCTGTTCTCACCATACTCTTTGAGCTTAGCAGCCATCCAACATCACTTTGTCACTTGTCACGTTCAGGAAGGAGCACCTACGCATCCGAAGTAGCAAGAACTCTTCCAAATTCAAGAGCGAGTAGCATTTTTATTTCTTCATAGATCCTTTTGATGCAACGCTCCGAGTACGGCTCCCAAATCATCCGCAGATATCGCCCAAATGAAGTTTGCCGTCTACCAATACAAGGGTTCGGGGCTTTGTAGACCTGAATGTACGTCACGTAATCCATACGTCAATGCTGCAAATAGTCATAAAGTCAGATCCTGAATATTTCTGTTTCTCATGACGCTGTCAATGCAATTTAGTTGCATTCAATCGAAAACGGTTATACCACTTGTTCGAAATTTCCAACCGCGTCGTACTAGGATGATCTCATGGAGAGCACAGAGTGGGCAATGCATTTACATTCAGCAGTCCACATTATCTACCTATTACGTCTCTCATGACGTTTTCCTAGGGCAACTTCCCATAAGTAGTTTCTACTGTATCGATTACAGATAGTATGCCAAAGCCCATTAAAGTAGATGCAAAGCCCATCCCATGCAAAACAAGATCAGTGATCGTACAATACCAACCTCCAGAGGCAATCGATTGCCATAATTTTCTAGGCTTCAAGGAAACAACTATCGCTGATGCCATTCTATGAATGCCGCTACAAAAAACTATCTGAAAGTTCTTAGACAGAGTCTTGCAGTGATGAATAGGAATGTTACTAGCAAATATTTCATTCTCCAACATCTATTCTCAGCTTCCTAAGTGCGGCAATGGATATGTCGATCGACTTGCGGGCTTGTCTCCTTGGCCAAGAGACGGGTTGTCTATCAGACTCGGGTACGTGGAGATATTGCAGAGCGCCTGCGCCGTTGCGGTAGGTGATCATATTAGAAGCCTTGCCACTTTCCTTGTCTCGCTCGGCTGGGACTATTGGCAACCGCGCCAGGCGGAAGGTATTATTATGTGATTGGGGAGGATGTATAGCAGGCCAGGTGGTGGGCTTGAGCATAGAATCTATGGCCTGAATGCCGTCGGTCGCCAAAGTTGCGGTAGGTGCGGTGGCTGGCTCGGTGTTTCTTGCCTGAGAGGAACGACATCATTCGCTTGCGATTCTTGAGTGGCTTCGCGATGACAGCGTCGATCTGGGTTAGGGGAGATGCCGACTTAGTGGGTCTAAGCTTGCCAAAGGCCTCATGCTTGGTTAAGCTACAATCTATCCAGCGCGGATTAGGATGTTATCAGTGCTAGGTCCACCATTAGGGACAGACATTGGTGTGTACCGGGTGGGGCTGCTGTATGCTGAAGGTGTGCTTTGGCAACCATTGGGTTGAACTCCTTGTGGCCAGGGAGCGTGGAACCTCTCGAAGCTATCTCCAAGCGCAACCATGCCAGATGGATCCGCTTGGGTACAAACGGCAGCAGGACTCATTTGCGCAGGCATGGCTGTAAGATTGTTCAAGTTGAGACCCCAATTAGGGTCTAGCACTCCGTGAGCCTCTGCTTGTAAGTTGTTAAACTCCGACAGCGGTTGGATCGTATCGGATGAGAGTGTATGGCTAGAAGCCGGCCATCCCTGGCAGTCTCCAAGGGACCCTTTTTCGAAGATGACCGGGTTTTGCAAGCCTGTCCTTTGTTAATTGTAGGTGACCTCGTTGCTGTGCAGGCTTGCAGGGAGCCTTGTATCGGCCGTAAGAGACATATGCCCCCAAGAGGTGCGGAGAAAGTGCAAAAAAGATATTTTTTGAACTCTAACAGCACAGAAAGTCAGTGCCTGCCATTCTGCAGCTTGAGAAACAGCGTGTTGTCTTACTCCTTAGTGACCAGGTGTGAAACGTTGGGGGAACACAATGGTAAACGGAGAGTGGCATGGATCCCATGGAAAGCAATACGTGGGGACCGACAGGTAGAGTCGAAGGCTTTGACACAGAGCCCTTTCCCGAGGTTCTCAAGATCCCCTATTGTTCGCGGTGCATTCACGAAGAACGCAGTCAGAGGGAAAGGCTACCCAGTGCCATACTGTTAGCGATGGTCAAATCCAACGTAAATCAGAGCTTACCAAATCAGCCCACTGCTGCAGAGTGTAATTGAAAATGGTCATCTCTTTGTACATGTCACCCAAATGACGGCAGATGCCGGTCATGCAACCAGGCATCCGTTGTCTGTCTTGGGGACCAAAACAACATTTCCATATTTCATCGAAGATCTGGTCGAATATGAGGGATGCTTTACGGCTCACACAGCAGAGAGAGGCGACCACTATTCGAGAAGCGTCGGGGTGGTAGAAGTCCTCAGACTCGAGTGTACACCGATCCGAACCGCGTAGCAATGATACGCAGGCGCAGAAGCGGTGGCAAAGGTACTACACAGATCCTTTGCTTAGCTTATGTTCTCTTACGGCGAAAGCTGACAAGTATATACCTCATATCGGCGCAGATCAAGTGTGTTGCGGCTGGCCTGTCCATGAGAAGACTCGTCTGTGGGGCATACTCCGTCAAATATCCTATCAAGTATTGGACAATCCCACAAGGAGCGGTCGTCACGCAAGTTCGATACTGGGGAATCGTGATACTGAGCTTTCAGCATACTTTTTTTGGCGTTGTTCGGGCAGCGAACTTATCATGACGAGGATGGTAATCGCGGATTGGGGCAAGCCCTGGTCAGTGCCCTCCCGATTTGGCAACAATCCAGCGCTCATTGCGTTCAGCCATTCTGTAGAAGGGTATTAGACGTGTATGCCACTCATTTATCGAATGCTTGACGAGGTTGAGCAAAGTAGGTGTCTTGATAGGTCCCTTGCTATAGTAATTCGCTTTGTCTGTGCAGTGTGTGCAGCGACTTTGAGGGGTGTCTCCGGTACACTGTATTCGGTCAGGAGGTACGAGAGCCAACCATTCAGAACTATCATCGAGCCGAGAGGGACGTGAGGACCTATGGTTCTGAACCAAATTTTTTGTAGCTAGCCCCAGCGATGTTTTCAAAGACAAGGAAGAATTCTACTCACCTTCGATTTCCTGAGGAAGCAATTGATGCACGCTCTCATAGCCTTGTCCTTCTTCTGTCTTCCTTTGGTAGGATCCTCATGTATGAATCTTATCTGTTTCGAGAAGTTGATTTCATGCCCTCGGTCCTGCTGTGGCTCCAAGAGCAAAGGAAAAGGACTTTGCGAATTATCGAAACTGTGCGAGGACGGGGGCGTTGATGGGTAGGAGTCATAGCCTAAGAATCATAGATCATAAGTAACTCGTATTCTGTGATCTTCAGCGTTCTCTTACCATGGATGAGGCCAAGCTCAGGCCACTGGGGAGATAAAGAGAATCCGGACTGGCAGAGGAAGTGCTCGTACCGGCACCTGGAAAAGGTCGGATAGCCGAGGAAACGCCATTCTTCAGGGACATGGGGTGGTCCAGAGGGTACCATCGAGTTTGGTGGATAGGTCCGTTGCTCATGATTGCCGCTATTGTCGTTGACATGCTGCCCGAACATAGCGATGCGAGAGACACTGGTCACGACAAGGGATGAACCAACCCGCCCTCGTAAGAAGTCACAGCGATGGTTTATTCTTACAAGAGCTTGCTAAACTCGGCACTGTGTGATTTTTTCAGGGATCCATGCCAGGATGGTTATGCCTCTTTCCAGCACCGCAGGACGACGCGTTACGCGTGTCAAGGATTACTTTTGATGATAGTAAGATACCGTGCCACCCGGATTGTAGGTGTATGAACAAGAGACATTCGGAAAAGACGGACGTTATTGACGGAGGTTGACAAAGAAACGAAAGTTTGAGATGAGACTACGAAAGAAATATTTTTTGGTCAGCAGGCACACCTTTTGGAATATAATTGAAGATGACGATCAAAGCGGCCCCTGTAGAAGGATTATGGTGGGGTTTCATCGTGCTAGCGAATGAGGGACCTTGCCGCTCATGCAGTCCAAGGCTGTTACGGTGATGCTTCTCAGCTATCGCTTACTGTATGGTCTCGGATTATCGACACGCTAGGGAAAAGAGGTGCCCGGCAGATCGGCTGCTGGGAGATGGCGCAAGGAAAACAGCTGCATCTGGTCTAGGAAGCATCAGGATCGGCCAGATTAAGCGATCTCCAACAGGGTCGATGTTGGCGGTCAATTTTTTGAATATATAAAGCCTTCGTGACAGATTGGCAGTTTTCCACCGCTAGATGTCAATAATGATTTTGTACTTAAGCCAATTCAGGCCAATGCCTAGGGAGGTTACCATAGAAGGCAATTTTGCAAGAGGAATGACGGCCAGATCTACAGCCTGCCAACCCTCGTCGTCGTATGTTGTGAACAGTCTTGTCAGCCCATCAAAGGACATCTAAGGAAGAGGAAAAGTCCACGGAGTTCGTACGAAAGTGATCCTGGGGTCCTCCTCTCATTTAATCATGTATATATTGCTTGCGGTCCCTATAAGGAAGTGAGTATTGCCACGCAACTTCCCACCTCTTCACATATGGTCTAAAAGAGATTTTTGTCAATCCAGTCCCTAGTCGACGGTGGAAAGGTCATATCTCAAACGAAAGCCAGATTTTACAGATCGGTCCGTTCAAGTCTACTTCCATTTTCCAATCTAGACCAGTCACGTCGTTAGTCAATGTGCATTCTTGTTTGAGCTTCTCAGCTGACGATTTTACAGCAGTACTGCGGTATATACGGCATACGGTGTCCGTGACAAGGCTGCAACTCAATCATCGCCTGCCATGACACGTTATTTGAAGGAAAAGGATCAATATCAAGCCTTTCTTGCGGGAGCAAGTCCAGCAATGCACAACAGGATTCCAGCGACGGAAGCAGAAAAACAGCAAGCGTGGGAAAAACTTGGTGGTGACAAAGAGCATGTCCCAAGCAAGGAGTCACACCCATACGTGATCTTCAATGCTCCAGCTGACAATTAGATAGGAAACCCCAAACCCTGAAACGAGACCCCTAATACTTCATTCAACAGATACACCAAGTGTTGGGTTTCAAAGCATCGTCATCGATCCAGGCATTATCCTCGTATTGACCATTCGATGGCAAAAATGAGCCACCAGCTTGATGGTCATTGGGAGCAGCGTTCCTATACTTTGGGTTAATCAAAGGTTTTTCAACTCATTATTGAATATAACATTCAATCCTGTAATTTAGATAGCCAAAGGCAATTTGAAGCCAAGAAGCTTGGTTTGAATTGTATTACATTTTACCTTTACTAGCCAGACATTTCCTGCTATGGAAAATTGCACGAATGGTCGTTGACTTAAAGGATCTGTAGTATTGACTTTCTCACCATGCGGGCGCCGTCTGGTGCCGTCACATTTATAGCGCCCGAAGGGCCGATTTTAGCGGACTAAAAATCATGCATGCTTTACACGTGTCAGAGACTTCCATTTGAGCCTACGTGTTACGATTAGAGACGGTACATGCGGTTTATCTGTTGGAATCCCGAATGGTTGCAAGTTATTCATTCAGAAGGTTCTATGCTGTGGGAGCTATCTAGCGATATGCCAAGGCGCTAGGCCATATGCCAACATTATCAGTGACCGAAATCGTGCATACCGCATATATGCTACATTTAGCGTATAATCCTCCCCCCTCGGAAAAGATCCTGCTCGAGTATTAGGCACACCACTATTTGTACTGCCCATGAAGCACAGCTGTAGAGGCTGTAAGTATCTGCTTTATGTAAGCCTATGAGCTTTTGATGTCTGCAAAAGTTTTCCGTCGTTGTGCTTTGTGACAAATGTCGCTCTTGGACCAATGAATGACTTGGGCAAATGTCTTCCTCCGCGTGCAAGACTTTTGCTCTATTCTCCTAATTCCAGGACGAGCTCACACAACCAGTGACCAATTTATTGACAGGATAATGATTCCACGGGAGATGTTCTCATGTGGTTCATGGAAGGGAGCATCATCTCAGCACGAAACCTAATCCGAATACTATTTAGTATATGATCCTGGTGGGCCAACGACATTGATATGTCCGACTTCGAAAACTCAGGGCTTTCTCAAGCCGTCCTTGAGCACAACCAAATGCTCCATGCCAAATGCAAAGGCGATAAGGACAGACACACTAACCTAGCACTTCACGGACAACAATCGTGGAGAAAGTGCTCCAAGCTTGCTTCAGCATTCACACCCATACCATGGTCTAAGAATTGGGTGCAAATCTCACTATAAGTCGAATCATACCACTTTTCCGGAGCAACCTGCAGCTACGAGCGAAATGTATTGCGGTCGATTTCACACCAATCTGTGATCCCACTGACTGAAGGTCTGTCTAGAATATAAACATGTGGGGCGAATGCCAACGTTCGCTTTCAGACGCCGTTGTTGTCGATCACAAGAGGATCCAGTAAAATAGGAAACAAACGCCCGTCAGCCGGAGATTGGGGTATTTTCGATTCTCGACTGTCTATGGCGGGCGATTCGCTCGGAGAATTGGGTCCGAGGAGCTGCGGAGCTCTTTCATTCGATGGATTGGTCATGAACAAGGCGACAGCGCCCTGCGCTCGACTTCGGCAAGCATTATAAGGTATGTCCTTAGCGGAATCCAGAATCTGGGGAACGTGGAGAAAGCTGCCCCCACCGGGCAAATCCTCTCCTGGGGTCCACCTAATGGCGGGGTCTCTCGTCACCATGGATTGAACGGCCCAATCAGCATACTGCTACATTGCTCCTACCGTTGCGCGTTTATCCGGTAGCACTACGGCCTGGAGATACAATTCCGATAGCTCAAAAACTATGGACCTCGCGGCTTTGTGGCCATGGGGTGGTATAATTCTACGTCGGAGAGACATTTCTCACACTTATCTGCACTACAACTACTGTATGTTGCCTCGATCAATAAAAGTCCAGGATGTACTGCAGCTAATCCCATGTTGCGTACCTCATACTCAATGCGCTCCAGAGCCCCAGACCATTGACAATAGTCTTGCATCTAGCAATACTCTGCCATTATGGGGGCGACTAATGTTCAGAACGTTCTTGACAGTCTTGCACATCTGACGCATCACAGTGTTGAATGTGAGTGTATAAACGTTTCTGTTATCAAGCACGAGCTAAAGATAAGTAGATTCTTCTTATATCGCTTTATCTACACCTGTGGTACTGGCAGCTGTGGTGCTCTGGCCTCTCGTTGAGTATTACCGAGATCCGCTGAACCTACGAAGATTCCCTGGGCCTTCCTTTGCACAACTCTCGTCGACATGGATCATGTTTTATTGCTGGAAGAATAAGCGAAGCCAGACCGTCGACGCAGTACACAAAAGACTCGGTGACATCATTCGCATCCAGCCAGACCACATCAGTTCCATGAGCGGCGAGGCCATTGAGGAGATCCAAACAATAAGAAAATGAAGTAGAGGTCACGCGTAATACAGGGAGGCTCCGCTTAGCCAGAAACAATCCTAACAATGGCACAACTGGCGCTCATCTACAAGACATCATGCCTGCACTTTTGCTTCACGCACCTTCAAGAGACTCGTCGATAGAATCGACTTGTTGACTCATTGCTGGATCTCTGCTCGAAATTGGTACGAATGAGTACATTTCCTGATATTGTATGGCTCTCTTGGGTACTTGACCCGCTCTCGGCCCCTTCTCTTTGCGTCACTTAAAATTGAAAATTCTGGCTTTGAGACCAGACAATGCTTCCAGAATTGTTTTTACATGCTTTAGTAACACCGAAGGGTCTAGTTTCGCCAGAACACTTTATATCATGCTCGTCATACCATTAATTCATGCTCGCCCACCGGCATGATACCCGAAACATCCCAATCTCGCTGCAAGACATACTCACTTCTCAAACTTGAGCGGCTCCAGATTCCAGATCATATCAGCGTACTCCTGGATACACCTGTCGCTGCTGAAGAAGCCCATTCGAGCCACACTAGTAATGCACTTCTCGAGCCAAGCATCCTGGTCCTTGTACGCTTCATCAACCAGCTCGTGCGTCTTGACATAACTGTTGAAATCGTCAGACACAAGGTAGTAATCACCTTGGTCGATGATGCTATTGCAGAGAGCGGCGAATTGGCCAGCGTCGCCAAATTTGCCACCTTTGATGGCATCGAACACCTTTGCGAGGTCCGCATCGAGCTTGAAGTCGCCGTAGTGGTGAGCGTGGCGGAGATCTTCTACGTCTTCTGCTAAGTTGCCGAAGAGGAAGATGTTGGATTCGCCAATTTCGCGGGTAATTTCAATCTATGCGATGATTAGTAACGCTATACGAGAACAGGAGACCTGCACTCACGTTTGCACCATCGCAAGTCCCGATGATCAGGCCTCCATTCAGGACAAACTTCATATTGCTGGTACCACTTGCTTCAGTACCAGCCGTTGAGATATGCTCGCTGATGTCAGAAGCTGGGGTGATGATCTCGGCCTTGCTGACATTGTAATCTTCAATGTAGATAACCTTGAGCAAGTCGCCAACATCATTGTCATTATTCACAACCTCGCCGACACTGCAAACAAGATGGATGATGGTCTTGGCCATCCAGTAGCCCGGAGCGGCTTTGCCTCCAAAGATAGATACTCGAGGTGCGAGCTTCTTGCGCTCTTCAGCGCTCATTGCCTTGATTGTAAGGTAGCGGTGAATGACTCCTAGGATGTTAAGCTGTTGTCGCTTATACTCATGTATACGCTTTACCTGGATATCGAAGAGTGCTTTAGGGTTCACCTTGACGCCAGTCGTGTTCATGATGTGCTGAGCCAAGCGGACTTTGTTTGCGTATTTGATCTCTGCCCATTCCTTCTTGAACGCTTTGTCATCCAGGAAATGCTCTAATTTGGCCAACTGGGTCAAATCAGTGAGATATTCATCGTTGCCAAGCTTCGATGCAATCAATTCCGAAAGGCGTGGGTTGGCTTGATGAAGCCACCTTCGAGGCGTAATGCCATTGGTCACATTGGTGAACTTGTCCACGCCGTAGATTTTAACAAAGTCTTTGAAGATGGTGGTCTTGATTAGATCTGAATGAAGTTCAGCCACACCGTTGACCTTGTGACTCCCAATAGTTGCCAAGAAAGCCATTCGCACCATCTTTGGCTGTGATTCCTCAATGATGGAAACTCGGGCGAGCATATCACGGTCCTTGGGGAACATCTTCTCCACCATTTGGAGGAATTGCATGTTGACCTCGTAGATAATCTGAAGATGTCTGGGGAGGAGGTGCTGCATCAATGGTACAGACCACTTCTCCAAAGCCTCAGGCATGACTGTGTGATTTGCATAGCTGAAGGTCGCCTGGACAATAGCCCACGCCTCAGCCCAGTCGAGACCCTCCAAGTCGACCAGAATGCGCTGCAACTCGACGATGGCGAGAGTAGGATGTGTATCGTTGAGTTGAATGGCTACCTGGTCCGAGAACGCGGACCAAGGCTTCTGAGATTTCTTGAAGCGTCGAACGATGTCGAACAATGATGCGGCGCACCAAAAGTATTGCTGCTTTAAACGCAGCTCTTTCCCACGCTCCAAGTTGTCATTGGGGTATAAGACTGCAGAGATTGTTTCCGCACGCTGCTGATCACCAACGGAGCCTTCGTATTCGCCAGAGTTGAACTTCTGGAAGTCAAATTCGCCCTTCGAAGCTTTGGACGACCAGAGACGGAGATTGTTCGTTGTGGGAGTTTGATAACCTGGGATCGGGACATCGAAAGCCACTGCATCGACGATCTCTCCACCTTCCCAGACAGCTATGGGCTTGCCATCCCTCCTATACATTGATTAGCATTCGAACCTCATTACGCTCCCAATCTCGCTTACTCTTGCCTGGAAACATGGCCATAGAATTGAATGTCTACTGTGATATCATGCCTGGGAAACTCCCAAGGGTTGAAGTCAAGCCAGTAATCTGGTACTTCAACCTGAAACCCATCGACAAGCTCTTGCTTGAAGATACCATATTTGTAGCGCAGACCATAACCCCAAGCCGGGTAATTCATAGTGGCCATGGAATCGAGAAAGCATGCTGCGAGACGTCCGAGGCCACCATTGCCAAGGGCAGCGTCGTGCTCCTGCGATATGACATCTTCGATTCGGAATCCCAGATCCTCGAGTCCGTCTTTTGCAACGTCTTTGAGACCGACATTGAGCATAGCGTTGTCCAGAGCTCTGCCCATCAAGAACTCGAGGGAAAGGTAGTAGACACGTTTCTGGTCTGCGAAGGTCTGTCGCTGCTGGGTCTTGTTCCATTCGACGACGAGGCGGTCTCGAAAGGCCAAGGCGGTACCTGAGTAGGCAGCTCTGTGGACTGTGTCAGATATATTGGTACGTTAGGATCAACCGAGTTTTATTTGCGTACAGCTCATCACAGTTGAACAGAGACCGGGCCAGTGTAGTCTCAATGTGTCGCACGGTCTCATTTTCGAACTCGTCCTTGGTAGTGAAGCCCTTTTTCGAGTGTTTTATCCAGGCATCTCGTTGCCCCTCAGGTATGCTGGCTTCGAAGCTCTTGATCTCGGTGGGGCCAAAGCCAGTGACGGTACGCTTGTGCTTTGGACGAGACACGCCCTCTGGGCCTATGGGGCCTTGAAGGTCGGAGATGGGTGCACTGTACGACTATTAGTACTCTCTGGATCGATGGTTAAGATTCTTGGATCATACCTGGTAGACATCTTTCTCTCGCGAGTTTTGGTGGTGCCATTGGTAGCCATAATTGCTGATGATGAGGGGCAAAGATGTCAATGGGTCAATATAGATGTTTAATTAGCAAGACAAGTAAGCTCTTTCGAGTATGAAAGCGGATGGTGGTGGAAGGTTACAAACTGTTGGGGCTTGCTAGCCGTTAGTACACAAACGTTTGCGGCAAGAAGCTTTGGTGGATGAAATTATCTGCAGGGCCCTTACTACTTCAACCCCCTCCCGCGTTATCGATAAGCGTGGGGTCGACACGGGGAACACGGGGCGCCGTTCTAGGCTAGTACATATCATTACATTGAATCATTTTGAACCGTCCACGCCGTCTAACCTCACTCTTGACAAAAACCGCATTTTGCCGTTTACAAATGCTTTGTTTGGATCAAGTCAAATATGGGCCTTCCAGATGGTATAAATGTTTGTATGACACGGATACATAGTATGCGGTTTCGCTCTGTTCGCCTTGTAGTGATTCGGTTCGGCTTCTTGGGTCACGGATCGCCTCGATTCATCTCTCTCCTGATTGATCGATATTGCCCCGCCTTGCTCTTCGTGCATAAAGTAGAGTCAGCCTGCCATACATTTTTTGTATTTCTTATTTGATTCGGTTGCCTGCAGCTGCACTGGTTTCGCTCGCGATGGTTACTCCCATCTTTTTGGTCCTGGAGGATATGTTCGATCTTACTCTGTCATTTTTACCATTTTTTCGTTCAGACAATTCGCCCATTTCTTCCAGATAATGTCTGCTTCCCAGCCGCTACCAGTGAACACTGCATCAAAACAAAATTCAATATGGCAAGGACTCGATCAAAGTGCTTTCCGTAAGCGAGTTGATGACCTCGGTGTCAAGAGCGATAATTACCCTGGACTGCCCCATGCCCATTCATCCCACGACTGGCTAAAACAGCATGTATTACGCAATAGAGTAGATCCTGTGCTGTCGATTGATGTGGAAGAGCGACTTGCTAACGACTTTGCTTTCCTTGCGGCCTCTCAGAAAAATGTTGAGGCAGTCTCCGCAGTCGCGCTGGAAGAGTTGGCCAACTCCCAGGGCCTGATCATTAGGCTTGCTGCCAATGGAAATATCAAAAAAATTGTCAGTGAAAAGATTCAGACAATCCTGGTACTACTTCAAAAATGTGCCAGCAAAGGTGGGCACGATCTCCGTAGAAGTATTCTATGCTAACCACCGGAATCCTATGCAGAGCTTCCCAGGTCTGTGTGCAAAGACCGAATATTTGACGAAATTGTGGATCTCAACCGCGAACGTATACATGCTCGATTGCAGTCAAAACACTTTCCACTGCCGAAAATGTCAAAGAAGGCCAACCATAGGCCTCCTCAACAGGAGCCTTTGGGTCCAGAACTTCAAAGACTTGCTCAAAATTCTATCTGGCAAGCTGGTTCGGCAATTTTGCAGCGAAGTTTGACCGTGCTCTGTGCAACGTACAGCCGAGCCGATGCTTGCACAAGAGCTACTGATGATGAAAAGGAGGTACTGAAAAGCGTGGCACGCCAAAGCCACGATTTCTGTACACCAGGTGGGCGCACCATCAAAGAGGCGGTCGCATTCTATGGATTCAGAAGCCAAGATATTATGGAAAACAAGCATATCAGACAAGTCAACAAGCTTGGACGGTATTGGGGTCTGTGCGAAGATCTGGTTGAGGCCTCTAGGAAGTATCGAAACCTGTTCTCAGAAGTCCGCCTGCAACCAGTGCCTCTATACCAAAGCTCAAACGCACAAGTAGCGTCCAAAGATAGCAAGATCCCATGCTTCGTTCATGCTGAGATTCAACTTCTCACTTACTACGGCCTACACTCAGACCCCGAAACCCTACAGCCTCGTGTCCTTGGGGTCAGCAAATCGGCTTGCTATCTCTGCAACCTTTTCATCAATTCACATCAGCAATTTTTCATCACCAAGACCCACGGCAGGCTCTATCCACTTTGGAATGTGCCGGACTTAGCAACTTACTCACCCGTGCAACGAGCTGATATCCGGCGTACGCTCAAGACAATGGATCAGGAAATTCGACGAGCTATCAAGAAGAAGTACGGGAGGCGGGCCTGGCCAACGGAAAGCTATGTCCACCTACCTCCTCATTTCCTGACCTCCCCAGCGCCATCATCAACAGTCGCTTCAGACGTGCCCAACGGTGCTGATCCAGGTACAGAGATGCCTCGAGCTCTCCATGACAGCCATCTTGTCACGGGAAGCAATGTCCAGAACGTACCGCCAACACCAACCTCTCCTCCACCAGCTTACGCCGTAACCGTGCCCAGCACAAGCCCTCGCCAAGCCTTACCACCCGGGCTCCCAGATCTTAACACACCCACAACAAATCCGGCCTCCCGCACGCTTTCATCATCAAGCATAGAGTCATGGGAATACCCCATCCACCGAACCATCACAGCCGCAAAATCTTTCCGTAAAAAGAGTGGTAAAGTCGCTATGACGTGCGAGATCGAAGGCCCGGCTTTGGGTAGCGTTGCAATTGCCCGTCTCACTGACGAGGAGCCAACGACTGGAAGACCGGTCAATATTGGTGCAATGAAAGAAAATAAGACTCTTTTGTTTGAGAAGAAGAGCGGAGAAGACTGCGTAGTACTAGACTTGCAAGGCCCTGATGGGAAGACAACGCAACTTACACTACGATGGCTCTAGACCGAGACGTTACGGTAGTAGGAAAGCGATACTGCTCGCTTTGCGGAACAAAAGTATCAATCGATTGGCTTTAGCTAGAACATGCAGATGATGCAGAAAAGCACCGCTGTCGACCACTCCAAATGAAGCCCAACGCCAACAGAAGAGTGCTGCAAAGGTTCCCCACGCGTATCCAAAACATATGTATCATGCCCTTAATCAACCTTGACCCATGCCTAGCTCCGTTGTAGGAGAAACAAAACGCCATACTCCGTGCTCCATGCCCAAAAGGTCTTTCTTGCGTAGAACACTCGTGCGACACATGCCAGAACGAGAAATGACCATAAAGCTTGCGTAAGTTGGCGCAGAAGTATATCAGAACAACTTTTTAAACATTCCGTGATTCGGTCGATTGGTGAAGGTGTTGTAGTCTTTGGATCTCCATTTCGTCCTCTCTTCTCCCTAGTAGACGTTTGGGGACAGCGCCTGATGCTGGCTTACAATCCGAACATATTTCAGCAGCTGGCGGCGCAGGTTCGACCCAATCATCCCATCTGGTATCTCTGCGCTCGATTGAAATTTCTGACTTGGCGTCTCGACCTCGGCGAGGCTCAGTCTGCCCTAGAGATTGATGGATGGCGAAGATCTCTTGTCGCAAGTAAGCCCTTCCTGGCCTGATTCCGCAGAGCCACAAATTCCCTCATCCCATACATTGACATTCCTAAGCCAAGAAAACATATCGATCCAAGACAACCATCATTCCGATGGTATTGTAGGGGAGGGAAAGAGGCAGATCAAAGTCTTAGTGAAGCCTAGGAAAGCATCCAAACGTCGGCATAATGTATATACAAGAACAGCACTAGATGTAGAAAAGGGTATAGAGTTCGCCCAGCGCACCGGCTGCGGCGCTGGTAGGGTTTGTGTATTGGAAGGGGCGACGATATGAAGAGGCACGCTCACAGTATGCCTGAATCTGCTAGAGCGTTGTGGAGGATTGTGTCTTTGACGGCGGCGAAGACGAGCCGGATGTTTGAGGTGTCGGTAGCTTGTGTGAGACTAAGGAATCAAAGTGTCAGCTCCCTGCGCAATAGACAAACCCTTGTCCTTGCACGGGCTCGAGTCGGCTGCCCCGCTTTCAACAAGCAAACCCCAGTAGATGCAACATCATGCATGCGCTGTCATCTGCACCCAGCCGGTCAGGCTGAAAGGAGAGGCGGGATACTCACTGCGGGTATAAGTTCAAATGCGCCCTGTTAACCTGGTTGAACCGCCACAGCAAGTATTTCGCTGCACGGTTTACATCGTTGCCTCCGCTGTAATCTGGGAAATAGCTCCCCAATGGGCTTCGTTCCAGCTTTCCCTTGAACAAATCGACTTTGTTTAAGAACAGGATTATAGATGTCCGCATGAACCACCGCGAATTGACTACACTGTCGAACAGGACTAGTGACTCCATCATGCGATTCTGATTTGATTCTTCAAGGAGGACCTGGTCATATTCGGAGAGAGCGACACAGAAGATGATAGAGGTGACGTTTTCGAAGCAGTGGATCCACTTCTTACGTTCTGAGCGTTGGCCGCCGACGTCGAACATGCTGCACGCGCACAACAAGTCAGCATCGAGCTTTTGAGCCAAGCCAAAGGGGGGACCAAAGGGGGGACCTGGGACAGAAGTATCCCTATGGAAAATACTGCATACTGTATGCTTAATTGACCCATTGTAAACCGCGTCTCGTATATACCAGTCGTTTTCGTTCGTGCTCGTAGGACGTCCGCTTCTATGGGAATGTAGCTGGGGCCTGCTATTCGAAGGACTTCATCGAAAAAGCTGTTTCCGTGTCAGACAGGCTCAATCTGGGGGACCTGGGGGGCGAAGTACTAGGGGGCAGAATCCATCAGATAGAACTCGCTTTGATGATCCATGATAGCTGACATGCTCGGATCTTTCCATATGCTCACCACGCATTCACCGACATGGGGATCGAGGGGCGTGTGTGGATCTGGATCGACCTGATATTCCAGTAAATATTCGGCATTGTCGTTATTTTCAGGGTTGGTGTATTCGATTGAGAATTGCTCCATGGCGCCTATGAGGGCTTTCGAGCAGTCGAGCACGTTTTTGTAGATGGTGAGGCGATAGAGCGCAAGTTCGTCTCTAGTGTAGCCATTCTGATGGATGATCTTCATCTGCTTCACGATTGTTGATTTGCCACTTTCTCCGGACCCTGTACATGTGGCATCAGTCAAGCTTGCTCAGACGAATGAGATTTTCTAACGGACTGCCGCCAACCAGTCTCGCCGAAGGAGCATACCCAGTAGCAAGATCTTGCATTCCTTCCGTAATCTCCTTGAATCTTCTTCTAGCTTTGCGTCTATTGCTCGACTCCGCTTCCTTTTCTCTTCTGCATCCCCCCCATCTTGCGTGCTTTGACACGCACCCATGGTGCAATGTAGGCCCCCGAGAGGCGGAAGCAGAAAGGGGCGTCAATCCGCTGGGCGTGCTCCTGGGTTTCGAGGCAGCGGCGATGGCAATCAAACAAGTCTGTAGGTGGTATTTCCTTGGAACCGAATGCGCAACCTCAAATAGGGTGCAATGACTCTATTGAGGCGGCGAGACGGTGAGTTAAGAGATTTCGAGGCTTGGACCAGGGAGCGGACCAGGCGTTGGGGCTCGGCAAGTGGCCAATGCGGCCAATATACTGGGCGAGTGGCTCCTCAGTCACGAATGAGACTTAATGTAGGTCGGCTGCGAGAGGTAGATGGTGATTTGTGGTAAGGAGTTGTTGCATTGATTGCTCCGCCGTTGCAAGGCCCGGCTCCAGCAAGCTATCCCCACCCTAGCAAATGGTCTCAGGTAGAACAACAAGTATGAAGCTGTATAGGCGGTGATGCGTCGTCCTGTGCGATATCACTGCAGCGTGTAGAAGAACATCGAAGCAGCGGTGGGATCCGAGTAATTCGAGGCGATGAGATTGGAGGTTGGAGGTTGAAAGCCAAGCTCTAGTGACAGGGGAGATGGACGAACGCGGCGACCTTTGCTTGGTGGCTTACTATTCAAAACGGCTGGGCAATGCCAAAGGTGTAGTCGGGATTCAGTCATCTATCTTCACAAACATGAATGGCATTAATTGCGCCGATGCATCAATCAATGTTGTCTCTGCCGGTGGTGGAGTGATGGGTCTCGTTTGGTAGTTGGGTGTGGTGGTCGTTGGTGGCCGGCCCCTCGACCGAAGCTTAGAACTAGAACTAGAATAGAACTAGCGGGAATGGAATGCTTCAGCCTCCGCGTGCAGCCCTGGAAACCCTTCGGCTTGTGGTAGTCAACCTCCTCGTGGGTGTTGCAGTAGACAGCGCACGGGCTACATCAAAGGATACCGGCTTGCAGCTGCACCTGTCGCTATATTTGACTTGGCATTTATGCGAACATCCGATACTGCAGAATGCAGAATCGAGAGTGATAACGTTGTTACGATTATTTCCGTACAAAATGCCCGAGTGAGCCAATTGAGAAATTTGATGCTCCTTCGATCTCAAGGTACTGGTGGGAAGCAGGGCATGAATCGGTGCCAGCCACAGTCGCATTACTCCAATCTATGCCCTGCAACTTGCAGCGAGTTGACAGTAGCGTGCAGCAAGATCCTCGACGTCTGCGTTTGGCCGTTTTCTACAGCTGACGCATGCTGACTTGTCATATTCCCTATTTCGAATCTGGCCTTCATGGCTTCGCTTGCTCTTGCTGTCTCAGCATGTGTCACCTAGATCGGATACCGGATAGTCTAGCTACTTCCGGCCTGAGCTCAACGTTCAAACTTCGGAGAGCTTCTCGGACCTGGATATACGACAGTCCGGGCTAAGCTGTACGTAAATCAAATGAGAAGTATATATGCTGCTGCCTTGCCACAATCTTGAGTCGCTCGACATTAAAGAGATCTCCATCCTTCTTTCAGCCGGTACACCTGCCCGCAAATTAGTCAAAACGGATTGTAATCCCAATTGCCGTGATTCATGATTACCAGACCCTATCAAAACAATGGCACCAACGATGCGAGCATGAAATCATCCACTGCGTGACGACCCTGCTGCCGTCTTCTCTTTGGGTTTCATTCCACGTCCTGAATTTGTCCCAAAGAATTTGGTGCTTATCAAAGTGACGCATGCTGCCCTCAATCCGACCACCTTCACGTTGATCAGATCAGCCCCAAACCCTTTTGGAGACGTTCGTATTCCCGAGCTGGACTTTGCAGGCGTCGTCATTTCTGAGGGAGAGAGCGTACGACCAGATCTGCAGCAGCAAGGAACGTGCGTATCCGTCATTGTTGGTCCTACCAGACAACTGGATTTCCCAACACTGCGGTGGAAAAAGGGCACAATGGCGGGGCATGTTTTGGCTTTCCAGGATCATGTTGTCGTGAAGCCGCCAAATATCAGTATGTGCGAAGCCGCCGGCGTGGGTGCTGTGGGGTCGACAGCGATTCGATTTCTTGACTGCGGTAAGATTCAGCGAGGAGACTCCATACTTATCAGTGGCGCTAGCAGTGGCTGCGGCACCACACTTGTGCAGATATCGAAAAGTATCGTTGGGAAGGAAAGGTCGTTGCCGCTGCTCAGCTGCAAATGTGGATTTGGTCAAAGAACTAGGCGCCAATGAAGTCGTGGACTATGTCGCGCACAAGCCACTTGGGAAGTACCTGGCAAAGGGTCTATGGCCAACGCCAATTCGATGCTATCATCGACGTTGATTGGTGTACAGGAGTTATATGTTGGAAGTCCTGCGTATCTTGGTGCCGATAAACCATACTTGCAGTTGGGAATTATGGGGGCGCAAGGGTCATGGCCACTATCTAGCATCTTGTCCTCGATCAATTGGCCTCTTCTGCAGAATTACCTGTGGCCGAAAATCTTGGTTGGCACGCCGCACTACTGAGCCTGATTTTGCTATGCTAGGAAGGTTAAGAGGGTTGGTCGAGAAAGAGGTCTTCAAAGAGGTAGTAGACTCTATTTGGGGCATGGAAGATGCTATTGAAGGATATGAAAGGGTAAATAGCCAGAGAGCTAGAGGTAAAGTGATTATCGAGGTGCAGAAGGAGTGAGCTGTGATGAGAGGATTGTACATAATAAAGTCCGAGCAGTCAAAGTTGTTTGCAATGTATGAGATAAGTGAGAGATGACAGAGCGAAAGAATAGACATCGAAGTCTCGAGCAAAGGAGGTCTCCATCGAGAAATAGGTCCTTTTGAAGCGCGTGGGCGTCTATAAAGCTTCACCCTGATACTAGCGTTAATAAGATAGTAGCTGTCTATCCAATCAATGCTTTAAACGTCTTCATTCCTCAACCTGGGCAGGTGATCCTTGTGCTGATTTCAATGAAGGCTGGCTTCAATATCACTGTCACGTAAATTCCTTGGCAGCGCTAAAAGCGGCAATGATGTCTGTAGATCTCGTAGTTCAAGTCAAGGATAGCATATTCCGCATGTGGAGAGCCTGCACAGGAGTGCTTGATCTGGAAGGACAAGCATCCCAAGTAGTGAGCACATCCCCTCGATAGGTAGATGGGAATCTCCGATTACCATATTCTATTTCGAAGGCGGGAGATCAACAGGCACAGGGAGAAAAATTGATAAAGATCTCATCGGGTTAGTTCTAAGCTTAAACACTATTTTAGTCGAGCCGGTCGATCAAGCCGCTGCGGCTACAACAATCAAGTTGTTTTGCAATCCTGTCGCCAGCTAAGACATCCTTCCTATTCCTACCCGACTCCTCCATCTACAACTCGAAGTGCCTCGGCCACTTGACAATCATGGCGGAGTTTGTTCGTGCCCAGATCTTTGGCACAACCTTCGAGATCACCAGCCGGTAAAAGCCCCGCACCTCGTGTGAGAGCCTGCGGATGTTAACGATCGAGTAGCTACACCGACCTTCAGCCGGTGGGTATGGGAGCCTTCGGACTTGTCTGGTATACCTCTACTCGGGCTGACGCCTTCGGTATTTCTTGCTGACAAGACACGTGCAGCTCAGCAAAGGATCAACTCACGAATCAGTCTGTGGCCGTCAAGAAGATCATGAAGCCCTTCAGCACCCCTGTTCTATCGAAGCGCACATACAGAGAATTGAAGTTGCTTAAGCATCTGCGTCATGAGAATGTTAGACAAGGGCGGACATGTAATAGACGTGACACAAAGCTGAAATCTTCAAGGTCATCAGTTTGAGCGACATCTTCATCTCTCCGCTCGAGGACATGTACGCAGCTCCGACATACGTCACTTGAAGCTCAGGCTGACCATTTTTAGCTACTTCGTCACCGAACTCCTCGGGACCGACCTCCACCGTCTCCTCACTTCAAGACCCCTCGAGAAGCAGTTCATCCAATACTTTCTGTACCAAATTTTGGTATGCATTGTGCAACGCCGCAAAGTCGCTACTACAGAAAAGCTGATGATAGAATAGCGAGGACTCAAATATGTACATTCCGCTGGCGTCGTCCACCGCGACTTGAAGCCTAGCAACATACTTGTGAATGAAAATTGCGATCTGAAAATATGCGACTTTGGCCTTGCCCGTATTCAGGACCCTCAAATGACAGGCTACGTCTCAACTAGATATTATCGCGCCCCCGAGATCATGCTTACATGGCAAAAGTACGATGTGGAAGTTGACATATGGAGCGCGGGATGCATCTTTGCAGAGATGCTGGAGGGCAAGCCTCTGTTTCCTGGAAAGGATCATGTGAACCAATTCTCAATCATTACGGAGCTCCTGGGTACCCCACCAGATGACGTTATCCAGACCATTGGCAGCGAAAACGTATGATTTCGGATACTCTGCAATGGAAGTAGATAGCTGACAGCACCAAACAGACCCTTCGATTCGTACAGTCTCTGCCAAAACGGGAACGCCAACCCCTGTCCAACAAGTTCAAGAACGCGGACCCTCTCGGTATGAAAACTTCAAAGTATAGTGATCTTGCGACTGACGCAAATAGCCATCGATCTACTCGAGAAGATGCTCGTCTTCGACCCTCGGCAGCGTGTGCGCGCAGGTGAAGCTCTCTCCCATGAGTACCTCGCTCCATACCACGACCCAAGCGACGAGCCGGTGGCGGAGGAGAAATTTGATTGGTCGTTCAATGACGCTGATTTACCAGTTGATCAGTGGAAAGTGTGTACATTCCTAAAGCAAACCCTCCCTTTCGGATCTCGACTTTTGCTAACTCAACATACGTAGGTTATGATGTATCAGACCTTGAGTGACTTCAATAATGAAGATCAAGACTCGTAGGACATCTGGCTGACTGTCATTCCGGGCAGGTACTCCGAGATCCTAGACTTCCACAACGTCGGGCCTGAGGGTGGGGATGATCAGAACGGTTACCAATAGCTGGGGGTCTCTTGCGTGAACATACTTTTTATTCCCTTGAGCTGTCGAGGGACCTGGCTGGGCTATGATGTGAATGATGAGGATGGACTGGCTAGCGCAGAAGCAACAAAGCGTGCATATCCCTCTTGTCGCCTGATTCATAGGATACCGTTACCTCGATACCAATGACAAGAAATGTCAAATACGGTCACATTCTATGAATGCGATTAGAACAGTCTCACGGTATCTATCTACCAGTGGATTCTGTGTAGCCTTGTTGTAACTCGAGCTGTGATTGGACTAGTGGCAGCCCTAATTCCCGCGTAAATGGCAAACTACCTGCCCACCTGCCCTATCGTCGGTCACCAAGACTCTACTCTACCTCGTATGAACAACTTTGGTACATAAACCCGGCCGGAGGCCAATAAATCGACTACCAATGCTTCAAGATGCGGCCAGATAGTAGCTTTGCGCCGGCCGTATGTGTCGTGGGCTTCCACCACGCGAGGTAGGATCCTAAAGCAAGCAGCCGAACCTTTGTCTCGGACATGACTATTTATTAGGGGACCGGAGATAGAGAGCTGGTTCGGCGTTGAAGATGACACAGACCCTGCTGCAGACAACGACTGGTCTTTCCTCCCTTTCATGGCCCTCTCGGACGGCGCCCATGCGTACGACTCGAACTTCCCTCGTGATGCGAGCCCCCAAGCGCACGCTGAGCATGCTATAGATCTACCGAAGACTTCTCCTTTTTCACTCTTCGCCGGAGAGCTACCAAGAGTACCCCCCCAACCTCCCTTTTTGGCATATCCTGCACACGACAGATGGATGCAAGTCAGTTACACAACAGGCCGGCAGATGTGACCAGAAGTACGGTGCAGAAGGCCGTCGTAGTTATTGCGGACAGCCCACAGTTCTTTGGACAGCTGAGGGAGAAGCTGAGCATGGTTACGGGTGCGTGGTTTGCTCAAAAGTATTGAAGGAGATGCAATACAAGAGGACGACGGGCTGATAGTTGGGCGATAGTGACTTTATCGATGTGGACATCTTGAAGGTCGGTGAGTGCAATAGAAACTCTGGATTGAATAGAGGCTCAAATGGGAGCAGGAATTCCAAGAGAGTCTGGGCAGGACTTTGCAGGATCAGGAGGATGATCAATATTTGGGTAGGATTCTGGAGACTTCAGAGGATGAGAATTGGTTGCTGAGATTGTGCAGGGATCTCTTTACGAGAGCTCATACATGAATATAAGTATCAGACCCTCGTACTCTTCAAATGCTGCTTGCTGCAGCCAAAGGTCAACCCCCTCCGCGCCTCGTTGTCCTAGCACCTGCTGAGGCTATTAGATGCTCTTCTTCGGCTCACGATGCGAGCGATTGTGTATGGTCCAATTTGCTTTGATATCTTTGATACCCGGTTTACTGCGAAGGTTAGAAGATTGTGCAGATCCAGAGTTCGACAGCTCCGAGACAAATCTCGTCATGCCAACTTCATTGAAAACAAGTGAACGGAATTCTTGTATGTCATGAACCTGACACTCAAATAGTAAGAGCTGATTAGGGTGGAAGTGCTATCTTATATGGGTCTTCCTTTACAACTGTAAGTAATGCTCCAACCGTTTGCAGGGCGGAGAATGGGGATTTGAAGCTGACATCGCATGTTCTCTGTAGCTTCGGGAAAGGCGGCATGTTTGGCCCGTACACCCCTTTGCAACAGCTCGATGTCTTAGCCGATCACGGCACAAAGTCGTACATGGTTGGGTCAACCAATTCGCTTCTGCTGCAGCAGAAAGATCGTTACAGTGATATACTCATAAACGTGAGCAATTCGATAATCGCTTTGTAACAATCCCAGTACTTATCCATAATCAGCTTGATGAGACTACCATCAGCATCACATCATCGTCTCTGCGCACCGCTTTGGCACTTTCCGCAGCTGATAGACGCTGGATAGATTTTCTATCACAGACAGTCCATGACACCTGGGACGAAAACAACCCTTCCCGCCCAAGAACAATGGGTTTCATGGGCTCCGAAGAATTCATCCGCCTCCAATTCGAAGAGTATCTCCTCGCCTTCCTCTCAACCACAAAATACCACCTCTACCTAGAATCCCATCCACCACTCCCAGCCATAGAAGGCGATCCAATGACAGACTTCAATCCCGACTTCCTCCAGCACTGGCGCCAAAGCACTTCCTTCAAACTCTTCAACGCCTATACCGACTCACACCTCTTCGACATCGTCGACCCTCGGCACCCCACAGCCGGCAACCTCAGCTTCGAAGACATCCAGCGGCGCTTCGCTCTCCAGATCCAAACTCTCCACCTGGACGACCGACTAGCCACCTCCAAAGAGGCATTGAACAAACATTTAGCAACAGGCCACAAAAAAGTCTCTACTGCCTTCTCTAATCTCTGGGCCGATATTGAAGCTATGCGTGAGACGCAGCGTAAACGCGCCGAAATGAATCAGCTCGCTAAATCTCGGAGCGGCACACCAAGCAACGAAAATGCCAACGCAGAGAAACCACCGCCTCCACCTCGCTTCGCAGCTCGCGCCCCCGACCTCACAGCCGCACAAGCATCTGTGCAAGCAGCGGGCCAGAAAGCAGGTGCGTACATCTCATCTTGGGGTGCCTGGGCTAGTGAGAGACGTAAGGGCTGGCAAGAGGGGCGAGCGGCGAATGCGAGTAGTGAGAATGTGAGTGTGGCCACAGCTAGTACGGGTGGAGAGCGTAGCCCAGGGAAGTTGGGAAGGTGGAATAGCAGTGCCAGTCTGAGGAGTAGTGGGGGGAAACTGAAGGAGGAGAAGGGGGGTGATGGGATTGGGAGATTGGATGCGTGATGCTTGATACTGATGATGTGTGATGAAGTCTGGCAGTGGGAGTGCATGCAATGCAATGACTGTATAGGTACATACTGAATCATTTGGCTTTCTGCTCAACTACCTTTGTGCTTCTACTCATCATCTTTGCAATGTAGTAATAAGCCCTCGAGGCATCACAGCCTTCCTCTGATCCACTATAGGATTCTCGCACCCGTCATCCCACTTCTCTAATATCCTCATGTCTTGGAACGTTTCGCCTTTCCCTTTCCACTGAATCCCCATTTCTTCCGTCTCATCCTTCGTCTCCTCCTTGGCCATATTCCGCCATCTAGCCTGCTTATCCTCCTCCGTCTTAAAAGTCTCGAAACTGAAATTCCTTCCTGTACAGGCTTGCTTTATCTCGTTCACCTTCCAACTACACCTATTACGATATCCATTAGTAGCCTACCTATTTGACTTCTCTACTTTCCCATTCTCCCTCGCCGTCTTCGCTTCTGGAGGCAGCAGTGGATGGCCGTTCCACGTCGAAGCACGTGGTGGTAAGGTGTTCCTAATACTTATGAGTGGCGACGGCGGCTCTTCGCCCGACGACTACCGATCAACATCATTTCCTCTTCTTGTTCATTCGTTCTGCGCGGAGCACTTTCCCCATATTCTGTATTATCGACCCTATTGTCGGGGTTTCTTTTACCCTCTCTCGCGCCATCCTCTCTGCCTCCAGCTCTTTCTCCAGATTCTATATTTCTTTTACCCTCTCTTTCGCCCTCCTCACTGCCTCCTGTGGCTTCCTCCAAGTCCTTCCTGTTCCTACGCAGCTCTCGTCTCGTCTCGTCTCAGCTTCAGCTTCAGCCTCGTCGCGTTCTCTGCTCAAACGACGTCGCTCTTTTCTCGCTTCATCATAACTTGTTTCCTTACTTATCCGACGATCAGACGATTCAGCTCTTTAACTGCGCTCTTTGTGACCAACACCCGTAGTAGCTCGGCGAGAGACCTCCAAAGGCTTTTCGTTACGGCTCTGGCCTTCGACAGCCTGGCCTGCCTCTACGTTGGGAGATCTAGTCCAAAAGATTCATCGTAACTTCGCTATGCGGCGTTCCTTAGCATCTACATTGGCTGTACTAGCCACGCCCTCGATCTCGCTTGAAGATAGAGAAGGCTCGTCTGCAGAGCCAGGCGACGACTCAAGCATATCCTATGTTTCATTCAGCTCTGGCTGTAGTGGTAAAAGTACTTCTAATCTGGCCACTTGGGGCGTAAAGTACAAGTGTGAAGGAATCACCATGCATTTCCATCCATATCGATCTTCAGACAAACGAGGAAGTGTGCAACTGCAAATAATACACTGCTCAAGTTCACCTCTAGTAGTTTCTTTTGTCTTACAATCGCTGCTGCATCACACGCCTTGCTCCAGTAACCTGACCCTCATGCAACCCACTCTCCTCCTGCATCGCCTCGATATATCCGCCTTCCTGTCTCTGGCTAGCATACTGATACCTCTGCCTATCGTTCGGAACATATTCTATCTGCCGCCCAGCTCCACTCTCAGGACGCACACTGACTTGACGGACAATTTGCGGTCCTGACTCGGGTTTTTCGCCTAGACTCACGATACGAGGCTGAGGCCGGACACTCTGTACGCGCTGAATCCGCTCTTGGGAAACTTCGTAATGTCGCTCAACAGGACGGACGCTCTGCATTCGGACCATTTCTTCCTGTGGAGGTGGAGGTCCTTCGTAGTGTCGCTCTGTTGGGCCAACGCTTTGCATACGTACTGTGCCTTCGCGAGCAGGGTGAACTTCTTCGTAGTGGGGAGCTGGAGCTTGGGACTCTGCGTAGCGTGCAGGAGGCCGAGCATCTGAGTATTGCATCACTCGTGGGCCATCGCTGCGAATAGTGTAGGGATCATCTTCGTAAAGCTCACCCCGAGGGCCGATTACCTGCCTTGCTCTAGTAGGTTGCGGGTACTCAACATAAGTTGGAGATGTGGGCGAAGGTACTCGACGGACGTACTGGCCTTCTTCATCACCATCGATATATCGAGGGTGCCTTACGTTCGCAGTTCTAGGTACCACCTGCGCATAGCGAGGGTCATAGTCGCCTTCGCGTTGCATGGGTATGACAGATACTTGCCGCTCGCGGGGAGCTGGAACCTCTTCAAATTGGTTGCCATACTGGTCGACTACGATACGACGGGGCGGTGGAGCCATCATGATCGAGTGTCGGCCAACAGGAGACTGTGGCATGCGACGAACAGGGGATGGTGAGCGGCAATTGAGGTATGTTGTTTGCTGAGGCTGGACTGAGGCTTTGTATTGCTGTGGTACGCCTTGGCCTGAAGGTGAGATGTAGACCTGCGAAGCAGCCCTCGTGGCACGTGCCTGAGGAGCAGAATATTGCACAGGATAAGGGGCAGGCGACAAAGGAGCTCTTACTTGTCGAGCGCTGACCACGCGTCGTAGATCAGGCTCTCCGTTGGCAATGTATTGCTGACCGTTGCGTGAGACAACACGGCGAGTCAAAGGTGTCATTGGTCTTCTGTCGTCTAGTATTTGACCACTAGTTGGACGCTCAACCACTCTTGGCTGGTGAAAGACTTCTAAGTCACGATGTTGAGACCCAGCTGTACCAACGTAAGGCTGCCGTGGCTGCTCCTGACTTTGACGTACTTCCCGGATCGAAGTTATACTGGTGAAAGGAGGTGGTGAGATAGCTTCTGCCTTGATACGTACTGCTGGCGAGTCATTTCCCCTACGAGGAACCACGTTGCGAGTCTCCTGCCCCGAATCAAGTCCTCTTCTTCGCTTCTTCGAGCTCAGAAGCTGAACGACGTTGGGAGTCTGTCGTGCACTCCCAACTCCAACATCAGACGTACGGCGATCAAATGCGCGACGGGCATCACCCTCACTTTGCTGAAATCGAGCAACCTGTGCTGCTTTAGCCACTGCTAGCGGTGAGACGCGCTGGGGCTGGGGGGCCACAGGAGACGGGAGATTATTCTGAACGATCCTCATATTGTTTGGGATTGGCGAAGGTGGATAACCACTGCGTCTGCCGTACTCACGTACTGGTTGTGCATAAAGCGGAGGCTGTTGTTGTACTAGCGCGCGCAGACCGGCATCTCGTCCAAATTCATCCGGTGGAGGTGGTGAATAAGCGGACTCTTCCTGGGAATCACGTTGAGCCTTCGCGTCACCACGTCCTGGGAGATCTAGACCGCCTTGCTTGTCAGCTTTCGAGTTGCGGAGCTCGGCTTCAAGCTGAGCGACCCGCTCCTGTAGCAAACGCTCCTTTTCTGAAAACGAGGTTGGTAAGCTGTTGAGGTTCATTGAGGCGGGAGGGCGGGCTTTCGAGCCGTTTGCCAGATCATGTTGTCTTGGAGGGTCGTCATGTCGCGGGCTTGTCTGTTCGTCAGCATTGACGGTATCAAGATCAATTGCTTGTGATCCATCCGCTCCAAGCTTCTGCTTAAACGCTGGATCATGCGAGAATTTACAAGTGTCCCCAAACTTGCAAGGCACCCCTCTACGAAAGAAATTGCAGATCTGATGGGGGCGTATTTTGCGAGACTCATCTGCTTTGCGAGGCTCGTCTGCTTTACGAGACTCATCTGCTTCTTCAGTCGTTGTGGATTCATCCATCTGACTTGAATAAAACGTGTTCTCGTCGAACGAGTCGCTGGACGAAGCTGTTCCATCAGCGCGACGGCTCTCGTGTAATTTATTTGGCTTTACAAGCTCCTGCGATCTTTTTAATACCTCCGTAGCATCGAAGTCTGGCAAAGTATCCTGACTCCAGGCCATCTGCCTCTCCTTTCGAAGATTCTGTTCTTCCAAGACGCGTTCTAGGCGTTGTCTCTGTTGTTGTATGCGGTGTCTCTCGCTTTGCCTCTCGCGTTCTGCATTATGTTTCTTTTCCTCTAACTCTGCACGTTCTGTCCGTTGTCTCTTTTGCTCTAGCTCTGCTCTTACAAGGACATCCGACTTTTCCAGGAAAATAGGATCGAGGCCTGACGAAGCAGGACTTGGGGCTGGGAGCTTCTGGACATTGGGTGATGTAGATTGGAAGGAATTCGATGGGACCTTGGGGCCATGCAGACTCGTTGGTGCTATGCTGTTAATTTGGATAGGCTTATGGGAGCCATTTGGAGCTTGCGATGCAGTTGTGGCCGGTAGGTGTTGGGTAGCAGATGACAAATTACCTTGCTCAAGTGAGGACTTTGAGACCTGCATCTGTATGCCCTGTTCTGCAAAGACATCGTCGCGAAGTTTGATGAGCTTGTTGTACTCAGCAAGCAGCTGTTTCTCGCCAAATACTGGCCTATTGCTCTCAGCAACAGCAGTTGCGGCCATTGCGCAAATCGGCTCAGCGGTTTCCAACGTAAGTTTCTGCCACTATCCAAGGCTGCAGACACCTCCTGTACAGATCAGAGACCTGGTAGAGCAAACAATACCACAGCAAGTGTGTGGAGAGTCGCTTCCGGTGAAGTGTTGTGAGTGAGGAAAGGAGACCGAGGCCAAATTAAAGGCAGTCCGGCAACGCTAAGGACTTAGCGCGGTGCAAGATCTTCCACTGAAAGCTCTATTACCAGTGTTATCAAAATCATGGCTATTCCTCTGAACGACACCCTTTATTTTGTTTCGAGTCCCTATTGGCTCTTTGCACTCCCGAACGGTGATGGATAGTGTTTTGAGCTAGCATCGCAGAGCCTCAAGCCTTTACAACATGGCCTCAAAACCTTCCGGCGTTGACGCCCGCCCAATCTTCTTCTTCGACATCGACAACTGCCTCTATCCTCGCTCCACTCGGGTACAAGACCTTATGCAAGAGCTGATCGATGATTACTTCGTCCGCCACCTCGCCTTACCGCCTGAAGAAGCCGTCAATCTGCATCGCCGATATTACAAAGAGCACGGCCTTGCTATTACCGGCCTAGTCGAACATCATCAAGTCGATCCTGTAGCCTACAACCGTGAAGTCGATGATGCTCTGCCACTTGACAGCATTATAAAGCCGGATGCAAAGCTACGGCGACTACTGGTCGATATAGACAAGAGAAAGGTGAAGCTGTGGCTCTTCACGAATGCGCACGTTACTCACGGTAAACGCGTAGTAAGGCTGTTGGGCGTGGAAGATATGTTTGAAGGAATCACGTACTGCAACTATGAGCAATCACCGGTTGTAGCCAAGCCGCACGCCAGAATGTTCGATAAGGCGGAAGCAGAGGCAGGGGCAACCTCCAATGAAATGTGCTACTTTATCGATGACTCGCTTCTCAACTGCGGGCATGCAAAAGCGAGAGGCTGGACTGTTGTCCACAAAATAGAAATGGACGATCCGGATCCAGTCTCTCCAGCAGGGCAATACCAAATTCGTGACCTGGAAGAGCTGCGCAACATCTTTCCGCAATTCTTCGAGAAGAGTCCTGAAACAGACAAGAAGACTTCTCTATCGCAGCTATGAGAGATAGCTTTCTATTCTACAGCATTTCAGCTGAACGTTGCATATGATCAAAGTCATGATCTATTTTTCGTTCTGCTGCCGGATGTCCATTTCAGCGATGCATTTCAGTGCAGATAGAGCTCGCACCTATAGACAATAGAGAAAAGATGTCCATACTTGTCTGTCTTCTTACGCTCAATCCTCTGTAACGCTCTGCAACTTTGCAATACGCGCCCCGGGCATGACTATTGGCGCAAGTCGCTTCTCGCTGCTCATTCACTATGAACCCCTCCCAAGTCACCACAGATGGATCGAAGTACTGCTTATATTAAGGAAAATTGCGTGGTCTTACCATGGCCGAAGTAGGATCCGGGTCTTATCCTTATTGACTAACCAAAAGACCTACTACCACACACACCATGTATCACTTGTGGGTCTTGTTCCGCTTGACTGCCCTATTCATAGAAAAACAAGCTACACCCTTGCAATCTGAATCGTAACACTACGGATACAGCGCTGTTGTCTCCCAGGTCAGTCTTCGACAACACAGTGAAATGCTTCACACCTGATCCATCCCATCAACCACCAAAACGAACCATCGACTGCGCTGACTGCTACACCTACACCCTCCTCAACGAAATCATCCTCAGCCCCCGCGTCAGCAGATCTCAAACCTGGAGCTCAATTGACTCCAACTAACCCCACGTACACGGCACATGTCGTATCGCACTCGATCACAAGCCCGCTCTCCCAAACTCCACAAGACAAATTTCGCGAGTACTTGATTGCTGTATCTGCAGCTTTAGTCCCCCATATCTGCGAGCCGTCCAACAGCGGTGGTTTCACATATGTAACGCGAAACGAACGATTCATCGCTGACGTGCGGAGAGCGCCGGCTATTGGGAATGGGAACGTGACTGGTTTGTTCACGGAAACGAAGAAAGTCACGAATAAGCTTACGGCGGTTATCCTCTGGAACTTTTCCCCCCATCTAATCTCACCGCAATCAGCAGAGTCCCTAGTACTAATCTGAGCCCCAACATGCCGATGTGCACTTCTCAGGGACCTCACGGAGTGCATGCAGAATCAATCATGGCAGAAGATCGCTACGCTTTCTTCTATCAAATGCTCATCATCCCAGACATTTCGACCTACAAGGCCTGGTCCGGTCTGTACCCATCTGGGAGGTGGGTCGATGTCAGCCATCAGGGATGTACAGTGTCGCTTTTGGGATACAGTGCCGTGTCGGGGGGTTCTTTCAAGTTTATCTTTGTCGTTCAGGCAGCGGCTCAGATAGTTCAGGCTTGCGTGGTGATCAGGAATTTCCGTGGGGTGGGACTATGGATGTGGGCCATGGGCAGCTTTTTGTTAAGGTTGGTGGGCTGGAGGGAGGGTCTGCTGCGCCCACTTCGTAATGTTGCACATTAAGCATTGATGTTCTGTGTTACTTTACATGGTGTCCTGGCTCTTAATAGACGCAAGGGTGTAGCTGATTAGGGGGCCGGAAACAAATCAATATACTCTTTCGTGGACGCGCCTTTCTCCTCCAATATGCGGACCACTCCAGCATGCCCGTTCTCCCTTGCGTAATAACATGCCGTCCTTCCAGTCTTGTCATGTGCATCTAGATCAAGCGTGTGGTGTGTCAGTATTTGCTGCACAAGGTCTTCGTGTCCATTCATCGCTGCTGTGTGCAGTATTGTCTCGCCGAACATATTCTGGTGACTGGAATCAGCGCCATTTGCCAAGAGTAAGTCAATCACACCCTCGAAATCTCGCTTGACTAGAGATTTAGCGAAGAAAGGTATTATCCCTTTCCCATTCCCTCGCTTCTCGTCTTGCTGCATTAGAAGCCTTTTCTTATTTTGCTGCTCTAGAAGTATGAGTTCCATTTGATAATCCTGGAGAGCTTGGCTTTGGTCTGAATCTTGCTTTGTGATATTACTATGACCGATCTCTTTTTCAAAAGGCGTCCGGTCTCTCTCTGAATCTTGCTTTGTGATATTACTATGGCCGATCTCTTTTTCAAACGGCGTCCGGTCTCTCTGGAGAAGGCCTTCAAATACCAGAATTGAAGATTCGTAGTCTTGTTGAAGTGCAAGATCCATCGCGGTTGTCGATTGCGAAGTGAAGGATATTCGAAGACCTCGACCCGCCATATCTAGAGCCGTCTCGAAGTTCAGGTCAACGTCGTTGATGTTGGCTGTACGAGTCAGGAGCAGCTGGACCACATCTTTGCACCCTTTGCTGGCAGCCCAATGCAAGGCTGTACGGTGGTGCTGATCTTTAGTGTCCCCTTCGGCCCCGTGATCCAGAAAGAGCTGGACCATTGCTAGATCGCCTCTTAGTGCACCCCAGTGTAATGCTGTTGATCCATCTTCGAGCTTCGCTGCCACATTTGCCCCCCATTTCAGCAGTTCCGTCGCTGACATAACGTACTTGTGCGAGTTTGTAGCGTAATTTACCACACTGTTACAAGGATCCCGTCCCACTTCTACATCGGCGGAATCTAGGAATTTCCTGACTATCGGCGCACCGAAATACGCCTCATTGATTCCCCTAGATTCCGGTTCTATCATGAACCCAAGATTAGTCTGAGCACGCAAAACACGACCAGCGCGGTCTCCCATAGACGCGAAAAGCGCAGTGACGGCGCTTCGTCCCCCACAAGCTATCAAATGTAGCGGCGTCATCTTATTCCATGACTGTGCCTCAATATGCGAACCTCTCTCTAGTAATAGGTTCAATGCCGATTTGTCGCCTCTTAAAGCCGCGACATGGAGCGGTGTCATGAACTTCTTGTCTCTTGCGCCAACGTCTGCGTTCTTACTTAGCAGAGCTCTCATCAAGGTCTCTTTATCATTCGAGACTGCATAATGAAGTGCTGATTCTGCCCTCCGATCAGATTTTGACTTGATTGCAGCCCCATATTCTAGCAACAGCGAGAGCATAATTTCGTCATTCTCACGCGCAGCACACAGGAGGACTCTCCTCCAGATTTCCCCATTCATACTCGCTCCATGATGCAAGATAAGCCGAGCAACACTGCTATGACCACTGTTGACCGCAACCTCGAGCGGGCTGACGACCCCGCCTTTTGAAATATTTGTAGAAGCCCCATTGCGCACCAGATAGTCAACGACCTCTGATTGATTGTTCTTTGAAGCCAAATATAGGGCAGTAATTGCACCTCTGGGTTTCGATGTTTGGTTGACGTCCACACCATTTTCTAAGTGATTTTGAACCACATCAAGGAGTCCGGCTTCCGCGGCTTGAAAAAAGTCTATATCGCGTTTACGTTTCAGCGTTGGGAAGTGCCATTGAGTATCCGGGATTGTTGGATGAGAGCTTGCAACGTGCTTCTTTAATTGTTTTCTGTGCGCGAATCCTATTTTTTCGGCAGGACATCCTACAGCCGAACAGCGAAAAGGCCGTTCGTGCTGGTCGATATGTTCGTTACGACGTTCAGTGCTGGAAAAGCCTTCATAGAACGAATGACACCAGAGCTTTGTACATTTATACCATCTTGGTCCGTAGAACAAAGACAGACGTTCGCTGAGACGGCTTTCCATGTCCGCATTTGTGACGAGTTGCTCCAAAATAGACCGTCTTCGTTGAAGTTGAGTTTCGAGGTCTATATGGTTCTCGCTTGACTTTTTCTGGTCTGCCAAATATTGAAGGAGTGCGAGTCTTCGGTGAAGCTCCGATCCCTCCAGGCCCCGGAACCTTGCAACAATTGGATCGGGTACTGCTATATCTGATGACAGGTCGACTGGATGCTTTGACAAAAACACATTAGCACCTTCTGCTATTGCGCGGAGAGTCAATGCGTCATCCGCAGATTCTTCAGAAGCACCAGTGACTAGGTGATCTATCCAGTGCACCATCGCATAGTCTTCGAACCCATAATATCCCTTAAGTATAAAGGCCCGTATATCTTCGTCAGCCAGATCTGCGTCAAAGCAGTTGAGGCTAAGGTACCGCAGACAAAATTTTGCCATGTTCAGCTCCTGCGTCAATATTGAGATTCGGCTGGTTCCAATCATATAGCTACCTCGCTCGTTATTTCTCTCGTCAAAAGGTTGTGGTATGACATGAGATCAAGAAAACTTACATCTTCGCACTTCTATGAACAAGCTCTATCCCATCTCCAGAACGCGTTTCGACAAGTGAGCCGCAGAGGTCCCTGCTGGTTACTCGAAGCCGACGGTCGTCAAATTCGACAGATGCCGACCCAATGTCGATTGAGAACAGACCTTGAACCTCATGCCATTTCAATGGTCTTTTGGCACAGGCAATCCATGAAATTAGCTTTCGGGCGTCTTCCCGCTCCGATGCATTGGGATTATCGAATACGCGGTGCACAATACGCTCATAACTAGAAAGCCAAGCATAGTAGAATTAGCGAATGAGTCGTTGAAGGAAAATGATATATTCACTAACGCAGCTTCAAGGCCAGTAGGAAAGCTATCGGGTTCGATTTCCTTGTTCAGCCGTGCTCGAGATGTCTGACTGTACAGGTTTGCTAGGACCAATTTCGCATAGAGGAACAATCCTGCGTCAATCTTAGTATGGTTCGATCAATTCACTAGTCTTGTCTTTGATCATGGCTGGCTTACCTTCAGCCCGCTCGGCAACTTTTGCGGCAATGTCTGAAGCCGCAGCTGCCGGGATATCGAATTTCTCTTGTATCTGCACGGCCCAAATTTGCGAATATCTTTCAATGTCGTCCTGGTGGTCTTGGGTCTCCATTGATAAGACGGGTGCTTTGGCAAGCAGTTTCTCAAGTACACCAGTTCTTTGGCTAATGATGAGCAGACGGATTGCTCCTGGATTCTCCTTGTTGATCGCTGCTACCAAGGCGGTGAACCAAGCTGTAATTCTCTTTTCTTCTCCGACTTCACATTCGTCTAGACCGTCCAGGAGGAGGTATACATTCGAACAGCTTCTCAAAGACGTTTCAAGTAATTCTTTAAGTAGAGTCGGAGATTCCAAGGTGACTTCGCTACTTGAAGCGCACCTTTCGTGTACAAAGGAGAGTAAATTCTCATTTTGCAGGATTAGTTGCAGCAAAAGGCCTCGAAGAACTGCAGTGAACGAGTTCTTTTGAACGTCACTGTATTTACAGTAGAAGAACGCAACAGTCACCGAATCGAGCTTCTGCGCCTCTTCGATGATCAAGGACGTAAGTACTGTTTTACCTGTAGACCATTTGGGGTAGCGTTAGCGCAGGCTTTATGGCATAGATAAGAGACAAATTAATCTCACCGGCTCCGGGTATACCATTCAACCAGAGTAGCGGCACTTTGGTGGAAGACGGATTCATCCAGTCTTTCAAAGTCGCACAATCGAGAATCCACCTGCCGGTTCGCGGATATTCTTTGAGTATCTCTAACAAATACTCATGGTCGGTAAGACTGGTGGCAGCATGTATCTTTTCGGTAATGGCCAGAAAACGTCGATTTCTCTCCGCCTTCGCAATTTGGTCGAAGTTATTCTGCGCGACTAAGCGGGCCGCTTGAGATTGCTCGTACTCTTCTAAGCTTGCTTGGCTTTCTACCAAAACCTTGTGACGGCTGAGGCTGCTCAAAATGTACTGAAATTGAGTATGAAACGTCTTCCATGTTGCTTGAAACAGCTTCTTCCAAGCTGTAGTCAGATATTAGGACCAATTAGGTAGCAAGATCTAGATGGCAGGATGAACTGACTTCTGCATTTGAAAAAGTTCAACGCCCTTCGGTGGAATTCCAGAATGTCTCCATAGATTAATTCAAGAACTTTCCGCATGTATAGATTATTTCTAAACAACGATTCGTATTGTAGAAACTGGGGAATGTTCTCGCTTATTTGGTCATAGGCGTCAAGCAGGGTGTCCAAGGACTCGGCCCAGGTGCTAGCGATCTAAGGTTGAGTATTTCAACATAGGAACGTTAATTGGGGAGGACAAGCAGTTATACCTGGAGCAGGAATTTCACCGGTCCCTTCATCATATTTGGCGTCAGCTAGGATGGGGAATGAGAAGGTGATTCCGTACCCAGATGAAAGCCAGGAGTTCAGCAGCATTCAGAAATACTTCGACTATCTTTCCGTACTGTTCCATGGCTTCAACGAATGCCTGGATTCGTGCGAGGTTTCTCATGTTGCCTTCAGAGCCTTGACTTTCCTGGATGTCATGAATTACATCGTGAACGTCTTCAAGCCGTGAAAATCTGAATTGGTCTTTCTCAGCGGGCGTCAGGCGTTTCATGAATCTAGCAAGAGCTCGCTCAAAGCCACCTTCACCTGTTGAGCAAGCCATTATTGGAGGGTTTTGCGTATGCAAAGAGTAACTTCTCGTTTCGGTTATGCTCACTAGGAAAGCAACCGTCTTCGTTGCTATGTTGTAGGACGCTGCCTTGCCAATGCTGAGCATTGCCTTTAAGGGAATATGCGTTGTCGCCTTCCAGCCCCCAATGATCATGCCGCAGTTAGTCCAATCAGATCCTGTTCCGGTCACCAACAATGCACCGCTAGCAGGGATAAGATGCAGGGCGCTGGTAGGTCGCCTCTGGAATACACACCTTAAATAAGCGACATCGCGTACTGCAATGTATTCAAGTCATTGACTGATGATCCAACCGCGGCTGATAAATAGCACATATGATGAATAAGAGAGAGAAAGCGGGCTACAGTCAAGAATTGCCTGCTTAGACCGCGGACTCTAAGGAGAGAGCATGAAACGGGCCCTTGCGATTTCTTCCAACATTAGTAGCCATGGCAGAGCCACCCTCAGAGTCAGCTCGCAAAAGACTCCGCTCTACCAGGGACGAAGAGGATGACACTCGCCCCTCTGTACGGCCAAGACATGGCGATGCTGTAAAACTTCACCAGCAATCTACTTCAAAGCCGTAAGCGATGTCACCGGAGCCTTTTCCCAAGGCTTATGAGCTCCATTAGTATCAATAATAGAAACGCTCAGAGGGAATATAGGATTCGTGCAAGCCTCGACATTGAGTCAATACACCAATGCCCGACCAATCATGATGAACATTTTGTGGGTGGATGCGATGCTACTACTGATCAAGAGATATGTTTTGGAACGGTACACATGAGCCAGCTTAACCTCTCTATCACAAGACCTGTTGTGTAAGCTGATAACCAGATAGATATTTGATGCGAAAGCTGCTTCCCTGGGCGATTTCCCGCCAGACGAGAAAGAGTTTAGCAGTGTCTTGGCAAGCTCAAGCATCCTCCAACGCTTTCCCATTTCATCTTATAAGGAATACTTTGCATTACAGTCACAATCCAGACTCGACTTCGCGGTTCTAAATACTCCTACTACAAAGGCTTTGCAAGCTTTATCCGATCTAAGCTTGTTGCGCTTTGAAGCTATCCTTGTCCACGGAGATCTTAGCAAGCACAGCGAACAGTGGGAATCAACAAAGAAGGAAGCTGGAATTTCTGTCTCAATAAACATCTATGGACCTCGAGATACTGCGGCAGAAGTCGGAAGAAGACTTTCCAAAGCCAAAACCTATCTACAGCACCCGCGGCATCTGGACAGCCACATCGAGTATGACAATCCTCATTATTTTGCATTACCTGGCCGGCCGATGAGAAGTAGTCTTTCTTCCTCGGCAGTATTACTTCAAAAGAATATTGAGCAGCTTCGAATCGTTGACGTCGCTCAGGTCCTTGAAGATCCTGAGCATGACAAAGGCTTGCTACACCAAATTGCGGATTGTCATATTCGGACATCACTCCTCGAGTACGTCTCAAAAACCTTGTCTACTTCTTTAAAGAATATTAATGGGAGTGTGTTTTCGGCTAGACATCAGCAACGGGGTTTGCATTTTATAACGCAGAGGGAGCGCGAGAATGCCAACGACAGATTTTCATTATGGAAACTCCATCAAAGTCAACATCACCAATAGTATGTGTAAAATCCTGGTCTAATGGTGTGGCAGTTCTGAGACTACTAGCTTTCAACATGCCATTCTCGGGTCCCGAGTCACTGCAAAACCAGATCCTCCTCGCGGAGGCGTGCTGGCTGATGACATGGGCTTAGGGAAGACATTAACCATGATCTCGGCTATAGTCATGTCTATAACAGATGCAGAACACTTTGTGAAGTACCGCACAGAGCACAAAGGAATCAGTGGTATCAGCTTGAAGACGAAGTCAACCTTGGTAGTCGTACCTTCCCCTAGTAAGCCCTACAAACGCAGGATGTAGTGTTATCGTGGTTAACACCCACAGCGCTTCTTGATAATTGGTCTGAGGAAATAAAAGCGTATTGAATCCCTCGCCGCTCGTAGCTTGCAAGTTAATGCTGACCCAGTCGGCATAGACACGTCACTCGGGGCCTTCTAAAAGTCCACGTTTATCACGGTCCTCATAAAGAGGTCAATCTTAGGACAATTCTCAATTTCGATATAGTCCTGACGACCTACGCAACTATAGCGTCAGATATGTCACGAGACTCCAGTATTCTCCAACAATTGTTCTGGTTTCGAATCGTCCTCGACGAAGGTATGAATGACTGCCGCGCAATAATGTTGATCAAAACACTCATAAATACTCTAATAGCTCATGTGATCCGTCACCAATCTACAAAGCAATTTCGTGCTATCCATTCACTTAATGCTGAGAGACGCTGGTGCCTGACCGGAACACCTATTCAGAATAGACTGGAAGATATTGGGTCACTAATAATGTTCCTTCGTGTTACTCCATTCGACAGCAACACTATGTTCAGGAAGCACATATCTGATCCTTTGCTTACGGATCGTCAAAACGGTGACAGAAACCTGCGGCTGCTTCTAGGTTCATTGTGCTTACGCCGCACGCGTAGCCTGTTAAAGCTCCCAGATGCCAAGGACCAAATAATCCTTCTGAACTTATCAGAAGCTGAGAGATCCTCGTACGATGACATCATCGAAGAGTCGAGGAGGAGAATTGACGACTTCATCAGTAGCAAATCGATCACTAAAGCATACAACGGTATATTTCAGGCAATCTTGCGACTTCGTCTGCTTTGTAACCATGGCACCCTCAGCACTAAATCATATCCAGACTCAGGGATTCTAGATGAAATATCCGTCAGCTCACACGAAACCCCCCTCGGCATCCAAGAAGGAGGCAAAGCAATCTGTGCTTTCTGTTCACATGAGCTGACGGTCTCTGATATGCTAAACATCGGCGATTCTAACACTTCCAGAACGTCCGTCGAAATACTTTGCCTCGCCTGTCTATCCCAAAATGATGTACGATTGAGTAGCTATGAGCAGACAAGAGGCGATCAGTACACAACGAGTGCTAATCAAGCAAACTCAAATGACTACTTGCAATATCGGCATGCCGATGCGGCAGCATCGAGGTCTCCGCGTCCAGCGGACAATGGTTATTCTTCCAAGCTTTCTAGACTAGTCAAAAATATCGAACAGAACAAGGAAGGAAATAAAAGGTACACATGTATTCAGGTCACGATGCATCCTGTCTGACCGCTTGATCTCAGTATCGTCTTCTCCTGCTGGAAAACAACCTTAGATCTCCTGGAATCCATGCTCTCGACTCCAGGAATCAAACACGTCCGCATCGACGGCGACATACCTCCCAACGAACGACCTAGGATTATCAAGCAATTCCAAGAGGACGATGCAACGAGCTTGCTTTTGATGACAACAGGGACTGGTGCAGTGGGGTACGAAACAGACACATCGAGCCCGCTCAATTATGTCAGATCTAAGACTAGGTACAGGCTCAATCTGACCGCTGCCACGCGTGTTCATCTCGTTGAACCGCAGTGGAACCCCGCTATAGAAGCTCAGGCTATCGGCCGAGCTTTGAGGCTTGGACAAACACGATCGGTAACCATCATTCGATATGTTGTGCAGAATACTATCGAAGAAGTAAATATATGTTATCATGATAGAGAGAAGACAAATGACAATTTTTAGGCCATTCAATTCCGTCAAATCATGAAATTGCAACTTGCCGAATTGACGTTGGACAAAAAGGAAGGAAATGAAGAAACCACGTTGGCACGACTTAAGGTCAGCGTTCTGACGTCTTGTCCATGCTCCAGCATTGACAGGTATAGGATTTACGTTCACTTCTACACAAGTATTGAGCGTTTAGCTCCCTAGGAATTGACCTTTGAATAGACAGCTGGCGGATTCAAATAGTTCACGTGCCGAACAACAGTACTTTGGTTTAGAGAGATGCATAACATATTCCTGCCAGCGATCTGCCCCAAGGCGCTGTCAATAGCGCTGAATTCAATAATCTGCATTGTTTTAGAATTGGATATCTGAGCCCTTGCCCAAGCCGCCGTTTGCCGTTTGCCGTTTCCAAAGTCGTGCACCCGGGTGGACCTGTACATGTCTTTCCCAGCTCGAGCGCCACGCCGCATAGCGGACTGCCTCATAACGCTGACCGCTATAAAGTGCACAGCCTTACCGATAATGAATCATGGTGTCATAGAGTACCGCCACATTGGTCCGTTTGTCTACTAGATTCTATTATACGTAGTGATAGACGACGATTTGCTAACGAAGTACGTAGTGGGTTTTCCGTTGCTTTGTGTCACGTCGTTTGCCGGTATTGGCCTGATAGGGAGAATGCATTGTTGCATGGTATAACGGAGTGTAAAGAGCGCTGGAGAACTCCAATCATCAGCGGAAAGCGGATGCTGACAATTTCGTTCTTCAAAACGTGATCTGCGAAGGGTTGTTGAAAATCTCAGCTCTAGAGGACACGGCTATTGCCCGCGCTTCATATAATTGATCCGAAGTGGTCTTTTGCTGCAATTCCCACTGGGGTGCCGTCTATAGGGTTCTGTATTGGGCAACTACAATGCGAGAACCCTTATGTATTTATCGTTGTCGATAATGCATGTATTCAAGAATGGATGTCTTTAATTGATTCTGTCAGAACCAAAATCTGGCATTTTGTGGTCATTGCAGTGAACGTGTTTTGAACCTTCATTCCGGGTAAGTCATTCCAAGCAACGTAAGCCATTCACGCCGCCATCCAAGCTAGCCACTAAAGCTAGAAAACCTCTCAATTCCACAAGTTCCATCCTTCCGTGTGCCAGCCCTAAGCATCGGCGACGATCAAGTCTGCTGCCCGTTCTGCCGCAGCGTAGACACTGTTCTGAATTTTGGCGCCCGGAATCGTCGGCATTGTACTCGCATCCACGATCCTTAGATCATTGGCGCTATAGACAATTAATCGCTCATTGACGTCACCTTCGCTCTCTTTTGGTTGCATGGCACAAGTACATACTGGATGGTTGTTGAATTTGACAGAGGCTTTGACATAGTCCTTTGCAGCTGCTAGATCCTCAACATGATGGGCTGTGGGATCTGAAAAGCCAACCTCCAGTGCTACAATCATCAGATTCCCAAACCACTCGCCAAAATCGACGTTTTCTCGGCGAATCGCTTGTCGTAGCACCATGTCTCAACAATTCTAACACAATTGGCGGATCATGACGGGAAGAATGCTCCACTGCTTCCAGTGTGGACGTAGAATACCTTTGGCGTTAACAGCTGCACCTGCTGCGATAAGGAGTTATATAATCTGAAGGTCGCCGGCGCAACATGCTGCTCGACGAATATTACCGAACGTCCCGCCCTTGGCATTGAAATCTGCAGTCTTCGCAAGGAGAGCTAATACGATGGACGTGTGTCCCTTGAGGGAAGCTAGCCGGAGAGCGTGCCCAAAAATCCCACCTCGAGAATCGAACCGTGCACCAATTTTGATCATCTGTGGCACTAGTCGTCGAAGATCAAGGCAAGCTGCCAGGTACACCGGACCCCTAGGGTCTCCAAGCTGTTGATTTCTTGGGAAATCATGATCGATGTCTAAGCCGTAGTGGTCGGGATGGAACAAGGTAGTCCAAAAGTTGACTGTTGTGTCAAAGCTTAGAAATTCGGCAACAAGCTATTTGACAACTTCAGTCATTGCTTGCTTAGCGTGGATGAACCAATTTGCGCAAGCGTAAGCAAGTAGGTGGAGGTTTCGTTCGGGTTTGGTCTCCAGAAGCCCAGCGTCAGGTGTTTGGTGCTTAATTTCAGGTATGAATCCTAGCAAACTCAATGAAGCAAAAACAGCTTCTCAGGATCCTTTCGTTTGTCTCATAGCTTTCCATTCCGAAGCGGGACACCGCCTTGAGAATGCCCTAGGAGAATCTCCTTAGAAGCTGTAGTAGTAATGAAAGCAATAACGTAGTTGTCTGCTGTCGTACATCATCACCGAAAGTGAAATAGTAATAGGCGACGAAGTACGAATTCCTGGCTGAACAAAACAACTCTGTCTCTTCGGTAATTGTGGAGCTTTACCATGTTAGTGTAGCCTTCACACTTTCATTCACTTACCATAGTACAGTTTTCCTGCAGCCAGGAATTCCTTGAAGCCATACGAAAGATTTAGCATTATCTCGCCAATGTGTGTATCTAGCGCTTTGGACGAACCAGGAACCTGTTTGTGGTTCACGCTGTCGGCACGCGGCATTGTGAGTGGCTGCCACGTAATCTGATCTACTGATCCAGCGGATGATCTTTTACCTTTGATCCTCTAGAATGGCGAAGAGATATCAGTAATCGTCAGAGCTTGAGCGCATGTTATATGCGCACCATTCATCTGAGCCTCCATTGATGCTGCCAGGCCTCGAAAATCCGGTCTAACGTTTCGTTTCCCAATCTTTGTCTCTTGACCCGCAGAGTTGACGATGTCTCTGGCCGATGTCAACCCTGTAGAAGTTGGCTACTTAAGTCTACTCACAGATGTAGAATATTCACAGCCATTGCTGAATTAGTCATCAGGTCATTTGTCACGATCTCCTTCAGCTTTACGATAGTGCTCTCCTGAAACGGATATTGTAAAGTAGGGGCAGACTGCGTATTCCGGTCTGCACCATTCCTTCATGAATCTTATTTACCTTGCTCATCAAGCCGTCCAAACCGCCTCTGCACGCAGAAATTCTTCCGAATACTACCATGACGTTTTCTTCAAGACCATGTCTCTCAATCGTATTCTGTAATAGGTCCAAGATCTTGAGACGTGATTCTGTTGAATGAAATAGAGTCTGAACATCTTTCCGAGAGCGACGTGCTGATTGATGAAATTCGAGTAAAGACCGGTAGACTTCAAGAACAAAAGACAGAACGCCTACGCAAGACGCCGTGATGGAGAGAGGATCCGCCATGCTGTGTTCGCAAAACTTTCAGATCTTCTTATACAGAAATCAATGGGATCATCAGCAATGTGTGTAGCATCCAGTATTCTATAACGGTGGATATCATTCGACGGAGCTAGAGCAGTCAGCTGAGATGGCCAGCCTCACCCACGCCACTTTTGGTATATCTTGCAAATGCGCAGTGAGGACGACCCCTCGGACATAGATGGTAATTCCTGGAAGTAAACGTGCTTGTCGCCTTGCATTCGTGACCTACGCCGTGACTGTCTGAGAATGCCATCATGGAGGGTACTACGTTTGGCATCTAAGGACAGACACCGTCTAGGAATTACTAGCGATCAGAGGCACCAGAGAATAAGATTGGCTTGATCAACCGCAATTGGCTAGGAGACTGGTCCTGCCACTAAGGGCGCTAAGACATCCGAGCCTACCTTATCAACCTCTTTTTTGCGCTAGGACTAGCAAGCTGTCCATATATCGTCAGATTCTTGCTGATCGCGACTAGCCAATGACGCCAATGAAGACAATGGCATCACAGCGACATTGTAGTATTGCTCTGAGCAGGGTGCATTTACATGCCCGAGGCTTAAGACCATAGGACTACTCTAAAGGTGGGAAAAAATATATAGCGCACCTCGGTCAAACCATGGACACAAGCACAGCGGCGGAAGGGGGCACATACCATCCGCAGCCAGAGACAGAGGCACAGACCGAACCCGAAAGTCAAGATGCGGAAAGAGGAAGCGAGAGCCTACCGCAAGAAGAGCTGAAGTCTGGACGTCCAAGGAAGGCCGGAGCAATCAATAGACTAAGAGCGCACCTTACCGAAGAAATCTCGACTGCACATGCCGACATCCTACTGCTCATGTGTTGCCTGATCTCCGGCTTGGTCGACAGCACAATTTACGATGCGTACGGGACTTTTGTCAGTATGCAGACAGGTATACTTCCATCCTTCCTATGTCACGGGCTGCCGCTTATGGTTCCTAGGCAATACTATCTTCTTGGGCCTAGGCGGCGCGACAAGTTTCCAGCAACCTCCGAATCCCAAACCTTACGGCTGGGCTAAATCTCTCACTTCTATCGCTTGCTTCTGCCTTGGCTGCTACTTCTTCTCACACCTCTCGAGGTTCGCTGGACCTTTGCGTCGAAGTACCCTTATCGCCTCATTCCTTCTACAGGCGGTCTTTATCCTCGTATCGGCAGCCATTGTACAATCTGGTGTCGTTGATGGCCTCCTGAGTACAATACCAAGCGATGTAGTATGGCGGTCGGAAATACCAATTGCACTACTGAGCTTTCAGTCTTCTGGCCAAATCATAGGGAGCAGAACGTTGAATCTTGCAGAAATACCAAGCGTTGTTCTGACGTCTATGTTATGTGATCTGTCTTCAGATCCGAAACTTACAGCTCCGTTGAAGGAGAATATCAAAAGGAATAGGAGAGTGCTTGCTTTTATATGCATATTGGTTGGAGCTGTAGCTGGTGGATTCATATCGGAAGGGACTGGGAAAATACAGGTTGTGCTTTGGATTGCTGGTGGCATGAAGATACTGATAACATTCGCTTGGATGTTGTGGCCAGAGAGCAAATCCACTATCACATAATCAAGAATTGTATCTGCCTTCAAATCTATTACGGCATTTTCAATGTTCAATTGATGGATATCAAAGAATGATACTTGACTACAAAAAACAATCTGCCTCCCCCACATATGGTCCCATTAGTCCATAAATCCAGTATAATTTAGAGACGAGTGGATTCCTTAGTCTAATGCGTTGTAAACACCATTAGCGTGTGTAATTAGCGCAGCTGCATAAATCCGCCAACGTTTCTGAATCACTCTCTCCAGCAAGGCTACAACGCACTTGGTGTCGAGGCAGTCTCGGGGATAGTGTTGACGCATGTTGAACAGACATGACACAAACGAAACTAACATTACACAACAAAAGTCCGGTATTGAGTGAACATTGAAATTCCTCACATGGCAAGGGGTACCACTGCCAAAGCCGCAGCGAGGCCACCATTAGACCTCTCCATTCACTGTCACCTCTCTTGAGCCTTCCAGAAATCAACAATAGCAGTGTCAACGCCACACCACCTGATTCATCTTCTGGTGATCTCGACAACATTCCTGTACGCATGCTTTGGTGAGGCTGTACTACGCGCTGCCTGCTTTGAACCTCCCCTCGAACACGGACTACGCTTTACTTCCCACCTTGGCCTTCGCGGAGGCAGTTCATCATCTCACCATGCCTGCAAGTACGTTCTCGAACACTATGGCCACCCCTCATTCGCCCGCGCAGAGTTACACCTTCCGCGTGCCCTCTCCCCCACGAATCATCGTACCTCCTCCTGCTCTGAACGCAAATGGCATACCAGACCTCCACGTCGTTCAAGATTTGGGTTTCGACTTCGAGTCCAGCGGTTTTGCAAATACAGAGTTCCTCCAGACTGTCACCTACGGCAACTTCATATGCTCAAACAACATGCTGGAGTGGAAATACGAACAACGGAGGATGGCACAGCAGATCCTACCTTTCCTATTCCTTGGGCCTGTGTCAGCAGCGAGAGATCGCGCATTCTTGCAAAGAGAAGGTATCACCATGGTCCTGGCGGTACGCAATACTATGTCTGCCCATGCAAAGCTACTGGGAACCAAGGTAGCACAAGAGCTTGGGATCGAGGGAAAGATGATCGATGTGGCTGGAAACCAAGAGCTTATTGCGGCTTTCCCCAGGGCAATCGAAGCAATTAATATCCATCTCTCGACCATGTACCAGCGTGCGCAAGTCAGCGGCGCTGGATTCACAGCTTCCGCGCAAGGTCAATTGCCATCCACGCCAGGAAAGGTACTGGTCTTTTGTGAGAGCGGCAATGAGCGCTCTGCAACACTAGTAACTGCATACATCATGGCTATGTACTCCACGGGAATGGTCAAAGCACTCCAGATTGTCCAGGCCCAGCGCTTTGCCGTTGCATTCGACGATTCCTTAAGGAATCTACTTTCGACCTACGAGATCATATTGGCGGCGAAGAGGGACGTGGTTCAAGCGGATAACTCATTACATGCCTTCCGTGGGGCCAAAGGGAATGCGAGTTTGAGCACAGGTGGGAATGGTGGAGCTACAAAGGCTGCGAAGAGGACGCTTGATGATGCTTACGACGATGATATGGATATGGATGCGGATAGCTCGTATTTTGATGGCGGGAGATTCGAGAGGAGAGGGGGGTTTGCTCCTTTCCAGGATAGATCTGGTGCTTGAGCATTTGCATGATTGTGGTTTGAACATGATTTTTTATGATACCCTTGCATACTGGCTGAAGCTAAAGAGATCATTGATGGCTAAAGCATCTACTGCGCAAGCTCTCATGATGAGTGTCAACCGTCGAGGTGTAAATTTGCCCAATTTGGCTCAATCCTTGGAGCAAAGAAGATTACAAACTGTAAATTCCTCTGCTTACATTGTATTGATAGCCTGCGACTTAACTTCACCCTCAGCTAGCCTTGCGAGCTGTATAAGTCGTGATATCCGTAAGATCGAAAATATTTCGGGTATGATCGAGATCGCGTCCCAGACGCGATCTGCCATTTACATCACCACTTTAGCGTTAATCGTGCCGATTTTCTCCTGCAGGTACCACGATCTACAAACATTCTGGGGGAACGCGTTTGTGTAGATACACTGAGTTGCATTGCGTCGCTCTATACAATTCAGGTTTGTGGAAAAGCGCTCTCTCCGTCTTCAACTTTCTACGTCTCAATTTCAGCGTCAATGGTGGCAAACCTACTATCATAGCAAAACACCTTGATCCGTTGGATAATCGCAATTGGTCTCTCCCGGGATATTTTTCTCTCTCGAAGCAACGCCCCTCCTGCTCCAAAGCGACTCATACCTACCGAAGACTTTGCTGCCACCGTCAGCCTGGAGCGTTCTCGCGCCTCGATTCCCCTCTCCCCGCTGTTGTGATCATGTCCTCGACCCCAATGACTCCCGGATCCGTCGACGCGGCCTCTTCACCTGCATCCAGCCCCCCCTCCTCCCCACCCGAAGCAGACGACACCTACGACCCCAAAGTCGAGCGCATGCGCGCCGAAGAGGAACGCCTCCACAAAGAATCCAAACGCGAAGAGAAAGCGCGCCAAGAAGCCGACAAACAGAAGCTACAAAGCAATGGCGGGGATACAAGCTACATGAAAGACCTCGATTGGTTTCTGAACAGGAGTCAAGGCTTTTCGAGCACGGTCATGGATCAATTGAAGCAGGCGCTTGAGGCGAGGAAGGTGGGCATGAGCGCCCAGCCGAAATTGGTGAAGGGTGGGAAGATGAGGGATTACCAATTGGAGGGCCTAACGTGGTTGACTTGCTTGTATCAGATTGGGTTGAATGGGATTTTGGCGGATGAGATGGGGTTGGGGAAGACTGTGTGTAAACACGTTCTAATTTAGAAAGGGCAGCTTTGCTAATATCTGCACAGATCCAACTCATCTCATTCCTGGCGTTTCTTCGCGAGAACGGCACCAACGGACCTTTTCTGATACTAGGACCCCTGAGTACGGTCAACAACTGGGTCCGTGAGTTCGCTTTTTGGACGCCCGACATCCCTGTCGTAATGTATCACGGCTCACCTCAAGTACGAGGGCAGATACGGCGGCAGCAGCTCAAGGGCGACGCGAAAGGCGCCAAATTTCCTGTTGTATGCACCTCCTATGAGATTTGCATGAGGGACAAGAAGTACCTGGCTGCGTACCCTTGGAAGTTCATCGTGGTGGACGAAGGTCATCGGCTCAAGAACTTTAACTGCAAGCTTGTCAAGGAGCTGAAGCAGTACCCTTCAGAGAGCCGATTGATCTTGACAGGAACACCTCTACAGAACAACTTGACAGAGCTATGGTCTCTACTCAATTTTCTCCTTCCTGAAGCATTCTCGGACTTGGAGCACTTTGAGAGCATGTTTGACTTCTCCGATGTGCAGGACAAAGACGGACACAAGCAGTTCATGTCTAAAGAAAGGCAGCAGAGAACAGTTGCGTCTCTTCATGCTATCTTGAAACCATTCTTGCTACGTCGAGTCAAGAACGACGTCGAGCAGAATCTACCCAAGAAGCGTGAATACATCTTGTACGCGCCCTTAACATCCATGCAGAAGGAAATATATCGCAAGATCAAAGATAACGATATTCGATCTTACCTTGAGGAGAAAGCCGTGGAGAGGATTGGTGAGAAGCTTGAGGACTCGAGGGTCAGCGAGATGAAAGGCAAGAAGCGGAAAGCTGGCAGCGGTACATCAACCCCAAACAAGAGTGCAAAGTCTTCTCGCGGCTCGACACCAGCGAGTAGCATCCGGACCGGAAGAAATAAGCGCACGAATTACTTTGAGCTGAGTGACCGAGAGTACTTCAAGCAGCTTGAGCAGAGCAGCGAGAGCGAGGAGGTGGATGAAGAAGAACAAGAGGAGAAAGATCGAGCCAATACGTGGGCACAAGCGAGGAAAGAAGTCAACCAAAAGAAGCTTCAAAACCCCGTCATGCAACTCCGCCTCGCCTGCAACAGCCCCCACCACTTTTCCTGGCCATGGGCCCCCGACGCAGACCCGGACGAAAGCCTCGTCACCGAGTCCGGAAAAATGGTCATGCTCGACCGCCTGGTTCCCTACCTCTTCAAAAAGGGTCACAAAGTAATACTGTTCTCCCAATTCTCGAAACAGCTCGATATCCTCGAGGACTGGGCGACCATTCTGCGCGGCTGGCCGGTGTGCCGCATCGACGGCGCTGTCAAAGCCGAAGATAGACAGGAGCAGATCGAGGCTTTCAATACCAAAAAAGACCGTCAGCTCTTCCTCCTGAGTACTCGCGCTGGTGGTCTCGGCATCAATCTCACTTCTGCTGACACGGTCATCCTCTTCGACAGCGACTGGAACCCTCAACAAGATCTCCAAGCCCAAGACCGCGCCCACCGCATCGGTCAAACGCGCCCTGTTATCATTTACCGCCTTGCCACCAAAGGTACTATCGAGCAAACCCTCCTGGAGAAAGCAGACGGCAAGCGGCGTCTCGAGAAACTCGTTATTCAGAAAGACAAATTCAGAAGTATACTCGACCGCAAACCTAAGTCCAAAAGCGACGATGAGTATACAGAATTACAGCAGATTTTGGCTAATGAGGACTTCGAGAATTATGACCCTGGTGAGGGCGCAGATGTGCTTAGTGACGCTGATCTGAAGCTGTTGACGGACCGGAGTGCGAAGGCTTATGAGAGGGCGGAGAAGGGCGAGGGGAGTGGGGATAAGTTTAGGACTATTGAGACGAAGGCGGATGGGCAGGATATTCTAGGCAACCTGTCCAAGTAGCAGTGAGTATAGAATAGTTACAGCACAGCGCTGGCGAGGCGTAAAAGATTAAGCGAATGTCATGCAAGGACTGCCGGTGTTTGTGGATGCGCACGTATTGTTGTTCTTCCCACTCTTCATCCTCACGCTTCTTTACTTCTCCACTGCAAAACCATGGCAGCCTCCACTCTCACCGCCCATTCTCTCTTGCGCAATAAACCTCGCCTCATCGTCCTGCAACAGCTGCAAACAGATTATTTCTCCTCACGCTCGAAACCGTCCCACTCCCAGCCCTTGTCTCAGCGGACTGGACCAGAACCAATGAAGCCTGCCTCGCCTGTAATCGACAAAAATTCTGGAACGGAAGATCCATACAATTACGTGGAGCTCGAAGCGACATTAGAAGCCGCACGAGGAGAGTGTAGAAAGACGAGCATGGCTAGATCAAGTGCGGGGCTGTTGGCGAGAAATACTCCACGCTATATTGGTTGCAACTTTTACGTCCACGATATTCAATGGATGTGTGCGCGTTGAATGTAAGCTCAGGGAGAGTACTCTCATGGACGCCGGGGTCGAATCGGAGGCAGATTAGTCAAATACTGCCGTGTTGGGCAGCCATTCTCATCAATCGAAGAAGAGCCTTTGATAACCTAAGACAAGAGGAGCTGAAAGGAAGAAAGGAGCGGGATCGTTGTGGGGACGAAATCGCAGCCTTGCAAGTTCCCGCGTTGCAGGCTCGGCGACGGATCAGGCAAGGCCAAAAAGCGGCATCAACCTGGGCACATCAACAAGGCTGTGAAAGGACACCAATAGCAGTCTGAAATGGCAGGCTGATCTTTTGTACCTTGCATTATCAGCGGTTTATCCCGCTATCGATCAGATTTTGTTGATATAAAATGATTTCTGTAGACATCCTGCCAAATATTGTGACCAATCACGATCTGACATGGTAAAGGGAAGAAATGGCACCTTTTTCAGATTTCTAGATATTTGCCACTCGTTACGTAGGGTACCGTATGCCAGACTCTAGCTCGAAACTCAATACAATACTAATTCCCGTCGGAAGTCATGGAATTTCCAGCGTAGACCCCGAGCGGGGCAAAGGCAATCGATGGACCCTCTTTACCCTCTAACTACCCCCAGAATATGCCCACGTTAGACAACTCATCACCGCTATTTCTCATGCACGATGGCGGAAGAATTCACTGAACAAGCCAATCACCATCCTACTCGCAAACACCTCGTGTAGCTCATGACGTCCTCCCCATTTCCCACGTATTCAAAACAAATCGAAAGAACAGGTGACGAGGGAGATCTCGATTGCCTCATTGTCCACCCTCCGTCAGCATCAGCACACTACTTTCAACCGTGGTACCATGAGATAAGTAAGGTAGTTCTAATACAAGCTTTGTACGTACCAAGCCGGTCCAGCCACCTCTCGGCATTCCTTCCCGCCCTCGAGACCCTCTTGATTTCTCTCCCTCTCGAAATAATCTCGCCCTGACAACATGGCCGAAACAGCTCTTGCCCTGGGCCTCTCGGGTACGCCGCACTTGCAGAGTATACACAAAAGCATCAAATCCACACTTAATTAAACGACCTCTTGTCATTACTACCTTATCTCTCCTTCCCCGTCTCCCACCAGTTACCCCCACTTCGCACATCTAACGATTCAGAATGGCGGAATTTGCTGAATTAGCCATGGAAGGTATCCCCGTCGTCGCCGATCACTACGACAAAGTCACCGATCCTCTCAGAGAGAAGACAAAACAGGGTTATCAAAAGGTCAAAAAGATGCAAGAGCGACGACGTAACGGGGGCGGCTATGAATCCGAGACCGAGACCGACTACGAAGAATACGATCGATACGGACCACCGCAGCGAAGCCAGACGGCGCCCAGGAGAAGATCAAGAGATGACTACGATGATCGCCGTCGGTCGAAACGTGGCGATGTGGTCGAGGAGCGATATGCATACAGCAAGAGCAATGGACGTGCAAAGAGTGTGGGCAAAGATGATCGGCATGGTGGGCGTGATAGTCAACGGAAAAGTCGGCTCTAGCTCTCCACTACCATCCCACAAAACACTGACAAACCCTTCAGGCTCCCGCCGCGACTACTCCGACTCCGAATCCTCCCTCTCCCCACCCCGTCGCGAACGTCGCAAATCACTCGGCGAAAAGGCCCTCGTGGCTCTAGGTCTGACCGGTGCCGGAGCCGGCGCAGAGAAAGAGCGGCGACGTGAGCGACACCGCTCGCGCTCTCGAGGCGGCCGCAACCGCACCCCATCGAGCGACAGCGAAGGCTACTACATGCGCAGATCTGGTCGGAACGGAGACCGCCAGAAAGCGGCAGCGGCAGGAGCAGCAGGGGGGGCATATGCTGCTGCATACAACGACGACCGTACGCCTAATCGCTACAAGCCAGCCGCCTATATCCAGAACGGAGATCGTGATGGTGGAGGGAGGGAGCGAGGCGGTGGTGGGTCACAAGTCGCTCGTCGCAACAACCGCAGTGAAGTTGGTCAGAGCAAGAGCAATGGCGGCGGCAAGAAAGACAACAGCTCCTCCGAATCCTCCTCCGACGTCTGTTCTTCTTCGGAAGACGAGCGCCGCACCAAGAAGATGAAAGGAAAGGAGTACCTCACCGCTGGGCTCGCTGCCGTTGCTACCATCCACGCCGCGCACAACGTCTATGCGTCTATGGAGGCGAGAGATAAGCGACACTTGGACGTTTTGAAGGGAGAAATCTCGCCTGAAGAGGCGAAGAAGAAGAAGAACAAGGCAAGGTTGCAGGATGCGGCTGCGATTGGCATTGCAGCGTTGGGTATCAAGGGAGCGTATAGTGAGTGGCAGGAGGTACAGGAGCATCGGTCGGAGTTGGCGGAGCTGAATGAGGAGAGAAAGAAGAGGCATGAGAAGAGGGTGAAGAAGCAGCAGAAGCTGAAGGGTGGAGGGGGTGGCGGAGGGGGTGGCGGAGGGGGCGGAGGCGATTCGAATTACGGCCGAAGTAGATCTGAGGGTGGAGGGGGGAACAGGAGAAGAGATGACAGCTATTAAGGCATGCTTACACTGTGGGTGGAAAGGAAAGTTGGCGGAATACATACGACTGGCTGCCATACAGTTGGGGCCAAAGGACACAGTCAGCAACCTCCACGAACTACTACGATTACGACAAACGATGAACGACCTTTCTCAACTGGCCCTCAACGCCCGAGTATCTCGAACTCAACATTCCTCAGCACTCTCTACGACCTACATGAAAGACGAATTTACGAATCTCTTACTGCATCATCTCAGCATCATTACCGGCGGCTTCCCATCTCAAATCCATCTTCTAGACCGACACGACAAGACAAACAAGACAAGACTTGGTGTGGATTGCATAGCGAACCTGTTTCTAAGCGAGTCGATTCTCATCATGGCCTGATTGATGATTCAAATGAGACGAGATGTTCCTAGGCATGTCTGCATCCTTGCACGTTGTTACTTCAATTAGCCGTTCATAGACTGAATGGAACAGACTGAAATAGTCACCGGCCACATGAGCACAATGCATTGTTTTCGAGAGTAGACAATCATATTTCTCAATAAAATTGACTCCTTCCGACCTGGCTCGGGATATAGCTCACGATACCCTCGATACCCTCCCTCTAGCCTCCACATCCCAAAAAAAAATTCCATCTATCAACCGCCAATCCCGCACAAGACTGGACCTCAGTAGCACAAGCTCGTATCAAAGCCATAATCTACGATCCGTGAGTGACATATCTCGACTACTGCTAGCGCCCCCAATTTTAATTTTTATTTGGGCTCGGCAATAGGATCGGCCGGCTTTGTAATTGTCTTTGTAAATACACTATACGGTTTAGGATGGCAGTGGTAGGGAGGGTAGAAGAAGTGAGGAAAGAGAAGTGTTGGGGTTGGCGCTGTTGACTGATAATCGGGTGCTCTAGCTAGCTACGGTAGTGTAGGCTAAGTGTATAATAGAAAAATTGGGGTGGGTTGCTTTTGATACTGATAGTGGTTCTTCGTTCGGCGTGATTATATGGGTTTTGGGAGCGGGAGGGTGGTTAGTGCGTGGAGGATATGTTGGTAGGTAAGGTGGTATAGAGTGCTCTCTTGTTATGGAGGGGTTGAAGGATTTCAGTTTGGGGATACTTTGGGGGATTGCAGTAGCGATTGCTGTTTTATTCTTCTGGTACAGGAGGATCCTACTATAGGAATGATAGCTAGTGCCATAGATCCGAGGAGGATATTCCCCAACTTATACCAGGTGTAGCTAGCAAATAGCTCTGGTGATATTAGTGGTAGGGAAGCTCTCACTACGGTATCGATCTCAAAAAATATTTTGGAGATGTGGTGCGAGTTCGAGGGGGATTGTCCATTAGAATGGGTTACCTACTATCATATTTCCTAGACTAACAAAAAAAGGTCCCTAGGATAGGTATACATAATCCAGTGAAGATGTTTTTGGATGGTCCAACCAAAGAGAGTACAGTAGATTGTAAAACCACCGAGGCTGGCGCTAAATGGATGGCCCGCGCACCAAATTTAGGCGGCGCAACTACTAACGTTAAATAAAATAGAATAAATACGTATATATACTATAGATCTGGCTTAAATAGTTAAAATTAAAATTATTTAAATATTATAGATTATACCCTATTATTTACTCTCTTTATTATTACTTTTAGTTTTATTATTATTATAATCGCCGTTACTCTAGCTCTAATTCGTACTTTTATTTAATATAAATTCGAGTTAGGGTATAGTAATAATAATATTACTACTAGCTTTTATAATATTAACCTTAATACTTTATAAAGAATAAAAAGAATATAAAGACTTTATAATACTATTTTTATATTAAATAAAATCGTAGGAGGGTATTTTATAATAATTAACGAGTTTTTAAAATATAAATTTCTAGGCTATTTTAAAGAGTAGCCGATAATATATTTAAATAAAATAATATAATTCCTATTAAACGAGTATAACGTTATTATTAATAAAGTTACTATTTAGAGGTACCTATACTAGTTAGATTAATTTAAGAAAATTTAATATAAAATTATTAAAGAATATAATTAAATATTAAGGAATATTTAATTTGTAAAATTAAGGCGGTAGCGAGTTAATTAATTAATTTTCCTAGATATCTTAAGAGTATTATTTATAAATATATTAATATATTTTAAATTTTTATCTCGTCGATATAATTAACTTTAATATTTATAGATAATAAAAAGTATAGATAAATACCTATTAAAATCATATCGTTAATCGTCTAGTCTCTATATAGAGGTAGGAGGTAAAGTCTTTTATTTATATATATTATTAATAATTACCTCGACTAGGTTATTTATTAAAAATTAATAACGACGACGATATTTAATAATTTTATTAAATATAATATTCTTCTTTTTTACGACTATTTCGAGAATAATAACACTCTTTTAATACTAGTCTACGATAATATTAATATATATTATAATATAGTCTTAAAGAGACTATATATTAACGCCGAAATACTACTCGATTATCTTTCTCTTTATTTACCCGACTTTAACTCTACTAAAATATAATTTATAATTTTAAAGAGCTAGATAAAACGATACTTTAATATTATTTAAATATATATAAACGAGAGGTATTTTAACTACTTCCTAGACTTTATAATAAAATTATAAATTAGTTATAACGACCTCGGTAATTTATTTCGTTAGTTAGGTATTAATTATAAAGGTAAAAAAGAAATTTTAAAAGAAGAAGAAAATTTAATCGATAATATAAATAATAATTTAGAGTAAGAAAAAGGTATATATATATAGATTTATAGATAATTTATAGAATAAATATAAAATACTAGTTTTTTTATCCTATTATAATTTAATTATTAAAATTAATATCTAGTTTATTTAATTTATCTAGATTATAATTCCCTCTATAACTACTACTCTAACCCTTAAGAAAATTATTCTTTAATTTAATTTAATTAATTATACGACCTTTAATTATAGGTCTAGGCCGTAAAGTATTTAATATATAAATAATTAAAGCCAGCGAATCTTTTATAGAAACATTCGAGAGATATTTAAATTCTTTAGTACTTTTACCCTTATTTTCCTTTATTTTACAATTAAATTAGTTTATAAATCGAGTAAAAGAATATTTTATTCTAGGTATAATCTCTAGTTTTTTTTATTTATATTCGAATATATTATTTTTTTATTTCTAAATGTTTTTTATAATATAGCCCTTATTTAAAAACTTATTCTTCGCGTTCTTTAAATTATCTTTTTTACGGGGGTATAATAAAGGTTTAATTTATTTAATATATTCTACTATATCGCCGTTAACCGGGTTATTACCGCGGAGAGACGGAGAAATAATAAAACCGCGTATAATAAAATAAAAGGGCTAGCGATAAAATAACGACTCTCTTCGCTTTAAAGTTTTTCTAATATATAACTTAACTTTTAATTAAAAGGTTCGAATAATTAATAAAAAGAAAGAAGTTATAACTTAAATAAATAATAATATATATATATAAATAATAAATAGCGGGCCCTAACCTAAATTATAATTTACTAGCGGCGGTATACTAAAGGATATAATTTTATTTTTCTATTATTATTTCTTTCTTCTTTTATTTTTAATTTTTATTTTCTCCTACTTCTTTTTTATAGTCGCCGGTGGTTTTTCTTTATTTAATTATTTTAAAATATCTATTTTAATACTACTTTATTGAAGTATAATATCGTTAATATTTAAATAATAATATATTTCTTTTTTATTAACTTAATAGTACTTTTTATTATTATAATATATATATTTATAATACTTCTAGTATTCTAGGATCTCTTTAATTAAAATTACTTTAAAATCCGCTATATTCGATTCCTCTAAAATAGTAAATTAATAAATTATAGGATTATTCCGATTCTCTACTCTAGAAGTAAAATTATTAGCGCTAATACCGGTATTAAAACTAATAATAAAAAGGGCGGTAACGATTAATAATAAAAAAAGAGTAGTAGCGAGTACTTCCTCTATAAAAGTAGGAGTTTAATATAAAAGTAATTCTACTTCTAATTTATTTTTATTATTTTTAAAAAAGTAATTTAATTAGTTTTTAATAACCCTCTAATTACTAGTATTATTTATAAACTATAAATATTATCTCGTTAATACTAGTTTATTATAGAATAAAGTCGCCGTTATAAAAACCCGGTAAATAGGGAGCCTATATTTAAAAGTATATTTATTAACTTTCTTTTAATAGTCTTTAAGAACTCGCCTTAATAAGAATAATTTTAAACTATTAATATTATAACTCTTTAACTCGTTATATAGAATAATTACCTTCTTTATCTAATATAATAAGATACGTATTTAATAAGATATCGTTATAAGTTTATTTTTAATACCTTTAATAGTAATTTAAATAATAGTAGTAATTTTAATAGTAATTAATTTAATTATTTTAATAACTACCGCCTTATAAACCTTATACGCCTTAGCGGTCTTAATAATAATAAATTTAACTCGCCTAACTTTAGTAGTAATTACTTCTTATTTAGAATTCTTATTTTTATCTTTATCTTTATTTTTATTTTTATTTTTTTTATTAAATAATCTCGCTCTATAAAAAGAGGACCTAAATAGTCTTATAAAAATAAAAATACTTTTAACCCGCGTCTTTATAAACTCGCCGAAACTCTTTCGAGTTATAAAAGATTTAAAATAAAAAATAGAAGGTCCTATATTTAATTTTAATTAAGATAAAGATAATAATAAAGATCCTAGACTAAACTAGGAGTTATTTAATTATTTATTAAAATTAAATAAAACTCGGTACCTAGGAATTTAACTACTCTCGAGACCGACTATTAATTTTAAACATATTAATATTTTAATAAGAGCTAAATTAACGATCTTTAAATAATTTAAAATTTATTGTAAAACGACGTCGGTAAATCGAAAACCGGCTTTAGCGGCTCGGGGTTATTAAATAAATTACCTCGGGTACCTAAAATAAACTCGGGGCGCCCGAATAATTTTAAATATTTATTAAATACCCGCCGAGTATCTTTTAAATATTAAATTACTCGACGAGCGCTCGACGGGCGCCTGAGGTTATTATAAAATATATATCGGGCTCTTAATAAATATAATTTAAATTTAAAACTTTAGAGGTTTTAACTTTAGAAAATTATATAATTTATTACCTAAAATTTTAATATTCTATAATTATCTTTATCGACGATAACGACCCCCTAGAACTAACTTTAACGCTAGTAAATTTTAATCCCCGGAATCGATCGATTTAAGCGAAATCCTCGCGGGGGTAATACGTAGGTTATATATTAAAATATACACTAGGCTATATATTAGAGTATACGCTAGGGGTTTAGAGGTACGATAGTAATAATTATAGAAATACAATAACGATAGGACTATAGAATACGCTATAATTATAAATAGAATACACTATAACTATAAATAGAATAGGGTTATAACTATGAATAAAATAAAATTATAACTATAAATAGAGGTTATAAACGGGGGTTTAAAGTTAATAGTATACTCTTAATTTAATACCCGTTAATAGTAGTTTTAGATTTACTCGGTATATACCCGAGTAATTTTAGGCCCTTTAATTATATACTTCGGGCGCGAATTAAGTTAGTAAATAAATATTATATTTAAGGCTCCTAAGGCGCCCGTCGAGCGCTTTAAACTATAATCGAGTTACTTTTCGTTTTACCGACGGAGACTAGGATAACTTTACCTACTAAATAAATAAAGGAGTTATAATAATAACGTTATCAATAATAATACCTCTTAATAATATAGACGAGTATCGTTTCCTAGGAGGAGATTTTTTTAGCGATAACTTTTTACTCCCTCTATTTCTTAACTATTTAATAAGTATTTTAAAAGTAGCGATAATAACTATATTTTTATAAAAATAAAGAAAGTTATTACAATTTTAGCGCGGGATTAATTAAACCCGCGATAAGAGTAATTATAATTATAATCATAGTACTAGCCGAGTAATTATTTATAGTAGTTCTTAGTAATTATATTATTATAAAAGATAATAAAAGTCTTAATACGATTTCCTTCTACTATATAAATAATATATTTTTAAATAGATAGAAGCTTCGTATTTAACTTCCTTTACAACTTTTAATTATAAATTCTAAATATAAATATTTATTAAATTATTAATTAAGTTTATTAAATTTATCTAGTTATATTTATTTATAAATATAAAGTTTATTATTTATTAATTCTTAATACTCCTCTTTAAAAGAACTAATCTAGGTCTTATCGATATTATATTCAAATATTAAATAGAGAGTTTTAATATTTTAAATACTTTTAAAATAAATACTTTAGGATTATAAAAGTAATATTATAGAAGACGGAGATAATATTAAAGTCGTCCGCCTAGACTAGTACTATAAAGAGCGCGAGAAGTTTAATAATTAATTAATTTAATTTTAATTATTCTTCGCCTTTAATAAAAAGATAATACTAGTTAATAAATAAATAACTTTTATTATTATTTATATAAGAGGCGATATATAGAAATAAGTTAAACTATTTTTAAAATATTATATAGAAATATTAAACGACTCCGATAATTTAGATATAAAATTATAAATAGAGAACTTCTCTCGCTTCTAAATTAAGATTCGTCGTATATTTAGACTTTCTAATAAAAGTAATATAATAGTTTATATTATTTAATATTTAATATAGCGGAAATAGCGGTAAATTTTAAAAACTCCTACTAAAACCTAAGTTACCGCCTACGCGGATAGGGTTAGTAGTATCCTATCAATAACTTTTACTAAGAAAAGTTATTAATAGGATACTACTAGTAGTTTTAATTTACGAATAAAACTACTAGCGTCCTATTAATAAATTTAATAATTTAAGGGTCCGAGGAGATAACTTTTAATAAATTTAATAAATCGGGGGTTTAGGTAGTATCCTATTAATAACTCTAAATTAATTTTAATAAAATTAATAACTTTAATAACTTATATATATTATTAATATATTAATAGTAGCTAGCCCTATTATAGAGCTAAAATAAATAAAGTTCTATAATCGTCGCTATTAACGATAGCGACCTCTAGTGATAATTATTAACGCTAGCGACCTACCGGGCCCGGAATAATAAGTTTTAATTAAAATTCTCGCGGGGGCGTTATGTAAATATATCCGAGAAAAACACGTATATATATTCTATATTATAGCGCATATCTTTGTATATACCTTTATATATACTATTCCGTATACTATTCCGTATACTATTCTATATACTATAACTACGTATACTATTATTACGTATACTATTATTACGTATACTATTATTACGTATACTATTACGTATATAATTACGTATATAATTACGTATATATTTATATATATTATAACTTATATTATAGCCTATACTATAGTATATATTATAGTATATACTATTAAGTATATAATAGGGGCTTTCGTCCGTTATTTAAATTATTAATAATTTATCGAGTTACTAAACTTATTAATAGTAAATACTATCTATTAATAGGACCTTACCCGGACCCTCGACTTACTAATCCTACCGAACCTCGGGTCGGTATTTAATATAGAGTTTTAATATAAACCGGTAGACGGTTTTCTAATAAAACTAATAGTATTTAGAGTATACTAATATTTATTTTTAAAATTTACCGATGAATTAATATCCGATTATTCGGTACAATTTTAGCGCTATTTAATATTAACGGATAAAAACGATACTACTTTTATAATAATATATTAATAAGAATTTAAGAATAATATTAAAGATAAATTTATACCAGTAAAAGTTAGTATTAAAGACCTCGATATATTTATAGAATAAATAATTAAGATCGATAATAAACTATACGAATATATAATAAAGAAATATTATAGCGGAGGAATTAACGGATAAAAACGTTTAAGAGTTTATAATAACGAATATAATTTAATTAATTATTACCGCCGCGAGAGATTTAACCTATGAATTTATATATTAATAAAACTCGATTTCATTAAGAAAGAATCTATAAAAGAATTCTAGAAAAGAGGTAAATAATAATATAAAGGAAAGAAAATAATAAATTATTATAATTATAATAAACCGGGCTATATCGCGAGGAACTATTATCTAAAGAATATAATAAATCGATAATAATTAAATATATTTAAAAAGGAGATACTAGATAATATAACCGGATCCCCTAAAAATCTAGTATAAGATAATACTCGATTTAATAATTTATTAAAGAAGTAGAGGAGTATTAAAAAAGAGATTATTTAAAGAATTCGAGAATTTGAAAAATTAGATAATATTAATAATAAAACTCTAGAGGAGGATTTAAAGGAAGGATAAAAATAAGAATAAAATATATTAAATTCTAAAGAATAATTTTAATATAATAAACTAACTCGACCTAGTTTATTATATTAAAAGAAAAACCCGAGGATAAGAAGAAAGAAAAAAGATAACTCTTTAAAATTAATTATATTTATAACGAGTATTACCTAAGATATAGGGAGATATATTAATTAATATATAGAAACGAATATTATAAATATTATTACGACGATTTAGGAGAGCGGAAGTATATTATAAAACTAAGATATAATTATAATTAATAGAATAACTATATAAAAGATAATTATCCGTAGTATTTAATTAAGAAAAGGGAAAACTAAGTTTTCCTAGGTTATAATAAAAACTAATAATTATAATTACGAAATTAAATAGAATATAGTAAAGAAAGAAAATACTATAATTAAAATAAATAATATTATTATTTAATCGAAGAATATAAAAGATACTTCGAATCTAAAGAGTACTACGGATTTCTATTTTCGTTAGGAAAAGACTAATCCCTTATATTAAGGGGAAATATAAAGAATTTAATATATTAATTTTAGAATAATATCTATACTTAGTTTAATACGGTATATATATATAAATACTAGTAAAAGTTAAACCGATATAGAGTCGTTATAATAATAGATTTAGGAGCGACTAGTAATTTTATATCTCGAATAATAATTTAAATAATTAACCTACTAATTTAAAAAAAGAAAGAATAATATAAACTTTAATTAATCGACGGGTTAAAGTTATTAATAGAAAGAGTAAATAAAGAGATATTTTCGCTACTAGTAATTATTTAATATTACTATAAGGAAATTACCTTCGATATAATAAAAATAACTATTTATTATATTAATCTAGGGATACCTTAATTAGAGAAATATAATTTAATAATTAATTAGAAGAGAGGAGTATTTATATTTCCGTATATTAAAGACGTTATTAATATAATATTTATATACTTATAAAGAATAGTTATAAATAAGAAAACGAACCGTAACCCGGTTAAAATTAATAGTATTTTATCTTCGAAGAAAGATAATCTTATATAAAGATCCGACTCGATATATACTAATTAAAGAAGTTAGTAGAGCGAATAAATTAGAGTTTTTAAAGGAAAAAACGAACCTCTTAATATTCCTAAAGAATATTAATAATAAAAGTACCTCTTTTAAAAAGAGATAATTATAAAAGTATTATTTAAATATTAGTTTTAGGATTATAAAATCGAATTCGAGTTAAATAAATAACCGATATTTAGACCTATTTATATTTTATTAGAAAAAGAACTCGGAGTACTTCGCGGGTATATTAACGAGAATTTTAAAAAAGAATTTATTCGAGAATCTAAATTATTAATAAATTATTTAATCCTCTTTACGGTAAAAAAGAATAGAAGTTTACGACTATATATAAACTACCGAAAATTAAATAATATTATAGTAAAGAATCGGTACTCTTTATTAAATATTAATAAATTATAGGATCGGTTTATAATAATAAAAATCTTTATATAACTAAACCTTCGAGGCGCGTATAACCTAATCTAAATAAAAAAAGGCGAGGAATAGAAGATTACTATCTTTAGAACTAGATATAGTTATTACGAATATTTAATAATACCCTTCGGATTTACTAACGTACTAGTAACCTACTAAATACTAATTAATAATATTATACGAGTATATTTAGATATAACGATAATTATATACCTCGATAATATTTTAATCTACTTTATTAATAAAGAAGAATATATTTAATATATATAAGATATCCTAACCTATTTATTACTAACTAGACTTCTCTTTAAATTAAAGAAATACGAGTTTTATAAGAAATTAATTAAATTCCTTAAATTTATAATTAATACTAAAGGTATTTATATAAGCCCTAAGAAAATCAAGAGTATTAGAGAATAACCTATACTATATAATATTAAGACGGTATAAAGTTTCTTAGACTTTACGAACTTTAATAAAAGATTTATTAAAGATTACTCTAAAAAGACCTTATTATTAATAAATATTATAAAGAAAGATATTACTTTCTAATAAAGAAAAGAGTAATAACGATTTTTTAAAATATTTAAGGAGGCCTATAAAAAGCCGCCGGTATTATATTCTTTTAAAGATAATAAACTAGTTTAAATTAAAACCGAATTATTAAACCTCGTAATAAGAGTTTATATACTTTAATAAAGAGATAATAAATAATACCCTATTATATATTACTCACGAAAAATATTATTAATAGAATAGAACTATAATATTTATAATAAAGAATTACTAGTAGTAGTATTAGCGCTAGAATAATAAAGAATATATATTAAAAGTTATTTAAAAGTTATTATCTTTATAGACTATAAGAATCTTCTTAACTTTACGATAATAAAATAGTTAAATCGAAAATAAATTAAATAATCGGAATTATTAAAATAATATAAATTCAAGATCTTTTATACCCTAGGAAAGAATAATAATTGTACCGATATATTTAATAAACGAGAAGACTATATAGAGGGTAGGGACGTAGTAATATAACTAGTCTTTACTTAATAATAAAATAGATCGCTAGTCCTAGTATAATAACTAGTATCGATATTATATATCTCGGTTCCCGAAATTATTAATAGTATCCGAAATAATTATAAAAACGATACCTTAGCTAAAATACTAAGAAGTTAATAACTAGAAATTAAACTATTAAAATATAATAAAAGAATTTATCTTCCTAAGGGCTATCTTAAGGAAGTTATATATAATTATTATAATAATCTAGTTTAAGGATACCCTAGAGTTATTAAATTATAGAATTAATCTATAAGGAATACGACGCGCCAGGATTATAATCGTATATCGAGAAATATATTAAGAAATATATCGAATACTAGTAGAATAAGTTTATAAAATATATAAAATATAGTCAAATCTAGTTCGCCCTAGTACCGGATATACTCTAAAATAATATAACTATAGATTTCGTTATTAAATTACTAAGATTAAAGGATCCTATTATAGTAGAAACCTTTAACTTTATAATAGTAATCTATAATAAATTTAATAAATATTCTATAATAGTACTAATTAAAGAGATTTATAAGACGGAGTAAATCGCCTTTATATTACTCGATCGATTAATTAAGGATTACGGGATTCCTGAATTAATTACCTCTAACCGCGATAAATAGTTTACTTTTAATTACTAGAAAATACTAGTTAGTACTATTAAAATAAAACTACGAATATTAACTATATACTATCCTTAAATAAATAAATAGATAGAACGAACTAACTAAATAATAGAAACGTATTTACGTTATTATATAAATAAGAAGTAGAATAATTAGATAAGACTTCTATTTATAGTTTAACTAGTATTTAATAACGCGTAGTCTAATATAATAAAAGTTACGCTATTCTTCGTAAATTACGGTAAATATCTTAATACGTTCCTCGAACTAAAATAGAGACTAGGGGCGTAAAGGGTATTAATTTATATAGTAGATATAAAAGTATTATATAAGGAAATATAAGCCTAGATCGAACTAATAAATATTTAAACTAAGATAATAATTAATAAATATCGAAAAAAGTATCTTTAATTAAAGGAGGGGGATAAGCTATATTTTTTAATAAAAAATATAATAAATAAAAGACCGAGTAAGAAACTAGACTATATTAAAATCGGACTATTTTCGATTAAGAAGAATAAAGAATTAATTAATTATAAACTAAATCTTCTAGCCGACGCTAAAGTATATTTAATATTTTATATCTTTTAATTAGAGCTAGTAGACTCTAAGATACCTTTATAAAAAACCTTTTATTTTTATATAAAAGAAGAAATAAAGTTCGAGGTAGAAAGAATCCTAGAGTTCGACTATATAAATTAGAAATATTTTATTAAATAGAAAGAGTATAACGACGTAGAAAATACGTAGAAATTTAGTATTAATTTTACGAATTATCGATAACTCTTTATAAAGTTTTATCGACGCTAGAAGAGGAATAGATAATAGTTAATTAATCGAAATTAAAGAATAACTTAAAGAGTTTAGATAAAATATCGAATAAAAGGTCGTTAGAATTAATAATATTAATAGTATTAACTACCCGTTAATCTGATTCTAGTTCCTTAATATTCTAAAACTCCTATTCTACTAGTTTTTCCTTCTCCGTTTCTATTTTATTATATTAAAACTATAGACGAATAAGTTTTACCTATATAATTTTTATTTTAAATTATAAATCCTTCCTCGTTTTTTATATATAATATATCTCCTTTAGTAATACTATAAGATTATATTTCTTATTATTACGTATATACCGAGTATACCGATTTAACTTAGGACCGATTTTATATTCTTTAAAGTTCGATACGTAGTTTCTATATAGATATATAACTATAATAAAAAAGGTTAAAATAAACTCCTTATAACGAATAATAAAAGATTCAGATTTCTCGATTCGACGGGGAGGTATTAAAAAGAATAATTTAACTTCTAAAAATAAAAGTCGAGAGAGAAGAGTTAATATTATAATTTTAATACAAGATTAATTAAACCCGCGATAAAAGTAATTATAGTTATAATTATAATACTAGCCGAGCGACTATTTATAATAACTTTTAATAATTATATTATTATAGAAAATTATAGAGGTCTTAATACGATTTCCTTTTATTATATAAATAGTTTATTTTTAGGTAGATAAAAGTTTTATATTTAACTTCCCTTAAAACTTTTAATTATAGATTCTAAATATAGATATTTATTAAACTATTAATTAAGTTTATTAAATTTATCTAGTTATATCTACTTATTAATACGAAGCCTATTATTTATTAATTTTTAATACTCCTCTCTAAGAGAATTAACCTAGGTCCTATCGACGTTATATTAAAATATTAAACGGAGAGCCTTAATAAAAGTATAATTTATATATTATACTATAACTAGGCTCTAGTTTAACTTTAATATTACCCGATTAGGGTATTAATATAGGCCTACTATATAAATAACTTATTATATATACATTTATTTAACGTTAGTAGTTACGCCGCCTAAATTTAATACGCGGACTATTTATTTAATACTAGTCTCGGTAATTTCATAATTTATTATAAGATTAATTTTTAAACTATTTACCCCGGCTAAATTTAAATAAATATCGTTTATATTTACACGATCCTAGAGAGATAAATCGAGAACCGAAATTATTAATCGTTATATTTAATTAAGTTAAATTTAGTAATAATTACCCGATATCGCGACTAGCCGAGTAATATATAAATATAATTTATTTATTACTTTTATTACTAGCTAATTAATACTTATATTAAATTTTTTAAAAAAGATTATATATTTTATTTCTTTTATTTAATAAAACTTTTTCTTAACTATAATATTTATTTTTATTATTTATTTTTGAATTTATTTAATAACTCAAGTAATTTTTATTCAATTCTTTAATTCTTTTTATATATTTATATATTTTATATATTTAATAATAATCTAGTCTCTTTTTTAATATTTTTATTTTATAAATATATATAATTCTCTCGATTTATACTCTATTATTATATTTAAACTTTAGAGTTAATTAATATAATATTAAGTTTAGATACCTAGAGTATATATAGTAATATAAAAGTAAATATATAGATTTCGTAAAGATCTCTATTATATAATAATAGAAGAATTAAATCTTAAAGGAATTTTAAAAAATAGGAGTTATTTATTTCCTAAATAAAATATCTAGTACTATTATATCTTAATTATAATATAAATAATTTATTAATTTTGATAATTATAGTATAAAACGTTCGTTTATATTTTATATATAATTGATTTTCTTTAACCCGAGACTCTATCTTAATAATTAATTTTATTATAATAGAATAATATCGGTAAAATAAAAAGTGGCTCGATCGTAGTTTAGAGCGCTCGACGGGCGCTTTAAAAGTCTTAAATATAGTATTTATCTACCGACTCGACGTATATTTTAAAGATATAATTATGAGGTTTAGAGTTACTCGACTATATACCGAGTAAATTTAAAACGACTATTAACGGGCGCTAAATTAAGGGTATACTACTAATTTTAAAAACCCGTTTATAACCTCTATTTATAATTATAATTCTATTTTATTTATAGTTATAACCCTATCGTTATCGTACCTCTATAACTATCGTTATTATATATCTTAGTATATACTTTAATATATGACCTACGCGTTATTCCCTCGAGGATTTCGCCCGAATTAATCGATTCTAGCGTCGGTAAAACGAAAAGTGGCTCGATCGTGGTTTAGGGCGCTCGACGAGCGCCCCGGGAGCCTTAAACACGATATTTATCTACCGACTCGATAAACGCCCGAGGTATACAGTTAAGGGGCCTAAGACTACTCGGGCGTATATCGAGTTAGTTTAAAACCACCCTTAACGGGAGCTAAATTAAGGGTACGTTATTAATTTTAACCTCTATCTATAACCCCTATTTATAGCCTAGGCTCTATTTCATTCATAGTTATAACCCTATTCTATTTATAGTTATAGCGTATTCTATTTATAACTATAGTATATTCTATTTATAATTATATTCCTATCGTTATTATATCTCTATAATTATTACTATTGTACCTCTAAACCCCTAGTATATACTTTAGCGTATAGTCTATATATTACCCCCGCGAGGATTTCGCCTAAATCGATCGATTCCGGGTATTAAAATTTACTAGCGTTAGAGGTCGTTCCGGGGGGTCGCTACCGTCGATAAAGACAATCATGAAATATTAAGATTTTTGAAAATTTTAGGTAGTAAATTACGTGATTTTCTAAAGTTAGGGCCCTTGAAGTTTTGGGTTTAAATTACGTTTATAGGGAGCCCGACGTTTATCTTATAACGACTTTAGGCGCCCGTCGCCGCTCGGGTACCCCGAGTCTATCTCGGGCGCCCGAGGTAATTTACCTAGTGGCCCCGAGCCGCTAGAGCCGGTTTTCGATTTACCGACGAGGGATTAAAATTTACTAGCGTTGAAAGTAATTTTAAGAGATCGCTACCGTCGATAAAAATAATTATAGAATATTAAGATTTTTTAAAATTTTAGGTTTTAAATTATATAATTTATTATAGTTAAGACCTTTAAAGTTTTAGATTTAAATTATATTTATAAAGAAACTCGATATTTATTTTATAATAATTTTAAATACCCGTCGAGTACTTATCGAGCGCTAAATCGCTCGACGGGTACTCGGTAGGTATTTAATATATACTCGAGGCCGCTTAAATACTTTATATTTACCTCGAGTATTTAAAGTAATTTATATTTAAACTTTAAACCGCTAGAGCCGGTTTTCGATTTACCGACGAAATATTTCCCTCTTTAAGAGATTCGCTCCCGGAGTTCTATAATAATTATTCGAGAAAAATCTTTAAACCTAATAAGAAAAATAAGAGAAAAAATAATTTATAGAATTTGTTTTCTAGTATAAAGATAGCCGAAAAGAGATAATTTAATAATTATTCTAAATAGCGCGAGAACCGCGTAAAATCTTAATTTTGAATAATTAAATTAAATACTAGTAATTCTCGCGCCTAAAGAAAAAACGTGTTATTAAGGATTTTTATCGAATTACGATATCTCTACTAGAATTTTAATATAAATACTTTTCTAGTTTTCTCTACTTTTTATTACGATCGTTTCTTCTATTAAATAAATCTTTATAAAATTATAAATATAAATAAGGCCTAGAGCCTACTCTTTACTTTTATTTTATTTATTCTTTTATTTCTATAAATAAAGTAGGACTTTATTTATATTATTTACCCGCGTCGTTATTTTCTTTTAGTTTAATAATTATTTAATAATTAACCCTAAAAGTATTTTAATCTACGATCGCTTTTTATAGTACTATACTCGTTTAGTAATTATTTATCGTTTAGATTTAATAATATAGAACGAGTATAGTATAAAAAGAGTAGGCTACTCTCTAGTTTTTATTCTATATAATATATATAACTCGTCGTAAAAAGAAAGATTATATTAAAGATTATTAATAATATAAAGAAGATCCTAGTATCGATATTAAAAAAATAGAAGAGATATTTCGTCTTTTATCGAAGTTAGGATTATTATTATTAATTATATCGTTATTTAGATTTTATAGCGAATATAAATATAATAATAAAACTTTTTTTATAAATATATAAATACTAGACTTTAAAATATTTTAGAAATAAACGATAAATTATTATAATAAAATCGGCGTAACTTTAAATATAAAGAATTACTAGCGGATTTTAAGAATATTTCCCCTTGATAAAATTAATCGAGACTTCGATCTACGCGAGAGAAGAGATATATATAATACAAAATATTAATTTTTGTAAATTTACTAATATATTAATTTATTTCGCGACGAGTATAGCCTCTATACTATATTTAAAAAGAAATAAGTTATTACTTTTCAAAATATCTATTTTCTCTTTTTTATATACTAGATACTCGATAACTTAATATTTAAGAATTTACTACTAGTTTATTTACGACTATTTTTTTAAGTTATCGATTATATTTATTATTTAGTACTCGAGTTCAACTCGACGAGTCTAATAGTATAAACGTATTTATAAATTATATAACGATCGCTAGTATTTAAGGGGGTAGAAATGAAGTGATAGAAAATATTAAAATTAACGAAAATAATTGTATAAAGAGTAGTTATAATAACGATATTATAATTATTAAATTATAGTACCTAGGGTATTTATAGTAATATAAAAGTAAATATAAAGTCTTAATAGGAAAATAACCTCTATATTTAAATAATAGAATTAATTTCTAAAGAGTTAGAGTAAGGGCTCCGGGCCTCTTATTTCTAAAGAAAACTCTAAAGTACCGGAAACTATAATATAATACTATAATATAATACTATAATATAAATAGCGTAACTACGCCGTATACTCCTTTTATAGGATTTATATATTACGTTTAATAACTACTATAAAACTGGTTTTAATATAATATAATAATTATCTCTCCTTCTAAAGATTTCGCCCTCAAAATTAATATATATTAATTCTACGCTTTATTATTTTTAAATAGAAAATATGAAATAAGAGAGTCTAAATTAAATAGAGTATACGCGTAATACTTATATCTTTTATTTAATTTTATTAATCTCCTAGTTTTATAGTAATAATATATTAATAAAAAACCTCTAAGCTAGTAGTAAAAAGAGAGGGAAATAAATTATATCTTAAAATTAATATTACGTCGCGTATATTTCGTAGGCCGGCGTAGTTATATAGTTATAAATTATACTAAATATTCGATAAAAACCTTAAAACCTAAAGGGAAAAGTAAAGGAAAAAATATTATAATTATTATTAAGGATTATAAATCTTTATTATTAGTAGGGTTTTAGTAATATCGGCGGCGGAGTAAATTATTCTACCCTATTATTTAGAAAGAACTCTAATTATAGGAGTAAATATATATAAATAACGGTCTTAGCGTAGGTATAAAGTCCTTATTTATTTTTTAATTTTTCTTCTTCTATAATACCCTATTATCTTCTATATATATAAACTCCTATATATTACTATCGATAATTATATTATATTTAGACTTTTATTAATTTATAATAATCTCGGCCGTATCTTTAATCTCTTTTCTTCGAGATTATAAATTTTATTTATATATTCCGTAGGTAAGATTAGAGTTAATATATTATAATTTAATTAAATCTTTCTTTTCTTTTTTTAAATTCTTTTCTTTAATTTTATAATTATTAAAATAAATAAAATAGATTATTCTATCTTTAAATAAGATATTTATTTATATTTTAGAAGAATTAGTATTATCGTAATATTTATTTTATTTTTAAATTATTAGTTTTATACTTTACTTTACTAGCGATATATATATAGTTTAATTATTTTAATATTTAGTATATTAGTTTAATCTCTACGATATATAATATAATAATAGTATTTAGATATTTAATATATCTTTAATTCTCGCTCCCTATAAAATAACCGCTCGCTCCGCTTTTATTTTTTATTTATTTATATTTCTTTATTTTTATTACTCTAAGCGGATAAACCTAGATAACTATATTCTATATAATAAGATATTATATATAAAGTATATTTATTACGTAAAGAATAAGTATTTATATAATTTTATATATCGTTTATATTCCGAAATTAAATTATATTAACGTATTTAGATTCCTTTTAAATTTTATACTTTTATAATTTTTTTTTCTTAATTATTTAGAACGTTAAGGCCCTAATAAATATCTTCGTTAATATATCGTTAGGTATATAAAAGATATCGTAGTTTTTCTTTAAAAAATTTAATCTAAAAGTAGCGATATTAAAAAGAAGAAAGATATATTATAATTAATATCTCGATTTATTATAAATATCGAGGGTATAAATAATACCTTTTATATTTTAGTAAATTAATATAGTTTAGATATAATCTATATATTAATAACTTTTTAGGGAGGAATTTTTACCTAGGATATAAATATACCCCAAAGTAAAATTATATAATATTAATTTAATAATCTATTTAAATTAACGGACGAAGATAAAACCGATAATAAAGACGAAGTTAAATATAAGGCTCGTATATATAATATATAAAACCTCTCTAAATATAACTCTTCTCTCGATTTTAATCGCGCTACCGATTAATTTAATAAATTTATTCTTTATAATCGTTTTATTATTAATCCTACCCTTCTTTTTAATAATATATAACGAGTTATAATATCTAGAAATAAATTTTTTTTAATTAAAGATATTATTACTCGTTCCGATTATTTTAAGCCTCGCCTTTAATACGACGGTATAAAGAATATAAATCGTTATATATTAAATAAATTAATATCTTCTTATAAGATTTTTAAAGAAGAAGTAAAAGATAAGATTAATAATCCTAATCTTAATTTTATTTTTAATTTTAATTTTTTAGTTTAATTTCCCGGCCGCGTTTTTATTTATAAATAACCGAGTTTTAAAATTAAAAAAACTAGCCGCTTTAGATATAAGCCTACCTACGAGCGCTACGCTAGTTATAAAAATATATCTCGCTCGAAGTTTATTAATAAAAAGTAGCTAGTAGTAGTTAATAATTAATAATACTTTCTTTTCCTACTTTTTATTTTCTATATTTTTTCTATTTATATACTCTCCTCGAATATTTCTTATAGTTCTAGCGTATTATCTAAAATATCTATATTAATTTATTTATTAAATGTCTTTAATTATCCTAGTTATTTTATAAAATAAAGTACCTCGCTCTTTATTTTCTTCTTTTTTAGTACCTTTTTTATTTCTTATTCGTTTATATTATTCATTAATTCCGATAAAGATATGTTAGGAATTAAGATATTACTCTATTATTAATAATACGACTCTAGAAGCGATGTATAGAAAATATTATAGATTCGATAGTTAGTTAGTAATACTAGGTGGTATATTTATATTTCGATAGTATCTAAAATCTTAAATAATTTAATTACTTTATAAGAGAGCTTTTTATTTAGTTATTTTTATATTAAATTTTTAGTTAATAATAATATAAGATTATTTATATTAAATAATTTCGGTTTATACCGTTTATTATAGTTATGTTTTTATATCTCGACCGCGATAATTTAAACTTTTATTAAATATTCTCTTAAAGTATTAAATTTTTTAATTCTTTTTTATACCGATAATATTTCTCCCTCGTATATCTCGCCCTCGAGATACGGTTCAAAAGATAGATTATAACTATATATAACTATAAATAATATCTATTTTATTATCGTATACCGCGTATTATAGTATATTTATTTTATTATAAATAAAAGTACTACCTAGTTATTTTACTCGCTTAAATAAAAAGTTCTTAAATAATATTCTAGGGTTTAGTTCTAGCGTTTTATCTATTTATCCGTTTATAAATAAAATATAATATTTAGGCGCCTTTTAATCTTTATTAAATAATATATTTTTAATTAAAACGTACTCGTAAAAATAAACCCTCTATTAGAAATAATCTTATCGGGAACTCTAAATTTTAAAATAACTTTGTCGAATATTAACTCTATTAATCCTATAAAGTCGATTATTTTAATAATTAAAATATATTATAATATCTTTATATACTTATTTATAATTATAAAGACTATATTAATAAATCGAAAACCGACTTTAACGACTCGGGGTTATTAGGTAAATTACTTTAAATATTTAAAATAAACTTAAGGCGCCTAAAAGATTTTAAATATTTATTAAACGCCCGCCGAATACCCTTCGAGTATTAAATCGTTCGACGGGCGCTCGATAGGCGCCCGAGGTCGTTATAAAATATATATCGGGCTCTTAATAAATATAATTTAAATTTAAAACTTCAAAGATTTTAGTTTTAGAAAATTATATAATTTACTACCTAAAATTTTAATATTCTATAATCGCCTTTATCGACGGTAGTAACCCCCTAGAATTAATTTTAATACTAGTAAATTTTAATCCCCGGAATCGATCGATTTAAGCGAAATCCTCGCGAGGGTAATATATAGACTATATATTAAAATATATACTAGGGGTTAAGGGGTACGATAGTAATAATTATAGAAATATAATAACGATAGGACTATAGAATACACTATAATTATAAATAGAATATACTATAACTATAAATAAAATGGGGCTATAACTATGAATAGAATAAAACTATAATTATAAATAAGAGTTATAGACGGGGGTCTAAAATTAATAACGTACCCTTAATTTAATACCCGTTAATAGTAGTTTTAAGTTTACTCGGTATATACCCGAGTAATTTTAAATTCTTTAGTTATATACCTTAAACGCCTATCGAGTCGGTAAATAAATATTATATTTAAAATTCTTAAAACGCCCGTCGAGCGCCTTAAACTACGATCGAGCCACTTTTTATTTTACCGATATATATTATAAATACACACGTACCGTTTATTTAGAGGTAAATTAATAATAAAATTTATTATAATTTTCTTCTACGACCTCATAGGATATAATAAAGAATTAATTTTATTATAAAAATAATATTAATATACTTTAACCTACTACTATATATTATATATATCGATATATTCTTATATATCGGCTTTAAGAGTACTCTAGAAATATTTTCTAATAAATAACTTTATTATTTTCTTAATACTAAAGTACCCCGTTAAAATATCGTTATAATATTATTCTAATAGTTCTTCGCGGATTAATCTTTCTTTAAATATATAAATCTTATTATTATATCTAAAAATTAATATAAAATCTAAAGTCTATACTCCGACGAAACGCTAGTAATCCGTCTATATAATCTCGGCGAGTTTTATTTACGAGTAGGATTTTAAAAATAAAGAAGTTTAGAAGGGAGAGATAATATTATAATTAAAATTCTCTCTAAATTTTAATATATTTAATATATTTAATAAGCTAAGGGATTATTTACTACTCGACGTAATATATAAATTAATAAATAAATAAGCGCTTAACTATTTATTTATTTAATATAGAAATAAGCGAGTAAACGGATAAATAGCGTAGTTTCCTTCTTCTATATAAACTACGTACTTTCCTAGTAGATAGAAGCTTCGTATTTAATTTCCCTTAAAACTTTCAATTATAGATTCTAAATATAGATATTTATTAAACTATTAATTAAGTTTATTAAATTTATCTATTTATATCTAACTATTTATATAAAGTTTATTATTTATTAATTCTTAATACTCTTCTCTAAAAGAACTAACCTAGGTCCTATTAATATTATATTAAGATATTGAACGGAGAGTCTTAATAGAAGCCTAGTTAAATTATTTAAAAATTAAACTTCGAAAATTTCTAGAAAATGACCACTCTAGTCTTTAATCTTTTATTTTCCGGGATAATAATTATTTATATAACTCTTTAAAGAACTTATAATATTCAATCGATCGAATATAATATTCTTAAACGAGTCGAGGTAGTTCGATTAATTTATTATTTTAATAATAATTTAAATAATAGAAAATAACTTTAGTAAAGAACCTAGACTATCGAAACTAAAATAACTTTATATTATTAGTGAGAAACCTAGCGCCGCGGTCGACCTAAATCTACTATTAAAATAAAAAGAGTCGAGGGATATAATAAATAAGTCCGAGAATAGAAAAAAAAAATTCTCTATAATCTACTAATTTACCTAATATCTCTTTTATCTAAATAATAGAAAGTTACTCTATTAATATCGAGTCTTCGAGTATATTAAATTTAATAAAATAATAAATAAAGTTAAAAAGTATTTAAAGAAATATACTTTTAAGAATAAAATCCGATATTTATATCCATAGTATAAAGTAGCGAGACTAGTCCTATCTAATATTATAAACTTTAAAAATTATATAGCGACGATATATAAAATCTTTTTACGTAAATAAACTTTATTTATATATCCTATATTATCTTGTATATAATTTTATTAATTTATTATTATTAAATAAAGAGGTAATAATATATATAAAGGTTTATACTCTAAAATTTAATAAATTTAATAAGATTATAGTTATAATTATTAAGATTTATCCTATAAATTAAAGAGGATTTAAATATAATAAGATATTTACTTATATATCTAGGGCGAAAAAGTTATAAATTATAAAAATTATATCGAGGTCTTTCTCTATTATATCTAGCTTTATATATTTATTAATAAGTATAATATAAGCCTCTCAAGACACTTTTTTAAAGAGAAGATAGTATATTAAAATATCTATTAATATCTTTTATAATAGAGAAATAAATTATTTAATCTTTTATTTTTATTATCTTTATTATCTAGAATAGACTCGGCTGTTTTTATATTACCGTATTTATAATTATTATTTTATAGAATTATATAATAAGATTATAAATAATCAACTCTAGTAAAGTCTATCGATATATTAATAAGCGCTAGTATTAGTATTTAGGTAGAATTTCTACTATAATTTAATTTAATTAAACTTAACGGCGTTATTTAGTAAATTAACTTTATATACTAAATATATAGTAATAGTAATACTATAGATAATAATCAACTATTCAATCTCTACTATTATTTATAATTAGATATATATTCTGAAGGGTTATAAACCCGGGTTTAATATCTATTATCCTTTAATAAATACATTTAAAGAAGTCTTTGAATTATATATATAACGATTTTAAAACTACCCCTAGATCTACCTCTAGATCCTAGTCTATATAATAGTAAATAATAACTATAACCGATTTCTAGGAATTTAAAATCAAGAAGTTAAATAGGCCGAAGAACTATTTTAAATTTAAGCGCGAAATAACAAATAAATATATCCTCGATAATATCGACTAAGTAGTATTAGATAAAGAGTTTCGATTTATTACTTTTATAGAATAAAACTCCTCTATTAAAGAGGAAAAGTAGGACTATAAAAAAGAGTTAATAAAATAATAAAAAATAGTAAAGGCCTAGGATAGAAAGAATACTAGGGTTATAATTAAAATAATATTCTTTATTAAAGAAAACCTATAAAGATATATAAAAGATATCGAGAATATTATTAATTAATAAATTATATTTATAAAGTTATATAACTAGAGTAATTTAGGTACTAGAGATAAAGTAATATTTAAAATCTTAAAAGTCGACTCGTTAAAATATACTACTATCGAGGTTTATATTTTAGTAATTAAAATAGTATATTAAATCTTAATTAAAATAAGACTATTACTACCGGAGTAGATATTTAATATCTTCTTTTATATAGATTTAGAGGAGAGTCTAGCTCCCTTATTATTTAATTTAATTTAGAGTATTAAAGAGAAATAAAAACCTAGTATTAATAATATAATTACTATACTCGGTTAATAGAATCGGATAATTAGAGATAAAGAAGAAAATTAGTATATTTATATAACTAGATTTAGTAAATAGGATAAACTTAGAAAAGAGAAACCTCCTACTATTAATAATAATAATAATAAAGACGAGAAAAATAAAAAGAATAAAGAGAAATCTCTTTACTCTTATTATAAATCGCCCTACTATAGTAAAAATAAATATTATTATCTTTATCTTAAAATACGCTTATAGGACTAGAAGTTATTTAAAGGTAAAGAAGGTTATATAAAAAAGAATATTAATAAAAAGTCGAATAAGATTATAGTTTAAAACTAGGATTATAATAATTCTAAAAGTATATAAATTAAATTATTTACGACTAAATAGAAATCTATTAATATCGATATCGTATATAATATTAAGGAGGACGTAGTCTATATAAATACTACCTCTAATATATATATACTATAGGATAGAACTAAGTTTACTTTCTATAAATCGTATAACGATTCTCTAAATAGGATTAATAGTTAATATCTTTATATAAAAAGTATAGAATCTATATATTATCCGATAATTATTAATAGTAAACTAGATCAAATTATTCTTATTAATATATACTATATACCTAGAATAAACTATAACTTACTCTTAATTACTACTCTCGAATAGAAGGGATATTCTACTACTATTATAAATAATAGATTCGATATTATAGATTTTGATAATAAAAAAGTATTATTAGAAACACGTATTAATACTAGTTACCTACTAGATTTAAAGTATTCGAAAGTATTCGAAAATATTATATATATTAAAATCGTTATATAACTACCCGGTAAATTATTACTCCTAGGATAAATAATACTAGTATCTAGTATATTTCAATATATAGGATATAAAGAAGCTAGTTACTATTACGGCTTCGCTATAATAAATAGCTCGGTTATTAGGGCTCGGTTTCTTTAGCGCCGAAACCTATCTTTCTAATTCGTCTTCGACGAAGAACGAAGAATAATTATTTCATTACTATTAAATATAACTATATTATAATAATAGTAGTAACGGCTTAGTTATACTAGCTCGTGCTTTAGTTTATTATTCGAACGAATAAAAATATACTAACGCTATTTTTATAATATTAACGATCTAGTCGTTTTTCAAACTATTTTTCTATTTTAATCTTTCGTTATAAAAGTCTCTACTAGTATTTACCCGAAGTAAATACTCTATTATAGAAGTAATCTTAGTTATACCTTTTTTATAAAAACCTTCCGTTAAGTTTTATTCTATAAAGATATAATAGTTTACCTTTATTACGAAACTAGTTATATTTTACTAAAGTAGATACTTCGTTTCTAAAGTACCGGAGTATTATTTATAGAAGCCTTCTATAAGTATTCTATATTAAGTACCTATAACTCCGGCTATATTATTAGGAAGTATAGTTTCTACGCCGTATTTTTATTAATTTAATACTTTAATTTTTTTATCTTAAAGTATTCTTTCTCTCGAATTCTATTAATATTCGCTAATACGCGTATTTATCTTTAAATCCGAGGAATATCTTTTTTAAAACGGAGAAATATATTCTTAACTCTATTAAGTTTAAATTAAAAGATATAAGTTTCCCCGCTATACTTTAGAAGAAACTCTTACTTTAATATTTCTAAATTTCTAAACTTAATATCTATTAATACTTTAAATTCTTCCGTAGAAAACTAGCGGTAATTATCGTAGTATTATATAAATACTATATTCGTCCTTAAGGAAAAATTAAGTTTATTATTTTATTATTTAAATTAATTTCTTAAATTAATTTTATTCTTTTTTAAAGAAGAAATTAAATTTTAAATTAACTATTATTATACTATCTACTAGAGACCTTATAGTATAAATATAGTATATATAAAACTTCGTCGAATTAGGATATTTATTCGCTTACTTTATCGAATTTATTATAAAAGAGGTAGTAGTTTGATTTATTAAAGATATTTTCCGACCTCCGTTTATTTATCTACCTCTATTTACTAGAGGTTAAAGAACCGGTTTACGAGAATTATTTAAATAAACCTAGTTATAAGAGTAGACTATTAATAAAAGTCTATTATAAAAAATTATTAAAGAATTTAAATAAGTAATACCCGAACTATATTAATAGTAGTATTCTAGTTCTATAATAAAGTTATCTAGTATAGGCGAAGCGAATCGTAATAAGTAATTTTAACCCTTTTATACTATCTCCTAGAATATCGAAGATATTAATAAGGGTAGTAAATATAAAAGTTATTAACTTAATAAATAGCCCGAAATCGATATATATCGGTAAAACGAAAAGTGGCTCGATCGTAGTTTAAAGCGGTCGACGGGCGCCCTAGGAGTCTCTAATATTATATTTATCTACCGATTTAAAATACGTTTAAGGTATATAATTAAAGAGCCTAAAATTACTTAAATATATATTAAGTAAATTTAAAACTACTATTAACGGGCGCTAAATTAGGGGTACGCTATTAACTTTAACCTCTATCCACGACCTCTATTTATAATTATAGTGTATTTTATTCATAGTTATAGTATATTCCTTTTATAATTATAATTCTATCGCTATCGTATTTATATAATTATCGCTATCGTATTTTTATAACCGCTATTATATACTTTATTATATATTTTAATATATAGTTTATATATTACCCCCGCGAGGATTTCGCCTAAATCGATCGATTCTAGAGATTAAAATTTACTAGTATTAAAAATCGTTCTAAGGGGTCACTATCGTCGATAAAGATAATTATAGAATATTAAGATTTTTTAAAATTTTAGGCCTTAAATTATATAATTTTCTAAAATTAAAGTCTTTAAAGTTTTAGATTTAAATTATATTTATAAAGAGCTCGATATTTATTTTATAACGACTTTAAACGCCCGTCGAGTGCCCGCCGAGTTATTTAATACTCGAAGGGTACTCGGTAGGCGCTCGATAAATACTCGGAGCCGCTTAAATACTTTAAATCTATATCGGGTATTTAAAGTAATTTACTTAATAACCCCGAGCCGTTAGAGCCAGTTTTCGATTTATTAACGTAACTACTATTAACGCTAAAGTATTAATTTCTAATATTATTATATACTACCTCCGCGAAAATCCTCTATAATTTAGTCTTTAAAATTTATAGGGTAATCTAGGACCCTAAAGGGATCTAGGTTATAATAGAGTAAATAATAATAATAGAGGTAGTCCTACTATAATATAATTTAATCCTAGAGATATCGGTTTCTTCGATTTTTTCTATAATAATAAATCCTACGATACCGGCCCTACTATAGAATATATTGAAAAAGATACTTATTTCCGTAATATACTCGCTTTTAATAATAGAATAAAAGATATCGCTCGTGTTAAAAGTATTAAACTAGTATAGAATAATCTTTAACTCTATTTAAGAGGCGAAGCTCTAGAATAATATATTTTATAATTTATAGATAATAAGAAAAGACTTATAATATATAACTAGAATCTAGATAAATAGAAGTAATTTTTATTAAAACGATTTAGACTAGTTAAAGTTACTAGTATAATATAATTTATTAAAGAATAGTATACCCTCGCTAAGGTAGTATATTATCGTAAACTATAAGAATATACTATAGTAATTATTCGAGTTACTCGTATAATAAAAATAAGCGATATTTATAACTAGTTTAATATTATATAAAATAATTTAGATATCGAGTTTTAATTTAATATCGAAGTACCTAATATTAATACTACCTTTAATTAATTCCTTATACTACTAGACAAGAGAAAATATTAATAATAAATAAAAATAGTATATTTTCGATTTAGTAGTTTGAATTTACCTAGGTAAATTTAGCTTAATAAAAATTAAAGTTAATATAACTACTAGAAGAGTATATAGTTTCGGTTAATAAATTCTAGATACTAGAATTAGGGCTAATAATAGACTTCGACTCCGTATTAGAAAAATAATTATATTTACTAGAATTAATATTAGTCCTAACCTCCTCGCTATAGAGATTTATATTTCTAAAGTTAATAATATAGAAACTCGTATATAAATCCGCTTTATAAAAGTATTAGCGCGAGTTATTAAAATAACCGGCCTTAACTTCCTACTCTACTATTTTAGTATTAATCTACTACGGGGCCGAATTAGAATATATAATTAAATAAATTCGGTTTACGACTTTTATTTAAAGTTAATATTAGTAATTTTAATATATTTTATAATAATATCTCCTACCGATTTATTATAACTCTTAATAAACTATAATAATCTAGAGAGTAAAAAGTGTACTAAGTTAGTATAATAAATAATCTAGATTATAATTACGACTACTCGGAAATCTCTTCTAATAGCGACTATCGTAATAGCGATACTAGTATTTATAGGAATACTAATTCCTTTTATAACGAAATAAATATTTATAATTATTAAAAAAAATAATCGTAGGATTTAGACTTTAACTACGACTACTATAAAACCGAAGAATTATATAATTTAATAACTATTACTAATATCAATTTTAATTCAGCGTTATAGTAATCTTATTATATATATATAAATTATAGAGAGGTATTTTTATCTCGTAATAAATTATTTTCCTATCTATATTAGGATTATTAATAGAAGTCTTCCGCGAAATAGAACCCTTCCGCGCCAAATCTTTCGGTAAAGGGGAAGATAATTCTAGTAGGTATAAAGAATCTAACTAGTAAAATAAATAATAGGACACGAAATTTATCGTTAAAGAGGAATTTCTATAATATAAATTCCAATTTCTTTACTCTATAAATTTACTAGGCTACGTTTATATTTATTATTAAATTTAATAGAGTATAGAAACCTATTATAGCCGGCTATACCTTCCGAGGTTTTTAATATACTATTATAAAGATCCGCTTTAACGAAGTAGACGAAATAAAATTAAATACTTATTTAGACCTAGGTTATTTTATTATTATAGGAGATTAAATATTCTTATAGAAATATATCTCTAACTTCGATAAACTCGTTAAGATAATAGTAATATTTATTTTAATATATAGTTTAGGAAATAAAATTACCTAAACGATAAATTATATCCTAGTAAATATTTATATTAAGGGGAATTTAGATAGCGATATTTTATTAAAATAATTATAGAGATTTATATTACGGAAAATCTTAAAGCGAATCTATTTATATTAATATTCTAATATTATATATATTCTTTATTAACCTTAGTACCTAATCCGCTATAATTAGTAATTACTAGATTATTAGGATTTTTATTAATTTAGTCGCGAAGTCTTTTATTAAATTTAAACGAGTTATTAAAATAAACTAGTTTATTATTATACTACTTTAATCTACCGCGTCGGTATTAATTTTATACTCGGGAAATTTACTAGATAAATATTTCTTATTCGAGCTAGAGTTAGTTATAAATTATCGGCTAAATTATAAAGAAGAAGTATATACCTATATCGTCGATATATTTTTATTTTTTATTAAGGTCCGAAACTCTTTTTTTCGTTTAATTAAATTACCCCGACGTATTAAACTAGGTATATTAATAAATTTTAATAATACGGAATAATATTAAGTCTCGCTAGAAACTATAAATCTAATTATTTATAAATAGCGAGATACTTTAAATCTAGTTAAATTAAAGGTTTTATCTTTATAAAAGTTTTTAATTTTATAGTCGCCGAAGCCTTCGCTTATTATAATTAATTTATCCTTCGAAAATACTCTCGTTAATAGAGTAACGATTTACGGTTCTAAAGCGACTATTAATTTTCTCGCCTATTTAGTCGAGGAATTCGCTAATATCTTTACGGATTTAAGAAATACGGTCGATATACTAGAGAAATAATAGATATTAATTAAACTAAAATTAGGTATTATACCGAAGGTTTCTAGAATTTACTCTCTCGACGTAAAAAATAAATAAGTAGTCGATAAAATATTCGATAAAATATAGATATAAGGTAAACTTCGGTATATATATTAATTTATATAATTTAATTAATTATATTTTATTATCTAGTATAATACCCCTAACGGAAAGAAAGGCCGTGTTATTATAAATATTAGAGGGTTAAATATTATTATAGTAAATAATAATTACCTACTACTATTATAGGTAGATATTATAGTATTAATTATAAATTTTCGCTATATCTTTATAGTTAATACCGTCGGGTAGTTTTTATAATTTATAGTCTAGCTACGAGACCGCTATAAATTAACTATTATTAATTATCGTAGATAAAAGAAATCTAATATTACTCTAATAAGTTATAAAGACTCACCGCTATATATATAGTATTAAACGGACGTAATACTTCGCCCGCTACGCGCCTTCGTTAGGGTATTTATAGACGATATTATTATTTTTAACTATACTCTACTAGAGTACGTCGAGTATTTATAGTAAGTTCTATTACTACGAAATAAATATATATTTTTATTACTTAATAAATCTTATTTAGGTTATTTATTAATTATATTATTAGAAGAAAGAGTTAATAACCTCGGAATATTTATTTTAGAAGATAAAATTAAAATTATTACCGTATTATACTTCCCTATTATACTACGGGATCTTAAGATCTTTCTAGGACTAACGGAATAACTATATTTATTTATTCCTCGGTATATATAATATACTCAGCTATTATAAAAACGTAAAATCTTATTTATTTACGGAATATTATTAAAGTAGTAACTTTATTAAGATTAATTACTACGAAATTAAACTCTATTAAAGACTTTAGAATTATCGAAGTTTTCGTTATTATTAAAATAAACCTTATCGAAATCTTTTATAATACCGAACCTTTAGTTATTAGGTCTAGTTAGGAAGAGAATATTAATAAAGTTTCACTATTAACTAATACCTAAAGAACTAAATATTTTTATAAATTTATAAAATATATTCCGATCGCCTATTTTCCTAGTTTACTATAATATTTTACGGAAATTATTCGTTAATTTAAACGTATTTAAGAAATAAGGATTCGCTATTATAATTTATTATACCGAGAATAATACTAAGAAACTTATATATACCGCGGTATAATTAATTATATTTCTTAATAGAAGCCTCGGTATAATGGAAAAGAATTACTAGTCTATTAAATTAGAAGTAATAAATATTATATAGATCGTTCGTAAAATATATTATATAATCGAGTTATTAAAAATATTACTTATAGTTATTTATATTAATTATTCTACCGCGGTACCTATTTCGAGATAAATAACTCTTAGTATATTATCGACCGATAAGTTTAACTTTAGGTTAGTACGGGTTTTATAATATTTATCTAGTTTTAACCTTATTATTAAATATAAATCGAGGGCGTTTAATATTATACTAGATATACTATCTCGTTTATAAATAAATATATTAATTAATATAAAGAACGATGTATTCAATAGTCTTTATCGAAATATTATAATATTTAATAAAATAAAATAGTAAGTTATACTACTAAAGATCTTCGCTTATTACTATATATTAATTAAGATAAATAATAAATTTAAATAATATTATAATAAATAATAAAACTTATAAGTAGTTTAATTGAACCTAGATTAGGGCCGCCCCCGTAAAATTAAACTACTTTATCTCTTATAAATAAATAGTTATTTTTATTATTATAGTTTATATATACTCTCCTACTACCCTAAAAAGGCCTAGAATTAGCCGGCGCGAGTATAAAATTTTAAAAAAAACCTAGCTTCTTAGCGCTATCGCTAGGAATAACGATAAACCACTTAAGGATATCTACGAGGAGGAGAAAATTAGCGAACGTACTACGCGACGCTAGTGTAAAGCGTAGCGAGATCTCGGTAATAATATTTTAATACGACGGGCCCGGAAGCTTTTTATATATATAAATCGTTTTATTAAATTATTTAACGAATAATTATATTAACTCTTAATAGTTAAAAACTCGGTACGCGGCGAGTACTATAAGTATTAAATTAATAAATTCAGGCTACGTATATACTCTTATATATTATAACGGGTTCTTCGAAATTATCGCTAGAATAAAAAACTTTATAAACGAGTAAAGATTTAAACTATTCGCTAGGAAAATAAAATAAAGCGTATTATATACGGGTAATAATATAGGGATAAGACTTTAAATATACTTTAGAAATAAATTTATTTTATCGACGAGACTTATATTAACCCTTCTATATAGTTAAATAAGAGGATTCTATAGGAAAAAGAGACGCGTTACGAGCTAGAAAATATTACTAAAATTCCGAAGTAGAATAAGGCCGTTTTTTATATCGTTATCTTTTATTTTTAATAGTATAAATCTAAGCTATAATTTTATAACGACGAGTATAACGAGATATTCGAAATTAAGCTCCCGAAACCTTATAGGATATCATTAACACTAATTTAGTTCTAGTATAATTTATAGAAATAAATAACCTCGACGGTAATACTACTATTAATAATCTTATAATAATACTACTAGTTAATAATATAGAGCTACTTACTAAAGAAACTAAATTATAGCTCGAATTATTTATTTAAAAAATAGAAATATTAAATAATAAACTAGAACTAGTTCCTTTATTAAAAGTTAGTAGGAATCGGGATAAAATTAATTATCGCGAACTCTATAATACTAAATAATATACTAAATATAGATTTATATTAAAAGTTAGTAAAGTTAAACTAGATAATATTCCTACCGTCTCGTTAATTATATAAGAAGTACTAAATAGACTCGATAAAGAGAAATAGTATATAGTATTTACCGAAGAGTTAAATAACCTTATAAATAATAGAGTTTAGGATCTCGTTCCAGTACCGCTCGATAAGAAAGTACTATTAAGACGGTAAATATTAATAATTAAACTAAATTTAATAAAAGTATTTAATTAGTATAAAACCCGTTAAATTACTAAAAGATTTAAATAAATCGAGGGTTTTAATTACTATAAAATCTTTTTATTAATAGCGAAGTCTTTAAACTAGCGAATCCTACTAGTATTAAAGGTTAAATATAACTAGGAAATAAAATATCCAAATATAGTTTTAGTATTCCTAGAAGTCCTATTATAAAAGGAGGTTTATATCGAATAACTATATAAATATATTAATAGAGATCGTAATATTATTTATTTATTAAAACGTACTTTATATAGTTTTAAATAATTACTTTATAAATAATATAATACTTTACTATCGGTAAATTTTAAAAGTAAATATTAATATATTTTAAATATTATTAACCTTATTAGAAAGCCGTTTACGAGTTTATATTAAAACTCTATATTAAATACCGACCTAAGGTTTAGTAGGATTAGTAAATTAGGGGTCCGGGTAGGGTCTTATTAATAAATAGTATTTATTATTAATAGGTTCAGTAACTCGATATATTATTAATAATTTAAATATTAGACGAATAGGCTCATTATATACCCTATAGTATACGTATTTGAATGCGCATTAGTATACGTTATAGTATAGGTCATAGTATAGATTATAATATACTCTATAGTATACGAATAGTATATATAAAAGTATTTTAAATAGTATATAATATACGCCCCCTATAGTAGTTTTTAAAATATTAGACGAAAGCCCCCCATAGTATACGCACTTATAGTATACACTAAGGTATACGTCATAATATACGAAATAGTATAGTATTTATATATATATACTCTCTAGATATATCTAGGTAACGCCCCCGCGAGAATTTTCGTTAAAATTTATAATTCCGGGCCCGGTAGGTCGCTAGCGTTAATAATTATCATTAAGAGTCGCTACCGTTAATAATAATAATTATAGAACTTTATTTATTTTAGCCCTATAATAGGGCTAAGCTACTATTAATATATTAATAATATATATAAATTACTAAAATTACTAATCCGGCTAAAATTAACCTAGAGTTATTAAATTTATTAAAAGTAATTTACCTAGACCCCTAATTTATTAAATTTATTAATAGGACGCTAGTAGCCCTATTCGTAAATTAGGGCTACTAGTAGTATCCTATTAATAACTTTTCTAAATAAAAGTTATTAATAGGACGCTACTAGCTCTATCCGCGCGGGCGGTAACTTAGGTTTTAATAAAAATTTTTGAGATTTACCGATAACGTACCTTCTTCGAGTAAATAAATATAAATATTTTAATAAAAACTATTTAGTATTCGTTTATAAAAATAGAATAATTATTACTATTTATATTAATGATATTTTTATTCTCGTTTTTAATAAGGCTAGTACTAGTTTATTAAGATAATAACTAGATAAATACTTTAGAATAAAATATTTAAATAAAATCTTATAGTATCTAGATATAAAGATTATTCGCGACCGCCCTAACTATATTATTTATATTAATTAAGTTAGTTTCGCTAAGTAATTACTCGAGTAAATCGATATATTAGAATACTACCCTATAGTAACTTTTATAAATTAGGGTAATAATATATAGAAGGTTCTCGACGGTTATAAAGCCGATAAAAAAGAGATTAAAATATATAAATCTTTAATAAGAGTACTATAATAATTAATAATTATAACTAGGCTAGATCTAGTATTTACCGTTAATAAATATAGTCGTTATATTATAAACTCTACTAGTATTTATTTTAATACTATAAAGCGAATTTATAAATATTTAATTAGTACTTTAAGCCTAGGATTATACTATAAATCGAATATTTATAATACTAGTTTTAACCCTAAAAGTAAATTAGTACTTTAGATTAATAATTTATAAGCCGACTATAAAGATACTAGTCGTAATATATTAAATTATATATTATAGTTTTAAAATAAATTTATTATTTAATTATTTAAATAGTAAACCTTATATACTCTATCGACCTTTAGAATATACGTTTAATTATAAATAATAATAGAGGTTAAATAGTTAATTATTATCTATAATATTACTATTATTATATATTTAGTACGTAAAGCTAGTTTATTAAATAATATTAAATTTAACTAAATTAAACTATAGTAGAGATTCTACCCAAATACTAACATCGACTATTAAAGATAAATATATAATTTAAATTAATATTATTAAAGAGTTATTATTCTTTAGCCTACTCCTTAAAGAGTTAAAATATAATAATAATAACTTTAACCCTATTTACTTTAATATTAATAATTAGTTAATTATTAAGATAGTATTAAACCCGGTAAACTACTCGCGTATTAAATATATTCGGAACTACTACTATTTTGTGAGGTAGTTAGTATCGGAAACGTATAAGTTAAAGATCATTTATATTATAAATACGTCGGTTATAATTATTAATTATATAATGAAGCCGGTAGGCCCTAATAAGTTCGCTTATATACCGGCTATATTAGGACTAGCTATAAAGAGTATTATTAATAAACTAGTACTATTATTAATATATAACGTCGTCGCTTCTGAATGAGAGTGTTAATATTTGGGCAGAATCTCTACTACAGTCTAACTTAGTTAGGCTTAGCGTTACTTAATAAGCCAGCCTTACGCACCAAGTATATAACAACAGCAACACCATAGATAATAATCAACTATTCAACCTCCACCACTGTCTATAATTAGACTTGCATTCCAAAGGCTAGCAAGAGTATTGAGAGCGGCCAGGTTGGGAGATCGCTTTCATGGACAGATCGCCTGTTTCTAAGTCCTCTAGAGATTTTCAACTACATCCGAGTCACTTTTTGGCTGTACGGCAAACGCTCTTAAATGTCTCGACCAATCCCGGAACATCGACCACTTTTGTAATAGCCGCACCAGCAATACCCGCGACTTGGATACCACCCATAGCCGCTCCGCCCATGGCCGCACTCTGACACCAAGCGAAGAGGCTGCCAGCCTCGACAGCTCCAATCGACGCTTGCCAAGCTGCAGCAGCAGAGCCGGCCACTGGTCCTGCCGCAGTGAACCCAACGGCGCCAAGTACTGGCACCGCCAAGAATGATACAGCAGAAAGAGCAAGGCCCACTACTTGAATGCCAGTGCGGACTGGATGGGCTTTAGCGTAGTTTCTGATCGCCTGTAGAATGTTGACATCTTGCGCTTGAACTATAAGAAATCAGTAAATATTGATTAATATAAATGCCACAACAGACCTCGTTTATTCAACTCCTGCGAGAATTCCTCACTCCAACCTGAGTAAATAATCAAGGAGTTGGGCAAACAAATAGCGTCATCAGGAAAAACCGCATTACTGAAGCGATGTTGCACTTCGTCCTCGGTTAATTTCTCGAAAGGCTTCGTGCCAGATAAGATCTCGTAAAGAAGGCTAGCCATTGCGAATCTCTCGGCTCTTCTGACCTTTTCGTGATGATCAAGTTCACGTATGGTGCCTGGCGGTATCTGGAATCGGGCGGGATAAACCTCACCTTCTGGTGCTGACGTTGGGAGGGGCTTGACAGATCCGTCTAATCTGCAAAGGAAATCCCACGGCCGGACGGAGTTGTGGATGACCCCAAAATACTTCACTACCTCACGCGCCCAATGTGTTCGTATCTCGATCCCCACCTCAGGGCAGTCCTTTAGATCGAAGACGGTAGAGTTTCCTGGCTGTTCAGTGTCTGCATCGTAATCCTCAGCCTTGTTCACCCGGATTCGACAAGTAAGCTGTGCGGGTGCCATCTCTCTCGTAACAGTTCAAAGATCATCCACTAGATAGCTTGAAAATGGTTCAGGTGCTGAGGTCAATCAGATGGTGCGCGGCTTAGCAAAGCTTTATACCTCGGAGCGGGGTAAATGCAGAGCCATCCTGGAACTAGTAGAAGAGAACATAGATCATGTGAGCTAGCATAGATGTTCTGATTAATTGGTTGATTGATCTTGCCTCAGTCCCTCAGATGTGCCAAGCTCTGCTAAGCCCCTTCGGGTTAGCTTCCGCTCGCTAAGCCCCTTCGGGTTAGCGCCTTCTACTTACTACGGAACCTCTAGGTAGCACGTCTAAGCGTAAAATCCGAATATTACGTCTAGTTCGCCTTATTTTAACTATCGATTATTAAAATACCCGCACTATTCCACTTTTAGATTAATACCGTAATCTTAGCGATAAAATCTAAATTCATTATATATTAATATAATCGCGCATAGAAATATCATAGTTAATAATTACTTTAATATTAATAGAACTTAAGTTATAAACGACTATTTATAGACTTTCTTATTATTATCTATAAAATTATAATACCGACGTAATAAAAATCCCACTAAAAGTATTTATTAATTAATTAATTATCGCTATTTATTAAATATTAAAGAGTATGTATTTATCGTTAGAGATTAAGAATTATTCTTTACTTAGCCCCCCCGATAAAATACGACGCGTCTAAGCCCTAGAACTTTATAAAGATCGTATCTTTATTATCCCCGTTATTATCTATTACCCCGTCTTCTCTCTTTTCCCCTTCCGTCGGTTTATCCTAATTTATATCGAGGCCGACTATTTTTACGTCCGTTTTAGATTTTACTTTAATATCTAGTATATCCTTATTATTAAGGATTATATTATTAATTCTAGTATAGTTATAAAGCTTCGCCGGTTTAAACTCCTTTCTATACTAAAGGCCCTTTTAAATTATATAATAATATAAGTTATATAAAGCCTCCCTATAATAGTAACTATTTAAATAGAATAAATTCTCTATATTAAAAGTTAGAGATTATAACTAAGTTATTCGTACTAGACGCTCGTTCTTTTATTTAAAAAAGTTTATTAAATTCGTTATTAAGGCTCCGTAAACTCTATCTCCTACGTCGAATCCTATATTTCGCTACTCCGCTCGAGTATCTATTATAATAGGAAGACGATTAAGACTATTATTTATCGTTAAATAAACTTTAATATAACGGAAATAATAACTAAAGTAGAACTATATATCTATAAATCCGAGATTTTTATTATACTCGTTATTAATCGAGTAATCGGGATAGCCTAAGCGCTAAACGTTATATTTAAAAAGAATACTCGCTATATCCTTACGAATAACTTTATTAACGCCGAGTAGGGTAATATATAATTAATCCGTTATATAAATAACCCCCCCGAGCGTTTCGGGGTCTCCGATCGGGATATTATAATCTTTACCTACGTTATATTTTACTAGTTTACGAAAGCCTCCTTTAAATACTAACCTCTCGTCCTCTATTAAGTAAAGGATAATTTCTTCGGTATAAATAAAGTAATACCCGTAGATCTAATTACGGGTCTCTTTTAGAAGTATTTCGAATATTACTATAATATAGTAATAATCCGATAAGTTTTAAGTATAAGGTAAATTAATTAATATATATATTATATTATAGTAGGTATTAGGAAGAGAGGGTATTAACAATTTAAATAATAATTCCGATATTATAAATTAATAATCGAAAGGGGATTAATAATTAAAAGGGGATTAATAATCGAAAGGGGATTAATAATCGAAAGAGGATTAAAGATTAAAAGGGATTATTCAAAATTTTATTAAAACTAAACTCTAATCTAGGAAATAACTTTAAAAGTTTAAAAGTTTTAGGCGGGGGGCTAGCCTTCTAATATTAAACCCTTAAGAATAATTAATAGTAAATATATTTTAAGGTCGAGCCTAAAGTTATTTAAATTTAAAGATTTAATTATCTAAAATTAAAGCTTTAGTTATTTAATATTAAAGTTTCGGATTTATTATTACTATAATTGTAGCCTTATCGTTACTATACGTAAACTTTTATTATTATTACTATCTAGAAGTCTAGGACGTTAGTACTAGTATATTTATAGTTATAAAAGATAGAGTTAATATATTTATAGTCTTGAACTCTAGTAGTAAATTCGAAATTTCAATTTTATTATAATTATTCGTAGGCTTAGTATTACTATCTAAAGAACTATTATAAACGACGCGGTAAAACTATACCGCGCGAATTTACTAGCTTTCTAACCGTTATTAAAAATCATCGTAATTATATTTAAAAATACTTTATTAAATTACTACTATTACCTTATTAATCTCGGTTTATATAATATTATTCGCGATCAAGGAGGAGGGTTCTTAGGCGGCCCCCTCTATAAATAATAGTAACTTAGCGTATAATAGTAAAGTTAGGAAGGTCGGGTCCTCGGGGTATCCGGGTGCGAGCTAAATATACACTTTATAAAATCGTTTTTATACTAGTTTTTAGTAGCGGATCTTCTCCTTAACCGGACGCTTAAGGTATAGGTTAATATTAAGCGCCTTTTATCTACTTAATATATATAGGCCCTTCGCCTATATATAGTATTATCCCTCCTCCCCCGTTATTAATACGTTCCCGTCGATATTTATATCCCCTACCGCTTTCTATTATTTGGCGGTATAACCGAGAGGGTATTTTAAACCACGTATTATTCCGGCTAGATCGAATTCGTTTAATTAATTTATAAGGATTCTAGCCGGGTACTAGTTAATTATAAATAAAATAGTTTAATTATTTAAGCGGATACTAGATTTAGGGATTTAGTCGACTCTTAAGATTCCTAGATTTATAAATAAAGTAAAGTAGTTATAAGTTATAAAAATTATATATAGGCGCTCGGCGGGTCTATTAATATTCTTTCTAACTAGATTATAAAGGTCGTAATAAATAATATTATATATCGTTATTCTTTAAGTTAGAGGCTTAGCGGCTTTAATATCGCGCTTCTTCTTTATAGATCTACTAGAGTCCTCGTTTCTCTTAATCCTAGGGTTTATTCTCTTCTTCCTCTACTTTATAAGTATTTCTTTAATAGACCCTATAGCCTTATCCTTTCTAGATTTAATAGGTATTTTCTATTTATATTTAGTAGGCGTCTCCTCGTTATTAGGTTAGTCCTCTATATTTTTATAATTATAGTTAACGTTATTATCGATTAATATAGCGTCGTTATCGATTAGTATATTATTATCGTCGTTTTTATCTATCTTTTCCTTCTCCTTTCTATTATAAGTCGATTATTCCTTCTTAACTTTTTAAGCCTTAGATACCGCCGGTTTAGTTTTCGGGACTAACGCGTTACTTTTATTTAATTTATATTTTATACCTAGCTTCGGGGTAGGCCCTTTATACTTCGGTTTAATATTATTATTTTCGAAGGCTAGTCTATAGTTCTCCGTAAAGTAATTCTAGTTATAATATTAATATAATAAACGGTAGAGGTTAACGAGTAGGATTTATTAAGATTCCGTTCTTAAGTATCTCGCCTAAGGTTATCTTTATATTTATATTATTAGAGGACGGTTTACCTAATAGATCCCCTTCGTTATTATTATCGTTAGAGTAAACTATATTATTTAAGAGATTATTTATCACGAGGTGGACTCTAGTATAGTATTACTAGGCTGAGCCTCGGTACTTCTATATTAGGACTAGCGCCTTAACTAGATTCTAGTATATCAGGGCCAAATCCTCTATAGATAATCAATATCTTTTACAAAACTAATAAAACTATATATTCTATATATATACCTTAATAAATGATAGTAACGGTTTATACCGATTACTTTATCTATTAAAACGCTTTTATATATCTTATTTAACTAGTAACCTAACGGTTCTACCTACCTTAATACGAGAAAACGCCTACTTACTTTAGACTAGTACTTATACGGTCCCTTTATATTCGATAGACTCTAGAAACGACCCTTTCAATAGGCCTATCGTTATTATTATTATATTAGGTAATTTTAATTATAGTACTCGCTCCTAGAAGAGTTTAAACACCGAGTAGTAGGAGTTAATACCGCCTTAAGAAAATATACCTCCTCGTAACCCTAATCCGGGTCTTATACTAGGCTTTACCGTAGAGTAAGTTATATTATTAATAGTAATAATTACTACTACTATTAGCTAAGCCATAAAGTAAATATTAACCGATTTTATTAATTAGTAGTAATACTAGCTAGAAGAGTATACCCTAGACGATAACGTCGAGTTTCCTAACCTTTTATAGTTTATTATTAAAGACGATAAGTTAAAGGCTAAAGACGTTAGTTTTTTTAACCCTTAATATAAGCCTAGAAATAACGCCCCAGTTCTAAATACCGGTAAATACGTATACTATTAAGACGTTTACGTTTTTATGAATAGATTTAAGGATATAGTAGATATAAAGTCTAATACCTACGCCGCCTTTAAGAATCTTATTCCCGCGTACTTTCGTGGCTTAACCTTAATATAGTATTTAGTCGAGTTAATAGAGCTTAAAAAAAAGCTCTTACATAATACCGTATCCGATCTATAATAATAGTATACTACCCTTATCGATCGATTTAAAATTAGAATCTTAGTAGTTATGGCTAAGATCGCTACCCTTATATATATACCCTAGGATATTCGAAAGGGTACTTATCCTCGCGTATTTATTCAAAATATACTATACCTCGCCAAGTCTATAAATATTACCTTAATATATTCCTAGCTTTTAACCGTTTAGAACGTATTTTATATAAATATACATCGGGATATCCCTAAGCCAAAAGTAATAATAACGCTAAGTTAATTCCTTAAAGACGTAGATAGTAAGGTATTAATTTAGGAGGACTTTTCCTCTCGCGGCCCTATATTACTTTAAAAGCTACCTTACTTTCAGCTTTAATAGTAGTAATCCTATTAATAAAATAATTAGAAATTACTCGATAATAAGCCCTATAAGCCCTTTAAGGATAGATTTAGTAAACCGTTTAATAGTAAACTATTCGATAAGAAGTTATTTAGTAATTACTACGCCACGTTATATTAGAATACCGTTTATATCGTTACACTATATTAATATACCGCCCATAACGGCGTACTAGAAGAAGACGAAGGTAATAATATTAATAATCTAGAGTATAATACTTATTAGGTCATAGTTAAAGACTAAATATAAAAATTAGTCGAATCTAGACTAGCACCGCGCTAAAATAGTTTTAACTTCGAAAATACCAGTAAACGACTATTTTCAAAACTCGCTAGTTATTCAAAAACTGCGTTAAGGTTATAGATTTACACTAAGACCTTACTTTTATATACGAAAAAAGTCGACTACTTAACACCTCTTTATTAATACTCTTATAACGCTAAACGCATACGCCTCTATTTTATTAATATTATAATTACTACCGTTATTCGCCTACGTTACCTCTATACCTTCTTATCGCCTTATTTTACTATCGCTAGAATCAATATCTAAAAGTATACCAAGAAAAATCCTTAAGGCTCTACGTTAAGTTTTGAGACTCTACGATACTCCCGCGGTTACCCCGCACCGATTATTCAAGAGCTAGGGATATACTATATATATTTATTTACTTTATTAGTTCTATATATAGACGCTATTTACGTTATTATTTATAATACCCTATATTAGCGTATTAACGAGGGCGTTAACTTCTTTCTTTTAAAAAGGGCGTTCTATTACGGGGTAGACTCTAGTATAGTATTACTAAACTAAACCTCGGTACTTCTATATTAGGACTAGCGCCTTGGCTAGATTCTAGTATATCAGGGCCAAATCCTCTATAAATAATTAATATCTTTTACAAAACTAATAAAACTATATATTCTATATATATACCTTGATATTATTAGTCTCCGTGATTAATATTGAATTATAAATATTATTATCCCTTACTATAATTAATATTAAAGTATAAAGATTAGATAAAGAGATTAAGAAAATTAATTTAAAGAGGAGAAAAAAGAAGTAAAAATTAAAATAAAAGCTAGTTTAAGAAATAATTTTAAAGTTTAAAGATTTTTAGGCGGGGCTAAAGGCGCCTAAATATTATTATTAATAATTATATTACTTGAAAGTAAATTTTTATTATTTAAAAGTGAATTTTAAATTCTTATTCAGTTTAAGAACGTCTAAGATTTAGCCGTTACTAGTATTAAATAAAGAGATTAAATTAGAACGTTATTATTTAATATTAAATATTTATTTAAGCTTTACCTCCTAGCTAAAAATATTCAAATTTTAAAATAATCTTCTAGAGTAACGACTTCGTATATTAATTAATATTGAATATTTATTTGAGCTTCACCTCCTAGCCAAAAATATTTAAATTTTAAAATAATCTTCTAGAGTATTGACTTCGTATATTAATTAATATTAAATATTTATTTGAGCTTTACCTCCTAGCCAAAACTATTTAAATTTCAAAATAATCTTCTAGAGTAATAACTTCGTGTGTTAAGATTCAATACGTAAGGCTTATTAACGATTATTATTACTAGTATTATTATTAATATTTACCGTACTAACCCTATTATTATTATCGTCGGTAATATAATAATTCACTTTATTTATTAATTTTATTTAAACCTTTATTACTTTTATTCGTTAAAGCTCCTTACCTCTCTTTACTTTTCATCGACTTATTACTTAACTATTTATTATATTATCCTCGTTAATATCTCGTAAAGATTCTCTTTCCTTAACGGTCGCTAGAGCCTCGATCCTCGCGCTTATAGTTAGAGCGACGAATAGATCACTAGTAGATATACGCTAAAAGATTAATAAAACGATACGTTAGGCCGGAGAACCAAAGGTATAAATCGATCTAATCTAGGATATATTAGAAAAGTTCGTTAATAGTACGGAGATCGTTAACGAGATTATTACCGAGGTATAAGGTATATTAATAAATAATAGATTTTAGACGGTAAGATTCGCGAGTAAATAAAAGATATATAAAGTGTTAGACTCGACGATTTTATAGGATATACGAAAACGGGCGATAACTAATCGTAGACGAAAGGAGAAATATATTAAAGGTATACGAAATATATAGAGGACCGTAGTATAAAATTAATAACTCGATACTATAAGGGAAAATCACCTCGGCCACGTAAATTAAATCACTAAGAAATTTATTTATAATGATACTTATTCTATAATTACTTAGCTAACGGTTAACTATTTAAAACGGAACGATTATAAATAAGGATCTACGCGTAAAAGTATCCCGAAAGACTAGTAGACGTTAAGTAATTTAAATAAAACTAATATTTATACTCTTTTAATTAAGTCGGGCCTAACGGATAAATAATTAATAAGATTAGAGATTAATCGAAAGTATCTAATAAGGCTAAGGATAAATAATAACGAGGGACCTTCATTATAAGGAAAATATAGGAGATATAACCGTCGAGTCGTTAATAATAAAGAGATTAAGCCTGAGTCGGTAGATTATAAAGTTAGTAATAACGATTTAAACGGTACTTCGGAGAATAAAGATATAGTATCTTCGAGCGGTAACTTTAATAAGGACGATAATAATAATAACGATAATAACGATAAAGATCAAGGAATAAATAATCGGGTTAAGTATTTCGGTTATAATTATATAAGCCTATCGGTTAATTCCCTTAAGCGGGTAGTAAAGAAAAATCCAAAAACTACTAATATAAATAGCGAGGCTAGTTAAATCGGTACCCTCCGAGTATTTATAGAAACTGGGTCCGATTTATAATATATTTATTATATATATTTATACGCTATAACTAGATATTTCGGCCTATAAACTAAGTTATTAAACGAAGAGAATATCCGCTTACGATTAGTTAAATACTAGTATTATCGAAGTAATATAGATATTTTTAAGATTAGCGTAGTTACTAAAAATTAATAGCGGATAATAGCCCGACTATAAATAAATAATAATAAATATAGGGTCTATAAACACCGAACGATTAAAGCGAGTATTAAAGTATTCCTAACCGATTAAATATCGCGGTCCATCGTTCGTAAAATAGGAGGGCTAGAAGTATAGGATACCTAGAAAGAGACGGGCAACGTTATTATTAAAGATATATTTAATTAATTATAAACGGGGGTAAGTTTAGAGAGTAGCTCCGAGATTAAAATTAGAGATATTATAACGGAGGAGTTCGATATATATCTTTACTACTAAATAAAGCGGAATAAATAACCTAATAAAGAGTAACTACGGATAATATTTTATTTACTAATATAATAAATTATCCGGTAAGATCCGATATACTAGGCTCTATATATATACCTACGACCTAATCGTAATCACCGACTAGTTTTATATCTTTACTATACTAAATATACTCGGCCTAGAGACTCGACCTTCTTCTACTATATCGATATAAACGTATTTAAATATCTCGTTTATGGGTATAGAGTTAATATTATATAGAGATTAATATCTCTTAACGATAAAACTATTAATAATTATACGGAGATTATTCTAGGTTTTTATAAAAATATAGCCGAATAATAGGAGAGGGTAAAAGGGCGGGGAAAAATAATAAATAATTATATATATAGGATAAATAAGATCTAGGAGTTAATAGATACGATTAATTATAATTAATTCGTTCCGGTACTATATACGTATAGGGACGTAAAAATTACTCGGCCTAAAATATTATATAATTTAATATTAAGCCGCCTAGATATTACTCTTTAAAGAATTATTCTTTTATAATTCGTAAAGATAAAGGAAGATAACGAGACCCTAGATGATAAAGAGTCCGATAAATAATTAAACCTCGCCCTTATTTACTTAAAGTAAACGGCGGTAAATCTTATACTATCGGGGTTACCGAATAAATTTAGCTTAATTCTTTATCGATTTCCGGCCGGTACCTAACTCGTTCTAATATTATTTATTAATTAAATATTAATATATAGAGTAACTTAAAAGGACCTAGTCGTCTAAAGTTATATTAATTTATTATTAGGGGCTAACTGAGTACGTATATAAAAAACTATCTAAGAATACCGTTTAAAGATATTAAGGTTATTTAGAGTAATATAAAATAGGGTAAAATAAACGGAGAAGAGGTTTTATAGCGAGAGTAGTTTTTTTCGATAAACGGATAATAAGATTAAAGGGCGCTAGTATTAAACTATATAGATAATATAGAATATCATTAGTTATAGAGTAAAACCGCGCGGCGCGGTTTCGCTTAACTCCGTTATTTTAATCTTAATTATAATAATCCTATACTAACTATTAATATTAATCCTTAATATTAATAATCCGCGTTATAAATTATATTAAAATAGAAACTACGTTATTATTTACTAGTTTATTATCTAGCCCCTTAATATCGCCTCCTCGTTTATCTCCGCTATATATAAAGACCGTAAATCGTTTATTTAAACGAGCGCGTTATACCTCTACCCTAAACCTCCGCTCTTATATAGCCTCGAGTAAATTAACTTTTACCTCCTCCCCCTTAAGTTCTTCCTCCGCCTCTACCTCTACCTTTACTAGTAGTAATGATTTATTAAAAGAGACGGTAGCGAGTAATAAAAAACGTCGTCGACGGTAGACGGAGGGCGAAAAGATTACTAGTATATTAATAGTAATAGCCGATGTATAATAGGATATAAAGAGATTTTTAAAAGCGCTTTATAAATTACGTAAAGTTTATACTTTCCGTTCAATATAAAAGTAATTTTTCGATTTCGTTTATAACGAGTTATTTAGCGATTCCCGATTCGAAAAGTAGTTAATACCTAAACGGCGCGACTCGCTAGTTAAGAGGTAGGGCTAGTTAATTATTAATATACTTTAACGAGAAATTAAGGTCCTAGGGGAGTATAAAGTATTTAATATTTTTCGTTTATTTATAGAAGGGCTTAAGGGCGGTATTTTATAATTATTTAAAAATATTATTCTAGTTACATTACGGCTAGCCCCGTAATAACTTAATATTTTCTACCGAGTTTACTATAAAAATAGACTAAATAGTTTATTATTATTATTAATAAATCCTACTACCTAATAGCCCGCCGTTTTTATATTATTAGTATTCTACTACTTAATACGACCTTATAGGTCGACTAATTTTTAGACGATTTTAGGGCTTTATTTATATTAAAGGGGGGTATAATAACGAGTTCTCGATACTTTATACTAGTTTAGTTTAATTATTTCATATTTAATACTATAGCGACGTATAGTAACCCTAAGAAAGAACGCCGAAATAAGGGTTCAAATAATAAAGTAGGCCGCGAGTACTATTTTAATCTATAATAACTTTAAATATATAGAAGGAAGGCGTAGAAAAAGAATAAACGACTACCGAGAATTTCGATTAATTACTATTATATTAATTTTAGAAGGGTGTCTCTTCGATAAAGAGGCCCTTCGGTAGGATATATAACGCCTAATAACCATATTATTATTAACCGAGATAATCGCTCGTTAATTAATACCTACCGATATAAATATAGAGGTACGTCCTTTATTTTTAATTTTATTACTCTTCCTTTTACGCCTTAATATTAATAAAGGTATATTAACGAACTAAAGTTCTAAATTCGACTATATTATATCGAGTCGGTAATCTCGGCGGTATATATACTTTATTTAGGTAATATAAAGCCTTTATAAATAAAAGCGATACCGGTCCTAAAGAAATTAGACCTAGTAATAACGAGATATTTCCCGATAATACTAGTATTTAAAGATAAGAGTACGACGGCTAATAATATCTATATATTAGAGGATATATTTAAACGTTAGTTTAAATTAAATAGTAAAAGCCCTATTTTTAATATTAATTTTCGATTAATATATAGTAACCTTAAGATATAGTCACGTATATAATTTATTAAGACTTTACGTAGCGATATTTCCGAGCTCCTATTTAATACTTTTAATTAACTACTACCGGGCTTAAGTCTTTAGTACCTTCGCTTTAATATATTATAATTACTCTATAAGATTTATTAAGGCCTTAGTAACTCTATGGATCTATCTATATTATAATACACGGCCGATCGCTAGGATCGCTTTAGGGTTATTTAGCCAACGGACTTTTAAATATTAAAGGACCTAATTATCTATAATTACTAGGTATATATAGTAGGAACGTAGATTAAAATCCTAAAGTAGTAATCTATAGATTTTTAATATATAAAGAATATTATATCCTAGCTCGCGGCGTAAAGTACCTTAAATATTAATACCTAGCCTCGCGTATTAGAAAAGATTTCTAAAGTTATATACACCTAACCTCTATCCACTCGCGATTAATAATTTTAAAATTATTAAAATTTCTATATATACGTCGAAATCTATTTAACCCTACGATACGCTATTAAATATATTAATATTAACCTACTCCGCTACGCTTTACACTACGTTACGATTCTTTTCTAGGCCGACGCTACCGGTACCCTAAAATATATATAAATTCTACTCTATATACTTTATATAATAGATTTACCGGTAGTAATAATAAGGTTATAAAAGTATATATTAACGAATAGTCTTATGAACCTATAAGGAATAGCGGATATAAATTTCGAGCTCGACCGCCTTTTTAAGTTACTTAATAATAATCTTAAAATATTCTAATACGACCGGTCCTACTATTCTAAATATAGTAATATATTATTTAAGAATTAGGTTTTTAATAATCTATACTTTCTAGAGCTAAAGAGGATAGTAGAGTTTATATTTAGAAAACCCTCCTCGGTTATATATCCGGTTAAAAGCGCTACCGAGGATATTTAAAGTATAGCCCTTAACCTCGCCTATAGGTTATTTATTCGTTATATCGAGTAGGATAAATTCTCTCTAAACCTAATTATTAATCTTTTCGATACCGGACTTAAGTAGTTAGATAGGAACGTATTAAAATATAACGAGTAATATACCTAAAAGTATATATTATTAGCGGACGATAAATACGAGGATACTCTAGCGGCTAGGCTAGAGGTTAAATATAACTTTATATTAGGGAGTTTTATAATCCTAACTTCTACCCTAAAGCCTCCGAGTACTATATTTATCGACTAACCTAATAGTAAATTATAAAGCGGTAGTGTATTATATACGCCTACGCCCCGTTAAAGGCGTTAGTATATTATATATACCTACGCCCCGCCACCTCTATAATATTATTATTTATCGATACGGGGTTCTAGTCTTAGTATCGCGGGGTTCTAACTCTTAGTAATCCTATATCGAGTTAGTATTCCCCCGTTTTATTAGAATCCTTAGAGATTAATTTTACTACTAAATCTAGGATTTAAAAACTACTTAATAATAAACCCCGTAACTACCTTATATCTTTTATATTATTATTAAGCCGCTAGCTCTACGCTAGCGGCTTTAGGTATTATAGTTCTAATCTTTTAAATCTTTCTAAAGAAAAGATTTATCGTTATTACGATATCGGGTTTAACCTCGGGACGTCTAAAAGAATTTAATAATAATAATATCGACTAAACTCCCTCCGACGACCCCCGCCGTAAAGATAATAGCGAATTCGAAGGTATTATTACCCCCGAAAAGACTTTAGACATATAGCTTAAAGTTATTAAAGAAGAAAACCGTCGCTTTAAATAATAATAAAAGTTAAGGGTATTATAAACTTAAAATTAAAAATTATATAATTTTATTATTTCTACGCCCGCTAGCGGAGCGTTAATAGAATTTATTATTTATAATAGAGGTCCCCTAATCATTACGCCTACTAATGGAATAATAATAAGTTTAACTACGCTTAGTAGGGATATTCTTATTAGGGCGAAAATATTACGCCCTAATAGAATACGTTCTTATAAGGGTGCGAGCGAAGGTGAATATTTATATTAATTCCGCGACGTAAACGTTAAATTTTTAATTAGTCTTAAATATTTCACTACCGATTATTTAAGGATCGTATACTATATAGACTCGTTAGAGGGTAACCCTTTAACGTAGTAGTATAAATACTACGATTTATATAATTTAACTAGTATTACGTTTAGCTTTTTTAAAAAGTTTCTTCTTAATTTAATAATAAATCTAGTTAACCGTCGTTTCTTTATTTATAAGAAGTAGGAGGAAGCCAAATAATAACTTTATTAAAAAGTATCGTTATTTAAGGCCTACTTTAAAGAAATAGAGGCCTAGTTACCCCCGTTTTCGGAGGAGTATAGGGTAAATTTCTTTTTAACTAAATTTAAACTTAAGTTTAAAAATAAAATTCTTAATACCGGTAGTATATTTATTTAAAGAGAAGAAATTCTTACCTAGGCTATTATATAAGAAAAGAATCTAAAGTATATATAGTTAATAGGCGGCTCTAATTTTAATTCGGGTTCTTAATTAAAGAACCCTAATAAAGGAAAATTTATAGTAGACCGAATCATTAAGCCTAATACCGGCGATAATATTAAATAAACGTATTTAAAGGAGAAGAGTAATAAGCGTAAAGCTAATACCGCTAATTCTTCGTATAATAAGATTATCTATTATTATTATAAAATAGAAGGTTATATTAAGCCTAAATATCCCGATATAAATAAATTAATTATAAACGTTGGTACGATATCGGTAAAAAATAATTAAACCTAATTTACGCCTCGGAAGAAGAGTAAGAAAAACGATTAATAGAGGTATACCCTTTTATTCTTTCTAAGAGTTAGATTACCCTTTAAGATAAAATTAAGTAATTTATTATAATCTTAATTAATTTAAAAGCGTAGATTAATTTAATTTTATAGCGGTTCGTTATTAAAAACGATTTAGAACTTTATAACGCTATTTTACTACTAGCTAAAATAATTAGCGGGCAAAATATATATTACTATAATACGTATTAATTAAACTATTAAATAGTCGATAATTAAAGTTAAGGGCGTGAATATAGTATTTTATTCTATACTATAGATTTTAAAGATTTAAACGTTATTCTAGGTATACCTAGATTATATTAATTAAAAATATTAATTAATCCTAAGGCGGATTAATAACGATTTAAGGTTAATTCTAGTAATTTATAAATTAAAGAACCAGCTAAGTTTACTAATAGTTTTAAAAATAAACCGAATATATTCGCGGTCGTATACGTTACGGTATTATAAAATGAATAGGAAGAACTTCTTAACCTAAAGGTTCCTAAGGAACTTATAGGGTTTTATAATATTTTTTTTAATAAAAAGACGAGTACCCTACCTATTTTTAAATAAGGGGATTATATTATCGAGATAAAGGTTAATAAAGAACCGCTTTATAAACCTCTTTATAACTTATCTTAATCTAAATTATCGGAGTTACGGCGTTATTTAAAATCCTTACTCTATAAGGGCTAGATCCGTTATTTAATTTTATTAATTAAAATACCTATTCTTTTTATACCTAAAAAGGATAGTAGGCTACGTCTTTACGTAGATTACCAAGATTTAAATATAATAATTATTAAGAATCGATACCCGCTACCCTTAATTACTAAGATATTAGACCGTTTATACGGTTTTAAAATCTTTATAAAATTAGACCTTAAGGATACCTATTATAGGATCCGGATTAAGGAAGGCGATAAATAAAAAACTATTTTCCGAACTCGCTATAGTTATTTCGAATATTTAGTTATACCTTTTAGGCTCGCTAACGCACCGGTAACGTTTTAAATTTATATTAACTATATATTTATAGGTTTAGTAGATATAACGTATATAATATATTTAAATAATATCTTAATTTATAGTACTAAGCCGGCGGAGTATTAGCGGTATATTAAATAAATATTTAAATAATTACGTTAGTTCTAGTTATTTATTAACTTTAAGAAATACCGATTTAATACCGAAACGGTCGAGTTTTTAAATTTTATAATATTTATTAATAGGGTAATTATAAACCCGGAATATATTAAAACTATTAAGGAATAACCTTAGTTAAAAATATATCGGGAGGTATAAGTCTTTTTAGGTTTCGTTAACTTTTATAGGTAGTTTATTTATAATTATTTTAATATAACTACGCCGTTTACTAGCCTATTTAAGGGTAGTAAAGTAAATAAGAAAATAAATCCGTTTAAATAAATAAATAGCGCTACGGAAGTATTTTAGATCTTATGAGATATATTCGTAAACGCGCCTTTTCTACGTTATTACGATCTAACTAAATAATTATATATAAAGACGGATATTTCTAACTTTAGCCTTAGCTCTATACTATCGTAATAAAATAAAAATAATTATTAGCGCCTTATAATATTTTAGTTACGGAAATTAAATCCCCTAAAATAAAATTATAAGACTTATAATTAAGAATTACTCGCCGTTATAGTAGTAATAAAATAATAGCGATACTACCTAAAAGGTAGCCCCTATTATATTAAAGTCTAGATTAATTATAATAATTTAAAGAGTTTTATAAAATAAAAGGAGCTAAACTTTAAGTAGGCCCGTTAGGTATTTAAATTAACTACCTATAACTTTAAGATCTTCTATCGGGCTAGGAAATTAAATCTTATTAATATACCGTCGCGGCGCCTTAATTATAAGGGAGTATCGCCGTTAAATATTAAATTATTATTAACGCTTTAGAATAAATTTACTCTTTAGACTAGCGGTTAATTATCGGAAGAAAATAAAGAAGTAAGAGTAGTTATAACCTCTACTTTTTAAATTATAAAGTTAAGAGTAGTAATTCTAAGGCGGGATATTATAGTAGTATCTGAAATTATATATAATAATCCTGAAAGGCCTATTAAAATACTAATTCGGGAATTATAAACCTATAATAATTAGGTAAACTCTTTTCGAACTAGAGCGAATATATTAAAGGACCGCCGTTATATAAAGAATAAGGTATAGGTTATAGACTCCGAGGGATTATTAAAATATAACGGTCGCCTTTATATATTAAGGGATAAAGCTCTAAGGGAAGAGTTTATAAAGAGGTATTATAATAATCCTCTAATAAACTATTTTGGCGCTATAAAGTCGTATAAATTATTTACCCGAATTTTTTTTTAGGAGGGTAACCTAAAGTAAATTACGAACTATACCAAAACTTACGATATATATTAGCGGACGAAGGCGCCGCGATATCGCCTATATAACGAATTAAATTCGCTTCCTATTACTACTTAATTATAAAAGGAAATTTCTATGGATTTTATAACTAGTTTACCGCCTAGTAAATATAGAAGTACTGTCTATAACGCTATTTTTATCATAGTAGATCGATTTACTAAAATGGCTAGGTATATACTTATAATTATTAAGATCGATACTATTTAGCTAGCGGAAGTATTCTATTTTAAAATTATTTACCGCTATAGTATACTTAATAGTATCGTTAGCGATAGAGGCTCTATTTTTACGAGCGCCTTCTAGTCGGCTATATATTTTTATTCGAAAATAAAATAACGCCTAAATACTATCTTTTACTCTTAAACGAATAGGTAGATAAAGCGCCTAAATTAAGTACTAGAGTATTATTTATATATATTCATTAATAATAAGTAAATTAATTAGGCTAGATTACTATTTATAGTAGAATTTTTAATAAATAATAGTTAGAGTGCCGCCGTCGGAACGACGTCGTTTTTTTATATATACGGTTATTATCCTAAAATCCGCTAGGAGGTCGAGGACGACTCTAGGGAAGGAAGAGTACTAGCTATAAATAATAGGGTACGATAGTTGTAAATTTTAAAGAATAAAACTATAGAGTATTTTTAAAGCGCTACCGAATACTAAATTAAATAATATAATAAAACGTATAAATTATAAAGTTATAAAATTAGCGATTTAGTTATATTAGTAATTAAGAACCTAAAGTAAAAGCGCCTAAATAAGAAATTATCCTATAAGTTTATAGGGCCCTTTAGGATTATTAATAAAATAGGAGTATAAATTTACCGCCTATTACTACCTTCTACGTATAAAATTTATAATATCTTTCATATATCGTTACTTAAGTTATATCATCTTCGCGATTATATTAATACGGCGGAATCTTTTATATAAGCCCCCGAACTTATTAATAATAATAAGCTATAGGAGGTAGAAGAGGTAATTAATAAAATTAAAAATAGGGAAGGTATCTAGTATAAAGTTAAATAAATTAATTAGGGCGAAGAATATAATTAATAATTACTAGACGAAGAGTTTACTAGTACTAGTAAACTAATTAAAGTCTTTAAATAGGCGGGCAGTAAATATAAATATATAAATATAATTAAAAAGGTTACCTAGTCGTATAAAATAATAAGGCGGAGTAAACGGAGCCGATATTAAAAGTAAATATTACTACTTCTATATTAATACTTATATAATAGACGTTCTCCTCTATATTTATAACTTTATTATACGGTTTTAGGGTATAACTAAATTTAATTTACTATTAAACTATTTATATATAATAGCGATGAGATATCGTATTTATAAAAATACTTTTACTTTAGGTATAGTTTATATAAATACCTAGAATATATTATTAAATAATATATCTAGGTAAGTTTAGCCAGCGCCGATTTAAGAAAAAAAGAATTCGATATCGCTATTATATCGCACGAAAGATTTAATTACTATCGGAATTATTAGAAAAAGATATAGTCTTTTTAATATAGTTCTTAAGGATATTATCTTCCTCGGGACTCTCTAGGTCCCGTTTATATTAACGGAAACTCTCGGTTTCTTCTTCGAAAACCTTATTCATCGCCTTTAATTCCTTAATACGCTAGTTCGCCGCCGTTAATTAATTCTATAAATTAGCGATTATAATAGGGGTTTATTTACTAGTTATTATTATTTTATTATATATTTTACGTTACTAGGTAATTTCTTTACCTATTAAGTTATATTTACGTTCTTCTTTAAGAGTCTTATTACCGATATAGGTATACTAATATATAAACCTCTTTACCTTCCTTCGGAAAGGTTTAGGGATTTATTATTATTAATATATACTACCTTAGAGTTTACGGTCATAATTTACCTTTACGTAATAATCGATTCCGTGGCGATTAATATAATAGAGCGTATAAGGAGGGGACGTACCTCGAATATAATTATTATTAAACTAGTAGAAGTAGACCCGGTAAAGGAGTTACGAAGCGTAATAAACTATTATTATAATTAGTATTACGCAGTCGCGCTAATAGCGGACTAGTTATATTTACTAGTATATTTATAACTAAAATAAATCAATATAAATAAACTAATACTATCGGTAAATAAGAGTTATTTATAGAGTTAGAAGAAAACTATATATAACGAGAGTATTATCTATATATTAGTTATAATACTAGAACGCTATTATAGAGTTAAAGTAATAATATACGAGAGAGGTTAAAGGAGTTACGAAGAGAGAAAATAATAGGCGGGCGAGTTTATTTATATAATAAACCGTCGCGCTAAGTACCTTATTATTATAGTACGTCGATACGCGCCTCCGCTCCGCCACCTCGCTCTTATTAATAGATATAACCGTTATTATAGTAGTTATATTATTATTAATCTCCCGGTATAATATTAGGACTACACCGTTTATATATAGTACTTTACTACTAGTGTTTATTATAGTATAGTAGGAGTATATAGTAAGGGTGGCTACTACTATTCCGCTACTAGTACTATAGGTGTTAGATTATAACTATTATTCCCCGTCAACCTAGTTTATTAAATAGGTTTTAACTTAGGGCTAGGGCAAGCCCCTTAAAATAATATATAATTAGTAACTACTATAGTTACTACTCCTTAATGAACTATATTAATATATAAAAGAATTATATTTATGGACGTTATTAACGGGTTATAAGCCCGGTACATGACGTACCTATTATATAGTTTATTTAGTGTATTCCTAGGGCGAGCTAGAGAGCCGTTAGGGAAATAACGGTATTTTACGCTTCTTATACCGTTACTTTAAGAGTAAAATCCCTAAAATCTTTAACGTTAATTACTCTTTATCTATATTACTCTTAGGTATAATAGGAGGTAATAGTAATATAAAGATCCCTAAATTAAGGGGTAAGAGTAACTAGGAGTTATAGAAGGTCGATATTACTATCGTTCTAGGGGCTGAAAAAGTCTAGGGGTATATTATCGATAAAGAAAGATATTAACGTCCTATCGCCCTAGATCCGCTAATTAGAATACTAGTATACCGAGATAATAAGGGAAGACTATATAAAGCTCTATTTATTACGCTAGAAGAGAAGAAAGAGTATAGGGTAACTAAGAAGGAATACTAGAAGGAATTAAATAAATAAGAGGATAACTATAAGACGGTATATAATTATATTTTATTTAACCTAGAACCGAACCTAAAGACCTATATCGCCGGCGTCACGAATAGTACTAAGGCGATAAATATTCTTTACTAGCTTTTCGAGTATTCTAACGCGTAGACCGTCGACTTATATATATACTAAATTACTCGTAAAGACTAGGATGACTTTAAGTTCTTACTAGAGTATAAGAACTATATAAAGATGTACTAAAAGAGGCTCGCTAATATAGGAACTCTATTACCCGAATAAGTACTAGTATTATACTTTAGGGTAGGAATTAACCCTGAATTATATATATATATCGCTAATATACAGAGTCTGGTTAAAAGAGATAAGACGATATTTACTTTGGACGATATATTTAATAAACTCCTAAAATATAATAATCGCCGATAGGATTCAAAGGCGTTAACGCTAAGAAAGTAGAATAAATATAGAAATAATAAGAGTAGAAATCGTGATACTTCTAATTATAGATTAGGATCTAGGAATAACTCTATAAATCCTGGCTATAAAAAGGGTAAAAATAATAAAGATCGTCGAAAAAATAGATTTAATAGTAAGCCGTATAAGGAAAGAAAGAATTACGAGGGCTATAAGGGGTATCACTTTACGGAAAATTACTACTATCTTTATAAGGATAAAAGGCCGGAAGGCTAGAAGGTATATAAAAGTAAATAGTACCTCCTAGTTAAAACCCGTATTAACGGTTTAGATAAAAAGCCCGCCGAGGCCAAAAAGGTTAAGAAAGTACTTATTTCTAACTATATAAATAAAGCCAAAATATTAGACGATAAGGACGATACCTTCTAGATAGACTTAGCCGCAGATATTTATATTATATACGACTTCTCCCTATTTAACAAGGTTATATATAAAGAGAAACGATATGAATTTATAATAGTTAGGGACGGATCCTAGTATAGGATTCATAGTATTAATACTATTAATATTAACCCGCTTATTAACGGTGATTATAAGGAGTTAGATCTCGTTAATATATATTACGTTCCTAATATAAAGTATAATCTCCTATCGCTAGGAATGTTAAAGCGGAATAATTATAAATTTCAAGTAGTTAATAAAAGAATAGATATCCTAAATAAATAAAGGGAGTTTTATTTATCTAGAACCCGTATCGGGACTAAATACTCGCTTAATTTAAGAAAATCCTTAACTGCGTTTAAGACTAGGGCGAATCCTCTTTTTCTACTTTTTATAGTTACTAGTCCTTTAGTTAAATCCGGATTATAGATTTAATAGTATAGGAGGCTTTATTATTTAAATATAAATAACGTTAAAAGGCTAGCGCACTTATTAGAAGGAATAAATATTTAAAAAACTATATCGCTTTAAGCCCTAGAACCACCTACTAAAAAGTATAAACTATATATTATAAGGTATTAATACCGTATTATCGTTCGTATATTTAGGCGATCCGACCGGATGAAAAGAACCACCGATTAAAACGAGTTAGTATATACCGATATCGCCGGCGGTAGTCAAATTATATATATACTAGAGGGTAAGCGTTATATGTTTATTCTACTCGATAATATTACTAACGAATTAACTATTCACCTATTTACGAAGAAGTTAGATATAGTTAATATAATAGGCCCTTATTTCGAGTATATTAAGAATATTAAGAGGCCCATTTAGTGCCTTAAAGGTAATAATACTAGTGAAAATATAAATAGAAGGATATAAGCGTTATTCGCTAAATATAGAGTTAATTAGATTCCTACTACTATATATAACCCTAATTAGAATAGAGCGTTAGAACGATGTATCCGTACGTTATTTAAATATATAAGAAGTATTCTATTTAACTCCAAGCTTCCGAGAACTCTATGGGGTGAAGTTATTAGGACGGTTATATACTACTATAACTATAGCCCGACTAGGAGTCTAAGTACTATAACTCTATATAAGGCGTTAATAGGTAATAGGCCCTTTATAGGACACCTTCGTATATTCGGCTATATTATATACTATTATAATAAGGATCCTAATAAGAAGAAGCTCGATAATAAGAGTATTAAATACTACTTCGTTAAATACGACGGTATAAATAAATTCCGCTTATAAGACGGTAAAAAGATAATTATTTCAGCCTATATAATATTCGATAAAGTCGTCGATCCTAGATAATTAGGCGAGAATAAAAAAGAAGAGTAATATACCTTTTTAGATAAATTATTAGAAAATAAAGATAAAATATCGGACGATAGTTATAAGGCTAAAGAATCCTCTACCGATAAGAGTAAGATAACCCTACGTCCTATATATAAGAAGTCGTAGAACTACGCCGCTATAAATAACCCCTAGAAGAAGGTCAGGCCCGTTAAGAGTAAAGTATATAATAAAAGCGTCGGTGATAAAACGTAGGATATTAGGCGAGGTTTCGCTATACGCGTTATTAAAGTAGATGTTAATTTAATCTCTAATGTTCCTATAATTATCTATAAGGCTCTAAATAGCCTAGATAAAGAATAATAACTAGCGGCACTCCAAGAAGAATTTAATTCATATAAAATTTAATAGATTTAGGACTTAATACTAGTACCTAATAATAGGAAAATTCTATTAGGCCGCTAGGTTTTATTTATTAAAATAGACTCAGTTAGTAATATTACTCGATATAAAGCGCGCTAGGTCGTGAAAGGATTCCGATAAATAAAAGGCGTTAACTTTAACGAGACGTATTTAGGAGTATTAAAGTCATAGTCCTAGAAATTACTACTAGTACTTGGTGCGAAATTTAACCGAGAAATCCATTATATTAATATTATTACCGTATTCCTAGAGGCTCTACTTAATAATATAATTTATATAAAGTAACCTTATAGTTTCTAGAAAGATAAAGTAATTTATTTATTTAAGAAGGTCTTATATAACCTTAAATAAGTACCCCGAGAGTAGTATATAACTCTTAGGGAATTTTTTAAAACCATCGGTTTTATATAGGTTAAAAAGGACTACTTAGTATTTATTTATAAAAATGGCTCCGTAATTAGTCTTTATATTAACGACCTACTTATTCTTACCCCGACTATAGTATTAATAGAATAGCTGAAAGAATAACTAAGTGCGTATTTCCGTGTTAAGGATTTAGGCGAGATATCGCACTATCTTAATATAAAGATTAGACGAAATCGTTAAAACCGTACTATTTATATGAACTAGGCTAGTTATATTAATAAAATATTAACTAAGTTTAATATAGAGTACTATAGAAGGTAGAAGACTCCTATAGATTTATTAATTTAATTAAAAGTAGTTACTAACGACTACGTCGCCAGTAAAGAAGATTTAAAAGGGTTTAGGAAACTAATCGGGTATTTATAATAACTTATTACTATAACTCGCCCTAATATCGTATATATAGTTAGTATCTATAGTCGTTATTCAAAGGTACTACTTTCCACTCATAATATTATATTTAAGAGGATTATTAGTTACCTAGTTAGAATAATTAAGCTAGGACTACACTATAGCTCTAAAAAAGGAACTAAAAAATTATTAGTAAGATTTATAGATTCGTCCTAAAGAGACTACCTAAATACTAGGCGTTCTACTTTAGGGTATATTTATTTCCTATAAAATAAATTTATTAGCTAGTTAATAAAACGCTAAAAGACTATCGCTAAATCAACCGTAGAAGTAGAGTACGTCGGTAAAGTAAATACTATTGTGGAGTCGAAATTCCTGGCACCTCTATTAATAGAAATAGAATATATCTAGGAGGATATAGAGACTATTTAGTTTATAGCTAATAACTAAGTAATTATTAAAATAACTACTAACCCTATTAATTACCCTACTACTAAGTATATTAATTCTAACTACTATATTATTCGCGAAATAATCGCTGAGATAAGTATACTTTAGATTAACTATATACCGACGGTAGTTATAATTACGGATAAATTAACGAAGCCCTTAGGCCCTATAAAGTTCATAGCCTTTAGTACTATACTAGGGCTCGCGTCGGAGCTAGTATAGGACTATAACGTCGTCATGATAGTATTACTAACGGTTAGGTAGTTAATAGGAGTATTAAATTATAACTATTATTCCCCGTTAACCTAGTTTATTAAGTAGGTCTTGGCTTAGGGCTAGGGCAAGCCCCTTGAGATAATATATAACTAGTAACTACCATAGTTACTACTCCTTAATAAACTATATTAATATATAGAAGAATTATACCTATGAACGTTACTAACGATAGGTACTATAGGAATAATCTAATATACTATATTCACTATAAGTACTACAAGCGCTGTAGGAACGATAGTGTATACTATTTCGCTCCGCTACTATTATATATAATGGTACTATAGGGACGAAAGAAATATTACTTATTTAACTACTATTACTATATATTAGCGCTATAGGGACAGCTTTATGAATATACTATTTATTTACTACTAGTACTACTATATAGTAGGGGTAGTTTAGTAGTATTACTCTTCCGCTACTAATACTATATAATAGTACTATAGGAAATAGTTTCGTGTCGCTCCGCGACTAGTACTATATATTAGCGCTATAGGACCGATAGTATAAACTAGAAGACTCTTTTCTCTTATTTCCTCTAGGGGGTTTTAAAGGTTTTTTTAACGAGCTTCGACTAATTAACTAAATACTATTCCGTAACTAGTACTATAAGTATTAAAGAATTAGGTACGTAGCCTTATACTTAAATTATTATATAATAACGCTATCGTATTAAATAACTCTTTTCCCTTATTTCCCTTAGGGGGTTTAAAGGTTTTTTAATAAATATCTTTTAACTAAAGTACTTGGGTACCTAGGGACTAAGGCTTAAAAGGGGAGGTAATTATAAAGTAGTAATATATTATATACGCCTACGCCCCGCTAAAGGCGTTAATATATTATATACGCCTACGCCCCGCCACCTCTATAATATTATTACTTATCGATACAGGGTTCTAGCCTTAGTATCGCGGGGTTCTAACTTTTAATAATCCTATATCGAGTTAGTATTCCCCCGTTTTATTAGAATCCTTAGAGATTAGTTCTATTATTAAATCTAGGATTTAAAAACTACCTAGTAATAAACCCCGTAACTACTTTACGTCTTTTATACTATTACTAAGCCGCTAGCTCTACGCTAGCGGCTTTAGGTATTATATAAATCCGCGCGGCGCGGGTTTATTAACTAGTCTTAAAATCGCGTAGAGTATTATTTATACTAACGAGATCGAAAAGGGGTTAATTCTACCGGTTTATTCGCCGATACCTCCTATAATAATTAATATAATTATTATAATATCGTTAATTCCCCCCTTAATTTACTCGCCTTACTATAAAGGCTAAACTACGAGGCGTAACTTTTATTATTATACTACTTTTTAATAATATAATATTTACTACCCTTATACTAGGTCGTCTTCGGCTCCGTATTCTAAGACTTATTAAATTAACTCTCCGCCGCGTTAGTTTTAATATAAGATTTACTCTTTATAACGGGTATATTTAGTCGCTTAGCTCCTACTCTATTAATTACGGTTCTACTCTTAATACACGCTTTTTTAGTTACTAGTTTATACCCTATTTTAATTAACTAGCTATCTCTTTACTCTTTAAATTTAATTTACTCCTCGTTAAATAATAGATCTAGCCGCCGCTTTCTTTTAATATCGTTATATATTATCTATATATCGAATACTTTACCCCGATTTAACTCTTTTTATCGTCTCTACTCTAGGATATCTAATATTTTAATATAATATAAATAAAGACTAAACCACGCGCTATTAATCTACTAGTATATAATTCGTTTATCGCGAATACTCTCTACCTACGTCGCTAAATCTCTTAAGATTTTATTAGGTATTATTAAAGACGTAGAGAAATATTAATACGAGTCGACGAATTTCTTATTTAATTTTTAATATCGCTAAGCTCGAAGCTTAGATATATATTATAAATATTTAAATAAATTCTCGTCTACCGATTTATTTAACTCCGCGTAAATAGTAATAGGCGCCTATAATTCTAGATTATAAACCGAGTAATAGAGGAATAGCTTCGTATAATTCGGTGTATTATATTCCGTATTATTAAAAAAGGCGAGGTCGACGTCGCGAATATAACCGCTCCCGGGTATATTAAGGAGATCGTATAGGCTAAATACTATTCGAGCTTATTAATTAATATTTATATAATTTATATAAACTCTTCTCGGCCCCGATAAAGATTTTATTACTATATTATCGAGTGAAGCTAGCTCCGTTAGAGACGCCCCGCTTCTAGGGCCTATATACTAGGGTAGATATAATAAGGTAAAATATACCTACCCCCGATTATAATATATCGCGCGTTTTATACGTTAATATACCTTTTAAATAAACGAAGGGAGTAATTATTAAATAACTCTTTTTATATTTAAATTATTAACCCCTAGTTTATAAATATCGGTTATAACGATAATATATAGAGATAAGCCTTAGGTAGATAATAGACCGAAATATATCGCGATATCTTATTTATCTCGAGTAGTTATCGCCGCGAAAAAAGGTACGACTAACTTCGTACCCTCGATCGGATACGATAATCGTTTTATTTATACGCGTATTAATTAATATATATCCTTAACCTAGGTTACGGAATCTATAAAAATAATCGTTTTCGGAATATCCTAGGTAGTAGTAATCTACGACGGTAAAATATATTATAGATTAAATATACCGTTAATAGGATTATAAATAGTGTTAATTTAAATATATATCTTTAACCGATTAAGCGGAGTCTTTATAATAATAATATCTTCCGAGAAAATATATCGCTTTTATATAATCTTAAGTATTTCGATATCGAGTATTATAAAGACCCCTAAAAGAGGGACACTAGATAGTAATCATTTTTAAAGAATATTTAGACTAAAGTATACTAGTCGAAACTTCTTCTACTCGGTTATTAGATAAAGTTTATCGATTATTAATAAATATAACCGTAATATAAAGCTAATATACCGTAGTACGTCGGTATTAAAATCACTCGAACTAGTAATCTTAGGATTCGTAAAGATTATTATTATTAACTACTTATCTATAAGTCGCGTTTAGTTATTATACCGTAAATAAAGTAACCGGAGTGTATCGCTATAATATTAACGGGCTTATTACTATCGCCGTTTAGAATAAAGAGTCGGTAATTAAATATATAATTTAATTTCTTATATTACTCTTCTAATAAAGTATTTAAAGGTATAATAATTAATACCGCTTTAATAGGTAAAAATATTAATAATAAAGTCTAAAAGACGATACTTTTATTAAATCTAGTTTTCGTAATTAAAATTAAATCCGTTCTTTAGTTTAATAATATATTTAAAGTATTATATTACTTCTCCTTAAACTCGACTCCGAAGTAATATATCGCGGCGCCTTTTATATACTCTCGATCTAGAGTTTTATATAAATTATTTATCTTTATTATAATAGGCGTAGACGCGAAATCGCCTACTATATATAGTATTATTATAATAAATATTAATTTTAACCTTAAATATATTTCGCGGAGGATTCTATAACGAAGGGGACCTACCGATAATAAAGAATAAAAACTAGCGATAGATAATTATCGTTATAATAATAATCGAAACTCGAGTTATAATTAAGGATTTTTAGATAACCTATATTTATTTCGTTATATATACGATGGATAGTATTATAAATAACTATATTCGAAAGAGTATATATAGAAGTATTAGCGCGCGGTTAATTTAAATCTTATTCTAAAATAATTAGATAACGATCGCGTCGTAAAGTTAGTTATTAATAAAGAAAAAAGTTAACGGAAAAATTTATATAGGCGGCCCGCGAAAATAATACGAACTTAATAAAAATATAGGGTTTTACGCTTAGACCTGCCGCCGTTTAGCTACGATATTAGTATTTCTAACCCGAAGGGGCTTAGTGAACGGGAGCTAACCCGAAGGGGCTTAGCGGTGGCTCGGCAGGTCTGAGGGACTGTCAAGGAATGTGACCTCGAATATACCTCAACCTAATGTATCCGGCGCCGCGGTACAAATGTCTTTTGGATTATTCTCATCTTTTCTGGCGACCACGGTGCGATTTCCGGCCACTAAAATCTACGGAACCAATACCGCCCCAAGTTCGAGACCCCCAACGTACGAAGAAAGAATATATACCTTCGGGAATGACCCCGTTGATTATTATTATGTTTTCGCAGCTAAGATTGCCTACTCCACCTAGGTTTTCTAACGGTTCGGGCTTGCCGGGAGGGTTAGAAGGTCCTCTAACTCGTTACCGGACTGTCGCGGTGAATTTATACTAGCCGGAGTTACGACGATCAGAAACAGTTAGTGTGCATATGGCTGCGGGGGCGCGCCACTCGATGAAGGGGTGCTGTCAAGGAATGTGACCTCGAATATGCCTCAACCTAATGTATCCGGCGCCGCGGTACAAATGTCTTTTGGATTATTCTCATCTTTTCTGGGACTGAGGCAAGATTGATCAACTCGAACCGCCGAACGCTGACTAATCTGCTCTTGGCCAAATGGGCGATGTGGATTGGCGGGTCTAGAAAGAACCATACAGAAGAGGTGCGCAATCTCCGATCGGGAAGATGTACTTGACTCCTATAATTTGGACCGACCATCAAATTGCTAGAACCACCGGCAGCATCGCTGCTACCTCCAGGGGATTCGTCATCACCACTCATCACCATCTCGCGTCAACTAAATATTCTGTCTCCAAAGCCATTTTTCGAACCTTTCGTCTCCCAATCCCTTCGGAACTTTCGTCTCATTCTGTCTCCACTGCTTCGACGTCCCAAACAACCGATGGCTTTTCGGATTTTCTGCCAGGAGCCTTATCTGCAAGGTCCCCGGACTGCCCTCCCCCTCGTAACATAACCTCGCAGCATATGCTCTTCCGGCAAAGACTTTTGCCCTCGCCTGGTCTCCGTGCGCTATAACGGTCTGGAATGCATCGTAGTGTGCCCTTGGAAGCCTAGCATCCGAGATTTGCTCGGCCTCTAGTAGCAGCATGAGTATATGTACTTTTTGGAGATATTGTTGAGGATGCAGTATGAGATGTGCGCAGTTACCGATGACTTCGTCAAGATGCTGGATCTCGTCCAGTCTGTCGTCGCTAAGCACGCGCTCGGTTGCTGGGAGGCTGCAAGGGCTGTAGGTACAATCGAAGCCGAAATTATTCTGGAGGTGCCCGCGTCGAGATTTGAAAGGGCCGGTATGCCAATATGAGATTGTTATTTCCTCGCCCTGAGCGATCTCCCTGACAGTATGTATCGGTTCTTCGCCAATGCTCGCGTTCCACGTCTATTGGCAATTCGGGAGGCAAGCGTGATTGAGGCCTGTAAAAAGAGTCCACTCTCTGTTGCATCAGGGCCTAATGGGATGGCATTGGTTTTGACAATGCCCAGGAAGGGGGCCAAGGAGCCTCGAAAGTTGTTGTGAAGGCTGAGGAAGGCTCGTCGATTGTGTTCTGAAACTTGTTTGAGTTCATTGGCGATCCGCTGATTTATGAGATCAAGGTTGTATCCTCTCCCCGAGATTGTGAAGATGGGCTTTTCCGATAGGATGCGAGTGCCCTTTGGAAAGGTTTGAGTTGCGATGAGTCCTTGGCCTTCCTTTGGTATTGATCTCACGACATATGGGGTGAGAAGTGCAGTAGTCTCTGCAAACCCTAGATTATCCGTGGGGGAACTATTTAACGTGGGGCCATCGATCAAGAGAGTTGAGGTTGTACATGTTCCAGGAGGCTGTCGGGATGGTAAAAAAGAGTAATACGGAAGATTGGCAGACCGACCGGGTCGTTATAGCTTCCAACGGACTCATTGACTGCGTCCCATTCATAAAGTCCATAATTATCGTAAAGTTCGTGCAAAAATTGCACCTACTGGCCAAAGATCTCTCGAGCTACACGGTAAAACCGACGGATATAGGGCTCTGCAGCTGCGGTTATAGGTCCGCTGACCTTAGAGCTGAAGCGGAGGAATTTGTGGCCCTCAAGGGGCAATTGCGAATGCTCCCCAACTTGGAAGTTAATATACGAGGCTGCACTTGGAGCACAGGGTCTTTATTATACACTTCCTTGACTTCGTCGATGAAGGCCAGCCACCGATTTTTGTCACTGTCCGACTCGGTAAGACGTGACACCATATCAAACCCGCAATCATAGCCCATAATGAAGAGGTAATGTCGGATAGGAGCAATCAAAGAATTCGTTTCCTCACAAGATATGAGACGATCTATGAAACGAGGCGTCAGAAATCAACGTCTTTAGGGTTCTCCGAGAGCCATATTATTTAGAAGATTGCGAGAAGCTCAAGTTAAGCGTTAACAGTGCGCTCGGTCGGAAGGTTAGCTGGCAAGTGTTGATTGGCTGCAGTCTGCCAGGAGCACCAGTGTGACCAGTCATAAGATGTTCCCCACAGACTCGTTATCTTTAGTGACCGGTCACCCCACAGATCATTCCCGCTCTAGTAAGGCTGACGTCTGCCTGCACCATCCCTTATATACCAAATATCTTCCTATTTTCCTGTCTCCCCACTGGCTTCACACTATGGTAAGCGGGTTAGGGGTAAGACACAAGTAAATGTAAACCTAAATTGGCTTACATTGCGTTCTTACTCAGGCCTTGCTGGCTTTAATTCTTCCCGCAGAGATGTCGTCGAGCTTGGAAAGCGAGGAAACATCCTTACAGTCCGTCCGCCGTAATCAAAGCGGCGGCAGAGAGCTAATACCAGACAGTGATCTTCACCGCTCCATTATGACTGTCTACGTCAGCCCAGAACGATATCCATTTTATTTCCATAAAGGCCGGCTTTGTCAGCATTCATCCTTCTTTGAAAAGGCATTTTATGGCTCCTTTAAGGAGGCAACCCCTGGGAGCATGTACATGGAGGAAGACGGCGTTGATGAGTTCAAGTTGTTCGAAGAATGGCTTTATACGGACGAATTCAGCTATCCTAAAGACTCCGATAACCCGAGCCTCCTCTTAGTGAAGGTGTTTTGCTTCGTAGAGAAAGTCGAGATCGCGAACCTTTAGAATGCTGCGCTGGATGCTATTCGTGATCGAGCCACAGAGTAATATGTCTCTCTACCAACTCCAAATACCACCTACGAAATATACGCGAAACCGTAAACCCTTTGGGGGTCTGCCCAGCGACTAATTCTCGACCTCTTACAAGAGGAAGCAATGACGAAAAGGCCAGCACATAAGGAACCGGTCACTAAGTATCTCCCTCCGGCTACTGCTAGCGCCATCCCCTACGTATACCAAAATACCCCAGAGCGTTCGCCTCTCAGGAAGCTGCTGACTGATATTTTCGCCTACGACGTAAAGCCCGAAGCGTTGTTCGAGGACATCCTGTCGTTCCCCGCTGAGTTCATTAGTGATGTCCTCCTTATCACCATGAAGCGACTAACTTTCAGACTCAAGGCGGAGGACGTAGACTTTGACAAGAACGCCGACAAGTATCACGTTCACGATGCATCGAGCACACGCAATGATCGAAAACAACGAACCTCCGGAGACGTGAAGGTGAGAGGGACAAAATCCGACTTCCATTCGCGTGACGGACCAGCTGCAGAAGCTGCCGATCCAGAGCCTGAGCCGCCTACTAAAGCTGCCGCTGTTGACGAGGATGATACGTGGGGTTTTGGGGGGTTTGGAGGGTTTGGAGGGTCTGCCAAATCTATAAGTGGTAAAGGGAAGAAGAAAGGAATGAAAAGAAGCGTATAATACGGAATGTCTGTTCAAGGCATGAAAGTCTTGTCATGTGTTCGAGTAGTGATAGCTTTCGAGATTCCTCCCCTCATAAAGTGCACGTAGAATGCCGTCTTTGGAGATAGTGATATATTCAGCGATCTTATCCGGCGTCCAAGCTGCAGACAGGCTTGCCAGATGACATTTCCAGGCTAGCTTTCATTGTCGGCGTAATGCTCTCTCCTGCCTCTTCCCCTGATACATCTTCACCATGTCATTGTCCCTTGCTCAATCGGCGAGCCCACTGGTTTCAATTTCCTTGCAAGTTGCCATGATTTGGGTTCTGTTTGGGTAAGGCGAATGCGGGTGAAGCAGCCGCAGAGTTCTAACATATTAGCTCTTTCGCGTTGCCCTCCTGTCTTGTGTCGTAATCTGGGATTGTCGCAATCCAATGGGTCATCAATAGGTATAGCAATGTGATACTCGTTATGGTCGCCGCAGCGCTCGTAGAAGCTTCAGACAACGGTTTCAGAAGAGTATCACCTGGCGTAGGATCGGTCGAAGAAGTAGGTGTTTACGTTCCATTTGAATAATGGTTAGCAAGCCGATTAAAATTCGTCGCGACGGTGTGGATTATCGTGCATATACGCAGGCTTGGAATTAGAAGCGTATGATAAAGTTAATTAATAGAACCCGAAAGCGATCCGGGTTAGTATACCGATCTCACTGGACGTTGAAGGCGTAATATAGGTCATGTTTAACTTTGAAGCGCGCGGGTCGCTCTGGGCGGGAGATACAATACTTTAAGGACGACAGGGGGTTTTTCGTAAGTCTTTACATAGTAGCCCAAGAGTCTATAGTATAAGTAATAATATCATAAGGCTTATCTTTTAAAATAGGTATAGGTAATCCTATAGACGTGAAAAGCTTTCTTAATAAAAAGTTTATATCGTTATAATAACTACGCACGGAAATAATCTCGAAATACTTTCCTCTCCAAGATATCCTAAGAGTTCGGGATATTCCGTAGGGCCGACGCTAGCCGGATTTAAACTAGAGGTATATCCTCGATACCGAATATAAATATTAGCCATAAGTTACTTAGGTAAAAAGAATATCTAGATAACTACTAGTTTAGAATCTTATATAATAAATATCTCGTTAAATAATAATCCTATAGATATAATTATTAATTATAAATAGTCTAGAGAGTTATAATAATGAATTTCTTTTTTTAATAAAGACTATTTATAGTAAAAGTCTTTTAAAATACTTAATAGTTAAGGAGATAAAGCGATATATTTATTACCTAAATAAAATCCTTTTAAAAGGGTTTTAAAAAAGAGATACTTTAGAAATCTTTATTAATATATATAATATTTCCTAAATAAACTACCTATATAAAAAGTATATAGTAACTATACTAGGAAATAGAATCGTATTATCTAAAATAGGCGTTTATTCCTCGAGTATTTACTTTAATATTTAATAACGTAATTAAGGAGCTAAAGTTCTATAAATATTTATTAAATAACCTTACGGATTTAACGCTACTACTACTTCGCTAATTATATTAATAAATCTCTATCTAACTACTATATCGGTAAAGCGGTAAACTAGTATTCTACCGAAAAAGGCGGAAAAGGCGCGTAGATCTATTCAGCTTATATACCAGCCCTAGAGATCGATTTAACACCTACTTTCGTCTGAAGTATCTAAATACGCATTTAGTACCTCGACTCATTTTGAATAATTTTGAATAAATTAAAATAAGCTAGTCTAAATAGTATAGGTAGATAATTAAATATATATAACTATAAGTGAATTATATAGTCTATAATACCGCGCTAGCTTAGGGGGTATTACGCGCGTATATAATTTTCGTGAATCGACGTAATTTAAAATCGAAATTAGACTAGTATAATTATAGCGCTCTATATAGCCTTAGCGAGCTACCCGGCGCTAGTAGAAAATCACGGATTTAAAATCTTAAATCCGAAGTTACTATTTTTAGGATTTTTTAATTTTTATTAAAAAATAATTTTTATTTTTTTTTATTTTTTTGAACGTTCTCTTTTCGTTATTTTTCCGCTAAAAGCTAGGAAAATACGGATTTAATACCTCGACTCTTCTCGTGCGGGCTCCCGCTTTACCGATATAAGAGCCCCTAGTAATTATATCCTCGATATATATTAAATACCGAGTAACCTACCCTTCTCTAGCTTAGGTACTATTATATTAAATTTATTTCCTCGAACTTTAACTCCTCCCTTTTCTTTAATTACTTTCTTAATATTTATATCTTTATTAATACCTACGCCCTTATCGACGCCTATACCTCCTCGGTATATAAAGGAGGAGTTAGGAAGAGTAGGAATATATCTTAAATATATACTTCTAATCTTTTTTAATTATCTAGTAGTATAATTATCTTTAGTCGCGTGGTTATTCTTATTTATAATTCGTACTTTAATTAAGTTTCTAGCACGGTTTAGCTAATTATTACATAGTAATTATAAATTATAAATCGCGTTTATATTATTAAATAACTTTCTTCTCTTAGGTCCGTCTAGGTTTAGATAATAACAATTTTTATCCTATCCTATAAACCTAGTATTTTATACTAGTAGATTATATTTAAAAGATCGTAATAGAGCTTTCGTCCTATCTAGTAGACGAAGACCCGTAGCGGGTTTATTAACTTTAATTCGAACGTAGAGGAGAATCGTAGAGGATAAATAATAAAGTATAGAAAACCTCGTTTATAAAAATTATCTTTAATACCGTAGCCTCCTCTACTACGATATTCATTCTTTATTTATAATCTACGGAGGAGATTTATCGGCTAGGACTAGCTTAATAACTCTTTTAATATAATAACTTTTATAATTATTATATCTATAGTCTAATTCGTATCTAACGAGGAGCCGAGTGACAAGGGGTCAATATAATAGTATATAGTATAAAAGATATTGATTATTCTATAGAGGATTTGGCCTTGATATATTAGAATCCTAGTATTACCCTAGTCCCGATAGGGCTAGCGGTAGGGCTCAGCCCGCCGTCTTAGTAGATATTTATAATAATACTCCTACTAAAGTCTACCCCGTAATAAATCGCCCTTTTTAAAAGAAAGAAGTCAACGCCCTCGTTGATACGCTTATATAGGGTATTGTAATTAATAACGTAAATAACCTCTATATATAGTAGTAAATAAATAAGAAATATATATTCTAAACTATCGACCGAATTACGGGTAGGCCCGTAGAGTCTTAAAGTTTAATATAGAGCCGTAAAGCTTGGTATTAAAATCGCGATAACGAGGTAAGGCGACAGGGGGGTATAGAGATAACGTAGGTAGTTAACGATAAAAGCTATAATATTAATAAAATAGGGGCGTATACGCGTAGTATTATAAAAGTATTAATACTGAAGGACTAAGGCCCTAAGTATATATTAGAAAAATAAGATCTTAGTGTAAATCTAGCTAGCTAAGGAAAATCGTTTAATAGTACTTTTAGAATTAAAACTATTTTAGCGCGGAGTTAGTCCCGATTTAATTAATTCGAAGTTCTTTCCCTTATAAATATACTACTTAATTAAGAAGTAGCGATAACGAGGGGTATATACCTAAGTCTATATAAAGAAGTATATAGGTAATATACTACTAAAATATTCGGGCTATATAGCTCTGCGTACGACTAGGCGAATGATTTAAGATTATAAAGAAGTAATTTTACTAGTTCTCGGTATAATACCCCCTTAATATTATCGTAGTACCCGTACTCTAAATAGAGCTTGATAGGTGGATTTAATATAGCGGTTATTTCCTAGTAAGAGTAGGTAAAGGGTAGTAATATAAAAGAGAAATATAATTATACTTCTAGAGTTATTGACCCTAGAAGAAGAATTTAGTTTAGTATCTAGCCTATTATTCGTATTCTTTAATAAATTCGTCCGCGAAAATATTCTTTACGTTTATCTAACGGTCCTATATAGATCCCTAGTCTTTTTAGGATAGGAGGTATTCGGTAATATAACCCTTCCCCTTTTTAATAACGCGGTTATCGAGGATACGCTCTAGTTCCTATTTTAGTTTTAAGTTATCTCGCTCGGTTTCTACTACTCTAGGGTTCGTGGGTCGTAGACGTTTAAAAGGGTCTTAATCCGGCGGTAAATACTACTCTAACTATACTATTAAAAATATATTATAAATCTTCTAATTTTCCGGGATATTAAGGCGGTATACGAGCTTTCCGATATAATTAAAAACCTTAAATAAACTAGTTATTTACTAACCGTATTTACGACTAGTAAATTTATTTACCGGAATATTATAACTTTTATATAAACGTAGTAAGGCCTAGTCCCCTCTATAGAAATACTAAAGGTAATAAATATAATTATAATACTTCTTATCGTATATTTAAGTAAAGGTAATTATATCCGAAGTTTAAATACGTATTAACTCCCTTAATAAAATATTATTCTCCTAACTTCCTAGGTCTAACGCGTTATTAACGGTAAAACCGAAAGCTACCTTATTTAGGGTATAGTTAATAAGCTAGGAAAACGTATTATTATATTATATAATTATAAAAGGTAGTACCTCTTCCTAGGCTTTAAGGTTTTATAAGGTAACGATCTAGAATCGTAATATAATTTTAATAGTTTGATTTATACGCTCGCTTAATCTATCCGTTTATAGATAATAGGCGGTAGAGAATATTAAATTTACCCTAAATTTATTAAATAGAGCCTTCTATAGGGTATTTATAAACTTACGGTCGCGGTCGGAAAGAATAACCTTCGGAATACCTTAGTCCATTAAATATAAGCGACGTAATAGTATATCTACCTATTACTCTACCTTCTATATTAATTTTCCTAGAATCGCGGTTACCTTTCAGGAAAATTTGTATATAACGGTTATAATATTATCGAATCCTTCCTACGAAAGGGGTAAGGCTAGGATAAAATCGATAAAAATCGTATAAAAAGAAGAGGGCGGTATAAGAATAAATTATAATACTTTATAAGGTTTATACCTAGGAGTACCGAATAATTAATATTATAAATAATATCGTAAATACTCCCCTAGTTTCTTATCTAGTTTATATATATACTAGTACCTAGTTATAATCTTATAGTATTTATATCTTCCTATATATAAGCTAGAATATACGACGTTAAATAAGACTTTAATATATAAGGAAGGTATATATAAGCGTTCTAGTATATATACTCGATTAATAACCAAATTATTAGTATATTATATTAAACCGTTATTCCCCTTCGAAAAAGGAAGATCTACGGCGTCCTCGTTAGTTTCTATATTATAGTTAAATATATGATTTATTTTAGCCTAAAAGTCGTTATTCTAATACTCTTAAAGTAATCCTTATTTAAACTATATATTTATTTCTATTAATATATAGACCTTATATATATATACCTAGAGTATATCTAGCTCGTTTTTTAAAAAGTCCCTAACTACGTCCTTCTACTATAGTCGGGATAGGGTGTCTAGTACTATATATTTAATACTAGGTTTATAACGGATCTTTATATTTTAAAAACACTAAATATAATCTAAGGCCCGTACGATACGTAAATTAGTCTTTACCGTAGATAAGGTAGTTATATTTATTTATTTAATTATACTAAGCGCAGCTCTATAATTAGTATAGACGACTATCTTAGGGGCTAATTCGACTATATATTTAATCTTAATAAATACCTATACTATTCCTACTAGTTTTATTTTAGTAGGTTAATAGTATATTTCTATATCTTTAAAGAGTCGGTTAAGGAAAAGGATAGACTAAATTTACTTCCGATTAAGATAGGGGTTTTTTAGCTCTTTTATAATATAATAAACTATAACCCCGTAACCGAATTCCTTATTAGTATTAAGGTCGATAAATAGTTCCTTTTTATTATTAAAGTAATATAGAAAGAAAGGTTTAGAAAGGGTACTCTAAATAACTTTAAACGAACGAATCTTCTATAGGGAAAGTAATTTAAAACTAGTCTTCTTAATATATTCCTATCGTTAAGCGCCTATAGGGGGTACTTTATTTAGTAGCGCGGTTTTCTTATTTTATAAAGGCCTAGCCAAAGTAGTATAATCTTTAATATAATCTTTTAGTTAACTAGTTATTCCTAGGTACGTTTTAAGTATTACTAGTATTTAAGGGAAAACTAGTTATTTAATAATTATAAACTTTTCTTTAGAAGTTAATAACCCGAACGAGTTAACCTTCTAGCTAAATAGTATAATTAACGGATAACCGATAAACGCCTTCTTAGGGTTAACTAAAATATTAAATTTAACGAATAAAGAAAACACCGTATATAGGTATTAAATATAATCCTCGAGGGTCTAAGAGAATACTATAATATTATCGATATATACTCGGGCGAATACTTTATAAATACGTAGGATCCGGTTTATTTACTATTATATATACGTAGGCGAGTTCTTAAATCTTATTACCGTAATATTAAAAGTCTCTTAGCCGCGGTATAATACGACGGTGAGTTTATATCTATCTTTAGGGTGTACTCGCTATTAATAGAAGAAACTAGCCGCGTCGATAACGGTAATTTAACGATAACCCTTAACGGCGCTAATTATATTATTCTATAAAGGTAAGTAGTAGACGTCTATTATAACTATAATATTTAAACCTCGAATATTAATAACGGTACGGCCCTTCTTAGTACCGTCTAATCTTATAATCTAAATAACGAAGACTAGGAAATTGAACGAAGTAGTTTATATCGTTCATTTAAGCCGTCCCTAAATATATAGTTTATTAAAGGTTTCGTTAATAATCTTCCGGCTCTCGTTGTTTATAGGATAAATATATACCGTTTTAGGTACTTTATCTTCCTAGTCGGCGCGAAATAATATATATATTTATTCGTTTTTTAGAATATTCATAAAGCCTCCTTCTACCTAGAGTATAGGGAATTAATTAATAATCTTTACTAGCTCCGGTTATTTACTATGAATAATAATATCGTTTAGAAGGATATTATCCTTTACCGAAATAATTACCTCTACTAATAAAATAGAAGGCCGGGAACTAGTTAGGTTCTTTATATCTTTACCCTCTAAAGATTGTTTAAAAAGTAATAAATTAGTATTAATAGTAACTATACTATTAAAAGCGTTCTTAATAAAAGTTTCTTTATACTTTTAAAGAGGCCTTCGTATAACGAGCTCGCGAATATTATTATCGCCTATAGTAATACTATAATAGTTATTAAATTAAACCTCTAGTACCTAGCCAAGCTTTATATTTCTTAGAATTTTAACGAATTTATCCGTTTTATTCTTTATAAATACTAATTTTATTCTATCGTTAACGATTCCGGTAAAGAGATATAAGTTAGTATTTACCGGTTTAAAGAAGTAATCTCGTGCTAGTAGATTAAACTTATAGACTTCGATAATTATAATAACTTATAGGGGGATAACTCTTATTTTCGTAGTATATACCGGCCGGTTTATATTTACACCCTTTAAATAAACGTCGATAGGGTACTTTATATCGTAACTACCGATACGGGCTATTTAACGAGATACTAATATATTAATTCCTTTAGGGGTCATAATGTCTATACTAATAAATATATTTACTTTAAGATTATCTATAATATAGACTTCCCTAGAGGCGGTTTCGGCTATTATTTTATTACTACTCTTATCTTTCCCGGGGAAATATAAGGAGGTAACGATATATTTAGAAATAATATAGCGGTTAGTACTAATACCGGTAATTTAGAGTAGGGTTATTATAGTGCGAATTCTAACTTTTAAGAGGAAGCGTACTATAAATTTATAGTCGGCGATAGTTACTTTAGGCTAGTATCTTTATAACTCTTTTCTATTTTAATTTCAAGGTTTAGGCCGACCCGAATACCGGTGTACCGGTACTTCCTAAATACTTATCCTATTTCCGTATTTTTAGAAGAGTCGTAGTTTAATTTAATAATGAGTTTTTATTTTAGTAATTCGTTATTCGTTTTAGCCTAGTAATAGGTTTCTGTATTCTCGTTTATTACTAAAGGCTGCTTACTTTTCTAAATAGTATTTATAACTAAACGTCTAGGGTAGGAGGCTTTAATAGGGTTCTTACCTAAACCTTAACTTCTAAAGTATATATATAGTACGTTTTTAAAAGAGAACGACTCCTTATAAATACGATACTCGATTTATTTAGGCGAATCGATAATAGTTACCTAATAACCGGTTATTTCGTTTTATTTATTATAATAATCCTCTTACTACTAATCCTGGCTCTACTCCTTAGTATAATTAATATTAGGCGTAGATTACTCTTTTATTTATTACTCTATAATATTATCTTCCTAAGAATAGTCCTTTTATACCTCGATTCTATAATAAATAGTTATATACCTAGGGGGTACTTACTATTGCCCGAAATAATTAAAATTATAACTACCGGTTATGGGCCCGCGGTTTTCTTAGCGCGGTTAAAAGTTAGGACGATTCCTATTTCTAAGAGAGAAAGGTATATTACTAGTACTACTACTAATAATCTATAACTAAATAGGTGGCGGTTAAATTTAACGAGGCTACTACTACGTTTAAGGGATATTTAATATATTCTAATAGGCCGGATTAATGAATTAATAAGAAGTAGCCTAAGGTAACTAGTTTTATTATAGCCGGAACCGGTTAGGTTATTAATAATTCTATTAACCTTATTATAAACCCTTTGGTTTAAGAGGCGGTAGAGGCCTAGTTATTCTATTACTTCGTATTATTCCTAACTAGGCTTCTTCCTTAGTATTAAATAAATTAAAGAACTTATCTAGTAGGATATTAAATTTAGGCGGATTAATAAAAGGCTTAAAATTAGAGTTAATATAATCGTAGATTATAAATATTTATTAATATATACTAGGAATATCGGCGGCCCTAGTTAGGTTAAATATTTTATTTATATACTACCTAGGCGTCTTATTAATATATATTTAAACGAATTTATATTTATTAAAACAAAGTTTACGTATAGCTTCTAGCGTCTTTATTTTAAATCGCTTAATAAAACGATTTATTTATTTAAGATTAACGAAGGTACGTATTAATACTTTAATATTAATACTTAGTTTATTTAAGAATCATTTAAGGGCTACTCCCTTAAGATATAAAAATAAAAACTTTCGTACTTCCTCTTCGCCGTATTATTTAATTATATCGTTAACGCGATCCTTAAAGTCGAAAACGTTCTTATATATAATATATCTTTTTAAAATAAATAGGTTATCTTTCTTATCGCTTTTAGAGTCGAAGAATTTAATCTCTTCGAGTTTTAGCTTATTCTAGGCGTTTATTTTAAAACTAATACCGTTTTAACTAACTAAGTTATTTACTTTTAATAAATCTTAAGGTCCTACCGGGTTTTCCTTTATCTTAACTACTAGCCTAATAATAAGAGCCTAAATTTCTAGCGATTCTATAAATTATATTATTTATTCGGAATCTATAGTAGGTTATTCGGGCTCGGGAGGAGTTATAATTTCTTCGTTTTTAAATTCGTCCTCTAAAGGCTACTCTTTTTATAGGTATTAATATAACTCTTTAATATCTCTTCGGAAAATACCGATAGACGGTATTACGGATATTTTATCTATAACCTAAAGTAGCTATATAGTAGGTTATTTAAACTTAACGTACTCCGAAAGATCGTCGTTAGACTACTTCGCTTTCCGGGCCCTCTTTAATAAATACTAAAGGGGTACTTTAGTAGGAGGATAAAGAAACTATATAATTATCTAGGTAACTACTCGTTTAATATTAAAAGTAATTTTTACCTATTTTAGGATATATATACTTAATAATAGGAATTTTTATAAATAGAAAGTAAAATTAATTATAGTAGAGCTTAGCTAAACTTCTTCTAAGGTAATAACTAAAATAATAATTAATAATAAATACTAAAAGTAGTAATACTAGGCGAATAATAAAAGTAGTATTAAAAGACTAGTATTCTAGTATTCTTTTTCTATAGCGGAAGCGTAAGAGATATAACTAGTAATATATTTACTCGGCTAGATATTTACTTAATAGGTAACTTATTAAAATAAATAGTTATATTAATAAAAAAGAAATAAATAAAGAGACGTTCTGAATACTTAGTTTAGTATTTACTATAAATACCCTAAATAAAAAGGGTATTGAATAGGTTATTTTAATAACTTAATAAAGAACTTAAAAGTACTCATTTAAGGTAGTAAAGTACGGTACGGAAATATTAAATAAATGAGGCTCGCTATCGATACGGAGTAAGCTATTTTGAATATAGTAGTTAATAGGGAGTATATTGACCGTTTTAGGGGTTATTTTACTATTTATAGCTAGTATAATTATTCTCACTAATATAGAAGAGGTATAGTTCTACGTTAGTATCGCCGTTACTACTATTTAACAAGGGGTCAATATAATAGTATATAGTATAAAAGATATTAATTATTCTATAGAGGATTTGGCCCTAATATACTAGAATCCTAGTATTACCCTAGTCCCGATAGGGCTAGCGGTAGGGCTTAGCCCGCCGTCTTAATAAATATCTATAATAATACTCCTACTAAAGTCCACCCCGTGACACCGAGTATAGTTAGATTTTCTATATATTTCTAGAATAATTTATTTTCTTATTATAATACGTACCGTTAACTCCTTATATAATAAGGAGATATATAAATAAAGATAAATTAAAATTAAAATTAGAAATAATAATAGGAGAGTATAAATATATAATAAATAAATTCTAGATAGCGCTCCATCTATAAAAGTATAAGCGACTCTGAGAATCCGGATTTGCTCGGAGTGTTTAGGCCCGCTCGCGAGCGCTAAAATAGCTCAGAGCTAGCTAAGAATTCTCAGGCCCGCTTAGGCCCGCTCAGGATTATTTAGGATTCTCAGGGCCGCTCAGGGTCGCTCAGGATTATTTATTTACATGGCCATTACTACTACTATAGATATGCCGGCATACATGGCCCATAGATATGCGCATTCATGGCCCATAGATATGCGCATACATGGCCATTACTGCTGCCATAGATACGCGCATACATGGCCATTGCTACTGCCATAGATATGCGCATTCATGGCCCATAGATATGCGCATTCATGGCCCATAGATACGCGCATTCATGGCCCATAGATACGCGCATACATGGCCCATAGATATGCGCATTCATGGCCCATAGATATGC
>JAABUW010000046.1_pt1 | contig 247374 bp, 169 predicted proteins | sample 5560081 | NCBI WGS metagenome assembly JAABUW01 (sample SAMN10711882, study PRJNA513363) | rock metagenome | isolation source: Antarctica rocks | place: Antarctica: Victoria Land, Knobhead sud
CCATGGCCATGAATGGAATAGGGCCATGGCCATAAGTGGGGCCATGCATGGGGGCCATGTTGGTGGCGCATTCTAAATTTAGGCATTCTCACGAGCCAAAAACATTCTCAGGAGCGCGTTAGATTCTTAGGGGCGCTTATATCGCTCTAGAGTCAAGATATAGTATTACCCCGCTCAAACCAGCTTAACCGGCTCACGAGCGCTCATAGCGCTTAGAGCCTACCCTACACTTTTATAGATGTTCCCGGTATTTTTAAAGTTTTTTACTCCGATTTTTCGGGTTTAATAATACTTTATTTTTACCCTTAATTAAACGTTTAAGACTATTTACCTCGATATTTCTTTTAATATAAATTTTCTTTTATTAAGTAACTTATAGGCGCCGGTCGAATTACTTCTTATATTATTTTTAATAAAAATTCTTTTATTTTTACCTAGTCTCTTTATTCTATCTCTAGTCTTTAAATATAATTAACTTTCAAATTAATTTTAAAAAAGTTATTATACCGTATAACCCGCCTAAAGTTAACTAGGTCTAAGAATAATATTAATTAAATTTATTCTATATCTTTTTTAGACTCTTTAATATAGATCTTTTTTAAAGCGTAGTTTTCTTTATAAACTTTTCTTCTTTACTCTTAAAATAATTAAATAACGCGTTATAGACCGAAAAAATTATATAAATAATCGGCGTACGTAATATACCTATTATTTATATATATTAATAGAACGGTTTATAAAATTCGATAAAGTATTTTATTTAAATTTATTTATTTTTATTTAACTATAATTATTCCGCCTATTTATAGAAAATTTCCTTTAACGCCGGCCTTAGTTTTAGGGCGCGGATTAATATATAATAAATTAAATCCTATTTAGTCGCTACGTCCTAGAAGAGCTTTAATATAGTAAATTTATCTCGATATTTCTTATCGTATATCCTCTATATTTAATTCGGCCCGGTTAATTAATACTTTTTATTATATACCGCTTTCAGATATCCTAAAAGCGCTCGTATTATTAACCGCTTTCATTAAGGTAGGTAGAGACTTTACGAATTTATATCCTCTAATATTAATAGAGAAATAGATATCGGTAGAATAATTAGTATATTATTTAAAATACGGAAGTATTTTTATTAAAATAAATAGGATCTTAGGTTTTTTCTTTATTTTAGAAAGTTTTTATTTTTTTATTTTATCGTCCTAATCCTTCTAAAAGTCTTTATTTATTAATAAGATTTTAATTACTTTAAGAAGTTCCTTTAAGTCTAGTTAAATAATATATAAAAAATATAAAACGCGGTGAACTCCGGTATTCGTAAGAGTATTTTAATTAATATAGAAATCGCGGATTTTATTTTCTAGTTTCTTTTTTATAGTTAAAAACTAGGCCTTTTCCTCCGGTTATATAGTTTCGAGGGTATAATATATACTATTATTATTAAAGACGTTATTTATAATAATTAATATTATCTAATCCTTTAATTTATAATAATAAATAATAATACTTAGATATAAGGTTAAATTAATATTATTATATTTTCCCTTTATATATTTAAAAACTAGGAGTACCTCGTAGTACTATTATTACTAGTCGATAAAGTATATATTTATAATTATATAACTTTATCGGTTCTTAGAAGATTATAAGTCTAGTATTATAATAACTTTCGTACCGTCGTTAAATAAATTCCGAAGGAGTTAATTTTAAATATCGTTATACTTTTTTATAATATAATTTTTAATTATAGATATAAAAGAGAGAGTAATTAACGAATTCGTATATTTAAATACTCGTTATATATTAATATTATTAATAAATCGTAAAGAGAGCCTAAACCCGATAATTATTCGTATAAATAATTTAGCGAAGTCCTTAAATATTACTTCTTAATTATAGATTAGTAATATATTAACTTTTCTTTTACTTCTTTATAGTTAGGATTATAAATATTTATATTAATCTTTATACCTATATATTAAGCGGGTTAGAATATACCTAGTCTTTAAAAAATAATATAATCTAGATTAATTCTATACCTAAATATAAAGTTTTCCTTTTATATTAATTTAATATAAAATACGTTTTTATACTATTCTAGGCGTTAGTCCTTATAATTATTCGGTTATATTTTTTATAAATATCTCTCGGCTCCCCTATATTTATTATAGTATTATTATAAAAGAACTTCTATTCCGGAGCCGGTTTAGGCTATATTTATAAGAAATTATATATATAATCTTTATATTTCTAGTTCTTTTATTTAATCTTTTAGATACGATACTACTCTTATCTATAAAACTTTTCGAGAAAGATAGTAGTTATTTCTACTATATATATATAATAGTATTTATCGGAATCTTTAGTCTTTAAACTCTTTATAAAAGAATTATTTTAAATAACTAAATTAAGAGTAGAAGGATACTAATTATTAGATTTAGAATTATTAATAGCGAAGCTACTATTTTAAAATATTCTAAATACGTATTTTAGAAACTAGTAAAGAAAGTAGGAAAATAAAAGAAATTATTAACTCTTTTATAATTATATAGTCTATAGAGGTATAGTATATATAGTAGTTATAACTTAGTTATATTAATACCGGATAGAAAGATTATAAAGCTAGATTTATATTTATCTTATATATTTTAAATTAGTATACTGTTAAAAAATAACTTTAAATATATAATAAATTAATATTTTAACCCTCCTTCAGAAATTCCTTTTAAGATTTAACTAAATCTTTATTAATTTAGGTTAATAATTATACCTCTAGTTATTAATAAAAATATAGTCGATATTAGTTTTAAATTACTCGATAACTTTAATAATAACACGAGAGTAAATTAAAGCCCTTAATTATTAAGAATATAACGGAATCTAAAGATAATAAAGAAAGTACCTAGTATATAAAAAATATATATAAGGAAACCCCGGGTAAAGAAAATCGCGGTATAAAATAAAAAACTAAAGAGTAGTAGTTAATAAAATCTTTATAATTAAATTATTATTTAATTTAACTCTCTAGTTATTACTCTATAAAAAATTAGGTTTCTTTAGAAGATTATTAATCTTTTAATCCCGAAGCTACCCTTTATATACTTTATATACGAAATTATATATACCTCTTATAAATATTATTTTCGTGTATAGTCTATAGGTTTAAACGCGTTATAAGAGGTCTTAGAGATAATATTAATTAAGGAATTTACGAGTAAATAACCTACTATTATCTCTATAAATATATAATATGAATCTTTATATAATTTATAATAAGCGGATTATTATAACCCTAAAGAATATATAATTTATACGGTGATTAAAGACTATATATACTAGGTAAAAATATATTATAATTAATATTCAAAGATTAATACTTTATTATATTTATCCTAATTTATTATATTATACTAAGACTAGTTTTATAGCGGTTATTAAATATATTATATAAATCCTACAAAGAGAGTATACGGCGTAGTTACGCTATTTATATTATAATATTATATTATAGTTTTCGGTACTTTAAGGCTCTTTTAGAAATAGGAAGTTTAAAGCCCTCGCTTTAACTCTTTAAAGATTAATTTTATTATTTAAATATAAAGATTATTCTCCTATTAAGATTTTATATTTATTTTTATATTATTATAAATACTCTAGGTATTATAACTTAATAGTTTTAATCTCTTTCAATCTTTTTAGGTAGTAATCCGTTAAAAATATAAAAAACCTCTCTAGAAATAATTATCCCGAAGGCGAGATATACGAGATCGATACTTTAGACGAAAATACGGGAGATTTACTAAAGAATATTAATCTTACGGTGAATTAATAACTTATAAAATTAAAATATAAATAGAAAGCCCTTAAGAAAAAGGCCTCTATTATTATAATTTAGAAGAATATCGAAAACTTATAATATATTATCGTAGGTAAAGGAGATAAAGAAATCGAAGATAATTTTTAAAAACTAAATATAAAAGACGAAAACGGCCCGATAATAAATCGTAGTTAAATCGGTTTTAATATAAATTAAAGTAATTTACGATTATCGAAACTATAGGATTTTTATACGAAGAATCCGTAAAATTATCGAGAATAAATTTATAATACGGAGACTATATTCCGCTTAACGCCCGTAAATTTTTAAATAAATAAAAAAAAGATTTTATATATAATACCCTATTTAAAGAGGTAAATTAAAAAGTTATAAAATAAATATAAAAAACTTTATCTAATAAATATATTAATATAGAAGTTCTTTTCGGATTATTTATTTAATATAATTAAAAACTCTTTAAACCGAGTTATAAATATAAATTTTAAGTATTAATATACGCGCTAAAGGAATAATTAATTAATATAAGATTTGGATATTTATTTTAATACCCTAGAAACTAAACTACCTCTTTATAATAAAAAGTAATAAATAGTTTATTTAATAACTTATTTAAGATTTAATATTTTAAAAGAAATTAACCGAGGCTAAAATATTCTTATTAAACGAATCGAATTTATATTATCTATAATATATTATAAATATAACCTTAATCGGGACTTTAAATTATAAGATAATAATTAAAATAATTAATTAGGATCTTAGAAAAGGTATAAGAAAGAGTTAAAGAGCGGAGATAATAAAAATAAATTTAATATAAAGAGATAAGATTCTAATAATAATAATTATAGAAATATAAATAAAATATATACGACTCGCGGGAGCGATAAGAATCTTAAGGATATTAAATATTTTAATTATTATAAATTCGGCTATTACTCTAATAAATATCCGGAGAAGAAAATAAAGACTATTAATTATATCGGCGATTATACTATAGAGTCGAAAAATAATAAACCTTTAAGGAAATCTTTATCCTAAAAGAATAAAGGGAAATAAGAACCCGATCGAGTATAAATATTAATAACGAAGTTATTACGAATCTAATTAATATCGATATAAAAATTATTCGTATTAAAATAAATAAAGATCTAGGAGCGGAGATAAATATTATTAATAAGATATTTATATAATAGTATAACCTAGAGTATTTTAAGAGCGAGTCGTTATTAACTTTTAAATAAATAAACGGGTAATTTATTTATTATTATAATATTTATAATATTATTTACTAGTTAACCGATTTATAGAGATAAACTAGAGAGTATAATAATATCTTTTATTTTATTAATAAGAAAGGCTCGTTTATTATTATAAATATACCGGCTATAAAAAAGGAAAAGATTTAAACCGACTATAATATATATACCTAACGGTTCGGTATCGCGTTAAATACGTATACGTTAGAATTATTTAAGGATTTTACGAAATTATTAAAGACGTAGCTAGTTATTTATATATTAATTTATATTAAAGCTAGTCTCTTTAATTAAAATTCTATTAATAAGAATAAGACTAGGAAAGACGATATTATTATTAATATAATATCTTTTAATAATTTTATTATCGTACCGCCTACGCTTCCCGATAAATTTATAAATTTTAACGATATTTTTTTAAATAAAGAAGTAGGTCGATTACTATTATATAAAAACGACGATTATATAATTAATATAAAGAGTAACCTATTATACGGGCCTCTTTATAATTTATCGAACCTAGAATTAATAGAGTTAAGGAGATACCTAGACGACGCCCTAATAAAGAGTTAGATTAAATACTCTATAAACCCCGTTAGGGCTCCTATCCTTTTTATTTTAAAATTGAATAGCGGACTCCAATTATACGTCGACTACCGAGGTTTTAATAAGATTATTATTAAGAATTACTACCCGTTATTCTTAATTAATAAGATACTAGACCGCCTAAATAATATTATATAATTTACGAAACTTAATTTAAAAGATATTTATTATTAAATAAGAATTAAAGAAGGCGATAAATAGAAGATAATACTTCGTATATAGTATAATCTTTTCGAATATATAATAATATCTTTTAGTTTAACGAATATACTTATTATTTTTTAAATTTATATTAATAAATCGTTAACGGGCTTAATAAATATATTTTATATTATTTATTTAAATAATATTTTAATTTATTTAAATAATATTTTAATTTATTTAAATTTAAAAGAGGAGTATATTAATTATATATAATAAATACTCGAATATTTATAGAAATATTCTTTATTCGCGAGCCTTAAGAAATACGAGTTCTTTACTCGGTTAATTAAATTTCTAGGGTTTAGTATAAATACCGAAGGTATTTCGATAAACGAATATAGGATTAATATAATTTAGTCCTAGCCGAAATCAAAATCCTTTTATAATATATAAGTATTTTTAGGCTTCGTTAATTTTTATCGTCGATTTATTTATTATTATTCGTAGATTATAAACCTATTAACGGGTCTACTAAAAAGTAGTTAAAATAATAAAAAATTTAATCTATTTAAATAACCTAAAGAGGCGGAGTAAATATTTTATCTACTTCGTAATTTATTCTTATATATACCTATTCTTATATACTTTAATCTAGAATTAAAAATTCGGATTAAAATAAATACTTCTAATTTTACCGTAACTACGATTTTAACGTAATTATAAAATAATAACGAATAATATCCCGTCGCTTTCTGGTCCCGTAAGATATAAGATTTAGAAATTCGATATAAGATTTATAATAAGAAACCCCTCGTAATTATTATAATATTTAAATAATAGCGATATTATTTTAAAGGTAGTTTATATAAAATAGAAATCTTAACTAATTATAATAATTTAAGGGGTTTTATAAATATTAGATAATTAAATAATTATTAAACGCGCTAGGTAATAAAACTTTTATTTTTTAATTTCTTATTTTTATATTATTCTACTATAGGAAAAGTAATCTAGCCGATAATTCTTTATATTATCTTAATTATAAAGACTAGAATAACTTTTTAGATAATATATTATTTATATTATAATAAAAGTTATTAAATTTAGAAGGTACTAGTTAAGGCCTTATTTTTACTATAATACGAGATATATTCGTAGATATAGAAGATCTAGATATAGATAATACTTCGCCGGCGTTAAATAATATATCCGTAGATATTATATAAAATCTAATATATATAAAATTTATATTACTAAGGTCTTTAAGGTTTACTATAAAAAAGATATATTTTTCGGTAGTATATTTATCTAGGCCTAGAGAGTTAATATTTAGATAAGAAATTCTAAAGAGTTTAAATATGATATTTATTTAAATTAATTATAATATAATAAAGGAATTATTTAACTCTATCGTTAGAACTATAAATTATAGATTATTTATTCTACGTATTATTACTAAGTTAATATTACTCTATAAAACGATTTATAATACTAAGAGTTTATTAATAATTAAAATAATTCGCGCTTTATAAAAGAATAATTCCTATTTATAAATAAGAATCGCCGAGATTGTATAGGCGGATTATTAATATTCCGCCGGGTTATAAACTTTAGATTCTATATTAATTCTTAGATATAATAATAAAATCTATATATCTAAAAAAGATTTAATCCGCGAAGAGCTATTAGAATAATATTATAACGATATTTTAGCGGGATACTTTAGTATTAAAAAGATAATAAAGTTATTTATTAAAAAATATTTCTAGAGTACTCTAAAGACTAATATATAGAAATATATCGATACGTATAATATATACTAGTGGGTTAAAGTGTATCGATATTATTTTTATAATAAAATTAGTTCTCTATTATATCCTACGGGGTCGTAGAAAGAAATTATAATAGATTTTATTACTAACTTACCTCTAAATAAGCGATATAAACGTATTTATAATATAGTCCTTATAATTATAAATAGGTATATAAAGATATTACGATATATTTTAATTATAAAAACGATCGACTCTACGGGGTTAATAGAGTTAATATTCGAAGAAATTATCCTAAAGTTTAGAGTTCCTGATAGGATTATTTCTAATAGAGGTTCTATCTTTATAAATATATTTTAATTAGAAATATATTATTTAATAAAAATTAAGAGGCGCCTAAATATTATATTCTATTTATAGACGGATAACTAGATAGAATACTAGAATTAAACTCTAGAATATTATTTAAGAACCTTCTATTTAAGCGAGTAAAATAACTAGGTAATACTTTTACCTATAATAAAATAGGTATATTATAATACGTACGCTACGGAATAAAGAAGGTAATTTTGACTTTTTCGAAAATCGAGGAAGGGAATTCAAAAAATTAGGATAAATATTAATACAAAAAAAATTCCCTTCCCTAACAAAGGGAAGAGAATAGAGTCAAAAAGGCCGATTCCCTTCCCTATTCCGCAGCGTAATAATACGTAGTATATAATAATAAAATAGATATTATTTATAGTTATATATAATTACAATTTATCTCTTAAACTATATCTCGAGGGCGAGACGTACGAGGGAGAAATACCGTCGGTATAAAAAAGAATTAAAAAGTTAAATACTTTAAGAGAGTATTTAATAAGAGTATAGATTATTATAGTTAAGACGTAGAAATATAACTATAATAAAAGATATAAGCCGAGATTATATAATATAAATAACCTTATATTATTATTAACTAAAAATTTAATATAAAAATAACTAAATAAGAAGCTCTCTCATAAAGTAATTAAACTATTTAAGATTTTAGATACTATCGGAATATAAGTATACCGCCTAGGATTACTAACTAGTTATTATATTTATAGTATTCTCTATATATCGCTTCTAGAGCCGTATTATTAATAGTAGAGTAATATTTCGATTCCTAATATACCTCTACCGGAATTAATAGATAATACGAACGAATAAAAAGTAGAAAGGATACTAAAAAAAAAGAAGATAAAGGGCGAGGTATTTTATTTTATAAAATAATTAAAATAACTAAAGACCTTTGATAAATAGGTTAGTATAGATACTTTAGATAATACGCTAGAACTACGAGAAGTATTCGAGGAGAGTGCGCGGGTAGAAAAAATATAGAAAATAAAAAGTAGGAAAAGAAAATATTATTAATTACTAACTACTACTAACTACTTTTTATTAATAAACTTCGAGCGAGATATATTCTTACGGCTAGTAGATTGTTTATAACTAGGTTTATATCTAAGGTAGTTAACTTTCCTATAAAAACTCGACTATTTACGAGTAAAACTAGGGCCGGGAAATCGAGTTAAAAAATAAGGGCTAGAAATAAAACTAAGATTAGAATTCTTAATCTTATTTTTAACTTCTTCCTTAGAAGCCTTATAAAAAGATTTTTTTTTTTAATATATAGCGACTCGTACCCTTTATACCGCCGTATTAAAGGCGAGGTTTAGAAGAAGCGGAGCGAATAATAGTATCCTTAACTAAAAAAGTTTTACGTCTAGATACTATAGCTCGTTATATACTACTAGAGAGAAAATTAGGGTCGATAATAAGACGATTATAAAGAATAATTATATTAAATTAATCGGTAGCGGGATTAAAGCCGGGAGGAGAGTTATATTCGGAGATATTTTATATATAACGCGTATAAGCTTCGTCTTTAACTTCGTTTTTATTATAAATTTTATCTTCGTCCGTCGATTCGAGAAAATTATTAAATTAATATTATATAATTTTATTTTAGAGTATATTTATATCCCGGGTAATAATCCCTCTCTAAAAAACTATTAATATACGAATTATATCTAAATTATATTTAATTTACTAGAGTATAAAAGGTATTATCTATACCCTCGATATTTATAATAAGTCGAGATATTAATTATAATATATTCTTCTCTTTTTTAACCTCGCTATTTTTAAATTTAATCTCCCGAAGGAAAATTATAATATCTTTTATATACCTAGCGATATACTCGCGAAAATATTTATTAGGGCCTCGGCGTTCTAAATAATTAAGAAGAAAATTTATAAAAATTTAAAATTTAAACGGAATCTAGATATATTAATATAGTTTAGTTTCGGAATACTAGCGATATATAGGATTATATAGGTACTTATTCTTTACGTAATAAATATATTTTATATATAGTACTTTATTATATAGGACGTAGTTATCTAGGTCTATCCGCTTAAAATAATAAAGGTATAAAAATACGGATAAAGGCGGGATAAAAGTAAAGTAAATAACTATCTTATAAGAAGTAAAAATTAAGGATATATTAAATATCTAAATACTATCGTTAATATTATATACCGTAGAGATTAAATTAATATATTAAATATTAAAGTAATCTAGTTATATACGCGTCGCTAGTAAAGTAAAGTATAGAACTAATAATTCGAAAATAAAATAAAATATTACGATAATATTAATTCTTTTAAAATATAAATAAATATCTTATCTAAAAATAGAATAAGTTATTTATTTATTTTAATAATTATAAAATTAAAGAAAGAATTTAAAAGAAGAAAAAAAAGATTTATTTAAATTATAATATATTAACTCTAACCTTATTTACGGAATATATATATAATATTTACGACCTTAAAAAAGAGCTTAAAGATACGGCCGAGACTATTATAAATTAGTAGAAATCTAAATATAGTATAGCTATTAATAGTAATATATAGGAGTATATATATAGAAGATAGTAGGATATTATAGAAGAAGAAAAACTTAAAGATCGGCGAAGGTTTTATATCTACGCTAAAACCGTTACCCGTACGTATTTACTCCTATAACTAGAGTTCTTCCTAAATAATAGAGTAGAATAATTTACTCTACTACCGATATCGTTAAAACTCTACTAGTAATAAAGATTTATAATTTTCAATAGCGATTATAATATTCTTTCCTTTACTTTTCTCTTTAGGTTTTAAGGTTTTTATGAAATACCTAGTATAATCTACGATTATATAATTATACCGATCGCGAACCTTACGCGATATATTATTAATTTTGATAAAAAAATTTATTTCCCTCCCTTTTTCCTACTAGGTTTAAAGATTTTTCCTTAATATATTATTATTAAAAAACTAGGAGATTAATAAAATTAGGTAGAAGGCGTAGGTATTAAGCGTATACCCTATTTAGTTTCGACTCTCCTATATTACACTCTTTCGATAAAAATATCGAAACGTTAAATTAATATTTATTAATTTCGAGGGCGAAACCCCTAGAAAGGGAGGTAATTATTATATTATATTAAAACTAGCTTTATAACGATTACTAAATATAGTATATAAATCCTATAAAAGAAGTATACGGCGTAGTTACGCTATTTAGATTATAATATTATATTATAATTTCCGGTACTCTAGGGCCCCTTTAGAAATAAGAAACTCGGAGCCCTTACTCTAGTTCTTTAGAGATTAATTCTATTATCTAAATATAAAGATTATTCTCCTATTAAGGCTTTATACTTATTTTCATATTACTATAAATACCCTAAATACTATAACCTAATATAATCTTTATATTAATTAAACTAGTATAGTTATTTTTACTACGAAATTTAGACTTAATTATAAACTTTTAGACTTTCGATTCTATTTTAGAATAATTTATTAATTATTTATAACTACTACGATTAATACTATAGTTTATTAATACGAGATAAAATAAGAGACTATCTTAGTATAAAAATCGTTACCGAAGGAATATAACTTCTTATTATAAAATTAAAGTGAATAATAACTAGGGATCTCGTTTTTAGTATTATAGATCCGATTATTTTATTTATTTATAACCTCGTTTTCCTTTATACCGAAGCTATATTAAATACGTTATTAGAAAAGTGTTTATCTTACTTTAAAATACCGTATAATATATTTATATATATAAGACCGGTATATTTAGCTATTAATAAATTAATTAGTTATAATTTTCTCTACGTTTATCCGTACTTTAATTCTTATAAGTAAGATAAAATTAAATAAAAATAGGTTAAAAACTAATAAGATATTAAGTTATTATAATCGTATAATCGTTAATATTCAAAATACTAAATAAGTATATTAGGATAAAGATTAGGATAATTAATATTAATTTAATTTATAAAAAATAGCTCCTTAGCCTCTAAATTATAAAGTAATTAATCTACTATATAGAGGGGTAAGATTACTAGGATATAAATTAAAATAAATAATATTAATAAAGTTTATAATAGTCGCTTAAATACTAGGGCTTTAGAATAGAAAATATATAGAATAACTTTAACCTTCCGGTAAGTCTTACGATATAAATATTAGGATAAATAATTCTAATAAGATATATAAACCGTAGTTATTCGGTCCTATATAAGAATAAATGGACTTCGACGATATTATTAATACGAATTAACTAAATATACTAGATTAATTCTCTTAGCCTATCTACTTTAAATTAAAGGATATAATTTAACCGATATTTATTTAATTATATAAACTACCTATACCTAAGAATAAAATAAAAGATAATAAATATAACTCGGGTAAAGACGTTAAGATTAAAGATAACGATAGTACTAGCGACGATAACGAGGTAATTATCGATAGTAATAATAATATAATAGGGTTAGAAGGCTATATAAACTATATAAATAATAATAATATATACGAATAAGTTAAGGATAATCCTAAATATTAACGACTATACTAAAAATACTAATATAATAATTACGAATATATTATCGAAAGGTAGGATTATAAAATAGGGAATATATATCTTTATTATTTTTATCCGGTTAATTCCTCGAATAATATCTAGATTAAATTAGTAATACCCGAGATCTCGGAAAACTACTAAAAGAATAACGATTAAGATAAAAATTAAGATAATTCGGCCCTAAATAATTAAGATAAACCTAAATTCGATAGTATTATATTTTATATAAATTATATAAAAGAGTATATTCTATACTTTTACCTAAAAGAAGTTAAGTTTATCTTTCGAGGGTATAAAAATTACTAGTAAAATAATTTAAATTATCTTATACTCGATTACTCTTATAATAATTAAGATATAAAAGATATAATAATAAAGAAGGATATTTAAAACCCTTTTAATTAAAATAAAAATCGGGATAAAACCCGTAATAATAAATAACTAAAGTAGATTCCTTATATTAATAAGAATAATCTACCGAGACTTAATATAGGCGAAATACCTCTCGATCGTTTAGAGGGTATTATTAATAAAATATATATTACTCGTTAAGTAGTTCTTAGGAATTTAAAGATAAATTTAAAAATAATAAAAGAGAAAGAGAAGGCGAGTAAAATATAAAAAACTAAAATTATAACTAAAGATAAAGATTCGTTATCTTATTATATATCCTAGCTTTATTTTAATCTTTATATTAATTCGTTATTATAGAGACTTCTTTAAAACGCGGATATCCTCCGGGAAAGATTAAAATAAAATAAAATAATAAATAATTTACCTTAATCTTAACTTTATTATAATAATTTTATTAATATTATATAATTTATTAAGGTCTTAAAGTATAGAACTCTATATATAAAAGCGCTAGGAGGATTCAAATTTTTTAAATTTTTCCTTATACTAGATATACTATAAATTTTATACTAATTTCTAGATATTAATACTAGCTACGCCTTTATCTTAGGGCTCTTTATTTATTAATTAGACCTCTACGGGAATATAGGTAGTTAAAACTCTATTTAAATCTTTACCTAAAGACCGCGCTTAAGCCCTAAAAAGGAGGAGGGGAAGAATAAATTAGATTTTTATATCTACCCGACGATATATAAAGCCCGGTAGTAAATTTTATATTATTATTAACTATTTTTATCTTAATTAAAGTATTAATCCTTATTAACGAAAATACTCCGAGAAATTAAAAGATATTAAAAGACTTTTGATTTATTAATTCTAAAAATACTCTTTTTATATCTAGTCCGCGAAATCTATTATTAAAACCTTTTTAAGAATATATAATTTTAGAGTAATATATTTAATACTTTATAAAAGACTATAAAAAGTTATTTAATATATATATTCTTTAATAAATTTATTCTTTATATTATCCCTAGATAAGTTAAAATCTAATTTATTTAATAACTAATCTATATATTATATATAGTAAATATATTACTCTTTAAATAAAGGATATTAGGTTATTAAAGATTTTAACGAAAATACTAGGCGGGTAAATAAATATTAATAATTAGAGCGAGAAGGGGTTTCGCTAGGAGATAAAATCTTTATTAAAGATTAATATAAAGATTAATATAAAGTATTAAAATAGTAGATTCCGATAGGGATTAATTAGTAAATAAATATTTACGATTTTATTATAAAATAATCTAATTAATCGTTTAATAATAATACGAATAATTAGTTTATATATTAATATATTACGATACGAGAGCTCGTAGAAAGATAAAGGTCTTTAACGAAAGTATATAACTTCGAAAAATAAATTAAAGTAAATAATAACTAAGAATCCCGTTTTTAGCGCTATAAATCCGATTATTTTTACTATTTCTTATTTTACTTTCCTTTATACCTAAATTATATTAACTACGATATTAGAAAAATATTAATCTTAATTCGAAATTACGTTTAGTATATTATATATATATAAAGATTAATATAATTAGTTACTAATAGCCTAGTTAGTTATTATTATTCTTATATTTATCCTTATATTTATCTCTCTAGATAAGTTTAATTTAAACTAAATTTTATTACTACCTAATAATATATCTCGTTATTATAATTATAGTATTATAAACTTAATTATTATTTAGTATAATTATTAGGATAAAGATTAGAATAAATAATATTAATTTCGATTAATAGAAAATACCTCCTATACTTCCTCTCGAAGTTAAATAAATAAAGTTATTACTCTTAATCCTATTATTAATAGTATTAATTATATATATTTAATATAGTAAATACCTCCTCTTTAGGGCGATGAATTTATAGTATCGGATATATTTAAAATAAACGTAAAATCACTAGGATAAAAATTAAGATAAATTATATTAATTTAATTTATTAAATATAGTCGCCTATATTATAAATCTTTTATTCGAGACTAGGCCTTATAATAGATTTTTATAATAGATTCTTAATTATAAATAAAATTATTACTATAAATTTTAGAGTAAAATATATTTACGAAATATATAAAATATAGTAGACCGAACCTTAATTATTAGGAGTCGGAGGGATAAAATATAATATCTTTAATTTTATTTATGAAAATTACCTTTAAATACTTTTTAAAAATTAATAAAATCGAGAACCCTTTAATTCGTTATCTATATTATATACTCTATTATTATCCTACGAAATAATATAAGATAATAATCGGTATAATCGTAAAAACTAGCCTAATAATAATAGCGATTTAGAATTAAATCAGTTTTATATAGAATACGAGTATCGGGTTATTTACTATTTATATTTATATAATAACTCTAATCTAACTAAAGTATATTAGTACTATAAATAGAATAAGCTCTTTTATATTCTCGAAGATAAGAATAAAAAGAAGGGTTATATAAAGAGTAAAAAAGTATTAATACTACTAAAGAATTTAAATAAGAAACGAAAATCGGTACTACGGAAAGAACTAGACGAATTAAATCTAACTAGTTTTATAATACTAGAAGTAAATTAGGATAAAGATAAAGATAATCCTAATAATTAAATTAATTTAGGTTTAGGGTCGTTTACGTTATATTTAAACCGGAATTTAATATATATATATAAATATTCTAACGTAGTATATAGAAATTATATAAATAAAGAATTCGAATATTTTTTCTAGGACTCGGAAATCGACCTAGATATAAACGAGGATCCGTTACCGCCGAATATAGTATTAAATATTAATATAATATCTTTTAATACGCGTTAATAATTTAAGAGTAATATTAAACTAGAATTTAACGCCCCGATTACTCGCTAGATAAAAGATTAATAAGTAATAAAAGATAAAAAGTTTATAAAGAGAAAGAATACTAAAGATATAATTAAGGGTAATTATTTATTATTTTATTATACGTCCTAGCTTTATCCTAATCTTTATATTAATTTATAAATCTAGATATAGTTATTAATAGATACGATTAGCTCTAGAGGAATTTAGAGATTTTATAAAATAATAAATATATTACCTCCCTTCCGGCTTTATTATAATCTTTATATTAATCTTTAATTATTTATAAAATCTCTAAAGTATAGAAATCTAAATTTAAAAATAAATATAAAAATAAACCTAAAAATAAGTCTAAAGGTAAATCTAGATATATAAATATAACTAGAAATAATACGTATTTTCTAGTCTTCAATTCCGTGTAAATAATATATTAATATATATAAATTAGGAAAGGAAAAGGTCTCTAGTTAATTTAAATAGTGTTATAAAATAACGAGGAGGGCTTAAATATTAATTTTTTATTAATTTAGCCTCTATTTAATAGTAAAATTACTATAAGATTAATACTTAATAAATTTCTACGTAAAGCCGCTTCTTATATCCTTAAGGCTAAGCGGAAGAAAAGGGGAAAAATAAATTAAATTCTTATATCTAACTAACGACGTATAAAGCCGGGTAGTAAATTTTATATTATCTTTAATTATTTTTATCTTAATTAAAGTATTAATCCCTATTAACGGAAATACTCCGGGAAATTAAAAGATATTAGAAGATTTTCGATTTATTAATTCTAAAAATACTCTTTTTATATCTAATCCGTAAGATTTATTATTAAAATCTTTTTAAGAATATACGATTTTAAAGTAATACGATTAATACTTTATAAAAGACTATAAAAGACTATTTAATATATATATTCTTTAATAAATTTATTTTCTATATTATCCCTAGATAGATTATAATCTAAAATATTTAATAGTTAATCTATATATTATATATAATAAACGTATTATTTTATAGGCGAAGGATATTAAGTTTTTAAAAACTTTAACGAAAATATTAAATGGGTAAATAAATATTAATAATTAAAATAAAAAAGGGTTTCGCTAGAGGATAGGATCTTAATAAAGATTAAATATAAAGATTAATATAATTTTATATACGGAGAATACCGACTAGAAATTAATATATAAATAACTACGATTCGTCGTTCTAGGATACTATAATATATATTAGTTATTTAGATCGAGGGTAGTATAAAGATTAGTTTATTTAATCGCGCTATTAAATCTTAATATATTTTATTTATATTATTATTATTATAATAGCCTTTAAAATACGCGTAAATATAGTTTATTAATAGGAATAATAATTAATATAATTAGTAAAACGCTATAAACGACCCTAAAGATATTTATTATTTATATTAATTATTATCTTAATCGATAAAGTATATTTACGTATATATATAAACTATATAGGGCCAGCCCTATTAAGAAGGGAGGAAAGAAATAATAAAGAATCTCTTCTTTTCTTTATATTAAGGAAGGGAATAATTTTAAATTTATCTCTTCTCTTCCCTTCCCCTTCCTCTAAGGAAGGAAAGAGAAGAGAAAGTAATCTCTACTCTATTCCGTAACGTACTAGAGAGTAAGTTTCCGACGGTATATTATCTACCCTAAACTACTTATTTCGTAGATAAATAAGAAGAAAAGATTTAAATAGGCGCGCGAATATCTATACTAAATAATAGAAGATTAGATAAAAGTGTATTCGAGAGTAGGTAGTATAACCGCGTATTTATAACTAAAAAAGCGAACGAGCGCTACTATCTAGAATATATATAATATTATAAATATTCCGGCCGTTAAATACTTATAGTTTAGAGTAGGATAATAGATAAATAGGTTACCGAACTTTATTTACTTCCTAGTAGTATTAAACCTACTACTTTAGGCCTAAACCGGGGTAAATCTAGATAATTAATAATTAATACTAATTATATTAAATAAATCCTTAAGTTATTCGTATTACCCTAGTACCGGGAGTTAGAAAAATAAGAACTATAATTAATATTTATATAAAACGGGGCCGGGATTTATAGATTTAAATAAATATTATAGTAGTTAAAAAAGTATAGGATCGAGATATTAGTATAGCCGCTAAATAGCTCTAATTTAAACCCGGATAAATATATATAGAAGCGGATAAAATAGAAGATCCGGGGGTATAAAAGAATAATCCTAATCTCAAAAGATATATAACCGGCGGCGAAGTATAAATAATTTTAATTAATAGAGTAATAAGTTTATATAAAGTAAATATATTCTATACCTAAATAGTACCGGGATATAATTAAAAACCGTGGTTTTTCGACTAAATAATAACTCGGTAGTATTAAGATTTTGGCCTAGAACAGCGTCTATATATAGCCTTAATTTCTACTACTTTATATATTATTAGAGTAGAAACTACGTACGCAGTTTAAATAATAAGCCTGGATATATATATTTCAAAATTTAGTGTCTCGCTTAATCCGTTACTTGATTCTGCGCCTACGAGTACTCATGACTACTACTACCTCTATAGATATATATATTTATAGCTACTACTACCTTTATAAATATACGTACTTATAGCTACTACTACCTCTATAGATATATCTATTTATAACTACTACTACTTTTATAAATATACGTATTTATAGCTACTATTATCTTTATAGATATATATACTCATGACTACTACTACCTTTATAGATATATATACTTATAACTATTACTATCTTTATAGATATATATACTTATAATTACTACTATTTTTATAGATATATATATTCATAACTACTACTACCTCTATAGATATATATATTCATAACTATTACTACCTCTATAGATATATATACTTATGACTACTACTATCTTTATAGATATATATATTTATAGCTACTACTACCCCTATTATAAATTAATAATAAGATATATTATAGATTATACTATAGAGAGACGATTATTATAATAATTATTATAATTAATATCTATTATTATTCTCTACTCTTTACTCTTTAAACGATTTTAAATTAAAATATTCTTAAGAATAAAATAATAACTTTAAGGGAAAACGTTAAGATAAAAATATATTAATAAATTTTTTAAAAAGATTAGTTTTAAATTTAAAACGAAGTTATAATTTAAACGTCCCCTTAATTTTAAAATAAACGAATTAAATTATATCTTTTATAAAACCTTCGGTTATATTTAATTCTAGGCTAATAATAGTCTTAATTTTAATATTTAATAATTATAAGTCCGAGCGCCTATTTATAATTATAATCTTTATTTATATTTATAATCTTTATTTATAGTTATAGTTTTTATTCTTAGTATTAACCCTATCGCTATTGTTTTTAAATAAGGGTAGTAGTAGTTATAAATATATATATCTATAGAGGTAGTAGTAGCTATGAGTATATATATTTATAGAGGTAGTAGTAGCTATGAGTATATATATCTATAGAGGTAGTAGTAACTATAAGTATATATATTTATAAGAGTAGTAGTAGCTATAAATACACGTATTTATAAAAATAGTAGTAGTTATAAATACGTATATCTATAGAGGTAGTAGTAGCTATAAATATATATATTTATAAGAGTAGTAGTAGCTATAAATACGCGTATTTATAAAAATAGTAGTAGTTATAAATACGTATATCTATAAGGGTAGTAGTAGTGGTAGCTATAAATATACGTATCTATAGAGGTAGTAGTAGTCATAAGTATATATATCTATAAAGATAGTATTAGCCATGAATATATATATCTATAAAAGTAGTAATAATTATAAATATACGTATTTATAGAGGTAATAGTAGCTATAAGTCCGTATATCTATAGAGGTAGTAGTAGTAGTAATTATAAATACACGTATTTATAGGGGTAGTAGTAGCTATAGATATATATATTTATAGAAATAGTAATAGTTATAGAGGTAGTAATAACTATAAATATATATATCTATAAAGATAGTAGTAGTTATAAATATATATATTTATAGAGGTAGTAGTAGTTATAGAGGTAGTAATAACTATAAATATATATATTTATAGAAGAGGTAGTAGTTATAAATACGTATATCTATAGAGGTAGTAGTGTTATTAGAATAATTATTAGAAATCCGCCTTAGTATAATAGGGATCTTTAAGGGATCTCTACTTTACCCTATTTTAATTTAGAGTAGAGATCGAATCGTAATCTCTATTCTATACTTTATTTTACTCTACCCTACGTTAGTATTCCCTCTAGGGATCTTTATACTAATTCGAAGTATAGTCTAGATAGGGTCCTATTAATAAATAATATTTACTATTAATAAATTTAGTAACTCGATAAATAATTAATAATTTAAATATTAAATAAATAGGCCTATTATATACCCTATAATATACGTATTAATATACGTATTAGTATATATTATAGTATAGATTATAGTATAGATTATAGTATAGATTATAGTATACTCTATAATATACGTAATAGCGTATATAGTTTATATATACTATTAAATAATATACGAATAATATACGTAAAGGTATTTTAAATAGTATACGATATATACCCCTCGTAATAGTCTCTAAAATATTAGACGAAAGCCCCCTATATTATACGTAATCATAATATATATTAAGATATACACTAAGGTATACGCTATAGTATACGAAATAATATAGTATTTATATATATATATTTCCTAGATATACCTAGGTAACGCCCCCGCGAGAATTTTTATTAAAATTTATTATTCCGGGCCCGATAAATCGCTAGCGTTAATAGTTATTACTAGGGGTCGCTACTATTAATAGTAATAATTATAGAATTTTATTTATTTTAGCCCTATAATAGGGCTGAGCTACTATTAATATATTAATAATATATATAAATTACTAAAGTTACTAATCCGACTAAAATTAACCCGGAGTTATTAAATTTATTAAAAGTAATTTATCTAGACCCCCGATTTACTAAATTTATTAATAGGATACTAGTAGCTTCATCCGTAAATTAGGGCTATTAGTAGTATTCTATTAGTAATTTTTCTTAGTAAAAATTACTAGTAGGACGTTACTAGCTCTATCCGCGCGGTTAGTAACTACTTTAATAAAGGGCTATAATTGCTAGTAATAATACAAATACTATAACTAATACCGGATACCGTTAATAGACTATATATTTAATAGACTAGTAAGATAGTTTTTATTTAAAATTTTACGTCTACTAGTTTAAAGATATTAAAAAGATTATAGTAAAATAAAAAAACATTATATATATACTAACGTATTTATTTTAATACTATATATCTATTATTTAACCTACGACTAATAGTTAAATAACTCGATACGGTTATACTACTTTTTAAACCGCTAAGGCTAGCGCTCGGGAATACGTGTAATAGAGAAATCTCAACGCTTTATTAATTTTAGGGCTAGAATCGGTCGATTCAGCCGATTTTCTCGCGAGGGCGTATTTACGGTACTACGCCTACCTAGTAAATTGAGGTATTTATATATTTATAAACTACTAGTACCTAGTACCTACCTAATAGGCTAGTACGGATAGTCTATTTTAAAACTGGACCCTATTTCGTATTTTATAGTTAATTAAATAGAACTAAACCCCGGTTAAAAATAAAATAATATATTATCCGTATATACGTATTATAAACAAAATAGTCTATAGGTATAAATAAATAAGAGTTATAATATAATACGTAGAATCGTTACGATATTATATATATATTATAATCTACTTTCTTAGCTCTCCCTTAAAGTAGGGTTTTAATAGGAGTTTTTAAAATTTATTAATAAAATACTCTAGAAAAATTTATAAATATAAAAATAATATTAATATTAATTAAAAAATAGAGTAAAATTATTAAATAGAGTCGTTTAAAAAATAATAAGAACTGTTATCTTATTATATTATTATAATATAATCTTATTTACTTTAGTCTAGTCTAAATATTATTTTAGATTTAATTTAAATTTAAATTAATTCCTTATTTCTATCCTAATATACTTAGGATAGGAAATAAATAAATATTCTATATACTAGTTTTTATTTATATAATAACTAGCTTTATCTTAACTTTCGATCTTTATTTTTTATTTTAATTTACTTTTATATTATAACTAAATTATAATTTAATAAATATCTAGATATTAATCTCCTTTTATAATATTATAAAAGATTAATTATCTAGTTAATACTCTTTAATATTAGGATAATTATTATAAAGGATTAATTCTTTAGCCTCGACTATATATAATAATTCCTCGCCGAAGTATAGAATAACTTTATTAATTTCCTAAATATTTTAATTACTTCTATATTTAAATCGAGAGTAATTTCTTATTTCTTATTTTATCTTTATCTACGCCTTCTCTTCTTTTTATATTAAATATATAATCTCTAGTTTATATTATTATTTAGGTAATAACCTAGATTATATTTATTATAATTCAAATATTACCTTAGCCCCGCTTTAGGTATTCGATAAAAATATCTTTAATAATATTATTATTATAGGTTTACGCCCGTTTTCTTTTTTGAATATTTAATAATTTATTTTTTTACGATTTTAAATATCTCCTAGATCCGAAAAACTTTTAAATATCTCGGAATATAAAGAGGACTAAAATGGATTAGATATTTTAGAGTAAATATTAATATTATAAATATATATTAATTATAGTCGTTACTTTATCGATAATAATAAAATCGTTTATATAAAATTTAAATTAATTATCGGTAAAAAAGCCTTTAATTTAATAAATCGTTATAAAAAGGAGGGTCTCTATACTCTAATTAACTTTACTAATTAATAAAAGAAATTAAGAGAAATATATAATAATTTATTTAAATAAAAGAATACTCGGAATTATACTCGGGAATTTAAATAAGTCTCTTTATTTTTTAATAAATATTTTAAAATCATTTCCTAGAAAAAGAATTATTCTCGAATAAAGAACGAATTCTTAATTAATATTATATTTTATAATATTAATTATATTATTTAATAAGCCTTTATCTTTTAGAGGAAAATTAATAATTAATAATAATATTAATTAATTAATTTGAATATTTACTCTAGTAATACTACTTTATTAATAAAGGAGTTCCGCGAATACTTTCCTAGTAGGGTTACTAGTAGTTCTTATTAATTATTAAAGAAACCTCGTCGGTTAAAAACTTTAATTTATCGATAATTTATCTCCTCTTTTTACTAGTTAATAGCCGATAATTATAATTATTTTAAAATATTATTTATCCCTTCCCTCCGTTTCTCTTTTATTTTAATTTTCTTAATTTTATTTATTTATCTCGTAGGCCTATAGGCCGCTTTATTATATATTTATTAAATAATTAATATTTACGGCCCTCCGGCCGGCGGTTTCTTTCTTTTCTTTCTTTTCTTTATAGGCCTAGGTATATCGCTAGGTCCTAATAATAATTTAGATTATATTAATTATTCTTTAATAAAAAACAATTAACCGAGCTACCTTATCTTTATTATTTACCGCGCGGTTATATATATATTCTAGATTTAGGTTAATATCTTCTTAAAATTATATATATTTATTTATTTTATAAACTCCGCTTTATCCTTAACTAGTTCCGGGTAAAATAATAATATATACTTTATACTTTATTTCCTTTATTTATACTAGTAATTAGCGCTACGGACTATAAGTACCTTTATTCGGTAAAGGAATTTATTTAATCCAATTTTACTATATTTTAATTATATCGTTATAAAGTTTTTAATCTTTTTTAATTAATTATAATAATCGAATTAATCCCCGAATAAATCTCTCTTTTAAGCCGGGTTAATAATTTATATAAAAATTATTATTTTATAACTCTCCTATTTATTTAGTTATTATTAACGGGCCTAATTTTTTACTCTTTAGTCGATAACTTTAATATCCTAATATTCTTCGATATCTTCGATTAGATTTATCTAGTTTTTCCTCCTCCTTATAATTATATTTACTTTATATTATTCTTTAAATCCTAGGGCGCGAATTACCTAGGCTTTTTTTTTCGTTATTAATATCAAAGGTATTTATTATTACCTCCCTCCTCTATATTAAAGTTTATTCTAGATCCGTATATTTTTTATAATTATAATTAAATAGGTCCCTCGATTTATTTAATATCGTATTACTAGGCGGTCTAACTAGAGGTTAATTAATATAATTATCGACTCGGCCTCGAGTATTCGAATTAGGGTAGTTTTAAATACTCCTAGGACCGTCCTAAAATAATTATTTTAGATAATTATTAGTTTCTTTATATATCTCTTTATAATCTTTATCGTTCTCTTTAATTAATATTATATCGGAGCCGTAAATATTAATATCGGTTTAATTATTATATTATATACCGTCCTATACTTCGCGAAGGTAGCGCTTTATATCGAATTAGTTAAATACTATATAACGCGGCTTTAATTAACCGCTTTAATTTTAATTTAGGCTAGGTATAATCTCTATTTTAATTTTAAATCGATATATAATCTTAAGACCTTAATATTCGTTTTAGATTCGATAACTACGTTCTTAAAGTTTATTATTATTTCTATATTAAACTTCTTCCGTATTCGAGATATATAGACTAGTTTATATTTCTAGAGGGTAAATAATATTTTATAAATAACTAACTACTTTAGATAAATATCGTAGGCCCGTTTTAAATTCGTATAATTCTTTTTTATACTCTCTTTATAGGCGAGTAAATAAACGTTATTTACGAATCCTCCGATTTATATTAATAGATTTATTTTAATATACTCCTCGATTAATAATATATTAAAGAATAAAAAAAGTACCGGTAAAATAGGCGATTTTTATAAAATACCCGTTATTATCTTCTTTACTATACTCGTTCTTTCTTTAAATATTACGGATATAACTTTATCCGATAGAAAGTTTATTATCTAGTCGATAATTAAACTCGGTATACCTTTTATTCGTAGGTCGTATAATAATCTTTTATATAAAACGTTATCGAATACTCTTATTATATCTAGTAATAATAGGTTTATTACCTTTCCCCTCTCGTTTTTATTATAGTTCTATATAGTATATATTATATCTATAAGAGTCTTTAGCGCGGTTTTAATTAAATATTTTTATCTAATTTTTATTTATTATAGTAGTAATAATTCGTATTTCTTTATTATATTATTTAATTTTCTAGAGATAATTACCTCTAGCGCTTTATTAAATATATCGAGGAGTATAATAAATCTATATAATTTTAGCTCTAAATAATCGCCTTTCTTTAATTTTTTAAAAATTATTATATTAATCTTTTTAAAATACCTTAAATAATATCTCTATCTAAAGTAGGCCTAGAATAAATAAATAATAATATTTATTATTTCCGTTTTTATTATAATTTTTAGGAATTAGATTAAGATTCTAGTTATTTTTAATATTTTATCGGTAGCTAGGTATTATATTATTTTATATACTTTTATTTTAATTATTTTTTAGTTTATTATAACGAGCTCTAAATACTTTATTTTATTTAATATTATTTGAATTTACCGTTCGTAGAGGGGGAAATAATACTCTTTATAAAATCTTTATTTTATCCTCGAAGTCTTTAGTTTTTCCTCCTTTATTATTTTTAATAACTAGGAATTAAAGAAACTCTTTAAGGCGGTTATTTTTCTCTCTTTTTTATTTTACGAGTTTTTATACTCTCGTCGACTTTAATAAAACTTTATATATACTCTCCTATTAAAAAAATATTTTTATTCTTCGAATTATATATATTCTTATATTATTTACCGTATCTAGGGCCTTCTTTATCCGGGTATTTCGACTTCGTTTATACTTCTTTATATATTCCTTTACCTTTAGTATAATATTAATATAATAGGAGTTTTAATAGGATTTAGCTCCTTAATATAAACGGGTTTATAAAATCGTAAACTCGATAATTTCTTAAAAATCTTTTATTATCTTATTTAGGTATTAATTAATATCTTCTTTATTTTCGAGTTTTAGCTTCTTTAGCGCCTAATAAAAAGATTTTATACTTTATTATATTTTCTTTTAAATAATATTATCTTTAATTTTCTTTTAAATATACCGAATATATAGTATTACCTCTTTTTATATTTACTCGAATTTTATTATTACTAGTCTATAATCGGAGTTATAATATAAATCTTCGTGGATTATAAAGTTATTTATAATCTAGTATACTCCTTTTATAAAGAATAATAGATTAATTATATTTTTATATCCTCGGGCTTTTTATATAATAAATAATTTTAATAATTTTAATTTTATTTCCCTCGACTTTATTATTCCTAAAAGATAATTAGTTATAGTATAATATATATATCGCCTAGTATTATTTTAGTTAAGGTAATAAAGGTTAAAATTCTTTAAAAGAATATATTCGTCTTCCTCTATTAATACTTCCTTTAATAATAATAATAATATTAACGGACTATTAATTAAGATATACTATATTAATAATAAATTATATATATTATAGATTTATATCTCTTTATAATAGAGGATTCCTCGATTAATAACCTCCTCCTCCCCGATTTTATCCGACCGAGATTCCTTTTTATTTCTTCGCTCGTTTAATATAATTCTTATAAAGTATAAATCGCCTTTATAATAAACTAGTTCCTAGTTATTTATATTAATTCTTTTATTTATATAAAAATATATATAAATCTTTAAACCTCCTTTATATATTAGGTAGAAATAATTAATATTATCGTTATATAATATTTAGGTAATAGGATTTTAACTAGGCTCCTAAATAACTATAATATCGATATTTTTAATTTACTTGTTTTAAAGTAATTTTATTATTAGTTTCGATTCCTTTTTAATATTATATTATACGACTTTAAGTTAAGTACTATAATTTATTATATATTAATATTATATCCGTAAATTCCTCGTTTATTTCTTAGTTATTTAATAGTATTAATTCTAGCCGGTTTTCGTCTAGTTAATCGAATATCGTTATTAAGAAGTTATTTAAAACTTAAAGAATTATTTACCTAGGTATTATTATTAATTTAATATTTTATCTCGGCCTCCCTATCTTCCTAGATATAATAACTATATTTTAGATTTTATTAATTATATTCGTTATTATTTTCTTCTTCTTTATACCCCTAGCCGGTATTAATATAAATTTATTATTAATTAATTATACCTAGGGGCTTAGGGTTATTATTTTTAATAATATTATAAATTACTTAAGTTTATTCTTTAATCTTTATCGGATTCGGTATATCTTTTTTTATCTAACTAGGTATACTCTACTCTAGGATTTATAATATCCGAAGTAGACTATATAACACTTTTCCTTCGGGCTTTTAGTATTATATTTATATAATTAATAAAATTCTATATATATCCCGTATTTAAATTAGTTTTTATAAATTAGAGTTATATAGCCGTACCTCTAATAATTAAAATATTACCTCGGGTTATTTATTCTCTTCTATCTTTTATATAATAGTAGTTATTCGTTTTTTAAGAACCCGTCCGTTACTAGTTTATTTATTATATCTAGATCCGGGATTTTAAAAAGGAATATTAAATATATTTTTTTACGACCGTATTCGTCTAGCTTAAAGACGAATCCTAGTTATTTTATATTTACGATATTTAATCCCGGGTATAACTTATAATTATTTTTCTTTAATATCTTTATTATTATTTTTTAATTATTTATATTAACGGCCTCCTTCTTTACGTTATATATTATTATTATATAAGTTTATCTTAATACTCTCGTCGAGGGGTTATTATTTTTTATTTATTTAATTATTTTCTTTAACTTTTACTTTACTTTTACTATTATATAATATAAAACGAAGTCTCCTTTTATTATTTATTTTACTCCGACGATTAACTTTATTACCGAGTAAATTCCGTTCCGGAATATTTTAATTAATTAAGAATTAATTATTTTTTTAAATTATTCTTTAACCTTAATATTATTTATCTTTATTATTAATTACTTCGTTTTCGCGCTAGTCGTTATTACCGGGGGAGGAGGGTTTATTTCGGTTATATATCTCGATAAAATAAATATATATCTACGGGTAATATTAGCCTAGTTTTATATTAATAATATAAATATACTCCTCGCTCTAAATTTTTAAATCTTTTATTTTAACGAGTTTATTTAAACTTTCTAGAGCCTACGCTCTTTTATTAATTTTTATATATAATTAAAAATTATTCTTAACGCGATCTATATTAATTATATCCCGCGGTATATTATCTATTATACCTCTTTATATTCTATATCTTTTATAGTCTTTATTATAATTATTATTAATTTTTTTAAAACTTTTATACCCCCTCTATACTTTTTTATTTAATTATTGATCTTATTTTATTATTATAATATCTTCGTTATATTAAAATATATTAGTAGTCTACTCTTTACTTTAGTACCTTAAATTTTATCTCTACTACCCTTATTCCCTTTTATCTTAACTGATTTCGTAACTCTTTAAAATAGTGAGATCCTATTAGCCCAGCTTTCGTTTTATCTCTTTTTTTTTTTTTTTTTTTTCCTTTTTCAAATTAGATCTTCTAATAATCGCGCGTTATTAATAATAATATATCTTCGATAAATACGTCCGTATATACTCCGAAATCGATTAAGTATTTTAATAGATTAAATATTATCTATCTCGTTATAATATTACTTCTATTAAAGTAGAATAAAGTTTAAAGAGATTTATTATATCTTTATTAACTTCTACCCCTATAACTCGCTTTAATATAACGAGTATTTTTATTTATATTATTATACTACTTTTTACTCTCTTATTTAGAGAGTTAATAGACCTCGATTCGACCTAAATAATTATTAAAGATAAATTAGTAAAATATCCGGTTATTAAGATTATTTATAAGAAATAAAGATTTTACTTTTATTATAAATCGTTTATATATAATAGAGGAGTTTATTTAATTAAACTAGCTAGTCTCCGATCTAGTATTACAATTATAATTAATAATAACGAGGGCGTTATAAGACGAGTTATTTTAAATATAGAAAAAGAATAATCTTAGTATGAAATCACGTATTAGGACTATAAATATTTAAAACTCTATATATATCTTCTTATTTATCGATTATATCGTTTAATTTATTAATTAGGCTTTCGCTTTAATTTATTATATAACTTTTCAAATCCGACTCTACGTTTCGTAATAAGTATATAATTATTATTTATTAATTACGGAATAATTAATCCCGAATATAAATTAAAGTCTTAATTAATATTAGTATATTAAGTTATCTTTTTATTAATTATAATTTTATATATATTTAATATCTACCTCTTTATTTTCTTTATTATCCTTATATTATCCGACTCTTTAATAATATATTTATCGTTATAAAACGTATTATTTATATCGTAAAAACGATTTTAAATATTTATAATTATTAATAACGAATAGTTTTTTTTATTATTAAATTTAATTAATACCTCGTTATAATCGGCTTATTATACCTCTATTATTATAAATATATTATTAATTTCTTTAATAAATCCTTAATCTTCGCTATATATTTTTATTTGAAACTTTATATCTCTAATTTTATAAAAGTCTTTATAAAAGATATTCTCTTTTATATACTCTAAAAAAGTTTCTAAATTTCAAAATTCTAATTATTAATTTTATTCGATATTTATATATAATTAACCCCGATTTAAAAGGAGTCGCTAATATATAAATAACTATTATTATTTATAAATAATAACGTTACTATTAAATAATTAATTCCGATTTAAGAAAAGTGACTTTAGTTTTAAATTTATTAATAATATACCTAGTTTTAGATTTATAAAAAGTAAATTTTAATTTAAGAAAAATTAACCTAGTCTTTAACCTAATTTAATACTCGTATAAAATAAATCTAGATTTAAAAAGAGTTACTTTAATTCTAGGTTTATTAATAATAAATTTAAATCTAAAAGTAGTTTTTCTTATCTTAATCCTAATTATTTATTCCTATAAAGACTAGTTATAATAAAGAATATAACCGTATCGTTATTATTATTAGATAAGAAAAGATATTTAAAATTAATTATTATAACCTAGTCTCGCTTCGTTCTTAATCTTAATATTAAAAATAACGAACCTAGTACCTAGTTACTCTCGATATATATAAGATAAGATTTTAATTATTTATCTATTTTATTAAATTTAATAAATAAGTCGTATTTATTTTATTATTTATAAAAATCGATTAATTTCTAGATATTTTAGAAGAAATCTCGAATTTAAATATTTAGTTTTATTAAGAATTTAAATATAGTAAATCTAAGCCCCGCTTTAATTAAAATCTTAAATTAAATATTTATAATTAAGTTTAAAACCGAGTTATATTTAAAATAAATAAGGAATTTTACCTCGCCTCCGTCGTTATTTTAGAAAAGATTTAAGTTTATTAAAATAATAAAAGTATTAATCTAATTACGATTTTATTTACGCGGTATTATAAATTCTTAAATATTTTTTTAAGAAAAGACGTTGATATTTTACCCCCGTATCGGTTATATAATTATATTATTAAATTTAAAAAAGGGCTATAACCTCCGTTATTTAATTTATATAATATAAATAATAATAAGATTCTAAAACTCCGTCGTTATATAGACGAGAATTTTAATAAAGATTTTATTTATATTAATTATTTTTATACCGCGTCTTTTATCCTATTTATAAAGAAATTTAACGGAGGTTTATATTTTTATATTAATTACCGACGGTTATATATTTTTATTATAAAGAATAAATACTCTTTACTCTTAATTTAAGAAATCTTAAATTAATTAAATCGTGCTAAAGTATTTTTTAAATTAAATATTATATTTATTCTTAATCGTCTCCGCGTTAAAGAGGGCGATAAAGAATTTATAATATTCTATACCCGAATCGGCCTATTTAAACATTTTATTATATTATTTAAATTATATAATAATCTTACCTCGTTATAATATTATATTAATAATACTTTTTATGAATTTCTCGATAAGATTTATATTATTTATATCGACGATATTTTAATTTATAACGATATTAAAAAGAAGAGTATAAAATTTATATTAAATATATCCTTTAAAAGCTCCGCGAGGTAGGGCTTTAAATAAATATTATTAAATACGATTTTATATTAAAGAAATTATATATTTAGGATTAATTATTATTATTAAAGAAATTAAAAGAAGTTTAAAGAAAATCGATACTATCCTAAATTAATTATAACTAGTTAATATTAAGGATATTTAAAGTTTCCTAGGATTCGCTAATTTATACCGGCGCTTTATTTATAAATTTAGTAAATTTATTATATTATTTATAACTTTAATTAAAAAAGATATTATTTTCGAGTAAAGTATTTAATATTAAATAATATTAAGGCTCTCCGTTCAATACTTTAATATAACGTCGATAGGACCTAGGTTAGTACTCGTAGAGAGAAATATTAAGGATTAAAGGATAATAGGCTTCGTATTAATATAAAATAAGACTAGATAAGTTTAATAAACTTAATTAATAATTTAATAAACGTCTGTATTCAGAATTTATAATTAAAAGTCTTAAGGGAAGTTAAGTACGAAGCTCTTATCTACTAGGAAAATATATAGTCTATATAAAAAAAAGAAACTATATTATTTATCCGCTTACTCGCTTATTCCTGTGTCGAGTAGATAAACGGTTAAGCGCTTACCTATTTATTAGTTTATATACTACGTCGAGTAGTAAGTAAATCTTTAATATATTAAATATACTAAGTCTATTAAGGTTTTTAGTGAATTTTAATTATAATATTACCCCTCCCTTCTAACCTTCTTTATTTTTAAAAATAATTCTATATCTTCTCGTTAAATAAAATAATATAATAAATTATAGGAATAGGTTATTTCTAAAGGTCTTATAGTTATAGTTATATATATACGTTACGCGATACGTTAAACCGAATATCGATTATCCTCGTTATTATCGAAGTATAGGGAGTATATTAAGACTAGGAAAAAATACGAGCCCTCCGAGTTTATCGTTAACTTCTTAGGAATTAATAAAACTTTAGAGCGTTTAGAACGTAAGAAAGAAAAGATTAAAATTATATAAGAAGCGGCGAACGAAATCGTTAATTAAAAGAATACGAAGTTAAAGAGGCTTCGTTAATAAAAGAAATTCCTAAAGGAGCGTAAATAAAAGATATTCGATAAAGGTCTTACGGATATAAAGGAGTTAGAGCGTCTAAAGGAACTTAAGAAATTTAGTAAAATAAAATATATAGTGGCCTCGGTTCCGTATTTCGACGATTTTATATCCTCGAGATCTCTTTCGTTAGGGACTTTCGACTAGTTTTCTTATATCGTTATTCCTAGAACTTTTTTAGAAGTTCCCGATAATTAACTAGGTTCGTTAATAACTTTTAAATATTCTCTAATTCGTCGTAATCTTTTTATTTAATAAGGTAGTTTTAATTTTTTTAACCTAAAATTTCCTTTACCTCGAACTCCGTTTCTTCTTTAATCTAGAAATAAAAAGTATTTTATAAAGATATCTTAAAGTCTATTAACTCTAATCGAGAGATATAGAATATTAAATATACTTTAGTATCGGCTAGAAGATTTAGTTTATAATTAACTAATCCCTTATTCTTTTTAATCGAAAATGATCCGATTTTAATATAGTCTAGTTTCTTATTTAGTCTTTTATTTATTATATTCTTCGTTAAGAGGTATACTTTATCCCCCTCCTTTAACTAAGGATACTCTTTTTAATATTTATTCACCGTTAATTTAGTCCGAGTATTTATTAATTTAATCTAGGTTTATATTTCCTTATATAATACTTTTATATTAATTATATAAACTAGCGCCCTATACGCGTTAAGTCCTTATTTTGGGTCTAGGAACGTATTAATATATTTATTATAATTCGCGAAGAACGGCGTAAGTTTAGTTATATTAGACTAAGTATTATTAAATACTAGTTAAGCTATAAGTAGAAGTCTTATTTAATTATTCTATTTCTTATTTATATAATATCGTAAATACGTTTTTATTATTTGATTTATCCGCTCTATCTACCTATCCGTCTACGGGTAATATATAGTTAATATTCGTAACTTAGTTCCGATAGTATTAACTAGTATCTTCTAATAGTTAGAGGTAAATTATTTATCTCGGTTAAAAGTAATCGACCTAGGTATTTTATAATCTTTAACTAGTCGATCTAGTAGTATAAAAGCGATTTATTCGGCCTTATAAATTTCCTTAATAAATATTATTATAACGTATTTATTAAGTTTATTATAGATTACTATAATAGAGTCAAAGGTTTCTAAAGTAATTGGGTCCTTTGATTTTAGTAACTTAATAACGAAATTCATTATAATATCGTCCTATAGTGTTTCTGGTATTAGGGCGAATTAGATTTAACCGTATTTAATATACCTTATAGACTTATTCTACTAGTATTCGATATATTCCTTAATATATTTCTCGACGTATAACCTTAGTCCTAGCGCGTCGTATTCTTTATAAATAAATTCTATAGTTTTAATAACTCTAGGGTATCCTTAGACTAGATTATTATAATAATCTTGGATAATTTCCTTAAGATATCCCTTAAGAAGATAAGTCTTTTTATTATATTTTAATAGTTTAGTTTATAGTTATTAACTTTTTAATATAGCGGTTAAGGTATCGTTTTCGTATTCCTTCTAAATAATATTTATAATTCCGGGAATAACGATATATAACGTCGCTACTAGTTATTATATTAGGATCAGCGATCCATCCTATTATTAAATAAGGACTAGTTATATAACTACGTTCTTTTCCTCTATATAGTCTCCTCGCTTATTAAATATATCGGCGCGACCGTTATTCTTTCCTAGAATATATAAGATCTTAAATTTATATTATCCTAGTAGTTCTAACTATCTAACCTATCTTCGGTTTAACTACTTTATCGTCGTAAAGTTAAGAAGATTCTTATAGTCTATAAAGATAGTAAGATCCGAATAATTTTCTACGTATACCCTCTATTATTTTAGTAAGGATATTACTACTAGTAATTTCTTATCGTAGATATTATAGTTCTATTCTATTAATAATATTTTCCTAGAATAATATACGATAGGGTATTATTTATCGTCTCTCTATTAAAGTATATAAGCGCCTATTACTAAATCTAAAGTATCGGTTTTAATTCGAGCTAGTTCGTTACTTTAAAAGGAATATAGTACTAGCGGTTTCTTATAGGCCTCCTTAAGTACCTTAAAAGATTATTATTATTCTTTTCTTTATTAGAAAACAATATCTTTCTTTATAATATCCGTTAATAGTAAAGCCTTTTTAGAGTAGTCTTTAATAAATTTTTTATTAAAGTTCGTAAATCCTAAGAAACTTTATACCGTCTTAACGTTATGTAATATAGGTTATTTCTTAATACTCCTAATTTTTTTAGGGCTTATATAAATACCTCTAGTATTAACTATAAAGTTAAGGAATTTAATTAATTCCTTATAAAACTCGTACTTCTCTAGTTTAAGGAGAAGTCTAGTTAATAATAAATAAATTAGGACGTCCTATATATATTAGATATATTCTTCTTTGTTAGTAGAGTAGATTAATATATTATCGAGGTATATAATTACCATTATATTTAGGTATACTTATATAATATTATTAATTAATATTTAATAAGTTACTAGTGCGTTAATAAGTCCGAAGGGTATTATTAAATATTCGTAATAACTATATTTAGTTCTAAAGGTAGTCTTCTACTCCTCGTCTTCTTTTATTCGAATTAGATTATACGCGCCTCGAAGATCTAGTCGTATAAAGATTTTTATTATCGCTAGCCGATTTTATAACTCGTTAATATTTAGTAAAGAGTACCGATTCTTTACTACTATAATATCGTTTAACTTTCGGTAATCTATATATAGTCGTAGACTTTTATTCTTCTTTATTATAAAGAGGATTAGATAACCTACTAGTGATTTAAATTCTCGAATAAATCCTTTCTTAAGGTTCTCGTCGATATACCCGCGAAGTACTCCGAGTTCTTTTTTTAATAAAGCGTAAATAGGTCTAAATATCGGTTATTTATTAAATTCGAGTTCGATTTTATAATCTTATAACTAATGTTTAAGTAATACTTTTATAGTTATCTTTTTTTAAAAAAGGTACTTTTATTATTAATATTCTTTAGGGATATTAGGAGGTTCGTTTTTATCTTTAGAAATTTTGATTTATTCGCCTTATTAATCTTTCTAGTTAGTATATATCGAGTCGGATCCTTTTATAAAGTTATTTTTATACGAAGATAAAATACTATAGGCTTCGACCGGGCTACGGTTCGACTTCTTATTTATAACTATTCTTTATAGGCGTATAAGTATTATACTAGCGACGTCTTTAATACGCGGAAATATAAATACTCCTCTCGTTTAATTTATTATTAGATTATATTTCTTTAATTAAGGTATCCCTAGAATAATATAGTAAATAATTATTTTTACTATATCGAAGGTAATCTCCTTATACTGGCGTTGAATAATAATTAGTAGCGGGAACGTTTCCTCGTCTACTCTTTTTATTAATAGTTTCGACCCGTCGGTTAACTAAAGTTTATATTATTTCTTTTTTTCTCGTATTAGTAGGTTAGTTACCTAAGCTACTATCCGAGATATAAAGTTATTAGTTACTCCTAAATTTATTATTATAATAACCTTATATCCGTTAACTCTTACTAGTATTCGTATATATATACCGTATTAAGCTAAGTATAGATATTGTTTTAAAATTAGTACGTTAATCTCCTTATATTTCTTTTTAATATAAGGGACTAGTCTTTTCCCGACGAAGATAAAAATCTATAGTACTCTTTGGACTCGAAGTATCTCTCGTAATTTTCGGTTAAATAGTAGTATTATTCGTCTTAATTATAATATTTCGTTTTTTTACTATATCCTTTTTAGTCTTTTAATTATAATTATTATTCTTTATCGTAGCCCGGGAAGATTTGATTTTCCCTCTTCTTAACTAGGTACTACGGGTAATTATTTTTAATATAGTTATTCTACTAATTATAATTATATTTTGGTTTTACGATATACTTTCGCTCTCCTAAGTTATCGTAATAGTATTTATAATATTCATTTATATATACTAACTAGTGTATTTCTCTATATCGTGGGTGATATTTATTATAGGTATAGTTAATTCTAGTAGGTTATTTTTTCTCCTTTTTCTTTTCTTCGGGTTTCTTTTTTAATATAATAGATTAGGTTTTAAAGTTATCGAGATAATCTATTACTTAAAGTTATTCTTTAGAATTTATTATACTTTATTTTTATTTTTATCCTTCCTCTAAATCTTCCTTTAGAGTTTTATTATTATTATTATCTAGTTCTTCGAATTCTCGAATTCTTTAAGCGATTTTTTCTTCTATCTCCCTTTACTTCTTAAGTAAGTCGTTACGCGTAGAATTATTTTATATTAGATCTTTAGGGGACCCGGCTACGTTATCCGATATCTTCTTTTTAAGTACATTTAATTATTATCGATTCATTATATTTTTCGAACGATAGTTTTTAGCGATATGGCCCGGCTTATTATAATTATAGTAATTTATTATTTTTTTTCCCCTTAATTATTATTTACCTCTTTTTTAGAATCCTCTCGTAGGTCCCTTCTTAATGAAATCGAGTTTTATTAATATATGATTATACGGGTTAAGTTTCTTATAGGGGTAACGGCTAGCCGAATTATATCCGTTACTATAAACTCCTAAACGTCCTTATCCGTTAGCTCCTCCGTTATAGCGTTTCTTTATTATACGTTCGTATAATTTATTATTAATTTTAATTATTTATTTTATAAGTGTATCGAGGTCCTCGATTACGGCTCCTACTCGTATGAGTTCGTCTTTTATATTATCTTTTAGTCCTCGTCGATATATTATTATAAATATAGTATCGTCCTAATCCGTTAATATTATATAGTATTAGAACTGTGCCGAGTAATCGGATATAGACCTTCGTTATATTAAGTACTAAATAACGCGAATTATTATATTACTTTCGTTGGATAGTCTAAATATACGGCGAATCTCAGCCTTAAATTTAGAAAAGTTTTCTATTTATAATTTTATTAATAAATTATCGGTATCGTACGTTACTTTTATATAGTATTTTAGGAATAATTTAATTTATTTCTACGTATTACCTCTTATATAGGTTATTATAAAAGTTATTTATTTAATAACTAGTATAGTATTCTTATTAAATATAAAGAATAGCTAGAGTTATAATAGTTAATCGTTAAACTTCTCGCGCTCTTTATAATAATAGTCTAGTCGGGCGACCTTAATACGGTCCCCTTCTTCTATAATATTACGTCTTCTAGTACCGTCTTAGGTATTTAGGGCTAGGGCCTTTATTAATCTTAAAGTATTTATCCTAAGGGTATTTAAAGTATTAAGACTCTCCGTTTAATACTTTAATATAATATTAATAGGACCTAGGTTAATACTCGTAGAAAGGAGTATTAAGGATTAAAGGATAATAGGCTTCGTATTAATATAAGATAAGACTAGATAAATTTAATAAACTTAATTAATAATTTAATAAACGTCTGTATTTAGAATTAATAATTAAAAGTTTTAAAGGAAGTTAAATACGAAGCTCCTATCTACTAGGAAAGTATATAGTTTATATAGAAGAAAGAAACTATACTATTTATCCGTTTACTCGCTTATTCTTATATCGAGTAAATAAACGGTTAAGCGCTTACCTACTTATTAGTTTATATACTACGTCGAGTAATAAGTAGACCCTTAATATACTAAGTATACTAAGTCTATTAAGGTTCTCAGCGAACCTTGATCGTAATAAATAACTTTTAATATCTTTAAAAAAGATTTTTACCTCCGATATTATTTTAATTTATTTCGACCCCGATTATAAAATTATAATAGAAATAAATATATTTAATTATATATCTAGGGGAGTCCTATTCTAATATAATTATTAAAATATTCTTCGTTTTATAATTTACTTTTTAAAGAAGTATAACTTTATAAAGTATAATTATAAGATTTATAATTAAGAGTTTATAATAATCGTTTATATATTTAAGGAATAACGTTTTAAACTAAAGAGATCTACTCTTTTTATCGAAGTAATATTCGATAATAAAGTTTTTAAGTATTTTACTTTATTTAAAATATTATATTATTATTAAATAAAATAAAGCAAGTTTTAATCCCGTTTTAATTATAAAATTATTTATTATATTAATAAAGAAGACGGTATATTTAATTTATTAATATATTAATTAAGAAATCTCTTTTAAAAGAGTAATAAATTAGACTTTTATAATACTTAAGGCCGCTAGCGCAGAGCTAGCGGCTTAGTAATAATATAAAAAACGTAAAGTAGTTACGGGGTTTATTACTAGATAGTTTTTAAATCCTAGATTTAATAATAAAACTAATTTCTAAGAATTCTAATAATACGGGGGAACGCTAATTTAATATAGGATTATTAAAAGTTAAAACCCCGCGATACTAAAGCTAGAACCCCGTATTAGTAAATAATAATATTATAGAGGTAACGGAGCGTAGGTATATATAATATACTAGCGCTTTTAACGAGGCGTAGGCGCGTATAATATACTACTATTTTATAACTCTAAATATTAATATTGATACTAAATTATATTAAAAAGAAAAAATCTAGTCCTAGAAATTCTTAAAGAGTAGATTTATAATATATTATTAAATATAATAATTCTAGCTTTAGTCCTAGATACTTTAATTATATTAATAGTAAATTAAAAGATTCTTATTTAGTTTTTCTAATTATATTTTATATTAATTTATATATATCGGTAAGTCCGGAAAAATAGTTTTATAAAATCGTTACTTAATTAGTATAAAATACGTATTTTACGTATTTCGTAGGTTATTAATAAACGAAATATAACGTAATAAAATATAATTAAATCTAACTTATTTTAATTATATCTAAATTATATAAATAATAACGTATTACTATATAGATAGTAGTAGGGATAATCGAAATTTTAATAGCGTGTTTCTTTAAATCTAGGTTAGATCTAGGTTAAATCTAAACTAAAGTTAAACCTAGATTTAAACGATATCTCTAACTTCTTTATAAATATTATAGGTATACTCGGTAATATATTTATAAATTAATATTCTTTTTTTATTATTATTTTAAAGGTCTTTATTAATAGCCTTTAATTCCTAAGGCCCCGTATCGATCGTAAATCTAAAAGGAGGTTAAGGAATATATAGTTAAATACCGCGTTAGATAGCGGTAGATATAATTAAAGTATTAAAAGCGTAGGCCTTTAATAACGAGTTTAGGGATTAAAATAGAATCTAGGTTAAATTTAAAGAATATCTAGGCTAGATCTAAACCTAGATCTAGACTAGATATAATACTCGGTTTTTTATTATCGTACTAAATATAATAGAATAAAGGATTAGAATCGTAAGCGATAATAACGTATTATAGTAAATATTATTATATATAAAATTACGTAGAGGAGTAATAGGCTTTTTAGCTCCTACTCGAGCCTAAATATTTAACGGCTTAGAAACGTAAAAACATTTTATTAAAATAACTAAATATTATATCCGTAACTACTTTAACCGCGCTTTTATCTAATATATATATTATCTTTTTAAATCGCCTTTATACCTTCCCTAGTATTATTACTAGCCGTAGTATTATTAATATTCTAAGTATTATTATTATATCTAGGATCATTACCTCCGTTAGCGCCTTTTATACCCTCCGTATTCGCCGTATTTATAATTTTAAATATATTTACTCTAAAATCCGTCTTCGATTTCCGCTTCCCCTCTATATACTCCCTAATTCCGGTATTAGTATATAATATATACCAAAATATTTCCTTTAATTAGGTTATTTAATACGTTTTCTTCGGTATTTATTTATATAACCCGATAGAGTAGAGGGGCTTATAGAATAATTATAATTATATATATAAGATTTAAGCCTACGCTTATCTACCGCGTAAATCTAATTAAAAAATTAGGTATATTATTCTCTACTAGTTTACGATTATAATTAGCCTTTCGTATTAATATATATATAATTACGACCCTCGCCTTATCGGTCCCGAAGAATATTCGTATTTTAGGTTTAAGCTCCTTTCGGATATACTATAATAAAGAAAAGTTAATATTAAATATTATATTTAGAAAAGAGAATACTATATTTAATATATTAAAAAAAGCGAGTTTAGGCTTTTTTATACTAGAGATTTTAAAGAAAGGAAGGATTTACTTATTCTACTACTAGAATTATCTCGATAAATAAAGATATAATTAATATATTTACCCTTTTATATTTCTTGAAAATAAAAGCGATAACCTTAAGTTTAGGGGATATCTTCTTAAGTATTATATAGTTCTTATTTAAGATATAATCTTCTTATATCCGATTATTATCTTTATTTATATTAAAGACCGCGGTTATATCGTTAGTCTACTTTTTATTAAGAGTTTTAGAGGAGATAACGAGGGTAGGTAAAAATCTATATAATCGGAGCACCCGTAATATAATAGATACTATATTAGAATAAACTAAAATTAAATATTAAGGACGTTAGTATAGGAAAGAGGTATTATAGTTTTAATATTCCTTTAATAGTATTACCGCTATTAGAGCCTTTTTAATATAATAATCTTCTAATTAATAATAGTAGACCTAAATCGCGGTTAGAGTCTTAATAAATAAATAGTCGTAAAGTCTTTTTAGTAAAGTTTCTTAAGTATTATAAAATATATCTAATTTAATTACTTTTCTTATATCGTAGTATTAAGGTATAAAGGAGTATATTAGCGAGGATATTTATTACCTTAATAAATCTCTCCTATACTCTAGTTTTCTTATATATCGGGTAGTAGTATTTATAGACTTTTCTAGGTTAATAGGTCCGAAGCGTTAATAACCGAATTAATAATTATTTTAATAAATATCTTCTATAGTAGTCCGAGGGGCTATAATATCCTTTAGGTTTTAATTAATAATTATTCTAGATATAGTTATAAAATAGAAATTATATTTAAGGCGAGTCTTCTTTATTTTTTAAAAAGAATAATATAAATTTTTATTTAAGTTTTTTACTTTATTATATTCGTTTATAATTACGAAATCGTATTAAAAATAATAGATTACTTCCTTTATAGTCTCTTTTTTCGTTTACTTTATATAGGGATATTTATATTCTTCGTTAAAAACTTTATTAAAGACTAACTATATCTACCGTATAGTAACTATATATAGCGATATATTTACTGCGCTTAAGGAATTATACTACGTAGGGTTAATACTTTTTTACTTTTAAATTATATTACTTTAAGGTCCTTTTTATTATATATCGTCGCTAAACTCTTCGTCGCCCTTTTATTTATAGTATAGTCGTATTTCTATTATTATATTAATAATTATAAATTATATCTTTAGATTTTTAAGGTCGATTACTAATTTTAATTTATTAACCTAAATACCGAGATCAAGCGGCGGGATAAGGAATAGTTTAGATTTATTAATTAATATAATATAAATAGCCTTTAAGCCCGGTGAATATAGATATTCGTAGAATTATCGATTCGTAGGATATTTGGAGCCCGTAGGAGTATTTTTACAGTAGTATTAAGGTTTTATTAACTACTCTTTCTATTTATATTAAATCTTTATTTATTTCCGATATAAATAGCGATAGAATACGGTAGCGCCTATGACTTTATAGGTCTTTATATAATTAGAATTAATTAAAGAGTTTAATAGATAAAATTATAGACTTTATATTTTCTATATTTATTTATATAATTTAGACGAATATTATAATATCCTAAATCTTCTTCGTTATTTAGTATAATTATAAATATATAGAGCTATTACTAGTAATAGCTTAACTTTAATATTCTAGGAATTATTATTATATTATTACCGCGAGAATTATTAAAGTAGGCGATTTTCGCGAATATAATAACGCGTTCCTATATATTATCGTGAATATATTCGTATAAATAATTATTATTAAGTTTTTTAAAGTTAGGAAAGTAGTTAATAAATATAATATTACTAAAGGAGATATTAATTAACTATTATTTATATATTATAGTTAACTTTATCTTCTCTTCTTTAACCCTATTATTATTTTTATTATTACTAATAATTAATTCGGAGGATTCTTTAAATACGAATTTATTCTTTTAATTTAATTATTCGGAGGATCTCTTTAAAGGCTTAAGGGATTCGGGAGGTTTTTTAAATAAAAGTTTCTTCGGAGGTTATTTTTATAGTAATAATAATAGATCGTCTTTATTATTATTAAAGTTTAAGAGTTTCGTCCGGCTCTTTAATCTTTTCGTTATTAATAAATAAATTAAATTTTAATAAAAAGTATTAAGAGAAAGGCGATATTTTAAAGTTATAAAGAAGAGAGGTTAATCTCGAAGTAAAGAAAACGGGAAGTAATAAATAAATACGAATATATTTTTAATATTAATTTCTATAATAACTCCTTTTTTCGAGTTCTTTCGGGCGCGATAATAGGTTTTTATTTATAATATATTAAATACCTAGAAAAGAGAAGAACGGAGGAGGAAAAGAATAAATTTAAGATTCTAATAAAGGTAAATCTATTTTTTAAATTAGATTTATATTAGAGGATAAAGGATATAATTAATTAAAATTATTATTTATAATAAACTTACTTTTTATTAAATTTATACCCCGGTTTTAAAAATACTAAATATTATTCTATAGGTCCTTATCTTCTAAAATATTTATATAATACGCGTCCTCCTCCGTTATATAGAAGAGATAATCGAGTATCGAGTCCGTTATAAAGTAGCGAGCTATCTAATATCCTTAAAATAACGCGAATCGTAAATAAACTATATTAAATTCTTCGTCCGGTAGATACGCGGAGATTATTAAAAAACCGGATCTTATATATAAAATTCCGTGATATAAACTAGTTTAATATATATTTAATTTTAAAGGTTTAGAAAGGCCGAAAAGAGAAAAGATTATAAACGGTATTAATTTTTTATTTAAGAAGAGTATCGTTCGAGCTAGTTATTATTATTATTTAATTTTATAGGTTAGGAGGTAGTACGCTATTAAAGTTATTTTTAATTTTAGTTATTTAACTAGAGTCTCTTTAGTATATAATAATACTAATATATATTTATTCGCCGAAGCCTAGATAGCCTTAAACCTCGATTTATTTTTTAAAATTAAATATTAAATATTTACCCTATTAGGTTCTTTCTACTTTAAGCGCGTTTTTATAATTCCGTTAATATTTGAATATATCCCTTAAATAACGATATTTATTAATAAACTCTTTAGCTCGTAGTAGTATATTATTAATATTCGTATAATAAGTTAATACGGGTATTCTTCTAATATCCCGGATAATCTAGTTAGCCTTAAATAGTTTTGTATCGTATTTAAATAATACGCGCCGGGGCCGTGGCGCGATAGTAGTAATAAATAAATAAATTTAATAATGATTATAGAGTGAGGAGGGTATAATAATTCGCGTAATTTAAATAATTAGTTATAATAAGGTATAATAGATTTTATAGTAAATTAAATTAGATCTAGCCTAATATACCGTAAATATCGGGCGATATTTAGATAAAATTATTAAAAGAATAAAATAATAAGTAAAGAGGTCTTTAGGTTATTATATATAAATATATTTAAAGAAATCGTTTTTAAAAGGACGGTTGATATTTAATATTTAAACCTATATACTAACCGTCTATATTACTATAATTTTACGTAATATAATTATTAAACCATACTAGAAATAGCTTAGAGTACGGTTTATAATATAATTAATATCGTAATTAACGAATTTCTAGGTCTTATATAACGGGCTTAAATAAAAGTAAATATTAAGAAATAATAAAAAAGAGTATTTATATATATAATATATTAATATTAAGCTAGCCTTCTAACGCCTTAGATTTAGCCTAGATCTTATCTAAATTTAATTTAAATCTAGTTTAGATTTTATTTAAATTTAGTTTAAATTTAGTTTAGGTTTAAACTAAATCTAGGCTAAAGCCTTTATATATTATTAGACGAGGATAGTTTCTTATAAATTAAGGGTAGATTACGTAAAGTTTTCGATATTATTTTCGCGTTCTCGATAACTAAAATTATATCCGATAATAATAAATTATCCTCCGTCCGCGGCCTTAATTATAATAAAGTGCCGGAGATAATAATAATTAAAACGGAAGACCTAATTAACCTTTCGGCTTTTAACGAAAATATTAAAAGAACGAAATATTCGGAGGAGGATATAACTCTACTCGATAATAATTATAATAATTTATTTAACTTTAAAGGACTACTAGAGAATATTTAACTAGTATTAAATATAATTAACTTATTTTTATTAAACTTTATAAAGGACTCGGCCTATATTCGCTACTTTATTAATAATAATAGTAGTAAGAAGTTAAATAAGACTATTAAGATAATTAAAATAGTAGTAATATTAATTACTAAGAATATCCGTATACCCTCTTTAGAATATAATAACTCTTCGGAGTAGTATTCGTTATCGCCTAATAAACTAGTCTCGGCGTCGATATCTTTCTCGTCTAATAATTAAAATAAAGTTATTACTATTAATATATAAAAGGAGGCTATATTTAACGCCGAGGTAAATAACGTAGATTTATTATCTTAAAAATAAAACGTAGATAAAATACTAAAGGTAATAAAGGTATTAAATTATTTACTACTTTTAATAAATATTATTAAAGAAGCGGGAATAATCCCTAAAGTTTTAAAGAAAACTACCGATATATTAATTTTACTAAACTACGTTACTCTAAGAAGAAGTATAAAGTTCTTCGACTTTAAAGAGTATTATTAAGTTATAAAAATTAACCGGCGAGAAATTAAAGTAAAGGATTTATAGTTTTTTAACTTTTTTAGATATAGAGTATACTTCACCCCTAATAATAATAAGTATAATATTTAGTATACCGTCTATATTTTAGGTCTTCTCTCCGATATTATTATAATAAAGTTCTTAAAGAAAGTTCGAGGTAGTATAATATTTAATACGAAGTTATTAAATATTAAGAGTATTACTAGTAATATAACTAGGCTCGTTATATTTCTTTACGAGTACGTAGTTATAGTTTATAAAGAGTATACCTAATAATATCCGATTTTCTTTAACGGTCTCGTAGCCCGAATCGAAATTATATTAACTTCGATTTAACCTATCCCGATTAATTAGTAAAAGACTATTAACGATAAAACCACGTGTTATTTTAAAGTATATAATTTTCCTCGTATTATTACGCTAGTAATATTAAATAAAGAACTAGTAATCTCTTAAATAATTAAATTTAACGCGGTCGAGAGTATAAATATAAATAGTAATAATGTTTTAGGTTTATACTTTTCTTTTATTTATATTATTAAATAAACTTCTACGCTATTTAATTATACCCGTCGATACAAGGGTTATATCGTTATATTTATATTAAATCCGTATATTTAGCCTTTAAAGACCCTTCTCGATAATAATAATAATTAACTCGCGGTCGTTAATTATCGGTAAAATATTCCGTTTATTTTAAAATAACTAGGAGGGTAAACTCTCTCCTACGCTTCCGTAATTTAAAATAATAATATAATTTAAAGTTTAGGCGGGGGCTACGCTAACGATAACTTTTAAAATAACGAGGATAATAATAACTAAAAAGGGGGTATAAATAAGGGCGAGGATAATAATAAATAAAATAAAAATAAAAGCGGCGGTAACGATAATAATACTCGCTCGGGTAATAGGGAATCGTTATTTATATCGCCTATAATCGTGGCTTACGAGGGCCGGACGGTTTTAACTAGTAATAATCTCTAGTTATTTATTCCGATACCTATAATATAGATGTTAACTATAGATTTTTTCGGTATTAACCGTAGGGGGAAAGTAAAAGGGTTAAGAATAAAAATATATATTATAAATTTATAAGGAGGTTTAGTAAAGATATTATTAATTTTAATATAAATAAAGCTAAGGTATAAAAAGTCTAAAAAGTTTAAAAATTCTATTAATAATAAAGTCGCCGTTATTACCTACCCGCTTTAAAGTATAAATAATATTTTACTATTAATAACTACCCTATTCGAATACTAAAAATATTATATATTAATTATTTAGTAAAAGAGCTCGAAAGGTAGGTTTTATATTAATATTACTTTAAATATTATTCGCCCCGTTATTATCTTCCCCTTTATCGTCCTTGGAATTAAAGATCTTTAGTACCATTTACTTTTGATTAATAATATAATCTATATATTTATATCTTTCAATCGAGGGTAATATATTCTTTAATAATTAGAAAAACGGTATTTCTTTTTTCTTTATAAAAGTTATAGGTATATTAAATAATATATTCGTAAATTAATATTCCTTTTCCGTTATTATTTTAAAGGTCTTCGTTAATAACTCTTAATTTCCGGGGTCTTATATCGATCGTAAATTCAAAAGAAAACTAAAGAATATATAATTAAATACCGCGTTAAATAGTAGTAGATATAATTAAAGTATTAAAAGTATAGGCCCTTAATAACGAGTTTAGGGATTAAATAAAATCTAGGTTAAATTTAAAGAGTATTTAAAGAATATCTAGGCTAGATCTAGGCCTAGATCTAAACTAGATATAATACTCGGTTTTTTATTATTATTCCTACATATAATAAAATAAAGGATTAGAATCGTAAGCGATAATAATATATTATAATAAGTATTATTATATAAAAAATAAATATTATTATATAAAAAAGCGCGTAGAGGGGTAATAAGTTTCCTAGCTTTTACTTAAACCTAAATATCTAGTAGTTTAGAAATATAAGAAGACTTAACTTAATTAACGGCGGTTTATTTTTATATTTATTTACTTTAACTACTTTTCCTCCCTATATATATAATATTATCTTAAATAATATTTTCTATATTAATAATAAACGCCGCGATATTATTAATATTCCTAGTATTATTACTCCTTTTAATATTATTACCTCCGTCGGCGCCTCCTACGCCTTTTATATTCGTTATATTAATAGTCTTAAACGCGTCCTCTTTAAAATCTATCTTCGATTTATACTTTACGTTTATATACTCCTCGATTTCGGTATTAATATTTAATATATAATAAAATACTTCCTTTTTTTACTCTATCCGATACGTTTTTTTCGGTATTTATTTATATATCCCGATAGAGTAAAGAGGTTTATATAGAATAATTATAATTATATAAATTAGATTTAAGCCTACGCCTATCTAATATATAAATTTAATTAAAATATTAGGCTTATCCTTCTTTAGTAATATATTATTATAATTAATTTTATATATAAATATATTTAGCCGCGTCCTTCTTCTTATCGGTCCCGAAGAATATTCGTATCTTAGATTTAATCTCCTCTCGGACGTATTATAATAAATAAATATTAATATAAAAGAGTTAACTGGAAAAGAGAAGGTTAAATTTAATAAAATAAAAGAAACGAGTTCGGGCTCTTTTATATCGGAGATTTTAAAGAAAAAAAGAATTTACCCGTTTTACTACTAAAATCATCTCGGTAAATAAGAATATAATTAATATATTTACCTCTTTATATTTCTTAAAAAAGGAGGCGATAATTTTAAATTTAAAGAATATCTTCTTAAGTATTATATAATCTTTATTTAAAATATAATCTTCTAGTATCCGATTATTATCTTTATTTATATACCGGTTCTTAATCTCTTTATTAGTCTACTTTTAATTATATGTAATTAAAGAGACGGAGAGATAGGGTAAATAATTATATAAACGGAGGAGCCGTATTATTATAAATACTTAATTAACGTTAACGTTAGTCGGGCGGTCGGGACGATTTCGTATAAATATAATATTATATTAATTATCGTCCTAGTAAACCTATTATTCTACGAGTTTCTTTAGTATTAAATCCTTCTAACGGGCGACGAGGGTTACGTAATATACTTTATAATTATAAAGAAAACTAGTTTTAAAGATACTTCGGTAAAGCTTTTTAAACTTAATAAAGTCGTAATTTTTCTAATTACTCTTTTTATACCGCTATATTAGGAATTTAAGAAGTAAATTCCCGAATATATTTATTATATTATCGAATTCTTATAGTCGATTACTTAAACCTTAATATTTAATAATAATATTAATAAGAATCTTTAAGCCGGTTAGTTTAAAGGGGTTATATTTATATTTAAAATCGTTCTAAGAAATATCGTATATAATATCTATTAAAGTTATAATATCTAATAGATCGGAGTTAATAATTATTTTAGATATAATTATAAATTAGAAACGATATTTAGGGCGAGTCTTTTTTATTATTTAAAAAAGATTCTATAAACCTTTACCTAAATTCCTTACCCTATTATATTTATTTATAATCGCGAACTCGTATTAAAAACGGTAGATAATTTCTTCTTTAATTACTTTTTTTCTATTCTTTATAAAGGAGTATTTATATACTTTATTAAAGATTTTACTAGTAGTTACCTATAATTATTATAAAGTAAATATAAATATAAAAGTATTTACTTCGCTTAGGAGATTATATTACGCGGTATTAATAAATTTTATACCTTTTAATAATTTTACGTCGGAGTCGTTCGGGTTATATATTATTTATAATTCTTTTATTATTTATACGTTTATTTAGTAGTTAAACTCGGTATTATTATAATAAATAATTATAAACCGTATCTTTAAGGCCTCGAAGTCGATTATTAATAATATTTTAATACTTTAAATACTAAGGTTAACCGGCGGGGTAAAGAATAATATATATTTATTAATTAATTTAATATAAAAAGCTTCCGAGTCTAGTTAATATAAATATTTATAGAATTATTAATTCATAGGATATTTAGAGCCCGTAGGAGCGTTTTCGCGGTAGTATTAAAACTTTATTAACTACTCCTTCTACTCTCGTTAAATCTTTATTTATTTTTAATATAATTAAAAATAAAATACCGCGGAACTTATAACTTTAAAGGTTTATAGGTAAATAAAATTAATTACGAAATTTAAAAGATATATTAAAAGGTTTTATTTTATTTAAACTTATTTCGTCTCCGATAATAATATTAAATTATCCGAAGTCCCCTTTATAGAATAGTATAACTATAAATATATAAAGTTATTATTAGTAATAAATTAATTTTAGTATTCTAGGAATCGTTATTTTATTATTACCGCGAGAATTATTAAGGTAGACGATTTTCGCGAATATAATAATATAATCCTATATATTATCGTGAATATATTTATATAAATAATTATTACTAATTTTTTTAAAGTTAAGAGGAAGGTAATTAATAAATATAATATTATTAAAGGAGATATCGATTAATTATTATATTATAATTAACTCTACCTTCTCTTCTCTAGCCGCGTTATTATTTTTATTATTATTAATAATTAATTCCGAGGATTTTTTAATAATGAATTTATCCTTTTAATTTAGTTACTCGAAGGATTCCTTTAAAAACTTAAAGGATTCGCGAGGCTTTTCGGGTAACGATTTCTTTAGAGTTTATTTCGGCGGTAATAATAATAAATAATCTTTATTATTACTAGGGCCTAAAAGCTTCGATAAGTATTTAAACCTTTTTATTATTAATAAAAAAATTAAATCTTCGTTAGAGATATTAAGAGAACGGGTATATTTCGAAGTTATAAAGAAAAGAGGTTAGTCTCGAAATAAAGAAAATAAAAAGTAATAAATAAATACGAATATATTTTCGGTATTAATTTCGGTAGTAACTCGTTTATTTCGGGTTCCCTCCGGCGCGATAATAAATTTTTATTTATAATATATTAAATACCTAAAAAAGGCTAGAACGGAGGAGGAAAAAAATAAATTTAAAATCTTAATAAAAGTAAATTTATTTTTTAAATTAAATTAAATATTAAAGGATAAGAGATATAATTAATTAAAGTTATTATTTATTATAACCTCGATTTTCATCGAGTTTATACCTTTATTTAAGAAATACTAAATAGTACTCTATAAATTATTATTTTTTAAAATACTAGTATAATACCCCTTTATAGTATAATAAATAAAGTAATCGAAGCTCGGGTCTATTATTAGGTCGCGAGATACTAGATAATCCTAGAGTAATAAAAATCGTAAATAAACTATATTAAATTCTTTAAATAATAAATATAAAGAGATTTTAGAAAACCGGGTCTTATATACGAACTTCCTTAATATATACTAGTTTAATATATAATCGATCTCGAAATCTTTAAACGAGTGAAGTAAAAGAGGATTAAGAGTAATTCTCGGTTCTTATTTAATACGAAGATTACTCGAATTAACTACTACTATTATTTAATTTTAGAAATCCGGAGGCGGTATATTATTAGGTTTATATTTAATCTTTAACGATTTATTAAAGTTTCCTTAATAAATAATAATATTAATATATATTTTTTCGCCGAAATTTATATAGTTTTAGATTTAGATTTAGTCGTTAAATTTAATTACTAAATATTAATTCTACCGGACTCTTTTATCTCTAAACGCGATTTTAGGGTTCGGTTAATTTTTAAATATATTATTTATAAAGTAATATTACTCTACGAGCTCTTTAATTTATTAAAATATAATATTAATAATATAATAATAAATCGGCGTATATACGTCTTTTATATATATAATAATTTAATTATCTTTAAATAATTTTCCGTTATAATTAAATAATAGAAGGGGTTACTATAATACTATAACGATAATAAATAAATAAATTTAATAATAATTATATAGCTAGAAAGGTATAATAGTATATATAATAATTATAATAATTAATTCTAGTAAAGTATAATAAATTAGATAATAAACGTACCTAGATCTAGGTTTAGATTTAGTTAAGATATATAAATTAAGAGCTCGGGCGTTAGTTTTTACGAGTATAATACCCGAGATTTCGTCTCCTAATATAAGGCCACGCGAATATTAAATTATTCGAGGTTTACCCGGCCTATTTAAAGCTCTATTTTAAAAAGTAATATTTATATATTATTTAATAAAAGAGAAGTAAAAGAGAACTAGAAGAGATTAATATTAAATAATATAATATTTATATAACAAGGCCTTTAATCTAGTCGAGTTTTAAAAGATATATATACCTTCGTATTATTAAATCCACGAATATCGTTTTTAATAATTTAAATTCCGTGAAAATTATTTTAAAATAAATATTTCGAATATTAATATCCTATACCGTTTATAATTTTACGCTAAAATTAATAACTTATTTAATTACTATCTTTAGCGTCGGTTATATATATTTTCCTAACCCTTTTTACCCGTAGAACGAATATTATTTATATTAGAATTATTAAAATTATATATGAATTTATTATAGTAAAATCTTTCGGTACCGTTTATTTAAATTAAATGATTTTATTATAATATATATCGAGTCTATAGCCCGAATATTATCGCTAGCGTAACTATCTTAACTAAATAAAAGTTAGTATTATAAACCTACGGGGTAAGGGACGTTAATATTTATAAAATATTAATTTTAATATTAATTTCTTATTTAAATAGTTTAGGGTTAGGGTTTATTAAAATTTAACTTAAATTTAATTTAAATCTAGCCTAGATCTAGCCTAAATTTAAGTAAATTTTAATAATTTAATTTAAACGCGTCCGAGTTCAAAATAATAACTTTTTTTATAAATATATAAAACCGTATTCTTAATAGATATTCTTTTCTTAAGCTTTTTACTTCTAATACTAGATAACGCGAAGTACGTAATAAAATAATTATAGTACGGCTAATATAACTGCTTCTAAATAAAGAATTACTTAGGTTTATTATAATATTTAAATACGTATAAAGGGCCTTAATCTAAATATAAGAAATTAATAAATATCTTTAATCTTATTAAGGATTAAACGGGCTTTATATTCGTTTAATACAAAATCTCTTAATTCTAGGAATTACCCGCGCCTAGCGGTAATAAGTTAGATACGGATTAATTAATAAAATTTTATATTATTTATTATAATATAAATAGATCGCCTCTTAAGTATCTAGGGATTAATAAAGATAATAATAAAAATATTACTACCTAAAAGTTTATATAAATATATTAATAATTTATTTAGGCCCTCGTCTACTTCGATAGATATATTAGAACCGGTTATAATACTTTCTTTTATAATTATATTATTTATCTCCTTTAGAAACCTTCTATTTATATTTAATTCTTTTTATACGGAATCTTTTACCGACCTTATAAGGCGAGACGCCGGTTCTATTATAATAATATATATAAAACTAGATCGCGCGTAATACTAAAAACGTCGACGAAATACTTTATAGTTAATAATAGTGAAAGATATATACTACCCGTTCGGTAATAAAGTTAGTTAAATTATTATTTATTTATTTTCCGAATATTATATAATTAAAACGAGTATTAACGTATACCTTAAATCTATAGAAATTAAAGTAAATTAGAAGGAGGAGGTAATTTTCCGTAATATAGAATAATATCGGTAACTAGTAGAATATAATATTTAGTAGGGTATATATAATAATAGTTAGATAATCGATAATCTCCGCGTACCTAGCGAGATTAATTATTTTAATAATTTATATTTTAAATTATATTACTATAATATTATTAAGGTTATCCGCTTTTTCCTCGGCTATAAACCGTTTAAAGATAATCTAGTATATATATTTATAAAGATTACGAATAATAGTAATAATAGGGTAGTTAATAAAATATATATTAATATTTAATAGTAGGAAATATAATTATAGATCCTTATTAAAGGTATTATTATCCCTTTTATACTATCGTCCAACGAGATAATAATAATTTAATATTATAGCGACTTTTCCTTCTAGCTAGTATATATAACTATCGAGAACCTCGACTATACGACGCGTAAAATTTAAAAACGATTTAATTTAATTCTCCTAAATTTAATCCCTCGTATTAAGAACGAAAAGGAATTCGGTAACTATATATAATTAAATATCTACTATCTCGCGCTAGGGCGTATACTCTAGCGTATATATAACCGTTATTATTTATTTAAATAATATATTAAAGTAATTAAAGTAATTAAAGACCTAGTAATATAAGAGATCGATATTATATACGCGGATAATTAACCCCGAAAATATTATTTAATAATTATATCGCTTATAACCGATTACTTAAAATAAGTTTTAATAATAGAGGTAAAATAAAATCGTTAGTATTTAATATATTTAGTCCCGCCTAATAAATAAGGGGAGTTAATTAGGATATAGGAGCCGCGGACCTACGAATATATATATTAAAGAATAAAGATATAGAGGAGAGATCCCGATTTTACTAAAGATTTAATAATTATCTACGACGTTAAAAATTTCGTTTAGCGTTATTATCTAGTTAATATCTATATTATTCTTATTATTAATATATTATATTAAATTTTAAAAGGAATTATTATAAAATTAATTAACTAGATTCGGGATTTAATTAAAGATTACGTAATTCTTATAACTATTAAATGGATAAAGAAAGAGATAACTAGGCCGAAGAAATCTTTAAAATAATTAATAATAAAGATTAAATTAAATTATTATTTTCGTTAGCTACTAGGTTTCGTAGGGTTAAAATTATTTAAAAACTTTAATAAAATAAAATAATAAAGTAGTAACGAATAAAAAGCGATATTATAATAATTAATAACCGTTATTATTTCTTTATTTATTAAGCGCGTACCGGTTACCCTATATTACGTATAGGCTATATTTAACTTTATTATATTTACCTAATATACGTCTTATAACGGCGATACTTTATAATATATATAGTATATACTCTATTATATTTATAAATTAAAGGTAGTTTTCCGTAAATATTAATTAAATAATAATTCGGACCTAGATTTAGAAGACCTTATTAATTAATATTTTAATATATTAAAACTATACGCGATAACGTATTACGTTAAATATATTCGAAGATATAGGAGTACCTAGAACTTCGATACTTATTATAAAAAGGCGGTTTATAAATTTCTCCTTAAAAAACTCTTTTTACGGATAAATAAAATTAATAAATTCGAGATATAATTATTACGGTATAATATTATATACTATAATATAAAGATTATATAGGAAATTATAATAATACTTTCCGCTAAACCTACCGTTATTTTTAATAATAAAATAAAATAATAGAATACCCGGTCGTATCGAGAGAAATTAGATTTAAATAAATATATATTTATTCCTAATAAGGATATACCGTTATACTACGGTATATAGGTACTAGATTTTAATTATTATCGTCTAATAACTACGGTAGCGAGGGCTTTTTACTTTAATATTAAAAATCTTATCGACGTTATAACGGTATTTATACGGGAGAGCCGTAAGAAATAGGATAAAAATCCGGGTTTTATTAAAAATTAACGGAGATAAAAGACGGATCCTAATTAAACGGGAGATATATATATATTTATATATCGATTATTAATATATTAAATTCGTAATAATAAGGAGAGCCGGAATTTAGAGTAGTTTATAAAGAGATTAATTTATTATACCCTTAATTTTCGTTCTATTAATAAACCTTATAATAATTATATTTAGATTAATAACGAAGCGACTCGTTTATAAAGTTAAAACGAGACCGAGTAGGAGGCCCTTTATATAATAATCGGCCGGCTTAAATTAATTATTAATATTTATAATTATAAGCGACTAAACGATAAGAGTAAATATAAGGTATATATTAATACGTTAATTACTTTATATCGACTAAAGAATAACGGGAGAGTCGACGATATATATAGGATATTCGAAATAAAGTATATTTTAATTAATAGAACGAAAAAACCCCGAGAATTATACGGTTATCGCCTCTTCGAAATATATAATATTATCCGGAGTATATATATAGTACCTATTAAATAGGAAGAATATTATTATATAAATAATTTTATCGACTAGGATTAATATAATATTATTTATAATTCTAACTTTATAACGAAAGGTACTAGGGTAGTAGATTAATTTATAAAGTAAATATAATAATTATATATTTATAAAAAATCATTATCCGCGATAATATATTTATTATACCGCTTAATAATACGTATACCCCGGGCTTTTACTTAATAGTAATACTATAACTATATAACGGCTAATAATAATAACGAGAGTAACGGGTATAGTATAAAGATAAATTATAATTAAAGTATAAACTCGATCGATAATAATTAATAAGAAAAGAATTAGAGGTTCTAAACTAGGTAGGAGATTTATTAAATAAAAATTCTCGAGATATTACTCTTATAGAATTAAATAAGAAAAGGAGTAAACTCTTAAATTAACCCTTATTATTTAACGCTCCTTCGGTATATATTTCGTTAATAGAAATAAAAGTACTTAGTTTATAAATAAAGATATTATAACTTATTTTTTATAAAATTTATCTCGGTTTACCCTTTATTAAACTCGTTTTAATAAACGGCTACTGTTTTTAATTATATTTATAACGCCCTTATACTCTTATAATTTATAGTATTATATAACCCGAATTTGATATTCGGATTAACTTTAGTTTAAATCTAGATTAGATCTAGCCTAAACCTAGCCTAAATCTAAACTAAGATTAATCCGACACGTATTTATTTATTATTATCGCGCGTATAATTCTACCCTCTTTCTTATATATTAAAATAAACCTATTCTATATCTCGATTAATTAATATACTTTATATTACCGAATAATATTTAAGTCTATATATATACGATATAATAATATATTAAATAGTAAAATTAAATTAAATTATACCTCCTACGTATCGTAATACGGCTTTAACTAGTTAAAGAATTTATAGTAATAACTCTTTCGATAAGGTTAAAGGTTAATTTTAATAATAAATTATATTAATACTCTTAAAGTAAATCTCGGTTATAAATAATTTACCTATTCCGATATACGAGTAATAATACGTATTAAGAATACGTTAATTATAAATCCTTTTAGTATATATTAATTAATATTAACTATTAATAAAGACGAAGAAAGTATATACGGAGGTAAAGAGGTCGATACCGAGGCCGATAATAATAATATTAAGCTTCCTACCCCGAAGCGACGGAAAACGGACGATATATCTCGGTTAAATGGATTAGGTAGGGCCACGCTATATATATATATATATATTTTATATAAGAGTTAGTAATATAATTAATCTTTCTATAATTCTTATCATTTATCGGCCGCCGTATATCCTCGTCTTTATCCTACCCTAATTCTTATATATATAAACTAGGAGATACGAGGTCTTCTAGTAATATATTATATAAATCTTTAACGAAATACTACTATAATTATAACGCGTTATAATTAAGAAACGAGTCGTTATTATTATAGGCGGGCGTAGGATATTATATTAAATCAACGTTATATATTTAAGGCTACGAGGTCGTTCTTTAATATATAAAATAAATAATATTAATAACCCTCGTTACGGGATATAAAAACTCGGGATATAATTTATAAATAAACTTTAATAAAAAAAACGAAGTTAACGCTTTAATTTAGAAACTTTAATAAAATATTATTAATAAATATAATAAGGCCCTCGGGCTAAAGGATAGGGTAATAAAGAAAACTCTAAATCCGACGGAGGCCTAAAAGGTATTAATCTACCGGGTTTAAACTAAAGATATATTAATCGAAATTAATTACTTAATTATATCGGTAATTACCGCGCCTTAATAATAATAAGAGTTCGATAGGTCGTAGCGGTATATTATATTTTTTCTATAATAGGACGAAATATTAAAAAGATAATTACTACTAAAATAAAGAATAGAAGATAGATATATAATTATAATAATAATATAAATCTTAATATTTCCTTATTAAGATTTAATATTAATTATCGATAAACCTAAATTATTTTACCGTTTTTTTAGAGATCTAGTAGTAAAAGTTATAATTTTATTATTTTTTTAATCGGACCTAGGTTAGCTAGGAACTTATAATAATATTAAATATATATTTAGACCCTTAACGGGAACTATAATAATTATAATTTATATTATAATTCATTATACTATTAAAGAATATAAAATAGGGAAGTAGATACGGATTAAATTCGAAGGCGAATATATTAAAAATAAATTAGACTTAACTCTTTTCTTCATATCTCTTAATATTAATAGGAAGTAATATAAAGCTATAGATTTAAATAAAGGAGACGTAGGAGGAATAAATATTTATATAATAAAATATAATAGTAGAGGCCCTATTAAATAGGATTAATTAAGAAATAAAAAAGAAAAAGATACCGGTAGATAATATAAACGATTTCGTTTATAGATAAAAAGATAGAATCGATAATTTAGTCGGTTATAAAGGTTTCCGTACTATATTTAATTATCTCTTAATTATTAATAAAACTATTATAAATTCGCCGGCTCCTCGATAATATAATATATAAAAGGACGAGATATATATTATAAAAAAAGATAATATAAAAGAAAAAAGTACTAGTAAATCTCGGAAAAACGAGTTATTTATTTTTATAAAAGTAAATATTTCTCCTATTCTAATAAAGTTAAACTAGCGGACGAGGTATTAATAAAAACTCTAATTTATTAGATAATATTTAACGAGGTATAAAAGGAGGTAGAGTTTTTATATAATTTATTATTAATCCTCGAATATTAATATAATTATCTAGGCGGATACTTAAGTGGCTTTATTTAATAGATCGGTAGAAAACTAGGGTAGTAATATATATAATATAGAGAGCCTTATAAATCGCGAAATAATATAATATTATAATATCATATTTATTATAGATATATATTAATATTGTATATTAAATAGTAACTACTAGCCTTTATTATATAAAAACTTAAAGATATTAAACTTAACGAATAAATTAATTCCTTTAATATTAATAAGGATCCTACCGAGCCTATATTATATATATTTAAACTCTTTATTATATACGAAGGCTTCTAAAAGAAGTTAAAGTTTAAAAAAAAAGAAGAGAAAACGATATAATAAAAAGAACGGGGTTAAGATTATATAATAGATAATATACGTATATAAAACGTAGTACTCGAGACTACGAGGAAGGAGAGGTATATTATTCTAATATAAACTACCTAGGTTAATAACCCGGACGATAAATAAGAGATAAATTATATATATAATAAATTATTCTTATAACTAAAAATAATAACGGTTTAAATTTAGCCTAGATTTAACTTATATCTAGGCTAGATCTAGGCTAGATCTAGGTATAAATTAATTTACGAGAATAAATAGTAACGGTTTCTTAATAAACGGATTTTAGGATATTTATAACTCCTCTATAATATAACGAGTAAATAAAGTAAAATATATATTAATTAATTAATATATATATAAAGATCTAAATACGATAACGATATTAAAGGCGCTAACGGTAATAATTATAATAATAATACTACTATTACCCAAAGTATAAATAGTATATTTAAAATACTATAAAATAATATTAAAAATTATTTATTTATTATTATTTGCCCGTTAAATATTAATTATACTAGAATTAGTTATATAAGTATATTTTGGGTACTAAATATACTAAAATTAGTTATATAACTATATTTTAGTTATATAATATATTTAAAATACGGGATATGAGTAGATACGCATTTCTAGTATTTTATATAATTTCGGTACAAAATACGTAAAAATCGGGGTTTCCGGACTTACCGATATAACCCCAATAAACCTCGATATAGATATTAATTCGAAATTATAAACCCTATTTATATCTTATAAATTCAAATTAAATAAAGACTAATTTATTAATTTAAATAAAAATTTATATAGTATTTTAATTTATTAATTATAGGATATAATTAATTATATAAAGATAAAGATAGAGTTCTTTATTTTTAAAAAAAAAGATATATTCCGAATTCTAGTAAATTACGCCTTCGTCTAATTTAATTAATTTATAATAATATTACGGGTAGTTACTTAAGTCGTATTAAATATTATAAATTAATCGGGCCTATTAATAACTATTTTATTATTTAATAATTCGTTAGGAATTATTATATATATCGAAGAATTAAACTTTCTCGTTAATATATTTAAAAATAACTACGTTTATTACCGCCTCTATAACGATATTAAAAAGATATCTCGATAGATTATATAAATCTCCTACGTCCTTATATCTTTATAATAATTATTTATTAATATATTTTAGTTTTCGTAGATTATTTAACTAAAAGATAGTATTTAATATTAATTATATCGAAAAAAGTAAACGAAGTCTACGACGCTTTTTATTAAAATATAAAGAAACTTTATAAATTACTAGATATCTTTATTTTGAATAAAGAATCTTAATTTATATCGAATTTCTAAAAAAGATTTAAAAATAATATTTTAAAATTAATTAATATATATTTATAAAATATTATTCTTAAACGAATAATTAAATTAAATAATAAAATATTATAATAAAATATAACCTCCGTATATATATATAATTATATCTAAAGTAGTTAAGTTAAATAACTCTTTAATATCGGTAAATCGAAAACTAGTTTTAATAACTCGAGGTTATTAAATAAATTACCTCGGGCGCCTAAAATAGATTTAGGGTATTTAAATAGTTTTAAATACTCGTTAAATACCCGCCGAGTACCCTTCGAGTATTAAAAAACTCGACGGGCGTTCGACGAGCGCCCGAGATTATTATAAAATAAACGTCGGGCTCTTTATAAATATAATTTAAATTTAAAACTTTAAGAGTTTTAATTTTAGAAAATTATATAATTTATTACCTAAAATTTTTAAAAATCTTAATATTCTATAATCGTTTTTATCGACGATAGCGATCTCTTAAAACGACTCTTAACGCTAGTAAATTTTAATACCCGGAATCGATTAATTTAGGCGAAATCCTCGCGAGGGTTACGCTACGGAATAGGGAAAGAAATCGGTCTTTTTAACTTTATTCCCTTCCCTTCTTTAAGGAAGGGAATTTTTTTTGTATTATTATTTATCTTAATTTTTTGAATTCCTTTCCTCGATTTTCGAAAAAGTTAAAATTCCCTTCCCTATTCCGTAGCGTAGCGGGGGTAACGCGTAGGCTATGCGTTAAAGTATATACTAAAGTATATATTAGGGTATACGCCATAATATACGATAATTATAGGGGTGCGATAGCGATAGGGTTATAACTATAAATAGAGGCCTAGACTATAAATAGAGGTTATAAATAAAGGTTAAAGTTAGTAATATACTTTTAATTTAGCGCCCGTTAGTAGTTAATTTAAATTTACTCGGTATATACCCGAGTAACCCTAGGCCCCTTGACTATATACCTCGGGCGTACGTCGAGTCGATAGATAAATATTAAGGCTCTCCGTTTAATACTTTAATATAACGTCGATAGGACCTAAGTTAGTACTCGTAGAGAAGAGTATTAAGAATTAAAGAATAATAGGCTTCGTATTAATATAAAATAAAATTAAATAAATTTAATAAATTTGATTAATAGTTTAATAAATATTTATATTTAGAATCTATAATTAAAAGTTTTAAGGGAAGTTAAATACGAAACTCCTATTTATTAAAAATATATATAGTTTATATAATAAAAGGAAATCGTGTTAAGAGTAATATACTTTATATATTTATTAATATAAATATAGTAAATATACTTTACTCGCGATATTTATTAATATAAATATAGTAAATATACCTATTAATACCGTAGTAGGCGTAGTATTTATTACGATTTAAAGATTATAATATTATTCTCTCTCCTATTAAGTTTTAATCCCGAAAGTTTTTTAACTTCGTTATTATACTACTTTATAAAGTTAATCTTCGTAATTCAATATCCCGTCGAAAGGAATTATTAAGTAATTTAAGAGATATTAACGCCGTAATACGTCCGTATTAAAATTATATAAAAGGATCGAAGGCGTACTTTATCGGGGAGTCGTTAAAGAAATATATAAAATATATTTATTTAAGACGAGATTACGATCTCGTTATTTCTTTATTAATATTAAGGAGAATTCGTAATAAGTGTCTATAAATACGAAAAGAAATTCGCGAAGCTCGTACCTAATTAGCCGAGTAATATATTTAAATAAATTATTTTAAATAATAGTTTAAATACCTAAAAAATAAAGAAAAAGGATTAATAATTACCGAGTAAAGAAATATTATAAAATTAGAGGAGGACGAGTAACGAGTTATTAAAGCTATAAAGATATCGTTTAACGAACTCCTATTTAATATTTCTTTTAAATAATTTTAAATACCCGTTAGCTTTAATTAATTAAATATTATTTATTCTTTCTACGACTCTAACGGAACTCCTAAAGGAGTTATCGATAATTTATAAAATTAGTACTAGGCTCCTATATATTCTCTATTTTATTATATCTCTTTTATTTAACGAGGTAGTTTTAATTTTCTTTATCTAGAATTCTTTCTACCTCGAACTCCGTTTCTTCTTTAATTTAAAAATAAAAAGTATTTTATAAAGGTATCTTAAAGTCTACCGGCTTTAATCGAGAGACGTAGAATATTAAATATACTTTAGTATCGGCTAGAAGATTTAGTTTATAATTAATTAATTCTTTACTCTTCTTAATCGAAAATAATCCGATTTTAATATAATTTAGTTTCTTACTCGGTCTCTTATTTATTATATTTTTTATTAAAAAATATACTTTATCCCCCTCCTTTAACTAAGGATACTCTTTTCGATATTTATTTATTATTAACTATATTCGAGTATTTATTAATTCGATCTAGGTTTATATTTCTTTATATAATACTTTTATATTAATTATATATACTAGCGCCTTATACGCGTTAGGTCCCTATTTTAGGTCTAGAAATATATTAATATATTTATTATAGTTTACGAAGAATAGTATAAGTTTAATTATATTAAACTAAATATTATTAAACGCTAGTTAAATTATAGGTAGAAGTTTTATTTAATTATTTTACTTCTTATTTACGTAATATCGTAAATATATTTTTATTATTTAATTCGTCCGCTCTATCTATTTATCCGTCTATAGGTAATATATAGTTAATATTCGTAATTTAGTTCCGATAGTATTAATTAATATCTTCTAATAGTTAGAGGTAAATTATTTATTTTAGTTAGAAGTAATTAACCTAAATATCCCGTAATCCCTAATAAATTAATCTAGTAGTACGAAGGCGATTTACTCGGCTTTATAAGTTTCTTTAATCGGTATTATTATTATATATTTATTAAATTTATTATAGATTATTATTACGGAGTTAAAGATTTCTAATATAATAAGGTCCTTTGACTTTAGTAATTTAATAACGAAATCTATAGTAATATCGTCCTATAGTATTTCTAGTACCGGGGCGAATTAAATTTAACTGTATTTAATATACCTTATAGACTTATTTTACTAGTATTTAATATATTCTTTAATATATTTCTCGACGTGCGACCTTAGTCCTAGCGCGTCGTATTCTTTATAGATAAATTCTATAGTTTTAATAACTCTAGGGTATCCTTAAACTAAATTATTATAATAATCGCGAATAATTTCTTTAAAATAACCTTTAGGAAGATAAGTCTTTTTATTATATTCTAATAATTTAGCCTATAATTATTAACTTTTTAATATAACGGTTAAAGTATCGTTTTTATATTCCTTCCGGATATTATTAATAATTCCGGGAATAGAGATATATAGCGTCGCCGTTAGTTATTATATTAAGACTAACGATTCATCCTATTATTAAATAAGGACTAGTTATATTACTACGTTCTTATCCTCTATATAATCCTCTTATTTATTAAATATATCGGTACGACCGTTATCTTTTCTTAGGGTATAGAAAATTTTAAATTTATATTATCTTAATAGTTCTAACTATTTAATTTATCTTCGATTTAATTATTTTATTATTATAAAATTAAGAAGATTCTTATAGTCTATAAAGATAATAAGGTTTAAATAACTTTCTATATATACCCACTATTATTCTAGTACGGATACTACTATTAATAATTCCTTATCGTAGATATTATAGTTCTATTCCGCTAATGATATTTTTCTAGAATAGTATATAATAGGGTACTATTTATCGTCTCTCTACTAGAGTATATAAATACCTATTATTAAATTTAAAATATCGGTTTCGATTCGAGCTAGTTCGTTACTTCGAAAGGAATATAATACCGGTAGTTTCTCGTAGGCCTCTTTAAATATCTTAAAAGATTATTATTATTCTTTCCTTTATTAGAAAGTAATATCTTTCTTTATAATATCCGTTAATAGTAAGGCCTTCTTCGAATAATCTTTAATAAATCTTTTATTAAAGTTCGTAAATCCTAAGTAACTCTATACCGTTTCAATATTATATAGTATAGGTTATTCCTTAATACTCTTAATCTTTTTAGGGTTTATATAAATACCTTTAATATTAACTATAAACTTAAAGAATTTAACCGATTCTTTATATAATTCCTATTTCTCTAGTTTAAGAAGAAGTCTAGTTAATAATAAATAAATTAGGATATCCTATATATATTAAATATATTCTTCCTTATTAATAGAGTAAATTAAGATATTATCGAGGTATATAATTATTATTATATCTAAATATATTTATATAATATTATTAATTAGTATCTAGTAAGTTACTAGTATATTAATAAATCCGAAGAGTATTATTAAGTATTTATAATAATTATATTTAATTTTAAAAATAGTTTTCTACTCCTCGTCTTCTTTTATTCGAATTGGATTATACGCGCCTCGAAGATCTAGTCGCGTAAAGATTTTTATTATTATAAACCGATTTTATAACTCGTTAATATTTAATAGAGGGTACTAATTCTTTACTATAATATCGTTTAATTTTCGATAATTTACGTAAAATCGTAGACTTTTATCCTTCTTTATTATAAAGAAGATTAGATAACCTATTAATAATTTAGATTCTCGAATAAATCCTTTTATAAGATTCTTATCGATATACCCGCGAAGTACTCCGAGTTCTTTTTTTAATAAAGTATAAATAGGTCTAAATATCGGTATTTTATTAAATTCGAGTTCGATTTTATAATCCTATAACTAATATTTAGGTAATACTTTTATAGTTATTTTTTTTTAAAAAAAGTACTTTTATTATTAATACTCTTTGAGAATATTAGGAGGTTCGTTTTTATTTTTAAAAACTTTAATTTATTCGCCTTATTAACCTCTTTAGTTAATATATATTAAATCGGATCCTTATATAAAATTATCCTTATACGAAGATAAAGTACTATAAACTTCGACTAGGCTACGGTTCGATTTCTTATCTATAATTATCCTTTATAAATATATAAATATTATAATAGCGACGTTTTTAATACGCGGAAATATAAGTACTCTTTTTATTTAATTTATTATTAAATTATATTTCTTTAACTAAGGTATTCTTAAAATAATATAATAAATAGTTATTTTTATTATATCGAAAATAATTTCCTTATAGTAGTATTGAATAATAATTAATAGTAGGAATATTTCTTTATTTACTCTCCCTATTAATAGCTTCGACCCGTCGGTTAATTAAAATTTATATTATTTCTTCTTTTCTCGAGTTAGTAGGTTAATTATTTAAGTTATTATTCGAGATATAAAGTTATTAGTTACTCTTAAATCTATTATTATAACGACTTTATATCCGTTGACTTTTACTAGTATTCGTATATATATACTATATTAAATTAAGTATATATATTATTCTAGGGCTAGTATATTAATCTCCTTATATTTTTCTTTAATATAAGAGACTAGTCTTTTCCCGACGAAAATAGGAATCTATAGTACTTTTTAAACTCGAAGTACCTCTCGTAATCTTTAACTAAATAGTAGTACTATTTATCTTAATTATAATATTTCGTTTTCCTATTATATCTTATCTAGTTTCGTAATTATAATTATTATTCCTTATTATAACCTAGGAAGACTTAGTTCTCCCTTTTCTTAATTAAATATTACGGGTAATTATTTTTTAAATAGTTATTCCACTAACTATAACTATATCCTAGTTTTATAATATACTTTCGCTCTCTTAAACTATTGTAATAGTATTTATAATATTCGTTTATATATATTAACTAGTGTATTTCCCTATATCGTAGGTAATACTTATTATAGGTATAATTAATTCTAGAGGTTTATCTTTTTTCTTTCTTCTCGTCTTCGGGTTTTTCTTCTAATATAATAAACTAAGTTCTAGAATTATCGAGGTAATCTACTATTTAAAATTATTCTTTAGAATTTATTATACTTTATTTTTATTTTTATCCTTCCTCTAAATCTTCTTCTAAAGTTTTATCGTTATTATTATTTAATTCTTTAAATTCTCGAATTCTTTAGGCGATCTCTTCTTTAATCTCCTTTTATTTTTTAAATAAGTTATTAAATATAGAATTATCTTATACTAGATCTTTAGGGGACCCGGTTACGTTATTTAATATCTCCCTTTTAAGTATATTTAACTATTATCGATTTATTATATTTTTCGAATAATAGTTCCTAGCGATATAGCCCGGCTTATTATAATTATAATAATTTATTATTTTTTTACCTTTTTATTATTATTTACCTCTTTTTTAGAATCCTCTCGTAGGTCCCTTCTTAATAAAATCGAGTTTTATTAATATATAATTATACGGGTCAAGTTTTTTATAATAGTAACGACTAGCCGAATTATATTTATTATTATAAACTCTCGAACGTCTTTATCTATTAGCTCCTCCGTTATAGTATTTCTTTATTATATATTCGTATAACTTATTATTAATTTTAATTATTTATTCGATAAATATATCGAGGTCCTTTATAACGGCTCCTACTCGTATAAATTCGTTTTTTATATTATCTTTTAATCCTCGTCTATATATTATTATAAAAGTAGTATCGTCTTAGTCTATAAATATTATATAATATTAAAATTATACCGAGTAATCGAATATAGACCTTCGTTATATTAAATATTAAATAATACGAACCGTTATACTACTTTCGTTAAATAATCTAAATATATAACGAATCTCGGCTTTAAACCTAGAGAAGTTCTCTATCTAAAGTTTTATTAATAAGTTATCGGTATTATATACTACTTCTATATAACGCTTTAAGAATAGTTTAATCTATTTCTATATATTACCTTTTATATAAATTATTATAAAGGTTATCTATTTAATAATTAGTATAGTATTCTCGTTAAATACGAAGAATAGTTAAAGTTATAATAACTAGTCGTTAAATTTCTTATACTCTTTATAGTAGTAATTTAGGCCGGTAATCTTAATACGGTTCTTTTCTTTTATAATATTACGTTTTTTAATACTATCTTAGGTATTTAAGGCTAGGGTCTTTATTAATCCTAAAGTATTTATCCTAAAAGTATTAAAGTATTAAAACTCTCCGTTTAATATTTTAATATAACGTCGATAGAACCTAGATTAGTATTTATAGAGAGGAGTATTAAGAATTAAAGGATAATAAGTTTCGTATTAATATAAAATAAAACTAGATAAATTTAATAAACTTAATTAATAGTTTAATAAATATTTATATTTAGAATTTATAATTAAAAGTTTTAAGAGAAGTTAAATACGAAGCTCCTATCTATTAAGAATATACGTAGTTTATATAATAAAAGGAAATCGTACTAAGAGTAATACACTCTATATATTTATTAATATAAATATAGTAAATATACTTTACTCGCGATATTTATTAATATAAATATAGTAAATATACCTACTAGTATTATAGTAGGCGTAGTATCTGTCACGACCTAAGGATCGTAATAATAAATATCGTGTTTTAAGACTCCCGAGGCGCCCGTCGAGCGCCTTAAATTATAATCGAGCCACTTTTCGTTTTGCCGACGAAAGCGGAGTTTTCTAATAATAATATTAATTCTTCTAATACTCTAGCCTCGCCTTTTTTAATTAATTATAAATAATATTTATATATCGACTTCGAGTTTATTGAATTTTTATTTTAAGATTTAACCGTCTAAACCCGTATTTATTTAATTACTATTAATAAATTCGGGATATAAATAGAATTCTTAAATAACTACCTCTATATTAAGTAATAAACTATGAATAAACTATACTATTAATAATTTATAAACATAATTTCATTTATTAATAATAAGTTAATTCTTTAGAAATTATAGAGTTATAAATTAATATATAACTAGTACTAAGGAGCTAGTCTTAATTAAATATAAAGTTTAATATACTATAATAATATATTTATAGAAATCGAAAAAAGCTTAGCGTCCTCGATAACGATAATAATATTATAAGATAATATAATTATATATTCGAGGGTACTATAGAGTTAATTAATTAAAGAAGTAAATATATATATTAAAAGAAAATAAATATATTAAATACTAGAGTAATATAGAATAAAGTTTTAGTATTATTCTAGCTAACTAGAACTAAGTTGAATAACGACGTCGTTATAATTAGAATTATTTTAGTATAGTGTTTACCGAATCGGGCCTAGTTTAGAAGAATCGGAATTACCCTAATTAGAGTAGTAATATTAAACCAATATAGTACTCTACTTTTATTTTAATAGAGGTAACTATTATTAATAAAGTATATTAACGTTCTTGATACTATTATTCTATATACGAGCTTGGTCCTTACGACGAGCGATAATAATATATTTTATTTAAGGTATAAGTATAGGTATAGACCTTTACTCTTTCTATATATCTAAGGTCGTTACGAAATAATCGTCTTCTTCTACTTTAAATAATTATTCGTATAGGGTAGGAAGTATTAATTAAGTAATTAACTACGATATTAACTTTAGTTACTACTAGATAGAGGTATATTACTAGGGCCTAAAGCCTAGGTATTTATTTAACTTCTTATTAAGATTATTTAAATATTCGTTTAATACCTTATTAAATATACTAGTAAATAGGGTCATGAGATTATTAAGATTATATATTTATTTAATAATAAAGCCGGGAAAGGACGACGTGTTTTAGCGAGTAACTATAATAAATTATCTATTAAAAAGGTCTAGGAGTTCTACGATTTATAAAGTACAAAATATTATAAATAAATAATTTTAGTATTAAAGTAAATAGGGGCCCTATTTCTAGAGCTAGATAAACGGAAGCGACTAGATAATAAAATTATTCTATTATTACTAATATATTATTAAATAATAAACTATAAATAAACTATATTATTAATAGTTTATAAATATAGTTTAGTTTATTAATAATAAGTTAATTCTTTAGAAATTATAGAGTTATAAACTAGTATATAACTAGTATTAAAGAGTTAGTTTTAATTAAATATAAGACTTGATATACTATAATACTCCGCGATAAAATATTTATTATTTAAATTATCTTTAAATCCTCGGTTAATTAACGAAGATATTTATATTCGATATATTTAATAAATAACTAAATATAGTTAAATACTAAGAATTTGAATATTATATATTTTTTAATTAAATTCGACGATTATAATATCGGCTCTTTTTAAATCTTTAAGATTTTCGATAATTCTTTAATAATTTAGTTAGATTTTTTATATTTTATAAAAATTTATCCCGTTTTCTACGCTAGCCTATTATAATTAATAGTTAATAACTCTTTATTTAAATAGATCTAGTTTATTCGAAAATTTATAATTACCGAAGATAATTAATATAAATAATATATTAACGGTATTTTAAATTCTAAATATAATCGCCGTTATAATCTATCTTTATTAAAATATTATATTAATTAAAAAGATTATATTATTATATAAAAACTTTCTTAATATTTTACCCGTTATTAATAATTTATTAATAAATATTATATCTCAAATCCTAGCGCCGCTAGCCTCTACGAATTATTATATATTATTTAGAAATATTAATATAAAGAATCTTTATTATTATTATTTTAATCCGATTTTTAAAAAGTTAACCCCCGTTTATATTTTAATTTATTCTTTATTTATTATTATTACCTCGATTATTATCCCGTATCGGATTCGATTAATATTTAATATTATTATATAAATAAATAGTATTCTCTAGCCTAGCCTCGCCGTTATTATTTATAAATAATAATATTAACGCCTAGTTTTATTCGTATTTCGTTATTTATTTCTTATTTTATTCTTTATCTATTATTATCGCTATAATTAAATATTCCGTATTAGTTTTAATTAATACTTCGTGTAATTATACCGATAAGTAATTTATTCTATTTTATTTCGTTATTTATCTTATAGGAGCTCGATTTTAAAGAGGAGGTTATTATTAAAATATAATTTAATTTATTCTAATTTAATTTAATTTATTTTAGATTTAATTTAAGTTTAAACTAGTTCTCTATTTTTATCCTAATATAATCGGGATAGGAAATAAATAAATACTCTATATATTAATTTTTATTTAAATAATAACTAGCTCTACTCTAATTTTTATTCTTTATTTTTTTTAATTTAACCTACTTTTATATTATAACTAAACTATAAGTTAATAAACCTAGTTTATAATTTAATAAATATCTAGATACTAATCCCGTCTTATAATATATATTTATATTATCTCGTAATATTAATAATATTAATATTAATATATTACTTTCTATATAAATAGTTTCGTTATTATTAAATTTATTTAGATTTACTACTTTAAATTCTAATATCGGAATTAACTCTCTTCTAGTTAATATTAATATTATAAATATAATTTAATATATATAAAAGTCGCTAGTATTTATTAAAATTTAATAATTAATAATAAAGATTATATTTTTTAAATTATTCTTAATTATATAAATTTAATAACCTCGTATTATTTTAATAATAAAAGTATTTATAATAATAATTTTAATTTTAATTAAATCTAAATAATTAAAAAATATAAATTTTATATTATAAATATTATTATTACTTATTTAAGATTTATAAATAATTATTTAAATATAATAAAAAAAAAGTTCTAGTATTTAAAAAAAAATAGAGATTATAAAATTTAATTAATTTAAATTTTTCTTCATAAATACCTAGACTAGTACGAATTTATATATTATAAATATTTTAATTTTTATTCTCTTTCGAGTAAAAAGGCGCTAGTAAATATTGATAATATTTTATAAAAATACAATCTCTATAGTTATAATAACGCGAGTATTTCTATTATATATTATCAATATATAATTAATATACGACGAATTCCGCTCGACTCTACTCGATTAATTTAATAATAACGAAAAAATATTATTATTAAATAATGATATAATTAAATATTTAAAAGATAATAAATAAAGATTTTTATCTTAACGAGCGCGTTTTATTATCTAAATATAATTTATAAAGAAAATAATAAAAACGTAAATAATAATAATATTATTAAATTTAATAAAAATTATAACGACGGTAAAGTAAATAATAATAACGATAATAATAAAAGAAGGAAAGAAGAGTAAAATTAATAATAATAAAATATATAAAAAAGTAGGAACGCGACGATCGTAATATTTTATTTTTAATTATATTTATAAAAGTATAGAGTAGGCTTTAAGTATTATAAATATATATAAACTATTTAAATTAAATTAAGCGGGGTAATATTATATCCTAACTCTCGAGTATTATTAATCTCTATAAGCGCTCCTGAGAATATTTTTAGCTCGTAAGAAGACCTGTTTTTGGAATGCGCCACTAATATGGCCCCTATGCATAGCCCCACTTATGGCTATGGCGCATTCCATTCATGGCCAAATCCCCCACGTATGGCCAAGACCCTGTCGTTGTCGCACCGTCGCACCCCGCAATTGTAAACGTCGCCATTTATCCGGTAGTGCACAATCGAGGTGTCACCCCCGCGTAGATTTCGCATCGAATCCGGGAATCAAAAGTTACTGGCGTTAGGGGTGATTCCGGGGGGTCGCTGCCGTCGATAGGGGCGATCATGGAACATCATATATACGCATATGTATAGGCCATAATGGGGGTATGCGTGCATCTATGGGGGCAAGAATGGCCATATATGCGCGTATCTATGGCAGCAGCAATGGCCATGAATGCGCATATCTATGACAGCAGCAATGGCCATGTATGCGCATATCTATGGGAGCAGCAATGGCCATGTATGCGCATTATCTATGGGAGCAGCAATGGCCATGTATGCGCATATCTATGGGAGCAGCAATGGCCATGTATGCGCATATCTATGGGCCACGTATACGCGTATATCTATAGCAGTAATAATGGCCATGTAAATAAATAATCCTGAGCGGCCCTGAGCGGCCCTGAGCGGCCTGAGAATCCTAAATAATCCTAAGCGAGCCTAAGCGAGCCTGAGCCGGCCTGAGAATTCTTAATTAGCTCTGAGCTATTTTAGCGCTCGCGAGCAAATTAAAGTCGCTTGCACTTTGTAGATATAAATTTAATAAATTAGTTCAATTATATATTTACTCCTCGCGTCTCTAATTCCTACTACTATAAAATAGTACTAGAGGATGAATATAAGCGGAAGGGCCGATATTGATAATCTAGTACTAGCTATAGTACTAGCTCTAGGAGTGCCGCTGGAGGATAAAAGCTACCCGTGAGGCGCGCCAGATGAGGTTGGTGTTAGCATATGGCCTAGCGCCTTGGCATATCGGTAGGTACCTTAGCTCCCACAGCATAGACCTTCTGAATGAACAACATGCACCCCTGTTCAGAATTCCAACAGCTGGTCCGATGATACCGACGAGTGCGATAATGCCAAAGAGTGCAGCTACCCATGTGCCAACGATGCCGGCGATGTCTAATGCAGCCATGCCTCAATACTGTGGGGAGATATTGAATGCAATTCAGAGCATGGGTGTGAAGATTGCCGAAAAGGATGAGTCATTACATGTGATTCGAGCTGCATGGTGGGAACAGCTTCAGCTGTTCGCCAAATGATTTTTTTTGGAAGGACACCAAAGGTAGACTCCGCAAGAAACCCTGGCCCGTGTGATTAGAGAGATGCACTCTCGGAGGCACGATTCTTGCAGTAAGATGACTATACTGCTGCCAAGCAATGCTACCGTTCGTCATCGCCACCAGTAGGTGACAAAACTGATGGCCGGTCTAGCCAAATGTAGCTTAACCCCTTCCCCCAGTGCCTACTTTATGAGGTACGCGTGGAACGCAGGCGTATCGCGGATATGCCACACGGTGTAGGATACTATGTGGTAATGGGCGGAGGGTCCTTAAGTTAGAACCATGGTAGTAGCTATCTGGAAAGGCGTTGAAGATAGTAGAATCACTTAATATACTAGCCTACATGTGTTGCCTAAATGAGTTAGACCGGCCATGAATTTTGTCACCCACTGGTGTCGCTGAGAGGCAATGAAACTTTTGCACGGTAGACGTATACATTTCCGAATGTGGCTTCATAGCGATCATTTGTCATGCATCATAGCCATCCATCTAGCTCATCTAAGTAAGAGGCGCTCACTGGTATCATCAACTAGCAAACACCCTGACGTTCAGATCCACGCACCCTGTCGCGATCACGCACCTGATCGTCTCTTGGCCTCCTGGATCATCCTTCTTACCCACATCTCCATTCCCGTTCGTGAGCACTGGGCCTTTCGCGACCCCAGGAGCCCACCGCGCGCAGCTCACAAAGTGGCCATGCGCATCATCGAGCGTCTTCACGCATTTGCCTTCTTGGCTCAGGTCCCAGCAGCGGATCGTTTTGTCATCGCCTACGCTGAGGAGATACTTGCCTCCAGGATGGAAGATGAGGGCCCGGACCCAGTTGTCATGGCCAACTAGGGTCTTGATGAGCGTGCCTCGGGAGTCCCAGATTTTGACGCTCTTGTCTCGGGAGCCCGTTGCTAAGAATTCGCCTGAGCTGCTAGAGGGTGGTGGCTTCTTCAGTCCTGCTAGTGTCGCTAGGTGCCCGTATGAGCCTGCGGGTGCGAATGTGCAGCATTCGACCACATGTTCGTGGCCAAGGAATGTAGCTTTTACTTCTCCCGAACTGGCGTCCCATAGCCTTGGGGATTGGTCATTGCCGGCAGAGAGCAGCCACCGCCCATCGAAGCTTGGGGCCACATCGCGGACCCAGTCTGTATGACCACGGAGTGTCTTGACACAATAGCCTGTACTCACATCCCATATACGGAGCGACTTGTCTCGTGAGGCGGAGACAAGCAGATTGCCTGAGGCTGGAGATCCTGCCGCACCCGATGGAACAAATCGTACTGCGGAGACAGAATGGTCATGCCCAGGTAGTGTCCGAATGTTCTTGTATTCATCTGACGGATCCCAGAGCTTTATGGTGAGGTCTGAGGAGCAAGAGGCGAGAAGTGTACCGCCTCGAGGTCCACCATAGTCACAGTCTAGGACCGCTTTTGTGTGACCTTTTACAGTGCGCTCCAACTCGCCAATTTCCCAGTCCCATATTTTGAGGGTGGTGTCTTCCGAGCCAGAAGCAAGCGAGGAAAATATAGGGTGGAAGGCGACACAGGTGACAGGATGCCGGTGTGATTGGAGGGTATGGCGGGCTGGCGACCGAGGCAGCCATGATGTGGGGTCTTGATTTCGGCGCGAGAGTGAGGTAGGTGTTGCGCTGTCAAGCTCGGTTTGTAGATTGGAATTACGGGATTCAAGGTCCATTATCTAGAGTAGAGACGTCGTTAATTGAGGCTACCCTGAGATATTAGGCTCGCTAACCTTCTTTTGTAGCCTGACCACACTTGTCCACTTCTTTTCCAGAAGCCTCTCATACTTCTTGCTTGTGGCATCATCGAACGAGTCTCCAATGCCTAGCTCCTCGCGGAGAGCTGAGGCGCTGCTTGTAAGTTTAATGGAGGTCAAGTAGGCGATGATTGACTTGTGACTGCGCAAAAGCGATCAGTTCTCTTCGGGCCCATGTACAGCAGCTCGTATGCTTACTCACAGCTCCTCTGCTTGTCTTGTCGTAAGAAGCTGGCTCATGACGAGGGTTGGGACTGTACCCAGATTTCAATGCTTCTAGTGGCTGAATTCCACTCTCATCCAACTAAACTTATACTCATGCGCATACACAGTGTTGTTCCTTTGTCACTTGTCGCGACATGCGCTTTCTTGGTCCTTCTAGAAGTGATGTAGCGGTGCAGGGAGCCGACAAGTGCCCTCGAGCTCCTTTGTTCGTTGTGCTTTGGGGGTAAGTCGTGGAGAGCTAGGGACGGCGGTCGTGAGGTAGATGGTTGGCTAGTGTTAGTAGAGAGACCGCCTCCTGCAGTATCTCTTGTATCGGAAGAGCGTACGCCCACAGAGTGAATTCCTTGGGAATAGAGGAAACTCGCGATCCTCCCTAACTGCTCGTCGTGTAGGGCTGAAGCCTAGAAGAAATCGCGGCATATGGAGGATTACGTAATTGGCGTTCTGCGCCGACGCGCTAGTTTCACTTGGAACCCACATTGTTCAATTATCGACCTTCAATTATCGATCTATAAATTCGCGCGCCTACAGAGAGTGAACAAAATGGTAAGCCTGAATAGAAGTTCGTCCCGAGCCCGGAACACTACTGATCCTTCGATCAGGTCAATGTTTCGAAAATTAGAAGCACTTTTTGTCGTGGAAAGGTCCGTCAAGACTCATTCCAGATCCATCTTCAATGCTGAGCGAATTCAGGAGTGCAGAAGCCACCAACAGCATAAAGTGACTCAGTGCAAGGCTGGGAACTTGAATTAGGAGAAAGCTTTGAAAAGGACACATCTGAACTAGGGTCATCGCAGGCGTCTCCAGTTGCTCAAGGGAAGTAGGGATACGATCGAAATTAATCGGGATACGGGGGTCAGACGAAGCCAGTCTTCCATAAGAAGGCAAAGACTACGAAGAATGTTGTGCTCCGATTAGGATGCGTGAAATGCAAGACCAAAGCGCAGCTGGCTCTCAAGAGATGTAAACACTTTGTACTGGGGTGGATTCTTCCGCTAGGACTAAGAAGCAGTGCTAATGTCTGCTTAGTGGAGACAAGAAGACCAAAGGAGCCGCCCTGGTCTTCTAAAGCTTTGGAAAGACTGGTCGTGAGTTCGTGTCGATGACAGCCTACCAGAAGGATGTTCGTGGAAGATCAGGGATGGCAGAGAATACGTGCTGGGAGCTCATGTGGCAAAGCCGAGGGGGCACAAAGTCAACATCTTCATAAAGTGTCCTTCATAAACCCGTTGGACTTGCAAGTTCAAGTCTGAGCTTGGGATAGCCTCAATCTGTGCATCTCCAACATTCATATCATTAGCTGTTCTCATTGTGCTCTGAGAACCTGAGCTCTAATGTCGAGAAAGGCGCTGGATTACTCTCTTCGATCCGATACTCCCTACACAATCTCCAGGCCAGTAAGTTGTGAGCCCTGCCTAAATCCCGTAATCCCTCGCCCAACCAAATCCTCCCCATGGGGCCCCCCCCTATCCCCCCCCCGGGCGGGGGTCCTCCTCCCTTCTTTCTGCCTTCTCCTCCATTGAACTCTTGCTTCCTAACACCGAGCGTCTATTTCACAGGTTGAACCCAGCAAGTCTCCCGGGGGCTTCCATACAATCTTATATTGTTAAAAATAGCTGGGGGCCCAATCTTGACAAACACTCTTAGTTCTGCCCTGCACAGCAGCACGGCTCATGTCCTGGGTCATGGGAAAGGAAAAAGCCCAGAAGTGCTGGATACTGGATGCATGCTTTGGTGACAAGCAGGCGCGCATTAGGGTCTTCGGATCCAGGGCACCCATTGCCTTTTGGAAGAAAGAGGTCTTAAAGTTTGGTCCGGATCGCCATCGCCGTCACCACCGCCCTTCTCATCCTTGCCGACTCCTGTGGAATCACAGGCGTCAGAGACGATGGCTCTCGCTCTTGGTTCCCCCCTAAGGGAGGTATCCAAGGGTACGGGTATCACCACCATACTAGCAGCCCCATGATAACATCATCGTACACGGCAGGTTGTGCACTAAGGGATAGATTCGCCGCACAGTAGAACGATGCCCTCAGGTAAAATTCTCCTCTACACGATGGAGGACCCCTCGGACCCTACGGTACATCCGTGCAGGAAGCTACGATCCTCCGATACGCGTCAAGGACCCCAGTAAGAGCGTGAAGGTGTCGATCAACAAGAACAATGAGAAAACGTCGTAAAGTGGCATCGAAACTATCTCAGAATCCGCCGCGACCTCACCTGCACACAAAACTGTCCGCTTCTCCCCGGCTATTCTTAATTTATGAAATTTGGGGCCGAACGAGCAATATCGATGGATAATCTTGGCACCACTTATGAAAGTCTGAATCCTCCGTGTCATGTTTATAGTGCGAGTCCCCAGGGTCAGACCGAACCCTAAGGGCTGGGCGAACCTCATGGTCAGGGCAAACCCCAGGCACCCCCATGACAATATAGTTCGTAATTTGGGTGAGATGGTGATTCAGTAACGATTAGAGATACACTTAAACTTTTAACAAAAGAATTTTAGTTCTAGCTGAGGCGAGTAACTTATATACCAAAAGTTTTACAATCAAAGCTCTCGTTGTTACGCTATACCAGTTGATGGGGTTGTAATTTTCCGATTTTCGCGGGCCCTCATTGCGACCTATTTTGTCATGGGGGTGCCAGGGCTGGATCGAACCCGATCTTAGAGTGCCAAGCCAAGCCCTTTGTTGACATTCACGTCAGACACATAAACCAGCAGTACCCCTACAACAAAACAAAGAGCAATCGTCGCACGACCAGAGAATCTCTCAGGCGTATCAGGAAGGTCCGCGAAGCTTGTAGAAAGCCAAAGCCAAAACCTAGCAAAAAGCGCAAGACGTTGCAAGCATTGAGTTCGACTCTCAAGGAGTTGTTGTAGGCTGCGACAGTCTACACTCTACACATGGCGGAACAGGATGAGGACTTCAGTCTATTGCCGTTGCAGGATCGCTTCACACACAAAAATTGGAAAGTGCGAAAAGAGGGCTATGAAGATGCTGCAAAACAATTCGCAGCCACACCAGACGAGTCGGACCCCCTCTTCAGACCTTTCGTGCTAGATTCTGGGATATGGAAGGGAGCTGTCACGGATTCGAATGTCGCGGCGCAACAAGAGGGAGTCAACGCCTTGTGCGCTTTCTTGAGATATGGCGGCGCTCAGGCTTGTTCGAGATCTCGAAGTCAGACCATAACGCCTATCGTCGAGAAGGGGCTGTCGTCTGCGAAGGCCACAACCAAACAAAGCTCGCTCGAAGCATTGATGCTGTATGTGGAAGTGGAGGGCAAATCAGACGCACTGCTCGAGGATCTACTCCAGGGTCTTTCTAATAAGCAGCCAAAGATTGTTGCAGCTACCCTGGGGACAATTACGGCTTTGCACCATGCATACGGCGTGAAAATAGTAGAGCCGAAGCAATCATTGAAGTCATTGCCCAAAGTCTTCGGTCATGCGGATAAGAACGTGCGAGCTGAGGCCTCGAATCTTGCAATTGAGCTCTATCGATGGCTCCGAGAGGCGATGAAGCCTTTGTTCTGGAACGAGCTCAAAGCAGTGCAACAGCAAGAGCTGGAAAAGTCTTTTGAAGCGGTCAAATCAGAATCAACGCCGAAACAGGAGCGACTACTACGATCTCAGCAGGAAGCGGTAGCGGCTGCTCCTACGCCTGGTGATGAAGATGTAGATGGTGGAGAGAATACTGCGGATGAGGAGCCCGAGACCGAAGCTGTTGATCTCGCTGATCCTGTTGAGGTGCTCAGCAAGGTTCCGGGCAATTTCCAAGAGAGCATGGCATCTACGAAATGGAAAGACCGAAAGGACGCACTCGACGCGCTTTATGAGGTACTCAACGTTTATCGGATCAAGGAAGGTCACTTCGACGATGTTATACAAGTGCTTGCGAAATCCATGAAGGACGCGAATATTGCAGTTGTCACGGTAGCTGGAACTTGTGTTGATGTTCTTGCGAAAGGCCTAAGACAGAGCTTCGCCAAGTATAGGGGACGAATAATGGGACCAATGATGGAAAAGCTAAAGGAAAAGAAGCAGTCAGTCGCTGACGCACTTGGGCAGGCATTGGACTCCGTTTTTGCCTCAACAGGTCTATCTGAATGTTTGGAAGATATTCTAGAATTCTTGAAGCACAAAAACCCTCAAGTCAAGTCAGAAACGTTGAAGTTTCTGATACGGTGTCTCAAGACTACGAAGGAAGCTCCAGCGCCACCAGAAACCAAGTTAATCGCTGAGGCTGCAACGAAGCTACTTACGGAGTCCACTGAGGTTACCCGAGCAGGAGGTGCCGAAGTTCTTGGGACGCTGATGAAAATCATGGGAGAGCGACCAATGGCACCGTACATGGAGGGTCTAGACGATATCCGGAAATCCAAGATCAAAGAGTACTGCGACACAGCAATAGTGAAAGCAAAATACAAGCCAAAGCCAGTTGCACCTCCACCCAAAGCTGCCGCTCCGGCTCCGAAGAAGATTGTTAAGAAGGCTGCTCCAGGTGCAAAACCGCCAGTCAAACGAGCATCGACACCACAATCCGAAAAGCCTACGTCGTCACCGCAGTCGAAACCCGCAGCCAAAGCCATTTCCTCTAAGCTTGGCAGCCTTCCAAAGCCCGGCCTGGCCGCACCCTCAGGGCTAAAGAAGAAGATCCCTGGTGCCGGGCCTGCTCCCAGCCTCCAATCGCCCCGAAGAAATATAACAACGCCGCCTCCTCTCGATGAAGCCCCTGCACCCAAGCTAGGCCGTGGTCTCGCGGGTCGACCCTTAGGCAAACCAGCCAGCACAGCTCCAGAGCCGCCACCTTCAGCCCCAGCGGGCATGACAGCTGCTGAACGAGAGGAGCTCGAAGAACTCAAGTCGGACAAAGACCGTTTATTACGTTCGACCGACGAACTAAGATCCGAGAAAGCAAAATTTCAATCACAGATACATGAGCTCCAAAACCAAAACGCACAGCTCATAGAAGACCACACGCGGGATGTACTCAGCATTAAAGCCAAAGAAACCCAACTCGTGCGCGCACGGTCAGATGCCGAAGCAGCAGAAGCCTTGGTGCAAAGGCAAGGCCGGGAAATGGAACGCCTAAAACGCGAACTGAGTCGCAGCGTCCAAGAACAGAGCCCAACAACAGACGACCCCATCTACCAAGACCGAAGTACGAATGGCCTCCCACATCGCCCTGGTATGGAAAGCTTCGATAGCAGCAGATCCGAGAGTAGAGAAGTGGGCTACCAGCGCGCGAGAGGGTACATGGGTAGTCCGAGCGAGGAGAAGGAGAATGGGTCGCTGGATGCCAATTTTGGGAAGAAGCCGAGTGTGAGTGGGGAGCTGAGTGGCGATTTGCTTGCTACGAGGAGAGGGGAGGATAGTGGTGGTGCGGGTGCAGGTGCAGGTGGCGGAAATGGGAATGGTCAGGGTGTGGATAGTTATAAGAGGGCGGCGGAAGTTACGAGTCAATTGAAGGCTAGGATTGAGCAGATGAAGGTATGTGCCCATCATGGAACTCCGTTGGCGTGATATCGAGACTGACTTTTCACGGTAGGCAAAGCAAGGGCTTACGAGACCTGGACGATGAAGAGATCAATTACTTTGACGTGGATGCATCACCGTATGGTTGTTCTTGTGGTGTAATGGATACGAGTCAGTGATACCAAACCGCATTCCAGCATTGTCGCATTGCAGTCCAAAGGACGTGGGAGTAGCGTTGATGCCGAGTCTTTGGTCAGGCTATTTGTTGCATGCTCCTGGCTTCATAAAATCCTTAGCTTAGCTTTGTAAAGAGAGATTGACTGATCATAAACAGTTTCAAAACTGCATTGCATTATTTGCTTGGACTTGCCATGGAGTATCAGTCGCTATGCTAGAGCAAAAGGCGCTTGACCACCAAGAACAAGCAATAGCTTAGATCTTGATAGCAGCCTCAAGCGCCTTCCTCTTCTTCTCTGTCCGTGCAATAGCCTTCTGCCCCATGATGCCTCCGCCCCAGTGACGCTTAGCCTCCTCGTACTTCTCTGAGTAGCCCTCCTTAATGGTGGAGACAAGCTTGGAAAGCTCGGACTTGTCTTCGGAGCGGACTTCGGTAAGAGCGAGGACAGCTGCTGTCTAATCGGAAGGAGTTGTTAGCATCCTGGACAGCTAATCCAAAACTATTGGAACCATACCTTCTTGTGCACCACAACACCTAGCCTAGCCTTGCCCTTGACAATGGCATATGGCACACCCATCTTCCTGCACAGTGCTGGCAAGAAGATAACCAACTCGATAGGATCCACGTCATTGGGAATGAGCACTAAGCCCGCCTTCTTGTTCTCAATCAAACCCACGACATGATTGAGCCCATACTTGACAGCATATGGCTTCTTGCTGATATCCTCCTTCTTCTTACCCTCCTTGATACCTGTAGCCTCCTTCAACAACCGCTCCTTCTTCTCAGCCTTGGTCTCTGGTTTGTATTTGTTGAGGAGCTTGAAGGTCTGGGTAGCGGTGTTTCGGTCGAGGACGTTGGAGAATTGGGCGATCGCAGGTGGGACTTTGAGACGGAGGTTGAGGATTTTCTTTTGGCGTTGTAGACGAATATATTCGGGCCATTTTACCATGCGCGAGAGGTTTCGCCGTGGTTGGATGTCTTGGCCGATGCCGAAGTTGCGAGGACGCTTCTCGATGAGGGGGTTCTGTTGTAACAGAACATAGCAATCAATACCGTAAGAACTCTCGTAGCATACCAAGAAATTGCAAGCAGAAGACGGAAAAGCAGATGTGCATGACTTACTTTAGCGGTCTTCTTGGTAGCCCCCGCCTTGCTCTGGGGGAAGGGCGCCGGCGCGGCTCTCTTGCCTTGCTTGGGAGGCTGTCATTGAGAAAAGAAGACCATCAGCGAATCATGTTCACCAATAAGATCTTCTCTGAACTCTAGGGAGACTGTGAGCTGCATTGCTGCGACCGCACGGCTCAAGCCAAAATCTTCACCGACGCTGCTCGCAGCGAAAGATGGGAAAGCCTCGGTGTGCAAGACATTGGTGCTTCGTTCGAAGGTATCGATCGAAGCATCGGAGAGGTGTAGCTTACCATAATTGTCGAAGTTGTTGTTGTCGTCGATTGCGGTCGTAACAGTCTGTACCTAGTTCGAAAACTGTGTGATTAAGCGAACGAATTAGCGCAAACCCTAAATCAAAATGCCAAGAGTCAAGCGGCTTCATTCGCGAAACCTCGAGTGCCTGGCAGTAAAGTATTGACTCAACGTTGCAAACCCATCCCGAGACGGATGTATATCTGTCATGACGAATGCAACGGCTCTCTGCTTCTATTGCAACATTTCGCAACTCGCCCTCAAGGTGACATAGCTATTAACTTACCGACAGCTCCTTCTGTGGTTGTTTACCGGAGCGTCTATTCGCTTCCTTTGGAAAGGTGCCATGGGGGACTCTTTACACCATAAAATTCTGCGGACGCTCCCCTCCTCGAAGATGGAGAATTCTTACAAGATTGATGAGGGTTATTCAGAGGAGCCTATGAGAATGGAATCCGCCCTGGACGATGGGTCAGGGCCAGACGACATTCCGGAGGCGGTCATGGCCCTCAGTGAGGGCGAAAGAATGGGTAGGCTTGACTTGGTGCTATAAGTCAGCGTAACAGAACCCTATTGACAACAACAGAATTTGCATATCGAGTCCTACGAACCCTCAAAGTCTCATCAATAGCCGAAGTCGTCGACCGACTTTGGCCTGTCTTCCACAAAGACCCCGTGCAATATTTTCCCCCGGAGATCACGTCACAATTATTTTCCTACCTTACACCATCAATGTTGTTGGAGGCTTCTCGAGCTTCTAAGACGTGGAGGGAGCGAGTCCTCGATAGTCGGCTCTGGAAGCACAAATTCAGAACGGAAGGCTGGGGCCTGGACGTGGCAGAAATTGAGCGCTTCGAAAACACATACAATATGGGAAGAAATGGAACGCGACACGCTCAAGCGGCGAAGGGCAAGCAAAGGGACTACGGTGAAAAGAAGTCGCGCAGGCCTAGCTCATCAAGCCAGATCAATGGCACGCAAAAGCCGTACAGAATGCAGAAGAGGGCGACGTTTCGATCTCAGTCCTCGAAGGATAGCCAGGAAGAGGAGGACCAGACGAAGCAAGAGCTCGGCGATGATCAGGAAATGCCAGATGCCTCGACTCCACGTGATGCCCAAAGCCCTAGAAGTTCCTTCGAGAAGCGGAGAGTATCTGAATGTATGCAGGCACGAAAACAACAGGCCCAGAATGACGGAGTGGTAGACGCCTCACTCGCACCAGAAACGTCCTTCTCGGTGACTTCTCCCGTGGACTTCAAAGCAGATGCGGGATCCCAGAACCCTCGTGCTGAGCAATCCATGATGCTACATGCGGCATTCGGCTTTGCCAGGCTGAATTATCATCATGTCTTCAAGCAGAAACGGAAGCTGGAAGACAATTGGAACAACGCACAGTACAGAAGTTTCCAGCTACCACACCGGGATCACCCCAAAGACGCCCATACCGAATGTGTTTACACCATTCAATATTCGGGAAAGTACCTTGTCAGTGGTAGTCGTGACCTAACGCTGCGGATCTGGGACTTAGACACGCAGAGACTTGTGAGAGAGCCTTTGCAGGGCCACACCGGCTCTGTCCTTTGCCTGCAATTCGACCACAGTGAAGAAGAAGACATCATAATTTCGGGCAGCAGTGATACAAACGTTATATTATGGAGGTTTTCGACTGGGGAAATGATCAAGCAGCTAACGAGCGCACATCGGGAATCAGTCCTCAATCTGAAATTTGACAAACGCTTCCTCGTCACTTGTTCCAAAGACAAGACCATAAAGATTTGGAGTCGGCATGCACTGCGTCCTGGGGATCGAGACTATCCAGTCAAGGGAGTCTCGGCGGGTGGTCAGTGTCCGGCATATATCCTCGATATGCAGACCATCGCGGCTTCAATCCGCAATCCGCAAAACGACCTCTCTGATAGAAGACTTGAGCCATACACCCATCTTATGACTCTTGATCTTCACGGAGCTGCTGTCAATGCGATCCAGATATACAAGGACGAACTGGTATCGGCATCGGGAGATCGCAACCTACGAGTCTGGAATATACACAGCGGAGAATGTGCAACGAAGATCGAGGCTCATGCGAAAGGCATAGCCTGTGTGCAGTACGATGGCAAGAGGATAGTAAGTGGAAGTAGCGATAACTCAATTCGCATCTGGGACCCGATTTCGAAGACCGAGGTCGCTCGTCTAGACGGCCATAGTAGGCTTGTGCGTACTATCCAGACAGCTTTCGCAGATTATCCTGGAGGACGAGAAGGGCTTGAAGGTGAAGCTGAGGAAGTGAAACGGCAGTGGCAGGCTGCCAGTATCGCGGGATTAATCCCGCCTCCTACGTCGATGGGACGACAGCACCAGGGAGTCCCTGGATCACGACGGCCACGGGATGTCAGGAGTGTAGGTGCAAAGATACCTCCGAGTGGTGGAGGAAGTCGGTGGGGCCGTATAGTGTCTGGCTCTTACGATGAAACGATCATTATATGGAGGAAAACAGATGATGACGAATGGGTTATCGGACACAGACTTCGTCAAGAAGAGGCTCTTCGAGCTGCTGGCCCTCAACTCATTCCTCGTTCTGATGCCCAAGCTCGGACATTGGCACAGGCCGGTCTCCCCGCCAACGATCCTTCACTATCTCAGGCCCTTACTGGTCAGTATGGTCTATTTCCTCCCCCATCGCGGACCCAATACGCAGGGCAATCTGGCCCCTCAAGCCAACAACAGTGCACACCGAACCAGCCTCAAGGGCCTAGTCCTCCGAGCTCGAACAGCGCAGAATTGAATCAAGCACGCCAGCAAGTGCAGCAACGACAGCAAATAGGGCCGGGGCAACCCCAAAATTTGAACCCTGAGGGGTATATGCCCACTCACGCTATTGGGGCCCCACCTCCTCGTCCGCCGAACCCAGCCGCCGCGGCCGTAGGCCCACCTAACGCCAGAGTTTTCAAGCTGCAATTTGACGCGAGGAGGATCATATGCTGCTCGCAAGATCCGAAAATTGTGGGCTGGGACTTTGCAAACGGTGACAAGCAGATCGTTGAGTGTAGCAGATTCTTTGCTGCTCCCCAATAAGTATCACTCTATAGTATATATTCACAGCATTAGTGGGCTTTTTCTCTTTAGTGCCTTTGAGCGACAGCAGGGGGTTATGCATTCATGGCGCTAGCACAACTGCTTTGGGCTATAGCATCAAGTTCACGTGGTTCATGGGGGTGTTTCGAGTATTTTTACAGTCGATAGCTTTACGAGCTCGTAAGCATCAGATTATCTAGTCTCAATTCGGTGATAGGGCTACTGCAAGTATTTTATGATACAACCAACGCCTGAGGTCCCATGGAAGCGCCAGAAGAGATCAGTAGCGTCTATCCGCTTGCACTTCTGTATACACACCAGATGCCAACGACTTTGGTCGGTCTACAACGACGTTGTACAAAGCAGACCAAATACGATGGACACAGCCACACTCTATAGAAGTCTAGATATCGTGAAATTCCGAGTATAGCATGTAAGCTCTCAATTATCTAGCGTACGCCGTCGTTGGCGCTTCTAGGTCCAATGACCCCCTCGACTTCGTTTTATATGGGTCAGCCCACTCCTTCTCGTAGAAGGCGTGGTCACCATCCGCACTTTTCCTCTGTTAGGGGGTCGAGGCCCATAGAAAATCTAGCTGAGGAGACTGATGAACAGGAATTTGACATGTGTATTCATAGGGAGCAGCTAGCATTTGGGCTCCAAATGGACGGCTCGTCCCTAGAAGCCTTGTAGGAGATCAATCCGTAATGTAAACCATGTAACCAAATACTGTTCTCGTAATGCATACTCGTAGACTATGTGTCTATCCACGATATTGGTGCTTTTGGATACAAGAAAAATGTCGCAGAAAGGTCCGGAGGGTCTTCGAGGAAATTCTAGGCACTAGTCCAGAAAAGGTTACCTTTCCCGAACAAGCTCACTACCTAAAGTACCAACGCTCGAAACAGCCCCGCGACTGCATTGGGCACAATCCTTGCCCTTCGAAATCAGAACCCTCACCTACCTTCCCTCATAGATGAGCAGTGCTTGTTCTGGGCTGTGAACTCTCTTATCTATAGGTAATGACTCCCGGTCCCGCGATATATACTTGCTACTACCGGCCAAGACAATATTTGTGCGGTTAGTTGCGACCCCCAGCTTCAGGAGAGTGGACCACAATCCGCGAAGCACGTCGAATCTAAAACGAAGCTTTCCCACGCGAGCCGAGTTTTAGGACACAAGTGACGCGAGACATCATTCCGCAGAGGTAGGTGCTGCTTGCATTCCTTGGGAGCTTGGCTAAGGAACCTCAGTTGTCCCCCCTCGGCGGTACCTCGAAACCCTTTCACGACCTTGACTAGTCGAAACGAACGATCTATCACTCGAGGTCTCAGAAGCCTGATTCATTATCAGAGTTAAAGACCTTCACTGAACTAGAGCTTCATCTTTCACCACTACCAGCGAAGAATATGTGGTACACGCCAAAATTGACGAGGTAGCAGTGCCCCGTCAGCTCAAGTACAAGCACAATATCTAGAAACTCGGACTAAGGGATACATACAAGGTATGCTCGCAACAGAGCACGCTCGGATCCCTTTGACTCGGAGCAACATGGCTTCGGGTTTCCACACTAGGGGATACAACAATGGCAGCACACCATCTTTCACGTCGTCCAATATGGCAACATCATCCAGTCGATTCCCCTCCAGCTCCACCATGAGATCCTCCGACGAGAGCGAGCAGGGTCTCTTTCCGCCTCCTCTACCTACAACGTTCTCACCACCGCCACCTCCGCCCCCGGAAAATCCGCAACCGCAACCCGACGTGAACATTATGAATCGAAGAGCTGGCGCCGACAGCTCGCTGTACCAGATATGTATGAACCTCCGAAGGCGCCTAGCAGAGGTTCCGAACTTTGAGGATCACTTAGCTGAGATGGAGGAAGATGAGGCGGAGAACAATGATACGCTAGATCCAGTGTCCTTGATGTGGAATTGTCTCAGGCGTGGATATCCATTGATGACAATATATAACGCTCTGAGGCCTCGGGAACCACTAGATGTTGACTCCAACAAGGTAAAGAAATCACAAGTGGGAAAAGCCGCGACCTTCAAATTCTTGCAGGCCTGCATGGAGAATCTGAAGATCCCAGCTGGAGAATGCTTTCTTATTACTGATCTGTATGGAGAAGATACCACTGGTTTTGTCAAGGTAAGCCTTTAGTGGCTCTCGTTCTTTTTTCCCAGAGCCATCATGATAGCAGTTGCTAGACCAGGTCATAGCTCGTACTTTTGGCAGACTCACATGCGAGCAACGTGAAGACTGACATATGTTTCAGGTAACAAAACTTGTGAATCGAGTCTTGGACATCTTGAAGAGCAAAGGACTTCTCCAGTACAAAGGGCCATCCAGGAATACCGCGACTCAGGGTGCGCCGCTCACTCATCGCGAACGGATCATTGATGAAATCGTCAAGACCGAGCGCGATTACGTTCAACATCTAGAGATGCTCCAGTCATTCCAAAATGAGATCCAAGGAGCAGTACCGGGCGACGCAATACACGATATCTTTCTCAATCTAAACCAATTGCTGGATTTTCAGCGAAGATTTTTGATCCGCATAGAACAACAAAATTCATTAAGCGAGCCCGATCAGAATTGGGGCAAACTATTCTCACATTATAGAGATGGCTTCAAGGTGTACGAGCCATTTCTCGCCAACCAGACCCGTTGCAATAACGCCGTCTTGAAAGAGTGGAAAAAATTACAAAGAGCTGCTCTACCATCGGAATTAGTGGGTATGGTCGAAACGCCAGCGGTACTTCTTGGGTTTCTCGTAAAGCCTTTCCAGCGACTATCGAAGTATCCGCTGCTACTCAGAGTAAATTCTGATCTCTCTCTCTGGCATCAAGTAACTCTATTGATAGTGAGATAGGAGCTTGAGAAATATGGCAAATACGACCCCGAGCGAGTTGAAGACCTATTAGCAGGTCTCTCCGCAGCCCAATCAATAATGGACCGAGCCGACGAAGCCATCGGAAAGGAGAACCGCCTGGAAGCTGTCAACGAGCTAGCGTATCGCGTGGAGGACTGGAAAGGCCACAAGATCGATCACTTTGGAGAACTCCTGCTATTCGGCGCCTATACCGTGCTCAAAGGGGAGGGTGCCAAGGAGGTCGAACGAGAGGTATGTGGTATATTTGATTCCCTGGACTCCCGCTCGCGCACCTTGATCCTTGCTGCTGGCCCTCAATTCCCCCCTCTCCTTATTCGCAAGAAATGCGATGTAGCAATGCTGCAGGCGATCGGACTTTGGTTTCTCCGCATCCCGCGGGAGAGATCTATGTCTGAGCTTCAGAGAATCCCCGAAGAGCCTGAAGAAGGCGAGCGGCATGTCCCATTGCCGTTGGAAACTCGCTCAAAGCGCGCAAAAATTGCAGTCTTCTTTAAGCGCACAAAGTCTTTTGATTCTCTCCACACACCTAAAAATACTCCCCCACAAACCCCCAGGAGCACTACCCCCACCCAGAGAAATCCCCAGAGCACACCCCCTAAGAGCACTATGAGACGGAGGAGTTCCCCTAAAAACCCCGAGAGTATGACCACGCGTTTCAAACATACCAATAACAAAGCTCATGAGCTCTTGGGAATGTTCGAGCCTTCTGGGCCGGCTGCCTCCAGTCGAGTCGACTTGACTGAATCTCCCAGCCCTCCAACGAGCTCCAAAGTCGGCTTCTCGCATAAGCTTAGACAATGGTCCCCCAAGGTTTCCCCTCTGCCTTCAAAGCTTGCTGAAAAGTCTCCCATCTACATCCCGCATTGGCAGGAGGATATCTATGAAGGCATGCGGGAGCATGATCACCTACTTGAATTCAATGGGATGTTCAAGCGCAACGCAGCCCTCCTGTTCTCGCACACCCCATTACCTACTCCTCTACCCTCGTTCTCTCTTAGAAAGATGCCTCGCGCTGTCGAAAGTCACGATGAACCGTTTGTGCCAATCAGTCCTACCGAGCTTGAGAAAATAGATTTTGTACATGCAGAAGCTGACTGTATGGCGCTCGAGCGCCCCTTGAATGAACAGTATAAAGTCTATCTTTTCGAACGCATCCTACTTTGCTGCAAAGAAATCAACCCAAACAAACCGAAAAACAAGATGCTATCAACAACCAAGCCACTAGTCGACAAGAAAGGGAAGCCCAAGCTTCAATTGAAGGGGCGGATATTCATGCAGAATGTCACCGATGTTGTGACGTTGAACCGAAGAGGTATGGTATTCCTATTCTCTTTATCTGGAATGCTCCCCTCTAATCACCATCTAGATCAGCAATCATATACGCTACAGATCTTTTGGAAGGGCGACCCCGGCGTGGAAAACTTCGTCATACGCTTCAGTGATGAAGCGAGCATGAAGAAATGGCAGGAAACTGTTCAGGCTCAGAAAAAATACCTGAACGAGGTCCAAAGAGGCTCTGGTCAGACCGGAACATCAGCCACAGAATTCTCGTATCTTAAAGGCCAGCCACCCCCTGAAAATCCCTATCGAGAGATAGAAGAGGTTGACGAAGATGATCTCTCGTCCAGCCAAAATCTCGGTCAAGGCAAATCCATGTTCTCGATGAGTCGCAACGCGTCAAGCAATAGTCTGCGTTCTATGCAGACTGCTCGCATGGCTCCTCCAAGATTTGCACCTTCCGAACAAGGCAATGGAATGTACGCACCTCCACTCAGCCTGAACACGAATATACCTCCTGGGAATGGTTCGCCTGCCGAATTCGCCGGTAACTCCTACTTCTCTCCATCTAATGACTCACCCGTCTCGACACGCTCTAGCTCCCAGCAAAGCATGTACTCATTTCCCGCTGCTTCCCAGATGGGAGGTGAGAGGTACATTCGCGAGGACAACAAGCACAGGACCGCCCCAGCTATCGGTCGCGCTCCTTCTCGAGAGGGACCTGGACCGTCCAATAGCTATGTCGTCAATGGCCGTACAGTGACAAGACCCTCCTTATCAGCCATGGCGGCTTCTCAGTATCCTCAGCAGCAATTGGCCTCGACGCAGAGTCGTTCACGATCAGCCAGCACGCCAGATATTCACAACCAAAACGCCCCAGGCGCTAGACGCCAAGGCAACGGACTCTATCCTCCGACCGAGAATGTGCCGGTGCCTCCTATCCCAGCTCATATGGCTCAGATGCGCGCTCCTGTAAATCGCAGTCAAACCGCATCCCCCCTTGACACTCAACTGCCGATTCGAAGCACAACACAATCACCAGCACTGCAACGAGATCGCCCGCGACAGTATCAGGACCAACTCAACTACGATCACCAAGGACACCGCGTGCAGCCAAATTCTGACCCTGAGGCCCTCGGCCCGCTGCAGGATAGCTATAACGAGATGTCGATGCCGCTAGGCCAGGACGTTACGAGCCCAGCGGATTCTGATAATGGCATACCTTATCCTGCACAGCTAAAAGTCAAGATCCGCTTCGATCCCTATCCTAGCCATGTCACTATTGTTGTTCCAACCTCCATCAAGCATCGTTCGTTGATCGACCGAATTGACTCAAAGATGGTGAAAGTCTCTACAGCATCTATCGCCAAAGGTACAGCTCGCCTGCGATACAAAGACTCAGACGGCGACATCGTTACAATCCGCTCGGATGAGGACGTCCACCTTGCCATCGAGGACTGGGGCACAGAAAACGAAGAATCAATTCGCGCTGGTTCCATACCCGATTTCCAGCTTTCCTGGTACCAGAACTAAAATCCCCAAACCATACACAAGGATGATGAGACCTCAAACACATGGTGCCTAGTGCTGCACAGTGTCAATCAACCTCGATGGCGGAAAACAGTACTAGGCCAGCAATCCATACATCCCCCTCTCAACAACCCAGCACAGCCAGTGTATATATGCCATGGCTGTGTTCCCCTTTCTCAGCGAACGACGTTCCTCTCCTCCTGACATTGCATCGGCGCAACGGCTAAGATATCCCTACGGCGACGGCGGCATACTTGCTCCGAGCATCATTCCAAAGTCTCACCCCGTCAGCGGACAGCAAACTTTTACGCTGTTCAATTGGAGGCCTCATCCTACACATTATACACGGCTTCCATCCGTCGGCGACGTTGGGCTTGCTTGCAATTATATCACTCATATATGTTCGAGGTCGACACTTGGTCTACATGTCCGACGACGAGACGGTACGAAGTTATGGTTTTTGTTAGCAGAAAAAGAATGACGTGCAACGTGTTATGAATGGAGTGTATACTCTCATCGAATCTTGAAGGAGGCGTATCGTTCACTGCTTGGCTCAATAGCGTATCGGGCTTCGAATGGTGGCATGCATGGATTTATACTACAGTGTCTTGTGCGTCTACGTAAATCGAGCATAGTATGCATGGCAAGTCGCTAGTTTTCGAGCAATCCAAGACGGTCATACAATTCGCCTGCGTCTTCTTGACCATGCCAGATTCAATTTAGTATTCCCAGCCGAGCCAATATTTACAAGTACGAGAGCCTGACATGCACACGCTGTAGAGGGGCTGCAAAGCTATCTGCTTGTTTTATAGAGAACATCGTGGCTCACCATCGCCAAACTATGTATCGTGGCGGAGTCCCTAGCTATGACGTACGTAAAGTAACATCCAGAGCTCCGAGCTTCCTAAACAAAACTCGCCTTTCTCAATTCAACAACCCCACCATGAAATTGCTTGAATTACCGTACGAGCCATTGTGACACTACAACTCATCAGGAATAATTCAACATGTCTATGCTCCTTCGCACATCGACCGCCCGTGCTACCCTTCGCAATGCCTCAACAATCTCCAAGATTGGACCGGCCAGCGTCCCTTTCACCCGAGGCAAAGCCACTCTCCCAGACCTACCATGTACATATCCAACATCTTCCCGAAACCCCCAATGGTTCTCACTAACCCCTCACATAGATGACTACGGTGCCCTCGAACCCGCCATCTCGGGCCAAATAATGGAGCTCCATCACTCCAAACACCACCAAACATACGTAACATCCTACAACAACGCAACCGAGCAACTCGCCTCAGCCACCGCGTCCGAATCCCCCACTGCCCAAATCACCCTCCAGCCCCTCATCAACTTCCACGGCGGCGGCCACATCAACCATTCCCTCTTCTGGGAGAACCTGGCCCCCAAGAACTCTGGTGGAGGCGAGCCACCGTCAGGCAAATTGGGAAAGGCGATTGATCAGGCGTACGGGGGCTTGGATGGGTTGACGAAGGTTATGAATGCGAAGTTGGCGGGGATTCAGGGGAGCGGGTGGGCTTGGTTGGTCAAGGATACGGAGACGGGGGCGATTGGGGTTAGGACGTATGCGAATCAGGATCCGGTTGTTGGGCAGTTCAAGCCGCTTCTGGGGATTGATGCTTGGGAGCATGCTTATTAGTGAGTACATTTGGTTCCCTATATTTGTGTGCTGTGGTGGGGGTGGGGAGAAAAGTGGTGCTGATCGAGTGCAGTCTGCAATATCAGAACCGCAAGGCTGAGTACTTTGGGGCTATTTGGGATGTGGTCAACTGGAAGACTGCCGAGAAGAGATTCGAGTAAGTCATGTGGTGAGCTATCAAAGGTTTGAAACGAAACTAGAAGGAATTGCTATGTTTCGTGTATATGCTTTCGTGTACTCTACAGTTGCACCAATTGTACCATAATTTTCACATTGCAGAAGATTCTTCTCATTCTCAGTCCTCTACACTGTACATGGGTATGTCGTGGTTTAGGTGTAAGACTGCGCTCGGCAAAGTGTAATACTGACTTTGCTCAACTCCACCGTTGCTATTCTTGAAACAGATCTTTTCTTCTGGTATCTCGATTTCCCGGCTACTGCTTGCAAAAATTGGGTCTGATACTGCTGCCTGATTGGCGTTCATTGCTGCTCCTCGAGGAGATGAAACCCGTTCGGTACGAGCACGCAAAGTCTAGTCCCTTCAAATTCTTCATCAAATTTTTGTGTTACTTTATTCGGGAAAGGCCACGTCCCGGGCCCTATCCGTGTGTGGGATGGTGTTACTTCTGCTTGGTGCTACGGCTTTTCTAAGAATCTCATTTTGTGTGACCTGTTTCAGCTGCTATTCCTGCTTGTTGGACTGTGTCGCTCCATCGCTGCTCCGGCACCACTACCTTAGTATCACTACCTTGAGAATAATCATATTAATAATCATATTTCAGGTTAGCTGTTTCATCAATTCATGTCGTTTGGATCTCTCCTGCGCATTCCAGCTTCCTTGGCTTTCCGCTTAAATCCACAATATCAAATACGGTAAGGTACCCGGAAAATATGAATATAAAACGGCGAATTTTGGCGTCAGCCTTGCAGAGATTATCAGGCTATTGGCAAAATACTCTTGATGCCTCTCCTCAGTGTGTGCCACAGACGCCACACCCTATCCATTGTGCAGCCATCTCTGTTAATAATTTCCAAAGGCTCCATTTCATAATGCGGATAGAGTGTTCATTGGTGAACCATACTTTCTGTATGTAAAAATAAATGCCGCAGCTATCCTTCGCAAGCTTCAACATGGCATTTTTGGTTGTGTGGAAATTTCCACTGCTACCCAAGCACAAAAAGCCAGCATTTTCTCAAATCCTCCATCTTCCTTTCCCACCACTCTCACACTCGCTTTCTTTACGGAACCAGATCTCGAAGACATCGTCGACATCCAGCATAGCTATACAGCATCGCAGCATCTCTACTTCTACCACTGCCATCATTACCAACATTGATTCGACAGGAACATAACTTGATATTCATTGCTGCCATCGTTACCATCGACGCCGATTTCGACGTCATCGCCATCTAAGATTATCTCTACGAGTACCGCCACCATCGACGTCTGCAGAAATACCCCATCACCATGAGCATCTCTGCCACTACCACCCTTACCACTATGAAAACCGGCCCAATGTCGAACGCAGCCGCTAAATTTCTCGCCGGTCTTCCCGTACTCCCTATTCACGAGCTCCCAACGGACTGTCAAACCTGCAACATCTGCCAAGAGGACTACCTCACCGCCGGCGACGGGTGCGAGCATCCAATATCCCTACCATGCAAACACGTCTTCGGCCAATCCTGCATTGCCCAATGGATCTCACCCGATGCCGCGGAGCCAAGGAATAGCTGCCCCATGTGCCGAGCCCATCTTTTCGAGAATGAGAAGCCCGCTGAAGATACAATCGAGACGGCTTTCTACAGGGCGGCCACGGACTTCGACTACATTGGCAACAGCATCAACACCGTCAACAGCATCAACTATCGACTCTCCCACCGCGCCGCCTATGCCGCACCATCCTCCCACCCTACCGCCGTCGAAGCCTTTGACGCCATTGACCCCACCGACGCCATCGACCCTGTCGAGGATGCAAATCACTTCCTCAGCAACCTCCGAGAATTCGCCTACGACGAGTGGGAATTCAAAACCCAGCTCGTCAACTACCACAAAGCGACTATCCTCCTCGCCCACCAGATCATCCCCGAATTCGCTGACCAACTACTCAAGGACGACGAAGCAGGCGTCATGGCGGCCTTGAGAACCCTCAATGCCATGTTCAGGAACCAGGGAGATGGGGAATATAAAGGCGGACTTCTTGATGCCATACACCACGCCACTGCGGAGACGTACAATACCATGGAAGAAGAGAGAGAGAAGGAGGAGAAGGGATATTTGGATAATATGACTATTCTTTTCGCGGAGATGAAGGAGAGACTGGGCGGTGATGTGGAGGAGATTGAATCGTACGTCTACTTCCCTCCCTTCCACCTACCAACTTCATTTACTCAAATGCTAACATACCACCTATCATCAGCTGGACCGACGCCCTCGCTCTCGCCAATCTAGTCGAGGGTGTGCCGGCAGCACCCTACCACGACCGATACCTGGGGGAGATCGCCCAGTACTGGAGAAAGACGGGGGGCACGGGGGAGGCGAGGAAGTATGAGGAGGTGTGGACTTTTGTTGCTGGGAGGGCACTGAGGCAGGAATAGGCGGGCGAGGGAAGGTATGTTGAGCCATATTTGTGGGGAGTTGGGATAAAAAGCTAACATGATTTTTTAGGAAAGTGAGGAAGTTTGCTGGGATCTGGAAAGGGGAACTCTGGGAACCTTTGAGGGAGTTTGTTTTGGATTTAAGACTTGGGACTTTTTTGGATTTTTTTGTGGGGATATGGGGGTGGGAGTTGGGATTTGTGGGATTGAGTTGGATATACCCTAGCATAGCATCTGATGTTCAATTGGGCATTGCCCTTCTTTATTTATCGTCTTCCTCTTTCGTCATGCAACATCATTCACGGCTTTTGCAACTTGGTCACTAAAGTACCTGGCTTTGGCGAGCATTCACGTTGTTCGCATCGACGCAATCATACCATGAATGAGGCGATACTCTCCATCCTCATCCTTGTCCTTCCTTCCTTCTCGAACATTCTGTGTACTTTCTAGCTTTTGACGAAGCTTCTGGATCTGGGGAAGCTTGATTTGGCATTTTTGTCTTAGCCGGAACCTTACCATATACTCTGAGCTCTTCCGCGCACTTCCTCACTGCACTTTGTGGAAACGTGATAGTGCACATCATACAGTCTGAAACTGATATAATATAAATATATAGACCTGAACACGCCTTTCTTTTCTGGAATATTCTCTTGCAATGAGTCTTTCCCTAGCCAAAACTCTCACTGTATGCCTCTAATACTTAAGACTCATCACGCCTGTTCCTATCATCTGAGCCACGAATCCAGTCACCTATTCGCTCGATTCGGCTCCTCACCATCCATATTGTGAAGCATCAACCTCTTTTCTCCTTCCCTACCGCAGATCACGCGAAACAGCAAGATAATATCATACCGCTTTTCTCGACGATCTTCTAGCCATGAGTCTACCATTCATGGTACCGTTCATTGCCTTGAAGCAGAAATGGACAGAACGTCAAGCTCGGAAGCAGGCAAAGGCAGAGCAAGAGCAAGCCTCTCCCTCCACTCGCAACGGGGAAAATGAGCTCGACGAAGGGATCTCTGATCCGGAAAAGCCCAAAGCACACCACCTCGAAGACGCAGCTGCCGCAGTGGTCGGTTTGGGACTAGACGCCTCCAACGACGTCAAGATTGCTGTTCCGATTCCCTGCAAATCACATACCACCGAGTCGGAAAACTCGCCAGGTACAAGAATGCCCCTGGATTTCTCAGGGAACACGATTAATACCAAAGGCGGAGTCGATCTCCGCTTCGTTGGCAATCCGATCGGAATTGGCTCTTACAAGAGCTTCGAGTCGCCGGAGCTGTCAGTGGAGGACAGCAGCACCCGGACGCCGTCTCCAAATGTCTCACCAACGTCGACGAAGTTCAGCTGGTCTACCGAAGCCACTTTGAACGAGGAGAAAGACGAAGACGAACCGTTCCCTCCCATTTACCAAGAGCCGCCATCTTTTGGATCATACACTCGTCCCAAACAACGCGACTGGGCGAAGGGCAAGCGGAAAGGCAGGGCGAACGAAGACGAGCCAGAGGAGGTCGGAGCGCTGAAGGACTACCTCACGCATGTGGATACGGCAAGTCCGGTCCTTCATCCGTGGAAGTCGAGGACGAGGGCTGTGTCCACTGTGATCATCAGGACCTTGACTCGTTGATCGCTGGAAGCAAGGGCGCTGTGGGGTATGGGATTTTGCAGTTTGGATGAGACTCCAATTCGGGAGCCGCACAAGAGAAACAGGAAACAGATCGAGAGATACCCAGCATCACACAGCCGAGTCTGGTAGTGCTAATAATTTGAATAAAATGAAAATTTTACCATGATTGAGCTCCTGCTGAACTTGATTGAAATTCAAATTGTGACTTCTGTCGCACTTCCTGAAGGACATCGATGCGTGAATCTCTGCTCGTAGATGCTGTGTATCAACGTCATACCGTCATGTGATTAATATCTTACTTTTCGGCCACACTACTTCCTTATATTTCATATAGCTGTAAGTACTACCCTTGTCAGCAGGCTTCAGTCGCGAATTACAAGGTAGACTACCGTAATTACCAACTTTGGGTATCCTGGGATATACTCCCTTGCTGATAGTGGAGCGTGCGCTGAGCGGGTATCTTGACCTTTGGCGATTGGCGCTGGATCGAAGACATCGTCCGCCAGCCAGGGGGGCCTTGTCGTCGACTTCAGGGCGACAGCTTCGGATTACCGAGTATTTCCGCCTGTCCCTTAGCGTATCTATCAACAATTCTTGAACGTAGCGTAAGAGCTTTGTACAGCTCAGCTCTTCTTTTTCATCTCGCCCATCCAGACACGCGTTGCCTTCGAGCTATCATGCGCAGCTCGAAACACTGTAAAATTATCAGCAACACACCCTTCTTCCCCCGCGACATATTTTCTTACGCTGCCTCTCCATCTCATCCAACCCCCTCAAAAAATCCGCCCCCTCCCCCAACGCACCCCTCAAATTATTGGCATGATCCCCAATCTCACTCGCCCTCTTCTGAAACGTCTACCAAAGCCCCCACATCAGCACCATATTCCCCCTCCCCGCACCCCTCTCCACAACCAAACTCACCTCAGACAACAAATCCGTCATATCCTCCGCCTCCTGCACATACGGATAAAGCTCCAACACGCGCGTCGAAAATTCATAGAAATGCCCACACAGCGCCCTCAAATCCACCGTCTTAGCATCTGCTTTCAACGCGTTCAGCACGCGTAGGGAGAGCGAAGCGGGTAGGTCAAGTTCGCAGAGGGGGGCGGAGGCGGGGCCGATGCGCTGGACAGAGAGGATTGCATAGAGCCAGAGGGGGAGGGATATGGGGACGTCTTTTTTAATCTAGTGGGGCGTGTCAGTGGTGATACACTGGATAAGGGGGGAGGGGATAGGGGTGGAGTACATCGCCGCCTGCGTTGTCGTCTAGATAGCCTAGGCCTGGGATGTCGAGGGAGAATTTGGAGGGAACTTTTTGGGCGTCGGTGAGGATGGCGTCGATGTTGTAGTAGGAGCCCATTATGAGAGGTATTGCCCTAAATAGATAGGTGGACTTGAGCGAGTCGTCAACAGCCTAGCCTATCTTTGTCCGGTCTTTAAGATATGGTCCGGTCCTTATAAGGACCTATTACTCTGGACCGGACCGCTATACCTACTTGAGGTCACCAACTTCTATGGATCCAACATTGGGCATCGCTTGTCCGGACAGCTCTGGACAGCTCTGGACAGCACTGTACCACCCTTTTCTACTACATTGACTGCGCTAACTAACGCGGTGAATGGCTTATTGAGGTTTGATTGATATGTCGAGCGGTTGGACCTTCTGCTATACTTTCGTGAGTATAGGACTTAACCGCCATCCTCTCCACGGGAATCTAGTGGGTTAGGATATCTTTCAGTAAATATATAATCTTCTTGGTTGTTACAATAGTTGGAGTTTTTAGAGATTTAAATAATTGTGAGCATTCCACGAACTGGTCTCTGGAGTATGTACTGGAAGATCCTTTGCAATCTCCATGCCTCCCGTCCATATCCAGCACGCTAAGAAGCTATGTGTCTCAGAGTTTCCATGAACAAAATCCATTCGTCGTCCTCCACTTGCGTACCACCTTGCAAATCAGGATACCATACACCTTCCATTCTTACGATATTGAGGCACCATTCAAGGCGACTCGCGGTTATCCTTGGGTGATTGTACACACTCTGAGGGTGCTTCGCCACTACTGCCTCAATCGCGTTGAGATAAGATGCTGCAACGAATGAAGGTTCCCCTCTGGTTGCGTCTCTACTAGAGGCGCTGTTGCGAATAGGGTCAAACCAATCACTTGCTCCTTGCTCTGCAGCACCAGTCCCGTTTGCTGCCTCTGGGTACGACTCCTGCAAGAAATGCAGCCAGGATAAGAGGTGTCCCTTGAAGGCCGAACCTGAAGCCACACCGTCTTCGTATGTGCCCCCACCCTGTTGTACATATATCCAGAGGCCGCATAGCCAGACAGTGAACGCGAAATCAGCACCTCCTCGTTCTCTTATCTTCCTTGGATCGCGAGTCTTCATACCAGCGTAGAGCAATCTGCGATAATCTTTGAGTAGCGTCTTGGGAAGCCCCTCGAGTGTACTCTCCAGTCGGATGAGTTGGTGGTATCTCGTATCACCGTCCTCTGAAATGCCGATATACGAGCTCAGACTTTTATATAACGGTTCTAGAACATGACCCAGGATCTGAAGCTGACTCTGACGATATCTAGCGGCATCCACTTGTTTTGCGTTCTTAGGTTGCTCAGGCACTTCTCCATCGTACTCTCGTATGGCTGCTTGCCCTTTTTGCAACATCATGACGGTGGCGCACATGACGTGAAGCTTGTTGCGTGAAAGGGGAGCATCCCAGAAGTTTGTCCTCGATGCCAATTGCATGCTCGCTTTCAGCTGGCGCTCTCGAGCATTCTCCACAGCTATTGAGAGGTCTCTGGCGAAATTCGGAGAGAAATCGTAACCATCCTTCGTCAGCCTTACCCAATGGATCTCGCGTTCAACTGAATCCTCTGTTATTAGGATGTCGGCGGAATCTGATGAGTAAACACTCCCGTCGACTGTATCTTCGATATTCATGATAGCAGCCATGTCACGATCTGATGTGCTGAGGCCAATTCTAGGCTCTGAATCTGGGTGAAGAGTTCTTCGAAGGACTTTGGTGTCCCTGATATAAGCTGAAATCGCTGGAGAGAAAGCAATGCTAAAGTGGTCAGCAGGATTGTTGGGTAGACTGAATCCGTAGCCCATGATCACTATAAAATACGTCATTCCAGTATATTCAGCACGGATATGAACACCCTACGTTCTGCATTGCCTTTAGGACCATAATTGTTCGGAACCTGGCTTCCCGCTGGTACGGCCTCGTCATTCTTGATGGCGCAGATGGTCGAGTCCCAGAGCCACGCGACCCTAGAGGAAGGATTGTGATTGAGAAGATCCACACCCGGAATAAGAACCGGACTTCTGCCATCGTCGTGGTCATGTGTGGGTAAGTGGTTTTCCTTTTGATCGAAGACTGCCGGACCAGGGAAACATCGAGAAGTCATGATTGTACAAGCCCAGAGATAAAGCTCCCTTGATGGACCAGGTATCAGCACCCCGAGGGCAGGTTTAGGACGTTGAGAGGCACCAACCAAGTCCAAAGCTTGCGCTCTTCGTCTCTGTCTCGTTTCCCGAATAAGTGGTGGAGAGCATCAGTGTACTCCTTGTACCACGTATCCCCACACACTTTCCTTGCATGCTCTAAGTTGGTGCCGCGGATCCAAACAAGATCTTCCGCATCGTAATACATAGGAGTTCGCAAGGCGTCTTTGTCAGCAGGTTGCGGCAAACTTTTAATGTATGGCCACCAGGGCGAATGCTCTCTTAACAGATATTGTTTCATGACAAACAGCCTTGAGGCTACGTGCGACAAAAGAGTAGAATGGATAGTAGGAAAATGGTATTTACGAGCGCTCGCCCACGAAAGTGTAAGATCATGAGGGCATGAAACAATCATAGACCCAGAGAGAAGATCCTGTCCTTCTTTGACCCGCATGCCGTTGCCCTCTGCAAGGCCTGATGTTAACTCGACAGACGGATGCAGATAGCCTCCGTTGGAACCGAACCATGACTCGAAGTCTTCATCTGGTTCGTCTGATGCGATTTGTAGCGAATTATACGCAGACCCATCATGGGCAAGAAGCCATTGGGCAAAATCAGTAGACATCCCCCGTAAACTGGGCTACGTCTGGGAACAACTATTGATCACCACAATAGCACCACTTCATATGACAGTCAAAGAAGCGGATCCATGATTCAACGATCTTAGCTTCCATAGCTCACACTATGCCAATGTGCTGAAGTTCAGATTCGTTGTATGGGATTTGAAATGGAGAGGAAAAGAATGCCAGCAAAACATCGAGAGGATCACTAGCGCCACCAGCGATACCGTAGGGCTGGAGGGTAGTGCCACGACGACGAGCTCGCCCCCTCGGTCCACTCCTTCAATCTCAGGTTGATTCAGAATTTGATCAAGCTGATGGGGAAGGTTCTTGCATGATGGTTCCCCTGTCGCTAGTCGTTGGCCCTCTGATTTTGTCCTACCTAGCATATAAGTATCTGATCTATCCAGTCTTCTTATCTCCATTATCCAAAATTCCCAATGCTCATTTCACATCTTCTTTCTCTCCTCTCTGGATGCTATTCAAAAGACATAACGAGCAAGAGAATCGTGCCATCCACGCAGCACATGTAAAGCATGGAAACATCGTTAGACTAGGACCCAGTGAAGTCAGCATCGCCTGCGTAGACGAGGGCATTCGGACTGTCTACAGCGGAGGCTTCGAAAAATGGCGTTGGTATCCTGATCAGTTTGCTAATTATGGGTGATCATCTCTGTCTGCTCTCCTACTTTAATTTGCTGAATTTCAAGCGTGCCAAACATGTTCTCTATGGCCAACAGCAAGCCTCATTCCACTCGCAAACGAATAATCTCCAATGTATACTCCAAGTCATACCTCCAAAACTCGCCTGAAGTCCATCAGATCTCTAAAGTAATGATATTCGAAAGGCTTCTCCCTCTGTTGGACGAAGTCGCTAGCAACAAACAATCTTTGGACGTTCTCGAATTGAACTTCTCCAGCACAATGGACTTCATCATAGCCTTCATCTTTGGCGTCCAAAACGGCACCAACTTCATCCAAAACCTCTCCGAGCGTCAACATTGGCTGTCCGTTTACCAAAGTCGCCGTCCCTTCCGATTCTGGGCCGGCGAACTCCCCGACGTCCAATCTTTCTTCAAACGAATAGGTATCAACATCGTCCCCAAATTGGTAAACGCAGCAAGCAAGGAACTCGAAAATTGGACGCTCGCAAAGTGCGAAGCAGCTTCCCTCTCCACAAAATCGTCCAGAGCCGAATCCTCAAACCACCAAGCCTGGACAGATCCCATCGTCTACAACCAGCTCTCCACCTCCCTCCAAACCCCCTCTACAAAAGAAACCTGGCCACATCCCCTCTCCCTCTCCATCGCAACCGAACTGCACGATCACCTAGCAGCCGGGCACGAGACTAGCGGCATCACATTAACCTACCTCTTCCACGAGCTCTCGCTCCGCCCCAACCTCCAAAAGCAGCTACGATCCGAACTCCTCACTCTTTCTCCCAGCCTGCTTTACAAAGACCCCAGCGCCGATATCCCAGCCCCACGCACAATCGACGCTCTCCCCCTCCTGCACGCCTGCCTAATGGAAACCCTCCGCATCCACGCCGCAATCCCGGGCCCACAGCCACGCATCACTCCTCCAACCCCAACCTCACTAGCCGGCTCGCCACCACTGCCACCAGGCATAAGAGTCAGTGCGCAAGCGTACACGCTGCACCGCAACGCAAATATCTTTCCTAATCCCGAGGCGTGGAAGCCAGAACGCTGGTTAGAGGCGAGCGAGGAGAAGAAAGCGGAGATGGGGCGATGGTTTTGGGCGTTTGGCAGTGGGGGCAGGATGTGTGTTGGGAGTAATTTCGCTATGCAAGGTATTCATCCTTTTCCGAAGCTTTAGTGTTCAAGCACATAGCTAACCCTCACTGTCTGTGCAGAAATGAAACTCATCGCAGCGGCTATCTATACGAATTTCACGACGCATATCGTTGATGATGAGGGCATTGAGCAGGAGGATGCGTATACGGCTATGCCAAGAAGCAATAAGTTGATCTTGAGATTCGAAAGGGTTTGAGGGAAGGAGCAGAGCTAGGCGTGTGCACGATCTGACGCCTGTATGAGACAATGACCTTATGGAGTCAATATGATGAATTGCATGCTATCTGTATTGCATAATTGGGTATCTCTCACCACCGTTCCTTCGCCTGCAATGCAAATTTCCCAAAGGAAAAAGTGAACGCCTTTGCTCAATGCTGCTGTCGGCTCATATCTCACTTCTTCCCCTTTCCACCCCCTTTCTTCTTCCCTTTACCCTTTCCTTCCTCGACTGCCTCAGGTAGCCTCACGGTCCCTTCCTGCAGCTCCTGCTCATCGAGGCCAGAGGTCTTCAGCTGCTCCATTCCACTGATAAAAAAGCCTAGATCCCGATTCTGCTCTTCCAGCTCTACTTTCTCTGTCTTCAGTGCCTCCACTTGCGTTCCAAGATGCGAGATGCGTGTCATCAAAGATTCGTTCATAGCCTTCTCATCCCGCCACTCCTTCTCCAGCTTCCGAGCCATGGCTTCAAATTTCTCGGCCTTGCGAGTAGCTCGGTCCTGGTCCATTTCAAGCGCTGGAATGGTCTCGCTGGCGAGGGTGTTATAAGATCTTTGCAGCTTGGCTAGTTGTTCTGAGTTCCGAGACGAAGCTTCCGTAGCCTTTTCAGCAGCTGCAGAAGCTTGTGAGGCCTTGTCTGCTGCACGCTCGAGTATCTCTTCGAAATACATGCGTTGGCTGTCAAGTTGGCTGGTCAAGAGGTGCGTATACTCCAGGCCAATATGGTCCAACTTCTCTCGCGGCACATACTCATCAAAGTCATCCTCTCGCGGCGAGTGTGCTGAAGTAGGGGTCAGCTCCACAAATTTCCCGTCAGTCTTATTCTGCACGATGCGATGCACGTAGCCATCTGAAGCATAATCCCAAACCCGCTGCGTCGTCATATCCATAGCAAAGCAGTGCAAACTCTGCGTGTAATGACTGTAAGCGTGGGCTTCATCGTAACGTCCACAGCCCACGTTGCCACAGATCAAGCATATCCAGAGATTAGAGTCTGAATGGCAGACGCTGCACTCATTCAAGCCTGATTCCTCACCATGGCTTGTGCTATTCTGATTGCGCTTGCCGAGTCCAGGATCATCTTGTGTGTAGCGGCATACTGGACAGCCAGAGCCTCGCCATTTCTGCAGACAAGAGCAGTGGAAGACATGCTGGCAGAGAATGGTGAGGAGCCCTGTGGACTCATCCATACGCTCGAGGCAGACGGGGCAGGTGGGAAGCTCGATCAGAGCAGGCGTAGGTGGGGCATGAGGTTTCGAAGAGCGTGAGCTTGAGGATAGAGGAGCGGCTTGGAGGGTCGAGGTCGTGGAGGAGGGAGGGAGAGATCTATTAATCGAGGGTGTGAATGGATCGTTGGTCATATCTGGAAAGGAGGGTTCATGGCCTGGGAGCTCATGCGTTCTGAATTCGATGGACCTGACGAAGACGACGTGACAATTTTCCGGCTATAGAATGGGGTATCAGCTTTGCGATCAGGGGATGAGGAGGTAGTACCTACCTCCATACCATCAAAAGCCTTACCATTCCACTCCCTCCTCCACTCCCTAGCTCTCTTCCCATTCCGGAACTTCATAAGCACCATATACCTATTTCCTCTCTCCGTCCTGATCATTCGAAAATGGCTAACCTCGTCCCTCGTCTTCTCCCCAACGAAGCCCAGAAAGTCTGGAGGGGTGAGGTATGACGGTACAGCGAGTATGCACAGCGTAGTGCAATCCTCATCACGAAAAGGCGGTTCATTCTCTTTATTCGTAGTATACCTTCCGCCTTTGGCATGCTTTGGAAACGAGGGTTCGTCGTAAAGGCCTGGCGTCTCTTCAGAGTCTCGATACAGCCGGATGACTCCCCACCCAACATCCTCCTCTTCTGTATCGATGGGCTCGTATCTACCCTTCGTAGCTAGGCCGCCTGGTCCAGGACTGAAGCCATTTGTCATGTGACGGGCAGTCTTTTCCCCGCCTTTGTCTGGAGCTGCAGCTGGACCCATACTGATGTTCTGCACAAATATCTTGTCGTATCGCCAATCATCTGATAAAGCCGGTGGTGAGGCTGCGATGTTCAAGATGGTCTTATTACTGCTGCTAGGAGCGATAGGTAGGCTGTTCTCAGTGCCCGCCTTTGCTGCAGCTAAGTTCGCGGCTGTTTTGATGTGGTCTTCTCTTATATCGTTTCTCTGAAAGCCTGTTGAGTCAAGGTCGAGCGCGATATGGAAGAAGAACGAAGGCATGGGTACGATGAGTTAATCGTATCATGTTCCCAAATCAGGTTCGGCGACTCTTGTTGAGAGGAGTGTAAAAGTAGATAGTGGCGATTGGTGGCTAAAGAAGTTGGGTGTCAGACATTAGGTTTTATTGTCTACTATAATTACCACTTCTTTGAGCTCTTGCTCTGGAGGACTACAATATCGAGAAACAGCCAACACACATGAGTCACAACATCAAGGGAGAATGTTTGTCAGTCAGAGAAGTATTCAATTGATTCTAAGCTCGACTACGTATTGCCACTGTCGTGTAAGGCAACGGTTCAAGACATGTTCCTTCGTAAATGACATGAACCCAAGAAGTTTCCGCTAAAGAGCAGCATGATGATGAAAGCCAGAGAACCACACCTCAGCTACCGCCTACTGTCCACCGCGCAGACGAAGCACCAAGTGCAGGGTGCTCTCCTTCTGAATATTGTAGTCGGACAAGGTCCGCCCATCCTCCAATTGCTTACCGGCAAAGATCAAGCGCTGCTGGTCTGGTGGGATGCCCTCCTTATCCTGAATCTTGGCCTTGACGTTGTCAATCGTGTCTGATGACTCGACTTCCAATGTGATTGTCTTTCCAGTTAGAGTCTTAACGAAGATCTGCATGCCTCCTCGTAACCGCAGAACCAAGTGCAACGTAGATTCCTTCTGTATGTTGTAGTCGGATAATGTACGGCCATCCTCGAGCTGCTTGCCTGCAAAGATCAATCGCTGCTGGTCCGGGGGAATGCCCTCTTTGTCTTGAATCTTAGCCTTGACATTATCGATAGTATCTGAGGATTCAACTTCCAGAGTTATGGTCTTGCCGGTGAGAGTCTTGACGAAGATTTGCATACCGCCACGGAGACGGAGGACAAGATGGAGTGTAGATTCCTTCTGGATGTTATAATCGGAGAGAGTACGGCCGTCTTCGAGCTGCTTGCCAGCAAAGATCAGACGCTGCTGGTCAGGAGGGATACCCTCCTTGTCCTGGATCTTGGCCTTAACATTATCGATGGTGTCGGAAGACTCCACCTCCAGGGTGATAGTCTTGCCAGTGAGGGTCTTGACGACTGTGGAAATGTTAGTGTTGTACGACTGAGAAGATTTTTTTTGAATGACTCACAGATCTGCATACCGCCACGAAGACGGAGAACCAAGTGGAGAGTCGACTCCTTCTGGATGTTGTAATCGCTCAAAGTGCGGCCGTCTTCCAGCTGCTTCCCAGCGAAAATGAGACGCTGCTGATCAGGAGGAATGCCTTCCTTGTCCTGGATCTTCGCCTTTACATTGTCGATGGTATCGGAAGACTCTACCTCGAGGGTGATGGTCTTGCCGGTCACTGATGGGTGATGTGTTAGTACGTGGGAGATGGCGGTGAGGCAGCAGGTACGAAAGCGGGGTCAAACTTACGAGTCTTCACGAAGATCTGCATGGCGACAGATGTAGAGATGTAAGGATTGGGTTGAGAGTGAGCGAGTGGGTGCTATTTGAGCGTTGTGGAGAGTTGTGGTGGATGAAAGATGGTTGTAAGAAAGAGAAGGAGGAATGGTGGAAGTTGCGTTTTTGAGGTTAAGCATGACACAGCCTTGGCGCTAGTGGAAGTGATGAGGGCTGGAAGTGGCGGAGAAATCGGCAGAACCTTCCAACAACAGGTTTCGCAATAATTTCTTTGCATCACATGCACTGTTCTGGATAAGACTGTACCGAAATGTTACACAGACGTTTGGATGATTGATATATGAAGAATCCCGGGAAAGAAACGCTTTGGCTTCAGTGTCAGTGTCACGGCTTGTATACCAGGTGCCTTCAGGTCTAATCGTTGCATGATCCTAGATTGAAAGTTCTATAGAAATTCAAGGACGATGCATAATATGTTACATCTCTCCCGAAAGCCTCTCCCAGAGCTGTGAAGCTCAATGGCTGTGCTTTGCTGGGTCGTGAATTTCCTATTTTTCATTCCATATACCCATGACCGTAAAGCTCAATGATCAGTGTAAATATCAGAAAATGTCAGAAAATAGCAGATCCGCTATGCTGTCGTAGGAAGGCATGGATGAACTCCGTAACACGAAACATATGAAAGGCATGCAGCCCAAAAACGTAAAAGTCGTTTTGTTTCCTGGCGTGGAAGTCGTGGCTCGCTCTCGTGAATCGTAAAAATCGTGAATGCTAGCATGCTGAAGCTCGGATAACAAGCTTCGAAGTAAACTTATTCGACAAAGAATCAAAGTCGTCGCGATCAAAGGCGGCCGTATCACATCGGGATCGTAGGTATTTGTCTGCGGGTTTCAGTCAGCCTGGGGGTAGTCGTTATTTGTGAGCCTCGAGTGATAACGTACCATGACGCGTAACATGTTGACGTGTTTCTGTCAAAGCCTTGCATACTGCAAAGTTAGAACCTAGATGTTGGTGATGCTTCTCAGTGTCCCATTCTTGGAAGGTGGGAACCTTTGTGGATACTGCTGAAAAGAGACCAATAATGACAGCTACAGGCAAGATTTCCATGTTGTGACAGAACTTGCTGACCTGTTCTGTATCCTGTTCCATGTCAGCAGTAGCGAATAAGAGGGCGGCATCGAGCTTACCGGTATGCGATAGTGGCAGTCAAACTGCATTTCTTCCCAAACGGCAAGTAAGATCGAACACACCATGAAGATAGTCGGCCAGTGTCTAAGCTTCTCTTTGCTGTAGACGCTGCTGAATAAGTGCGAAAGCTCGTCGAGAATTTCTTTCTGCAGCTCGCGCCACATCTCGGCCATGGCACATTTGATCTCAAAGTTGATCATGACGGGAGCGACAGTCTTGCCATAGAATTTGGAATCGGCATCGTCAATCCTGCCTAGGAAACCCTCCTCATCCGGCATCCCCTCAACCATCGTGATGTGTTGTGTCAGATTATAAGCAAGAAGGAGTTTCAAGGATTTCTTGATGACTGGAGTCCTCTCGCTTTGCCAGTAGTGGAAAGCGGTAACAAGCATGTCACTGAGGAAAGGTGTGCCGTCGAAATAGTCGTCAATGAATTTCTCGAAATCAGTGTTGAGATGATGATCGAGATACTCGTCGAGTACCGTCCGCGAGACTCCATCGACGCCGGCAGATAGCTTAGCAGTATTCACTGAGTGCTCCGAGGGTACGTTTTCAACAGTCTCTACCCAGTCCAAACCAAAGCATGATTCATCGCGCACGAAAATCTGGCGAGCCTTGATAGGTAGCATGTGACCGTATCCATGAGTGATATACAACACCTGCTCAACTGCACCGTACCCTCTTATGTTGGCCACTGAGAAGCCAAGGCTGACGTGGCGCTCACAGTCTGCCTTCCAGTCTTTCATAAAGTATCCCAGATCTTTGATGTCTGTCCTGGAACAAGGAACCTGCCAGAGGCGGGCATGGGAGGGTCGGCATCCGACACAGGGTTCTCCTGCGTCACACTGCAAAAGTTTTAGAGACATACTGATGGTTGCTTTGAAGAGATACTCACAGTCTTTTTCAGGTATTTGCATCTCAGACAGGCCCCTAGCTTTCTGATCTCACCAGCTTGCTTCCTCTGCTCTGGCTTCAAAGGACCCTTTCTACGTCCTACCCGCTTTTCTGTCTCGACTTTTGGAAGCTGGGACTGTCTCCTTATAGTCGGCTTCGAAGCCTTCTCGTTGGAGTCCTTCTTCTTTGGCTGGCGCTTGTTCGGAGGTGAGCGTTTCCGTGGCGAGGTTGGTGAATTGTGTTGTGGAGATGATGAGGTCTTTATTCTTATAGGCTTGATCCCAGATGACGTCAGGACTGGCAGCAGTGGAGATTGTTTCTCTTGCTTGATAAGAGGCGAGTCCCCTCCTTGATTGGTTGAATCGTGGTGGAGTTGGTCAATTTCCCCAAAGCTGTCACTACCCGGCGAACCGATTGCATGCTGCGGAATGCATTCCCAGCTGCTCCAAGATCGACGTGAATGTCTCTCCACGTCTGGGTTGGACGAGTCGGAAAGAGTTCGGCCGTGAAGAGTTTGTTCGGGGTTGAATATTGCACCGATGTGTGGATCTTGAAAGGCCCCATCGAGGGCTTGCTGCTGGAAGTCGACAGCATTCCAGCCATTATCACTACTCGAGAGCGATCTAACTTCGAGAGAAGTACTCGGCGAGTTCGGTAGGTTTTGCAGCGGGAGATGCATGTCCGGCAGCCCATTCGACATCGGATACGCCATTAGATTGTTAGAGAAATCCTGCCAATCGAAGGAGATGTTCCCGTCCATCTGACCCGGTAATGGGACGTACGAGCCATCCATTGCCAATGTCGAATCGTATTGCCCTTGAGCGGACACGTAGTCTGTAGGAGAAGTCTGATATGGCATTGCGTAGGTTTCGGTCAGATACTGTTGGGAGTAGGCGGCATCTTGTGGGAAGGACCCGTCAGACTGGTACCCAAGCTGGCTCGGTGTTTGCTGGAGTCGCCAGTCTGGTATATATGCCTGAGGTTGGCTCAGCGGCTGGTCGAATGCTTGAGTTAGATTCTGAAGTGGAGACGTTGACCGCTTGTAGTTGGCGTTGGCGTGATGTGACTGCGGTGCAGTCCGCGAGGCATCTGGGTCACTGGTGATCGGAATTTGCAACGGCCAACTAACATGACCATAGTTATATCGCATTCCTCGTGGGTCGTATTCGAACCCAGCGAGTCCGTCAGCTGAGAGATCCCCCTCCATGGCTGGCTGACGGAGAGGAGAGGAAGTAATCAATGGGATTGTCGCAAAGGAAGGTCTGAGGAGAACAACGTTGAAGCCATTATTGAAGCGGTGTCAGCAGGCACTACGGAGAACTCGCTCGACTGCCGAGGGGGTAGGTAAGGTAGTTGGAGGAGAGAGGATGCGAAGGCGGGTGTCGATTCCTGATTCAACCGCTTTCGGGAACAAGCGGTGAAGATAGCATCGAACCACCAAAGGGTACTTTAAAGATTGACGGAAGGTGGGGTCTGCGATAGTGCTGACTGGGGGGCCCCAGCCTAGACCTATAGGGGCTTGATGTGGGATCATGATCCCTGGAGTGCCTCAAGTGAGCCAATCACTGGGGGCTGGATTCAGGCTAGATCGACGGCCACGCCCGAGGGTGTGTTTGCTTGGTGGCGGCGCCTTTCCGAGACCACGCATAAGTTCTCGACCAATTCGAAGGATGTCACCCACCGAGTAGAGTAGAAACTCTTCAGATATCCGTACATGCTAGTAAGACAGATTAGGGTGGCACAGTTGCTTTTAAAGTTATCCATTGTTTGCTTCATATGAGAAGATGGCTGAAGAGAAGCACGCTCTTTTTCCATGTAACGATCACCTTGGCTGCCACACGAGCATGGTAAGTCTCCTTGCTTGAAAAAACCACGATCGAGTCCGAGATCATGTCTTGTACTTGGAAGCAAGGAGGTTCATTCCAATTATACTCTGCTAGATCAGATCCTTCCCATACCGTCCATCGTGTGGCTGCTTGTAGCAAGATGGAGGGTTGTTGTGTAGAGTAAGCGGTGAAAGCTGACATAGGCTATCGCTCGAGCAATCTCTTATTGCCTCATGCCCGACAGTCCATATGACATGATTTATGTTCCAAAAGACACCGAACATGTGGTGAGCGAGAGCTCAGAGGGAACTTCATGGAAGAAACGGTGCGGATAGAATGATCCCAGGGGAAAGGGCGTGCTCACATTCGAATGAACATATTCTTTAGTTAGTATATAGTAATTTGTGTGTGTGGCTTGACATGACATTGTTCCCGTCTCAGCAACCAGGTTGCTGGGCTCTATCATTTTCCCCAATGACTTGTGACCCAATCAAGGCTCGTGGAGAAGGCAAATTATCCTTGTTGAGATCGTCGAGGTACCCATATGTACGTCAATATCACAAGGTGTCTGCCTTTCGGCGCTTGCTCCGCCATGATAGGAGATTAGTCGGCAGTGTGCTATCTCCAGCTGGTGCATTGTAGTCGTGCTTGCTCACGTGCAATCGATCGGTGTTGGAAAAGGAGCAATGCTTAGGGCTGAAATATTGGCTACTCGTAGAACTAAGCCCAAATTACCCAAGGTATCGTATGTAACCTGAGGATTTTGACAATGTTTGAAGAGTGAATTCTTCTCAGCATTGTCACACTTTCTTGGAGTCCTACTGATTGTAAAACCACTGTAATGATCCTTGGCGAGGCAGCTTCCGCGTTATCCGTAAGTGTTAGGGTTTCGAGAACAATACGAGTAGCAAGCAATGTCTTAGAATTAGAACAATAATCAGCGATGAAAGTCAGGTCGAAACGGACCAGAGTCAATTTCGAATCCAAATCTAATAGAGGAAGACTACAGACCTTGCTACCCGTTGGAGACAGATACGTGAAACCTGCTAACCAAATGGCCACCACACAACCTGTATGGGTCAATGATGATGGGAGCGAGGTAGAATCGATATCTCGGGATGAGATAGATCCACTCAGTTTGGGAGGCAACACAACTTCTAGTATTGTTCAGGATCGGCCACTTGTTCTCGAAATCTTCACATCCTTCCCACCAATCAAAGATTCTTTGATTACAGATACCTCCATCTTGCAGGACGAGGTAGTTGAAGTCTGCCTACCACATCTGGCGGGGACTGGGAAGAGCAGCTACGATTTGAATGCTGTCGGAATACCCATACTGAAGCGTGAAGACCACGTGGACTTTTTAAAGACTGCTATTCAGGATGCACGATTTATACCCTATGATGCCTCAAGGCCTTGGGTTGTTTATTGGTCCTTGACGGGTCTAAGTTTATTGGGCGAAGACGTGGAAATATATGAAAAAAGAGTTGTCGAGACTTTTACACCCAGTCAAAATGCTGGAGGCGGCTTTGGCGGCGGCCACGGCCAGCTATCCCATATTGCGCCTTCCTATGCTGCCATCTTAAGCCTCGCTACGGTTGGCGGGAGTGAGAGTCTGAATATTATTGACCGCCGAAATCTGTGAGTGTGACTGAATCTTGAAATCTTGAAAAGACACTAAACTGATCTATGCAAATCGATCAGTTGGAGATGGCTAGGTGAATTGAAGCAGATGGATGGCGGTTTCAGAACGTGCGTTGGTGGAGAGGAAGACGTTCGGTAAGGAATCCTGATCACGCATTCATTTTCGCAACAATTTGTCTTACATTCGCAGGGGTTCGTACTGTTCAATGGTGATCATATCTTTACTTGCATTGCCTCTCGAATTGCCTCCCAATGCTCCCACGAGAGCCAATGGATTTACATCTTTTCTGGATGGCCTGCCCGAGTACTTGTCTCGATGTATGTGATCAGGTCCGACGATCTTCAGCAAAGCTTATCTTTAGAACAGGTCAGACATTTGAAGGTGGCATCTCCGGGAGACCGCAAACCGAAGCTCACGGTGCGTATGCATATCTCGTCCTTGCATGCCTATGCATACTCGGACCCCCACACGAGATGATTCCGAGGTAGGTTCCTGCCAAACCCCTACACTATCATTGTGGCTGACTTTCTCTAGGTACCTAGACCTACCACTCCTGATATCTTGGCTCGCTGCGCGCCAATACGCGCCAGAAGGTGGATTCTCTGGTCGGACCAACAAGCTCGTCGATGGTTGTTATAGTCATTGGGTCGGTGGATGCTCACCCCTTGTTGAGGCAGCTTTGAGTGGACCTCAATCGACCACGTCGACAAAGAAACGCACAAAGGGAAGCTTGTACAGCAAAGAAGGATTGACGCGCTACATCCTGTCATGCTGTCAGAATGACGACGGTGGACTCAGAGATAAGCCTAGCACGTGGGTGATGCATATCGCCAATGTAACATGCACCACTAATATCCTCCATCCAGGTATCCAGATGCGTACCACACGTGCTATACGCTGGCAGGCCTTAGCTCCATGCAGTACTGTAATTTCTACACCGGCACACGGGATGCGGAAGCGGGATATCCAATAGACTCGGCACTCAGGTGGGCCTCGTCAGGGCAGGAAACAGATACAAACGGAGGTGAAGCTGTGCAAGAGCTCGTAGATGCGAAAGATCGCGTGAGAGCGCTGCATCCAATCTATGCTATCCCGTGGGATGCTGTAGAGCGGTGTTATAATTCGTCCAGTCAGAAGACTGGCTTCTGATGCAGGCCTCCTAAGCTGCTGCCCTGGTCCTGGTCTAGATACCCAAATCCGGCGTCGATTGTAGATCAACCCATCACATAAAAACTACAGCCTGTACCTAGGTGCCTGAGCCCCGCCCAATCGGGACTAGCCGCAATACGGCGATTGACTTTTCTCTTGTCCGACCTTAACTTAACCTCAACTTCTCTGCGTACTTTCGCAGTGCTTGGAGGATGCAACAGGCTGTTATTTTCCAGAACTTGGGAAGTCTGTTATCAGACTCTAAGCGACAACTGGCCTTCAGATCACCCTGCTGGCACAAGCAACGGTTCGACGCAGGCCAGCCTTAGCTGCATGATTTGGCAAATCGACGGGTGCGCCGTCACCTCCAACTAACACTACTTTACTTTACGGATAACGAAGCGCCCTCATGCTCTCGGTGGGAAGGGCTAGTCGGTAAAAGATCCTTTGGATATGACGGACTATCGAAGATTCGATGGCATCGGAGCTGAAATGCAGTGCTCTGGCAAACGGCGGCAAGAGTCCTCCCTGTGATTGGAACGGAACCTCGTTCAAGGCGATTTGTTATCGATACCCAGCCTCCAGGAGATAAAAGAAGCAATAGGCTACAAATTACAGTTCGTGTTCGTCCGACTCGAGTAGCCGTTCCTGGACTCCAACGCATGCACCTTCAAGCGCATTGCCAACTCATCAAGCATGCACACCGTTGTTACGCCCGACTTCCGTTACCTGCTAATCCCAGGTGCAGTGACAACGCGATTTTGATCTGCAGTGGCTTGAGAACAACCTCAGGTTGGACCTGCAAGACGGCAAGAATTCGAGACAGAATATCAATCATTATAAGCTCTAATGCTAATTAAGCGCAACGAGCGCCGCGGAGGATCAAGCTTTAGCATTAGCCCCCAAAAAAAGCACCCTTGATGTGCTCCCACAATACCAGCGTCTCTGTTGGTCCCGAATGGAGTGGCTGCCCGTCCCGCTCGTTGGAACTTGGTAGTGGATCTTCACAATGACAACGCAAACTGCCTGGCCCGCAGCCACTCGCATTAGCGAGACAATGAGGTCAAAACGCCGGAACACTGCATGAATCATCCTTCTAGAATGTACTCAGTCGCCTACTCTTGTGGGGTCTGGTACCTAACTCTACGAGGATGTTCCCAAAAGATTGGATCAGCGTCGGACCAGGCGTCTTATTTGCCACTGACGCGCATGTTAGCGTGGGAACGGCCAGAAAAAATCCTGCGGCATCTGCACGTCAACCATTGCAGCTCCCTTGCCTGGACCGATCCGAGAGAGCCCTAATAGGTCAATGGCACCATGAGTCGGTCCCAAAATTTCTTACTGGCAAAACGTGCGCCAGCACATCGTCGCTTGGAATTAGTCACTGAGCCGCAGACATGGAACATGCACCCCAAACCCCCCTACCTGTGTTTGCCAATCGCCTTTGTCTCCACTTCTCTGTTGACTATCATGTGGATAGATCTGGCATTGATATAAATCTCCCACTGGGCTGCATCTCTAGATCCGGGTTTCCTCCACACAGTACAAATCCTCCGTCTTGCATCTCCTCAGATTAGACAGTCTGTGTACTTGATTCTGCAAGCAAGCGTTTTTAGCATTGAAGGTTAACCACGAAGGGGTGTGGTACAGCATTCACACCAGGAAAACACTTAGTGCAATATTGGGCATCAACGCCTCCTACGGCAACCAGCATCATCCAGCAGGAGAGGCTTGTCGTTGGTCAATTGAGGCTTTGCTACCACTCCACCACCTGGATTTGGATCTACACCACCACTCTCGCCACCATGTACTATCAGGAATATTTGTCCAGTCAGTCTACCTTCTTTTTCTGCGGCCCGCAACTTGCTTTCCTATTTTCAGTGCTTTAGAGTCAGTCGGTGCGACCATTTTCCAATCGTGTGATAGATATGGAAATTTGAATGATTCTCGTTTGCGCAAGGATAGTTTCTTAAGGGCAAGTGAAGACTGACTTTCCTGTTCAGACCTCTGCCACCGCCGTCAATGGCCACAACCCCTGTACGCTTCGTTCCGCACCAGGTCCGGCTTTGTGTGCGTGGCACGTGTCAATAATAGAGAGTACCAGACAGATACGGCATTCGAAAACGACCGGCTAGCTCGTGAGAACGCGGCTATGCGTGCGTACCTGATCTGCCAAAACTTCTCAAAAAGTGATGGCATGTATCCATCTCGCCACAAGGGCCGTGGGGGAGCGGATGTAGTCCAAGGCCGGCCTATCGCCATAGGAACAGAGAGGGGGAGCGTCTACACGGACGACTCCAGGAGCAGTGGGAGCCGAAGCGGCGGCAGCAGTCCAACCAGCAGCTACGACAGTAGCCGATCTTCGAGAGACATTTACCGGCTCAGTGGTGCGAGTCGGGGCTCGCGTCGAAGTGGTGGGGGGCGTTATTGAGTCATTGATCAGCCCATGCGCAGTGGGTGATGAGGGGACCCGTACAGTCCTCCAGTTCAACAAAATTCCCGAATTCCCGAACAATGACAACGGCCTTAAGATACGACTTTATGACAGATACGACCTAGAACCTTTCATTGGCGGCAGCGAAAAACTGTAGCAAAAACTCATCGGTGGGAGCGTGCATCTGTTATTTCCCTCGAGGGATAGCGTAACAACTTGAGCGTTATGCGGCATGCATCTGGCAGGATATCTGAGCTTGAGACTTCAGCATGAGCGAGCACTCTTCGATACTTCAGCATAGCGGTGGTTTGCAGTCCCAGGAGGCTTCAGAGTTTAGCCAGTAGAGATAAAAACCCCAGTGAAATCTCTCAACTCGTTTTCAGTACCATTCATTTTGTTAAGCAGAGATTGCGAAGTCGACCAACCATATCTTCCTTCCATATGTGGTTCGTAAAGGTGTGGTGCCTGCCGAGCCTGCCTCGTTTGGAGAAAAGGGCTAGCCCTATGAGTGATTGTTCGCGTTGGCATGACCAAGTTTCTCCAATTCTGTTCCGCGTCAAAGCTTGGTACTCAGAACAGCTGCTGATCTATGTACTACCTGCTCTCTGGATATGTCTTGCACGTCGGTATCTGAAGAAAGCGATATTGCCAACCGGCGGTTAATATGCCGCAGTCTGCGCAAGCACTCCTCACCGCGCGCTGCTTGCTAATAATAAAGAGCCCTGTCACCCGTACGCAGACTCAGTTGATATGTACCAACAATTCCTCGAAGCTCATGACGTCCTCGTTGCACGGCTTAGCATACCATAGCCTCAGAGCCTCTGCAACCTGCCCAATAAGAATTCCAGGCATTGGAGCTCCAAAGAGCCTCTACCAGAATGTTCAAATTAGGAGAGGGTCAACGCTAGACAGCGCCATAGCGGACCAAAAGGACAAGCAGGCAAAGGCGCCATGGCATCGAGAGGGCTCAGACATACCCCCAGTTGCACGTCAGCGTTCTACGGGATCAACAACCAAAGGTAGAAGCTGCCCTTCGCCGATATCTAAACCTATTGACAATGCCCCAGGAAAGCTACTAACAACTCCTTCACGCCTACTGAAGTTGATCCTACCTCTGACTCCGCTCGACCACAACTCGGACAGGAAAGACATCGAACCTCTGGCCCTGCTCGTACACCCGCACCAACCTCTTTCCTATTTAGAGCGCCTAATTCAATCCGAGCTGCCCCAGATTAAGAACGAGAAAGGCGAAGGCAAAGTGCCGGGAGTCCACTTCAGGGCGGAGGACTCCCAGCAGGATGACATGGATCCAGCCATGAAGAAGACTGACGACTCGCCAGAAGACATGCACGAGGACTACGAGGGAGACCTTGAGGAGACAAAGTTCGATGGCAAGTCTGAGAAGACGGGAAAGCTGGGCAAAAAGTCTACCGAAAAAGCTGCGCGTCTAGGCGAGGGCGGCGTCGAGAGCTATAGTGGCCTTGGTCATGAGGGCCCGTCGGCAGAGGGAGAGGATGGGTCTAGAAAATTCGTCCGTTGGTCCTCATCAACAGAAATCGGTGACTTCATACGCGATGCTGCACGTGGCAAAGAGTTCGCCGTGGAGATCGAAGGCGCCTCCGAAGAAATACGCGTTGGAGTGCCCTCATTTAATGACAGAACGCACTACTTGCGTTTGAGACTGCGAAAGACTGCAAGCAAAATCATAGATGCGGCAGCGATCAAGAAAGAGTGCGATTTGGCGGCACACAGAACTGCTCAATGGTGGGCGATTGGTGGTGCAGGTTCTCTGGTAATCTATTGGTATTCAGTATATTGGATCACCTTTGAAACTAGCTATGGATGGGATTTGATGGAGCCAGTCACAGTAAGTATTGTGAGCACCTAATCCTCGGGCGATATCTGATGAACTCATAGTACCTCGTCGGCCTTTCGACCCTGATATTGGGTTATCTTTGGTTCATCTACCACAACCGAGAAGTCTCCTACCGCTCAGCGCTCAACCTGACGATCAGCCGCAAACAGGCCAAGCTATACCAGGACAAAGGCTTTGACGTACAGAAATGGGATTCGTTGGTAGAGGAAGCCAATGCCTACCGAAAAGAGATCAAGCAAATCGCAAGTGAGTATGATGTCGAATGGGACGAGAAGGCAGATGAGAAAGATGAGAAGGTCACCGAGGCTATGAAAAAGGTCCGAGATGACAAGAAGAATACGAGGAAGGACAAAGATGAAAAAGATGGGGATGATGATTAGACTTTTACATACTTCGCCTAAGATTCGGGACTTGAATTAGCACAGCGATGGAGTTCATGGGAAGATTGCAATTCTGATACCCCCAGGAGGCGATTAGATAGACCTTTTGTCACATTCCCCACTTGAGAAGGAATTCTGCTAGCAGTGAACATGGTTTGCGTCTCGGATTTTCCTAGCGATGCGGACAATTTAGATGGTCCTAAAACGCCAGGTAACAATTTCACCGCCAAGGGGAATCCGCCCAATCGAGCGATATGAAAGGCATTTGCCAGAGGGAAAGAATAAATCCAACCCATCTGCTCGAATGACCAAGTCTCTACAAGCACACGGCACAAGGCATCGTGCTTTTAGTCAGGAGCCAGCTACGCTCCTCAACGCGACCTATGAGCCTGACGATAGCCCTCTCTGGCTGTATCGTAAAAGGCGTTCTGTGGCTTGACGCTCGAACCTCCTAACTCATGTCAAATCGTATCATCACGACAGGCTTCGACGCCCATTACTAACCTGCAGGAGGAGGCGGATCAAGGCTGTCATCATCGTGGAAGTCCTTGCCCTGTGCCTTCTTGTTCCGTGCGTCACGATACCGGCATACATGGTACAGCATCCAGCGAATAACCCAATTGGGGTTTATCGTCCTCCCGCGGGCATACAAGGGCCTGGTTGAAGCACTTGCGTTGACTTCAATTCTTGCAATTGTATCGCTGATGGCAGTCTCGGTGAATTGATTGGCAGCGTAGGGTGGTGCTGCGTCTCGATGTTCAGGCCGCAATGCTGCACGATTGCCTCTGAGCCTCTCATTGTACGCGCGAATGGATTCATTCTAATATCATCAGTCCAGCACATATGCCACGCCACCATTCCATTTACCTTCATGAGCCAGTACAGAGCCTGGTGATCAGCGTTTGCGGGATCGAGTCCCAACCTCATAAGAAATTCCCATTTGGAAGCGCTCTGAATTACGGTCATCGTTTGAGAGTGCAACAGAAGGTATGTGCTTGGAAGCTATCAGTGACCAACAATGTTGTACTTGGATTGGACAAAGTAAAATTGATCAATGGTGAGAGGAGAACAAGTGAGATGAGTTTCAAACCCTTAGGGAGCCACTGACTTTATGTATATTCGACTCTCTTGGCAACATCTTCTTTCAAATGACGTCCCATCATACGTTAGCGACTCAGTGTGGGGTTACAAATATCTGATACCGTGCACTCTCCACCGCATCAAGGTCCTCTATCACAACCGGATACAATCTTCGGCAACACGCCTCGAGGCAAATTTTGCCCAGATTCGAACGTCTCCTGATCCGCGCCAGTGGATGAGCTATCGTGAACATTAAACCCGGAAATCGGTCAGATGGTACGAATAGACACCACATGAAATTCAAGGAAAACCGATCGGCTTGAACAGCAGAGTTCTCCTGTCATCGAAAGCATGGCGAGCAGCATACCCCTAATCCGGAAAAAGACAAAACTTCGACCGAGTAAATCAGAATCGAAAAACAATAGTGATGCCTTGCATTTTCGACTTGGATGACGCGCATTCTTTTGCAAAGGCACGTCGTCAAAACTTTAGGTGCGATGACAGCAAAATGATGCGAGGTGCCGAGTTGTTGTCTACTCGAGGTCAAGGCGCTGTTCGGGCTCCTGCGTCTTTGGTGTGTCAACCTGCCCACGTCAAGACCCCTTGTCTCCGAGTCCATAATTAGCGATCAAGTACCTGGCACTTGTGGTCGAGGGACTGCTGGTCGTATCAAGCTAGTCTCTGTGTTGGCATCCAAATCTCGTTGGGAATTGCCTCTAGTGTGTCGAAATCATCGACCAAATGTGCTCATCTTACAGCCTCGCACTCAAACCCAGAGACCTGATCAAGTCGACCCACCGGAATGGCGCACTCGTCCGATCGAGACAATCATGCAAGCATCCACGTTCTGTCTGCTGTCAAGCGTCTATCGGCTACCTGCATAAATACATCGAGCGCTTGCTTTCTTCCTCAACCCATTAAAACCCACATGGCCCGCCAACATTCACCGCTACTTGTGAAGGTCGTTTTGCCATTTTTTAGACCCTGCTTGATGATGCATAACATCTTCCGACTACCACGACCTCGGGTCACCCTCGGTCAAGCCGCAATGCCTGCAGCAACGAGCGGTGTAACTCGAGCATGTTACTGTCAAAGCCTTCGGGACTGACCTCCCCACGCATGGTGTCAGACTGTCATGCGCCACGCACTACCTCTCATGTCTCACCTGTAATGACAAAGGTGCCAAGACTCCATTTGCGAGCAATGGTCTTGACCGCCTTGAGAGTTGCCTTTCGAATACTTGCTTCCACGGAGTGCTGAGCTGGAGCCGGGACTTTACTGCACATGCGCTTTCAGATGGTCGGAATTTGCAAAGCTCGATCGAATCGCCAATGATGGATTCGAAGACAACTGCGAGGATCAAATTCACCCCATCCTAAGGTGACGGCCCAAGATCGGAGAGATGAGTGCAGGGTGTAAATTCTGCTTGATACTTCGAACGGCCTGTCAAGTGCTATTGGTATAGGTTATGGAATTCGTACTGACATTGCTATCGAGGGTCTTCCTTTGCGCAGTCTGCTCTCCCCTCATTTCGCTTATGAGAATCATTCAAAGAGCAAAGATGGAGTCGACTGTCGCTGGCTAGTGAGCAAAATGCAGCTCCCGGGAGTGTAAGTTCGATGCCGCCTTTGGCTGGTTACAGTACAGGTGTTGCACGAGCCAGCAAACACTCTGGCGGCGCGATAGAGGGAGCAGATTCGCTGCAGGAGATGTGATCGGGCTGCTAAGGATATTTCACCTGGCACATGATGTGACGGTGCAAGTGGTCCACGTATAATCGTTTGAAGTTGGTCTGACTGGATAGACAGCGGAAGGGCGTGACAATGGCACATAAACCTACTTGTGGGTTATAGGGGACTAGCAAACTTGTGGCCATAAATCGGGAGAGATACAGTACCAGCCTTCCTGATGATATAAAGGTAGTAGTTTTAACAGGCTCTTTCATGTCTTTTGATCTTTTGCAAACAATGTGAGAGACCAATGCGAAACATCGAGCCTAAATAAGAGGATCTCTGGTCTCATCTCCTATTATTCTGTTGATTGAGATGCCTCCTACTCCTCCCATGTACTCCAAATCTTGGTGCTCCTTACAAAATCTTCCCAACGTCTAAGAAACGTGTATAGTGTCCACTAGGGTCTATGCCTGTGAATTGTCCAGAGTATGCCTGTCCGGGTTACCTATAGAACAATCAATTGCTTAGTCGTTAGCGCCCCGGCGCCGAGCATCTACCAACTACAAATATCTTTCACCACTGTGATCTCTTCTTCCTTTGTATTTCATCATTGCAAGTATCCTGAATCCACCAACAACCACTTTTGTGGTGGTAAAATCACAGTCGTTTGCCCCTTTTTAGGATAGTATTATCGGGACACGACAAAACCTATATCAAGATGACAAGACCAAGCGCCGAGGAACGCGAACGGGTGGAAGGTGAGTTTACAAAACACACTCCCTTTCAAAACATAAATTTATAAATGACTAACACCTTCAGGGTGGCAAAACTGGTTCGAGACTCTCAGCCTTGATCAGCAAAACGCGGTCACCGAGCAAGCATGCGTGCGTGACGAGGAGGACAAAACCGACACAGAAGTCTGTGTTGAGTGGTCGAAGTGGTTCGAGGCTCTCAACTTTGATCAGCAGGACGCGGTCCTTGAGCACATCGAGCGTGACAGCGAGAACAAAACCGAGACAGAAGACTCTGTAACATCCGAGCCATCTACCTCCAAAGAAAAGACCAAGCCAGCCTTCGAAGGCACCATCACTTACGACGAAGGCAGGATGCCTCTCTGCAGCGACGAGCGTCCTGAGCTCGACGCCGAGTACCTCTCTCGAATCATCTCCGATGTCAATACTCAAATTGAGATGTCTTGCGAGGTTACTGGATTGTTCGACGAGCAGGAATTTAGAGTCCAAGTATCAGCTTATGTTGAGGATTATGAGGCCAAGAAAGCCGCTGCTGAGAAAGAGTTCGTCGGCAATGCGAGGGTTAATGCGTGTCTCTATGATCCGTTGAAGAGCCTGCAGATGATGCTAGGCATCTTCTTGAACCAGATCAGCAATTGGGGTGCGCGTGGAAGGCGAGTGATTCCCCTCAGTTGATCGATGTGAAGAGCATGCTAACCTTATGTAACCTGCAGACACATGGAAGTCGTCACTATCCCAAATATCAGTAAGTCTACTTCTATCGCGTTACAACCTTTCCGCCTTACTAATACTAGACCAGATCGTCTTCTTGCTCGCGGCGTGCTTCCTGGCTACGAGCACAAGTTCTGCAAGAACATCCACAACATCCTTAGGGTACGTTGATTTCCTGCGGCAAATTCTGTCATCATCAGCACCAGCTCTTGGGGGCATTTTTCAGGAGCACATCATTCTCATTACATGTCTTGCAACTCAGGCTTGCGTTAAACAGTCGTACTGACTCAGAACCCACGCAGGACAATGGCGCCATCAACGATTGGTACATCGACACATTCGACACCTACACCCGTGAACTCGAAACACCAATCATGGAGATACGCGGCCTAGTCGAGTTCCTATTTCTCATCATCAACGAAGGTAACGAGCTTCAAGAAGAAGCAGTCGGCCACCTCCCCCGTCCGTGGGAAAAGGAGAGTAAGGCTTCCGATACCTCGAACCCCGACCACGGCCAACCCACCAACACTAAATCCAAGGCCTCGTCCAGCAAAGATGCGGATAAATTCGATCTCGCTTCCGCCATTGCTTCAGTGGTGGAAGAGTTCGGAACGCTGGGCTCGGAGCCGGCAGAAGAGCCTCAGCTCCTGCGCACCACCAATACCAATCTCACCTATATCAACCTGCACCCCAACACCGAGCCTACCAACCAATCGCGCGGCAAGCGTGCCGACGGTCCCACTGAGGATAATCTTAAGAAGATGTCCAAGGCAGCATACATGGACACACGCTTCAACCAAGACTTCTACAAGCGCTCAGACGAATATCTCCGTGCATTGACTGGTCGGGCCACGTTCGGTCCCACACGCAACGATCGCTTGAAGGCTCTCAAAACCACACCAGAGTGGAAGAAAAAGCTCATGGACAACCACTACATCGAATCCCTCTACGTCGGCAACCGCGAGCTCGAAGTCTTCACCGTCTGTTACGATCTTGCCAAGAAAGCGCTTGCGACGGCGGAGGAGTGCGTCCGTATGGTTCAGGAGAGTCAGCCGTTGGCCGTCAACATGATGGTGGATTATGATACGTTTGTCCAGATGGCTGATGAGTTGGAGGCGAGGGTGATGGAGGGCGGATTTTCGGAGCAGGGGGAGATCCTTGGCGGGGAGGGGGCGGCTGAGGGGTGGTGGGGTGGGGATGAGGAGGGGAAGGGGAAGGCTTGAGGATTAGGTGGCGGTTGCTGTGCTGGTTCGGTTGGAAAAGATCGACTACGAAAGGATGCTTGCGTTGATTTATGGATACTACATTATTCATTGCGATTGAGAGATGGAAAGTGGATGGATGAACGATGAGATTATGGATGCTGTGAATCATGGATAGTTGTCGTTACCAAGAGCTGGAATCGACGAGGTAGATACGTGGATACTGAATTAAATGCATGCAAAGACAGGCTGGTTGGCCAATTTTCGATCATTGTATGGGCTTTGATGAGCTGTTGCACCTTGCTCACGTCCTGCCCAAGCTTCTTGTATGAGCCTCTGGGCGCAAAAATGCTCTATGCTAGTATAGCGACGGCAAGGGCCCGTCCCATGGATTTTTGCCCTGCTCTTTGAGCGTCCTGGAGAGCATTTGCATCGTGTCTTTGGTTTCGATACATGACTTCACATGGTTGATTATCTATATAGGAGCACTTCCTTGTATGGAAGCATTTTACATATAGGAGAGCACTGGGGAAAACGTGTGCATGAGGGCAATTCTCAGCAGGTAACAACCTCCGAATACATCAAGAACGAGACTTGATCACGACAGAAGTGGAAGTTGAGGTTGCGAATTTGCTTTTGGTTGATTTGATATTCAGAGCGATAGTAGCTATGCTTTGCTAAAATGCATGCGATCTTGCATTGTGTTGTTCCAAGTTTGCTAATGATGATACTGTGCAAGCTGTTTGAATCTGGAGATGTAGCTAGATTACTAGTTGTGTTGCAAGCAAGCCTGGGAAAAGTCAGCGCCCATGCAGCGTGAAAGACCAAAGTGAAGATAGTAAGCACGTACTGAAAATGGCAGCGGCGCAGAGCTGCTGCGTTGTCCGTCATGATTGGCCTGAGACCATGCAAGGGAAATCGAGTTCAAGGGTGACATGGTCTAAGCAAGCCGTTGTCGAGGGTTGTTGTCATTAAGAGGAGTCGATATCTGAGTGCTCTTCTTTATTGTCGTCCACGGCGCTTACGGCCTACTCTTCCTTGTCCGAATGTGATCCTTCCTCTTCCTCAGATTCCTCGTTGCCTTTCCCTGCCTTCTTCACCTTTCGCCCTTCAAATCTAGCTTTAGCCCGCTCTGCCTTTGCTGCTTTATCATCTGCCTTGATATGACAGCGTTTCGCGGTCTCCGCTGCGTTATTGGCGCGGCTTCTTGACCATTCAGCCATACGCTTAAGTGGCTGGTAGCTGTGCTGCAACTCGGTCATCTCATTGACCGTCTTTGTTTTGGCATCTTTCAACTTCTTGAGTTCCCTCCTGGCTTCAGACTCGGCATCTAGAGCGGCCTTTTCCATATCCCCTGCTGTTTCAAATGCCCGTATGGCACGATCTTTGTGCAATGCTGCGCTGCGTTCCGCGAATTCCTTCCCTTGTTGCCTCTCTGTGGCCTTCCTAGACTCATTGTCAGCCTTTACAAGGCCTGGACCTTGAGGGTTCAACATCTGCGTGCGTAGGTCATCCGCATATGCGAGCTTCTCAGCGAGGGACCATCTCGCAGTACCAGGCGGTAATTTGGGATGACTGTCGCTCAATACTACCGTCACGTTCTTCAATGGTAATGCACGTAGGCGCAGGAAGGGTTCGATGCCGCGTTGTATGGCAGCTTCGACCACATCGCTATCCTCATCACCTTCTTCGCCAACGTCAGGGAAGCTGCGCGCCCATGCGTTTTCGAAGCAAAGGTGTAGATTTTGAACACTACGCAGCATGTTCATGTAGGATATTTTCAAGGCCACGCTCCATTCGTAGGCTGAGGCATAATAGCCACCAATTGAAGCGTTAAAGTGGAGACTGGTCACATTGCGCTTCTGTGCTGGATTGAGGCTCTGGAGAAACTTGTTGAACGAAGTAGCGTCATCGAACGAGAAGGTATTTGTTGACCATAGAAGATGGTTGGCCTCCTCATAGATTTGACGACATACGCCTAGGACCGCGAGGTTGACTCTGAGGCATTGGGAATTCTCGTTGTCAATTCCCCATGGATATGGTCCACATAGCTTACAGTCCTGGTGACGCTTCTTGCAGGAAGCAACGTAGAAGTCTGGGGACTCGTCCGCTGGCACAAATGCACGACCAGCGACCAATTCATCATAAGCTGTTTGCTCGGACATCTTCGCCGTACAGATAGAGTGACGGAATGCTCCTTCTACTTCGTGAGATGTGGTGATATAATTTCTGCCGGTATAGTCGCCAGCTTCTAGCTTCTTCACATCCGCGAGCTCCCATCGATCAAGGTGCTTGATATGAAGCAGGTTCTCTCCAACAAGATTGATCAGTATCTTTTCTCGGATTTCGGACGGCAGTCGAAGCAATGGTGAGTTCTCCGCGTTGTCACGGATGCTTTAGCAATTAGAGTGTGTCAACAACACATGATATTACGAGCAGGTAGACTTACAGAGCCTTGACTTTGCTTGAGTTTGTCTTGGTGACGGCCTGCTTCTTGCGAGGTCGAGGCACACGTGCGGTCTGCTTGCGCTTTGTCATCTTTGACACGCCTCGAAGGTCAGCACCCGGTGTGGTGGGACACGAGGGCGATCACGACAGTTGGGAAGGTGAGTTAATCAATGAAGTTGAGGGGTGGGGTACTGTTGTTGCAGGAAGAAGACGGCTTTGTTTAAGAAGAGGATGGAGATGACATTAAAAGAAGTTTGGAGGAAGTAGGGAGCCAAAGTCACACAAGTAACGCAGTGTCGAGGCAGTAAGTGCTTCAGAGTCTCGACTACGGCTTTTGTTCGGGCAAAAACGGTAATCTTCCAACACCTTACATATGAACTCATTCATCATTTGCAAATTTGAAGTCGATGACTGGTGGTTTCTATCGATCTTCTACGACAATACGCCTTCATGTTTGGGCGTCAGCATTCGATCTTCAAGTCATTGTGAGGCATCCCAAGCCTGATGTTGGGTCAGTGAACGGGCAAGTAGCCAGTGAAGATCGGGAGTGATGAAGCACGCGTGAAGTTGGCAGATTTGTATAGATCGTCGGAGATAGGTCCTTTGAATGGGCGCTTATCGCCGATGTTCTGTTTCGTCCCCTCTCCTGTTCAGATGCTACTCCAAAGTTCGGATTTGCTTTTGAGATCTGTATATAGCTCAAGCTGATTGATCTTTTTCAATACCACCGGGACTCTATAGTGGGCCTTGGTCAATACAGGTGCCCTAGAAGAACAAAGTCAGCGTCTCCAACGTCATCTTCAAGAAGAATGGACTGTCAATGCTGTTAGAACATCCAATTGGACCTCATTATGCCTCTCACAGTCCTCTCCGACGCAGACGTCCACTCTCTCCTCCTATCATTGACTCGAGACGACATCGACGAGCTCCAGCACAATCTCTCTGAAGCCCTCCACGATTACTCGACGGGAACTCAAGAAACAACGACAGCATGCAGTGCAAACCAGCCTCAACGCATCGCTGTTCCTGCCCCGAACAACCAGGCTACTCTGTTCATGCCGGCTACTACCAGCACGAGCAGAGGTATCAAAATTGTCACCCTGTCGAGAGCGCCCATACCATCTCGTGAGCCTAGCCTTAGTAAGTTGAGCATAGACTCTCCTCGAAGCGGTTCTCCTGCGCGGCAGTCACCATCGATTGTGAGCTCAAGATCTTCAACGCCTACGATATCACATACGCCTTCTATCGCCAGTTCAAGGTCCTCGGAACCCTCAATAGCCTCCTCACAAACCACCACACCTCGTGGCTCCCTAACCCTTCTCACCTCCAATGGCTCACCTTACGCCTTCCTCGCCGCCGAAGAGCTCACTGCGTTCCGTACCGCCCTGGCTTCAAACATAATCCTGAATCGACGGACTAGTGTACACTCAATCACGGTGTTTGGAGCTGGTAAACAAGCAGCATGGCATATCCGTCTCGCTCTTCTGCTGCGAGGTACCGAGATCCACCACGTCGACATCATCAACCGGTCTTTTGCCCGTGCGAAGACGTTGATGCATGAATTCTACACTTCACCCGACTGGGAGGACCTCCGCAACGCGAATCCTAAGCTCGCATTCAGCATTTTGAGCTCCGAATACGGTGATTTCCAGCGCCTACTAAAGGAGCATGTCCGCAAAGCCGACGTCATCTTTATGTGCACGCCCAGTACTTCACCGCTTTTTCCAGCTGAATATCTCACTAATCCTGAAGGCCGCAAGAAAGGCCGATACATAAGTTGTATCGGCAGCTATCGCCCACACATGGTGGAGATCCACCCAGACATACTACGCCAAGCTGTCGCGCCAGATCATAAGCACCACCATCACAAGCACGCAGACAAAGGCGGGGTGATTGTTGTCGATAGCCTAGAAGCTTGCCTGAAAGAAGCGGGCGAGATTATACAGGCTGGCATTACGGCTGAGCAGCTAGTGGAGGTGGGCGAGCTTCTGATGGTGAAGAAAGCAAGTATGAGGGAGATCCAATTAGGTACTGGTGAGGGCGAGAAAGGACTGAAGAAATGGTTGATGGGTGGAAATGTGATTTATAAGAGTGTGGGTGTCGGTTTGATGGATATTTGCGTGGGAGAGGACGTTGTCCGTTTGGCTATGGAGAAAGGCGTTGGGACGAGCGTGGAGGGTTTCTAATGAATCCATGAAGCGATGGACAGTATGACATGCATTAATCACAGTCAATATTGGATACTTGGCTTGTGGGGATAGCATTGGCGTTGGAGGCATGCCTGTGCTGTAATAGTTTTCGTGCATCTTCGAGATTTGAACATGCCCAGTGGTCAGGCAGCAAATTACAATTTTGCGTTCATTGGTATCTATCTACTCGGCGTGATGAATGCGAACGAAACGATATGTGATATCTAGTAAAGACACCCGGCAAGGAAATAACCAAGCCTCCTCCATGATCACCCGACCCCACCCTAAATGCCAATATCCTAATGTCCCCATTGATCAGACATCCATTGAAGGCCAGAAGTCGGCCTATCCCGCTACGACAGTGAACTACTACTGATTGGCAGCTGGTGCACCACCGAGGGGAGCGGTGCCTCCCTGCTGTGCTCTTCGTTGGGCCGCCTCTGGGTTTGGTCCACTTCTCCTCGCGCTGTTGGGACATTAGCAACTTTACGATCTAATCACCTGACAGCTCAATGTACTCACATAACCTGCCTAGACACCATACTGATGATAAGCATGAAAGCCCAGCTAGGGATCAACCCGAACCCAAACAAGATATATCCCACAATCTTATTCACACCCGACTTCGCCAACGGCCCATCAAAGGGGTGGAAATATCCTTCATAGATTATCCCGGTCTCATACTTCTTCCCCGAATGCAGCGCAACCATATCGCCCACAGTCGTCTCCGTAATATTCAGATAATTGATATAGATCGTGCTCGCCGGCGTGCTCTGATCAGCAAGCGCAATCGGGCGCTGGATATGCCAGATCGTAGGCGGTTTCGCCATCCAAGTCGCGCACAGCACACCCTGTGTATCGCAGTTGATATACCCCAGCTTCGGCGCCGTAGGATCCGCAGCGAAGATCGATGCCGTCTCATTCCACTCTTTCTCCACTTTCGCGCAGTAGCCTTCACACGTCTTGTTCCCGCCAGAGACGAAGACCATGTATTCCTGAGGCGAGTGCGAGGAACTGGGGTCTGGAGTGAAGAAAGCTTCGTAGTTTGCCATTGTCAACGGTGTGACATTCTTTGCGGCGATTTTGGAGGCTGAAGCGCCGACTGGGTAGGCGGCGGTATCGTAGACGCTGGCGGGGATGTAGGATTTGGCTTTGTCGAACCAGGCTTGCGCTTGGTCGAAGAGAGGGTTTTGAGCTTGAGCTGTCGCGAGAGCTGGGAGGGCGAGAGCGAGGACGGGGGTGAAGTGCATGATTGCGGCGAGGTATGGAGTCGATGAGCAACGAGCAGCGGGGGAGGGAGGAGCAGTTGTACGGAGTATGTAGAGGTGAATTACTGGAGTGAGACAATCTGGTCGCAAGGTGATGAGCAAGGGTCCAAACGCGCCAATGAGATCGGAGGACCCGGCGGAGTTGAGCCAGCCTCCTTTTAAGAATCCTTCTACATGGAGGATGCAGTGGCCGACTTCATTTAAGCTGGTTCTGCTCCCTTGGTTATGTGAACTCACGAATAACGGCCTCTTCTCGTGTACATAGCAGTATCGGAACCCCTTTTTCTACAGCCTGCCCCAAATCTGATAACAGCTACACCACAATGGACACCAGGAACAACCCAGGCGCTCGTGCCAATTGGATCGCAATGCTCTTCTGTGCCCTCCTTATACCATCTTCGACCCCGTTCTCGTCTGCAGGCCTGCTCAATTGGCGGCAAGAATCTGATGGTCTGTACGCCCTGAAGTAAACAGTACTTTTTGGTATCTCTTACTGACGCGAGCACCTTCTAGCAAACAATGCGGCCACCGTAGCCATCGAAGCAGCCAAAGAAACCAGTTCCCTCGAAGCGACAGGGTTGCATACGACTATCGCCCTAAGTGGCCCAGAAGCAGCAGCAGTCACCGGGACATCAAATGCCACCAATTCCAAAGATACGGCATCGGCAACATCAGCTGCTTCTGCTGCTGCAGCCTTCGAGACGCATGTTTCTAGCCTTCTCAACAACACCAACGATCCGAACAGGTGCCATGTGAATAAGACCGTCGGTACAGGCGAGGCCGGTGCAGAAGGGGCTACAGTAAATCCCTTCTGCAAGCCCACAGCTGGGCAAATCGTCCTCTCGGACACAGAGATCGAAGGTGTTATCATTACTGGGCTTGCCAAATAGATGGAGTGCTGATAGCCCGATTAGTGACATGGGACACCTCCCTCTTCGGAGCCAATGCCACGAACGTACTGCAGCTCATTTCCCTCAACCACACAGGGGGTGGCACCACGGAGAAAGAAGTTACAAACAGCAGCGTCGCCGCCTCGGTAGGCGCTACTGTCCTGAACCTGACAAGTGAATGGCTCAATGGACAAGCTTCGACCAATATTACTCTTTCGATGCATTCGAGCGCTATCCTGGAGAGTGCAAACCCTGAGCACCAAAACCTATACGGACCCATCATCACGTTGAAGAGTAGCAAAAACATCACAACATCCTCGCCTAAAAGTTCAAGCAAGAAACTAGGCGAGGAGGTCGGCATCCCCGTCGGGCTCGTTGTCCTCATTGTCGCTGTCATCGCAATAGCAGGATTCCTCTTCCTTCGCAAACGACGCGCTCAAGGCTATGGAGGCTCAGCAACACGTAGCCAGCGACTCGCGAAAGTCACACCGCCTGTTGGAGGCCGAGGCCACCGCCGAGACGCGTCTTTTCATGATGAACCTACACGAGGAGTAGAGCTTCAGAATCGAAATAGAGGTGGGGACGACAACTGGGATTGGGGGAGCCCGGTCAGTAGTCCAACGGGTGGGGGCAGGGAAAGCAACGCGTTCAGAGAGGAGATTAGTAGGCAGAGGGGTGGGAGTTAATGGTGAGATGATGAGCTATGGGCGTGGCTGATGTATGAATATGCATAGGTGATGTTGATATTTTAGGTCCGAGATAATCGTCTATACCCTTGCTTGCACAAACCCGCAGCTTCAGCTCGTTGAACAGGACTCGATCAGTATATGCACTAGAGCTCGCATTGCACAAGATCACAAGAGATTTCGATTATAGATGTTCCTTCGCTTTGACCCCAGATCGCTCAACAATTGAGAGAACATGATCTGTTCGATGCGGATGATGTCGCAAATTTTGCTGTTTTGGGGTCATAACCGTTTCCAAACCAGCACGTCGACACGCTTTTAACCACGAATGGGACACCATACTTGCTCTAGCAACGGAGACTGACATCCTTGACCACTGTACCCACACTTTCCGTAGCTCGCTCTATTGGCCTCAACCTTGACATCCAGGTACCAATTACAGGTATCTTACTGCGAAGATTGTTAGCCGGGAGGTCAAAAGCACTTTTGTATTATTACGCCTTTGGTCACTAAAGTGGCGCTCTTTCTGCTCGAGCAATTTCAATTATAGGGTCTTCACATAATACATCTGGTAGTTTTCAGGACTCCTTCAGCCCTTCATGTCTACATACATGTATATTCTATCAGTACAAGTGAATCAGGTATGCTACCAGACGACGGCAAAAAAAGAACAGGAACCTAGAATGCTCAGGCGTGAGCATGAACGGCGCGAAAGAATTGCCAGTACGCCTGCCCTAGACGATTCCCTTGGTCGTCTGAGCTCTTCGAAAGGTCGTCACTCTGGATCACCATCCATCGAGTAAAGGCCGAAGAAATGTCTGGGTGAAGATGTCGGTGAGGAGGGGTTTTTATTGGGTCGAAATGTGAAGTCAAGGTTCCGAATTCATTGATGACTCGAATGGCGAGGAAATTAGAGAAGGCTTCGAGTTTCAAGACTTCATCGTGTGAGAATCCGTATAGCAATCGGAAGATCGTAGGGTCGCTTCGTCGCTTAGTCCGATATATAAGAGCATCTGCTACCGCGTCCCCCTCGTGGGCGGTATTATCTCCCGTATGAATGGTGTTGGCGTTGATGGGTGCCCCGCTCACCACATATCTCCGAAAGTTCTCAAGAAAGCGTCCCCGAATCTGTGCGTATCTTTCCGCGCTTGCCTTCAACACTCTGACTTCGGCTTTCAACACTCTCATTTCTGCTTGGTGCTGGTCAAGACGGGCTTCAGGTGTGGTAAATTTCTCTTGCATGCTTGATAGGGAGTATCCTACTCGAGAGCACATCCGGAAGATGCCCTTCCTTGCTCAGGTGATTAGGGAAAGCCTCCGACTTTTCCCACCGGTCCCCTCCAGACAACACAAGGGGTGGTGGGCCAGACGGAAATTCGCCTATTCTAGTGAGATGTGGTGAGCTTGTCGTTTATTCGCAGCATGTATTTGCTCGTTGTAAAAGCATATATGGCGATGGGAAGAAGGCGAGTCGGCTACCCCTATTTCAACAATGATATGCCATTTTTCAATTTTTTTGATACCCGAGGGACCCCACCAAACCCAAAATCCAAGAAGCACAAGAAATCCCAGCGAACACAGAATTTTCGCCGATACTTCGCCGACGTTTCGCCGACCCACGCCAAGGCTTCGTATTAAATCAACGAAACCCCATATACTTCAACAACCATAGATTCTAATTATCTAAAAATTGAGACTATATTAGAACTATATCTAAATAATAATTCATAGAACTTTGATAGTTTTTCAATAGGTGGTTGTGACGTGGTAGTCTAAATAGGTGATGTTTGGATTTTGGATTTGGTGGGGTACCCAAGATCTCCAAAAATTTATGAAATGACTTATCATTAGTTAAATTAGGGTAAACGAACCCTCTACGAGTATCTACGAGTGCCGGTGTATAAGATATACTAGCGTCCTTTTTGCCTAAGCCGTATAAATATAATTCTCTCGAGACTTTAGAGTAACTTAATTATAAGATAATATTAATATATATTCTATCAGTACAAGTGAATCAGATATGCTACCACGCAAAGACAAAAACATGAACCTTACCACAAAATTGTAAAACGACTTGGGGTTTACCGGACTCCATATGTCCAACGCTGGAGAATATATCGTCACTCGTGTACTCATACAGATGTCACTAGAATGTCTGATGCCGATCGATTTTCGATAGTTCCGTTGCAACGAAAATATGCTTCCTGGGAAACACAACCTGTTGCTCAGTCGTGATAGGCAGGTTTTTACCCATATACGCCTTATCTTGCCTAAGCTTTTTCAACCGCGCAGAGATATCCTTGGCCATAGGGTGTATCTTTGTCAACTTCATTGCACTTCTCTCCTCTGCAATCGTATACGAATCAATAGCTTCGTCATACTTGTTCTGTAGCTCGAACAATTGGGCCAGTTTGAAATACGCGTATACCGTGTCAGGATGTCCAGGACCCCGAGCTTCGGTGTTCTCCATGCGTTGGATGACTTCATGTACAAGAGCTTCTGCTTCTGCGAATCGGTTCGTTCGGCCATATACCAGCGCGAGCTCGCCCACGCCCATCAGCACTCCAAGATGATCGTCGCCCAGGCTGCGCTTCGCGGCTGCTATACCGCCTATAAGCAGGTCTTCTGCGTCGTCGTAGAGTTTCAGCTCGGTATTGACTTTGGCAAGGTTACAAAGCGCCCACAGAGTCCACGGGTGCTCTTTGCCGAGCTTTGCTTTACGCTGCTCGTACACTTCAGACATGAGCTTCTTTGATTCATCTAGCCTTCCGAGATCTTTGAGAGCCATTGCGAGGTTGTTCATGGCGAAAAGGGTATCCACGTCGGTAGGACCGAGAGCCTTCTTTCTTGCTACTACCACTCTTTCATGCAAGTCTCGACTTTCTTCGAATCTCTGCCAGGAGCCATAAGTGACACCTAAGTTGTCCATAGCAGAAAGAGTGTCGATGTGTGTAGGTCCCAATGTTGAGTTCGTACGTTCCAATGTGACTGTCTGAAGCTGAAGAGCCTCGTCGTATTGACCATTCAACCAGTATGAACTTCCAAGCTCAGTCATGGCGGCAAGCGTTTGCGCGTGTTTTGGGCCAAGGCTACAAGTACGGGAATTGACTACCATCTTTTGCAAAGTGATCGCCTCTTCTAAGCGTCCAAGGCCCCAGTATGTTTTGGCTAGCGCGAGCATTGACCCCATTGTCATATCATTTTGATATCCTCGGCTCTGCACTAAGGCGTCCTTGACTTTCAGGAACAACTCTGCAGCTTCATTGAAGCGACCACGTTCCAGGTAAACATACCCACACTTGGCGGCGATCAAGACTTGATGTCGAAATACAAAGAGCCAAGTGTGCTTTAGTACCAGCGCGATTGGAAATTTCAACCCCCCAAATAGTGATTGAAAATCCAATATACTTATAGGGCGAGCCTGAAGGCAAAGATCCATATGGGGTAGGAGATCTCTTCGATAGTCTTCGTGAACCTCACCTGTTTCGCAAGGTGGGAACTTTATAGATTCGGCGAGCACGTTGAGTGCGATTTGTGACCAAAGAGCCTGCTGGCCGCCGTCGAGTCTGTCGCGGGCCCAAGCGTGCACCACTGGATGTAGAGAGAAGCTGTCATCCTTGCCGTCGTGGCTTATAAGCGAAAAGGAGCATAGCTCATGCAATGCACGCCTAATGCGGTATAAGTCGGGCTCATCTGGATCTTGTCGGAGGAATCCTGGAAGGATAGACGGAGGTTGGATGCGAGCGCAAAATCCGTTATATACTTTTGTAAAGAACGACGGTCTGGTGACATTCGAAGTGGTCTGACACCTATTAATTAATGCACGTGTAAATATATCTACCCTGACATGTTCGAAATGGAAGAATGCGACGGTGCTGAGTAGCTGGATAGCGTCAAGACTTGCTTCTGTATGTCGAAGCTCAAGCGAGTCCAAAGAATGCTCCCAAGTGGCATATATCGTGAATTGATCGTCGTCATTCCCAGTTATTGAAGGCCGACGTGTGCCAAGTTTCTTTCTGAATTGACTATAGAAGTCCAGGTAGTCGGACATCCCGCACATCTTTTGGAGTATCAGAGCACCAGCTTGAATGAGGGCCAAGGCTAGACAGCCCAGAGCGTCGGTAATCGTTGTTCCCATTTCCTCTGTAGATGAAGTCCAAGGTCTCGGAGCATCAGCTGCCCTCAGTAGAAGGAGTAATGCATCTCTTTGCTTTAAGCCTTTGAATTCAATGGACCCAACTGTATTGTGGACTCGGAATGCGGGATTTCTAGTCGTAACAAGAACATGCCCTCTTTCGCCCTCTGGAAAGAGACTCGGAAGGTCGAGACTGGGATCGTCGGCGTTGTTGATAATTAAGAGCCAAGGTTCTTGGAGGTTGGATAGCCAATGTTTGCCGGCACTCAGAGTGGCCTCCATTCCACCCACTTTGCCGATTTTGGAGAAAGACTGCTTCGCTGTTTCTACTGATGTAGCGTCAATCCAGAACACTCCCCAGAACCTGATATAGAAAGGTCAGCATTTTTCTACGTCCTCTATGAAGGACAGAAGACTAACCTCTCACGATGGTCTTGCGCAAATTTAGAGCAGAACTGCGTCTTCCCCGATCCTCCTATACCATACACGATGTATCTTCGCTGCTGTCCAGTGGATTCGTGGCTCTCCGGTGCCCATAATGCTTCTTCGAGGGCCTGGACAACATCTTCACGTCCAGTGAAGATACTGCTGACGACTTGTGGGATATGGAAGTGTTTGTTGCAGGGTCTCTCAGACAATTTGCGTTCGTACTGGAATGGGCGATTGTTGTTGTGAACATCGAAAGCAGTCCCGACAAGCTCAAAGGCCTCGTTAGACCTGGCCCGAGCAAGAGCTTCCTTGGATTGCTGCCAGCGACGAGAGATAGTCGAGGGTGCATGACGGCAGTACCGGACAAGTGCTTCTACCACTGTTCTATAGCTCGAAGTTTGCCGATCAGAGAAACGAACCATCTCAGCATGGTTTGCGTAGATGCCCGCGCGCTCAGTATTATCGATAATCGGAGCTGCCGAGGTTTCGTCGACCACATAACCTTTTTGGTTGCACAAGTCCATCTCCACCTCTTCCCAGAAGAAAAAGATACGAAACTGCTTCATGATTGTCGTAAAGTGGTCTGTGATCGCTTGCAAAGTCTCCGAATCCTTTCCTATTGCGGAGATAAGCTGGCTATCGTTGGAAGCTCTGCCTTGAGCTAGACCGTTGTTGTGCTCTGCAAGTGCTAGCCAGGCGCCTTTGTCAGTACCATGATGAGGTGTCCCAAAAAAGAGAACGGCATATGTGGAGACGAATATAGAGTGTAGATGTTCGACGTGATTCGATGTCCTGGTAGAGGAATATCCCAGTGCTTTCTTCACCACGATGCCCCCAAGTCCGTGGCATATGAATATTATAGGCCGCTCCACACAATCTTCCAGCGACCGATCAGCTTGTATGTCAGCCACGAGTGTTTGGGCGTGTTGCTGTATCCTGTCGGCAGACCCGTCACCGTAGAAGGAAGTTGCTCTTGCATCATAACCAAATGTCAACACACGGGCAATGTTCAATGGCTCTGGAAGTAGGTCTCGTAGCCACAGAATCTGTGTCTTCGGGTCGGTCCATGCCCCGGTCTTATTCTCTTCAAGCCCATGGACAGCAACGATACTAAGCGAGCGAGCTTCAGTAAAGGTCATCAAGTCGTACCTACACGCGCCTACTTACTCAATAGAACGATCATTCTCTTGGTCAAAGCGAGGTTGTCTGATAGTCGCTTCTTTGAGATTCACCAAAGGCATTGCTGCTGAATAGAAGGTTCATACTCATGTCCCGTCGTACTGATCATAAACAAAAGCAACTGATAGTACTAATATCTCGATCGAACCCATTGAAACTAACAATGCGCAACGCTTGGGATTGAGCATCGAGGCAAACGCTCAACAGGAAATGTACGAGAACTCTTTGAAGTGCTTCACCTGAGGATGAGACAAACTGCATGAGCAGGCGACACCGAGTCCCGTCTGGGACGGCTCGCTGCAGTAGGATCGGTTCATGAGAGCGAATGATATCGTGGAATGCTGCGCGGAGCACCGGGGATCGTGGGAGTGGACGCACCTCGCCATTGCGTTAGCCAATTGAAGATTGTGGGATTCACCAGCTAATGCAGGTTTTGCTACATTTAGACCCCTGCGAGTGCGCCCCCCCCCCAACTCGACGCTCAATAGTACTCGTAGAGTATCACTCGATAGAAGGTGATAGAGTGCAGCTGGATAGCTGGGGTTTGAAACAGGCCCCCAAATTGCCGCCCAGATCCCTGTAGGGACCCCTCGGCAACGCTGGAGAACGCTCTTCAACTCCTGCTAAGCACGGAGTACATATGGGAGTCTATCCTCGGCCTGTCTTGGGCGAAGCAGGCGGCGAGTTTTTGAATGTGGAACCAGCCGTGAAGCTGTTGAAGCCAGTGGCTTCTTGTACCTATTCATCTGTATTGTTAGTCCACGCCTAGTTCTACGAATATGCGAAGCTTGCACATCGAAAGCCTCCAACCGGCTTCAGCACATCTGTCGAGTCGTCCATTATGTCTCATCGTTCTGACAATGTGCTTGGCATACGTCGCGTTTCTCCTTGCTAGAGCATACCTCGAATACCGCGTAAGTGAAAAGGGAGTATCGCCCCACAAAGCCGCACCAGTTGACAGGGAGCAGGCCGATCTCGCCCATGGCAATAGCCATGGCTGCCTTCCTCCACCGCAACTTCCGAATAGTTGGCCCCTTGGCATTGATTGGATTATAAAATTATTTCATTATGATGGCGAGCAGCATTTGCTTTCTTTCCTGTGCTCAATTGCCGATGATTACGAACCTCGCAACATGCTCTCCCAATATTTGTTATTTGGCCCTCGTGCCTTTCACATTCTGGACCCAGAGAATTTGGAGGCCGTCCAGTCTATGAATTTTGCAGGTATGGCTTGAGGATACGATCCGTAGACCTTTTTAGATAACGAGATTGACACTGCGGACAGATTACGACTTTGGAGTGCGCCACGAGGTCTTTGCACCGTTGCTCGGTCATGGGATCTTCACACAAGAAGGGGCGGCTTGGAAACATTCGAGAGAGCTTTTGCGAAAACAATTTTCTCGAATGCAGTATCAGAACCTGGATAATTTTAGCGAGCATGTCGACAACCTTCTCGCATGTCTGCCCAAGTCGACAGGAACAGTCGATCTGCAGCCTCTGTTCTTCAAGCTTACGCTAGACACTACGACCGCACTGCTCTTTGGGCAATCTGTTCACAGCTTGAAAGAAGAAACCGACCCCAAGTTCAGCGCGTTTGCAGAAAGCTTTGATGTAGCGCAAGGTGGTCTGGCCAAACGTTTCCGGCTTGCTCCATGGCACTTCTTCTATCATCCTCGCAGATTCAGTCAGGCTTGCTCAAAAGTTCATCAGTTCGTGGAAACGTATATTGAAGACCGTAAATTGAACCAAGGTGAAGAGAAACACCAATCAACATCAGATAGCTTCATCGACCAACTAGCGCAAGAGTCAAGCAGCAAACAGGAACTTCGCAATCAACTTCTCAACATTCTTCTTGCAGGACGGGACACCACGGCGTGCTGTCTCTCTTGGACATTTCGACTGTTGATTCGCCATCAGCCAGCCATGACACGCCTACAGAGTGAAATCCGGACGATACTGAGAGATTCGGAACATCCTACACGAGAACACATCCGGAAGATGCCCTACCTTGCTCAGGTGATAAGGGAAAGCCTCCGACTTTTCCCACCGGTCCCTTTGAACAACAGGACCGCTTCGAAGACTACAATTTTGCCAAGGGGTGGTGGGCCAGACGGAAATTCGCCCATTCTAGTGAGACGTGGTGAGCTCGTCGTTTATTCGCAGTATGTAAATGCTCGGCGTAAAAACATATATGGTCCTGATGCAGGAGCGTTCCGTCCTGAGCGATGGGAAGAAGGGGTGTCCGCTAACCCGTTTGGATGGGCGTACTTTCCGTTTAACGGTGGGCCGAGAGCATGCCTTGGCCAAGACTTTGCACTTATGGAGGTTTCCTACACAATTGTAAGGTTACTGCAAGCTTTCCCTATGATCCGACTACCGCTTGATGAGAAAGTTGAGGAGATTGGGAAGGAGAGACAGCGACTCACTTTGGTACTTTCGAGCGCCGATGGATGCAAAGTTGAGCTAGATCGGCACTCAACTATTTCGTAGCATATCTAGGCAATCTCACCAAAGGGAATGGAGTAGAGTGAAGCGTGAGATGTGGCTAAGCATCTCTCCTCTGCATACTGTTGGATGAAACCATTCAGCACCTACAGGCTACGAATCGCATTTCAACACTGATATATTTTTCGGCGCTTGCAGTGACCAAAGAGCTAGTCACTTGTAGAGCTGCTTTATCAGCAACGGGCGTCTGCAGGAACAAGTAGGCTGTGATGTTTCAGGTCCACCACACCACTCTTCACAGCCTCAGCTTGCTAAGTATAATGTATACTAAGCGCCTGGGACTAGAAATTCATATATCAAGCCCATGCACTTTGTATTCCTAGCTAACGCATCACTACATTTTGATTCAAATGGACGGCTCGAATAAGCAGCAGCTGTTCGGCATTCGAGAGCTGTATTCTCCAGGACCAGATGCTGATATCGAGTATGTACCGTACTTCAGTTCATCTTTTCCAGAAGAACCAACGACTGATACTTCACATTGTGCAGCATCGTGGCTGTCCATGGCTTGAATGGCGACGCTTTCAAGACTTGGACTTCTGACAAACGAAACGTCTGCTGGCTGAACGACAGGAGCCTCTTACCGAAATATCTTTCCAACGCTCGTATCCTTACGTGGGGTTATAATGCAAATGTGACGTCTCCCAAAGGAGGAAGCACGTCTTCGGATCGCATACTACAACATGCTCAAACGCTTGTTGCACAATTGCACGCCGACAGAATGGTATGAGACGATTCCTTTCCTCTAAACAATGCTGTCATCGAAATCAGAATCAGGCTTCACTCTCCAAACAGGCGTTGACACAGCTACTTCACTGATAATCAACCAGCTCGAAGGAATGTCCGAGAAACCGATCATCTTTATTTGCCATTCATTGGGCGGGATCATTGTCAAGAGAGTGAGTTTGTATTATGAATGTACTCTCGAATGCATTGTGAACCTTCCTGAATTGTATAACGCAGGCACTCGCATACTCTGAGACTAGAACCGGAGCGAAGATTGCTCACATACACTCCATCTATACATGCACATACGGCATTCTATTCTTCGGCACTCCCCACAGCGGCTCTCGAAAAGCTCACCTGCTCGCTAGCGTTCAAAAGATAGCGTCCCTCTCAATCCCCAGAAAGGTGCTCGAAACCGACTCGAGCCTTTTACGCGCCCTCGAAGAAGACTCAGAAGTACTCCAGAACATCACAGACCAATTCGCACCATTGATGAACCGATTCCGCATCTTCTTCTTCTGGGAGCAGGAAAGGACCGATTTGAAGTACACCAAAGACTACATTGTCGACGAGGCTAGCGCGGCTCCGATCTTGGACAATACAGAAAGATCCGGTATTGCGGCCGATCATCGGAGTATGTGCAAATTCGAGGGCAAAGATTCGCCTGGGTTTAAGACTGTGGTTGCGGCGCTGAAGAGATATAGTCTGGATGCACCGAGGACGATTTTGTCGAGAAACGTACAGGCGGAGACGATGTTGAAAGCCCAGGGGTGGCAGGAAGCGAGTGAGTTGGTAGGTGGTAATCTTGAGTGGACCCAACAACGTCCTGTTGGCAAATCCCCAGGTGCTTTCAGAAGAGTGGGAATTGGGAATGGGTACACCGACTCTGTGGCAAGCGCTGATAGAGCTATCGGTGAAGCTGGTAGCTAGAGTGCTTTACAAGATTCTTCCGGCATCTTCATTTGTTGTTCTGTTTTCTTTTAGATTGAAAAAAGGAGCGCAAGAGGAACGGCATCGTGGATGGTAGATGAGTGGTCTCCTTTCAGTTTGCGGTGTTTGAAGATGCCGGCCAAGTTTTCCCGTTCGCCAACCCATATGCTCAACATCTGGCTTATTCTCCTACCATGTTCAAGTACATTCTTTCACAACAGCGTGTAATCAATGCAGTCAAGCGAAGGGAATAAAATCACGAGCGCAAAATCCCCTCATCCCACTTCCTCTTACTCGCAGCCTCCAAATCATCAACGTTAAGTATTCCCACGCCTTCCTTCTCTAGCACATTCCAAACATTGTTCCTAGTCCCCGCAGGCCAAGCGGGCGTGTCCCAATACCTACTCACCAGTCCCATGACCTTCGCCATAGCGATCTGTCCCCTGATCTTCCTCACCTGGTCCGGTAGAAGCTGTCCCAGCCACGGCTTACCTATGGACACGTCGAAAGACACGCTTGCGTAGTATGAGTTCTTACACGTATAAGCAGTGGCAATATTAGGAGCATCTTCGCCCCATAGCTGGTCGAGTGGCGCATCGAAGAAGATGTCGCGGTAGGTGGTATTGGCTATTAGGAGGTCGAAGGGGGTATTGCCAGTACCGACTACGGTGATGAGGCCCGGTATGACGGCTGAACCGTTGAAGTGGGTGAGCCAGCCGTGGGAGCGAAGAGGTTCCAGTTGTGCGAGTACGGTGGGGAAAGTCTCCATGCCGTTTGTTTTCATATCGATTAAGAGTGTGAGAGGAAGAGATGGGTCGCTGTCGAAGACGCCATACTTCTTCGTTGACGAGGAATTACTGAAAGGATCGGAGACGGTGGGTGCTCGGTTTTGGTGTGTCAGGATTTGCACCAGCGGATCAATGTAGAGACTGTGCAGCGTGCGTGCGTGCTGACGTCAAGGAGTTTTCGGAATGGCCGACCAATAGCTCGTTCTTCTTGAGCCAGACATCGGCTTCGACGCTTATGCAGCCGGCGGCAAGAGCATCGTATAGTGGGACCTCGCGCCAGTAGTCGTTGTGTGAGTGGCATGGGATGGGGATCATGTCGCGGCTTGAAAAATTTGGGTATTGGGTAGGTTTCGAGGTATTTGAGTCTGGATCTGTCCACGACGTAATCTTCTGTTGGATGGGGTTGGGAATTATGAGTGATCTGAAGTGGACTAGGTAGTAGGATAGGAGAGATATCAAGACACTGGAAGCCAATGACTATTCAGCGTAGTTTCGTTTCGTGATTGGTATGACCTACATGATCGCTGTCGATACTAATGCAAGTAATAGCAAGCGCCTTGGTGGCTTTCGACGCCGGCTTTGGTGCGATTCGGGGTCAGCAAGGGTCTGTGGTAAAGACCGTCTCGAAGTCGTCACAAGGGGCATTTTTTGGGCTGTTCAGAGGTGGCTCGCTTCCGCTTGATGTAAAGCTTCTTGCATCTTCTGAGCCTGAGTGGGGATAGACTATTCGCAGACTTTGTGCTTTCGACTGGCTCATGCCTGGCACTTTCTTGAAGATGCTCGTATTTGGAAATATACGAGAGAAATGGCCTAAGCCAGCCGTTCGCAATGAACGATTTTAACAAGATTGGGAACGGAGAAAGAGCCAAGAGTCGCAGAGATGTATAGGAGCCGTCAAGAAGAGAGTGATTGCAAATGGAACCCTGTCCATGATCGATGATGGCTGAAGTCCACTACAGCCGACCCTGAAGATTTCATAGGCCGTGTGGCCGGCGCTTCGCTGCGCATGAGAATGGCAACTTCCAAATGGCCTTCGTCGTAGACACCATCTAGTCATTCGATCGAGTGGGAACAACCCGTCATGAGCCCTGATCTCGAGCGCCAGACCTAATCACAATAATTCTTTGGCTTTCGTCGGGGGATTCACTCTTACCTGAATGTTGTGTACAATGAGGACCACGCCGAATGAAGCTCCGGTGCGCTTAGAACGCAAGCTTGGAGCGCAAAATGGGTTGTAAGCGATGCAGCCAGGCCCCATTGTTCACACAGGACACAGCAAGCGACAGCAGACTCAATGGTTCCAGACCAGATCGTGAGACGAGCAGTTCCGGGAGCGGGCTAAGCAGCCATCTGACCATGAGGAACTTGTTGCGAAGCAAGAGTCAGAAGAAGACTGAGAAGCCTTCTCAAACAGGGATGCAGGCGAGGCTGAAGCCTTAGCGACGCCGGATCCCCACCAATAGGCTGATCCCACGAGGGACAAGCCATTAGGCGCAATCTCAACCGTGAAACCGTCCTTTTTGCCTAAGCCGCACCAACATGGTTCTCTGAGACTTTGGAGCAACTCAGTCGTAGGACAATGTCAGGTAAAATTGCGAACATTAAGAAGCAAGGACCAGGGCGTCTGGCCTCTTCATTGTGCATTTGCTGGGGCGGCTGTGATCAATGAGACCAACTCTATCTCTTGTAACAGTATCGCAAAAAAATTCTCACGGGTCTTAGCTTTCACAGCCCGGCGACGGGCATCAATCAAGCATGTGGATTTTACTCGGGAATAGGCATCCTTCTCGGAGCACAGGCCTCACCTAAATCACCCCTCTTGAGCTGCTAAACGTGATTTGTATGGGTTTGATTGCTACTTAACGTGACCAATTGTACGTTTTTTGCTTTTAAGCTTCAAATTTTACTCCCTTCCCTCCACTCACATCGATCGCTCCACCTCTGTAGCTCCCCCTCTTCTTCTTGTTCTTCTCCTTCGTGAAACCCTTCCCTTTTGTCACGCTCAAATCCTGGTGCGCTCTGTCCGCATAGTCATAGGGCTTGTATGCATTACTCATCCTCGGGTCCACAGGGGTGTCTTTGGGTACTCGCTGGAAAGGAGTGTTTTGCTTCTTCTGGTACTTGCTAGATGCGGGTATAGTGGGCGAGGCGGATCGTTTGCGCTTTATAGACTCTGCGGGTGCTGCAGATTCGGTCGAAGAGTTGGAGGTGCTGGTGGTGAGAGACGTATCGGCTGTAGAGGGCTTTTGGGTAGAGGTGGCTTGTAAGGTTTCGCTAGAATCGCTAGGTGTCTTGCTGAGCTTCTTGACAGCTTTGGACGAACTAGCTGATTTGATGACGGTGGGCGCTGGCTTCGGCGGATTGGAGAAGTCAAGTTCCTCGGACTCGCTTTCTGACGAGCTTGTATCTGAAGATGAGGACACAAGCACGGCTGCTGCTGAAGCTGCCGCCGTCTTTGGGCCTCCAGTTGCAGACTCGCTATTTGACGAAGAGGTATCAGAGGATGAGTTCGACTCTGCAACATTTTCATCCTTTGCAGCCTTCGTCTTGACCTTCTTTGATGGTAATGACCCAAAAACGGTGGGAGGGGTAGCGACAGATTCAGAGACTGAGTCTGAGCTGGACGAGTCGCTGGAACTTGCCTTTCGCTTCAAGCTCTTGACAAGACCATTGACAGCAGGCTTCTTCGAGGCAGCAGGCGAAGGTAATTGGGCGCCAGGAGGCTCCTTCTCATCGTCCGCATCACTGTCAGAGCTCGAGCTTGATGTTGATCGAGACGGCGATTTCGCCTTTGAGGCCGTAGCGGCTTTCTTGCTAGTCTTTGGTGGTAGCACCACATCCTTCATCTCCACGTCTGATTCACTCTCATCACTGCTGCTCTCACTTTCCCCACTGCTACTTGTTTCGTCATTTGCGTTGACTTTCGCTGCTGCCTTTTCACCAGCCTTTGCTTCTGCTTTTGCCTGCTTCTTCGCCTTTCTGGACTTCTTGGCAGCCTTCGTGTCCTCACTGTCTTCACTGTCGCTCTCGCTGCTGCTGCTAGTCTCGTCCATCTTCGACCGCTCCTGATACTCCTTGTACCAACCCTTGTATATCTTCACGAGATCTGGGAAACCCTTGGGTAGCTTTGCATCCAATTGAAACTTCCATTCGTCTAGCTTCTTCCTCGATTTCAACTGTGTAGAGTAGATGCGCGAAGTACTGTTAAATCCGTAGGAGCTCAAAAAACCTCCAACAAGTGTAAGGAGTAGATCTGGAGGCGGGGCTTTCAATGGTGCTGTGACTGATTTGTATTGAAGAAATCTGATCGCCTGGTCTCTATCCTTCTCATCCTTCAGTCTCCGCGCTTCGGACTTCGGCTTTGGGTTTATGACTGGATTCTCTTCGTCTAGTGGGAACATCCATTCGGGCTGCGGTCTGTCTGGCGCATTCTTCTTTTTCTTCTTTTGGGGCTGTGGTCCTTTCTTCTCCTCCAAGACGAACTCGGGCTTGATCACGGGTAGCGGTTTCTTGGATTTGGGCGCCATGGTCGTGTGAATCGATAGGATTGAAAATAAATTTGTTCGCGGAATTGACTAGCTGTTCGGGTATCCCCGCTCTTAGCGCATCTTAGCGTCCTCCATCACTTGGCTTCAGGGTGGAATGTCCCTCTCCAAAGCAAGCCCTCGGCGAAGGCCAAAATGGTCTCATCCTGCTCAAATTACCATCTCAGAACTCGTCTCTGAAATGGATGAGTATTTTTTGCTCCTTACTGAGCCCCGCGTGGTTAGCTTTTGCCCTCTATGAATGTCAGCAACACTACACAACGCCTGCGCGGTGCTCCCGATGGAGCTTTGGGACCTGGTGGACGACCCATCCAAGATAATCGGACCGGGAGTAATACCTCAATTGTAAATGGGGCCTCTGGAGGCCGCGATCGTAATGCTTCTGGGCCCCAGATGAGCCGGGCGGAGAAGTTTGAAGATGAAAAGAGGCGCATCATCGAGAGCTGCTTTGGCAAGAAAGAGCCTGATGGAGCGAGTGAGCCACGCGCAACAGCTCCCAGTGGGAGCTTTGAGCTGACATCAACACAGTATCTGAGTCCTATATTACCCATATTCGAATCGAGGAAGATGCAGCGTACCCTTCGAGCCCCCCTCCTCGAGAATCTCCTCCAGACAACAAAAAGCCTAGAGTCATCATTGTCGCCGTAAGGAAGTCGGGGCGTGTTCGGATGCACAAGGCCAGAGAGAACGGCATTGGGACATTCTCAATTGGGAAGACATGGGTATTAGATGATTTGACTGTAATCGAATCCTTTACCAACGCCATTCCCAATACACCCGAGGAAATGCAGAACAAGCAACGGGCGGGCCTAACTGGTTTCGTGGTCACTGTTCAGAAGCCATACTATTGGAATGCGGCGACAGCGAAAGAGAAAGATTTTTTCATCTTTAGTCTCATAAAGATCTACAAGAAATACACTGGAGGGAGGCTGCCAGAACTGCACGGCTTTAGTTCTACGGAATTGGATCAACTGGGAGGACTTCCTGGAGCGGTAGTCCCGGGAACACCAAATATAACGCAACCGACTACACAATCCAGCACGGCATTGGGACCAGACGGTAGAGTTCCTAGTCAAGAAGCCCCACGAATCCGGGAGCCTTCTAGCGCGCCGTCGGATTCGAGTCGTGAAAGGAGAACGCGTCCTGCACATGATAGGCCATCCCAGGAACGACTGCCACAGGAACGGCCGCCGCAGGAACGTCAGCTCCACAGCGCTGTCTTACATCCATTGCGAACAGCAACGAGCAATGATCGCATTCATCTCCCGGGATCATTTCCCTCCACCGACTCGATACCGCATTCCGTACAAGACTCATCACCTCATAGTTCGCAACCCCAGCTCAAGTCGAAGAGATCGGAATCACCAGCCTTGCGTACTCGAGTTTCACAGCCTGACTTTCGGAGACGAGGCCCAGGTCAAAGTACAGATTCTTTTCGAAGTGGCCAAGAATCTTTTACGAGTGGAAGATCAAGCAACGAAAGGTCGAGGTCAAGGCAAAATGGAGTCTACCTCCCTGGTAGCCTTAACGTGAATGCAACCCAACAGCGCTCGACACCATCCGAAGAGAGACCGTCGACGATTTCAAGGAATGATCCGGGATCGGATCCATACACCTTTCAAGATCAAGTGCTAACTCAGCAAGCGGCAGCTTCAAGAAACCCCTCGGCATCGAATCCATACGCTGTTCAAGATCAAGCACCAGCCAAGCAAGCGGCAGCTTTGAATTTCAACCCTGGCTCGAATGAAAAGCCTGTTGAACAGCCGTTGCCAGTCGGATCACACGATACAAGAAATGGCAATCCACGAGAGATCTCTGCCTCAAGGACAGCACCCAGCCGCGGAGGTCGTGGAACACCATCATTGAATCAATCTGAATCTAGTGCAGACCATTTTCCGGATGAGACACGACCTACAACCGCTTCCAGTCATGATTTACAGCCCAGCAAAACAACCACCCAGGAAGTCGCATCCACCATAACCCCAGCCAACGAGGATGACCTCGCAACGCCCAAACCAACCACTACGAGCTTTCCTCCAACGCCCCCTCCAGAAATTCCAACCGAGGAAGCACATCGACCTGGTCTTGGCCCAATGATCAAGAAGAAATCAACAAGCGAAGTTGCCAATCAATTCCGGAAAGCAGCGACTGCCTACAACTCTTTCAAACCGCGGGCTACTGGTGCTGCGGAAAAATCTGGAGACGACAAAACGGCGAGTGGTAATGGCATCACGGGGGTCTTTCAGGCGCCCTCCCTTCTCAAAGCAATGAGCCAGGACTTTAGCAGGCCGAGCACTCCGACACAATCGCCGGACATTCGACCTTCTACTCCTGAGCCTAAAAAAGATGTACCTGTGATCAACGTCACGACCCCTCCAGCAAAATCAATCACGCCGGCCTCTACCGAGTCTTCGTCTCAAAAGGCTGTCGAAGTCGAGAAGCCACCACCCATACCTGTCAAAGGCCAGGAAGACCGGCGCAAGAAACATCGGTCTGACCATTCGGCCAAGTACGCGAAAATGATAGGAATCAACCCAAGCCTTATAGAAGGCCGTACCTTCGAGATCGAATCCGTACTCAACGACTTTGGTTGGGGAGAGGAAAGCAACAAACGAACGACTTTTGAAGATCTGGAAGTGGGCATACGTAAGGAGCTTGCGCGAGTTGAAGCTGGTAGCTGGCTAAGTGCTGTTGATAACAACGACGACCGAGCCGCGGCAGTAGGCGAAATGATGGAGAGGGTGATAGCTGAATGTGATGAGTTGGACTGTCTACTCACTTTGTACAACGTTGAATTAGGGGTACGTCGACAATCGAATACTCTCAAAGCAAGTCACTAACATGCACTAGACACTCAGTGAAGACGTTGCGTACATCGAGGCTCAATCACAAGGTCTACAAGTGCAGACGGCAAATCAGAAATTACTTCAAACAGAATTGAAAAGTCTACTGGATAATATTTCTATTTCTGCGACGCAGCTAAAGGCCCTCAAAGACGAATCCTTGACAAATCCCGACGGCATCGAAAAAGTCGAGCGTGCTCTAGAAGAACTGTACAACGCAATGCTGACAATCGACCCTCAGCTTCGCCATAATGATGCGAGGCCATTGACCGCGGATCAATCTAGCCTCCATCGGAATGGCAGTACTGGACATGGCGGTAGCGAACTGAGCTCTATGCATGCAGTCCGTGAAAAGAGGGAAGGCTATCGTCGCGAGACTACAGACTTTGTTCAACGCTTAAAGCAGTACATGTCGGTGAAGTTCCGAGAGATTGAGGTGGGAACCCTAGACGCCCTGGAAAGGAACCGGAATAACAAGGCTTCCAAAATTTCTACTAAGCTTGATCAACAGCTTCGCGTGCGGCCAAAGCAAAGCTTGTGGCAATACTCACCTCTGATGCTCTTTACACGTGAGATTGAAAATTCTGCATGGGAAGATATGATGCGCATGTATGAGGGCTATGCGAAGAGGCCTTACCAGGATGAATTCGGAGATAATGTTTTCGCCTGGAAACGGATTACTAGGAAACCGACCAGTGATGAACAGGAGGTTCTTTTCACAAGCCAAGAGAAAGAGACAGAGAGCATCGTCGGTCGAAAGCTTACAGTAAAACGAACGAAAACTGTGCGCACGGATGGGTCAAGCCGAGTATCGAGCGGCGACAAGTCGAACGACGGTAAAGTCAGCGCGCACGAAGCATTTGCTGGCGCCTTGACCGAGATGGCTCGTTCCATGTCCGTTGAACAGAACTTTGTCGTTGACCTTTTCCATGCTTCTTCTCTCGATACTCAGGACTTTGTCACCGCCATAATGTCCAAACCTCAACAAAGAGGAGGTGGAGATCTTATGGTTAAAAAGTCATTCGATCCTGATCGGAATATGGCGAAAAAGGTTTTGAGCGTCATGGAAGAGATCTACTCTTTCTGGCCCGTCGACTTGCAGAACCTGGTCGATTGGGCCGTCAAGCAGGATGCGCTAAATGCCGTTGGCGTCCTATTCGCCCTCGAGTTCCATTTATCGGAATTCGAAGAGACCAACCAAGAATTCCTGGTTCAAACCCTTACGAGGGTCCACGACCGACTCGCGACTCATTTCAGCCGCTTTGTTGAAGAGCAAATTCGTGGCATTGAGGACACTAAAGTCAAGATCAAAAAACGGAAAGGTGTCATTACATTCATGAAGACTTTCCCCAACTTTTCTACCACAATCGAAAATATGATACAACCTAGTAACGACCATCTTCCGGTCCGCGCTATGGTCAATGATGCCTATCAGAAAATCAATCAGACTATGTTCGAAAGCATGAAATTCATCGCAAAGGAGAGCCCGAATGCAGCCCAAGCTTCATCTACCGCGGCAGGAGACCCTGAAGACAAGGAGGCCCTCAACTACCACATTCTCCTTATTGAAAACATGAACCATTATATGGAAGAGGTCGCTACGCGCAATAATCCAGTTCTCAACGAGTGGAATTTTCGAGCTAGAGCCGAAATGGGCGAGCATATGGAGCTCTACCTTGCGGCCGTGCTCAGGCGACCACTAGGAAAGCTGCTCGATTTCCTCGAATCCACCGAAACACTTGTACGCAACAACCCCGGCTCTCCAACCTTGATCGCAACACGAGCATCACATTCGCGATCAACCTTTAAGAAGATACTCTCCAGCTACGACGCCAAGGAGATCAGGCGGGGTATCGAAACGCTCAAGAAGCGAGTTGAGAAGCATTTCGGGGAAGGCGATGATACACCGGGCTTGAGTCGGGAGCTGATCGTGAAGGTGTGCAGAGAATGCGAGGCCAGATACTTGAGCATCGGTGAAAGGGTCAATAAGGCGGTCAGAGACGTTTACGAAGGTAACCTGGTGGTTGAATGGAGAAAAGAAGATGTCGTGGGGGCTTTTAGGAAATAGCGGTCTGGATCTTCCGTGATGCACGCATTTGAGCTTCAGGGACGTCAGGATGTCTATGGCTTGTGTTCGATTATCAGCACAGTGGAATACCACTTCATGTTGCATTGTACTTTCAGCGCGCAAGTCATTTGCCAGGGACGTCTTTCTTTGTATATAAATCCTGTAAGGAGGCCAACTTCCATTTTGCAGAATTTACCTGAGGGGTATTTTGGCCCTTTCACGCTCCTTTTAGATTCTCCGAGTCCGCCAACGCGGTTTAGGTTGCGAGGCCTTGCAGGATTATGGCATTGAAACGGAATCCCTCGGGCTAACCGAATGGGACCATGTCAAGGAATCGATCCGCCAATCTACCGTCTCACCAGGTCTTCTCGATCATTACCACAGCCGCGCTATAAGCCTTGGCGCGAAGGCTCTAAGGGATGTATGCTGGGCAATACTCAGGCACGTGCCAGAGTCGAAAGCGAGCCCAGATAAGAAATGGCAACTGCGGATGAAAGATAAGGAATGGACAGCCGCCCACATGTTTGACCGAGAGCATGGTTGATCGCTTCTCTTCCTCTGGCTCTCATGGTTGAAGCATTACGTTGACCAGAGCGATGACATGGTCTGTATTATTCTGCCTTTCAGAACCCTTCCGGGAATGTACACACCCTTGGCGACCACCTCAGATCTCATAACACCCATATGCATGCTTATAGCAGCTTCAAATGGCCAGTAACTCCATCAATCACACTCTTAGGTCCTGGACCTAATCCTAGTACGGTAGCACTGCCACTTGCTATCTGCGTCCTCCCAGCATCATGAATCACCTGTGCACAGAGTCCCATGCTCATAGCCTTGGCCTGTAATTCGTCCATTTGCTCTTCAGAGGGAACTGCCAGCGCTACCTTCGCTTGACCGAGTGATTCCCAGCGCTTGAGGATGGGAGAGGTCGGAGCGTGGGAGAGGAAGTACTTGTAGCATGCTAAGGTTGCGTGGGAGCATTGCGCTGCCATCTTGCCTAGAGGAAATCCATTAGACTCCACTTGGATTGGGGTTTTGTAGAAGTAGTCATACCTTTCGTCATGCCCAAGTCCGTCCTCACAACAAGCACAAGTTTGCACTCCTCCCTATTTCCCTCAAAACTCTTCAACTCCCCCTGATCTTCTTCCTCGTCTTCGCTATCCTCGTCTTCATCGTCATCCTCAGAATCCTGCACCACTTTCACCCCTTCCTTTTTGATATGGGTCATAAGCTCCTCATCTGAGCTATCAGGATGTACGGCAACATTGTAATTATTTGGCCAGCTCCCTTTGCCTTTCTTGCTGGATTTTGTCGAGAAGAGACCGAGGGAACTGGCTTGGCCGATGAAGTAGCCTAGGGATACGCAGAGGATTGCGGTTGCGATTACGTAGGATGTTGTGGAGGGAGGGGGGCGGTCTGCGAGGGAGGCCATTGGGACTGAGGCGCCTTCATGGAAGTTATATGGTAGTGTAGCTGAAGTCTGAGCGAATGAAGATAATATTTTGGATATTCTAGGGCTGACGGATTGGTTCCGCTTTAGGTAAGAGTTGAAGCTTTTGCAACCATCAACAGATCATCCTATTTGATTGAGGCTCGTGAATGCACTAAGACCCTATTTTTACCTTTAGAACGGGTCTATTCGCTTCTCGACCGTTACGTTAATGAATTGCCTGCGTTGATGCTCTAGATTTGCCTAGCGCATCCTAGAGAGATGACCACAAGCAGCTCTGCCATCGATCCATCACCACTATCCGCATAATGGCGCCCCCAAAACCTCCAAGTCTGACCCTCCTCAGGCACCTCTCTACGACAGCCCGCGCTTCCCAAAGCATGGCACAGCTGACCCGTCACCGCTGCCCTCCCTACCCCTACGGCCCTGCATTACACTACAAACAATCCAACAGCGGTCTTTACGGCGGCTCCAGCATTCAATTCGGCAACCAGATTTCCGAAAAGAACGAGATCAAAACCCGTCGGGCATGGCGCCCTAATATCCACAACAAGCGCCTCTGGTCGGATGCGCTAGGCAAATTCTTGGCTGTGAGGGTACAGGCAAGGGTTCTTAGGACGATTGACAAAGTCGGCGGGTTGGACGAGTATCTGTTGGGGGAGAAGTCACAGAGGATAAAGGAGCTGGGGGAGGAGGGCTGGAGGTTGAGGTGGAAGGTCATGAGGAGCAAAGCTGTGAGGGAGAGGTTCAGAGAAGAAAGGAAGAGGCTGGGGTTGCCAGCGGATGGATATTTGGAGCAGAAGACTGTGGCGAGAGAGGTGGACCAGAAGGTTGATGGGGTTGAGGAAGAAGTGGACCGAGTCAGAGGGGAGGTCGTGCATCAGATCGAAGCTGCTGATGGCGGAGAGCCGGAGGTAGCAGAGACGGACAATGCAGCACCAATACAAGGAGAACCCGCGCAACCAGTCGATCACAGCGCCGAGACGGTAGGAGAGCGAGTTCAGCGAACGGCCAAGGACATCGAGGCCAGAAGACCTCAAAGTAAGGCTGCCAAGCCCAAAGTCACTTCTACGACTCAAAAAGTTCGAATAAGAGATAGCAAGCCTCCCGGTACTCGATGGGGTAAAGCTGAGAAGCGTGCTTATCGTCAGCAGCTGGAGGAGCGAAAGATGTCAGGATGGGAAGACCAGGACGTGGAGCAAGACGTGAGGCAGGCCCCACGTGTAGAGACGTATAAAAGGGAGATGCAGGCTGAGCTGAGCAAACCAGCAAAGCCATTGATGGACACAAAGGACACCAAAGAGTCCAAAGGTGGAGTATTTGAGCGGATTAAGAGGCTACTGAGGAGATGATTGTGTGGTGTAAAAGGGTCGCAATTTATATATGCTGGTGTAGCGAGCTAGCATGTTTCAAGATCAAAGGCTGCATCATTTTTGATGCTCTAGATATTTGTGGCTCTGGAGACTGTACGAGTACAAGAAATGCCTGCAAGATAGCTCTTTCGAAGCAGAACCGCAGAAGCATCTCAAGCCAGCCTCACACCAGCCTGCCGATTCTTCTTTGCCGTAGCACCCATAGCATTATTCATCCCAGTAGCTTGACTAGCATCGAGCGTACTCTGAGACGCGCGTTTCTTATCATCCTCAATCTTCTTCAAATGCTTCTCCGTCTTCTGCTTCCCACTACCCTTCCCGTGGAATTGATGACTCAGATGCTTGAACGCTTCTCGCTGGTTCATCGACCGTCCAAATTCATCGACATACTTGAGTTGCACGTCGGGCTGGTACTCGCGGTTGAAGATGTCCGTCATCTGCCGGGACTCCATCTGGGCTCTGGATTCGTTCTCGCGGCGAGCATATTCTTCCCGCTCGCGAGCAGACATGCGGTCGAGCTTGCCAGTATTGCGGTCCCGTTCACGCTGAGCTCTTGCTTTAGCTTCAACAGCTGCTTCACGTTTCTGCTTTTCCGTGAGGAAACGATCACGTTGGCGATGCAACGCATTGATGTCTTGCTCTGTATTTTGCTTTATAAGTCCACGTTGAGAGAGCATAGACAGTGTTGCGCCAAGACCATGATTTAATGTAGCTTCTTCTTCTAGACCAGTGCCTGTCATGCCGGGAGTCGCAGGGGTGGAGGTGTCGCGTTTGAGGCGGGCGGATAGATCTTCGTCGTCTTCAAGGTCGTTGTAGGAGCGGTCCATATCAATGTCTTCTCCTCCTTCTCCTGGCGACGCGTCTTTCTCCATCGGAGTATGACTGCGAGGTCTCGATATTTGCGAACGGGTTTTCTCCTCTTCCTTAGATCTTTGTAAATTGGCTACGAACTCCGTAGTCTCGTCGATGACCAGCCCGCCTTCCTCTGGCAGTGTACCATCCTCAGCACCTGGCGTAGCAGCTTCCTCTCGTAGCTGGCGAGCAATATCTTCTGGCTTGGTCTTCTTTCTCTTCTTGAGAGCAGCTCGTCGCTGAATGGCTAACGACGCCTGCAGATCGTCGTCATCTGCAAAAGAGGTAGTTTCTGTAGGTTTTGACGCAGTGATTGTTGCAGAGCCGGAATCGACGTCCATCGTGTCGCCAATGGCTAGAGGCGTTCCAGTCATTTCGACGGGGACGGGGAATATGTCGTCGTCATCAACGGCTCGCTGTCTCGTCGTTTTGGTTTTCTTTTTCTTGGGCTTCTTGATTTTGCCTTCTACTGTCTCCGCATAGTCTGAGATTGGCACGTCTTTTTTGAGGATTTCGAGGCTTATGGGTTTTGCTTTCAGCTTTTCGCCCACAGCTTGCTTCATAGCCTCTCGTTCCTCCACTGACGCGCCTTGCCCGTCCAAAGTGAATCGCTTCCGCTTCTTGCCATCGATTGCCTCGTCGTAATGTTTAAGTATCGTAGAATCACCTTCTTCGTTTTCAGCATGAGGATCATATACAGGCTTCTTCTTTTTTAGGCTGAGCCTTTCATTCAAAGCTTCTCGTTCCTTCAGATCTACATTTTCGAGCTCGTCGCCTTCCTCCTCGTTTTGATCGATCGTGGTATCTTTAAGCGTCAAGACCTGCTCTTCACCGCCCTCAAAGTCATCCACTTCATGTGCGACTTTCACCCCTGCCAGGTCTTCTGTAGTGTATTCCGCTGCCTCTTCCCGTTCGGCCAACTCCTTCTCCAATTTCGCCAACCTCTCCTTCTCAAGTCGCTTTCTCCGCTTCTTCTGTTGTAGCAGCCATGTCTTGGTATCAAGATCGCCCGCATCGCCAGAATCTCCTAGTCCCGTTCCATCTAGCTTGCTATATTTCTTGGCGGTATCTCGAGCTTTCTTGATCTTCTCAAGATTCGCTTCTCGTTGTGCTTTAGCATCTGCTTCACTTTGCAGCTTCTTCCAGTTGTCGTACCCTTGTGCTTGCCTTGATTCTAGTGTACTGCCTTGTTCTTCGTCCTCCGATGAGCTTCCATCATCTCTACCAGCTTTGAACTGAGGACCACCTCCCAGGACAGGGAGGAGGGGTAGTCCTATTGCTGCTCGGATACGGTTGGTCTCTTCGATCGAGTCCATGTTGACGAAATCCCCTCATACAGAGACACGAAGAGATAAGAGCGATTTCAGTAAAGAGTTGAGGAAGGGTTCGAGAGCAGTGACTGACTGTCGAAACTATGACTGTATGGGCAACACACAAGTGATGGAGCGGCAATTAGGGGCCTAGCGGCCGAGAGGTCTTGGCACTGAATATAAATTTTCATTCCGCCCACAATATCAACTTCTCTACAAGATCTGTGCCTTTGATCCTAGGGCCCTCTTCTTTCGGGATCAGGTGTCACCTGGTTGATCATTGGTAACTCGACGTCACGGAGCCGCTTGCGACCTCTCAGGGAAGCTTTGTAGCGTCAATCTTCCGGTCGACAGATCTCAAAGCAATCAGCGCCTTCGAAGCCTGAGCTCCCCTAGGGTGAACTCGGTGGATGATGCGGCTGAAGATGTCAGATTCCAAGACTTTGCCGATGCTCGTCGAGCAATGAGGTTCGAGTAAAACCCTGACTGTCTACATATCGCTGCCATGTGTCAAAAGTCCTTGAGGATATGGAAATTACTTGCTTCCCCTCAAGTACTTCACCGCCTGAGTCAAAAAATCTCCCGTCTTGGGGATACACACCCTATTTTCCTGGGCGTCCTTCACAGCCTCGCCAATCGTTGTATCGAATTCGGTACCAGTAAGGCTGTCTTTCGCTGGCACCTTCAGCTCTTCGACCGCTTTTTGCTCACTACTTGGCAGCGTAGCCAGGTACGATACAAATACCTCAACAGCGGGATGGCTTGGCATTTGATCTTCTGTTATGTCTTCTACTAGCAGTCTCGCGAGCTTGTCAAGCTGCTCGATCGTCTTCGGTCGTATACCACGCTTGAGTTTGCTTTGTACTACCTGCAAAGCGCCAAGTCCTCTACCGAGAGGGTACTGCACAATTGCCCCAATATCTGCCCTTGTAAATATCTGCTTGCTGAGTGGATTCCTCATCATGCCGGCATTGCTCGTGATGGCCTGAGCAAGCTCCTCCATGATCCACGCATAATCGTCTTCAGTGACCCAGCAGTTCACCCTGGAAATATCGGAGACTTCATCTTCCAGCATAGTCTCAGTGTTAACGTAATCTCGTCCGAGTAAATCGTGTTCGACGTACATCAAAGCCGTGTCCGCAAGTACGTGAAGAGGTTCTGGGAGTGAACCTTTCAATGCTTTCACGCGCTTCACTAATACTGCGCGGACTAGATCACCCATCATCTTTACTTGCTGCCTTGGCTTTGCTTACGTTCCTCTCAGTATTCCCAGCAGAATTCAACCGCCTGTACAATCTCTCTAGATCTTTGACCGCAACAGCTAAGCCCCCTAGGCCGCTATTCTTGTTCCCAGCAGTTATAGCTCCTGCGACGGCTTTGACACCTCTGCTTTCACACCCTCCATCGGCTTAATCCTCAAAACGCTGCTCATCTTGCCCTCTTCCAGCAACGCAAGTTCTGCCATGAGCCGTTCACGATCTAGGGCTTCGGTTCCTGCCACGTCCTGCAGGTGTTCCATCTGGTCATGTAGGATCCTAGCATTTTCTAGCAATGCCACATAGCCTTCCTCGAGGTCTTGCAGTGCTGACGCTGAAGATTTTAGAGGGAAAAGGGAACGCTGCCATACGGGAAGATGGGCTCTCTGCTTTCTGCTTTTGTTCCTCGCCTTGCTTATCCCCTTCCCTCTCATGCCTGTCCTGTTGTCATCTTCTCCTTCCCCTTCCCGTCCCTGCTATTACCATACACACTTCTTTTTATTGAATCGTTGAGAAATTGCAGAGGGTCTCTGTCGGCATTATCAATCTTCAGTACCTGATTCGCAGCCTTCTCCGCGGCAGGAAACCAGCCGCATGCTTGATAGTGCTGCATCAAAATTTTGCGAGCTTCCTTAGTTAGTGGGCCACGTTCGATTTCCTCAATCATTTCGTTAATGAGTAGTAAGTCTAGCTCTCCATATGATACATTTGTGTGATCGACGTCTCGATCCTCGCTTCCACTGATATCGGAAGTCGAAGCAGAGTCAGGCCATTGCCTGGGCATCTTGAAACCCATTTGATTTGATATGGTGTCTTACGAGGTTTGGCGGGCATAAGGATTTGGTTAGGTCAAGAATAGTGCGAAGAAGCTATTCCAGCAAAGTTTGTTTTCTAGGAAGTGGCGTCCCCACGCCTAGGTCTCTGAACAATGGCGCTAGGCTCGACTGGGCCTGCTGCAATACCGCATTGGTCGACATCCTGGGTCCATTCAGACAAAGTCACTTCTTGGCACGGCCTCGGCACTGACAATTGCTTTCTCCTAGACTTATCAGGCAGCCCATGTCACCACAGCCTTGCGCCTCAGCCTCGCGAGCTGCCGCAATGCCCAATCATGCCCCACCACGTTAGTGCAGGAAGCTTGCAGCAAGAGTCCCCAAAACCTTGACATTCCCACTTGGGGCTCCTCGAGGTGAGAGAGATGCCCACACAGAGTACTCTTAGTTTCGCCATGGACCTTATGCTACTCAAGATTTGCTGGCTAGAAGACTTCGTGAACGCCGCCGTCTGTATCTCATCGATACTACACACATCTCAGCCCCATAATTTCGCGTTCTAATCTTCTGCACTATCTTCGTGTCCTGAGATGAAGCTCAAAGGCCGAGAGAGCGATGAGTGGCACCACAAAATCGATGCCACCGCAGGCCACACACAACCCGCCGACGCAGCTTTTCCCTGGACTGGACTACAGGAGCACACAGCGTGGTACCTGAAGGGGAAAGGGAAACTATCATAAGAGCAATCTATCCTTATTCCTATAGCCATGCGGGCCTATAAAGTGCCTTACCAGAGCATTGACCAAGGACTTGCCGGTATCATTCAGCTTCTAACTGCACTGAGCGATCCTCGCAGAACGACGCTGCGCGAGGCTCTAGCACCATGTCTTGTGGACCGCATCTCAAATTCCATCACCACGTACCAGCACGAACCCCGCCGGCGACTGAATGCCGGAAAACCCAGGGGCGGTACAGAGACCAAACTCCTGGCTTTTACAAAGCCATCGCGAGACATTGATTGGCTTTTGCCACTGCTAGACGCTTCAGGTCTGGCTCCTATTAAGTTTGGACCATCTATGGAAACAATGAACGCTCTCAGCATCGTACGTATGTATGTACACAGCGTAACGCCTTCGGTCAAGATTACTCTGGTGGGCCAGATAGATGCTTATTGTAAGGCATGGCTCCTTCCCGATTGCACAATTGATCCAATTGTCCAAACCCTGGTTGAAGCGTTGGCTGGTCTGTGGCAGCAAAATCCAGATTGTGATCGCCGCGAATTAGCCATACAAATCGAGCAATTCCCAAGGACGAGCTGCCAATTTCGAGCTCGATGTATAGGACGGATCCAAGCCATCTGTGACGACTTTGTACATAACCTTCTGGTGATACTGTGAGGTACAACTGATGTCGGGCCTGCATGTGTTACTATTGTTCGACTTCTGGCGGCTGAGAAGGGGACTACGAGTAATGCTCTTGAATGTTGGCGTCTTGTGCTTTAACGAATCATCGAAAAGTGCGACACCCGATTAGTCCACCACGCACTGGCCTGGATGGATGTAAGAACGTGGTTAAGCTGGCTCCGAGATATTGAATCAATATTTAGAGAGATGCGGTTTCTCCCAGGCACGCCCTTAACAAAATAAGATTCAATGTGGGTCCTAGGTCTACCCTGGAGCCACCCCCAGGGATCCCTACTCTAGCGCCTAAAATCATTGCTGGGGGCGACTTAGGGGCTAGCTTCGGGGCTAACTTAGGCGCTCCCTCACGGAATTTGATTTTGTTAAGGGCCTGACAGGCTCTTGAATGTTGAACTTCATGAATGGTCTCGGAGAGTCACTGGAAAACTATCCACATTGCTGCGCCTGGAAAAGGTTCTGAAACATGGACCGACCATTCAATTACTTCTGTGGGGGTCCGACAAGCCAACGGAAGATCGCCTGGTCCTCACGCTGACTCTCCTGAAAAGGTCTCCACAAGGTCGCCGATGGGACGTTATGATGGCTATGATATTGTTGCTCCGGGATGATAACGTGTACGAGATAGAAAAGATTATATCGCTTGTGTCTGGAACGACCTCGAAAGGCGCCGAGGTCTGCTTCCGCGAACTCGAAGTGAGTCAACAGAGGCCAACACAGCTTGCTGAGGTAGCAGTGCTCTGTCAGCTGCGTACCTCTGGATTGGCAAAGCCAGCTCGTATCGTAATCATTCCCATAGCAAACATGCTGGGGATTCGCCTCGACTCTAATGGCAATGCATCGGCAGATAGTCTCGAAAAGAGCATGGAGCATATGAAGGGACAGTACGCAAAGATCCTAGCCGAGTCTCACTGTCTGGAGAACTTACCATTGTCTCTCAAAGCTGTTGATCTGGAAGGTGTCTCAAGATTGCTGAACAGACTTGATATCGAAGCGACGAGAGTCGTGGAGGATGTACTCTCAGGTCTCCCTCCAGCACTAGACGGCCTGTTGAGGACATTAGAAACGATGAACTTGAAATGCAATCTCCTCTGACTGATCTAAAACCATTACAACGGCTTGCCATAGGTACCGGCGAAGCTCAGAGCTTATTGACATGTCTCACTCTTCGTGATGATGGTGAGTTCCACAAGCTCTGCATCCACTTTTCGGAAAGGATCGGGCCAAAGCATTTCACCTCATACCCCCTGTGTGGTTTTTCGGGGTAACGTGGCGCCATACAAGCAATACTGCCATGGCCGATCGCATGGAGGCGTCTTTCAATTATCACGGACTCTGTGGCATGATCTTCGCTACATTGTTGTGTCTCTGGAGAAAATCTACGCTCTCGTAGCCACCAAGCTCACCAATCTGGCAGAAAGATGTATGACCTGTGCGACAGGCCGGTCTCGCCTGCGGCGTCCACAATTTTCACAACGAATACGTGTAGAGACCTGCTCTCTCGTGCACATGTTGGGTCCAGCTGGCCGACATATGGCATGATCCACCAGTTTTGGACCTTTGACTCGCAGCTATCTATCCTATGGCTCTGACTGGTAAGCTCGATCTCCTGGTCGACTGCCCTTTCAGCCATACTCCCACAGTCCTCGAGATGCTTCAAAGGCTCCCTGCGGTCGTTACCCTCAAAACACACCTCACTTCATCCCTCAATGTACCTGGAAAGAATCTTCAGTTGAACACATCCTTGATGGGCTACTACTATGGATCGTCGCTGCTCGCAGGTGGTCTCGTCTGGGCCTGCAACAGCTACAGCGGATTCCTCGTTTCAGCGCTTGGCCAGCTCAAAATCCCAAGTTTCATTAACAATCAATTCCTCTTAGCCAACGCATCCCCAGACCTGAAGACGGCTTTCGCCAACACATGGCAACCGCTCAATTCACCCCCCAGACTCTGTTTCATGGCACCACTTTTGAGCGCCTCTATGCCATCCTCTGCCAAGGTTTGCGGGTGCAAAGCGGCACCTCTCTTCAGTCCAATGGCGCATATCATGGGAATGGCATACATGGCTGATGAACCCAACACGTCATGGTACTATACCGTAGCCACAATTATTTAAGTCGTTATCAATGCTACAAGGGTTATGATGAGATACATCTTTCTATTAGGGGATCGTGCAACCATGCCGCAAGCGAAGGATGTGAGGCCACCTATGCAAAGCGTCTTTGCAAGTTTGAGGTATGGGGCCATATGAATCGTCAACAAGCTGAAGCATTTAGACACGGCTATCGCAGGAGCAAAATCGAAAGAAAGGCGGGCCGATATTTGCATTGGTAGGCCATGAATATAAGGATGGTTGCTGCCTATACACTCCCTACAGCACATATGATCCTCCTCGATCGGATTTGATCCAGTAGGGAGAAACATGTGCGGGCGACAAGGCTAAACAATCCAAGTCTATGGGTAATACTTCATACTTCATGACATTTCCAGCAGCAGTAAGTTGTGTTGTTTACTGCGTTCAGAGCAGTGGTCATCATCCAGCTGATTGGACTAGCGGCATTCTATTTGTCTTGGGTCAGATTTCGAGTTCTCTCCAACACTTTTACACAGACAGCAGCCTCAGCTTATGGAAAACACGCTATGCTTTCACCACTGTCACAACCAAATATCGGCCCGCATAATCTAATCTTTCACCATGTTTGAGTATGCGCATTTTCGCGAAATCGTCATGCGCTTCTACGCTTCGTTTCATCCCGACCCGAATATGCGCTGCTTGGACACAACACCATGTGGATATCTAACAGATCTCCAAACTCCCAGATGTCTTTTCCCTCAAAATCCCATTTTCTCCAGAGAAAACCTCACTAATGTCTCTCCCACCACACCTCCTAACCATGAGCACCCTCAAAAAAGCCACCCCACACCTCCACCTCCACCTCCTCCTCCTAATCGCCATAACCCTCTCCCCCATCCTCATGATCCTCTCCGCCGAATCCCCCCCACCCGAACGCTTCGAACAAAGAACCTACGCCACAAGAGACAAATCCACCATCCCCCCCACCACAATCGACCACACAGACCGAACCCTCGAATGCTTCAACCTCACCACCCCCCGCAGCTACCCCATCGACGTCTCCGACTGCGAATTCGCCATCGACGCCATCTTCCACGATCCGGTCGGCGTGATGGAAATGACGCAATTCAGCCACAATCCCACCCACGTGGGCATTTATGAAATCCCGGCGCATTGGGCGGTGGGTCGTTGTCTTGTTTTGTTGACCTCGGCGGATGAGATGGCTGTCGATACGTTTCGCTTGGTGGATGTTATTCTCAAGGCGCAGAAGATTATCGAACAGTGTCCGCCGAATTCGAAGAGGAATTTGGGCGGGTTGGCGACGATTGGGCATCGAAATGGGTTTTTTGTCGCGGTTAATGGACCGGCTGATGATGATGAGTCGCCGACGACGACTACTGTTGGGAGAGGGAATGGGACAAGGTTGGTGGTGGGTGGTGGGCGGAATTTGTCCGGGTTGGTTGCGGATCCGAGGTTGGCTACTATTGATGAGCTTTTGTGAGCATGTGGAGACCCTGGACCGATAATTCTTGTAGGAGGTGCGGATTGGCGCGCCGAGATGGAACGACTGGATGTACTCAACAGGCTGAGCTCTAACGGATAGATGAGAGGCGCGTCGGATGTCATTCATGATGGAATTGGGGTTCGATCTGGACTTTGACTGATGACCTGTGCTCGGACGTGGAGGCCAATGTCACGAATATTCAGTGTATAGCAAAGCTAATTTATTCTCAGCGGAAGATTGCTGGCGAGGTAGAAGGTACTGTTGAGAAGTCAAGTACTAGTCTTAGGGTATGAGACGGCCAGAGAGAAGGAATTGAGAGAGAAGCAGGATAACAGCATCGATGCTAATAGGAAGGGGTATCACTTGAATGAAGCGGTGGATTGTTTGAGGAACTAGATACAACTCGGGTTCAACATGTTCAAAATTTCCCGCCCTGACGCTGCTAGATTCGATGTTCATCCATTAACGGTTCTGTACAACGAAACACCATCTCAGCTCCAAGCTCGGACGTAAATGATCCACACACAGACAGCCATCTGTCCTTGCTTGATATCGCTGATCACGTCAGTAATCAATCCACCCAAAGTCATTGCCCCCTTTCCAGTTGTCTGAACGTAGTCTTCGGTGACAAAATCTTGGCCATGGCCTCAAAGCTGTCTTTCCATATTCACATCGCCTTCTCCATTCTGAGACACTTCCCCAGCATCATCATCGTCGTCATCACTGTCACCATTCCAGAGGTCGTCAAAGTCATAGTCATAACCAAAAGGTTCACCTCCACGCCAGCCATGAAAATTGTGGCACTCACGGCAAGCCGTAAAGCGACAGCCCTCACAACGCAGAATGTATTTCCACCCATGATACTCACAGATCTCACAGAAGCCATAATCCTCGCGGGTATGTGTCTCGTGAGCGAAGTGGTTATGATCACAGTCCACCTGGAGTCTCTCCATGAGTTCTGTCAGCTGTAATTCTCGGGATCGAGGGTCTGGAGGAAAGCCTTGAGCAACACGACGAGCTGCGCGGATGCCCATGCCTCGATCGGCTCGTTCGCGGATGCGCACATCGTCGTAGTCGCCGCATTTGCAATTTCTCCATGGTGTTCCACAGCGGTAGCAGAAATCCGCTTTGCAGCGGCATCTGTTCGTGTGTCAATATGTGATGCAGTAGTGGGAGGTCTGCAGAACTCACGACATGTGATTGCAGCCAAAGTTGAGAGATACCATATTCCCGCATCTGTAGCACGCCTGCCATCCTTCTTTTTCCGCAAGGGCCAACACTTCTTCACGTCCTTTGTCCCTCCTACAGACATGGCCGACTGGCTTACCATCCACATTCTGCGGAAAGGGACCGCGGCAACTGGTACTCGTAGGCGCAGAATCAAGTGACGGATTAAGCGAGACGCTAAATTTTGAAGCATGCGCATCCAGGCTTATTAATTGAACCGCGTACGTAATTCTTATTCTAATAACGTATAAAGTAGTAGAAATTAAAGCTATATATAAACGCTATTCTAAACCAAAATCTTAACGCTACTAAATTACTATTTAGTCGAAAAACCACGGTTTTTAATTATATCCCGGTACTATTTAGGTATAGAATATATCTATTTTATATAAACTTATTACTCTATTAATTAAAGTTATTTATACTTCGCCGCCGATTATATATCTTTCGAGGTTAGGATTATTTTATTATATACCCGGATTTTCTATTTTATCTTTTTCTATATATATTTATCCGGGTTTAAATTAAGGTTATTTAATAACTATATTAATATCTCGATCCTATACTTTTTTAACTATTTTAATATTTATTTAGATCTATAAATCCCGGCCCCGTTTTATATAAATATCGGGTATAGTTTTATCCTTTCTAACTCCTAGTACTAGGGTAGTATAAATAATTTAAGAATCTACTTAATATAATTAGTACTAGTAATTAATTTTCTCGAATTACCTCGGTTTAGGCCTAAAATAGTAGTTTTAATACTACCGGGAAATAGGTAAAGTTTAGAAACTTATTTATTTATTATCCTACCCTAAACTATAAACGATTAACGGCCGGAATATTTATAATATTATATATATTCCGGGTAATAGCGCTCGTTCGCTTTTTTCGTTATAAATACGCGGTTACGCTACCTACTCTCGAATAAATTTTTATCCGAAAAAATTACTTTTATTTAATCTTTTATTATTTAATATAAATATTCGCGCGCCTATTTAAATCTTTTCTTCTTATTTATCTACGAAATAAGTAATTTAGAGTAAATAATATACCGTCGGAAACCTACTCTTTAAAAAGTTTTATATATAATCGTTTTATAGACTTAAATCCCTAGGCCTAATATTAATTTTATATAGGATTTACGTTTATTATCTACTTTACTAGTAACTACCTAGATAAGGGATCTTAATATTCTTTCATCGATTTTTTCCTTCGCGCCGGAAGTAGGGTTTTTCTAGCTACGCGCGACTCCGGATCTTAGCGTTTTATATACGGTTAGGCTTAGGATTCCGGTAGCTATCGAGATTTCTAGTACGCTAGCATATTATATAGCATCTATATCGATAATATATTTACGTTATAGGGTAGTTAGGTGCTTATTCGGTATATAGGGATCCATTTAGGGGGTGAGGTATAGGAGGGATAGGGGGGAAAACGCGAAAAGTCGCGTAAATCCGTCACTTGATTACGCGCCCACGAGTACATGTATCCCTCCAACAGCTCTTGCAGGTAGCTCTCCGTCCATCAATCTTCTCGAGATCGATTCTGACACCGCACTTGGGATCGCCACAATAGAGCGCAGTGGCATTTTGGATCTCTTCTTGACGAGTTCGGTAACGCCAAAAGAGAGGGGCAGAGATGTTGTTGGCCACTGTCTGGAATGCGATTGGTGTCTTGCAGCAGGACGGCGGGAAGCCATCGTGGGTCTGGAGACTTGCGTGAATGAAATGTTCGAAACAAGCCTTGCAGTAGAAATGAGAACAAGTTGCTTTGACCAAGTCCGCAATGGGCAGGTGCTCGCTGCAGCTAATGCAGTCTGCGTGTAAAGGTACTGAATCGGCATCTGCTGGACCTTGGTCTCCTGGAGTATGAACCGGAAGCTCAATGTGAGCGATCACCGCTGATGATGAGGTTACGTCCTCCGTAGCCTCTTTGGTCTCGTCGCGTATCTGGCTATCCGAGCCTGGTATGGAAATTTGGCAAGGCTCAGGTGCTGAAAGTGCTTCAGCATCTGTGTTTTCGTTGGAAGAAGCCTTTGTCTTCTTGTTAGAGTGGCTCTTGGACGCGGGGCCTGGGTGAGAGCTGCTGAAGGGCTGAGAATTGCTTGACTCAGCCAATGCCGGTGAATTTTGGTCCGCCGATGATGACGACCTTGCTCGCTTTGCGTTTGTCAAATTCGAAAGGTCTGGAAGTGTAAAGATTCCAGGTGCTGAAGCCGCAAGTGGCTGATTTGGACATGCGTGGATGCGAGATGTCGGAGCAGCAGGAAGCTGGTTCAAAGGTGCCGATCTCTCATAAGTAGCATCGTCGATGCGAGGGAGTCGAGATGTTCTCTCGACCAGCCGTGAGTCTGTTTCAATCGCTCTCGCTATGCTCATGGCTAGACGTCGGCTTGCCTCGAAGGTATTGTTGTCAAATCTGGCATCGATTTGAAGTTGCTGGCGTTGGAAATCTGCCACAGTTTTGTCGATGGTGCCGGATGCCTCTAGCTCCTACAGGCCTCTCAATTGTAAGGCAATAGCCAGAGCAGCCGATGCGTTGTCCATCTCTTTGGGCCACTTGGTGGGTTCACTAGAGTCGATGTAGAAGTTAGTGAGGCCCATGATTAGTCCACTACACGTAGCACTTACCTCCAGTGTGGACAGAGTCTGTCCTGTCTATCTTGGAAAATGGTATCGTTACGAGATCCTTGATATGAAAGCTGATGATGGGGATCTGATTGCAAGTTTGATATTATTTGCCAAAGTCTCTAGAGTGCGACACGCGTTAAGAGGATGCCTCAGAGATGTAAAGGCACTTCGACAGCCTGGCACGGAAGCATGAGGGGAAGACACTTCGACTGTTTGGATGTGGAGGAGGAGGTCGTGGTTCGTGGGAGGGGGTTTGAAAATGAGGTGGAATAAGCGAATTCACTTTACGACGTATGACCTCACCCTTTTCGAAGCGTTCACTTTGATGCGAATGACAAATACTTGCAAGAGGTTTTGCCAGCGAAAGAGGCAGGGACAACAGCATATTTGACAAGTCAGGTCACGAGAAGCAGTCCCACTTATCGACCAACAGCTACAACAGCGAATTGCGTTGAAGGCAAAGCGGTGGTTCTGGTTTCTTCATTTCATATTCTTGCAGGCAGCTGTGCCAATTGTTCGAGCCTTCGGTTGGCATTGCTGTAGCTTACAACCTCCATGTTTGTCATATCGCGTCTCAGTGTGTTGATAGAAGGTATTGCGTTCCCTTGCTTCGTTCTCCCTCAAGCGTCGTGGTAGAACTTCTTGAGGATCTTCTCCGCCTCCTTGTATTCCACCTTTACCACCTGCAATGTGCCCTTGATCAGCCTTAGGATCTCCTTATCATCGGACCTCATCGGATCCCCATTCTCATCCTGTCTTGCGCCGTAGTGTTGTATCTTTTCGCAGGAGTCTTTGACTTTGGTGAGACCGAGTGTAGCGGAGGAACCCTTGAGGAAGTGACCGAGAGATGAGAGTTGCTGTAGGTCGCCGTTTTTCCTGTAGATCAAGAGTATTAGCAAATGCTTCGAAGATCTCCCGTGGTTTCATGGTGGTAGTTTCATGGTGGGAGTCTTTACTCACAAGGAGGAATCCATATTCGTGAAGGTGCCCTCCGCCTGGTCGAAGAATCCGTAGACGATGCTTTTTGAGAATTCGCGCTCTTCTTCATCGTCGTCCATCTCTAGAATTTGCTCGAAGGTGAGTGGATCGATAGCGTCGCCACAGTCAGGAAGGCCAATGGAACCATTTTCGGACTTCAGTTTAGGCTTAGGCGTCAGTATTGGAGTGTGGCTAGAAACGAAAATTTTGATGAATATGGCGAAGCTAGTGGCGACAGAGAGCCAACCAATGATTGGGTGATAGGTTCTACTAAGAGGGTCATGAATGGGGAACATGGTGAACTGTAAAGGGCGAAAAGGAATTGCACCACGAATTCAAGTGTAAGAAGGATATGGGCACGCACTTCAGTAGCTTCTGCACGGGTAGCCATCTTGCCGGTACAGATTGCTTTGCAGGTGTATATAGGAAGGACCCGGTGAGCAGGATTTATGCCTGGATTTTATGCGTGATCGCTAAGTGGTGGTCTTGACCCGCCGTTCAGCTGTGATGATGGCTGTCGCCGCTTTTATACAATAGTCTTACTGGACCCTGAGACGACGATGGAGAAGTGGTCGAGCAAGATGTACTTTGCAATAACGCTATGGGATACGATAGGATATGGAGGTCACAGCAGTAGACTGGGGCGCCTGCCTTACATTGTCAGCATGCTGTCGGTGTTGTACAAGAATACTGCCCTCACGGCAAACAATGTTATGTGTCTGAAGCTTTTGCTTGCTTCTCCAGAAGTGTCAGGAATAGCAAAGGCGAAAGAGATCTGAGTGTTGGGTTGGTGGGGCAGCTTGGAATGGGAGTGGAGGGGAAGGTACGGTAAGCAAGAAAGGAAGGGATCAAGTCAAGCCAGTGTAAATGCTAGCTCTCTCGAGGTACAAAGGAGGCTCGTATAGGAATATTCCAAGGGTCCATGATGGATCATGGGGAAAAGATATAGATGGAGCTTGATGAGTTGGTGAAAGCATGAAGGTTAAAGGCGGGAGGGGCACTAGAACTAGAACTAAGCATTTTCACTAACTCCCTTCGCAGACCTTCGCTTCACGACATGAGATCATATGCTCTAGAGCCGAATTTATCATTGGGCCAAGATTGGAGAATATTCTTAGTTTTGATTCCCAGATCAGATCACTCATCAGGTCCAGTCAGCAAATCTCGTGAATGGAAGGCGCATACTTTATTCTCCTCTGGGCATTCGTAGTACTATTCCTGCGCGACCCCTGAGCTGACCTCGAGAGTGATGTTGTGATTACGACCAAATGAAACATGAACCATGGCCTGAATTGCTACGAGTAATGAATATCATCAGAAAGTAATACTACGAGTACATGACAACGATAAAGTAGATTTACTGAAACAAACCTAGCCGTCAGGATGATAGGGATTGTGAGTTGATCGAGCCCCTAGAATGACGTCTCATATGACGACCTCCCGCAGACAAGACCCGCCCCGTGGTAGCCCTATCTTCAAATGGACCTGGTCTAGAACTTCAACCTCTCGTGATCTTGATCTCATCCATCATCATACTCGCCATCTAGCGACATTCTCCACACTCAACGAACGAGCCATGGCCATGAGGTAAAGCGGGCAACTCCTCAGCTCTGACTGGGTCGAGGGGCGGGCGGTGGAAGATGCGCTTGGGCAAGTAAAATGAGGACTTGTGGTCTGGTCAAACTCGGCCCTCGAATGTGATACCAGCTGTTTCGCAGCTTGATGCGGCCGTGATGCAGGGTCGTGCTGATCGTCCCAAGGAACCTTGACAACATGCAGACACCCGGAGTAAGCGTGTACCCCTTCTTCGCTTCTACGGGGCCAAGATCAAGCCATGGAATTCCTTATTCTTCAAGGTAGCCTGGACTTGTAAGATTTCTTAGTATTCGATCGGATACTCGGCCTCTCTTGGGCGCGAGAAATACCATGATGACGAAAGCGGCGGTCTTGTGGATTGCATTTACACCAGATGGAATTGTGAGACTTCTTGGACTGAACGAGCCGTGCGTGGAATATCGCACAGTTTCATTGCCTACAATAATTGCGTGCTCGGTAAAAGCACCCAAAAGAATGGTGCCGCATACCATACCCATCTGGACAGTCGAGCACATACTCGACGGCACGAGATGCAGATCCGAGATCAGTACCCACGCCATGCATCGGAGAGCCGCTTCCGAAAGCCCCGTACAACGTGGCCACCCTCAATCGACCACTCGACATTGCTTCGATATGGGATGTGCAGACTCGGTGATCTGCAGTCATCCGCTGCCGCAAGTGGTACGACTCAGCGGAGAAACAAGCTTTCAATTCCTAAGAGAAAACGTGGCACCGACCACAGCTGTAACACAGAACCACGAGAGTATTGTTATTATCTGCGAAATCATACTCCTGTCGTGGTTCACTCCAGGCTACCGCAGTTGGTGGCGGTTGTGGATAACAATCGCCTTGTACCATCAACAGCCATCAACAAGGACCGCAAAGGATATCGCAATCCGGCTACATGCGTTGTATTTGGTTTCAAATCATCTAATATAATGACCGTTTTGAACGATGGCGCCAACTTCTACGGAAGAGTCACACTGTCTTAGTACGCTAGACTCTTGAGGTAGGAGAAAGTAGCCAATCAATGCTATGTGTAGCTAGGAACATGGTTAGGCCTCTGGATTGTGTTGAAATTACACTTCAAACAACCCTTCTGGAATGAGTCAACCGGCACAGAATATCGTATGAAATCGCTAAAAGAGTCTATGAACACTTTAGATGCTCAGACGTTTGCCCGCTGGTGACCAATTAAAACCAAAAAGGAGAAAATACCGCTAACGTACACACGAACCGCACAGACGCATTCTGCAGATCTCCAGGATGTCCCCAACGAAAGAGCCATAAAGAGCAAAATACGAAAGATGGGGCTAGCAGCAAGAAATGATAGATAACAGCGCGGAAAAAAAGAAATGTATACTACAGCATATAGCCCCTAGAAGAAATCGCGGGCGTAGCCGTCGGATTTCGACGCGCCATAATCGGCGCGGTATGCGGTCTAGAGCGTTTGTATAGCGTCGACATGGCTTTTTACATTTATACAGAGAGCGCGAGAGGACTCTTTGGAGGCTATTGCAGCGTCCGCGACAGGTATAGAATCGTTGTTCAAATTCGTGTTTAGAGACTGGTGGCATTCTGTCGATGAGCTTGGGTTTGTATTGATACTCGATATGATCTGGAGGGGAAAGATCAGGCTTCTCTAATGCGACGCCTTCCTCGTCGACCTTCTCGAACTTTGAAAAGTTAGCTTAAAAGCTGTATAATGACTTGAGACTGAAAGAGAGACCCTTAGAAAGTTGCAGTGATTGTAAACCCAGAGCCCAAAAACCCCTCTTATTATTCCCTTTGTTGCATTGTAAGCCATCTTGAGCTCGTCAAAGAAGAAGTCATCTGTGTATGCTGAAATTTCCATTTGCGCCAGCTGAATCCTGTTACCAATGAAGACGCCTAAGTGTACATGCAACCGAGTCGTGGAAGGTGCATTTCTTTTGACCCCTTCATAGTCCCTGTTCCGTTCAACTGATTGGGATATACGTTTGTACCCGTGGAATGACCAGCGTTCTGAACTCGCTTTTGGTGATTGGCTACTGCCGAAGATGAACGCCGACTTGATTGGACTGAATACTTGGCCGACAGTGCTTGCTCTGAGCTTTGGTCTCCTGCAGGTCACTGTCGATTTCGCTGATGAAGATGTCTCAGGGCGGCGACGATGGATCATTCTCTGCGAAGTATACTGACTGGGACCTCTTCGGAGCGTTTTGCTTCCGCATTCACATGACTAGACTTGGGTAGGAAGATTTCGAGAGCTCCGTTCATCTTGTACGGTCACAGTCCCAGTCGATCCGCGTATACCCATGCGGAAGAGGCATTCTTGGTGGTTCCAATGGCCACCAGTCCCACTCCCTCCCAGTGAAATGATCAATTGTTGCTCTTCAATCCATCGCATGAATCTGGCGCCTCAGTGTGCACGGCAAATGTATTTGGATCCACGTCGCGGATTACGGACAAGAGTTCATTCAATTTCAGACTTGATGAAGGCTCCACAAGAAGCCAGAAGCTGGCTCGAAGTGTGAGAAAGGCGTCACTTGCATCCAAGGAGTTTTGACCAGAGCCAGTACCGATTGGTCCTGTGGTCCCTGCGATGGCCTCGTCCGAAGAGTCTGACTTGGTATCGGAGTCATCTTCTTCGTCCTTTCTTGACATCTGTATCGTGTTTTAGCTTCTCCGAATATTCCACAACCTTCTGATTCGTTGAGAAAGTATTATCACGCTTGTCGAACGGCTCATGGCTTCGCTCGCTTTCCGGTGGGATCATCAAACTGCCCTTCGAATTTTTGTGTGCAAATATACCTACATCGAGAGTCGTGGACTAGGGAGGCAACTACCGACAGCTCTCTTTGCGTGGCTTCTTTCTTGAGGTCGAGAGCGTAACGGTTCCAGTATACGTCGGAAATTTCTCTCGAATCTATCAGACTCCGACACGAGAACCATCCGCATCGCAGGCGTAGTCGCCAATTGGACGCTCGTGACCATGCATCATGATGATCAGAGCTGCATGGACCCGAATACCATCGACGCGCCCGTCGTGATCTGTACCGCTGGCCATGATGGGCTTATTGGGGCTTTTAGTGTCAAACGCTTGGTTTAGTGTGCAGCAGGTGGAGAAGCTGGGAGGCATGAGAGCTTTGGATATCAATATGGCTGAGGATGCTATTGTTAAGCGGACCAGGGAGGTTGTGCCTGAGTTGATTGTTGGGGGGATGGAGTTGAGTGTGAGGTTGATGGTGCGCTAATAGGATGGGTCTGGCTTCTGGGTTTGTAGTCCTCAATGGGTGCGAGACCGTACTGTGACTGACAGAGCAACCAGCGCTATGGCCCTCAGCAGCGTCAAAGCCGCTCAGGAAGCTCTTAAGGTATTCGAGCAGCGCAAGAATGAGAATGCGGAGAAGGTCGAAGACCAATAACGATGCGGCCATGCGGGCGGCAGGGAGAGGCGTGAGGTCGGTGAATGGTGAAGGAGTGGAGTGAGACGTGTACTCTACAGAAAGGCGTTTATGTATGGCTGCCGCAGTCCAGTCTTTACCACAACAACTATAATGGCAGCAATGGCAAAGTCCACTTTCAATTAGAAACCGTGCACATTCATGCATCACTGCGAATCTTGAGCACAAGCGAAGCCAAAGCTCGGTTCGGCCCTGATCTTTCCACCACACACATTTTGGAATTGTACGCCAAGTCTCACAGCTGCTGCATTCTTTGGGGGAGATTACGATCTGCGCGCCACCAACTCAAGATCTTGGTGAATCTGGTGCACTAGCGGGGGTGCGGAGCGGAGAAGGCTCGTCGGTACGGTCATCTTCCCAACCAGCGATCTCATTAATTATGAAAGCTTTCGAAGTATTAGCGTACATGCGATACCTTCCCCTCTCCCTTTAACCTCCCTCTAACCTCCCTCCCTGCCTTTCCCCCTCATCGGTTGTATTACGCATGTTATATCCCATATATCCAATGCACCAAGGATCAATCCACAAACCTCATTCCCGTATCCAATCAAAAACCACCCCGGCCAGAATACAACTCGGCCAATCCACCAGCCGATAAAAACTCTCCGCGAAGAATACCAGGGTTGGGAGACACACCAAGAAACACACGGCTGTTGCGCCGGAATCGGGGACGTTGTGCGTGAGGGTGAGGTTTTGGTGCAATTTAATTCCCGCCGTGTAGATTATTATTGACTGGGTGAGGAACCAGCCTGTGAGAGGTGGGGTTAGTGAGATAGAATAAGGGGGTGGGGGGGGGTGGTGATGGGGGTGATGGGAGGGAGGGGGGGCGAAGGGAAGGAAGAGCAATGCATGATGTGAGGCGGTGGGAATGCGATGCCAGGGGAAGAAGAGAGGAAGGAGAGAGGTGCAAGACTTACTCAAAGATCTTCTGCCCAAGTACAAGAACAGGGGGTTCTGGAACGCTTTCTGCAAGAAGTCCGACGACTCCAGCAATAGAAAGGACCCCAACACAACAAGATAAATATCATCCCTAGCCTGCGGCTCCACAAGATTTGGCGACGTATTTAGACCCCCCGTGTAATAAAGACCTGTATGGGCCACCAATTCTTTATTCGCATATTGCGGGCGCCAAACCGTCCAGAGATACTGCATTACCAGCCCCGCAAGTATGAGGACTGTAGCGGGCACCCATAAGGGACAGCGTATGTTCCTCCAGATCTTGATACCGCGGTGGGATCTTTCTTTAAAGTTCATGTTCATGACGACGTCTGCGAAGAGCAGGCCCGTGATGGTATACCAAGCCCAGCTTTGCACCCACCAGGCCGTGATGATGAAGGCGATGTAAGCTTTCACGCGCCAGGAGTTCCTGGTGTAGGGGATTATCACCATGGTCATGTAGACCGTGTAGGATTGTGCGTAGATGACATTGACGATCCAGAGGGTCTGGCTGGGGAAGGCGATGTTCCCCGCTTGCTCGAAGAATTTCGACGTCGTCCAGAAGATGTTGAAGACGCTGTTGAAATAGGCGAGGGCGTTGGGGATGCTATATGGTGTATCGAAGGATACATTTCCCGTGGATGACTTGAAATCGTCAATGTAGCCGGTGCCGATTGTGCTGCTAAAGATCTTCACGACAGCAAGGGAGACGGCGACAGGGAACCATAGTCTGAGGCCTCGGCGGAGCACGGCGCTCGCGACTACGATTTTGCTGGAGGAGAGCAGGAAGGGGATGCCGACTGTGCGGGCGGAGAGGATTATGAAGAAGGAGTAGATTAGAGATTGGTTCCAGAAGAGGACGGAGAAGATGTCGCGGAGGACTTCTTGCCAGAAGGGGCCTTTTCTGTTTGCTGCATCTTTTACGCAGACGGGCGCGAAGGTGGTGAGGAATACCCAGATGAAGGACGACAAGGTGAAGAAGCCTCGGAGGCCGAGGAGGTAGCCTTGGTCGCCGGCTTGGGAGAAGGATTGAGGTTGGCGGAGGAAGCGGAAGAGAGCTGTGTTCTTGGGCTTCTCATCTTGCATTGATTTCTCCATTGTTGTTGACTGAAGTTGACTGCAGTGGACGACTGTCGAGGAAACGGCGCCGAGGTGCAAACAGGTAGAACTAGAGAAAGGCCCTGTTGATCATTGTTCGGCTCACGCGCGCACCGTGGCGCTGGATCCTTTGGAGACTTGCATTGTCTGTGAGTTGTTTAGTAATTCCGAGTCGCAGTGATCAACAGCAGTGCCGATGGCGAGACAAGGCGTGCTCATCCTGATCACAATCTCCACTGACACACAACCTAGATTCCCAATTGGGGGGTGTGGGAGTCTGGATGCAAGCCATGATCGCCCATCGAAGACGATGTGGATGATTCTCGAGGGCTGAAGTGCATCAGCGCATCTGTGCCCAGTAAGGATACGGATGGAGAATACAAACAGGTGTATTGTAAATTACGGTAATAGACCCCCACTTGCCCCCCATCCCATATGCATACGAGTAAGGGACCATCCAAAGATTGTGGTGAAAACAGAGTCCTCCCAGCCTTCACTACGGCCCCAATATTGACTGGAAAAACCCCTATGAATTTCCCACGCTGGCAGGAGACAACGCAAAATGATTTGACCAGGCAATCGATAACGTGACAGCCGCTTTTAATCCCGGTAGCGATTGATAGTTTTCGGTACATTATCATTTCAGGTTCGATTCCTAATGGCGCTGGTTCAATGCTGTTGTGGAACTTGTTCGTATTCTTTGGTAGCATCTCCGGCAGCCTTTCTTCCGCGCCCAACCTTACTTAGTCTCCGATAAGATTACCAGCATTGTCCGGACGGGCTATAACGTACTTTACGGTGTCCTGATACGTCAACGCTAATATCCCTGTGCATTTCTTTCGGGAAATATCATTATCCGAAGATTGCATACGAGTACATTTAGCCAAGGGTGCCGCAGAGGCGCCAAGATCGCTGGCCGCTTCAGTGGAAAGCACATCGTAAAATTGCCGTCACAGTGCGCTGTACGGAGGATGACACCAAAAGTCTTGGCTAGGGTGGAGATATACCCTAGCCCTACGCGCTAGCGGCCCCCTGAAGACTCTCTCTGTCTTTTCCATTGGGCGGAAGTGCCCCGGACTAGTCTAGCGCTCAGACCCTGGAACTCGATTCTTAGGCTTCCCTCGAGCACTCCCCGAGAGGGTTACGGGGGGCGCAGTATGCCAATTGTCAAGGCAACCCTTATCGGGGCTAGATATTTGCCAAGCCACTATTATCCTTAGCGCTTGCCAGGACTTTTGGTGTCATCCTCCGTAGTGTGCTGGATTGAGGAGTGGACGTCGCCAGCGCAGAATGGTTGAGAAGCTAGCTGCTGCACTGCCAATCCTTGGTTCCTGAATTATTGTTGGTCCTGTCATGGCTTCCGAGCCTAAGTACCTCGTGGCCTTACTTGTGGTGGTACTCTAGTTCTACTGTAATGTAGGGCCCATCGGGTAGTCTAGGTATGCGTATGACTAATCTGAAAGGTGGGTCGAGACGTTCATGCAGCCCCCTGCGCCGGAAGTGAAATAGGTTCTTCGACACTTTGGGATCACGCGTCGGCAAGTACAACGCTGGATGAAGGTTTTGTGACGTTTCAGGGGTAAAGGACAAGGCAATCATGGTTTGCGCCGCATTGAGAAAACATTGTGAATAAGCTCGTCGATACAATTAGATGGTACATTAAGATTAACATTATTACACACGAGCTCCAAAATATTCGTGGAGCACCGTGGTAGGGGTAATAGGTTAGCTGGATCAGTCACGTTGCCTCGTGGTCCCGTAAATCGCAAACCCAATCCCGCCTCTAAAGATTACCATTAGACCCTTTGTCCAGGGGTCAACATATGAAGAAAACTATATACACTGTGAAAAAATTGTGGTAGCTCATGTCCGTTTCGTGGGGTTCCACTTTGAGTACCGCACAAGCTGTCGCGCATGAGCATAGAGACCTTGCGTGGCGTTGAAGACCAGGTAGGGTGCGTAGATGGCGGAGAACATGATCATCGAGCGCTTGGATATGAACTCTAAGCGCACCCGGAAGGTGATTATTAGGGTTGCTATTAGGCAGAGGATGCTGTGGAGTATTCATTAGAAATATTCTAAATAGCAGGAATGGAATGGCTACATACCTGATGATGAAGAACCACTCAGAGACCGGGTACGGGAAGAAGACGAAGCGAGCCAGCGTGCCGGGTGATTTGGGAAATTGGGTGAAGACGATGCTTATGACGAGGCAACAGTATTGCGTGACAAGGTAGTAGCTCAATTCACGAATGAGTAGCAGAGAGAAAAGGCCGAATCGCATCCCGAAACCGCGTCGGTCACCCTCACATGCCTTTCTCCATGTCAAGAAGAAGTGGCGCATGCTGACCTGGGTCCATCCTTGGGCCCATCGTAGACGCTGCTTCCACATTGCCGGAATATCGGTAGGGGCGAGTTCGTAAGAGATGACATTGAGATCGTGCACAATTTTGCAACCTCGAGACAGTGCGCGAAGGGATGAGTCGATGTCCTCTGTCAGAATGGACCCGTCCATTTTCAGATCCCGCAACAGAGCTGCACGCCAGAAACCGTTAGAGCCAGTGAAGAGACCAAAGCCCATTAATGCGGCGCGACCCGGATGAGAGACGGCGTAGATTTTGTCAAATTCGACGGCAATCATACTTGACAACCACGAAACCTTGGCGTTGAAAACGACACAACGGCCTTGGACAATGTCGGCTTTCTTGTCTTGAATGAAGCGCTCAACCGCCCAGCGGCAACCGTAGGGGTGAGGATAGTGGTCAGCATCGAAGACGCAGATGATGTCGGCGCCGGTGTTGAGGGTGAAGAAGTAATTCAGATTGTCTGCTTTTGACTGGGATTTGTCAACTTTGATGACGCGAAAGTGTGATCTCTTGGTGGCCAATTCTTGGAGTTCGCTTTCCAAGGGTTCGATCGGTTTTGGCGTGTTGTAAAGGAGGTTGATTCGAATTTTGTGGCTTGGGTATTTGATCTCGTCTAAGGCATAGTTGATTCGATCAATGACGATGTCTTGCTCATTGGGCAGATAGGCGACGATAAGAAGATCCACGACGAGCAAGTCATCGTCAGGAGTAGCAAAGGTCCAGTCCTTCGACTGGACCTTCTGCACAGCTTTCCTAGCGTCACGTGTAGGGCCAATACTCAAGAATGCTTCCAAGACAGTAGACCCGGCGATGTAGAAGTTGGTGGTCAGATACATGAACCAAAAAACCTCAATGACGGCTTCTCCGCAGAAACAATATACACAGACAGAGAAGACAAAGTAGCATGCCACGAGAAGAAAAGGAGTCCACTCGTGGATGAAGCCTCCAGCATTTCTGACTAGGTCGGAAGATGCCTCAGGTCGAAAGCCGAATTTTCGGAGGAATTTCCGTAGATGTGAGATGCTATCGCCAGAGGTAAAGCTTGAACGAAGTACTGCAGTCATGATGGACAAGCTATAACTAAATGCTGACCAAGTTGCAATACTCTTCGATGGTAAAAGGGATAGAGAGGAAAGCATATTACAGTAAGGGAAGGCACATTACTTATCCAAAACCGCAAGCCCCCCCGCAACCACCCATGCGTTTGGTACCAGGGTACTTTCCATCCAGAAGTAGCATCGCTTCCGCAGTCCACGGGATTGCTTCGAAAGCCACTGCAAATCCTTCGGGGGCCACATCTTTATCAACGATGTCAACGAGAAGGCAAGCACCGAGAAAGGAAAGATGTGCCATCACCTGGGTTAGCTTCGTGAGACGAGCTAGGGATACACTGTGCTCCACTATCAGAGGCTTAAAAGCAAAAGTGGAATGCTTTGTTTGGCTACACGAGGACTGGCCAGCAGGGTCGAGCCGGCATGCACCCGAACAGGCATGATATGCCATTATTAGACTCCGTATGCAGCCCGTGCATAATGTGGCGTTATCTGGGAAGAGTGTGTATCTCTTTGCCTAGCTGCCTTACCCTCAACAGCGGTAGGACTACAATAGAAGCTAATAATTCCTACTGACTGGTTCAGATCGTCGTTCAAATCAACGTAACCTTATCTTTGGGGGCAGAAACCGCATACAGACACAGGGCGCACGGCTCGTGCTGAGCCATTCTGATCTGGTCGAGCGTCATGCATGCGCGGAAGCCATGTCATCGAGAGCACCAGAAGGCCTAAGATTTGTTGAGAATGCATTGCTAGTGAGCGAGTTGCGAACGTTTCTTAACGGGCGACGATATGCTTGTCAGAAGGCTACGGGAATGGCATGGCATGCAGGCTCAACAATGAGTGGTCCAGAAGGTACAATGCCACACATGGGCTGCAAAAGCATGCAAGCCTCCTTTGAAAGCAGGGTCGAGCGACGTGTGCATTGTATATAATACCAAAAATTACCCATGATACCGAAATGTTATCAGTGGCCGTCTGAAGACTTTACTATACCCTTTTGATTTCGAGGGCGCTCATTTCGGTTTAGGACCAGAGGTAAGATCTGCGTAGCCCCTGTCAAAATTGCCACCGCTTGCTGACAGCAGTAACGCTGCCTTTAGTGGCGTACCGACTGGGAAAGCCACAAATCGGAATGTCAAGTGTCTTCTTCCAGTATGCACTCTCTGCCGCCGTATCAGCATCAAGTACTTTAGGATTCCAAAGCTCGCCGCACCCAGCAGCGCTAGTCTTAATTAGGTATAGCGAAAAGAATAAACAATAATCAGCCTCGCAGCTCCTAGCAGCGCAGAGCGCTGTCTTCGTCTCCTTTTGAGCCGTCACGTCTTTTTTGCCTCTCCCTCGAATTGCTCCAAGCATTGACAAGATCTTTTGCTTTCACACGCACGACTCCACCAACTTCACTCTCTCTGAAAGCTTCCACCGATGCAACGTTGTCAGGGCAAATAAACATCCAGTTGGCGTTGCTCCATTCACTCAATCTGCCATATTCAGCTATAACATGACTTTGCACGCGGCGTTTCTTCGATTGGTGACCCTCTACGCCCTCCTACAACCAACCATAGCCCAAGTTACGGCTGACCTTAATTCTACTGTCGCCAATGACACCAGCCCCGACCCTTCTGTGGCACGAGGATGTCAGTGCGGATACTACGATGCTGGCACCAAGAATCTTTTCACCGAGTCCACAATTGCCTACTTTAACGAGACCGAGACTCTTTCTTCGAAGGATTTTCTCACGGAGACATACGTCCACGATTATGAAAAGGGTTGGAACACCTTCTTTCGTGAAGCCGCCAATCCCTCTAATGTCCATGTGTCGAATATAACGAATGCCCCAAACTCAACTACCTCACTCGAGCTTTACGTCGAACCCTACCCCGTAACTTCGAGAATACATATCATTACCGGCAGCAGCGTGAGGACTGTACGGCAGGATATGATGTTTGGGTCTTTCACGTCGCTGGTCCGGTCGCCGGGACAATTCGCTGGAGGTGGTGGTAGTACTGTCTCCATGGAACTCCAATTCAATCTCACCCAGGCGCTCACAATGAACATGCAAAATACGGACACGCCAGCTACCGCCTACGTTGGCATGCTCGCGAATGAGGAGTTTCCAGGTGCTTCTATGAGCGTCCCATATGGCAATATGACAAATGCAACATGGGGCAATGGTACGATAGATCCATGGGATTATACAGAGTTCAGGATGGACTGGACAAAAGATGATGTAAAGTTCTATATTGGAGGCAAGCTTGCGCGCACCATTTTAACGAAAGACAACGATGCACTTCTCAGTGTTCCTGTTCCTCTATACTTCAAGCACTGGTCAAATGGCAATCGGTTTTACTCGATGGGGCCTCCGAGAAACCTCACTCACGCCAGCGTCGGCTGGACCAGGATGTTCTTCAATTCGTCTTTGATGACAGACGATGATCATAAAGAATTTGATAGACGTTGTCACATATCGGATGCCTGTCTAGTGAGCGATATGACTCTGCGAGGGTCTACCGATTACCCGGAAGAGGCCACCGATGTCTGGGTACAGGTGAACAAACCGGCACCCAATCGGAAATTTACAATCTGGATTGCCGTAGTGTGTGCTTTTATCGCGACTATACTTCTGGTTCAGCCGGCGTTGAAAAGAGTAGTAGAAAAGTGCAGCAAGTCAGAGGAGTCGAATGCTTCGAAAGCTGCGGATTCCCATGATTCACATATTTGGGATTCCAGAGCAGTGACTCTCGCCCAAAACACTCCAAAGACTCACACTCGAGCTCCATCGTTCACTACAACGACTTTGAATGGCGATACACGGCGTAATTCCACAAGTGCAACACCTCGAAGTCAAAATAGGCCATCATCGAGAGAAGGAGACTCGAAGCTTGAAAGGTATGACAGCAACGGCGTGCCTTATCACATGAGTGCTTTCAATGATAGCGAGGTGCCTCCTGTTCCCAAAGCCGCCAGTCATCTCAGCAATTTCAGTCTCGACACCCCAGAGTTTGGCGGGGGTCCGTCAGCTCATCATCCATGGTACTCTGAGAGCTTTTCAGACGAAAAGTTGCCCGAAAACTTGTCTAAAGCTCAGGGTATTAATCCCAATCGAATACCTTCCACTGTTCCTGCTGTAGATGGAGGAACCGTCAAAAGGGGGTATTCCATTGATGGAATTACGATCAAGAAGAGACCCTCCAGTGATCAGCTGACAATGACGATGGACCCGCGTGCCACCAGCAGCGAGTCGAAAGAAGGCTCAGACGGTCATGTGTCTCTGACACCATCTTGGCCGCTACCGGATACTTCAGTACAAGTGCGAAAAGACCCATCGTTGAAAAAGCAATCGACACCTGCGACTCAGGAGGTCGCAGCTGGGGGTGACGCCCCTCAGACTAAAAGTGAAGCATTCACAAATGTTCCTGCGATGGATAAGAACCACAAGGACAAGAACAATCTACCGCAAGCCAAGAAGCGTCTAGACTACCTTGCAGGCCTCGTCGCACTCTCATCGCTTCTCGTTACAGGTATTCATTTCAGCTTGACGTTCGTCTTCGGCGCCATCAATGCCGGCGTATACACGCATTACCACAGCGAAACAGTCGCAAGAAAGACCATAGACTCTTTCCTTCTCAAATTGATCTGGATCGGACCGTTCTTGGTGACCTCGACGCGGTTCCTCGTGGCCAGCTATCTACGCAACGGTGAACTTCTGCCTGTGGCAGAAAAGACGGTGGGACGAACGCCACGTCTCATGATCCCTATCGCAGCAATGGTCATGTTGGAATACTTCTTTATCAACGTTGGTGCCACTAAGTGGCTCGAATATCTCCCATCTATTACCTGGTCCGACTGGCCCTTTACAGTCGGCTACACAAATTTTGGAAACTTCCTCTCAGAAGTCCTCCAACTAATGTACCTTATTCCAAACGCGGCACCCCTCATCACATTCAACTACTGCACGGGTGTTCTCTGGACCATCCCAGTCCAACTCCAAGGCTCCTGGCTCTCCCTGCTCGCCGTAATTGTAATTCGAGAGATCAGAACACCCTGGAAACGCTTCGGCTTCTACGCCTTCTGCATCATCAATCACTGGTACGCCGTTTCATGGGGCAGCTACTTCTACGTCGGAATCATGCTCACAGACCTCGATGTAACCTACAAATGGCGCCCATACCTCTACGCTCGCCCATTCATCTACTACCCCTTCCTAGCCCTAATGGTAGCCATTGGCGTCGCCGGCCTCTTCATCGAATCCCTCACCCAGTGGACAAACGTCAATTACGCCACCTTTGAATACTCCATCCACCCCGATATCAACAGCGGTCTCCCCATCTCTCAAGCCGGTCACGCGACATACCCACCATATTACGTGCCACGATTGAATGGCCTAGCGTTCGCCACTGGTTTCCAAGCCATGGTTGAATTGAGCCCTGCTGTTCAGAAAGTGCTTTCGATTAAATTCTTCGTCTTCGTCTTCCCACACATCTTCACCATCTACCTCTTCCACGGCTTCATCTTCTGGTCCCTCGGCTCCTTCCTCTGCGTCCATTTCAGCGTCGCAGGGCTTCAATACTGGCTTAATATGCTCTTAGTAGCTATATGCTGCTACGCTACTCTCGCTGCCTCTCTCCCCTTACTTACACCAGTTATCGAAGGCCTGGGTAAGAAAATTACCACTGATATCTGGAAAGATGCGCGCGATGATCCTGTCCCGAGGCAACCGACGCTTTATCCCTTTAGGAGGGATTTGTTCCTTGCGAGGTATCAGACGCCGAATGATAACAGTAGGGATATGACTATTACTAAGATTAAGGACCCGGAGAAGGTCGAGACCCACTTTGATCCTGAATTGTTAGCGGAGGTGGAAGGGATAAAAGGGAGAGCGGATGGGGGGGAGATTGAGAACCAAGAGCATGGTGGTAGTGCGAATCGTTTGGTTCATCTCACCCTCGACAAGTTGAAGCGTGTGGAATGAGCAATGGTATTCTTTTAGGCATATACTTATAGAGATGATTGGATGTATTAGATGGGATAGATTTGGATATTCGTGGTATGGCTGATTAATGTTTAGTACACAAATAATATAGAAGTCACTTTTGAAATTTCATCTAAAGATCTGCGCTTCCGCGGATTTTACCTTCTTATCTAGGCTTTACGGCGTGCCTCTAAGCTCTTCATTACCTTACGGTACCTCTCAACCTCCCCTCGCCATTTCGTCCTGGTTTCTGCCCCTTTCATCCCCCAAGCCGCCAGTCAGCGCTAACAGCTTGGCATTACTTGGTGGTTGAATTGTTCTTTCTCCCCTCATTGTTACTTGACCATGCCTCTGATAAGGATTCATGGGCTGCAGCAGCATCAAGATTTGGTGGGGGTCCAGCCCATAAAGTACCAGACCGCGTGAGACTCTAGTTGTGGTGACGTGCCTCGTGCTGAAGGCCTTCTGGGGTGGACGGCAGGGTTTCGCAGCTTTACCGATAGTACAATCTGCTACACAGCCCCCAGGCGAGAATGATCTTACTCACTCTCAACCATGGATCCAGTGTCTGTTGCAGCGAGTGTCGCAGGCATGGTCAGTCTAATTATTCGAGTCTCAGGCGCTGTCGGCTCCTACTGCAAAGCGGTCGAAGATGCAACCAGAAGCGCTCAAGAGATCAATCAACAGTTCCTACTACTGCTCTCGGCTCTACAGCAGCTTGACACTTTTCTTAAGACTTAAGCTTTGAAATACAGCTCCTTCGACCCATCGTCGATTCTCGCTATGGCTTTGCTTTCGTGTCGTGACAGTATCGATGCGATCTTCCTGAAATTGCCGAATCCAGGCTAAGTTGGCAAATCGCATGAATTTAGCAGATTGAAGTGGCCCTTCAGCGAGAAAAAGATACAGAAGAGGCTTGAAGCGTTGCGGGGATGCACATCGACATTCCCATTTGCTCTCACGGTTGACGGATAGTGAGTTGATTTCGCAACACATTGATTTAGCCAATTAATGTCTTGATGTCTCGCATCTGTACATTGAATTCCCATTGGCCTTGCGAGAAACAAAATGCAACTCTATCAAAGCACTTTATGATCATCGACGACGGCGCTCTATCCTTTAACCTTACTTCATCCTTCGAGAAGCGTCTCTCAATGCTGAGAGAATATCACCCTAGTAATCTACTAGCCCAAATATCTTAGAGGGTCGCTAGCAGCCTCGAGATATGTCTGGACACAGCCAGAAAGGGTCCTCGACGTGGCTAGGAACGTTTCTGAATCGCTGTTAGCAGCGGCTACCGAAACCTTCAAAGTGGCCAGTCAAGTAGCTGAGACACTCGAGCTGGTAGGTACATACGAAGATAATGCAACTACGATCCAAATCATTTCGCACAATATTGAAGTCCTTGCGCTGAAGTCTCGAGGAAGGCATTCCAATCGTCAAGGACCAGTCGCAATTAACCGACGCTCTCTTTGTAGAGGCCAAAGAACAACGAATGCTTGACTGGCTTTCGCCGGGCAAACATTCATGCAAGCATCGCGCTATAGGCGCAAGAATTTACCAGAAATTAGCCAATGACTCCTTGACTGCGACAGATTTCGAAATTGGCTGGAATATGCTGGTTCAGTGCCTTGGTGCTCTGGTGATCCAGGAGTCAGAAAATCCGTATTGGCGTACTCTTGTCTAACTATCTTAGCCGGGCATAAAATGCTAATCGCTGCGACTCCCTTGTAATCGACCACGTCAACCATATAAAATCGTCAAAGGATGCCAGACTTGTATATTTCTATTTCGATTACCGAGAGCAAGAGGCGCAAACACCAAAAACTATAGTTGCAAGCCTCTTGCGCCAAATTGTGAGTTCGAGAGCATAAATTTCTCAAATTCTGCTGGATCTCTACGAAAATCTCAAGCAGTAATTAGCGCAAGCTTCGATCCCAGAGCTTCTCTATGCCCCTAACGAAGTCTATCTTATATTTGGTCGCTGCTGTATTATCGTCGATGCTTTAGATGAATACAAACCAGATTATAGAAAGACTATCCTTCAAATTCTCAAAGACCTGGACTTGGCAGTGGTACAGCTGTTCATATCGAGTCGACTCTATGCTCACGATATCAAGCGAAAGTTTTACTATGTAGAGCAAGTGCATATCAAGGCTAATGAAATTAATGTAAAGCCTTACTGTTATCGGATAATGGATGATAACGAAACTACTTGTGAGCTAGTTAAAGGAGCCTTGAGGGCTGAGATTACGAATATAATATTAGAGAGTGATCAGGGAATGTAAGTAGCGGATTCTTCTCCTAACCTTGCACCTTCGCCACAGTCCAATAGTCGTATCTATAAATCCTCAAGTCAACTAAGGACTGACTGAGTTGCATCAGGTTTCTATTACCTGTATTATAAATACAGGTTATTCTTAAAGCGTCGACTAAATCTGAGATTCGAAAGTTTTTGAAGAAACTCTCGGCTAATCTCAGCGATGCTTTCGAGGCTATACTAAGAAGAATTAACAACGATCCTCGCAATCGTCACAATATTACAATGCGACCTGAGATGTGGATCCTACATACTCGTAGTCCACTTCGTATTAACGAGTTATATCGCGCAGTTGCCACTAGGACGAGCGACATGGAACTGGGTTACGAAAATCTTATACAGCCTAGACTGATCATCGAATACTGCTCTAGCGTAGTCGTGATCGATCAAGAAAGCTCAATCGTAAGGCTCGTGCATCATACATTGCAAGACTTCCTGCAGGCTCGGCGGCAGAATTTATTTCCTACTACGGATACTCACATCGCAACTACCTGTCTTACATATCTATGTTTCCGGGATGGCGTCTCTTCTCAACTAGTTCGTGAAGTCGGTCGCCTTGAGGATGGTCAACGAGAGTGGTAAAGCCTCTATGAATATCCTCTGCTTGGCTATGCTTCTATCTATTAGGGTGAGCACGCGCAAGACGTCGCCTCGAATAAGACAGACGCTCTCGCTCTAGAACTCCTAACAGATAATTCTAGAATAGTGCGAGCAGCGCAGAGGAAGTGGTAACATTCGCCTCTGCAGCCAGATCGTCTACCTAGTCCACGGATCCGGCCTCACGATTGTGGTAATCTGACGAGACTGCACGTGGCTGCTCGTTTTGGACACCCTAGACTTGTAAACTTGTTACTCGCGAGGGATTCCAAGTTGACGCCATTAGCGACCGCAGAAACACAGCCCTGCATGAAGCTGCTCGGAATAGTCATGTCGAAGTCCTCCTTCGAGGTGCAGAAATCGAGCCAATCACTTCAGATGGCGCTACACCACTTCTTTTTGCTGTCTTATTCGCACATCAAAAAAATCATCCTCGAGCTTCTCAGACAAGGGGTAAACCCCGAATGATCATTTCGTGATGATAGGACGCCTTTACATCTAGCAGCTGACAAAGGCGGTTTAGAGATACTTGATATAATTCTGCGCTACAAGGCATCAATACTCTTGAACAGTGCTATAGGAATAGTTGCCCTGCATGAAGCTGAGATCATGAGCTTACTGCTCAATAAAGAATCTCTGGTTGATGATATGACAAGGGACGAATGGACACCATTCCATAGGGCCAGCTGTAGTGGGCAGCTTGACGCTGTAAAGCTCTTGCTCGAACACTGTGCAGCAATTGATCACCAGAGCGCTGACGGGTCGCACTCTACCAGACCATTGTATTATTACTTGAAAAAGGCGCCAATCATTTGATATACCAGATTCTATACATAAATGGATCTGCACTCTTTTACTCAACCACGACCCCTCAAGCTCGATCAGTGCGGGCCATCCGTTCACATAGCGTCAGCGCCAATGGTTTGGAAATCTACTATAGCACCCGACCCCTCCGCTTTTAGTTTTATGGATCTCCGCATGCTACAATCCTAAGATGTACTTCGAGATTTGTGTGCTCTTGAGCGTGTTCTCTACTACTAAGACTGCCAATAGTGCCATATTCACTACAGTAACAACCAGCCAGCAAGCAATTGCAAAGTAGGATGATTTAAATCGCGTCAAGTACCTTAGTTTCCTCAAGCCGGCAATCATAAGGCGCCATTGAAGACCATATAGGCGTGTACGAGCAACAGTCAATCAGTCATTAGCATCCAGATCATGCGACAGCAGCTAGGGTATAAGATATTACGGAAACATTCATTGCGGACGGGCTATCCTATCCTCCATTCTATAGTACCTATAAAACACTTTCGAAAGGCGATAATGATTTACACTAATTAGGGAATATATAGGGGTGAGAACACATTGGCGAGATATGAGCGAAAATAGAAGGTATAAGGCTCGGCATCTAGCTTGTGACCTTGTGGATGGCCTCCGCAAGTCGCTTGACGTTGCCGGTAGTAATACCGGCTACCGATATTCTACCGTCTTTCGTGGCGTATACAGAGTGCTGTGACATGTGAGCACGATTATTGGAATAATCCATCGAGCGAGTGACTTACCTCCTTGGCGAGCTTGTCCATTTGTTCAGGCTTGAGGCCCGTATATGCGAACATGCCAATCTAACATCATCAGCTTCTGGCCTTTTGTGCGCTTGAATGGCCTCGTCAAATTGCTTACCTGAGACGTGATATGGCTCCAATCGTGTTTGCTTCCCAGCTCCTCTAGGTTCCTCTTCAGCAACGCGCGCATCTCGATGATACGGTCTGCCATTCCCTTCACCTCCTTGAGCCATTGCTCATTCAGCTCTGGGGTTTTCAGGATCTTGGAGGCAATGCGGGCGCCGTGGACCGGAGGGTTCGAGTACAATGGGCGAACGAGGATCTTGATTTGTGAATCGACGCGCTTCTTCTCTTCGGCAGAATCGCAGCAGATTGAGAATGCACCGACACGCTCGCCATAGAGGCCCTATGCAAGTTTAGCGAGGAACTCTGTAGACGTGGAGGAATGGACGGGGAAATTGTACCATGTTCTTGGCGAAACTCTGGGCAAGGCAGAATTGGTGGCCCTGGCTTTGAAAATGTCGGATAGGAAACGCGTCCTTGTTTGTATCGCCGCTAGCAAATCCTTGGTATGCCATGTCGAAGAATGGGTAGTGTTTCTTCTCCTTCATGACATCACTGATCTGCCTCCATTGCTCTTCGCTGGGGTCAATGCCCGTTGGGTTGTGTGCGCAGGCGTGCAGGAGCACAATGCTGCCTTCGGGCGCCGCCTTGATGTCTGCCACCATACCCTCGAAATCTAGTCCAATGGTGTCTTTGTTGTAATATCGGTATTTCACCACCTCTAGTCCTGAGTCCTTGAATACGGCATTATGGTTGGCCCAGCTAGGCGTCGGTATGAAGATCTTCTTGGTGGGATAGAAGCGAGCGAGAAACTCGCCACCAATTCGTAGGGCACCGGTTCCCGATATTGACTGCGTGATTGCGACACGGTCACCCTTGATGGCTTCTGAAGAGGATCCGTAGGCGAGGACTGCAGCGGCCTTGGCGAAGGCTGGCACGCCGGTTATTCCAGCGTACTCTTTGTCGAGGTTTGAAGTGACTATCGCTTTCTCGGCGGCCCTGACGGAGGGGAGAACGTAGGGTTTTCCTTTGTCGTCACCTAGACAGTAGAGTAAGCTATAGACTGTGGCTTGTAAAGAAGGTCCTCTACGCACGGTATGCTCCAACTCCAAGGTTGATCTTTTCTTGGTAGCTGTCCGCTTTGAAAGCTTCTGTTATGCCTAAGATGGCCTTCGATCGATTAGCAAGATAACGGTGCACGTCGGGAAGCTCCACATACATCCTGCGAACTTGTTAGTCAAGTGTCCCAGATCATTTGGTTGAAGGGCGTACTGGAGGACCCTGGGGGATATTAGCCCATATGGATGCAGACCTCGCTGCTAAAGCCTTGGGCAAAGAAGTCCGCATGACGGCTTGCCGCGTGACCAATAGGCAGGATGACAACATGTTGGATCGTTATTGGTGGTGTACAAGAAGGGAATGAAGGAGGGCAAATTGAAAAGAGTGAAGATATTTTTCTACCAACAATATTAGTCCGAGCTTAGAGTTCCATGTGGCAGCGCGAGCAGGGGTCCAAATCGAAGCGGAAGCTAAATCGGATAGCCTAACCGTATCCATTTTCACAGATCGACCCTTAAACATCCCAGAGCGCAAACAGATCACTATCACTTACTCATCAATTCGCAGTATGCTGCCAGATTCGCAATCCGCCTTGATATATCGCAGCCAACCTCTCTCTGAATGCGACAACCAACACATGCGGTGACCTGACGCCAGCGTCGTCTTCTCTTGGCCTTCTTGGCACTTAGAGAAATTTGCTCACGAGGGCTCCGAAGACTTTTGGCATCTGACCCAAACTTGCACCTATACGGTCGAACTGTCGGTCGTTACCTCGAACACATATAATGCATTTCGCGCTTCCTCCCCGCAAGACCTCCCATCCTCCACCGTACGCAAGAGCCTCTCGCTCGTCGCCCATACGGCGGAAACAGCTCCAATTCGGCGCGCTCGTAGCATGCGTTGTCCTTGGGCTCATTTACCTATCTACACACATGTTCAAACGCTCTGGAGAACGGACCCCTTCAGGTACGCCTGAGACAGTCGTGGTGACGGTGCTCGATGAGGCTACTATGAGTGAAGAGTACAGGGAGAGGATAAAGGAGAATAGGAAATATTATGCAAACAAGCAAGGTTGGTGCTTGGAATTGCATAGCGATAGACTTGAGATTGATTGAATTCGCGAACAGGTTATGCTACATTCTTCCCTGAAGTCGCCGACTACGATATCGGCAACTCTCCAAGAAGCTGGGCTTTGGTCCCTGCCAGCCGCCATGCCATGACCGCCTTTCCGCACTCCACTTTCTTCTTCCTACTCTCGCCGCATAGTCTCATCATGAATCCCTCGATCAACCTTAAATCTCATGTCTTGGAGCCAGAGCACCTGGAGTCGCTTATGATCAGAGACAAGCCAGTCGTTCCTCCGGACAGTGTCATCCGGACTTTCTCGCATCTGAAGGGCGACAAGATAGACATGGTGCTTACTCAAGACAATGAAGGTCTTTCTCAGGGTAGCTTTATTCTGAGGCGGGGCGAGTGGGCGAAGTTTTTCCTAGATACGTGGTTTGACCCTCTTTATCGAAGCTACAATTTCCAGAAGGCCGAGGGCCATGCATTGGTAAGATCTTCCTTCACAGGGAGCCCTTACGCAGCGCGAAAGCTGACACGCTACGATAGGAACACGTTGTTCAATGGCATCCTACTATTCTAACGAAGCTGGCACTCGTTCCCCAAAACCTCATCAACTCATACGGCGTCGACATCGCCAGTCGTGGCGGCCGAGATGTCATGTATAAGGAGGGCGAGTTCGTTGTACGACTTGTTGCTTGCGAATTGGACCCTAGTCGATACTGCGAGAAGGAGTTCGACCAGTACTACCAGCAATGGAAGGCTTTGCTCAACAAAGGGAGCCTATAGCCTTCCCAATATATTCTCCAGGTCCCTGGATACCTACTTCCACTATGTTTTCGCTTACTGTATTATATTTTGGCTCTTTGGAGCAACGGACTTCCCATATAGACTAGTTACTCAGGGTACTTAGATGGAGGGATACCCTTTACTGGATGCTGGGACATGTTCATGGGAACTAAATATCGATCGCTTGAATTAATCACCTCAAGTTTATCGTTGAAAAGAGATTAGTCTGGTAGATTTCGAGTAGTGTAGTATAATTGCCATTCGCGGGTTTGTCCGTAGCCTGGTCCAGATAGGTTCATGTTTAGTCTGTGTACTCGTAAAACTCAACTTCCGTCAACGTCCAAGATCTGACGTGAATTACTCTTTTTTATAGTCTGTCACTATTTGATTATTTGAGTATAGCGGCGTACCATTGCCAGTCTGGGCCGAGACGCTTGCACTTAATACCACAATTCAAGGATTTTCTTCAGCATCCTTGCTGTATCGTCGAGTCATCTGGAGCTTTGTGAACACAAAGTCCTCAATAGACAATCGTCCCTATAACCCCGACATCCCTCAATGCCGCCGAGGCCCCAATTAACGCACTTCCTCTGCCTGCCCTTGGTCACTCCATCCACTCGTCCACAATGGCAAGCTTCCCTCCAGCGTTTCGCTGCCGAAGTCACAGGACCCGATGCGCCAGAGGAGTCCAGATTGTCACCAAAAGCCATCAGGCCAGTTGGAGGCATCCACCTGACTCTTGGAGTCATGAGCCTCCTCTCCCCCGAACGCATCGGAGCAGCATGCACCTTCCTCCGCGGCCTCGACATGTCCGCCATTCTTCGTGAGGCGAATGAGGCCTCCCCTAATCCGCTGGATACGGTCACCTTTCAAGGCTTGCACGCCATGGGCTCTCCTACTAGAACGTCAAGTCTCTACGCCGCGGGGACTGCCTATGCAGCGGCCTCGCTACCTTTCTCGATCTACCTGCGCAAAACATTTACTACAGAAGGATTTTTGGTGCCTGAGGAGAGGGTTTTTGAGGTTGCATGCGACGGTGGTGAATACTATCTACGCAAAGAAGGCGAAGAGTGGGAAGAAGAGATGGGGAAAGGGAAGTGGGAAATTTGATGCTACAGAGTTGGTGGAGAAGTATAAGGATTGGGAGTGGGTGAAGGATATGAAAATTGAGAAGGTGGCTATTTGTGAGATGGGTGCGAAGAAGATTATGGAGGGCGAAGACGTGGTCGAACAACTCTATACGGAGATTGCTAGTGTGCCACTGGTCTGTGGGGATGCAGAGAAAGCTTCATGATGCCTGTGAAGTACACATCCATCTAGCGGATGTGCAATCGGAACAGACAACAAGAGCTTTGTTATCACGAAAAGCAAGCAAACGTTGGGCAAATCCCAAATGTAGGCGCCAGGCTCGCAATCAATCGGAAGACGCCAACAACGGAAAAGAGACATGGTGAAGACTTTGACCAAGATTAAAGGAGGTTGTAAGACCTATAAGCCATCATCACCTCCCAACTAAGGTAGGCTATATGTTTGGACACTATGGTCTGGCATTGTCTGTCGCTCCTGCCCGTACCAACCTTAAGGGGATCCTAATATTTCCAATACCAAAAACCCTTCACCATCGACACGTACAACTAGCAAGTCATTATTATCTAGCACTACGCAGTATTTTCAGATCTAGGTCTTCGCCCATAATGGTTCGCCGCCCAAGAATTGCCCAAGAGGCATTGGCTATGAGATCGTTGTACGAAGGTGTAACACAATGTTTCCCTCCAGATAAAAAAAACCGAGCAACCCTCCATTACAGTCGATGAACTTCACATACATCGGGAATTAATGGGATCTGGCTTTCTCGACGAAAATCTGTCCCCGAAGCCTCTGCGACGCCAGTTCATGGGTAACAAGCCTTCCAAAACCTTAGCTCAGCTACCTGCCATGGAAGAGTTGGATAGCTCTCAGAGAAAAACGTTCGGCAAGCGGACAGTATCTTCGGTCAAATCCCATGAGTTCGATCCGAACTTACTCCACCACGCCACACAAATAGTGCAGGATTACATACTGCTCTGCAAATTTATTTGTCCTTGTGATTGTCATCCTAAATGGGAAGTCTCCAACCCATCGTGATGCTGGTCCTGCATCTTCAAGATGTGAAGGAGTGCCTTTTGCTAAGAGCACCTGTAGTAAGGAACATGGCGAACCAGGTCAGACTCATTTTGTCAAAGTGGAGTATGCAATACCATGGAGATGGTGTTCCATCAAATCGATATTGGCAAGCCAGCGGCACAGCCCTCAACGCTGGTACCAATTGGTTGGACTACCCTACGCAAGATCCCTCGATGCTTCAAGGTCCCTGTAGACGGCGATAATATAGACGGAATCAAGGTAGTCTTTGCGGGAAACAAGGCTCCAGTTCAAGATGGCACTGGGAGTTCCAGATATACTGTGTTGACAGTCAGTGCATATAGTCTAAAGGATTGAACATCAATGCTGACTATTCGTGACAGTGGGCTATAATCAACCCTCAACCGGCAACAGAAGAAGGGCTAGAATTCAGGCCAATTCCATGTCCCACTTTCAATGAGATACGATCGTGAGCGAACTCCCATGAAATAAGGAAATGGATGACTGACAATCACTAGAGATTCATTCGTTTTCGGCTCTGCGTCAGAGGTGATAGACGACAAATGTTTCTCCAAAGCCGATAGATTAGCAATTCAAATCCTCAAAATCTGCAGCGCAGACAAGGAGCCAACAGATAGTCCAGCCATACAACAACTTCTCGACCTTGGCGCAAACATAGAAGCGCGAGACGATTCGAATGCCACGCCCCCATCCTCGCAGCTATGCTGAAGCCCGCTTCAACCGTGGAATTTCTTCTCTCTCGTGGAGCCCGAATGTATGCGAGGAATGGAGCTGGTTGGTCTGTCTTAGAGACCGCTATCGCACATGACAACCACGAGGTCCTCAAGTTCCTGCTCGCACGTTACTCTCGCCACAAGGTTACACCGCGATTGATCGCCTTGGTCGTTCTCAAGGTCGTTGCTGAGTATGCGGATTTGGAGACTGTGGAGCTACTTATCCATGCTGCGGGAAGAGGTGTGCACGCCACGGGATTGGATGGCAAAGTGCTTGTTGCTAGTCGAGATCTTTTGCAGCAGAGATCTGATACCTCGGACGTATTACAGGAAGCTTTTGGATGGCTGGTGGATGTTGTGCGTGGAACTGCGGTTGTGCGTGACGAAGTCGAGCAGCGCTACCTGTCTCGTCCGGAAAGAGAATAGGATGACAGCACCTGAGACGTCCAACCGCCATTGAGCTTAGTGCTTGATGTTCCTTTATATCTAATGGAATATGATTTGCTATATTGTGAGCATATCAATACAGACTACCTTGTTCCTGGTAGATGATATCTCGACTTGCACTGTATTCATCATGTTTCAGTACAAGTATCGTCTACATAGGGGATACTCGCTTGTGACAAGACATTATGGTTTCATCCAAAACGGACGACCAATCCGCAAGTAACCTTACATTGCTTCGACCGTGGTAAAAGAGTATGTCTGGTGTTCTTTCTTTCTTTGCAATTGCGTTTCAAGGACATGACATGAAACGGTCACATCATGTCAAGAGAAGTAAGCACCTGTATCGGTTCCATACCGCATAGACGATGCATAATTTTGAGCTCCACAGACAATACTTGTAACAATTCAGGGGAAACAAAACTTGTTCGTAGAGACTCATGATAGCTTTTGTCTTACTGAGCGATCAATGAGACGATCACGAGGTCTCTGCCTAGTTCCATACTAATCATTCTAACAGAGCACAGAAAAGCGATTAGTCATCAGCTTCGGAATTAATGCGTAATATTGAGACCTGCATGAGGTGGCTCACAAATTGCGACTCGACCTTACGATCGTCGAGGTAGTGAAAAATTCCTCATGTCTGTGGTTTTTGAGATGGTTGGACATCGATCGATAACCTGCATCAATTCGTGTGTTTGAGCCTTTTGGGGAGCGGCCCAAAATGCAGACGGCCTCCCAAAGACTCGTTTTCAATTGTGTGGTAAACATGCCCATTGTCTGATATCTTATCGCGGCTTCCCAGGTGAGAGTGTGCCTTTGGATACGACTTCAGCCAGCCAGGATGCAGACAAAGCATGTAAGATCAAACATCAATAGCCGAGGGTTGTCACTCGCTGCTGTTTGCAGAGCAACTAGGGTAGTCATCAAGCGATCGCCTCCTTGTAACAGCATGTAAACCCAAATTCAATCTGGCATCAGCATCCCGAGTGCAATATTCATTGGTTATCCGTCATTGTCCGTATCTCGGTTCCGAGGACACATGTGGCCATGCATGCATAAGGCAATCGCTTATGAAAGAATCCGATTGGCCACCAGGGGCACGGCCTGCTGATAGATCGGTCTTTTCCCTAGTTCGCGTCGAGTTGGAAGTGGGATGCGAAAAGCACGGACCAGTTGGTGTGCCTCCTTTGGAGTCGATTTGCAGAGTGGAGCCTCCTTTCTAGTCGTTTGTGCCTCCTTTTGAGTCGGTTTAGCCTCCTTTTTAGTCGCAACGGCGCGGCCCTCCCGCGAGCTGCACTAGTGGCATAAAATGCCACGATGGAATATGACCTTTCAAGTCTGTCAATTCATCTTCAAATTTAATGGGAGAAGCGACAGAAGAATAGTGGGAGCTGGAATGCGATTGAGTTGTAGCTGCGACTACATTACACCATCTACACATGATCCGACGGTTCCCATTCACAGACGTGGGTCAGGAAGGTGGGGGGCCGCATGGAAGCGAGTAGATGCGGGAATTTTGGACCAAACAGGTTCGCGACAAAGAGACAATCCCGCGCATGGCCCATGCGCCATACAAACCATGTGCAAGGCTATCATTTAGCCCTGGTCTACGCATTCCTGGGCAATTCATGCATCACTTGGCCATTCTTCATCAGACCTAGCCCTGGGGGCGCGGTCATCCTCGTGTCATCGTGGAGGGAAGATAAGACGGGAAAATGGAAACATGGGGGAAATATTGATGACAGTTGCAGCAGTGGCCAAGCCGCCTGTGGAAAAAGACTGGACCCTGACCTGGGCCTATAAGTCAAGCTCCCTCTTGCAGTGCATTCCTGTCATTGTTTACTTTTTCCCCAACACTCATCTAGCTGTTCGATCGAGGTTGTTGCGCTTGACCAAAGAGGATGCAACTGCTGCCTCCAATGAGTCCAGAGACTGGCCGCATCCAGATTGCGCACGAGGGAGTCGACAGGGTCCCCTCAAACGGCGGGAAAGGCATGTACGCCCAGAGGCCAACCTCTCAACGCTCTAGTTCTCTGAAGCGACATGAGTACTCAGAGAAGGGGCTCGGCGATGAAACCGACGACAGAGACTTGAAGAAAGCACAGGTGAGACATTTCCATTGTTCAAGAAGCTTGCGTACAAGGCTGACATTTCAGCAGTCATTCCATGGAAAATTGCTATTTTGGCAAGCAGACAAACTCGCTCCTCGACGAGGAGTATTCTAATCGCTCGTGCAGGCTTGCCTACCAGTCCATTGGTGTCATCTACGGCGATATCGGTACCAGTCCACTCTACGTCTACTCTTCAACTTTCACCTCGGAGCCAAGCCACGATGACCTGCTTGGTGCCTTGTCCCTCATCATCTGGACTCTTACGCTCATGGTCAGCGTCAAGTACATCCTGATAGTCCTACGAGCCGATGATGAGGGAGAGGGTGGAACATTCGCCGTCTACTCTCTTCTCTCACGTTACGCCAACATTGTACGCCGCGACCCCAGAGAAGAGAGGTCCATCAAAATGGAAAGAATCAAGACATCAGATATGAAGACTGGCAACAAGCAGGCGAGAAACTTCATGGAAAACAGTCGAATTATGAAGGCATTTCTAAAGGTCGTTGGTGTTTTCGGAGTCTCTCTCGTCATGTCTGATGGCGTACTTACGCCGGCCCAATCAGTCCTCGGTGCCATTCAAGGCTTGGAGGTCGTAAAACAAGATATCACCAAGTCCACAATCGTCGGGACCACCTGTGCCATCCTGATTCTACTCTTCTTGATTCAGCCGCTTGGAACCTCTAAGATTGGCACTATGTTTGCCCCAATCGTCATTATCTGGTTGATATTCAACCTCGTGTTCGGCATATACAACCTCGTCCACTTCGATCACACAGTCTTGAAGGCATTCTCTCCATACTTTGCTGGGGCCTACTTCGTCCGAAACAAGACTGACGGATGGAGGTCGCTTGGTGGTATCCTGCTGGCTTTCACAGGCGTTGAAGCCTTATTCGCCGATCTAGGTGCCTTTACCAGGCCTGCCATTCAGCTCTCATGGTTATGCTTCGCTTTCCCTTGTCTGCTTTTGGCGTACATTGGCCAAGCTGCGTACATCAGTCAGAACGTTGGTGCATATTCAAACCCATTCTTCAACTCCGTTCCACCAGGGATGTTTTATCCCAGCCTAGTCATCGCAATCCTCGCAGCAATCGTTGCAAGTCAGACTATGATCACTGCGACCTTCCAGGTGAGATTTAACGAGTCCTCAATATCACCATCAGAATGCTAATATCAGAATAGCTGCTCTCTCAAATCATCAAGCTGTCTTACTTCCCTCAGATCAAAGTAAAGCATACATCCAAGATCTTTCATGGGCAGATCTATATCCCATGGGTCAATTGGCTTCTGATGATAGGGACGATTTGTGTGACTGCGGCATACAGCAACGTAAGCAATCAACATTCCTGTACCAGTACAAGCGACTGACTCGAAGTTCTCCAGACCACCAAACTAGGCGAAGCCTACGGCGTCTGCGTTATCCTTGTCACCTTCCTCACAACCTGCATGGTCTCCCTTGTAGCCCTCATAGTCTGGCGTCTCCAAATCCTCATCATCCTGGCCGGCTTCATCGTCTTCGGCCTCCTCGACTGTCTCTATCTCTCCTCCGCTCTCACCAAAGTCCCTGACGGAGCTTGGTTCACACTCTGCCTCGCCGTCCTCCTCTCCAGCATCTTCGTCCTCTGGCGCTACGGAAAGGAGAAACAATGGGCCGCCGAAGGCGAAGACCGCGTCCCTCCCTCCCAGCTCCTGACCGAACTCCCCGACGAGAACGAAAAAGGCACCAGCTCAGGATCCATCCTCCGCCTCACCCCAGCTTTAGGCGGTGCGCCCGTCTCCCGTCTCCGCGGCGTCGGCGTCTTCTTCGACAAGACTGGCTCCCCCAACGGCACCCCCACAGTCTTCGTCCACTTCCTCCAAAAATTCGAAGCCGCCCCCGCCGTCGTCGTCTTCTTCCACATCCGCCCTCTCTCCTGCCCCACTGTCCCACCGGAAGACCGCTTCACCGTAACCAGCTGCTTCCCGCTCGCGGGGCCGAAGATGGCTCTGCAGAATATGTACCGCGTCACCATCCGCCACGGCTACGGCGACCAGATCATGACCAGCGACCTGGGCCTGCTCATCTACGAAAACCTCCGTGCCTTCGTCATGCGTGAGGGCGCTAGCCCCGAACACAGCGGCAACGTCATCGATATCACCGCGGAAAGCTCCGAGGCCTCATCCATCACGCCCCCCACCCATGCCACCGCGGCTTTCATGCCCGAAAACGGCCCCAACACACAAGCTTTGGTGCGCGAGAACCTTGCGGCGCTGCAAGCCGCGTATGAAGATCAAGTCGTGCATATTGTGGGTAAAGAGCAGATGCGAATTGGAGAGGTCAAGGATGCTCGTGGCTGGGTTAGAAGGATTGCGCTGGCCGCCTTCTTGTGGTTGAGGAGTAATACGGGGAGTAAAGTTGCGAATATGAATTTGGATGTTGAGAAATTGGTGGAGGTGGGCTTTGTGAAGGTTATTTGACAGGAGGAGGGTGTATTTCGTTGAGGAGGTTGGGTTGGTTGATGATGTGTGCGTGCTTGCGTGGGTGAGAGAATTTGGCTTGGTAAATTGGCTGTTTCTTCTTGTTATGCTTTTAGAGATACCTTATGGGCAATGAAATATGTTTGAGCTGCGAAGATTTTACGTGAGCTGCTGTTGTACAGAGAATCAGGCTTTTTCCTTGTACTGTAGTGCTAGATATTTTATTTAGACACAAAATAATTCTGGAGCTATTGAAAATATACCATGATTATTTATCTCAAAGATACAGGGACGAGTAGAATCTTTCCGGTACCGACTCCCGAATAGCAGCAACGAAGTCTACTGAGTACGACTGATTATCTTGGTACCCCATACCTAAGTAAAAATGAAAATTGCAACCTCCGATTTCAATAAAAACATACCACCATCCTTCCCCATATTGAAAGCACGCCGCTAGCAGTTTAGAGTTGAAACCAGCATGACACGAGGCACCGATGCCATCCAGAGGCCCGTGCTTAGACCCATGGGGAGCTATTATCCAGCTATCCTGTGGGACAGTCGAAGTCGCCGGATCTTTATCTAATGAGCCGAAGCAAGGACATTGGCAAGACGAGCTTGGTATCATATTAGGAATACGTTACCACGTTCTATTGTGGACTGATGTCGACTTGCTCTACATGTAGACAAGGGACGTAGTGTAAATGGTAGAAGAGTGCAGAGAGTTCATCGATATAGTTTGAGATTCGAGGATATATATATCGTAATGCATAACTGCCACCCCGATCCTGTTGACCCCGGAACGCTTAAGAACATACCCAACAGATGGTTCTCAGAACACTGTCCATTCCTGTCGCCCGCTCTCACCAGCTTGAATAACCAAAACGCTAGCCCGGACATTGCCTGTGATCAAAGCCTCTGCTAGATTACCCAGGGATTGATGAATAGTCACCTCACTATTAGTATTCGTTGTGCGCCTTCCATGCCCTCGTCCAACAACAACAAGGTCTCCAGCGTTCTTCATGTTCAGGCCAACCTCGGCTCTAGCTTGCTCTACGCTATCTTGTATTGGTTGCGTAGTCTCCATGGTGTTGAAAAGAACACGAGATTCTAGGTCGTTTGGTAGAGAAACGGCCATCGATGTGAAGAAGCCTTGGTCTTGGGTGTTGAGGATATCTTGGGAGGAGGCGGCAGTGACGACTCTGTGGCCATCTTTTGTAATGTTTCCGGAGGGCTGAGATATCTCATTCGAGATCTCGGTACCCGTGCCCTTGATGTGGAGGATGGTAGCAGTGACATTCGGATTCTTGGCCAGACGCAGCACGAAGCGAAGAGCAACTCGGTCGTCTGGGCCACCAAGGAACGGAAAGAAGATGTGGTGGCTGCGATCCATGAGCGGGGCGGTGGCAATTACGGCGGTGCTTCGCAAACTGATGTCCGTTGGGGAACGGCGAAGATGTCGGTAGTCTTCTCGTGGAAGTGCACCGAAGCCATTGTTGACGAGGATCGCCGCATTGCAAGGAGTGCTAACGAGGAACTTTGCCATGAATTGATTATAGTAATTGTTGCTGAAGGTGGTCTGTGTCGGTTCGCTCATGTCTGGTGTCACTGCTTCTGAAAGGCTTCCAGTCTCGCTCCATGGCAGGAGGATCATGTCAGACTTTCGATCGGATGCGCGAGACTGAAGGGCTTCGGAATATGACCCCTGGGGAACGAGCTCTACCTCTCCCGAGACAGCGACATTATTGAGTTGGCCAAAAGTATGAAATGCATTGACGACAGGATCTCTGGTCGACCACTCCCGGACTTCCGAATCTTTCATCACGGAAGAAAGACGTTCTGTGAGCTCCAGCATCCGTAGACCGTGTACTTCGAGAGGTCGCTTCTGGGATGAGGAGCCTTCCAGATATCCACGGTCGTCATTGCTCTGTGTGTTCTTCGAGTCTTTCGTGGGATGAACCTTGGATATGGATGTGCTGGGTTTCTCGCCACCAAGTAGAGCGACGAAGGTGAACAGGCTTGGGAGACTGTCCAATCTAAGGCTGACCAAAACCCTCTTGATCTCGCTGCCTTCCGCCTTTTGTGAAGCAAATCCGTCTTCATCGCTCGAACGATCTTCAGGTCCCAATTGATTGCCGTCCCAGTCGATTTCTCCGCGCTTCCAAGCGGCAAGCTTCTTCTGGTACCACGGTGGGAAAAGGAGTAAGGTCAAAGGTGTAGTCGCAAACGTTGTAATTAGTGCCATAACGACGAATATGGTGAAAGTACGTTGACTGAGGATCTTGGCTTGCAGGCCGATATTCTGTATCAAGTTAGTTGGTTTTCTTGATTGAAAGAGTGTATGTCACCCACCAAAACGATCAGCTCCACCAGGCCTTTACAACTCATCATGACACCAATAGTGAAGCTTTCTCTCCACACGAGCTTGTTTAACCGAGCGGCGAGCGTTCCTCCAGCGACTTTTGCGAAGAATGCCACGGCGATAACTCCAATGACATATGCCCACGTGATGCCACTGTCGAGTAGACCAAGATTTGTACTCAGACCGGAGAGGGCAAAGTAAAGAGGAAGGAAGAATACGGCAACAAGATCCTCAATCTTCTCTGTTAGCTTGATGGCGAAGCCTCCTTCGTGTGGGCAGATCAGTCCCATGAGAAAAGCTCCGAAGATTGGATGAACGCCGATGATGCCAGTGAAGAAGGCCGAGGCAAAGACCAGGAGTACGGTCAAGGCCACCACTGATTGTGTTGGCCCATTGTTCAGGCTTCCAGTGCGTCTTAAGATGTAGAGGAAGGCCGGCCGAATCGCGTAGACGAGAGCAAGGATGTAAGCCAGGCAGGTCAGGAGGACGTAAAGTGCGACAATTCCTGACCCGGCGTTGACTAGTGCAACACATAATGCTAGAAGGATCCAGCCTACAACATCATTGCCCACGCCTGCGGAGAGGACAACGATGCCCACTTGTGTTTGTAGTAGCTTAAGCTCCGTCAGAATTCTACAAAGGACTGGGAATGCCTGTTACTTCGTTAGCGATGGGGCGTATGCATATGGAAGATAGAGTATGCGTACCGTAATGGCCATAGCAACACCGATGAAGAGCGCGTATGTTCCAAAGCCAATTGGCACGATGCCCTTGTCGGTGCGGAATTCGTGATATAGGCCATATGCAATACCCCAGCCCAGTCCGAACGGTAGAGCCATGCCCGCCGCGCCAACGCTAAGTGCTATTCGCCAGTTGGAGACGAGAAGCCGCAGGTCGACTTCGAGCCCGACAAGGAAGAGGAAGAGTATGAGGCCAATGTTGGCAGCCATTGTCAATGTCGGCATGGAGGCCGCGGGAAAGATGGCATCTGTGAAGCCTGGGACGCGCCCAAAAACCGAGGGACCGAGTAGTATGCCACCAATGACTTCAGCAATGACTCGTGGTTGGCGAAGTTTAGAGAGGGGCCAGTGGAGGAGGCGGCAGAAGATGATGATGATACCTGCCTGTAGTCATCACAAGTCAGTCCTGACCTTTCCATCGAGAGCGTGGTGTTTGCGAGGGGAGCATACCTGGATGATGAAGATGATGATGGGATTCTTGGGATCATATTGGGATGGGTTTGCTCCCTGGAGGATACCTCCTTGATTGGCTGCCCTGACCACCATGGCGAAAGTCGGCTTGAGAGTCGCTGCAACGCCGAGAATGAAGGTAAGGTCGGGGTGAATGATGACCAGGGAGCAAGATGTGGTTTGGCAGAAATGCAATAGTCTTGAGCACTTCTGGAACTACCCCACGTCCCAGCCTCGAGATTAGATGTGGGGAAGCCAGTCGACTTCATTGGGATCTTATTAAAATCTAAGAACAATGAGTGTGGGCAGCTAGTCATGTCAGCAGACATCCATGATGGTGGTTGCCGCGTGCAGCTGAGAGAGACGGAGTCCGAAACAAAGGTCACAACAGATCCATCCGTGACCGCTGCTTTAGTATTAGTAAATGGTCAAAGTAAGTGGTAAGTGGTAAGTGGTAAGTGGTAAGTGGCCACAAAGGATCCCAACTGTCAAAATACTACAGAGTAGTTCTAGACACTTTGTCACTTGCACTTGCAGGATGACACCTGCATGAGCATCTGCATAAATGTATAAATTGCCCATTAGCTGCGGGAGATAAATTCCTTGGCGGTCTGACTCTGTGGGGGTTCCTAGTACCCTAGTACTCCGTACCTGTAGTTCTACTTAAAGTATTACCCGTAACAGCAATACGAGTAGGCTCGCGCTATTTCCAAAGACGGCATCTGCAGATCGTTCGACGACGAAGCGAATGGCTATGGTCGAGGAGAGGGTGCCGGAGTCACTATCCTCAAACGCTTGTCGGATGCCAAGCGCGACAACGACCATGTCTTGGCTATTCTGAAGGGTTCAGCGACCGGTCAAGATGGCCGCACCGCTGAGATCATGGCTCCAAACGGGGAAGCCCAGGAAGACGTCGCACGCGATGCCCTCGCCGGCATTGATCCGAGTACGATTCAATAAATCGAGGCTCACGCAACTTCCACACCTCTTGGAGATCCAACGGAGGTGCATGCAATGTCAAACGTTTATGGTGCCAGCAGGAGCAAGGAACCTCCCTACCTCATCGGGAGTATCAAACCAAACGTCGGCCATCTCGAAGCTGGTGCCGGGGTCATGGGTTTCATCAAAGCGGTTATGGCCATCGACAAGGGTATCATTCCCCCACAAGCCAATCTCAGGACCCCCAACAAGAAGTTTGATTGAAACAAGACTGGACTACAGCTAACCATCAAATCCACCCCTTGGCCTGACGCCGTCATACGACGTGCCGCAATCTGCTCCTATGGATATGGTGGCACAGTGTCTCATGTAGTCATTGAGGCAGCACCAGCATACGAGACGCCTTCGACCGGCTACGAAGATATCGAATACATCGAAAACAAGAATGTACCAATGGCGTCGCTGTTCTCCGGACCCCAAGAGTCCAGAATCAAGGAACCGGCTCAGGCCCTTGGTGCCTACATTTGCGGAGAGGCGGTGCAGCTACTATCGAGTATTGCATGCACACTTGCGACTCGACGAGAGCACCATGGCTTTCGGACTGCTGTCGTTGCTGAGAGTCTTGATGGGGCTTCAGATAGCGTCAACCTCCTCAGGGATAATAAGAAGTCCGTTGATATTATCTCAGGCCGAACAGTCGAACCACATTGTGCTAATGGCGCCGTCTGGGTCTTCTCTGATTTCGGTTCTCAATGGCAGGGCATGGGCAAAGAGCTTGTAGCCAAAGAAATTGTCTTCCAAGACGCAATTGCTGAGCTCGATGTGGTGATTCTTTCTGAGTTAGGCTTCTCTGCTCGCAAAGTTCTCGAAGAAGGAGATTTCGACGATGATTCCGCTGACAGAATCCTACTCTTGATCCCACTCGTGCAGATTGGTTTCGCTGTAGTCCTCAGATCTAGAGGCGTTCGCCTAAGCGCTATCATCGGACACTCCGTTGCCGAGGTCTCTGCTGCTGTGGCCGCTGGTGCATTTACACCTAAAGAGGGTGCTATAGTACTTCGCAAGCGTGCTATATTGATTCGAGAAGTCATGGGTAAGCGCGCCATGTTAATGGTGAATGCTCCATATCAGCAAGTCGAAGAGTCCTCGGAGCCAAGGCCGCGATGATATCGGTGTCGCCATCTACGCATCTTCAAGCTCCTGCGTCGTGTCCGGCTCCATTGACGCCATTGAAGTATTTCGCAAAGACTCCAAAGACCGCTGTCTCCAAATTGCATCGGTGAATTCTAACGTCGCTTTCCATAGCCCGATCTTCAAACCTCTGGCAAAACGACTGAACGACCTGCTCGCACGCGCAGGACTTGATCCAAAGGAGCCGACAGTTCGTCTGTACACAACTTCTGTTTCTTTGGGCAAGTTACCTCGCGAGCAAGCCCCACGTGATGCCACATAAATTTCTGAAGATATGAATACCCCCGTGTACCTTGCGAGTGCAATTGAAGCCGCAGCTGAAGATAAATATCGATTTTTCCTTGAGGTATCGCCCCACCCCATCATTTCCCACTCCGTCAAACAGACATTGAAGGGAATGGAGATTGACGATTTTGCCGTCATTCCCACTATGCTTCGCAACATGTCCTCCATCAGATGTCTAATCAGAAGCTGTGCTAGCTTGTGCAAAGCATTAAGGTGGACTGGAAAGCGCAATTTTCGAAAACTGATTGGACAAGGACGGTCCCAAAGACGCAATGGAAGCATGAGTCACTGTGGATGAACACAACGAGTGACTCCGCAGACAAGACTGCACTACATGATCCAGATACCCATACTCTTCTGGGCCAAGAGATCGCCGTATTCGGAGAGAATGTGACCATGTTCAAATCAAGGCTTTCAGAAGAAATGAAGCCTTTCCCCGGCAATCATCCACTCCATGGCACGCAGATCATTCCTGCAGCCGTTCTGTTGAACACTTTCTTACAAGCCACAGGCACACACTGCTTGGAAAATTTCGAATTTAAGGTGCCGGTAGCAATCAGCGCGCCGAGGGTAACTCAAGTACTCATCAAAGGGCACAAAGTTCGTCTTTCCTCACAGCTGATTAACCCAGATGAGCGGAAGGGGGATTCCGAAACCGAGACATCGTGGGTGAAGCATACTGCCGCCACGTCTGGATTTGATAGTGTCGACGATGTGGCTTTCGATGTTTCCGACAATCTCGACCTACCCAAGATTAGGGAGCGTATTGGTACCAAGCTAATGCCTACGTTCTCCATCGATTATCTCCGTGAAGTTGGGGTGTCTGAAATGGGGTTTCCTTGGGCAGTCAAGGTTCACATGGGGAATGAAGAGGAGATGCTTGCGACTGTGGACGTGAATCCTTCGAGAGAGGATGGATCACCGCTGCCGTGGTCTGAATCGTCATGGGCACCAGTCTCTGACGCCACCACCTCGATTGGCTCGACGCTTTTGAAGACTCCGCGGCTCCGTATGCCTGCCCACATTGACATGGTGACAATCCAAAAAAACGTCACACCACCCAAAGTCGTCCACATCCACGTCAAAGCCGCCAGTTTCGACGCCAATAATCTTGCCGTTGACATAACGATTGCCGACGACCAGGGACAAGCCATTGCAATATTTTCATCCATGAGATTCTCCGAGATGACCGTGTCAGGATCGGCGGCTAGGAATGTAGATACTATGGTGCACCAGGTAGCTTGGGACGCCATAGTGCCATCCACTGCTCCCCCTTCGTTCTCGGAGATTGTATTTATTATCGACGAAGATGATGCTCTGGTGGAAGGATATCAGCGGTATCTTTCCCAATACCATGCCAAGATTGCCACCAAGAAAGTGAACATGAAGGCCTTGAAGAAGAACGAAATTGAGCTGTCCGTCTCAGAAAAAGGAATTGTCATTTATCTTCCCGGAAGTGGTAATGCTCTCGCAGACATATTCGACGGGTCCAAGAAGTTCACCGAAAACTTGCTGAGCATTGTCAAGCTTGTCGCGAAGGAGAAGTTCAAGACTCGAGTCTTCGCCATTACTAGAGATGCACTTGCTGGTAAGACATCGGCAGCTCTTGCTCACTCTGCTCTCATCGGCCTCGGGCGTATCATTGCTGCGGAGCAACCAGACATTTGGAGCGCATTGATTGACGTGTACTCTTTCGAATTCCCACTGCAAGCCATCAAGTACATTCCGGTGGAGAGGGTGCGGCTATCATCAATTTCGAAGACACTGTTTCCACGGTGGCTCGCTTGAAACCTCTGCCCAAAGAGATTCTTTATCCTGAAAAGCGGCGACCAGGTCTCAAGCTGTCACGCGAAGGAACTTACATTATCTCCGGTGGCTTAGGTGACGTTGGCCTCGAGGTAGCCCAGCGCTTCTGCAATGAGGGAGCAACCCGAGTGATACTTCTCTCTCGTCGCTCGCTTCCTCCTCGTGATACATGGAACTCCGAGAAGTCCGAAATGAAAGCCCGAGTCGAGAAGATCCAGAGCCTCGAGAAAACAGGCATGGGCGTCAAGGTCTTGAGTATCGATCTCAGTGCTGATAACGCCGACAAAGAACTCTGGAAGCAGCTTGAGACTTTGCAGGTCCTCCAAATCCTTGGTGTCGTTCATGCTGCCGGTATGTTGAGAGATGAGGCCGTTCTTGACACCACCTCCGAGAGTTTCAACAGCGTCCTCGCGCAAAAGATCGCCGGCGCTCTCACACTGCACAAGGCATTCTCAGTCAAATCGGTCGACTTCTTTGTGCTTTTCTCCACCTGCGGACAGCTACTCGGCTTCCCCGCCCAAGCTCCCTACGCTAGGGGTAACTCCTTCCTCGACAACATGGCTGAGCACCGTCGCTCCCAAGGCGACAATGCATACGCTCTACAGTGGACTAGCTGGCATGGTCTTCGTGTCGCTGCTCCTACCGCTGAGGCTAGTAAGATCAATGAGCAGCTGCTAAAGCAAAAGGGAGTCACTAGCATCACCGTCGATGAAGCCTTCCGCGCGTGGGACCACGTCACCAAATACAATATCGCTAATGCTGTAGTGATGCCTCTCAAGACCCAAGAAGCGGACTACAAGTCCCTTCTACCAATCCTCGAGCATGTCATCCCACATGAGAAACCAGCCCCTGCAGCCGACGGAGGTGCCGACGGATCCTCAGGCTCTGCACCTCCTAAAGAAGAGGTCCCAGCAGCCGGACCCGAGCGTACAGCCTATGTGACCAAGAAGATGACCGAGTGCGTTGCGGATGTGCTCGAGATGTCTAGCCCTGAAGACGTTGATCCTAAGCGTTCGTTCGATGATCTGGGTATCAACTCTTTGACTACAGGACCGCTGTGTGAGCAGTTGGAGCAGGTGCTGACGGTAAAGGTTATGCCGACGACATTTTGGCATAAGCCTACTGTGGCGCAGCTGGCGAAGTGGGTTTGCGAGCAAATGGAGAAGGAATAGAAGGATTGAGAATGATAGTAGTGGAATTTCGATTGTAAATGCGGGAACAGTTTTACATGGGAATATAGGTGAATGATAGAGGGCATGCAATGAAATATAGAATCCATTGAGATATAGCAATTTGAAAAAATAAACAATCATGCACAGAAAACCTTTCAATTGTCTATAGACTGGCTCGACTATCCTCGGTCCACGGATTGAGTATCTGAGAAGCTACACTCGTTCGGGAGACGCGTAGTCTATTATCTTGCATTCGCGATTCTCCAGGACAACAGAGCGGCAACTGGAACCCCGACGACAAGGTCATTACCAAAATGGCGGACCAGCAGACGCGTCCAGCATTTATGTAGACGAATCCTCGCGCACAATCGCCGCAGGCCACCGCTACATTGGTTGGATATCTGATGCCAACGACTGAGGTGTAGCTAGTCACGCTAGTGTCGGTCTTGATAAGACAAGATCCGAAAGAGGAAAGCCAGCAAGTTGCAATATTAGGCCATAGTTGCTATTTTTGGGAATCGCTGAGTTGTGGTGACATCGTGCTCATACAAATCACGCCAAAAGCAATGCTTCGCTATGGTTAAAGAAGCGCTCGCTAGAACCAATCTGCTCAATTTCGATCATCCTTTAGCATTATACTTCTCGTTGAAAGCATTCACCGCAATTCCAATTTGCTTGTATAGCCAATTTCTGCTACTCTCTTCACTAACGGGAATGAATGGCCCATTCGTACCTCCCTTCAACGTCACGTTCATGCCCGTTCGCTCTTTACTGATCGTCTGTATGTCGTTCAATTTAATGTCCCACTCGCTCTTTAGCCTCTTTGTCTTGACAAGCATGATGCGGTTGTAGGTGAGCATCACGAGCAAGTCTTTGCCTTGGAGTTCGAGATGCGCGATGTAGTCTTCGTGGAAGTATTTGCCGTCGTCGAGGGTCTTCAGCCAGAATTGACCAAGAGCTTCGCGCTGAGCGTAGGGGCGCACTATGCCGTCCATACCAATGAAACGCGTGAGTCGCACGCGGTCGAGGCCTTCTTGATCAAAGACTGTGGTGGTATTCCGGACGCCTTCGGCCATGTCTGGGTACAATGTTAGCCAAGGCTTGTCTGATTTCTGGTTGAACAGCACTTACTCGAGGCAAGATCGAAAGCTCCAATGGCTGGCTTAGTGGCCAAACCAAGGAAACCTTTACCGACACCTTTCACGAAACCTTGCACACCGTCTTTCTCGGCGCCTTGCATTGGATGTCGTGCGAGACCACCGATACCGCTGGCTATACTAGTCGCAAAAGCATTGCCACCGGAAGTGACACCGTATAAAGCATGCTTGGGCCGGTTCCTCGACTTCGACATCCGACGCTGATCCTGGTACTCCTTATCGAGTGTGGCAGCAGCCAGACCCTTAGACATGCTGCCAGTGAATTTGGCCATACTATCCGAGAATCCAAAGACCGACTTCTTGACGAAGCTTGAGGCACCCTTCGCGATGCCTATCCCTAGCTCTTGTGGCCTATCAGTCATGACTAGACCTTGGTATGGTTCATAGAAGATATCGGCAACACCCGAGCTGACGTTGTTGAAGAGACCGACCGGATTTCCTAGGAAGTCTGCTGAGCCAAGAATGATATGCATCTGGCGAATGCATTCCTGAGTGTAATGGCTTTGCACGCTTACAGCTAAGGCAGGGATCGAGATTCGAGCATTCTCCAGCATCAGAGCGTTGAATCTCAAAGGTGCATCGTTGACATTACCGACAGACATGGTCATGACGTTGACGAAAAACATCAATGGGTTGGATGATGCCACTGTATCCTCGGCATTGATCCGTTCAGTCCTTACGAACGACAAGTCCATTTGCATAGGTTGTAGGTGCAGGAACTCAAAGTAGATGTCTTGTCCTTGCTCTTCTTGCTGAGGTTCTGGGATATCGAGATTCTCATCGCAAAGCTTGCCTTCTGCCTCTTCAGACCACGAGGCGCCGGGAACTTTGGTGAAGTCCAGCATGGTGAAGATGAAGTCTTCGTCAAGTTCCAGTGTCATTTGCTGTAGTAGGAGCGTGAAGTACTTGATGTACATGACACCGTAAGAATCATCCTTGACACGGGTGATCATGGCGTGGAATATAGGGTGTGCTTCCATCTCTTTACCGGTCTTGGGCACCACGCTAGGGTAGAGCAGAATAGGAAAGATGCCGCCATAAAGCTGATTGTCGATCTGGATCCACTTTATGGTGGAATTCAGAGTCTGGTACAGCTGTGAGTCGCTGTACTTCAATTCTATTTCACGAAGCGTGAAGTATAACAGTTCCTTCAGCTGAGTGTTCACCAGCGATAGTCCGATACCAGCAAGTCGGAGTTGAGCTTTGAATGTAACATCTGACTCCATTTCCTTGACCTCGAAGCCGGTTGCTTGCGACGCTTGCGCTGACCCAGACTTCTGCTTGTACAAGCTTTTAGACTGTTTGTAGTTTGAAAGCACCAGAGTCTGCGTTGGCCCATCTGCCGCTATGTTGAGGTCAATGATCCTCGCCGGTTTGCTCTGGGCTCCTGGAACCTTCATTGGGATAAGATTACCAATCTCAGCAAGCTTGACGCGTCTTTCCTTGCCGTTGCAGGTAATGGTGAGCTCTTTGTTCTTTGCTGCAGGGTAGTCCCAAGCGTACGGCATAATGCTTTTGGCTGGTAGTCGATAGCGAATCGGCTTCCACCCAGTGCCCCTATCCTCTTCATCCTCTTCGATGTTGGGATTCGATTGGTAGAACATGAAATCCAGGTCGCTCTCGTTCCGCATTGAGAAGGGCCAGTGCTTCGTTTCAATGCTTACGTGGAGGAATATTGTAGCTGCCTCCATGATGACTTCCACGCGAATGAGCTGTTGCCTTTGCCCTGCTTTTGCGAGCTTGACATGAACGGTGCCCACGTTCGCAATGTTGAAAGGAGATGACCATTGGTTGTTGACGCCATCGAAGCACAAGCACAGTTGCTTCTGTGGTGCCTGCCTTAGGAAGTGTAGAGGCAGTAGCTCGCCAGTTTCCAACGACATGACGTTGTTAGATCCAGGTTCGCGAATGTTGACCTGTTCCTTCAGCTTGTTCTTCAGGACAAAGCGAGGTGCGACTGTGACAACCTTGGTCAGATTGTATTTGCCCTCTCCTTCAGCAACAGAGATCCCCACGCTTAGCTCAGATTTGGCATTGGCCGCAGGCAGAACAGTCTCGAATGCGCTACCAATAGCATCAAAACTTTGCGGCTTACTCCAAACAGAGTCACCGACTTTGATGTTAGCACGATTCTTGCGGTCTTCGCTGGGATACGAGAACATATACGGAAGAGCCTTGCGAGTGCCTCGATCCGAGTTCATCCGCATGCCTTGACCGGCTGCAGATTTCGCAGAGGAGAACAACGTCTTGCTTTGTATATTGATGTCTAAGCCTGTCTTGTTGAGGACTAAGTACGGGCTGTACACAGAGACCTTGAAAGCACCACCGCTATCGGGGATATTGAAATAATGAAGTTTCAGATTTAGTTGTATGCCCTGAGGGTCCTTGACTGGCACGGTATTCTCTCGGCGGAAGTCTTCCTGCGTGTTGGAATTGAGCACAGCGAACTCGCTCTGCTTGAAGACAGTATCCTGCATGTCAACACTGAGCAGAAGGAGATGCGATAGCTCCACTACATGTACGGGACTGACACCGCCCTTACGGAGGAAATTGGTCCAGTCTTTTTTCGTGTTCTTATCGTAGATACGATATTTGAAATCATACGGCAGCAAGTTTTGGAGCTCTACAGGCGCATGGAGCTTGATTCTCATATATGGGTACACCTTGGTCATAGGATCATTCTTATCGTACGTTGCGTTCATCTGGAAGTAGAACGGAGGTGATTGATCGTCCTTCTCGCCTCTGCAGGTGATTGTCCTTGTAGGCCGCTTGAGAAGGTCCTTCCAGAACAAGCGCTCATTTGACCAGGAATACCCAAAGCCTTGATCCGGCCTGACGACTAAAGAATGCATGAAGGCAGCACCAATGGGAGCAGGTCGAGAATCTCCAGGAGCGATTTTTTCTATTTTGAGTAGGTTTCCTTCTTCTGGACTGAAGACTCCGATCTCCACAGGAATTTGGGTATTATTTTCGACGACGAGTGGAGACCTGAAAGTAATGTACTTGACATTATCGCTGCCGAGCTTGACCTCAACCAAAAGCCGATGGAGGACGTCGTCTTTCCTGGGCTTGAGATTGTAAAGCGTTTCGCCTTCGCGGTTCACGCCAATACGCTCAACGCTCTCGAAGCCGCTTCCCTCAAGCTTGATGCCAACGATGCCAGCATTGCCCTCAGGCGACAGTTTCTCTCGCATTGTTGTAGGGTCCTCGAAGCGCCATCCAGACTCTTCGCCATCGGTAAGTTTCGCAGCAGAACCTTGATCCTCTTCACGCGCAGCAGCCCAGACGCTGAGATCAAATCCAGTGTAGTTGCGGATCTTGTAAGGTGCATCTGAGCCTCGCGGCTTTGAGAGCACGTCCTCCTCAGTCGACAAGAATTGAGCAGACTTAGAAGCTAAAGCTATAGTTGCTGAAGTCACTGTGAGCTCCATCATCTTGTGTGAATATATCTCAACAGAGAGGCAGTCGGGGTTTGTGTCCTTGTTGACATGAAATCCTAGCTGCCAAGGCTCGATCAATGGCTCCCACGCGGACTTGGAGAAATTGTAGACATTCATATAAGTGTCAAAACTAGTGTCTCCAGTCATCGCACTGGACCAGTCTCGGACGTCCACGTTGAATTTCTTGACACTCCAGTCCAGCAAGGGCAGTTCATGCAGATCTCCAATTAGGATGACTCTTATTCCATCGACAGTCGCAGTCATTTCTTCCCTCTTCATTACAATCGAGCTTTGAGCTGATTTCATGGGTGGATCTGCCGGCTTCTTCGGGGCGATGGACTTGGAAGTCCTCTTCGCTACTGTTGAGGTTGGCTTGCCAGCTATGGATTTGCGTTTCGTGGACGCTGTTTGCGTCTTTCCAGCAATCTCCTTGATCTTGCTTGGCTCTGTGTCCTCGTCTTTTTCGCCACCGCTGATGTTGTTCGCCATTTCTGATGCTTTGTTGACAATCTGTAGGGCAAGCAGGATGTCGCGGAGCGAAAGGCGCAACACAAGAGGCTCGATCTCGACAGAAATGCTGGTCAGTGATGATTTCGTGGCCTGTGAGCGGCTATCCATGGACATGGTGATAGAGAAGTCGTCAAGTATCCGTAGACGCGTCGTGTCAAATTTGTCCATACGGCACAAGAACATCCCGACTTTAGTGATTTGGAGAGTCGAGGCGTTCTGTTGAGATACAAGGACTTGCTTCGTTCCAAGGACAATGGCCTCCGAGTTTGAGATAGTCGGATTGGCGATCAGAATGATTTGCGCATCTACAATATTGACGCGGAAGGACATACTCAAAGCGCCATCTTTAGCAGGCTCTAGCTCCGCTTTCCCTTCCAGGGCCTGTTTGTTACTATCGACTGGTGTACTGACGCCACTATCAGTCTCATTGCCAAGGACAGCCTCTTGTGAGGCGTCTTCGATTTCTATCGTTTCCTCCGATGGGAAGGCACTGTTTGCGAATGCTTGCACCGCCAGTAGGTAGTCGATGGCCATAATGACACGAGGGCTGTCTATTGTAAGCATGGCGATCATATGCTTGTCTTTTCCACCGGACATCGTCACGCTAGCCATGAATTGCTGCTTCACATCATCATTGATGAGAGACATGATCTTCCTGAATTTGTTCGTCTCATGCTTTCTGCTATCTGTAATCGTGAACGAGTTGATGAGCAACTCTGACTCTAGGGAATCATCGGTCTTCATCCGTAGCTTAACCTTGGTGTCATTCAGGGCAAACTTGGACAAGCTAGCTGCTTCGATGTCCCCAATAGGCGCGTCTTCCTTTGCTAGTATCAGCTCTAAAGCGATTGTTGGGGCGTCAAATAAAAAGTCTAGTTTGGTCCAAGTGTCGGGGCTAGTTTCCAGCTCCGGACCTTGGTTGGTTGGAGACTTGGGCTCTTGCTCTTCTCCGACGGTCTTCTCTGCCAGCTTCTTTGCGGGCTCCACAGTAGCTTTCGGGAGCTCTTCCATGACCTCCTGTTCGGCTTGCTCATCTGGATCGGCAGCAAAAGCATTTGGCACAGTCTTCGAGAGCTCCATCAGGAGCTTTAGCTCTGTCTGAGCTACACGCAGGTTGATGGGGGACATCCTGCCTTCCACCTCGAGATCTGGTCGCTTCGAGTCTTGCTGATGCTCTGCAGAAGTAACCTTGAAGTCGAGATCTACTCTGTCAATCATCTCCAACTCCTCGTGCTCATCATCATCGTAGTGGAAGTCGGATGTCAGACGCACGTTCCTGATACCTGCAGATATCTTGTTGCCTTCTGTTGAGCCAAATCCTACAAACTCATTGCTCGCGTATATCTCACCAAGATAGGCCGTCAATAAGTCGCGAGGCTTATCTGCCGTCATGACGCGGGGGAAGATAAGAATTGGTGTCTTGATCAAGACATCGAAGTGCATCTTGCTTGTACTCTCTTGCATCTGGCTTGCTTGGTTGGCAGCCGCCTGCCTGGCGGCGTTGAAGATGGCTTGCATCTTGCCGAATTTGACGAGAAAGTTTATGATCTTCCGGAAAGGCTCCCCAAGGAAGTTAATCTTGATAGAGCCAGACCTGAGATAGATCTTGGAATCATAACCTGGATAGTTCTTGCCCTTTGCATCAAAGGTCTCGTACTTGAAGTCGGCAAGCTGATCACCTTGAATTGCGACCAATTGGCGAAGAGGAGAGTCAGCCGATGCGCCCTGGTTAATGTCGTCAACTAAGGAGACGTTCCCTAGTCGTGCTGCGACATTCATCGAGCCTCCACTGAGGAAGAGGCCAGCGTTCGCTGTGTTGAGAGTGAGCGTAGCTAGGCGTATTCCATCGTTGTTCAGAATCAAAGCCACACTCTCGAGTTCAATTTTGATGCGAAGTTTGTCGGAGCCTGGAGGTGCCTTGGGTACTGCTTCTTGAGCCCTCTTACTATCTGCGTCTTCAATAGTCTTTGGAGGCGGTGCCGAATCATCGGGACTAGCAAATGTGACAAGGACAAAGTCCAACAAAGTCAACAAAGTTTTCCGTGTGACTATCAAGTTCAATGTTGATATCGACACGTCGAGATGGGTTGCAATGCCTTCATAAGTCGAGTCAAACTCAGGTGAATCGTTATTGACCTTGACGAAGTTGACATGGAAAAGGTCCTTGTCTTGTTTAGCATCAAAGCCTTTACTTGAGATTATCTTCTTGAACTCTGGGCTTGGATCTTCGTCGATGTAGTCCTCCACAATGAGCGACTTCAAGAGTACCTCTGCTACCATGTCGTATGGTCTCAGATAAAAGTCTAGGAAGAAGTGCTCTGCTACGAGCTCTACCAAAAGCCGATCTGGCTTACGCCCTTCAGGGTCTGATCGGTATAGAGAGCCTTGCAATTTTTCGACAGTAAATTTGAACTCGAAATTTCGCTGGTGGAGATTGACTTCTTCGGTTTCATCACCCTTTTTCGTAGTGCTCGTCGACTTTTTGTCGCTCTCATTATCAGAATACTCCTCCACCTCGAGGTCTTGTTGGGCTGCTGAGACGGACTTCGAGCGCTCCCTTACCATCACGTCTTGCGCCCTCGGTCTCTCTGTGGAGGAGGCCGTGGTGTCCTTCGTTGGGGCCTTTGTGCGGCCATCAAGCGATTCATCAGTGTCAAACTTGGGTATGGCTATGTCAATTAGCTTCATCAAGTCCTTGTACTTCTTGTCCGATATAGAGGCGTGCAGGACAGGCAGATTGCCAGAAATCCTGGTCTTGGTGAGATCCGAAGCTTTTGGAATGATTGATGTCTCGAGAGTAAAGTCCATATTGATTCTGTCGATAATGTGGAGGTTCTTCGGATCGTCTTCGGCATTCAGTTGGTCCTTAGTAGCTTGAATGCCTGGTCCGATGAGAAGTTGTGTCGAGTCGAGCTTAAGCAAGAACTTGTCGTACATGAGACCCTCAAGCTGCCGGAAATCCTGATCGCTGTAGTGCTTCTTCTGCTTGGACTGAATATCTTGCATGGTTTTCTTGTCCACAAGGTCGCTGTTGAGACTGACATGCCCTGCATCAATGATCAGGCACAGAGCACTTTTCTCGGTGATACTCTCGGGGACAATGATTAGAGGAGCCTGGATATCGAGGTTGGCATTCAATGTTTTGTGCTCCTCAAGCGCAAACTCGAGGCCTGCCCTCGTCTGTTGTCTGATGCCCTCTACTGTTGCGCCGGCTGTTTCCAGAAGAGCCCCGATGGATTCCATATGCCGTTCCGGAGGCTTGAAAAAGTTTGCGACGCCTACAACAAAATGAGGGTTATAGATGACCTCAATACTTTTCAACTTCATCGTCAAGGCAGAGTCGGCACTCTCGTCCAGCGGGTTCTGCTCGAAGACCATATGGAATAAGGCTTCCTCTGTAGCCTTAGCCTTCTCTACATGCGAGTCAGGATTGGCATCCTCTGCGGCGACGTCCTCAATGGAGCCTTTCACGCTTCCTGCAGTTGGGTCTTTGAAATTGACGATCTGAGGAAAGAGACTGCCCTCGGTCGTTCCATCGTTGATCCGCATACCACCAAGGCTGATATCTGCGAGGAACGAGTCGGGTCGCTGCAGCGCTTTGGCTTGAAAATTGTCAAACATTAAGCTGAGTATCTCATTGACTTTCCCATGCGGATCTCGTTTGAGCGTAAAGCTACCTGATTGTAGCGAGGACTCAATCTGAAGTTTAACACTTTCGCGAGGTTGATCAACGCTTTCGGCAATAGCCCTCTTCTCATCCCAGTCTATTGCAGCGTAGAGCTCTTTGCGCTGTTCTTCGCTCATGGCCGAGTCGTCTTTCGTATGCTCTTCTTCAGGCTTCTTGCGCCAAGCCCATTGGGTCCAGGTCTGTTTTGCAGCAGGCTTCTTCACCCCGGCATTCTCTTTGCGGAGCTGGTTACGAGCAAGGGAGCGCCAGAAGCGAAGATCTTCATAGCCCAGCTTTCTCTCTAGACTCGTGAGCTCCTCTGTTTCTTCCGGGGTCATTTTCTCCTCCTTTTTCTTCTTCTTGAACAAATCGATATATCGTATACGGTCGTCTCGTCTTTCTTTGATGTAGCTCCACGTATTCTGCCTGTTGCGGTCTTTTATCTTTTGATGAACGGCTTGGAATGCGAAACGGAGCCACGCTTTGGGATCCTCTTTGGGTGTGCTCTTTGGCTGCAGCTTCTTGTACTCTTGGTGACGTATGAAATAATGGAAGAGGTCTACCATCATCAGAGCATCTCGGTACTGCTCGTCATCTAGCACAAAACCAAGCTCGTTAAATAAAAGACGAGCCTTGATCTTCGGCTTATCGATCTTTCCAGTCTTGTCCAATTCGACCGCTGCTCGACCACTCACAGGTTTCAACATGTATTGGTGAGGCTCGCTTGGCTCCGCGGCCTTTCGAAATTTCTCGACCATTTCTGCATGATCCGCACCCTGCGCTTCGGCACCAACTTCTTCGCCCTTTCCAGTACCAAATAATGTAGCGTCGGTGTTCCAGTAGAACGCAAGAGCATTGAGGACTGCAAGCTTGTTCGTGGTGTCGGATGTGGACTGTATGTAGCTAGGCCTCCAATCCTTATCGGTGCTGACAGCGCTAAATTCTTGTATAGTCAAGCCCACAGCGTATGGATGGCCCGGCGAAGCAATGGAGTCTTCGTAGCGAATGTGGATGTTCTTGACGCTGATTTGGAGATTGTCAACGATAGCAGTGGTGACACTCTCGGTGAAGCTCTGGCTCTTCTGCTGCTCCTCATTGGTCATGCCTTCCGTGTTCCTTGACTTCAAGAGTTCTGCATTCTCCAGCTTCTCCAGCTTTACATCGTTTGCTCGCTTTGCCTCTTCCTCCTCGTTGTATTCGGCATCCTCTTTTGGGGCGGCGAGCAGAAAGACGTCTTCGATGCTAATCCTGACTGGTTTGCCTCTGAGATTAGTCCACGGTATCGACATGGTCAACTGGCCTAGATGCCCTTCTACGACGTTGACAGGTAGATGTAGCTGATCGAGAGCCTCTTTCCGTAACTCCAGGTTGCGGAGCTTGACATCTCCATTCCATATCCCAATATTGAGCTGCTTGGGATCGAAGTTCTTAACGTACATGCCCAAGAACCTGTTGAGCAGGCCCGCAACAAGACCTTCGAGCATGATAGCGGTATGGGGCCTTTACCCTGGCAGGGAACATATATCGAGGGTTTCGGTTAAAGAGTCTGGGGGATTGGGTAGACGAGGGTAGTCTCGCGGTTGTGGCGGCGTTGACGAAGGATTCAGACTCCGCCTTCTGGTATCATGACGGAGGCTGGAATGCAAAGTGAATATAATGTTCACGATGCTTCCTACCGGGCAATGAATTGGGTTACGGAGTACAAATTTGAGGTTGTACTCGATCTGGAAGGCGCGCCAGGTGGGGAGGACGGAGAAGAGGGACAAATCGCCAAAACTTGGTTCTCTGCTCTAGATCTTTATGCACTTGTACCTGAGATTCCTATGAAATATCTTGGGTACCTGTAGGGACGGCTTCCCAGTACTTCGGCTAGTGGCATAGAGAGAATCCTAGACGACCGGTCAGAACCAGAAATGCTCGGTTTCGAGAAATTTGAGCTTGTAAACAAGCGTTCTCGAATCGTTAGAAGCCCAATTTCTGTGACGTAGGCTAGCTTCAAACAGAAAGCTTGGCGCTGAGCTTTGCCGAGCTGTGGGACTAAGCAATCATTGACACCTCCATTCTCCCTCAATCACGAATACCACCATCCCATCGACCCATTGGGCGGTCGCATACTGTAGCGAGAGGAGGAGCAGCTGGTGCTGTCTTTCCCCAATACAACCAACATCATGCTCCGTTCAGGGCGCACTTCCACCCTTGCCCGCTCGTCCCTCCGCTATATACCCTTCACCACCAGCCGCACTACAACAAGCCTCGCACGTGCAAACACTACGAGACCAATCCCGTCGCTGAACACCGCTGTTCAGAAGTCCTCGCCATATGCATTGACCATTCACAAGCCCTTCAGCACATCCCTACAACGCTATGCAAGTCACCCTGGAAACCCCTTGGACAAGATCGACAGGAAACATGAAGAGAAGATAGAGCACGAGGTCATTGAGCCTCACCCCGGAGACGTATCGACTACTTCCAGTGTTCATCAAGTATTCCATGAGAAGGGCACCGAGGAGCCAGAGAAGGATGAGGATATGATGGCTGGTGTCAAGGCGGACTTTGTACGGCGTCCGCCCATAAATAAACCGGGGTTATGGCTGACTTGAGGATATGCAGCAAACTATCAAAGAAACATTCGCCCTGAATGAGGTCCCACGAGAAGCTTTAGTGATTGGTATGGCGGGAGTGCTGCCCTACCTCGCAACTTCCCTCTCGACCGTCTACCTAGCATTCGACATCAACCATGCGTCCGCAACTGGATCAACCTTCTTCTTCTCGCAGGCGACCGCTGAACAGCTCCTTCACATTGTTGAGCCTCTACAGGTTGGCTACGGCGCTGTGGTAAGTCCCTGAGGTCTCGAATCTGTTTCGCAAGTGCCTGCTCAAATTCATAGATTCTCTCTTTCCTGGGTGCTATTCATTGGGGTCTGGAATGGGCCAAATACGGTGGCGTACACGGCTACCCTCGCTACGCCTATGGAGTCATCGCACCAGCAGTCGCATGGCCAACCATTCTCCTCCCAGTGGAATACGCTCTAATTTCTCAGTTCTGCGCTTTCACCTTCCTATACTTTGCCGACGCCAGAGCTGTCGTCAGGGGGTGGGCTCCACACTGGTACTCGACCTACCGCTTCGTCTTGACGTTTGTTGTTGGAGCCAGTATCGTCGCTAGCTTGATTGGCAGAGGGCAGATCGCGGATCAGGTCAGCAGGTTACCCAGCCCGGCTGATCGAATTAAGGCCTTGAGAGATAGTCAGTACGCGTCCTTGGAGACGGAAGAGAGGGAGAAGATGGCTAGAAAGATCGCTGAGGACGAAGGTGAGGGCGATGAAGACGAGGAAGAAGTAGGTGGCGATGACGAAGGAGGTGACGACGAGGATTAGAGCCAAATTCAAGAAGAGGCCTTGTACAAAAGTAGACTTGATGGAAAACATGTATCAGGCCCAGATTTAGGGCGTCCTTTCGAAGCATTGAATTATCTGTTACCCCCAACTTCGGTATGCCTAGCTCCAGGCCGGGAGACTAAGTTCCTGTAAATATAAGGACTTGAGACTTCATTGCATGCGCGTGAAAAGAGTCCAAGCTTGACATTGTAGCTATGGGAGTATAGTCCATATGACTGTCGTCGTTATAGTTCTTAGAGGCCTCGAGGTTACTTTGCTCCGCAATTCCCGAGAAAACGCTACCTAAGATGCGTGTCTTTGCTGCTACGTTTTCCAAGGTTTATTACTACTATCCTTTCTGCTGTCTTTTGTTCGTCACCGGTTCTTTTATTGCTCTATCAAATACCATCATCATGACAAGCAGACTCTCGTCGCGAGCTGTATACAATGGCTCCCAAATCTCCAAGTACTTCTCCCACATTTCGCTACCAAAAGATAGTCAAGACCTACAATACACATCCTCAAAGCTTCACGAGCCAAACAACGCCCTCAAATTCCTTGCGAGTCTACAACGGCATCAGCTAGCCGCTGTCCCTTTCGAGAATTTAACATTGCATTATTCTTCCCACCATAGCATTTCGCTAGATCCTGACTACTTGTACAATAAGATTGTATGTAAAGGGAGAGGTGGTTATTGCATGGAGAACAATTGCTTCTTCGGCACCATTCTGCGGACTCTAGGCTTCACGGTATGCAGCGCCGGGGCAAGAGTGAGTCAGAGTGTGAGTGCGACAGGAGACGTGGACGACTTTGGGGGTTGGTAAGGCAACATCGCCATCGATGATGCGTGGAGCAAGGAATATTGACAGCTGTAGGAGTCACATGGTAAACATAGTTACACTCAAGGATGGCAGCAAGTACCTGCTCGATGTGGGATTTGGCAGCAATGGCCCGACACAACCGCTTCTGCTAGATCCGAAATCTCAGACCCAGCACATCGAACCAGCAGACATGCGTCTCGCGAAACAAAATCTTGCAGTGAATACCGATCCTGACCAAAGCTTGTGGCTATATCAATATCGTGTCAGCCCTGACGAGGAATGGCTCCCAATTTACTGTTTCACCGAGCTCGAGTTTCTCCCGCAAGATTATGAGATCATGAACTTTTATACGAGTCAGAATCGAAAGAGCTGGTTTACGTATCGAGTGGTGTGTGTGAAGATGATCATGGAGGCAGGAGAGCTTATTGGTACTATCACGCTGGTGGGAGGGGAGGTGAAGAGAAGGATAAGGAATGAGACGGAGCATTTGAAGACGTGCGAGAACGAGGAGGAGCGGGTGAAGGCATTGGACGAGTATTTCGACATCAAGCTGAGTAAAGCCGAGGCAGTAGGGATCAAAGGAATGGTCAGTCATTGTCAGGGTGGTATGGCTAGTTGAATAAATTGTAGTATTTGAACGACAGCAGTAACGTCTAGAATATACGTTTCTCCGTCTGAGGAACAACTGATGTTAGCCAGACTTCCCCTTCACCTAGCAAATCCACTTACCCTCCAAGGATTGTTCAGCTCGAAGCCCGGAGGCGCCTCCACCTTATCTGTCTGCCCTCGCAAGTATCCCGTCAATCGCCTATCCCTGTCCATCACTGTAGTTCGTTCAGTCATATGTTCACTTGGAGCAGTAGCTCGAAGCTTGCGCACTCTGTCTATCCCATTGATCTATTGAGTGGCGTGCTCGCTTCCCTCCATTTTGCATGTGTCTTATCTTCGAGAGGCCGGCTCCAGTAAGGCCGAACATCTGTAGGAAGTCAGTGCTCATTGTGTACGATCGGTGAGGAAAGGTTGTGCGCACGCCTAGCATGATCGCATACGGTAGGAGGGCTTCGAAAGGGACACCCATCGTGGCAGCCGAGATTTGGATAGCCTCGTCGAATGTTAGAAGGAGCAGATGAGTCTCGCAAGGCTCTCAATGAGCATTTGCATGCGCGATTGTTGCTGGCAATCTGATTTTATCTCAGCGGCGGGTGAGCGTAAAAGTCACATTGCGGGACAAAATCGGCTGAGTCATTCGGCTTGGCGCCAAGACATTGCAGGAACCTCGTCTCACTGCAGGGGGGCGACAGTAGAGTGACTGTCACTGGTCTACCGTCATCTCTACAGCTATTCTGAGAACCTTTCACGCGTCGCAAAAGGTATATAGCTGCCTCGAGTGGCGAATTGGAGCCAGAAAGGAAGGAGAGGGAAAGTGACACCGCGCCAGCCGGGATCACCAGACAGGCATAGCAGTCGCTGTCGGGCACAGCGATACACCACCTGGAGCATTCGAGCGTTCTTTCGAAGGCGGTGAGGCCACATTGTGTTTAGGAAAGAGCCAGGAAGCCGGAGGTTTAGTCGCTCAGATCCGACCAACGAGCAGACAGCTTGCCCCAAACCTCTCCACAATCACCCCCCCCAAGAAAACAGTCCAACCTTCCTATCGATCCTACGATAAAATCTACGACATTCATCCATGTCATGAGACTGTGCTGACACAGTCAAGCCACAGCCAAGCTGGCTGCAACAACTGTCATGACAGCGGTGGCCTCGCCCTTCGGGCTACGCACACAGGCTGCATACAGAATGGTGGTGAGGCACCCTTTGAAATCTTTCTTCGGATCACTACCTCGAAAGCACTCTCGAGAACTGTCTTGATAGCCAAAGGTGTGTTTCAAGCAGTATGCTGACTCCGAAATGTGTGCACAGGAAGAAGACGAGATCGACGCTGAGGGCGAAGAAGTCGAAGAGGAGGAGGAAGAAATAGCAGAGAAAACGCCTGCGGCAGAGGAAGAGGACGAGGACGGGGATGCTGAAGGCTCGGATGCAAGCGTAGAAGCTAGCAGTGCCGAAGAAGAAGGAGGAGAGGACGACGAGATGGAAGATGAGACATCTGGAAAGCGACCTTCGAGGACGCAGAAAATTGGAAAAGCCGCCGAGAGTGACGAAGATGTGGAAACAGCATCAGAGGTGGAAGAAAGCAGTTCTGCGGACGAACACGAATCTGACCAGGATTCCAGCGACACCGAGCCCGTAGCGGCAGAAGCTTGGGAGGAGGGTGGAAGTGACGCAGCAGACGACGCTTCAATCAAGGTCGCTACCCGCAATAACTGCGTGTAAGGCGGCGCCCCGTTGAAATCCATGGTTATGTTGATGTTGACCACCATTCAGTTTTTGCGATCAAGATGAAGAAAATGACCCTCATTCGGACTTCGAGGAATATATGGCGTGTTCTGTTTGTGGAGACAATGGTAAGTGTGAAAGGACTGCAAAGATGACGAGGAACAAGCTTTATGATGATCTCCCGATGTCCCCTTTCAAACTTCAAACTAACCGAGTGACCTGCAGCCCATCGGGAGTGTGCCCGAAAGGACGATTCGCTTAGGCCCAATGAAGGTGCGTAAACAATCAACATTGATCAAAAGCCTTGCGTCAAAAACTGACATTCGGTAGACGCAACACAGTGGAGATGTCCGGAATGTATGGACAACGGCCTTGAACCTACACCTCCAAATGAGGCTATTTCACGTCGGAGGTCATCAGCCACCAAGTTCACCAGAGACTTACTGCCTGCAGCTCGTGGTGGGTCAAGGCCAGGCTCTCACTCAGTATTCAACAATCTCATCCTCGATGATGATCCTCTAGATGGTTCGAGATCTTTGCGAAAGCGCAAAGCTTCTTCCGAACAACAAGAGGAACCAAAGAAACGGCCAAGAAAAGATAGTATTCGCAGTCACCAGAGTGTGCTAGCTTCCGAACTCAAAGCAGCCGGCATTATTCGGGGAGACGATGATGATGAAATTGCAGAGGTCGAAGAGGTCGAAGAGGTCGATGCCAGAAGCACGTCAACTCGAAAATCGAGGCCTTCGAGATCTTCGAAGAAGTGGAAATCCGATGAATCTGTTCAAAGATCTGCTATGATCATCGAGCAAAGCACTGAAAGCATCATTGTGTCCTTTCGCGTAGATCCGGCAAAATTTCGAGTCTTAACCAAAGCAAAGCCAAAGAAGAAACGACCACGACCTCGAGAGTCAACGGCTAAAGTGCAGCGAGAGCGTGATCGACCTATGCTTTCGCATTCGACGCATTATGCGACACCTTTCTACGCGTTCCATGAGCGCGAAAATGACGAACTGAAGTCCAAGCCTTATGGCGGGGTTTTGTCCGAGGCAGACGCCGATACCTCCAAAACACTTCCCTTGCAAGCTGATCGATCAAAGTTTACAGAAGCGCGTCAGAAAGCCGAAGAAGAGTGGAAGTTGAAAGTAGCTAATTCCGACGTTGAAGGAGAGATCAAAGCTCGGACCCAGAAGCTGGCAGGACCTCCCAGTAAGATAAAGTGCGTCAACTTCGGCGGCTACGAAATAGAGACCTGGTATGCCGCGCCCTACCCGGAAGAATACAGCCGAAACCGTGTGCTATACATCTGCGAGTTCTGTCTTAAGTATATGAACTCGGACTTTGTGGCGTGGCGGCACAAGCTCAAATGTCCCGCAAAGCATCCACCTGGCGACGAAATATATCGAGATGGGTCGGTATCAGTGTTCGAGGTCGACGGCCGTAAGAATCCCGTGTACTGCCAAAACCTCTGCCTTCTCGCCAAACTCTTCCTGGGATCTAAGACCCTTTATTACGATGTCGAGCCCTTCCTTTTCTATGTCATGACAGACTACGACGAGTTTGGCTGCCATTTCGTCGGCTACTTCTCAAAAGAAAAGCGGCCGAGTAGCCAAAACAATGTTTCCTGTATCCTCACTCTCCCCACGCACCAAAGAAAAGGTTACGGCAATCTCCTTATTAGCTTCTCCTACCTCCTCACACGCGTCGAAAAGAAGACTGGGTCTCCAGAAAAGCCTCTATCTGACATGGGTCTCGTCTCATATCGGAATTACTGGCGGCTCATACTCTCTTACGAGTTACTTAACCAAACAGAGCCACTGAGCATCCTCGACTTGTCAGGTCGCACTGGAATGACCGCCGATGATATTGTCGCCGCACTAGAAGGCTTGCGGGCACTTGTGCGTGATCCAGTCACGAGAACATACGCCTTGCGCCTCGACTACGACTACTTTCAACAGTGCATAGAGGAGTGGGAAGCGAAACGATATGTGACCATCAACAAGGATGCACTCGTATGGACGCCATACATCATGGGCCGTAGTAATCTTGCACATTACGAGACCGCCCCTCCGCTACCGACTATCGCTCCGAGAGAGGACGAGGAGGACGACGCCAAGGTCGCGCCGGAAGAGGGCGTACAGCAGACTGCAAAAGCCGATGCCGTTGCCGCCAAAGAGAGCGCGATTGCCGAGGGCGATGACAGCCAGCCCAAGAGTAATAGCAATGCAAGCGATTCATCGAAGCAGTCACAGTCTCAGACCAAAGACTTAGATAATATCGACCCAGCCATATCGCAACTAGAGGGAAGCACGCCTATGCCTATCATCCGGCAGATTTCGTTCACTACACCGGCCAGAGCAGCTTCCTCTCCACCTAGAACAAACGGCATCTCGAGGACATCAGCTCCTCAAGCTACACCTTCCATCCCCCCAGTCCGCTACGAGGTCTTCCCTCCAATTCCTGGCACCGCTGCACGAAGACGCGGCGGTTGGAGAGGCGGCCCTAGGAAGTCTGCTACCAATGGTACCAGCAATCCCAAAGCTACGCCGAGTATAAGAGGGAGTGGTACTGGGCTGGGTGTTGGCAAAGGTAAACCTCCAGCTTCTGCCAAGGGCAAAAATGAAGGAACGCCTCCGTCTACGCGCCGGACTAGGCTTGGCGGTCAATTGGACGGTGATGCTGGGACTCCTAAGGATCCTGACTCAGAGGTCGATGCTGAGGGAGACGACGACGATGATGAAGCTGTGTTAGCCAGCAAAATTGAAGTGCCGGATGACGAGAAAGATGCCGAAGGCGATGAGATCATGGAGGATGCGGAAGGTGATGACGACGAAGCAATCGCTGATGGGGATTTTGAAGCTGGTCAGGACGAAGAAGAAAGTGAGGAAGGTAGTGCTGTGGATACAGAGGAGGACGACTAATCGTAATGTGCATAGCTACTTAGGTGGGACACCTGTCTGCGCGCGCTGGCAGTTTAGGGAAACCTTGGGACGGATTCTACACCGGTTGGCTGCGGGTTGTGTGATATCCAAACGGCAAGTACTGTATTTGTATTCTAGACTCACTCAGATATGGGCAGATCTGATGAATGAATCGCGCAGCCAAAGTCAAAAACTTCGTGCCTAGTGGCCTTGTCTCCTGCAGAGAATCTCCTACAAAGCGGGCTGTACTGCTGTGAGAGCTAAATTTTAGGCTGTGGCTGAGGGGTCAGCCTTAAGGTCTTCGCAGCCTGCGATAACCTCCAGACCTTTGCGCGGTGACCGCATCTCTGCCCAGACATCCGCCTCCCAGTATACGTATGCAAGCTTCATTATTATATACCAGAATACTTCATTAAATACCCACCCTTGTCAACATCCATTACTGTTCGTCACTTCGTCAACAGGCGTTTGCATGCATGTACCACCCCCGCAACCCGCAAACGTGACCCATCACCAGAAAGACTAAGATCAGCGCCACCAGCGTTCACATTCACTGCTTTCGTACATGTGACTAACTCAGGGCGGCCGCGCATGAAACAACGAGTATGGTACACACAGTTCAGTATGTCCCACGGCCATGCCAATGCTACAACACCACCGTTACAGCAAGCTCTCGCAGACAGCTTGGAGCTCCACACTTTCCCACCCATAGCTATTGACTTTATACTGCTGAGTCTCTCGAGCATAGCGCTAGCTTGGCTAGTACTACCTAGAGCTCTCGACTTCAGACAAAGCTCCGCCGACTCAAGGGGAGCGATGAGCCTGGCCGTGGTCGGAGCTGTTATCCTGGCTCTTTGCGCAATGGCGTACGCTCTGAGTATCTGCGCTGGAACTGAAGAGGGGCTCCCGGACCCGAAGAAGTTCCAAGCTCGGAAAGATCTTTATCGGAAGCGTCGCGATGATTTCAGAAACAACCGGGAGGCCATGGAGGAGCTGGAGGAGTGGAAGGCCATGAAGAATGACTGCGATTATCCAGAGCTGTAAGTACGCGCATGACGTAAACTTGCTAGACTATAGGCCCGCTCATTGCCAGAAAACCTCGCATTAGGCTGATACATTGCTCGTATCACAGTGGGACCGGACTGATCCCTACAAAGCTCGTCGGTAAGAAGGTTGGTGAAAAGGCATTCGCAAAATCTGATACATGGTTCTCTGTAGGTCTTTGCAGTTCAAGCCGTGTAAGAAATCAGCTCATCGTCTATAGGAGTTCGAGTTACACAACAACAAGTCCATGATTCTAAGCGAGTCACCCTTCTCGTATATCATCGGAAATTTACATAGCTATGATCAGCGGCAATATCCGCCATGGTTCGACCCAAACGTTGAGCTGGGAAGGAGCACGCCTGCTGGCCAAGGATTTGGCCACACTCTCGTCATATCGAGGAAACGAGTGTTCAATGTCATCGATCCAGACGCTACAGCGAATGAATCTGAACTATTAAAGGAAATGAAAGCGCACTTTATTAGCCTCTGGGAAACCGAGAATGGGATCACGAAGCTACTCAAAAGAACTAAATTGGCCTTTGATGACCAGAATAACAAACTTGCCAGCAAGGAGTGTACGCTCGACAAATACCAGAAACTGCTACCGCGATGGAGATCGGATTACGAGTCGTTGGCAAAAGGATTCCAGAAATGTAAGCCGGAGGACTTCGAATTTGCATTCCATGCACATCCCGACAACTCGGTGGGGCATTTGCATATGCACGTTTTTCCAAAGAAGTGGTCTTTGAGGAAGTTCTCGAGTAAGCAGCACGATTGGAAGACGATCCCGCTTAAGGCTATCCTCGAGGTCGAGGAGGAGGATAAGAGAAGGCGGGCTGAAGGGGTGCAAGCTGGGCAGTAGATGATGAGAGAGAGGACTCAGCAGCACATGCTGAGGCTTTTGGGATTGCGAAGCTTTTAGGAACAATTGAAGCATGCGGCGCAACCAGAGACTATCATTCTGATATACTGACAGCAACGGGTGAGGAGGGATTAAGCGCCGGGTCTCCCTCGACACCATTCTCAAGCCTTCTCCCAACCATCCCATGGATTCGATATCTCTGCCTGCAAGTCCTCGGGAAGCAACCACTGGATTTCCCCCCAGGCCTATCGACCAGTACTTCAGAGACACAACTTACGAATTCATGCAAGGCGTTGTTGGCCATTATCTTATTATCTTGGAGCTCCCATGACTTATGCGAACCTGTTCGGATAGCCAGACGTCCTTACTGTTACAAATGATACCTTCTTCATACTTAGAACAGAAGAATACTGCAATTTCGCATGGTAATATCATTACAGCTACAGAAATCGACCTAATATTCCCATCCTAGGCTCACTTACAATTTTGGTATTCATTCGCTTCACTTCTGCCGCCGTATCGCTTTCTTCACTCAGATCCTCTCTCGGATCCAGCCTCAACGGCATTCGCAACCACTCTCGTATCCCGCAAAGCGCCTGATATCCCAATGCGGTTTCAGAAGTAGTTCCAAAAACCTGGCCTGGCTGCATATGAAATCGGCTTCAAGCTTACGTCTTACACATCGGTTCCGAGCTTCCAGGTTTTGAATTCATATTGTCGGCGAATAAGCGATACGGCTTATCCGGAGAGCCAGAGTACGGCCACAATTATCTTTGCTAGCACCTTGCTCTACGAAACCAATTGGAGCTGGTCTCGCACCAATAAGGGCATCTGATTGTTACCAGCAAGGCATCTCTTACAAGGGGTACGGCTACAGAATTCAACATACAGTATTGAGGAGATACGCATTTTATAAATGCTGAACGGGGAGGTGGGTCCTGGTTCCGCCAAAGATTCTGGAGAGATTGTGTGGAGAGTGCGAAGTTTTAGTATTCGGCGAGCCATTCCCCGGACCCACTCACGCCCATCATTAAGTCGGGAAATATGCATGTCTTGTACTACCGAATGTAGCTGATTCCGGCACAGCTCTTCAGTAATTGCGGGATTTAAATATTTGAGGCATCATTGGCGTAGCAGATCAAATCGCGGTAGATAGTCTGGAATCTGCAGAAAATTTGGCAATCGCGAACGACAACTAAGGCTCGAAATTCATTCACTGAGTGCTTGGTCAATATTCACAAGGAAACTTCGGCATTCACTCCCTACAAAGGAGGTTCTTGCACATTCTGGCAACGCGGGGTTTCACAGATTCACACAAACTTTCCAACCCGTCCCCCCACCAACTCCTCCCAGGTCTGGCGCGATCGCAATCAGCGAGACAAATTAGAATCGTGCTGCGTCGATTCACAGGCTTATCTCAGCTCCCAGCACCCAATGAAATATCCAGACTCTTTGATCGTTACATCAAGATACTTCCTCGTCTGACTCCCACTGGTCTATGACATTTCCTCATCATGGCTGAAAAGAGCAAAGCCAGCACCATCGAAGCTGTGGAAAGCCTCGTGCAGTACAGGTTCACCAACAGTGACCTCCTATGGGAAGCGCTGCACACTCGTGGCGCGTTGTCGTCGAGAGTTCCTGGTCGTATCATGCATGCGGATGGCAATCTCCGCCTTGCTATCCTCGGCGACGCCGTCCTCCAGCTCTGTTTAGCTGAGGACTGGTATGCGGATGGTACAAAGGACCGAGGTACGACAACGAAGGCTAATTGACCTTGAAAATTCGAAGCTGAAATAAGCCTAGGTCAATTCAGTCAGCAATTCGCTCAAGGTGTTGCACGCAATTCCAATCTCAACAGGATCGGTCGAGAGCTGGGGCTACAGAGATTCATCAATAATGGTGGCTATACTGGCACTGGAGGAAAAGTCATTGCCGATACCATCGAAGCGATCCTGGGAGCCATATATCTGGATTCCGGGAAAGAAAAAGCGAAGGACATTATGGACGCCTTAGGCTTGCTGCCAAGAGAGCAATTACTTGCGCGACAGCTTGAGGCGGAAGGCCTGGTGATGCTGGAGCATGAGGATATGGAAGAGACAAAAGGGAAAGCGAAGAAACGTCGGAAGTCTGACGCTCCTTGAATTGGAGGTTGACTGTGGTTTTTGAGGCGGATCTGCCGCTCAATTGCTGCGTACGCAGCATAGCTGCAACCTTAGCAAGGACTCCTAGCGAACCGATGCCGCCGTCGGGTATCTGGAGCGTCGCGTAGTACTCCATGCAAGTACGCTCTACTATCGGTGTAGTGTTAGATAGCTGGCTTCGTGGATATCTGGGGGAGCCAAAGCTACTGCGCAACGAAAGCCCTAATCAAAATAGTTCAAGTGATGAAGTCTGACTTCTTATGTGTTTCTGGCCAAATGTCCTGCATATAGAATTTGTATATCCAGGACCGTTGATTCAAAAATGTCGATCCGGGGCCCTCGGGCCGCCTCGGCCCCCATTGCAAATTATGACGTGGGTGTGGCTTCGATCTATCCCTCTCCCTTCAACGCTTCATTGACTGGCCTGGCTCCTGCTCTCGATCATCACTACAAGCATCTAGGACCTGAGACCACAGACAGAACTTAGTGTTCAAGCCAAGTCTATCGTCATGGCCAACCCCGGAATGACAACAAAAATTCAAGGCACAGAGACCATTGTTGGCCATACCTTCAACAACCCTCTTTTCCTATGGGAAGCCCTACAAGCCGCTGGATCTACTGTGCTCTTTGTCGGCAATCGACGCCTCGAGAACGGCAACAAGCGTCTTGCAGTACTAGGCGTTGGATTTGGGCCTAGTGGCTCTTGGCAAGGGGGTCAAATAGTCTCAACTCCATAGACCTTCCTAAACAACAACAACATCCATTCTAAATATCAACGGGTTATGAGCCCGGGTTAGTGCTTGTTTACGCACCCTATTATTGTTGTTCCGTTCGTAACTACGTTAACGTTATAGTTTAGATAACGCCTGCGCCAGAATGGCAAACTCAGGCAAATCGGCGAACGTCGTCTCACTACATATCACACCCCTTACCGAAAACAACTTCAGCGATTGGCTTATCGATATACGCGCACACCTACGTAGCAGGAAGCTATGGAAGTACACGCAGGAGCCAGTACCGGATAAGGATAAGGGGGAGACGGCTACAGCTACAAAGAAGAGGAAGGATTGGCAGGAAAAAGCTGAGGAAGCAGCTGATACCATAACTCCTACGATTAGCCCGGCTATCAAGAAAAAGCTGAAGGAGGCTGAATTTAACGACGGATATTCGATGCTTCAGCGTCTATCAACCCTACTACAACCGGCCGGCGACGCTCAGTTTATGCGTCTCACAAAGGAATACTACACGCTCGATATTAAAGAGTTTAAATCGATAACAGAATTCCTAGACCATGTTAAAGTCCTAGAAGAACGGATCGACGCCACGAAAGTTAAGCTTGACGACGATAAACGTACCCTACTCTGTCTCATCATGGCGCTGTCGGAGGATCAGGACTACCGGTCTCTCGTACAGCTATGGTCAATATCCGGGAATGATATGACAGCGGTAAAAGCAAAGGATATGCTCCTAGAAGAGGAGCGTAGGCAAAAGAGTGAAGACGATAAAGACGTTCGAGCTTTGGCGCTTAAGGACAAAGGCCAGGCTAACTCAGGGGAGGTATGTGGGACGTGTGGTAAAGGGCACCGCACCGACCGCTGCTGGGAAAATCACCCTGAGCTAGCCCCGGAATGGCTACAGAACAAATGGACTAAGGACGGTACAGCTGGTTTTGGGCTAGGATAGCTCGGTAGGGCCAGAATGGCTCTGGAATGGCAATTGGCTGGTGAAAACAGCTGGTTTTGGGCTAGGATAGCTCGGTAGGGCCAGAATGGCTCTGGAATGGCAATTGGCTGGGGAAAACAGCTGGTATTTAGGCTAGGATAGCTCAGTTTCTCTGGAATCAGGGGAGTAGCGACGGCGAGGTAACGCCAGCAAGGCCCAAAGGGGAGCGTTGGATTTGGGCCTAGTGGCTCTTGGCAAGGGGGTCAAATAGTCTCAACTCCATAGACCTTCCTAAACAACAACAACATCCATTCTAAATATCAACGCTAGGTGACACCGTGCTCCAGCTTGCCCTTGTCGAAGGCTGGTATGGCGGTAACGCGGCCAGAGGTGATAATCAGTTGCAAAAATCATAACAAAGAAGATGAAGGACTGATGGCAGTGTGTAGGTCAATTCGACCGGATCAGACAGCAGGTTGGCTCAAACGCCAATCTGGACCGTGTCTGTCGTCAGAGTGGCATCGAAACTTTCATCAACAGGAACCCCTCTCAGCACGGACTCGTGTCGCCTATTACAACTAGTGCCACCCTCGAAGCCGTGCTCGGTGCTGTGTATCTGGATAGTGACATGGATACTGTCAAGGCAGTGATGACCACTCTGGGTTTGGTGCCCAGTTGAGCTATGTGCTTGAGGTGGTGACTCAGTAACGTATTCCCTCCTCTAAGTTCCCTGTTTTGACCGCTATACGAGTTAACGTGACCGCCCAACGTCTAGCCTCTACCAGGGGGGCCCTGGACACTTCCTCGTGGCTGACCTCTAGGATCTTCACATACCCTCGCAGATCGATGCCCGGTTTGTCTCCCCTTCTCAAGCCTCGCTATGGACCTCATCATGCATGGTGATATTCCATAGCGGGCCCTTGCCATTGGGACGCAAGCCGGACATCACCTTCGAGGGTATGTGAAGATCCTAAAGGTTGGCCGCGAGGAAGCCCTCAGGCTCCCCCTGGCTCCGGAAAGTCTGGCTCGAATCACGATGAACTCGAATCGCCTATGGAATGTGATATATGGGCCAGTTTCTGACCTTTGATAGAGTAGTGGTCCCTCCGCTTGTGCTCCTTGGTGATTGGGATTCGTATCATTGTGCCTTTAGCCGCGGATTTGGTTTGTCGCAGACCGGGTTTGTAACCTCCGGTCTTGCATTCAGTCTTTACCTTGAGTGGCTTTGAACGTGTATTGCCTCTTCAACAGAGGTACGAAGTTTGATTGGCGGAGGAAATCCGGTATCTCTTCAACAGAGGTCCGTTCGTATCGTTATATACATTTAATCAAAGGCCCAATCACCTACTCGTTCGTGCCAAGCATTGTCCTCATATTGAAACGCAATTGCATCAGCGCACGGATTTTGACGGTGGCTCAATAAGAATGGCTTTAGGTCCAAGTGCGACACTAATCTTATAAGAATTGATTCCAGATTGCCACTTCGAAAGCAGACGTTAGTGAAATACGACAAGCCAATGATGGGAAAGGAATTTCTCTTTTAGGTAATTTGCAGGACCTAAGCCTGCGCAAGAGGAGTTCGAAAGCATTTTCATTAGGAGGTTTGATCATGTTGCATGAGTTTTCCTTGACCGCCGATCATTAACCGAAAAGCATGCTGCAAGACCGAACTATCGATCTTTAGGCATCTTTCAGTAACAGTGTCTAAAGACCTCATCCTCTCATCCACTCATCCAAATCGTTAAGCACAATCATACATGAGCAGCATAGAACCCTTAAACCGGTACTCCATGAAGAATTAGAACTCTGTAGAAAGGCCGATCTGCTGTCCGGAAAATTGCTTGAGAAGTGCACAGTCCCCGCACATGACGAGCTTCTCCAAGGCAGCGACACGAAGCCTAAGGAAATCTATCTCTTTCCTCCTTGATTCTTTTTCCAGCTCTGCCTGCTTCACATACCTCATGGCTTCATTGAGGACGTCGGCCTTGCGGGTTTTGCATGGCGCATCTGGTGAATCTTCATTGCTCACAGGACTTCCGGCTTTGTTGTTGCATTGTCGTGTCTCGAATAGTGTCTGATCAAGCTGCGTGATCCTCGAGTTGAGGCTGTCGCGGTATCTGCGTTCAATCACAGAGTGAGCGGTGGGTTTGGCTTTGCAGTCTGTATCGATTGACTCAAGCTTTGGACTGGGGCCTGTGTCTTTTGGCGTTGGGAGTTTCTCGTGGCTTCCGGAGAAGTTCATTCTCCGCTTCTGCTGAGTTTGGGTTTCAGAGGAGTCGTCGGATTCTGCCCGTTTCATGGATGGTCTACGGCGCGGAGCGTACTCCCTTGTAGGTAGTGTGCACTCGGCCTTCTGGATGGGAGAAGGCGCTGAATGATAGTGAGGCTCCATGTCACTTATGGTGTTCTCAGGTCGCGGAGCAACATTCCATGTCTCACCTTCAGTGATTCTGGCGAGGTCTTCATGGCAGTTTGTTGATTCGATGGAATGCATTGGACTAAGACTTGGAGGGCCTGAGATATCATTGAACGTGCATTGAGAGAAGGTGGGGTCCTCTAATGGCATTGAGAATGATTCGGGTGATGTCCAATTTGAATCATTGTATGGCATGGGGAAGTAAGAGTTCATGTCATCGCTGGCAAATTGAGAAGAGAAGCTTGTCAGGGGAGTGACTGATGATGAAGTGTCATAAGAGTTTGCCTGTGAGAAGCCTTGTCAGCAACATGGCTTTAACTACGGCTGACACACTCAGAACTAACTCTAGCGCAAGGGCTGACTTACTGCCTCAAATAGGGTGTCCTTATTTTGGTCGAATGGAAAGTCTATCATGTTGTATTCAGTGGCCGAGAAGGGCATGGCCGCTAATACCGCAGCTGGTTGCTGCTGAAGTTGGTCTGCAGTTCGTCGAGGGCTTCCAAGTCTGTATCTGGGTCTGCACTCGTAATTCGTGTGTTCGTGAGAAGGGTCAACTTACCTGAGAGCCGTTGGGGTTATACTCGAAGAAGGTGAGGGCGAGCAGCATCTAGAATGGCGTCGAAACAGGTAGTACTGCTGCGATCCTGGGCGCTCTCGGCGCTCTACATATTAGCCGTCATCAGGGTCTCAGTGAAATCTCAGGGTCCAGGATCATCGGCGATCACTTGTCCCGCGAGTTAAGTAAAGTAACAGATATAGGGACTACCGGAGCTATGTCCGGATTGCCGGCTTGGAAATAGCTGATTCAAATTGTTTTTACTACTTCCCACAGGTCGCCGTAATTCCAAGACGAAAGAGTCGCAAGGAATTTGTTCGGAGTATAAAAAGATTTCTCTATTAACCCAGATTATGCTTAGAAGATTTGAAGAGGCATGTATTGTCTCAATCTGAAGTTGGTGCTCACGAGCCGGGCTCCAACCGCAAGTATTGTCGTGACATTATCTCTCAGAGTAACGACTTCGTGAACCTGCGACGACCTTTTTCCTCTACATAGGATCGGTTCATCTAGACCCGCAGGATGTTGCGGCTCTAGGCCTTCACATCTCCAACAATTTTCTGTTCCATTGGGGAGCGCACCTTCTTCCTTCTTGCTCGTATAATCACCTTATCTAGACTGTATCAAAGTAGAATCCTACCTATTTCGAATCTCAGATCTCTCTCTTTGATTGGTGAGCGTGCGCATTGTGCCAGCGTTTGTGAAAGGATTTTCATTCCGAACATTGCTCCACAGCAAGAAAATACTAGTCTACTGATCTGTCCGCTTATATCAATCACGCACGCGATAACAGTTGGCCTATCAATCAACCAAACTCCCCAATCTGCTGAGACCAACTTTTCAACCCGTGATAATTACAAGTACACCTCAATCCTTTGTAGGAAATGGTCCCAGTCCTGCTACCATCAGCCGTAACCGCGCTCATCTCCAACCAATGCTACCTACCACCCTGAAAGAACTGTCGCGCATCGGTGTCGTCAGTCGGTGACGTGATTTGTTTTCCTTCATGGCTGGGTGGCACGAGGTTTTGTCCGTACTTCAAAAACCGCTCCTCATGGTTCTTCATGATATGCTGCACCTGATGCATCAGAGTCTCAACTCGGGCTTCTAGCTTTGCAAAACTGTCCTCTATCGGCTCCAGAGGTCTCTGGAAGCGATTCGTTTTTGTGGTCTCATCAAAGCGCCTGCCGTCTGGGTCTTGATGGTGCGCGTGGCCCGTATGTACGAATGACTCTCCATCTTTGACCAAGTGATGGACCAATTTTCCAACCTGGGTTTCCAGTCTCACGAGACTCTCCACCATCGGCTCGACGCGTCGCTGGATGTCTTTGACATACGACAGATGCTGGAAGGGAACTCTGCAGCTACAGTCGTGCTTCTCACAGCGCTCGAGTCCCAGATCTGGCAGCATTGTTAGCTCACTCGCATTGTACTTGAAGGGTGAAAGAGAACTCGCCTTCATGTGGGGCCCCGCCCTTGATCTTGTATCCGTCATCTGCAGCCGCATCCTCTTGATTTTCGAATCGGCCATAGCGGCTGCACCACACTGGGCCATCCCAGCCAATCCATTTGTCTTCGTATGCGAGAACATCTTGGTATCTCTTGTGTTCTTTGGCGTGTCCCTTTGGGAGCTCGCCCTCCGCATTGAGGGTAGGCACATGCTTCGGTTGTTCAGGATTGGAAGTAGGCATGTTTTCTGGCGTTGGCCTCTCGTTCCAGCTGATCGTATCGTTCTGTGCGGAAGCCTTGGCTTGTGGTTGGTTGAGAGCAGCGGCACCGCTGGTAGGGTTGATTGTAGGAGCCATTGTGACTATCAGCTAGACTCTACAGGGTATGAATGGGTAGTGATTCTAGAAACAGGCTAAGACTAAGAAGAGCCAGTAATTTCAAGCTTGAGATGACTCGTTGAACGGACAGTGCAAAGGCTGCCTAATATACCCACCACCAAAAACATGTCATTTGTGTTTTCGCGGCAATTGTCTGCTCACAAACACGTGAGATTCATTCTTGCCGCTAGCTGTGAGAGGTCACAGGGCCTGGAGCCCAAAGAAATTCGTCCGATGGAGATTCTACGAAGTTGATTGGCTCAATTTGCACTGCGGGGGTTTTCCGAAGAGAGCCTCTTCCGAGACTTTCTCTAGTTCGTGCCATACAAGTTTTTCGGGAAACACCTTGACGTGCATTAGCGTGGGTTCCTTTGCAAAAGATTCCTATGCCTACACTATTTACTATTTCGTAGAACGTAGAAGGTGTAGGAATCTGTAAAACGTTGATGTCGTCCTGTGCACATTGAGCATCGATCCTCGAAGGAGGGTCGAATCCATCGGGATCCATTTCATACCCCGCTATTCACACTCGGACCCTGCGTTGTTGCGCAAAAAAACATCACGCCATGATCGCACGCCTCACGCGGCTTGGTAAAAGAAGGGCATAGGACACGCCACTTGGACGGACAGACGCTCCATGCCACCAGTCGAAGAGCTCTGCTAACCGATAAGCCCCTTCGAGGTTGGGTTACCAGGCAGAAGACAGCAGGCAGAATCTTTACATCGCTAGCTGCTCAGACATCTCTTTGGACCCATCGGGGAGTGCATCGCCTCCTGCTCATCCGTCTTTATAATTGCGCTTCCGCAACGTATACCAGGTACCGAGCAATTCGAAAGCTAGTTGTTCTACAGGAGTTTGCGGAACCATTGAGTTGCGCGGTAGGAAGAGGATAAGTAAGTACAGTCTATTCGGAAACCATTGGCGGAAGCGCTAAATGGATGGCCCGCGCACCAAATTTTGTATCGGGGCAACCACCATCGTCATGTTAAGGCTCTCCGTTCAACACCATAGTGTAACGTCGATAGGACCTAGGTTGGTATCTATAGAGAGGAGTGTCAAGGGTTAAAGGATAGTAGGCTTCGTATAAATATAAATAAAACTAGATAAATTTAGATATAAATTTATATTTAATATCTATAAAGTTTTAAGGGAAATTAAATACGAAACTCTTATTTATTAAAGAATAAATTATTTATATAATAAAAAGAAATAATATTATTTATTTACTCGATAAAACTTCTCTTTATATAAATAAATAAATATTATTTTATTTAATAATCTTGAAATATTAATAAATAATCGAGTAATTCTTTAATCTATTAAAGACGGATATTAAAGTTTAAAGTAAATTTTAATTATAATACTATTTAATTCTTTTATTTTCTTTATTTTTAAAAATAATTCTATATTTTATTAATTTAAATAATATATTTTACTTTAAAAATAAATTATTTTATAAAAATTTAAAATTATAATTTTTTATTAATACTATATAATATATTAAACTAAATATTAACTATTATTATTATCGAAGAAATATAGAGAGTATAAAGAATTAAAAAGAAATATAAATAAATAAAAATTTATTATAAATTTATTATATATTAATAAAGCGCTAGAATATTTAAAATATAAAAAAATAGAGATTAAAATTATATAAAAAGTAGTAAATAAACTCGTCTATTTAAAATATATAAATTTAAAAAGATTTAGTTAATAAAAGAAATTCTAGTAAAAATATAAATAAAAAATATTTAATAAAAGTCTAAATAATATAAAAAAGTAAAAATATTATAGGGTAAATTTTAGTAAGAGTATTATTATAAATATTTATTAAAATAACGGGTTAAATTTTATCGTTAATTTTATCGGGATTAAAATAATACTAGGATTTTAATATATTAAAATTAAATTCTCTATAGAATAATTAATATCTTTTATATTATATATTATTATATTAACTTTTTATTAAATAGTAGTAATAGTAATATTAATATAGAACTATACTTTTTCTATATTAGTAAGAATAATTATATTAATTATAAATAGTAAAATAATCTCTAAAACGGTTAATATACTCTTTATTAATTACTATATTTAAAATAATTTACTCCGTATCGATAGCGAGTTTTATTTATATTATATTTATTTAATATTTCTATACTATACTTTACTATATTAAATAAATATTTCTAAACTCTTTATTAAATTATTAAAATAATCTATTTAATACCCTTTTTATTTAGGGTATTTATAATAAATATTAAATTAAATATTTAAAACGTCCTTTTATTTATTTCTCTTTTATTAATATAATTATTTATTTTAATAAATTATTTATTAGGTAAATATCTAGCCTAGTAAATATATTATTAATTATATCTTTTACGCTTCCGCTATAAAAAAAAAGAATACTAGAATATTAATCTTTTAATACTACTCTTATTATTCGCCTAGTATTATTACTTTTAGTATTTATTATTAATAATTACCTTAGTTATTATTCTAGAAGAAATTTAATTAAACTTTATTATAATTAATTTTATTTTCTATTTATAAGAATTTTTACTATTAAATAAATATATCCTAAAATAAATAAAAGTTACTTTTAATATTAGACGAGTAATTACCTAGATTATTATATAATTTCTTAATCCTCTTATTAAAATACCTCTTTAATATTCGTTAAGAAGAGGCTAGAAAACGAAGTAATTTAATAATAATCTCTAGGAGTATATTAAATTCAAATAACCTATTATATAATTATTTTAAATTATTAATAAAATAGTTATAATACCGTTTATTAGCGCTTTCTAAAAGAATATTAAAAAACTTCGTTAATATTTATAAAAAAAATAGTCTTTAAAAGACGAAGAAGAAAATAAAGAAAATATAACTTTTTTTAAATATTTAATTATAACTCTAGAATAAATAATAAACTTTATAGAATTACTAGAGATTTAAATTAATATTAATAGGTTAATTACTAAAATAAAAGTAAATTTAATAAGATTTTAAAATCTAATAAAGGAGAATCATTTAACTAGTTATAATAATATTAATATTAAAATAAATACCTAAAATAAGTTAAAACTCGAAGAGATTAAATTCTTCGACCCTAAAGATAATAAAAAGGATAATTTATTTATTTTAAAAAAGTATATTATATATAAGAATATTTTCGATTTTAAGAATTATATTAACGATATAATTAAATAATATAGCGAAGAGGAAGTACGAAAATTTATATTTTTATATTTTAAAGAAGTAGTCCTTAAATTGTCCTCGAATAAATTAAATATTAATATTAAAATATTAATATATACCTTCGCTAGCCCTAAATAGATAAGTTATTTTATTAAATAATTTAAAATAAAGACGCTAGAAGCTATATATAAACTTTATTTTAATAAATATAAATTTATTTAAATACGTACTAGTAAAATATTTAAATAGTATATAAATAAAATATTTAATTTAACTAGGGCCACCGATATTCTTAATATATATTATTATATATTATTAAATATTTATAATCTACGATTATATTAACTCTAGTTTTAAATTTTTTATTAATCCGCCTAAACCTAGAATTTTATTAAATAAGTTTTTTATTTATTTAATATTAAGAAAGAAATTTAATTAGGAATAATATAAAGTAATAAAATAATTAAATCTCTACCGCTTTTTAAATTAAAGAGTTTACGATAAAACTAGTAATATTATTAATAACTTAACTAGTTTCGGTTATAATAAAACTAGTTATTTTAAATTATTTATTATTAATTTATTAATCCGGCCTATTAAAATATATTAAGTATTTTTTAAATATAGTAGTAGTTTTATTAAATTTAACCGCTACTTATTTAATTATAAATTATTAATAATAATACTAGGAATATATCTTTCCCTTTTAGAAATAAAAATCATTCTAACTTTTAACCGCGCTAAGAAAACCGCGGGCCTATAACTAGTAATTATATTTTTAATTATTTCGGGTAATAGTAAATACCCTCTAGATATATAATTATTTTTTATAAAACCGAGGTATAAAAGAATTATTTTTAAAATAATAATATTATAGAGTTATAAATAGAAGAGTAATCTATATTTAATATTAATTATATTAATAAATAGAGTTAAAATTAGTAATAAAACGATTATTATAATAAATAAAATGAAATAACTAGTTATTAAATAACTATTATCGATTCGCCTAAATAAATCGAGTACTATATTTATAAAAAATCGTTCTCTTCTAAAAATATATTATATATATATTTTAGTAATTAAAATTTAGATAAAAACTCTATTAAAACCTCTTACCCTAAATATTTAATTATAAATACTATTTAAAAGAGTAAATAATCTTTAGTAATAAACGAGAATATAGAAATTTATTATTAAATTAAAACGAATAACGAATTACTAAAATAAAAATTTATTATTAAATTAAACTACGACTCTTCTAAAAATACGGGAATAGAATAAATATTTAGGAAATACTAGTATATTAATATTCGGGTCGGCCTAGACTTTAGAATTAAAATAGAAAAAAATTATAAAAATACTAGTTATAAAGTTATTATTATTAATTATAAATTTATAATATACTTTTTTCTAAAAACTAGAATCCGTACTATAATAACCCTATTTTAAATTACTAGTATTAATATTAATTATTATATTATTTTTAAATATATTATTATTTCTTTATATTTCTCCGGGAAAAATAAAAGTAGTAATAAAATAATAATCGAAACTACCTCTAGGGAAATTTATATTATAGATAATTTTAAAATAAATATATTTATTAATATAAATATTATAACCCCTAAAGGAATTAATATATTAATATTTTATTAAATAATTTATATTAATAACTACGATATAGAGTATTTTATTACTATTTATTTAAAAAGTATAAATATAAACCGGCCGGTATATATTACGAAAATAAAAATTATCTCTTTATAAACTATAGTAATTATCGAAGTTTATTATTATAAATATTTATTAAAACGGCGAGCTAAGCCCTACCGCTAGGTTTATTAAAACTAGAGTAATATTAAGATTTTAATATATTAGGGCCAAATCCTCTATAGAATAATTAATATTTTTTATATTATATATTATTATATTAACCCCTTATTAGAAAATATTTAAAAGAATTAAAAAAACTAAATAAAATCGAGTATAAATTCTTTAATATTATCAGTTTTAATAATTTTATTATATTTAATATTTTTTCTTCTAGGATTTTAAATTAATTTTTTTATATTATTAAAATCGAAACTTTATTTGAAACTCCTAGTTATTTTCAAGATTAATAATTAATTTTTATATACTTTTCTATTTATTATATTCTTTTTAATTAATAAAATATTTTTAATTTATATAATTAAATCCTAGGATTTTCTCGACTCTAAATTCTATTTCTTTTTTAATTTAAGAATAAAAAATATTTTATAAAAAAATTAAAAAATCTATTAACTTTAATAAAAAGATATAGAATATTAAATATACTCTAATATCGGGTAAAAAATTTAATTTATAATTAACTAACTCTTTACTTTTTTTAATTAAAAATAATTTAACTTTTATATAATCTAGTTTTTTATTTAGTTTTTTACTCTTTTATATTTTTTTTTAAAAAATATACTTTATTCTCTATTCTCAATTAAAAGTAATCTTTTCGCTATTAATTTATTATTATATTTATCCGAGTATATACTTTTTGAATCTAGATATATATTTTTATATATAAAATTTTTATATTAATTATTTAAATTAAAATTTTCTATATATTTAATTCTTATTATATTTCTAAAAACAAATTAATATAGTTATTATAATTTATAGAAAAAAGTATAAGTTTTATTATATTAAACTATTTATTATTAAATATTAATTAAATTATTAATAGAAGTATTATTTAATTATTTTATTTCTTATTAAAATAATATCGTAAATAGGTTTTTATTATCTAATTTATATATTTCGTCTATTTATTTATTTAAAAAGAATATATAATCGATATTCGAAACCTAGTTCTAATAATATTAATTAAATCTTTTTAATAATTAGAAATAAGTTATTTATTATAGTTAATAATAATTGATTTTAGATTTCTATAATCTCGAATTAATTAATTTAATAATATAAAACCGATTTACTCTACTTTATATTATTTTTTAATTAATATTATTATTATATATTTACAAAATTCATTATAAATAATTATAATCGAGTTAAAAATTTCGGTTATTACTAGGTTTTTTAATTTATATAATTTAACGAAGAAGTTTATTATAATATTATTTTAAAGTATTTCTAATATCGGGGCGAATTAAATCTATTTATAATTAATATAATTAATAGATTTATTTTACTATTACTCGATTTATTTCTTTATAAAATAATTCTATAATCTCTTTAAATCGATTAAGGAATAACGAAAATAATTTTATTTTTTAAAATTAACCTTTATTAAATAATTATCTACTTAAATAATTAATCTAGAAAATAAATTAAATAATATAAATATTATTAATAATTAATACCGATATTTTAAAATTAGATAATTATTTATATAAATAAATTCGAGATTTTTCTACTCGTCTTATTTAAATAAAATACGAATATAGTTTTTTCTAAATTAAAATAGTCGCTTCTACTACTTTAAAGATATTAAACTCCGATAATATATAAATAGAAATTTATAACTATAATAAATTTCTTATTAATATAATTTATTATATATAGTTGTAATTTTTAAATAATTATATTTAAAGAGTTAGGTAATATCCCTAGGAGTATTATATATAAAATATTATTTATTAAAAATATAACGAGTTCTTTATTAATATTACTTTAGTTTTTATATTTAAATTTAATTTCTAGTACTTTTTAATATAAAAAGGTAAGAATATTATTATTCGTTATTTAATTATATTATAATATAGTTTTATTTATTTTAACCTAGTTTAATTTATTTTAAATTTAGTATAAATTTAAATTAATTCTCTATTTTTATCTTAATATAATCGGGATAGAAAATAATTAATACTCTATATATTAGTTTTTATTTAGATAGTAGCTAGCCTTATTTTAATTTTCGTTTTTTATCTTTTATTTTAATTTACTCTTATATTATAACTAAATTATAATTTAATAAACTTAATTTATAATTTAATAAATATCTAGATACTAGTTTTATTTTTTAATATTATAAAAGATTAACTACCTAGTTAATACTCCCTAGTATTAAGATAATTATTATAAAAAATTAACTCTTTAATACCGAAAACCGCGTACGATAATTTCTCGCCGAAGTTTAGAATAACTCTATTAAATTTTTAATTACCTTCGATTATTTATATATTTAAGTCGAGAGTAATTCTTTATTCGATATTTTATTTTTATTTACTTTATCTCCTCTTTTTATATTAAATATATAATTCCTAGTTTATATTATCGTTTAAATAATAATTTAAATTATATTTATTATAACCTAAATTATATCTTAGCCCCCCGGCCGCTTTAAATATTCGATAAAAATACTTTTAATAATATTATTATTATAAACCTACGCTCGTTTTTTTTTTAAAATATTTAAATATTTACTTCTTTATAATCTCGAACGCTTTTTAAATCCGAAAAACTTCTAGATATCTCGGAATATAAAGAGGATTAAGATAAATTAGATATTTGAAAATAAATATTAATATAGCGGATATATATTTATTAAAATTATTATTTTATTAATAATAATAAAATTGTTTATATAGAGTTTGAATTAATTATTAGTAAAAAAACTTCTAATTTAATAAATTATTATTAAAAAAAGGGTCTCTATACCTTAACTAATTTTATTAATTAACGAAAAAAATTATAAGAAATATATAATAACCCGTTTAAATAAAAGAATACTCGGAATTATATCTAGGAATTTAAATAAAACTTTATACTTTTTAATAAATATTTTAATCTCGTTATTTAAAAGAAGAAATATTCTCGAATAAAAAAGAAATTCTTAATTAATATTATAAAATATAATATTAATTATATTATTTAATAGATTTTTACCTTTTAGAGGAAAATTAATAATTAATAATTATATATTATCGATAAATATATCCGTATATACTTTGAAATTAATTAAGAATTTCGGTAGATTAAATATTATTTATTTTATTAAAGTATTATTCCCGTTAGAGTAGGATAAATTTTAAAGAGGTTTATTATACCTTTATTAATTTCTACCTCTATAACTCGCTCTAATATAACGAGTACTTTTATTTATATTATTATATTAATTATTATTTTTTTATTTAAAGAGTTAATAAACCTCGATTCGGTTTAAATTATTATTAAAAATACATTAACGAGAGCCCTAGTTATTAAAATTATATACGAGAAATAAAGACTTTACTTTTATTATAAATTATTTAAATATAATATAAAGACTTATTTAATTAAATTAATTAGCCTCCGATCTAGTACTATAATTATAATCGAAGATAACGAGAGTATTATAAAAGAAATTATTTTAAATATAAAAAAAGAATAATCCTAGTATAGAGTTATATATTAGGATTATAAATATTTAAAACTCTATATATACTTTTTTACCTATCGGTTATATTATTTAATTTATTAATTAAGTTTTTATTTTAATTTATTATATAGCTTTTTAAATCCGATTTTATATTTTATAATAAATATATAATTATTTTTTATTAATAATGGAATAATTAATCCCGAATTTAAATTAAAGTCTTAATTAATATTAATATATTAAATTATATTTTTATTAATTATTATTTTATATATATTTAATTACGCTGCGGAACAAAGAAGGGAATTTCGAGTTTTTCGAAAGTCGGGCAGGGAATTAATAAAAAAAGAGGGAAAAATAGGCGTAAAATAAATTCTCTACCCGGAGTAGAGAAGAGAATAAACTAAAAAAGGTAAATTCCCTTCCCTATTCCGTAGCGTAGATTTAATATTTACTTTTTTTTTTTTTTTTTTTTTTATATTATTCGATTATTTAATAATATATCTACTATTATAAAATATATTATTTATATTATAGAAATAATTTTAAATATTTATAATTATTAAAAACGAATAATTTTCTTTATTATTAAATTTAATTAGTATTCTATTATAATCGGCCTATTATATTTTTATTATTATAAAATTATTACTAATTTCTCCGATAATTTCTTTATTTTTATTTTATATTTTAATTTAAGAAACTATACCCCTAGTTTTATAAAACTCTTCGCGGAAAATAAACTCTTTTTTATATTTTAAGAAAATTTCTAAATTTCTAAATTTTAGTTTTTAATTTTATTTAATATTTATATAGAGTAAAGCCCGATTTAAAAAAAGTCGTTAATATATAGAGAGTCGTTATTATTTATAGATAATAATATTATTATTAAATAATTAATTCCGATTTAAAAAAAGTTATTTTAATTTTAAATTTATTAATAATATATTTAATCCTAAATTTGTAAAAAATAAAACTCGATTTAAAAAAAGTTAATTTAATTTTAAATTTATTAAAAATAAATTAAATCTCTAGTTTAATTTAATATTTGTATAAAGTAATTTAAAATTTAAAAGAAATTATTTTAATTCTAGATTTATTAATAATAAATCTAGATTTAAAAAAAGTTTTCTCTATTTTAGTTCTAATTATTTATTTTTATAAAAACTAGTTATAATAATAAATATAATTATATTATTATTATTATTAAATAAAGAAAGATATTTAAAATTAAATATTATAATTTAACCTCGTTTTATTTTAAATTCTAATATTAAGAATAATAAACCTAGTATTTAATTATTCTTAATATATATAAAATAAGATTTTGATTATTTACCCGTTTTATTAAATTTAATAAATAAGTCGTATTTAATTTATTATTTATAGAAATTAATTATATTTTTAATATTTTAGAAGAAATCTCGACTCTAAATATTTAATTATATTAAGAATCTAGATATTATAAATTTAAACCCCGCTTTAATTAAAATTATAAATTAAATATTTATAATTAAATCTAGAACCCAGTTATAATTAAAATAAATAAAAAGTTTTATTTTATCTCCGTTATTATTTAAAAAGAGTTTTAAATTTATTAAAATAATAAGAATATTAATTTAACTACGATTTTATTTATATAATATTATAAATTCCTAAATATTATTTTAAGAAAAAACGTTAATACTTTACCTTTATATTAATTATATAATTATATTATTAAATTTAAATAAGAGTTATAATCTTCGTTATTTAATTTATATAATATAAATTATAACGAGATCCTAGAACTCCGTCGTTACCTAGATAAGAATTTTAGAAAAGGTTTTATTCGGTTTAATTATTTTTATATTATATTCTTTATTTTATTTATAAAGAAATTTAACGGAGATTTATATTTCTATTATAATTATCGAGGTTTAAATATTATTATTATAAAGAATAAATAATCTTTATTTTTAATTTTAGAAATTTTAAATCGATTAAATCGTACTAAAGTATCTTTTAAATTAAATATTATATTTATTTTTAATTACCTCCGCGTTAAGGAGAGCGATAAAGAATTTATAATATTTTATACCCGATTCGGCCTATTTAAATACCTAGTTATATTATTTAAATTATATAATAACCTTATTTTATTCTAGTACTATATTAATAATATTTTTCGTAAATTTCTCGACGAGACCTATATTATTTATCTCGACGATATTCTAATTTATAATAATATTAAGAACGGGTATAAAATCTATATTAAATATATTTTTTAAAAGCTTCGCGAGGCGGGGCTCTAAATAAATATTATTAAATATAATTTCTATATTAAGAAAATTATATATTTAGGATTAATTATTATTATTAAAGAAATTAAAATAGATTTAAAGAAAATCGATATTATCTTAAATTAATTATAACTAGTTAATATTAAAGATATTCAAAGTTTTTTAGAATTCGCTAACTTTTATCGGCGCTTTATTTATAAATTTAGTAAATTTACTATATTATTTATAATTTTAATTAAGAAAGATATTATCTTCGAGTAAAATACTCGATATTAAATAACTTTTAATACTTTAAAATCGATTTTTAACTTCGATATTATTTTAATTTATTTCGATCCTAATTATAGAATTATAGTAGAAATAAATACGTTTAATTATATATTTAAAAGAGTTTTATTTTAATATAATAACTAAAATATTCTTTATTCTATAATTTACTATTTAAAGAAATATAACTTTATAAAATATAATTATAAAATCTATAATAAAGAGTTTATAATAATCGTCTATATATTCGAGGAATAATATTTTAAACTAGAGGGATTTACTTTTTTTTCGAGGTAATATTCGATTATAAAATTCTTAAATATTTTATTTTATTTAAAATATTATCTTATTATTAAATAAAATAGAGCGAGTTTTTATTTTATTTTAATTATAAAATTATTTACCGGCCTAGTAAAGAAGGTAGTAAATTTAATATATTAATATATTAATTAAGAGACCTCCTTAAAAAGGGGGATAAAATAAACTCTATATTTATAATATATAATTAAATATAATAACTCTAGTCTTAGTCTTAATTATTTTAATTATATTAATAATAAATTAAGAAATTCTCGTCTAGTTTTTTTAATTATATTTTATATTAATTTATACGACCTCTATAAACCTCGAAATTAATATTAATTTAAAATTATAAACTTTTTTTATATTTTACGAGCCCGAGTTAAATAGAGATTAATCTATCGATTTAAATAAAGATTTATATAATACTCTAATTTATTAATTATAAAATATAATTAATTAAATTAATTAATTCGCCTCTAAAGTCCTAGAGATATTATATTCTAGAATATATTATTATAGCGGTATTCCCCTCGCTAAATACGAAGATAGAAATAAAGTTCTTTATTTCTAAAGAAAGAAATATATTCCGAATTTAAATAAACTACGCCTTCGTTTAATTTAACTAATTTATAATAATATCGCGGGTAGTTATTTAAGTCGTATTAAATATTATAAATTAATAAATCGAGTTTATTAGTAACTTAATATTTATATTATTATCTAGTAATTCGTTAAGAATTATTATATATACCGAAGAATTAAATATTTTTATTAATATATTTAAAAATAACTATATTTATTACCGCCCCCGTAACGACGTTAAAAAAACGTTTCGATAAATTATATAAAGCCTCTACTACTTTATACCTTGATAGGAATTATTTATTAATATATCTTTATTTTTATAAGCCGCTTAACTAAAATATAGTATTTAATATTAATTATATTAATAAAAATAAACGAAGCCTATAATACTTTCTATTAGAATATATAGAAACTCTAACCTAAATGCCCTAATGGATCCAGGCTGGATCCATATGGGAACAATAGTTTTTCCGGGCCGGGGGGACCTGAATCCATATACCCTCTCGAGCGGAATCCATATACACGTTTAAGTTAAATTACTTAATATTAATAAACTAAAAATCATAATAATTTCAGCGATTATAAAGTAAAGTCTGCCCTTTTAAACGCGCCCACTTTTATAAGAATCCGTAGAGTGGATATAAAGTTATTAATTTACTAACTTAGGGTCAAAAGTTGAAATTCCTGTACTAGGTTTAACGTTTAGCGCTTCCGCCCGAGGAACATCAAAAAATAAAGTTCGGAATAATGATTCACTTTATATATATGAAATATACGTATTTTAGCGCTGATTTTAAAAATATAAAAATTATCTAAATCGGGCCAGCGCTGGTAAAGATATCGATATATTTGGTTAAGGATTCTAGGTAATCTACTCTTTATCTTTTATATCTCGCACTATATATCTATAAATAGAAACATACTATATTTATAAAATATAGCGCTAGTCTATAATATTTAAATTAGATTTAATTAATTTATTCGGCTTAATAATTAAAAATATATATATTA